>Ga0268299_1000429_pt1 | contig 134531 bp, 106 predicted proteins | sample NOBtaG_FD_193484 | JGI IMG/M metagenome (GOLD analysis project Ga0268299, IMG submission 193484) | Activated sludge microbial communities from bioreactor in Nijmegen, Gelderland, Netherland - NOB reactor | ecosystem: Engineered > Bioreactor > Aerobic > Activated sludge | place: Netherlands...
GGACCGCTACCTAGAAGCGGCCGACAAGGCGCTGTCCCTCGCCGTCGCCAACATGCCGCAGCCGCCGCTGGTCAAGAAGCGCTACTTCCTCACCGACGAACGCCACGTCAAAGTCACGACCGAGGACGTCTTCCGCAAGGAGGACGGCGCGCTCGGCTTCTTCTGTTCGTCGGCGTGGCAGGCGGTCACGGTCGGCCAGTTCTATCCGCCGGATCGCGGCCGATACCGCGTCCGCATCTCCGCGTCGGCGGTGCAGAGCGGCGGCAAGCCGGTCTCGTTCCAGGTCCTCGCCGGGCCGATGCTCATGGCGACGAAGAACCGCCTCGTCGGCTACTTCGACGCCCCGGCCGGCGAGCCGACCGTCTTCGAGTTCGTCGAGCCGCTGGAGGCCCGCAGCACGATCAACCTGTTGCCCTACGGCCTGACGTCGGCCCAGGCGGTGAACAAGGTCGGGGCTGCCGCCTGGGATGGCCCCGGCCTCGCTGTGCAGTGGGTCGAAGTGGAAGGGCCGCTGCACGACGCCTGGCCGCCGGAGAGCCACCGGCGCATCTTCGGGGACCTGCCCCAGGAGCCGGCCCCGCTCCGCGACCGGCGCAATCGCGTCGAGGTCGCGTCGAAGGACCCCGAAGCGGACGCGAAGGCGGTGCTGACGCGCTTCGCGCGGCGCGCCTTCCGCCGGACGCCGACCGAGGCCGACGTCGCGCCGTACTTCGCCCTGGTGAAGGCGAAGCTGGCCGAGAAGCGGTCGTTCGAGCAGGCGGTTCGCGTCGGCCTGCTCGCGATGCTCGTGTCGCCGGAGTTCCTCTACCTGCGCGAGAAGCCGGGCCGGCTCGACGACTTCGCCCTCGCGTCGCGGCTTTCTTACTTCCTGTGGAGCACGATGCCCGATGATGAGTTGCTGTCACTGGCCGAGAAGGGGAAGCTGACCGAGCCGGAGGTCCTGCGCGGGCAGGTCGAACGGCTGCTAAACCACCCGAAAGCGCTGGCGTTCACGAAGAACTTCGTCGGGCAGTGGCTCAGCCTCCGCGACATCGACTTCACCGAGCCGAGCCACATCCTCTATCCCGAGTTCGACGCGATGCTCAAGGCGTCGATGGTCCGCGAGAGCGAGTTGTTCTTCGCCGAGATGCTCAAGGCCGACCGGCCGATTAGCGACTTCATCGCGTCGGACTGGACGATGCTCAACGGCCGGCTCGCGAAGCACTACGGCATCGGCGGCATCGACGGCTGGGAGTTCCGCAAGGTGTCGCTGCCACCGGGCAGTCACCGCGGCGGCGTGCTGACGATGGCAAGCGTGCTCAAAGTGACGGCCAACGGCACGACGACGTCGCCGGTGGCGCGCGGCGTCTGGGTGCTCGACCGCATACTGGGCCAGCCGGCCCCGCCGCCTCCGGCCGACGTGCCGGCGATCGAGCCGGACATCCGCGGCGCGGTGACGATCCGCGACCAACTCGCCAAGCACCGCCAGCTCGCCTCGTGCGCGGCGTGCCACGCGAAGATCGACCCGGCCGGCTTCGCCCTGGAGAGCTTCGACGTCATCGGCGGCTACCGCGAGCACTACCGCACGACCGGCCGCGGCCAGCCGGTGACGATCGACGGCCGAAGGATGCACTACCTCCAGGGGCCAAAGATCGACCCGGCCGACGTGCTCGCCGACGGCCGCAAGTTCGCCGATATCGATGAGTTCAAGCGGCTCCTGCTGACGGAAAAGGACCAGGTGCTGCGGGCGTTGGCGGTCCGGCTAGTGACCTACGCGACGGGAGGGGCCCCTTCCGCGATCGACGCCGCGGAGGTCGAGGGGATCGTCAAGGGGGCGCGCGAGGAGGGCTACGGCCTGCGGACGCTCGTCCACGAGGTGACGCGGAGCGCGTTGTTTAAAACCAAGTGAAGAGATTGGAACCACGAAAGACACGAAACACACGAAAGAAGACAAAGGCAAAGCCAGCGTTGGTTTAGGATGTTTTCGTGTATTTCGTGGTTCAACTCCGGGGGTCTTCCCATGTCGGTGACGCGACGTCATTTCCTCCGGGCCGCTGGCGTGTCGCTGGCCCTGCCCTGGCTGCCGTCGCTGGCCGGCGACGAGAAGTCGCCGCCCCGGCGCATGGTCTGCGTCTGCGCCCCGCTCGGCCTGCACCCGCCGGCGTTCTTCCCCGAGAAGGCCGGCCGCGACTACGCCCTGTCACCGCACCTCGAAGTCCTCGCCGACCTGCGCGACGACTTCACCGTGATGTCCGGCCTCGCCCACCCGGACGTCGGCGCGTCGCACGACTCGATCTTCAGCTACCTGACCGCCGCCCCGCACCCGGAGCAGCGGGCCGGCTTCCGCAATAGCATCTCGGTCGATCAACTCGCCGCCGAGAAGATCGGCCTTCTGACGCGCTACCCGAGCCTGCCGCTCTCGTGCGAGGGGTTCAGCCTGTCGTGGACGCGCACCGGGGCCCTGGTACCGTCCGACTCGTGGCCGACGAGCGTCTTCGCCCGGCTGTTCCTCGACGGCAAGCCGGACGAGGTCGAGGCGCAGGCGCGCCGGCTACGCGACGGCCAGAGTGTCCTCGACCGCGTCGGCGAGCAGGCCCGGGCGATGCAACCCGCGCTAGGCCAAGCCGACCGCGACAAGCTCGACGAGTACTTCTCCAGCGTCCGCGAGCTGGAGCAGCGCCTCGCCCGCGCCGAGGAGTGGTCGAAGAAGCCGAAGCCGAAGGTGGACGTCAAGCCGCCGGTCAACGCGACGAACCCGGCCGACGTCGTCGGCAAGGCCCGCCTGATGTTCGACCTGGCCCACCTCGCGTTACAGACCGACTCGACGCGCCTGGTGACGCTCCTGCTGCTCGGCACGAGCGCCGTGCCGCCGATCGCCGGCGTGTCGCTCGGCCACCACGACCTGTCGCACCACGGCCAGGACCCCGGCAAGATCGCCCAGCTGCGGACGGTCGAGGTCGAGAAGCTCAAGACGCTGCGCGACTTCCTCAAGAAGCTCAAGGAGACGAAGGAGGACGGCGCGACGCTCCTCGACCGGACGATGGTCCTCTTCGGCAGCAACCTCGGCAACGCGGCGACCCACGCGACGCGGAACCTGCCGATGCTCCTGGCCGGCGGCGGTTTCAAGCACGGCCAGCACCTCGCGTTCGACGCGAAGAATCCGCCGCCGCTCTCGAACCTGTACGTGTCGATGCTCCAGCGCCTCGGCCTGGAGGTGGAGAAGTTCGGCTCCAGCACCGGGACACTTCCCGGGCTGGAGATGGTCGGCTGATCGGTCGCGAGGGGAGGCCCGCCGATGCGCAAGGTCGTCTACTCGGTCGCGATGAGCCTCGACGGCTTCATCGCCGGCCCGGCCGGCGAGTTCGACTGGATCCCGATGGACCCGGACATCGACTTCGGCGCGCTCTTCAGCCGGTTCGACACGGTCCTGATGGGCCGGCGCACCTACGAGGTGTCGGCCTCGGGCGAGGGCGGGGCGATGATGCCGGGGATCAAGACCGTGGTCGTCTCCCGCACCCTGCGGCCAGATGACCACCCCGCCGTGACCGTCGTCGGCGACGACCTCGCCGGGGCGGTCGGCCGGCTGCGCGCGGAGCCGGGCAAGGACATCTGGCTCTTCGGCGGCGGCGTCCTGTTCCGCAGCCTGCTCGAACTCGGCCTGGTCGATGAGGTCGGCGTCGCGGTCGTGCCGATCCTGCTCGGCCAGGGGCTGCCCTTGCTGCCGGAGACGACCCGCCGGGCCCGGCTCCGGCTGGTCAAGCACCACGTCTACCCGAAGTCGGGCATCCTCTCCCTGGATTACGCCGTCGAGAACGACGGGCCGACGTGATCACGGCGGGCAGGTCCGCGGCAGGTGCCGCAGGTCGGTGTCGGCGCGCTGGAGCGGCGTTTCGCCCGGCTCGCCGCCGGGCGGCGTCCGCCGCCAGACGGTGCCGGCCTTCACCTGGCGGACGCCTTCGTCGAACAGCCGGCCCATCGCCGCCGGGTCGAAGTCGGTGCTCGCGTTCGGCCCGTCGAACCCGGCCGGGATCGACGCGAGGTGATACCCCATCCCGGTCCGCGCCGCGACCTGGCACAGCCGGATCAGGTCGCCCCGCGTCTGGGTGAACGCCGCCGCCTGGACCGTCGCCACCGCGACGCGCACCGTCCGCGGCTCGACGACGGCCGGGTCGGCGTACAGCTTGCCGGCGACGACGACGTACAGGTCGGTCCGGGCCAGGATCGACGGGTCGTCCTCCGCCCCGGCCGGCGGCCGGAAGAACACCGTCGTCGAAAGGCTGCCATCGACGTGCCGCTCGACGAACGGCTCGCCGTCCACCGTGACCGGGATCTTCGACGCCGGGAAGAAGCCCGGGATCGCCGCCGAGCCGAGCAGGATCGATTTGATCAGCTCGCGGTCGTCCGGGCGGCACCGACAGGCGATCGCCCCGACGTCCCAGATGACGAACCTCCGGCTGTCCCGCTCCGTCGTACCGACGTAGAGCCGCCGGCCCTTGCGGTGCTCGACGGCCACCTCGGCGACGATCTCCGGCGTCAGCGTCTCGTCGATGACCCGTGCGAGCGGCGCGTTGCTGGCGATCGACTCGCCGAACAGGCCGCCGAGGAGTTGCAGCTGGTAGATGCGGTCGCTGCCGAGCGTGGTGTAGAACCGGCGCAGCTCGCCGTCGTACTTCGGGCCGAGGAACGCCAGCGGGGCGATGAGCGACCCGGTGCTGATCCCGGTCACGACGTCGAACGTCGGCCGGGTGCCCGCCTCGGTCCAGCCGCAGATCACCCCGGCCGAGTACGCCCCGTACGCCCCGCCGCCGGACAGGGCGAGGACGGACCGGCGCGCCCCGGCCGACGCGGCGGTCGGCGGCGAATTGGGAAGGGGCAGGTTCGTCTGCCGGTCGCCCTCGGCCTGGCCGGCCGGATCGACCAGGTCGTTCGTCTTGTACCCGGCCGCCGTCGGCGAATAGAGCCCCGGCTGGCGCTGGAGCGTGCCGCAGCCGGCGAGGACGCCGGCCAGCAGCGCGAGAGCGACGCCTCGGGGGCAGGGGCGAGCCATCGGGAGTCCCTCATCCGGCCGGGCCGGTCGTGGCGGTTGCGCGGGTACTCCGGATGGATCGGCCTTTGCCGGCGACCGACTTGAGCGAACCCCTGCTACGGCCGCACGGCGACGATTTTGCTCACGTCGAGGAGGTGGATTTGCCGGCCCTGGTCCTTCACCGGCGAGTCGATCGCGACGAGCTTGCCGCACGGGCTGAAGCGCGGGTGCGTGTCGCAGCGCCACTCGCCGGCGTACTCGGCCGGCGAGAGGAAGTGGCCCAGCGGCACCTTCTTCCCGGTCGCGACGTGGTACAGGTACGGGTGCTGCAACCGCAGCCGGTCCGGGTAGGTGTCGTTGAGGATCCACTGGTTGCCCGGCAGGTAGGTGCAGTGACCGTTGACCGTCATCACCCCCTCGCCGATCGGCTCGACCTTCGCCGTCCTGTCCTCGATCAGGTAGAAGCCGTCCTTCCGGCCGAACGGCCGGGTCCAGGCGAGGAGCGTCGTCGCGTCGCGCCAGATGAAGTGCGACGTGAACCCGGACGGATCGACGACGGCGAGGTCCTTGCCGTCCGGCGTCGCGGTCAGCATGCGCGTCCGGAAGCCGGTCTGCCCTTCCGGCCGCCAGCGGTGCAGGAAGACGAAGCGCTTGCCGTCCGGGGCGTAGAGCAGATGGTTGAACCAGTGCTTCGCCCCCTTCGCGTCGTCGGGCAGCTCGCCGAACTTGACGACGTCGGCGAGCGAGAGGACGAGGTCGCCCTTGCCGGTCCCGAGATCGACGCGCCAGATGCCGCTGTTGGCCGGGGCCTTGTCGTCCTTGTTCGGGTCGGGCAGGCCGGCATAGCCGTAGCCGGGCCGGACGTCGTTGAGGCGGCGGTAGTCGCACGTCACGGCGGCTTTGCCGTCCGGGGCGAGGGCGTAGATCGCCGACGACAGCGTCCGGACCTCCTTCGTCCGCACGTCGAGGACGCGGCAGACGAAGGCGTCCTTCTCGCGGTCGTTCCAGCAGACGAGGCGATCGGATCCGGGCAGCCACTGGAGCATGCAGCCCTGCTGCCAGCCCCAGGCCCGGCTCTCGCCGAGGGGGGTCCATCGGTCGCCGTCCTGGAGGTCGATCATGCCGATCTGGATCACGTCGTCCGGCCGGGGCGAGCGGTGCTCGAAGCCGACGGCCATGCCGAGCAGGTAGCGGCTGGTCGGGTCGAATTCGAGCTTGTCGTAGTAGCCGAACCAGTGGTGCTTCGGCCCGCGGGTGACGACGCGTACCGGCGGCAAGTTCTCCGCCTCCTGGGCGCGGCCGGCGGGGGCGGCGAGGCCGACGAGGCCGGCGGCGAAGGACTGTAAGACGCGGCGGCGGGACAGCATGGGTGGACCTCCAGGTGATGGGCCTATCTTGGCCGGGAAAGGCGTCTGCCGCAAGGGCGTGCTTGACCGTCCGGACGGGGGCCGATAAACTACCCTCGACGCGGCCGGCTTCGCGGCCGGCGGTGGATCGAGACATGGCGCGGAGCGTGGATCCAACACCACCCGATGAACCGAACGGGGCCGAGACGACGCCGCGTTCGACCAACCTGGAGCCTCGGTTATCGCGGGCCGGCGTCGGCCGGCTGAGCCTGTACTTGCGCCGCCTGGAGGGCCTGCTCAAGGAAGGCCGGCAGCGCGTCTCGAGCAGCGTCCTGGGCGAGTCGATCGGCGTGACGGACGCCCAGGTGCGCAAGGATCTGGCGTCGCTGGGACCGCTCGGTCAGCCGGGGATCGGCTACGACACGGGCGAGCTGACGGCGGCGATCCGGCGGACGCTCGGCATCGACCGCGAGTGGCGCGTGGCCCTGGTCGGGGCCGGCAACCTGGCCCGGGCGTTGCTCGGCTACAAGGGCTTCATCGAGCGGGGGTTCCACATCGTGGCCCTGTTCGATATCGCGACCGACAAGCTGACCGCGCCGCTGAACGGCATGGAGGTCAACCCGCTGAGCCGGCTTTCGGAAATCGTCGCGAACACGCGGGCCGAGCTGGGTGTCCTGGCGGTGCCGGTGGAGGCGGCGCAGGACGTGACGAACCAGCTCGTCGCGGCCGGCATCCGCGGCGTGCTGAACTTCGCCCCGACGATGTTGCGCGTCCCGCCACACGTGCGGGTGGTGACGGTGGACCTGACAGTGCAGTTGGAGCAGCTGGCGTTCCTGGTCCAGACCGGGCGGCTGCCCCAGGAGTGATCATTCCCCGGTAGTGTAACGGTAGCACAAGAGACTTTGGCTCTCTTGGTCTTGGTTCGAATCCAGGCCGGGGAATTTCAAGCGAAGTTCTTTTCCCACCGCCAGTCGCGGCACGGCCAACGCCGCCCTGGACGGGTGCGATCCGGCCACTCCGCCCCGGGAAGGATCCCGCCATGCTCGCCATTGTCAAGGACTATTACCGCCGTTGGCAGCTCGACCGGCGCGGCCTCGTCGCCGAGGCGGCCGTCCCGACGTTCACCGCCGGGGAGCGCTCCGGCGTCTGGACCGTCTGCCCCGACGGCCTCGGCCCCGACAGCGTCGTCTACTCGTTCGGCGTCGGCGACAACCTGGCCTGGGACCGGGCGATGGCGCGCCGCTTCGGCGTCGCCGTCCACGCCTTCGACCCGACCCCGGCGAGCGTCGCATGGGTCGCGGCCCAGGCCCTGCCGCCGGAGATCCGCTTCCACCCGGTCGGCCTCGCCGGCCACGACGGCACCGTGGCGCTCCACCTCCCGCCGCGCGGCAGCCGGTTCAACTTCCGGGCCGGCCCCGGCCGCCCCGACGCCGCGGCGATCGACGTTCCGGTCGCCCGGCTGACGACGCTGATGGCCCGGCTGGGCCACGGCCGGATCGACGTCCTCAAACTCGACGTCGAGGGCGGCGAGTATGCCGCCCTCGACGACCTGCTCGCCAGCGGCGTCCGGCCGGGCCAAGTGCTGGTCGAGTTCCATCACCACTTCGCCGGGTTCGGGATCGGCCACACGGAGCGGGCGGTCCGCGCGCTGCGGGCGGCCGGCTACCGGGCCTTCCACCGCTCGAAGCGCGGCCTCGAATTCAGCTTCCTCCACGCCTCGGCCGGGGCCCTCGCCGCCGCGTGTCACGGCCGCCATGCCTCGGAACCGGTCTGATACCTCCGGGCGAATGCCCTCGACCATTTTCTTGGCCGTGGACCGCTTGTTCACATTCGGCAGTGAGGCCGAGGTGCGAATTGTGGCCGAGGGTGTGGCAATCTGGGCAATTCGGGGATACTCTAGCTCAATGTTCCCCCCCAGGGGGAGGAGATCGAGACACGGATGCTCAAAGGCCGGGGATCCTCGCAATGATCGCGAGACCGCAGGAACGGCTCGTGAGCTGATCGCTCGCGCCAAGCCGGGTTGTAGCGCCTGGCTACTCGGCGGCTCCTTCTCCGTAACGGAGTCCCTCTCCACGGAGCACCGATGCTGTACAACTGGATGACCAAGTTCCCACGACGTGCTGCAAAGGTCCGGCCACCCCGGCCCTGTACACGGTTGGCGCTGGAGGTTCTGGAAGCGCGCGAGCTGCCCGCGACCGTGACCCAGCTCACCCTCACGACCGTACAATCCCACCTCCATCCGTCCATCAGCGACAACGGCAACCTGGTCGCATTCGCGGCGAGCAGCGCCCCGCACAACGGGACCCACTTCGACATCTTCCTGCTCAACCGGGCCACCTCCGTCGTGACCCAGGTCACCACCTCGCCCGCGGAGGAGAACGTCGGCAACTTCAACATCAACCCGGTCCTTAGCGCCGACGGGACGCGCATCGTCTTCAACTCGACCAGCAACCTAACCGGAGGCAACCCGAACCGCGGCCTCGTGCCCATGCTGTATGACGTCGGCTCGGGCGCGCTGACCCAGATCACCCCCCCGGGCCTGGAAGGGCGGGCGTCGTCCATCAGCGGCGACGGTACCCTGGTCACGTTGAACTCCGACGAGAACCTCACCGGGGGCAACGCCGACGGCAACGTCGAGGTCTTCCTTTACAACACCGTCACGGCGGCGTTCACCCAGGTGACCAACACCGTCAGCGGCGCCACGACGCTCAGCAACTCCCGCGCGACGATCAGCGATAACGGCCAGCGCATCGCCCTCATTTCGAACGGCAACTTCACCGGCGGCAACGCCGACGGCAACTACGAGGTCTTCCTCTACGAGGTCGCCACCGCCGCCTTCACCCAGGTCACCAGCACCACCGATGGCGAGTTCCTGAGGGACCTCTTCCTGTCGCTGAGCGCCGACGGCAATTCCCTCGCCTTCAATATGATCCGCGACCTGACGGGCGGCAACCCCGACGGTAATGATGAGATCTTCCTGTACGACGTCCCTGGTGCCATCGTCACACAGATCACCAGCACCGCCACGGGGATCAACAACCTCGCGGCAATCAGCGCCGATGGCCGGCGCATCGCCTTCGTTGCCAACAGCAACCCCACCGGCGGCAACCCCGACGGCAACTACGAGCTTTACTTCTTCGACGTCCCCACCGGCCTCTTCACCCAGGTCACGTCCAACACCGCCTTCGCCAACACCGAGCCGTCCATCAGCGCCGACGGCCGCTGGACCGCCTTCATCTCCACGGCCAACACCACCGGCGGGAACCCCGACCTTAACCAGGAGGTCTTCCTGGCCGAACAGGAGCCCCCGCTGAGCGGCAGCGACTTCGGCGACGCGCCGGACCCGACGTACCCGACCCTGCTGGCCAGCGACGGGCCGCGCCACACGCTCACCGGACTGCGGCTGGGGCCCACCGTCGACGGCGAGCCCGACGGCCGGCCGAACGCCACCGCGACCGGCGACGGCGGCGACGAGAACGGCGTCACCTTCCTGGCCCGGCTGGTGGCCACCACCACCGTCACGGTCCAGGTCGAGGTCCGCGGCGCACCCGCCGGGGCCCGCCTGGACGCCTGGATCGACTGGAACCACGACGGCGACTGGGCCGACCCCGGCGAACAGGTCGCCGCCAGCCTCGCCGTCGCCAACGGCTCCGCCAACCAGTTCGACGTGCTGGTGCCCGACTTTACCGAGAAGGCCCTCACCTTCGCCCGCTTCCGCCTGAGCACCGTCGGCGGCCTGGCCCCGACCGGCCCCGCGGCCGACGGCGAGGTGGAGGACTACCAGGTCATGCTCTGCCCGTCCCCCCCGCTGGTCTACGTGGACGACGACTGGGTCGGGCTGCCCGACGACGCCGACCCCGACGGCGCCGGCCCGGCCACCCGCATCGGCTTCGACGCCTTCGCCACCCTCCAGGCCGCCGTCGACGCCGTCTGCGCCGACAGCACAATCCTCGTCGCCGCGGGCACCTACCGCGAGAACGTCACCTCCGACGAGGCGGTGGCCATCCTGGGTGCCGGCTCGGGCACCACCTTCCTAGACGGCCAGACCGTCGCCGGCACCGGCCTGAGCCTCGCCGGCGGCGGTGCCGTCACCGTCGCGGGTTTCACCGTCCGCAACTACGCCGCCGGCCTGACCGCAGCCGGCCTGGCGTCCCTCGGCCTGGCGGACGTCCTCTTCGCCGCGAACGCCACGGCCGGCTCGGTCAGCGGCACGCCGCTGGTCGGCTTCGCCGGCAACGACGCCGACGAGACGTTCGTCGCCGCCGGCGGCCAGTTCGGCCGGGGCGGCAACCCGGCGGACTACCTGAGCTACAGCGGCGTCGGGCAGGTGGTGCTCGACGGCAGGGGGGGCGGCGACACCTACCTGTTCACCCTGGGGGCGCTGACCGCCGCCTTTGCCGCCTTCGACTCCGGCGGCACCGGCACCGACCTGGCGCTGCTGACCGGCACCGAGGCCGCCGACGTGTTGACCCTCACCACCACCGCCGCCATCCGCGGCACCGAGGTGGTCGGCTACAGCGGCCTGGAGGGGCTGACCGCCGTCACCGAGGGGGGCGACGACACCGTCCTGGTGCAAGGGACCGCGGCCGCCCTGACGGGCGTCTACACCGGCACCGGCAACGACACGGTGACGGTCCGGTCGGCGGCCTCCCGGCTGGACACCCTCCCGGGCACCCTCCTCGTGGACGCCGGCCCGGGGGCCAACGCCCTGGAGGTGAACGAGGCGGGCCGGACGGCGGCCGACACGGTCGTGCTGACCGCCGCGGTGATCTACAGCACCGCCGTGCCGTTCACCGTCATGTACACGGCTACCGGCGGCAGCTTCGCCCGGGGGGTCTACCTGCAGACCGGCACGGGGCCGGACAGCGTCTACGTGCAGGGCACGGCCGCCGGCAGCTTCACCGGCGTGCTCACCGGGGCGGGCGACGACACGGTCTACGTCCACTCGCTCGCCAACACGCTGGACGACCTGGACGGCACCCTCTCCGTCGACGGCGGCGCGGGGGCCAACTCGCTGATCGCCAACGGGTCGGGCCGGACCGAGGGCGACCAGGTGACCGTCACCGGCAGCGCCCTCTTCAGCGCGGCGGTGCCGTTCGCGATCCTGTACACGGCGTCGGGGGGCACCTTCAACCGGGGCGTCTACCTGTTCACCGGCGCGGGGGACGACACGGTCGACGTGGCGGGGACGGCGGGCCGCAGCTTCACGTCGATTGCGGCCGGGCCGGGGGCGGACCTGGTCCGGGTGCAGGTGAACGCGACGACGAACTACAACCTGATGGTCGACGGCGGCCCGCCGGAGGCGGGCACGGCCGCCGGGGACGTGCTGTCGGTGAGCGACACGTCGGGGGCGACCTCCTGGACGCGGGCACCGTCCGCCGCCGGGAGCGGGCTGATCGAGGCCAGATACGGCTTCACCTTCAACCACGTCCTCTACCAGTCCATCGAGGACGTCCTCGCCCGGCCGCCGTTCTGAGGCTCGGCTTACCCCGGGCCGGGGGACAAGGCCCGGAGCGACGACCTTCTCGACCGCGGCGGGAACGCCCGATCGCGGTCAACGGGAAGCCGCGCGCCCCGCGATGTCTTCAGCAAGGTTTGTAGCCGATCCTGGCAAGCAACTCCGGCGTCGCCACGAACGGCTCGCGCGGCACCTTCGCCAGCGCGAATCGCCCGAGGAGCGCCCGGGCGGCAATCGGCGACGGCTCCGGCTGCCAGCCGCACGACCAGGCGAGCAGGCCGACGACCGCCTCGGCCGACACGCCCGCCTCGCGTATCGCCGACAGCCGGGTGTCACCATGCCGCTTCGCCAGACGGCGACCGTCCGGCCCGACGACGAGCGGCACATGGACGAAGCGCGGCGGCCGCAAGCCCAGCGCCGCGTACAGCAGCAGCTGCCGCGGAGTCGAAGGGACCAGGTCGTCGCCGCGGACCACCTCCGTCACGCCCTGGTCGGCGTCGTCCACGACGACGGCGAGCTGGTACGCCGGCGTCGCCGAGACGCCCGCCTCGGGCCGGGGCGCTTTCCAGACGACGAAGTCGCCGCCGAGTTGGTGCAGGTCGAGTGTCACCGGGCCGAGGAAGCCGTCGTCGAAGCGCGGCGTCTCGGGCGGGAGGCGGAAGCGCCAGCAGTACGGCCGGTCGCCCAGAGCGTCGGCGTCCGCCGCGTGTCGCCCGGAGCACGTGCCAGGGTAGACCGGCCCCTCGTGATCCGGATGCGGCGCGCTCGCCGCCCGCTCGACGTCGGCCCGCGTGCAGGTGCAGGGGTAGATCGCCTCGGCCGCCTTGAGCCGATCCAATGCGGCGGCGTACAGCGGCAGCCGCGTCGTCTGCACGAGCGGGTCGCCGTCCCAGTCGAGGCCGAGCCAGCGGAGGTCGTCGGCCGCCTGCTCGGCCGCTCCGGGCTTGATCCGCGGCGAATCGACGTCCTCGATCCGGAGCAGGACCCGGCCCTGTTTCGAGCGGGCGGACAGCCAGGCGAGCAGGTACGTCCGGGCGTTGCCGAGGTGTTGCGCCCCGGTCGGCGACGGGGCCAGGCGGCCGGTCGCGTCGCTTCGCCCGGCGATCACGGCCGGGCCTCCGGCATCGCGCGCTTCAGGAACGCGCCGATCGCCTTCGCGGTCGGGTCGTCCGGCCGGGCGAGGCGGAACGCGATCGTGTTGTGGTCGGCGTCGGCGATCTTCTCCACGGTCACGTCGGCCCCGACCTTCCGCAGCGTGTCGGCGTACTCGGCGGCCTGCTCGCCCAGCGGCGGGATCTCCAGGCCCGAATAGAGGACGAGGTGCGGCGGCAGGTCCTTCCGGACGTGTGTAATCGGCGACGCGGCCGGGTACGCCGTCCGGTCGGTGCCGAAGACGGTCGCTAGCGGGTTGAACACCTCGCCCGGCTTGCGCAACCAGGCCGGCATCGCCGGCGGTCCGCCCACGCCGAGAAGGCCGGCGACGAGGTTGCCGCCGACCTTGGCGATCTCGGCCTGGTCCGGGATGCGATAGACGCCGCTGATCCCGACGACGGCCTTCACCGCCGGCCGGTCCGCCTCGGCGAGGTAGTCGGGGGCCGAAGCGATCAGCGTCGCCAGGTGGCCGCCTGCGGAATGGCCGGCGAGGACCACCCGGTCCGGGTCGCCGCCGTACTCCTTGGCGTGTTTGCGCACCCAGGCGAACGCCCGGGCCACGTCGCGGGCGTGTTCGGGGTGGCGCACCTGCGGCGAGAGGCGGTAGTTCGCCAGCACGGCGACGTAGCCCTGCCGGGCGAACCAGCGGCCGACGCCGCGGTACAGGCCGAAGAAGTTCTTGTCGCCGATCGTCCAGCCGCCGCCGTGCAGGAAGAGGACGACCGGGGCCGGCGCGTCGCCGGCCGGGCGGAAGACGTCGAGCACCTGGCGCGGCGAGTCGGTGTGGTAGCGCAGGTCGAACGCCTCGCGTCGCGCACCGGCCTCTTCCGCCGGCGCGAGCCCGACGGTGAGGACGGCCAGCACGACCGTGACGATTGCTCCGAGGATGGCCGCCGCGCGCATGGTGGGTTCTCGCCGGGTGTTCGGATGCCCGCCCCATTATTAACGACGCCGGGCCGGTCGGCAATCGCCCTTGCCGCGTCGGGCCGCCCGGTGGGACAATGTCCCGCGAAGGAAGGAGGCGCGGGATGAGTTCACCGACCAAAGCCGCGGCAATCGTCTACCCCGACGACGACGGGAAGCCATGTCGGACAACACGCTCCAGTTCCGCTGGATTCAGGTGCTGGCCGGCAACCTGCTCGCGATGTTCGCCGCGCGCGACGACGTCTTCGTCGGCGAACGGCGCCGCGCCGACCGGGCCGAGGAACGTGCTCGGCGGCTGGCGGAACTCTTCCTCCTGGCGCGGGGCGGCGAGGCGACGGCGGAGCAGCTCGCCGACCTCGACCGCCTCCTGAACGAATCAACCGGCGGCTGACCGGTCACGACGCCGGTTCGAGTCGGACCGCCTCGTCGCGGCAGACGCGGACGCATAGGCCGCACGCGACGCAGTCGGCCGGACGCGGCAGCCAGGGGCCGGCCGGCCGTTGCTCCAGGCAGTGGGCCGGGCAGACGCGCACGCAGTCGCCGCACGCCGTGCAGCGACGCTCATCCAGCACCGGCAACGAGGGCACGCACCGCCTCCTGCAATACCTCGCGTTCCGGGGCCGGGATCAGCACGGCCGTCGCCCCGAGATCCCACGCCAGGCCGGCCAACACGGCGTGGTCGCTGTCGCCGACGACGACGGCCGCCGCGTCTGGATAAAGCCAGGCGACCCGTTCGAGCAGGCCCAGCTCGCGCTCCAGGTCGCGGCCGACCCGGATCAGGACGACCGCCGGGCCGGGCCGGGCGAGTAGCTTCAGGGCCGCGTCGGGCGTCTTCGCCTCGCGCAGCAGCCAGCGCTGCGCCTCGGCCAGCGGCCGAACCTGCGCCAGCAGTCGGCCGTCCGGCTCGATGACGACGACCTGCGGGGCCTGCATCGTCACTCGATCTCCATCTGGATCTCGCCCGGCGGCACCGTGTCCGGGTCGCGGATACCCAGCGCCTCCATCCGCCGCACGAGCCGCTGGCGCCAGATGCCGAGCAGCTCGGCCGCCTTCGTCTTGTGGCCCTTCGTCCGCTCCAGGGCCAGCTCGATCAGACGGCGCTCCGCCTCTTGCAGCAGGTCGTCCAGCGGCAGCGACCCCGCCGCGGCCGGGCCCGCCGTCCGCGGCAACGCCAGCGGCAGACGGACCGCCAGGGGTAGGTCGTCCACGTCGATCCGCTCGCCCTTGACCCGCTCGCGGGCCGCCGCCAGGACGTCGAACAGTTCGCGGACGTTGCCCGGCCAGGGGTGGTCGCGCAGCAGGTCGAACGCTTCGAGGCCCACCTCGACGACGAGCCGGTCGTCGCGCTCGGCGAGGCGCTCCAGGCCGGCCTCGACGAGGCGCGGCAACTCGGCCTTGCGGTCGCGCAACGGCGGCACGGCGATGGTTAGCGGCCCGAGTTGGGTGGCGAGCGGTTCGAGCAGCCGGCCAGCCCGGATCTGCACGTCGGCCGGCTCACGGCAGCCGGCCACCACGCGCGGGCCGTCGGTCCCGAACAGGCCGACGAGCCGCTCCTGCAACTCGCGCGGCAGCCGGCCCGGCTCACGCAGATACACGACCGCGACGCCCTGGCCCGACAGGCCGGCCGGGCCGAAGAGCAGGTCGGCCAGTACGCCCGGCGGCAGGCGCTCGCAGTCGAGGGCGGCGAACGCCCGCTCCCGATCCGGCGACAGGGCGTGGATCACCCGGGCGAGGGTCTGCTTCCCGGTGCCCGCCTCGCCGACGAGGAGGACGGGCACCCGCACCCCGGCGGCGAGGCGCGCCTGCTCGGCCAGGAGCCGAAGGCCCGGCGTCGATGATCCGAACCAATCGAGTCGAGGCCGATCGACGACCCGCTCGCGGAGCAGGACGAGGCGCTCCGGCAGGTTCGGCGGTTGCGTCAGCTGGCGGTCGAGCGGCAGCACCCGGCCGAGGATGCCGAGCAGGTCGCCGGCGTCGCCGTGGAAGGGGAGGAACTCGACATCCCACCAGCGCCGCGCCCCGGGGCCGGCGGGCAGGAGCCGCCGGACGCGCGTCGCCCGGCCGTGCGTCTTCGCGAATACCTCGGGCGGCGGCGTCAGAGCGTGGGCGAGGATCTTCCGCTCGCGCTCGGCCGGGTCGGCGATCTCGGTGCCGACCGGCCTCTGCCGACGACAATACCGCCCGCGCACCTCCGCGAGAGGTAAGCCGACAAGGCGCTCCCAGGCGGCGTTGACGAAGAGGAGCCGACCGCTCCGGTTGAGGACGAACAGCGCGTCGGCGCTGCGCTGGAACAGGGCCTGCCAGCGGAACGCGCCGCCCGACTCGCCCGCCGCGCCGGTCATGGTCGGCTCACAGGAAGGTCGTCAGGTACAGCACGACGCCGATGCCGCCGAGAAACCCGACGAGCCGGCCGATCCAGCGGACCGTCTCGCGGAGGATCGGCCCCCAATCGTCGAAGCGCGTCGCGCTGTAGACCAGGCTGACGCACAGGATCAACAGCGGCAGGTCGAACAGGTACGGGTTGTGCGGCGGGATGGTCATGCGTCCCTCCGCGGGCTCAGGTCTAGCGGCAGCTCGGCGGGCGCGGTCGTCACGGCGGTCGGGGCGTCCTTGCGGGCCGGGGCGAGGTACGCCCGCGGCACGGCCGGCCCGGCGATCGCGTCGTAGATGACCATGATGTTCAGCACGCCGGCGATGACGGTGAAGACCCAGCCGAGGTCCATCGTCTTCGACCCGGCCGTCTGGACGGCGTTGATCGCCTGCTCGGACGGCTCGCGCATGTAGAAGCCGAACCGGCCGTCCTCGGTCTTCTGGTCGTTGCCGTAGTTGAAGTACTGGTACAGGGCCGGCCAGGCGGCGATGCCGACCCAGAACTGGCCGACGAACTGCGGCCGGTTGTACAGGTTCGTCGCCAGGCGGTCGAGGCTGAGCGGGTTGCGCTTCGGCGCGGCGGGCAGGCCGTCTTCGCCAGGGGGCGGGTTGACCGTCGCACGCGGGACGTAGACGTCCGGCAGGTAGACCGCCCCGCCGACGTGGTACTTGACGCCGTTGACCTCGGCGGTGCCGCTTCCCAGGGCGTTGCCGTAGAAGAACAGTACGTAAATGCAGGCGAAGAAGAGCACCCCCTTGCCGAACCGCCCCTGATAGACCTGGCCCAGGCCCGGCACCAGGTAGCTGAGGAAGCCCGCCACCGGCGAGATCGGCTGGACCGGTCCGGGCGGGTGGGCTTCCGGCGGGCGCGCGGGTGGGCCGAGGGGGGGGATACTGCTCATGCCGTGCTGGACTCCTGGCGAGCGGGAGGGTGTCGGACACGCGAAGAACGGAGAGATTCGTTCCCCCCGAGCGTTACTTCGCTCCCGGCCTACCAGGATTGTACTTATTCGGCCTCACCAGGTCCAATCGAACCAGTCCAGGGCGAGGATCGCGCTCGTCGCGACGAGGAAGATCCCGCCGAGGAAAGTGAGCAGGCAGCGGCCGTCGCCCCGGAGCCAGCGGCCGACCGGCCCGAGCGGGTACGTCACCCCGTCGTATAGGGCGTTCACGGCGACGAGCGGGAACAGGGCGACGGTGGCCGCGACGCCGCGACGGGCGGGGGCCGGGGCGTCCGTCTCCGGCACGAGCTGCGTCGCGAGCGGCTCCGGCGGCGTCGGCCGGGGCGGCGTCGGGGCGGCGGCCCGACGGGCGGCCTCCAGGCGGGCCATCGCCTCGACGCTGCTCGCCGGCGCGTCGTCCGGGTCGTCGTCGGGCGGCGCGGCCGGGGCCGGGATGACGACCGTCTCGCGGATGACGCCGGGTTCTTCGTCGATGGCGGGCTGCTGCGCCGGGGCGTGCTGCTGTCGCATCGCCTCGGCGAGCGGGCCCCACGTCTGGTCCGACGGCTGGAAGTTGCCGCGCAGCGGGACCCACTCTTCCGGGGCGTCCTCCTCGGGCGGGGGCGGCTCCGGTTGCGGCGGCGGCGTCGGCCGGAGGCTGACGCGGCGCGGCAGGGTCGGGCTCGGCTCGGCCGGGGTGGGCGTCGCCGCCGGCTCGTCGCGCTCTTCGGCCGGCGTGGCAGTCGCATCGACCGGCAGGGTGAGCATCTGCTGGAGCAGCGCGTCGAGTTCGTCGAGTTGCTCCCGGGTCGATTGCACTGGCGACTTCTTCGTGCTCGTGGCGGCCATGCCCTGGCTCCCTCCAGAATGGTCGCTGCTTGCCGGACCGTTGGCCGGCCCCATAAGCTATCCGCCGCCGGGCTGTCCAGAGGAACTGGCCGTGGCGGAGCGCTTCTACACCGACGCCGTCCTCGGGCCGGGCGACGTCGTCCTCGACGGCCCCGAGGCGCACCACCTCGCCGCCGTCCGCCGCCTCCGCCCCGGCGACGCCGTCGTCCTGTTCAACGGCGACGGCCTGGAGTACCCCGCCCGCGTCGTCGCCGTCGCCAAGCGCTCCGTCGCCCTGACCGTCGAGGCCGTCGCCAGCCCGGCCCGCGAACTGCCGTGCCGCCTCGTTGCCGCCGCGCCGCTGCCGAAGGGCGACCGCGCCCAGGTCCTCGTCGAGAAGCTGACCGAGCTGGGAGCGACCGACTTCGTCCCGCTCCGGACGCAGCGCAGCGTCGTCGAGCCGCGCGACGCGAAGCTTGACAAGTTGCAGCGCTACGCCGTCGAGGCGAGCAAGCAGTGCGGCCGGAACCGCCTGCTGCGCGTCGGCCCGCTTACCGCCTGGTCGGACTTCCTCGCCGACGCCGCCCTGCCCCGCCGCCGCGTCGTCGCGCATGTCGGTGGCACGCCGCTGTCAGCGGAGAAACACCCCGGCCCGCCGGAGGAACTCCTCCTCGCCGTCGGCCCGGAGGGCGGCCTGACCGACGACGAGGTGACGGCGGCCCGTCAGGCCGGCTTCGAGGTCGTCGGCCTCGGGCCGCGCGTCCTGCGCGTCGAGACGGCGCTGATCGCCCTGGTCGTCTGGCTCGGTCGGAGCCTGGTCCTCGCCCCGGAGAACGTGCCATGAGAGCGGTCGAACTGCGCGACGGATTCGGTCTGGACAACCTGCACGTCGCCGACCGGCCCGACCCGCAACCCGGGCAAGGCCAGGTCCTCCTCAAGATGAAGGCGTGGTCGCTGAACTTCCGCGACCTGATGATGGTCACCGGCCGGTACAACCCGCGCCTCAAACTCCCGATCGTGCCGCTGTCCGACGGCGTCGGCGAGGTCGCCGCCGTCGGGCCGGGCGTCACCCGCGTCAAGGTCGGACAGCGGGTCGCCGGCTGCTTCATGCAGGCGTGGCTCGCCGGCGAACTGACCGACGCGGCGAGCCGCTCCGCCCTGGGCGGCGGCGGTCCGGGCATGCTCGCCGAGCAGGTCGTCCTGTCCGAGGACGGCGTCGTCACGGTGCCGGACCACCTCAGCGACGAGGAGGCGGCGACGCTGCCCTGCGCCGCTGTGACGGCGTGGAACGCCCTGTTCGAGTCCGGCGACCTGCGGCCGGGCCAGACGGTCCTCGTCCAGGGGACCGGCGGCGTGTCGCTGTTCGCCTGGCAGTTCGCCTCGCTGGCCGGGGCGCGGGTGATCGTCACGTCGAGCAGCGACGAGAAGCTCCAGCGCCTGGCGTCGCTCGGCGGGGCGGGCGGCGTCATCAACTACAAGGCGACGCCGGCCTGGGAGGACAAGGCCCGCGAGCTGACCGGCGGCGTCGGCGTCGATCATATCGTCGAGGTCGGCGGGGCCGGCACCCTGGCGAAGTCGTTCAAGGCGGTGCGGACCGGCGGCACGATCAGCCTGATCGGCGTCCTGACCGGGGCCGGCCAGGTCGATCCGATCCCGGTGCTGATGAAGGGCATCCGCGTACAGGGCATCTTCGTCGGCTCGCGCGCCATGTTCGAGGCGATGAACCGGGCGGTCGCGTTGCACCGGCTCAAGCCGGTCGTCGATCGCGTCTTCGGCTTCGCGGAGATCAAGGCGGCGCTGGCGCACCTGGAGAGCGGCAGCCATTTCGGCAAGGTGTGCCTGCGGGCGGGGTGAACGGGAAGTTGAGAGGCATCCGCGAGGCCGGCATTGCCGTGTGTTTCGGCACACGGCGGCATCCGGTTACATCACTTTAACCCCAATAGTTCCGCGGCCTCCGCCCGGAACCGCTGCAACTCGGCCGCGTTTTGGGGGGTGAGTCCCTTCTGAGCCTCGTGCCACTTGACGGCTCGGTCGAAGCAGTCTCGGGCTTTCGCGGTGTCTCCGAGCTTGGCTTGGCTCATCGCCAGGAAGTACAGGTCGAAGGCGTCCCCGCCGGCCCGGAGCGACATCGACTTCTCCAGGGCCGCGACGGCGTCTGCCCACCCGCCCGCACGGTAGTGGGCCACCCCCAGCGTGTTCCAGTACATCCCGTTCACTGGTGACATTTCGACGGCCTTGCTCGCCAGAGCCACGGCCGCCGCAGGGTGCCGAAGCCGCACGTCGGGGTTGATGGCCAGACCCCACGCCCAGTTATTCAACCTCGCGACGTCGCCTGCGTCGGTCATGACGATGATCCGGCGGTACGCCGCCTCCGCCTCGTCCAACCGCCCGGCGGCCAGCCACACGTTCGCGAGGCCGGCCAGTACCCGCACCTGTTCGCGGCGGTATCCTGGCTCTTTGGGGAAGGCCGCCGCCAGCTTGTCGAGCCGCGCCTGGGCCTTGAGGTACGCGGCCTCCTTCTCCGCGGGAGTCTGGGCCTTGTCGCCCAGGTCGATTAGGGATACCGGGCTGTCGGGGTCGTCCGAATCGAGTTCGCTGCGGGGCGCGACCGCGTCGGCGGGGCGGTCGGCCCGCAGCACCCCGCCAGGCCCCAGTCCCACCACCATCGACCGGCCGTCCGGGGCCACCGCCAGAGCCTTGCCGCGCAGATGGACACGCTCCTGGCCGGTCTCCACGTCCCAGAGCCTCACACCATCCTCGCTGAGCGAGGCGAGCACCTGACCGCCAGGTAGAAACGCTACCACCGAGACATCACCCGTGTGCCCCTTGAGGGTGGCCCGCAGTTTGCCTGACGGGATGTCCCAGAGTTTCAGAACACCGTCGCCGCAACCCGTCGCAAGCACCCGCCCATCCGGGGAGAACGAAAGAGCGTAGACCCAGCCTTCAACTCCTCGCAACCGCAAGACCTTGCCCCTCTGCCAGGTGGCCGTGTCCCAAAATGTAGCCTGGCAGTGGGCATAGTGGCCGACCACCAGCCAGCGCCCGTCGGGGGAAAACGTCGCGGCTGATGGGCCGCTGCCGTCGCCCCAGTCCGGTCGCGGCTCTAATTGCGTCACAGGCTCCAAAGTCCAAGCGTCCAACACCTGAACGTGTCGGGTCGATGCGGCAAGTGTAAAAAGCCGTCCGTCGGGCGAAAAGGCCAGGCTGCCAGCCGAATTCGAGAAGTACTTCACCGGCAAGGAACGCCGTAACTTTCGGTCGCCTACAGCCCAGACCTCGACGTTGCCCCCGTATTCTTCCAGGGCGATGGTGGTGCCGTCGGAAGAAAAGGCAAGGCGTTTTGCCTCTACACCCTTCTCGCGTAGTACGCCTCGCGCCTCGCCGGTGCGCGCATCCCAGAGCTTGACTACCCCGTCCTTGCCTGCCGCCGCCAGCATCTTGCCGTCGGGGGAATAAGCCAGTCGGACACTCCCGGTCAGGGGATTCTCAAAAACGGGTTGCTCCGAAGTGGCAACCTCCCACAGTGTCACCACGGAGTCGCGGCCGCCTGCCGCAACCGTGCGGCCGTCGGACGAGAAGGCAACGCCTACGACCTCGGCCGAGTGCGGAAGAACTCGTCGTTGGCCGCTGGCGCGGTCGAGGAGCACCAGCGTCCGCCCAGAACTCATAGCGAGCGTCCCCCCGTCGGGACTGAAGGCCACTCCCCACCCACCCTTGGTTATCCCCTCCGGCTTCTGTTCCTGACCGGTCGCGAAGTCCATCAGGACGAGAGCCCCAAAAGAGTTGAGGGCCAGCGTCTTGCCGTCGGGGGAGAAGGCAATCCCGGTTGCCTGCGCGTGTTTCCGCACGACGCGAGGTGGCCCGGTCACGTCCCACACGACGGTCTGCCCCTGCTTGGTGGTGACTCCCCATCCAGCTCCCGTCACCAGTGTCTTGCCGTCGGGCGAGAACGCTCCGGCGATCACCGGCCCGGTGTGCTCGCGGATCGAAGCCCGGCGCTGGCCTGTCGCCACGTCCCACCAGACGACGTGGCCTCCTTCCAGTCCGGCTGCCAGGACATCCCCGGCGGGGGAGAACGCCACGAATCGCGTCAGACTGCCCGCCTGGCCGGTTGGGAACAACCGAGCCTCCTTCCCCGTCGCCGCATCCCACAGGGTCACCCGTCCATACTGGCCGGCCGCCGCCAACGTCCGGCTGTCCGGTGAGAAGACCAGCGCCATGGTCCCGGAGGCAGCGTTGCGGAGGGTGGCCCGCTCGCGACCGGTGGCGGTGTCCCACAACTTGACTGTGCTGTCGGCGCTGGACGAGGCGACGGTTCGGCCGTCGGGAGCGTAGGCGAGGGCCGTCACCCATCCCCGGTGCCCCGTCATGTGGAACCGGCGCTGCCCGTAGCAGCGACCCCAGAGGTGATACCACTCGAAGTCGCGCAGATCGTCCTCGTCGAACCGGGGTCGCAGACTTTCGAGCATATCGACCGTGTCCGTCGGTCGGCCGGCGTCCCACGCCTGCTGGGCCAGGTTCATCTGGGAGGCGTAGTAGCGGCGGTAAGCCAGCTTCTCGGCCCGGCGAGCCGCCTCCGCGTTCAACTCGGCCGCCACCTTCGCATCGCGGGCACGGTCCCCCTCCGCCTTCAGGTGCCCGGCGATTTCGGTTACCTGTCCCTCCCGCTGCGTGGCCTGTCGGGCGGACTCGCTGGCCTGAACGGCGAAGTAGGCCGACACGACAATTCCGGCGAGCAGCGACAGCAGCACGAGAGTGGCCGCCAGCACCTGTCCCTTGTGCCGACGCAGGAACTTCATCAGCCGATAACCCGTACTCGGCGGCCGGGCTTCGACCAGCTCGTCGGCCAGATAGCGCTGGACGTCCCGGGCCAGGGCGTTGGCCGTGTCGTAACGCCGGGTGCGGTCCTTCTCCAGCGCCCGCAGCACCACCCAGTCCAGTTCCCCCTTCATGAGCCTCGACAGCTTGGCCGGCTCCGTGCCGCGGTTGGCCGCCACGCTCGGCAGGGTCGCGCTGCTGCTCAGTTTGGCGCTGGGCCTGGGGGCCTCGACTTCGCGGACGATGCGCAGGATCTCCAACAGCGCCGCCTGGCCCAGACTCTTGCGGTCTACCGGCGTGCTGCCCGTCAGCAGTTCGTAAAGCAGCACCCCCAGCGAGTAGACGTCGCTGCGCGTGTCGATGTCGAGGTTGTTCAGGCTGGCCTGTTCGGGCGACATGTACTCCGGCGTGCCGACCACGGCCCCGAACCCGGTCATCAGCGTCCGGTCCGTCAGCGTCGGCCCGGTCGCCTTGGCGACGCCGAAGTCGATCACCTTCGGCACCGGCCTGTCGTCGTACATCGCCACCAGCACGTTCGACGGTTTGATGTCGCGGTGGATGACGCCCTTCTGGTGGGCGTGCTGGATGGCCAGGCAGACCGGGATGAACAGCTCCAGACGCTGGCGTGGCGTGAGTTTGTGGTCGTCGCAGTACTGGGTGATCGGCACGCCCTTGACCAGTTCCATGACGAAGAACGGCCGGCCCGCTTCGGTCGTGCCGGCGTCGAGGACGCGGGCGATGTTCGGGTGGTCCATCATGGCCAGCGCCTGCCGCTCGGCCTCGAAGCGAGCCAGGACGGCCTTCGAGTCCATGCCGGCCTTGATCACCTTGACGGCGACGGCCCGCTTGACGGGTGATGTCTGCTGGGCCATGAACACGCTGCCCATGCCGCCCGCGCCGATCTCCTCGATCAGCTTGTACTTGCCCGCGAGGATCGCGCCGACGCGAGCGGTTGGATCGCCCTGCTCCTCCGTTGGTGGCAGACGGTCCTCGGTTTCAGCGGTCGCGGGCTGCGGCAGCGGGGCGGCGTCGTTGGCGCGGAGGAGGGCCTCGACGCGGGCGCGGAGTTCGGCGTCGCCGCCGCATTCGCGGTCGAGGTAGGCGGCTCGCTCCGGATCGGCGAGGTCCGAGGCGGCCAGGAACAGGGCTTTCGCTCGGGCGGCATCGACGGCCATGGTCACCTCGGGGAAAGGGCTCTTCCCTCAATGCACCATCCAGAAGAAAAGCGTCTCACGGATTCCGCCTCATTGTTCCAGAGCCTCGCGGAGCCAGGCCCGGGCGTACTTCCAGTCGCGGTAGACCGTCGCCCGGGAGAGCCCCAGCGCCGCGCCCGCCTCCTCGACCGAAAGGCCACCGAACAGGTGCAGGTGCGCGACCCGTGCCGCGGCGGCGTCTTCCTCCCCGAGTCGGGTCAGCAGTTCATCCACCGACAGGACCAGGTCGGGATCCTCGGCCAACGAATCCCTCTGATCGAGCAGCTCGAGCCGCACCCGCCCGCCGCCGCGCTTCAGCCGCTTCCGGTCGCGGGCGTGGTTGACCAGGATGCGGCGCATCGCCTCCGCCGCGGCGGCGAAGAAGTGCCCCCGGCCATCGAACTCTTGGTCGCCGACGAGCCGGAGGTAGGCCTCGTGGACCAGGGCCGTGGGGTTCAGCGTGTGCCCGGGGGCTTCCGCGGCGAGCCGCGCGCCGGCGAGGGCCCTCAACTCGTCGTACACGAACGGCAACAGGTCCGCGGCGGCCCGCTGGTCGCCGGCCGCGGCGGCTTCGAGGAGGTGGGTCAAATCGGACATGCCCGTCGAGTGTAGCGACCGTTGGCGGGGGAACCACCGAAATCCTGGCAGGCCGAGGATTAATTCGCCGGCAACCGGACGACGAACGTCGTTCCGACCCCCGCCTCGCTCGTCACGGCGATCGTCCCGCCGTGGGCGGTGACGATGCTGTGACAGATCGCCAGGCCGAGGCCGCTGCCGCCGCTGTCGCGCGACCGGGCCGCATCGACGCGGTAGAAGCGCTCGAACAGGTGCGGCAGGTGCTCGGCGGCGATGCCGACCCCCGTGTCGGCCACCACGACTTCGGCCGCGTCGCCGTCGCTGCGGAGCGTCACCTCGACCCGGCCGCCGGGCCGGTTGTAGAGGATCGCGTTCGTGACGAGGTTCGTCAGCACCCGGCCGAGCCGTTCCGGGTCGCCGTGGACCTCGGCCGTCCCCGGCCCCGCGTGGAGGGCGACGCCGTGTTCCCGGGCGAGCGGCTCCAGCAGGGCGAGCGTCTCCTCGACGAGCAGGCCGAGGTCGATCCGCTCCCGGGCGAGTTCGAGCCGGCCGGCGTCGGCCCGGGCGAGGGTGAGCAGGTCGGTCACCAGGGACTGCATCCGCCGGGCGGCCCGCTGGCAGGTGACGAGCGTCTTGCGGTACTCCTCCGCCGGCCGGTCGCGAGCGAGCGCCAATTCGAGATGCGACAGCAGCACCGCCAGCGGCGTGCGCAGCTCGTGCGATGCGTCGGCGGTGAAGCGCACCTGCTGGTCGAACGCCGTCTCCAGGCGGTCGAACATCGCGTTGAGGATGTAGCCGAGCTGGCCCAGCTCGCTGTCGGCCCGGGCGGTGTCGATGCGCTGCGACAGGTTCGACGCGGTGATCGACGCCGCCGTGGCGCTCATCAGCTCGATCGGCCGGACGGCGCGCGTCGCGACCCAGCCGACGCCGACCAGGCCGACCAGGATCGCCGCGACGCCGGCGAGGACGACGCGCCAGCCGAGCCGGTCCAGCTCGGCCAGCTCGGCGTGGACTCCCCGGCCGACGAGGATGGTCGAGCCTTCGGGGCCGACGAGGGAGCGCTCGCGGTGCGGGCCGCGCTGCCGCGCCGTCGGCGTCGTGGCCGGGGGCACGTCGGCGAGCAGGACCTCCGCGTCGGGGTAGTCGTCGGGGAGCGGCGTCGCCTTGAGCACCTCGCCCCGGCCGTTCCAGACGACGAAGAACGGCGTCGCGTCGGCCCGGTCTGCAGGCAGGTCGAGGGCCTTCAGGAGCGTTTCCGGCTTGAGCGGCGGAAGGCCGCCCGGCGGCGGTCGATCCGGGAACCCCGGCCCCTTCGGCCGGGACGGGTTCGGCGCGAAGCCACCCGGCGGGACGCTCTCGACGAGCATCCGCTTCGGGAAGGTGCGCAGCGTCCCTTCGAGCAGGCGCAGGTTCGAGTCCAGGTCGGCGTCGATCTCGGCGTAGCGCGCGGCGCGGATCTGCCAGGTCAGGGCCGTCCCGAACCCGGCGACGACCAGGACGAGCAGTAGCCCGGACCAGACGAGCAGCCGCCAGCGCAGCGACCTAGCCATCGATCATGTACCCCTGGCCGCGCCGGGTGACGATGAACTCCCGGCCGAGCTTCTTCCGGATGTTCGAGATGTGGACCTCGACCAGGTTCGACAGCGAGTCGTCGTCCTCGTCGAAGAGGTGGTCGTAGATCTGCGTCCGGGTGACGAGCCGGCCGCGGTGCAGCGCGAGCAGCTCGACCAGGGCGTACTCGCGGCCGGTCAGCGCGACCGGCTCGTCGTTCCGGGTCACCACCTTCGCCGCCGTATCGACGACGACGTCGCCGAGGCGCAGGATCGGGCTCGCCTGGCCGGTCGTCCGGCGGATGAGGGCGCGCAGCCGGGCGAACACCTCCGACAGGGCGAACGGCTTGACGACGTAGTCGTCCGCGCCGGCGTCGAGGCCATCGACGCGCGCCCCGACCGCGTCGCTCGCGGTCAGGATGAGGACCGGCGTCTTGCGCTGCTGCCGCAGCCGCCGGAGCAGGTCGAGGCCGTTCATGCCGGGGAGCATCAGGTCGAGGACGATGGCGTCGTAGTCCCAGCTCGTCGCCTTGAACAGGCCCTCGTCGCCGTCCGCGGCGGCATCGACGGCGTAGCCCTCCTCGCGGAGGGCCTGCACCAGGGCCTCGCGCAGGTCGGGCTCATCCTCGACGACCAGGACGCGCATCGGTCGGCCTCCGTTACTTCCCCACCGCCGGGTCGGGCGTCGGCCCTTCGCCGTCGCCGGCCGGGGCGGCACCGTCGGGGGACTGCATCAGCGCCCGGGCGAACTCCTTGAACTGCTCCTCGGTCAGGACCTGCCGCATCTGCCGCAGCATGTCCTGGCGGAGCTGCTCGAACAGCCGCCGGGTCAGCGGCGTCACGGCCAGCGCCTCGGGGGAGAGGGCCGGCCCGGCGAGCGAGGCGACGTCCTCCGGGACGGCCGGGACCGCCGCGACGAACAGGGCGTCGCTCGCCTCGGCCTCGGTCGGCTCCGCCGTGCGGGCCGGCTCCGCGACGACGACCCGCGCGCCGCGCTCGGCGAAGGCTTCCTCGGTCGGGGCCGCCTCGACCACCGCTTCGGCCTCGTCGGTCGGCAAGGATACCGGGTCGAGGCGGAGGTTCGCCAGTGTCAATAATCCGGCGAACCCGAACCCGTTCCCGGGGTTCCATCCGACGGCCGATCTCTCGTCGATCCGGGTCGCACCGGGCACCGGACGCGCCTCGGCCAGGCGGTCGGTCCGGGTGACGGGGTCCTCGCGGGCGGCGAGTTCCGAGCGGGACGGCGTCCGGCGAGACACCTCCGTCGAGGGCGTCGCCTCGCCGAGGCGGAGGGTCGGGATGAGGGCCGCGTCGGCCGTCTCGTAGGCCGGCGTGACCGTCACGACGCGGATGGCGTCGTTACTCTCGCGGACGTGGCGGGTGCCCGGGGATCGATCGGGGCCGAAGTCGGATCGGGGGTCGTCGTGGAAGGCGGGGCCGAGCAGGCCGCCCGGGTTGGCCGAGAGGGCCAGGCGGCTCTCCAGCTCCTCGAAGAACAGGCTGCGGGATGAGACCACGGCAGGATCTCCTGAACGGGAGACGGCCACGACCTTGGGGAATCGGCCCGCCGCCTCCGGGATGTGCGCCGCCGCCGACCTGGCCGCGACCGTATCATTATCCCCGCCCCGCCTTAACGGAACATGAAGAAAATGACGCCGCCTCGACCCGAACCGTCGTACCCCGGCCCGTCCGCCGACGAAGAAGGCGACGACTCGCTGCCGCTGCGCGAGTTGGACCGCCTCTGGGGCGGCACCTGCCGGACGTGCGCCCGGCCGTACTGCGGCCACGAGGCGGTCTTCAGCATCGCCCTGGGCTTCAAGGACGCGCCGCGGTGTCTGCCGTGCCTGGCTCGGGGCCTGGCCCGCGAAGTGGAAGAGCTGCGCGGCCAGTTACTACAATACGTCCGGCAGCGCGAGTGCTTCCGCCGGGCGTGGCGCGTCGCCGACGAGCGCGAAGGCCCGGCCGGGGCGTGCCTGGACCGTCCCCCCGCCGACGCGGTCTCCCCCCTCGCCGAATCTGGCGAGGCCGGCGACGGCCACTGGGACGCCGGCGACATGGCCTGTGGCGAACTGGTGCTGTCGTTACGAATTCGGCTGAATAAAATGGCCCCGCGGTCCGTCTTGGTAGTGATCGCCCACGACCCCGCCGCCCCCGAGGATCTTCCCGCCTGGTGCCGGATGACCGGGCATACGCTGCTCCGTGCCGCGCATCCGGAGTACGCCATCCGCCGGAAGGAGACCTGAGCCATGCCGGGACAGTTCTGCGTCTCGCTCGCCTGCGGCAAAGAGAACACCGACCGGGCGACCGTCGCGTTCGTCGTCGCGAACGCCGCCGTCGCGTCGGACAAGACCACCGTCGTCTTCCTGAGCACCGAGGCGGTCCGCTGGGCCCAGCAGGGCTTCGCCGACGGCGTCCACGAGGAGGGGTTCGCTGCCATGAACGACCTGATGACCAACTTCGCCGCCGCCGGCGGGACGATCTACGTCTGCTCGCCGTGCTTCAAGAAGCGCAAGCTCGACGAGACGAAGCTCGTCCCCGGGGCGGTCATCGTCGGCGGGGCGAAGCTCGTCGAGTTCCTCGGCGACGCGACGCCGGGGATATCGTACTGAGCCGCCAGCCGCGTCGGGTGAGACACCCCGATCACGCTGGCGGCAGTTGCCGCTGTTGATTCTCGTTTGGATCCTGACCGGTCGCGGCGCGTGAGCGCGCACGCCGTCGGGCAGGGACCGTGCTTGACGGCCGGAGGACCGACGCGCCATGCAGTGGGTCGAGCGCCACCCGTACGCTCCGGATAGCAGCTTCGACGGCGGCAGTCTCGACTGCGGCAACGGCCTCCTCTTGCTCATCCGCAAGCATCTCGACCCCCTCCAGCGCGGCCAGCTCCTCGAAATCCGATCGACCGATAGCACCGTCGAGGTGGACCTCCCGGCGTGGGCTCGGCTCACCAGCAACGACCTCATCTCGGCGACGCGGCACGGCGACGTGCGCAGCTTCCTCGTCTGCAAGGGCCGGCTCGCCGAGCGTTCGGCCGCGCCGACGCCGCCTCCGGTCGCCCCGCGCCCGGTGCAAGACGCGCCGCCGATCCCGCCGACGGCCGTGCCGGCGATCCGGCCGCTGGCGGTGATGGGCGTCGGCAGTTGGCCCCGACCGGCGTGGCTGCTCCGGGCCCTGCACGAGCGGCTGGAGGGCCGGCTCGACGAGGCCGCCTTCCAGGCGACGGCCGACGACGCCGTCCGACTGGCCGTCGCCGCCCAGGAGCGGGCCGGCGTCGACGTCGTCACCGACGGCGAGCAGCGCCGCGACAACTACGCCAGCTTCGTCGGGGCCCGGCTCGACAACTGCCAGCTCATCCCGATCACCGACCTGCTCCCCTACGTCGATGACCCGGACGAGTTCGCCGAGGAACTGCGCGGCCTCGACGTGCCGGCGGAGCAGGTGCGCCACCCGGCCGTGTTCGGCACGATCCGCCGGAGCCGGCCGCTCGCCGTCCACGAGCTGGAGTTCACGAGGCGAATCACGCCGCGACCGGTCAAGGTCGCACTGCCGGGGCCGTACCTGCTGACGCGAACGATGTGGCTGGAGTGCGTCTCGGACAAGGCGTACCCGGACCGCGAGGCCCTCGCCGAGGACGTCGTCCGCGTCCTCCGCGGCGAGGTCGCCGACCTGCTCGCCGCCGGGGCGGCACTGGTCCAGCTCGACGAGCCGGTTCTGTCGGAGGTCGTCTTCGGCGGCAAGCGGCAGGGGCGGAGCTTCATGTGCGGCGCGCTCGGCGAGCGGCGCGAGGCCGGGCCGGAGCTGGAGTTCGCCGGCGGACTGATCCGCGCCGTGCTGGCCGGCTTCCCGCGCGAGCGGCTCGGCCTGCACGTCTGTCGCGGCAACTGGTCGCGCGACGAGGCGGTCGCCCTGGCCGGCGACTACCGGCCGCTGTTGCCGCTGTTCCAGACGCTGCCGGTCGGGACGTTCTTCCTCGAACTCTGCACGCCGCGCGCCGGCGAGCTGGACGTATTGCGCGACCTGCCGGCCGACGCCCGGCTCGGCCTCGGCGTCGTCAACCAGAAGCTCGACGCCGTCGAGGCGACGGCCGACATCGTCCGCCGGGCCGAGGCGGCCATCGCGCTGTTCGGACCAGAGCGGATCGTGCTCAACCCGGATTGCGGCTTCGCGACGTTCGCCGACAACCCGCTCGCCGCCGGCGACGTCGCCGAGGCGAAACTGGCGGCGATCGCCGCCGCGTCGCGCGAGCTGCGCGCGAGGTACTTAGGCGAGCCGGAGGTGCGTGAATGAAATCCTTCAGGATGGTCGCCTGTGCCGTGATGCTCACCGGCTGTGGCGCGGGCGTGCCCCAGGCCAAGCTCGACGAGGCGACCGCCGTCGTCATCGAGTGCCTGGAGGTGTGGAAGAAGGGCGGCAAGCCGGCCGACCTGAAGGCGCTGCCCCGGCCGGTGGACTTCACCGAAGGCCGATGGACCGGCGGCGACGCCCTGGTGCGCTTCGAGGTCCAACGCACCTACTACGACCCCACCCAGAAGATGATTTGCTGCGCCGTCAAGTGGGTGTTGAAAGACCGCCGCGGCAAGGAGCGGATCGAGCAAGGGGCCTACGACGTGAAGCTCGACCCGCCGATTACCGTCGCCTACAACCCGTTGTCCTGACTCGCTCGACCCCAGTCTACGCGTTCCCGAAGTCTGATTTGTCCCCTGGCCACTGACAAGGAGACCGTCCATGCTTCCCCGTTCCGCGAGGCGCTCCGGCTTCACGCTGATCGAGCTGCTCGTCGTCATCGCGATCATCGCCATCCTGATCGGGCTCCTGCTCCCCGCCGTCCAGAAGGTGCGCGAGGCCGCCGCGCGGATGACCAGCAGCAACAACCTCAAGCAGCTCGGCCTGGCGGTTCACACCCACCAGAGCGCGCGCGGCGTGATGCCGCCGATGTTCGGCACCGTGCCGGCCGGCGGGCCGAACCTGGTCGGCGGCTCGATCTTCTACCACCTGCTGCCGTACGTCGAGCAGGAGAACCTCCACCGCCTGGGCGTCGAGGGCTCGCGCTCGGCCCCGCTCAAGGTGTTGCAGGCCCCGATGGACAAGACCATGCCGCCGGAAGGCGTCTTCACCCTGCCGCTGACCAACTCCTTCTACGCGACGAACCCCACGCTCTACCCCTACTGGGCCAACACGGCCAACACGACGTGGGGCCTGTCGAGCTACTCGGCCAACTGGCAGGTGTTCGGCGACAAGGCCGCCCGGTTCGCCGTCGTCGGCGACGGCCTGTCCAACACGTTCTTCTTCGGCGAGAAGTACGCCGTCTCGGCCCGCATCAACAACCCCGGCGCGAACCTGTGGGGCTACGGCGTCGATCCCCGCCACACGGACTCCAGCAATCCGCCCCACATGCCCAACGGCAGCAACTTCCGCATCCCGCCCGCGGCCGGCGAGTACCCCGGCCAGGTCCAGTGGGAGTCGACCACCCCCCTGGGCGGCGTGCATCCCGAATCGCTGTACAACAGCATGTACTGGTCGCGCAACGGCTTCGTCAACACCCCTGGCGCGGTCCCGACCTCCTGGTACGGCGTAAGCCCCTGGAAGTGCCGCTGCATGATGGGGCCGGAGTGGGCCCCGACCCCGACGACCGGCTCGCCGCACCCGCAGAAGAACCAGAGCTTCACCTCGGCCGGCATCCTCGTCTGCATGGCCGATGGTAGCGTCAAGTTCATCAGCGCGGCGACGACGGACGCCCCGTGGTCGGCGATCGAGACCCCGGCCGACGGCGAGACGATCTCGCCGAACTGACCAATCCCCGCGGCCCCGCCTCCGGTGGGAAGGCGGGGCCGTATCCTGTCCCCCCGAGTGCCGCGATGCTTCCCCGCGTCCTTCCCTTGATGGCGGCCCTCGTCGCCGGCTGCGGCACGGCTCCGCCGCTGCCTGCCCTGTCGCCGGGTGACACCGTCCGGCCGCACCTGTCCTTCCTGCCCGAGGAGCCCTGGGCCGCCGGGACGAAGGGCTACGTCCTCCTCCGCCTGTACGTCCACCGACCCGGACGCGCCGAGCCGGTCTTCCTGACCGAGGGCGACGTGCCTGTGGCCGACCCGCACATGCAGGCCCGCGTCACGTTCCTGGTGGGCGACGCCCCGCTGGGGGAACCCTTCGTCCTCCCCTTCGCCGCCGAGTGCTGAAGCGACGGCAGCTTCGGTGCCTCGGTCGAGGTGCCCCCCTTCCCCGCCGGCTGCACGCGCGTCCGCGTCGAGGCGACGTTCCGCATGCCCGCCGACGGCGTCACGTTCGAGCCGGCCACGGCGGAGGTGGCCGTCACCCGAAAGTGAGTCGATCCACCGCGACCCTCCCGCCCCGTGCCGGCTTGTCCGACGCGGGGTTTGCAATTTCCTGTACCACGCCGACGCCCTGTGATTAAAGTAGGACGGGGGAATCGAGGCCGAGGCGGGCGAACCATGACGTACACCAAGGGCGTGCTCACCGGCGGGGCGGCGGTCTTGTTCCTGCTCGGCGTCGCGGCCGGGGGCTATTGGCTCGTGGCGAACCCGCCGACCGCGGCCGCCCCGCCGAAGCCGGCCGCGCCGGCCTCGGTGCCGAAACTCCTCAAGGAGGAGCAGATCGCCTCGGTCACCCTCACCCCGGAAGCAGAAGTCCGGCTCGGCATTGCCGTCGCGCCGGTCGAGTCGCGCTCGACGCTCCGGTCGCGCGTCTACGGCGGCGAGGTCATGGTGCCGCTCGGCCGAACCATCCCGGTCGCCGCCCCGCTCGGCGGCACCCTCAGGGCCCCAGAGAAGGGCCTGCCGACCCCGGGCAGCCCGGTCAAGAAAGGGGACGCGGTCCTGTTCCTGTCGCCGCTGCTCGCGCCGGACGCACGTGCCTCCCTGGCCAGTTTCCGCATCGAGGCCGACGGCCAGGTCGAGACGGCGCGCACCAGCGCCGACCTGGCCCGACTCACCCTGGAGCGCGTCCGCCGCCTCCAAGGGGCCGTCACCCAGCAAGAGATCGAGACGGCGAAGGCGGCGTTCGACATCGCCCACAAGATGGTCGAGGTCGCCCAGTCGCGGCGCGACGCGATCCTGCGCATCACTGCCGAGGTCGAGCGCGGAACCGGGGTCGCGCTGGTGATCGAGTCGCCGGCCGACGGCGTGCTACGAGCCGTCTCGGTCACCCCCGGCCAAAGCGTCCCGGCCGGGGCGACCCTGTTCGAGGTGATCGACCCGAGCACGGTCTGGGTCCGGGTCGCGGTCTACGTCGGCGAGCTTGCCGACCTCGCCCCCGGCGAGCCGGTCGCCGTCGGGGCGCTGTGCGCCCGGCCGGGGCCGCCGGCCCACGAGGCGCGGCCGGTCGTCGCCCCGCCGTCGGCGAACGCCGCCGCCGGGACGATCGACCTGTACTACGAGCTGGCCAACCCCGGCTGCGCCTTCGCCCCCGGCCACCGCGTCGCCGTCGCCGTCCCGCTCCGCGACCGCGGCGAGGAGCCGACCGTGCCGTGGTCCGCCGTCCTGCACGACATCCACGGCGGCACCTGGGTCTACGAGCGGACCGCCCCGCTCACCTACGTCCGCCGCCGGGTCGAGATCTCCCACGTCGATGGCGACCGGGCCGTCCTCGCGAAGGCGCTCCTCCCCGGCACGCTCGTCATCGGCACCCCGGTCGTCACCGCCGGGGCGATCGAGCTGTTCGGCACCGAGGTCGGCTTCAGCAAGTGATCCGAGGTGCCCGCCATGCTCGCCTGGCTCGTCGATACGTCCCTGCGCCTCCGCGTCGTCCTCGTCGCCCTGAGCGTCTTGCTGCTCGTCGTCGGGGGCCGGGCGCTGCAGACCGCGCCGCTGGACGTCTTCCCGGAGTTCGCCCCGCCGTACGTCGAGATCCAGACCGAGGCCCCCGGCCTCTCGACCGAGGAAGTCGAGAGCCTGATCACCATGCCGCTGGAGAACGCCCTCAACGGCACGATCGGCGTCCAGGTGCTGCGCTCGAAGTCGGTCCTCGGCCTGTCGTCGATCGTGATGATCTTCGGACAGGGGACCGACCTGCTGCGCGCCCGGCAACTCGTCCAGGAGCGCCTCGCCCTGGAAGCGCCGCGGCTGCCGAGCGTCGCCCGCCCGCCGGTCATCCTCCAGCCGCTCTCCTCGACGAGCCGGCTGCTCAAGGTCGGCGTCTGGTCGGACACCCTGTCGCAGCGCGACGTGACCGTCCTCGCCCTGTGGACGATCCGGCCGCGCCTCATGGCCGTGCCCGGCGTCGCGAACGTCGCCATCTGGGGCCAGCGCGACAAGCAGTTCCAGGTGCTCGTCGATCCGGACCGCCTCCGGGCCAACGGCGTGACGCTCGACCAGGTCCAGCGGGCGGCCGGCGACGCGGTCGTCCTCGACTCGGGCGGCTTCCTCGACACGCCGAACCAGCGCCTGGCCGTCCGTCACCTGACGCGGATCGCAACCCCGGAGGACCTCGGCCGGACCGTCGTCGCCTTCCGCGGCAACGCCCCGATCAGGCTGGGCGACGTCGCCGAGGTGACGATCGGATCACCTCCACCCATCGGCGACGCGGTCATCAACGACCAGCCGGGGCTCCTGCTCATCGTCGAGAAGCAGCCCCAGGCGAACACCCTGGAGACGACGCGCCAGGTCGAGGCCGCCCTGGAGGCGCTGAAGCCGGGCCTGACCGGGCTCCAGCTCGACTCGACCATCTTCCGCCCGGCGACGTTCATCGAGCGGGCCCTGGAGAACCTCGGCCACGCGCTGTTGCTCGGCTGCATCCTCGTCGCGGTCATCCTGGTCGTCTTCCTGTTCGACTGGCGGACGGCCCTCATCAGCCTCACTGCCATCCCGCTGTCACTCGTCGCGGCGATCCTCGCCCTGACCTGGGCCGGGGCGTCGATCAACACGATGGTGCTCGCCGGGCTGGTCATCGCCCTAGGCGAAGTCGTCGACGACGCGATCATCGACGTGGAGAACATCGTCCGCCGGCTGCGCCTCAACGCCGAGCTTCCCGAGCCCCGGTCGGCGGCGGAGGTAGTCTTCAATGCTTCGATGGAGGTGCGGAGCGCCGTCGTCTACGCGAGCCTGATCGTGACGCTCGTCTTCGTGCCGATCTTCTTCCTCGACGGCCTGGCCGGGGCGTTCTTCCGCCCGCTCGCCGTGGCGTACGTCCTGGCGATCCTCGCGTCGCTGCTCGTCGCCCTGACGGTGACGCCGGCCCTGTCGCTGATGCTGCTGCCCGGCCGGGTGAGCGAACGGCCCGAGTCGCCCCTGGCGCGCTGGCTCCGCGGCGCGTACGCCGCCGTCTTACCGAGCCTCGTCGCCCGACCGCGCGCGGCCCTGCTCTTCCTGGTCGGGGCGTTCGCGCTGACCGGGGCGGCGACGTCCCGGCTGGGGCAAGAGTTCCTGCCGCACTTCCAGGAGACGGACTTCCTGATGCACTTCGTCGAGAAGCCCGGCGCGTCGATCGAGGCGATGACGCGCGTCACGACCCTGGCGAGCAAGGAGCTGCGGGCGATCGACGGCGTGCGCAACTTCGGCTCGCACATCGGCCGGGCCGAGGTCGCCGACGAGGTCGTCGGCCCGAACTTCACCGAGCTGTGGATCAGCATCGACCCGAAGGTGGACTACCACGCCACCCGGGCGAAGATCGAGGAAGCCGTCGCCGGCTACCCCGGCCTGTACCGCGACGTGCAGACCTACCTCCAGGAGCGCATCAAGGAGGTGCTGACCGGGGCCGGGGCGAGCATCGTCGTCCGGCTGTACGGCCCGGACCTGGCGGTGATGCGGGCGAAGGCGAAGGAGATCGAGAAGGTCATGGCCGAGGTGGACGGCGTCGCGAACCTGAAGGTCGAGCCGCAGGTGCTCGTGCCGCAGGTGCTCGTGCGCCTCCGGCCGGAGGCGGCGGAACGCTTCGGCCTGACGCCGGGCCACGTCCGCCGGGCGACGACGACTCTCCTGCGCGGCGCGAAGGTCGGCGAGGTGTACGAGGGCCAGAAGAAGTTCGACGTCGTCGTCTGGGGCGTCCCCGGCCTGCGCGCCGACCTCGACGCGATCCAGCGCCTGCCGATCGACACGCCGGCCGGGACGCAGGTCCGCCTCGGCGACGTGGCGTCGGTCGCCGTGGTGCCGACCGCGAACGAGATCAAGCGCGAGGGGGCGTCGCGCCGCCTCGACGTCACCTGCAACGTCAAGGGCCGCGACCTCGGCTCCGTCGCGCGCGAGATCGAGGAGCGGGTGCGGGCGCTGCCGTTCGAGCGCGAGTACCACCCGGAGTTCCTCGGCGAGTACGCCGCCCGGCAGGCGTCGAGCCAACGGCTGTTGTGGCTGACGCTCCTGGCCGTGGTCGGCATCGTCCTGGTGCTGTACGTCGATTTCCAGTCGTGGCGGCAGACGGCCCTGATGACGTTGACGCTGCCGTTCGCCCTGATCGGCGGCGTGGCCGGCGTGCTGCTGACGGGCGGCGTGCTGTCGCTCGGGTCGCTGGTCGGCTTCGTGACGGTGCTCGGCATCGCCGCCCGGAACGGCATCATGCTCATCAGCCACTTCCGGCACCTGGAGCAGGAGGAGGGGGTGCCGTTCGGGCCGGGGCTGGTCCTGCGCGGGGCGGTCGAGCGGCTAGTGCCGATCCTGATGACGGCCCTGGCGACGGGGTTGGCCCTGGTGCCGATCGTCGCCGGCGGCATCAAGCCGGGCGCGGAGATCGAGCACCCACTCGCGGTGGTGATCCTCGGCGGGCTGTTCACCTCGACGGCGCTGAACCTGTTGCTGCTGCCGCCGCTGTACGCCTGGCTCGGCCGGCCTGCCGGATCCATCGGAGCCGCGCACGCAGCGAGGCTTCGAGCGGACTAAACGGCTCCGACGGACCCGGCGTCCTAACTCACGCCGCCGCCGGGCGGCGCAGTTGACTCTGCTGCCACGCGACCTGACGCGACAGCCCCTCGTCCAGGCCGACGCGCGGCTGCCAGCCGAGGTGCCGTTGTAGCCGCATCGTGTCCGCCCCGGTGAAGCGCTGGTCGCCCGGCCGGGCCGGCTGGCTGTGGATCTTCGCCCGGCAGCCGGTCAGCTTCTGCAGCTTCTCCAGGATCTCCCACACGCTCGCCGTCTCGCCGCCGCCGACGTTGTACACCTCGCCGACAGGGGCCTGTAGCGCCGCGATCGTCGCCGCGACGCAGTCACTGACGTAGGTGTTGCCGCGCGACTGCTGGCCGTCGCCGAAGACGGTGACCGGCTCGCCCAGGAGCAGCGCCTGGATGAAGCGCTGGTAGCCCATGTCAGGCCGCTGCCGCGGGCCGTAGACGGAGAAGTAGCGCAGCACGACGAGCGGCAGGCCCAGCTCCTCGCAGTGGGACCGGCACAGGTTCTCGGCCGCGAGCTTCGTCACGCCGTAGGGCGAAGTCGGCCGGGTCGGCAGCGACTCGTCCCCGGTGCCGTATCGGCCGTAGACCGACGACGTGCTCGCGTAGACGAATCGCTTCAGGCCCCCTTTCCGCGCCGCGTCGAGGAGGCGTTGCGTGCCGAGCAGGTTGCACGACGAGTAGAGGTCGAACTCGGTCCAGCTCTTCGCAAGGCCGGGCATCGCCGCCAGGTGGAACACCGCCTCGACGCCGGCGAGCGGCTCGGCCAGGTCGTCGGTCCGCAGGTCGCGCGCGAAGAAGGTGAACCCGGGCTGGCCGCGCAGGCCGGCGAGGTTGGCCTCCTTGAGCGGGCGCGGGTAGTACGGGATGAAGGCGTCGAGGCCGACGACGGCGTGGCCCTGGTCGAGCAGCGCCGCGCAGAGGTGAGATCCGATGAACCCGGCCGCCCCGGTGACGAGAACCTTCATGCGCACCCTCCGCCGGCCCGGGACGGGTCGATCGACGAGGGTGCGGCTTCGAGGAGGGTCCGGCACCGGCACTATACCCGAGGCGGGGCGGACGATTCCAGGCCGCTCACGCCGTCGGCGGCCGGTCCGCCTGGGCCGGCGTCGGCGGCTTCGGCGAATCGTTGAACACCCACGGGAAGACGAACAACAGCAGGAGCATCCCGGTCGCGGCGAGCAGGCCGTAGCCGGTTCCGGTCAGGACCGGGGCCGGCACGTCGTGCGTCCGCCACAGGTCCGGGTTGTTGCTGAGCTGGGTGCCGACGATGATCAGGCCGGTGCCGGCCCCGACCAGGGCGCAGATGAGCAGGTTGACCGCCCCGCCGCCGACCGCGCGGAGGAGCCCCTCCGGGAACGGGCGCTTCTCGGTCGGCTCGGTGCGGAACGCGGCCGGGACGGCGAAGAGCAGAAAGAGCATCCCTCCGCCGACGAGCAGGCCGTAGCCGACGCCTTCGAACAGGCCGGGCGGCGGGACATAGCGCGGCAAGTCGGCCGGCTTCTCGGTCAGGGCCTGGCCGGCCTGCAACAGGCCGATGCCGACGCCGGCCAAGGCGCTGATCAGGACGCGGACGCAGCCCCAGCCGAACGCTCGCAACAGGGACTCCACGGGGCACCTCCTCGGATGTGGTGGTCGCACCGGAGTATTCGCCGGGCGGGGGCGCGGATTTACCCGACCAGGATGGTGTACCCCCGGTGCTGAAACGCCTCGACGCGACGGAACGCCTCGCGCATCATCTCGGCGACCTCGTCCGGCTGGCGCGTCACGAGGTAGAACCGGCCGCGCGGCTTGAGCAGGTTCCGCCCCCGGTGGATGAACAGCAGCGAGATCGAGCTGACCGCGTAGTACGGCGGGTTGGCGAGCACGGCGTCGAAGCTGTTCTCCGGCAGCCCCTCGACCGTCGCGGTCGCCACGGCCTGGAACTGCTCGACCCCGTTCGCCTTGGCGTTGAGTTCCGTAAGGGCGATCGCCCGGACGTTGGAATCGACGAAGCCGACGAAGCCGGTCCGGCCGACGACCTGGGCGGCGAAGACGCCGTTGGTGCCACAGCCGCAGCCGAGGTCGACGACGCGCTCCCCCTCGGCGAACTCGGCCACCTCGACCAGGGCGCGCGCCCCCTCGTCGAACCGGCCGTAGGAGAACGTCCCCGGCCGGGAGACGAACCGGCACGACGGCCGGTCGAGGACCTTCGACTGGAACGTCATCTCGTGCCGCCGGCGCGGCCGGTCGCCGTCGCGGGCGGCCCAGAGGATCGTGTCGGAGCCGCGCCCCGGCTTGCCGCCGGCGTGGGCGGTGTACTTCGTGTGCGCCTTGCCGTAGATCTTCTTGAGCAGGTTCGGGAAGAACAGGTCGCCCTCGTACGGCGACCAGACGACGAACCGCCCGGCCGGTTCCAGGACGTGGAACGCCTGCTCGGCCATGTCGATCTTCAGCTCGCGCTCGCCGGCCTTCGGCGGCATGTAGACCGCCGTTCGGAACGTCGCCGGCAGGTCCCACAGGTCGGGCGTCGTCACCACCGTCGCCGCGAGGCCGGCCTCGGCCAGTTCCTCACGGAGCCGTTCGGCCTGGTACAGGTCGAGTTGCCAGCACGTCACGTCACTCGCCGTCACGCCCTGGAGGAGGTTGACCACCTCGGCCGGCGAGCCGAGGACGACGACCGTCTTGCCCTCGACGCGCTCGGCGACGGCCTCCGGGACGGGGCGCTGGCTCAGGGGCGGGTTGCCGGTACGGCGGCGCATGCTCATGGCTGGCTCTCGGGGCTCGGGGTCGGCTGGAGCGTCGCCCCGCGCAGCAGGCGGAACTCGACGGCGAACGTCGCCGTCGCGCCCGGGGCGAGGGTCCGCCAGCCGCAGGCGATGCCGCCCTCGGTCAGGTGGACCGCGTCCGTCGGGCAGGTGTACGGCTCGATGCAGAACGCGTGCCGATGCGGCGGCGTGAACACGACCACGTCGCGGAAGGCGGCGTCGGCGAGGACTTGCAAGACCAGCCCCGGCGCGCCCATCACCTGGCCGCGCAAGTACAGGCCGTCCGTCGGCTCGCTCGGCGGCAGGTCGGTCAGGACGTCATCGACCTGGACCTCGCCGAACGGCCGGGCCGCGTTCAGGTCGCGGGCCGGATCGACCGGCCGGATCGAGCCGGTCGGGATCGCCGCATCAAGCTCCCAGAACGACGCGGCCGGCACCTGGACGAGGCAGTCCGCCGCGTCGAGGCCGGGGCCGAACGGCACGGCGAAGTAGGGGTGGTAGCCGAGGCCGAACGGCAGCGGCCCGTCCGCCTGCACGGTGGCGTCGAGCCGCAGGGCGTCCTCGCGAAGGGAGATGGTCAGCGTCAGCTCGTAGCTCGCCGGCCAGGGGTTGGCCAGCTTCGAGCGGTGCCGGCCGGTCACCCAGGCGGAGCGGTCGTCGGCCCCTTCGCCGATCACGTCCCAGGGGCTGCGGCAGGCGAAGCCGTGGATGGCGTTCTTCTGGGCCGGGTCGTTGACCGGGAGCGTATAGGTCCGGCCGGCCCAGGCGAAGGTGGCGCCGGCGATGCGGTTGGGAAACGGGAACAGCACCGGCACGCCGCTGCGCGTCGGCCGGCCGTCGGTGAACAGGGCCGGGTCGGCGTAGAGCAGTTCGAGCGGGTGGTCGTCCGGCCCGGGTACCGCCCAGCGGAAGGCGTTGAAGCCGGACGCCGGCCAGACCTCGACCCGGTGGCCGGCGGCGTGCTCCAGGACGACGACCGTCGGGCTGGCGTCGCCCTGCACTTGCGGGTGGTCGTAGCGGCTGACGGCGAAGGACATGGACCAGTCTCCCTCCCCTCGCCCCCGGCTTTGCGGGGGAGAGGGGTTGGGGGTGAGGGGGACGACACCGTTCAGCAGTTCGCCCCCGCCCCCCTCACCCCAACCCCTCTCCCCCCGCAAAGCCGGGGGGAGAGGGGCTTCGAATTCACAACCCCAACACGTCATCGACCGTGTACGTCCCGGCCGGCTTGCCGGCGAGGAACTTCGCCGCCTGGAGCGCCCCGCGGGCGTAGCTGTCGCGCGACGACCCCTTGTGGACGATCTCGAGCGTCTCGCCGGGGGCGCTGAACAGGATGGTGTGCTCGCCGACGTTGTCGCCGGCCCGGACGGCGTGCAGGCCGATCTCGGTCAACGGCCGCTCGCCGACGAGGCCCTCCCGGCCGTGGCGCAGCTCGGTCTGGCCCATCTCTTCCTGGACGATCCGGGCGAACTGCAGCGCCGTCCCGCTGGGCGAGTCCTTCTTGTGGCGGTGGTGCCGCTCGATGATCTCGACGTCGTAGCCGCGGCCGTTCAGCAGCTTCGCGGCGAGGCGCGTCAGGTGGTACGCCACGTTGACGACCAGGCTCAGGTTCGGGGCGGCGAGCAGGGCGATCTCGTGGGCGGCCGACGCGATCTCGGCCTTCTGGGCCGCGGTGTGGCCGGTCGTCGCCAGGACGAGGGCCAGGCCATGCTGACGACACAGTGTCAGCAGGCCTTCCGTACTCTCCGGAACGGAGAAGTCGATGACAACCTCGGCCCGCGCCTCGGGCGGCAGGTCGGCCGTGACCGGCACGCCGATCGGGCCGAGGCCGGCCAGCTCGCCGACGTCGCGGCCGAGGGCCTTCGACCCGGGGGCCTCCAGCGCCGCGACGACGTGCAGGGCCGGGTCGTCGTGGCCGAGGGCGACCAGGCGCTGGCCCATCCGCCCCGCCGCCCCGTGGATCGCGATGCGCGTCTTCATCGGTCGCCCCTCACGAATAGACCTCGATCGCCCGGATGATCTCCTCCAGGTCGTTCGGCACCTGGACGGCCCGGTTGGCGAAGCTCGCCCGGCGGACGCCGCGCTTGCCGAGCACCTTGTCGAACATGTCCGGATCGGAACTATGGTACGCCACGGTCGCGTCCGGATCCTTGAGCTGGTGCCCGGTCAGGATGCAGACGACGCGCTCGTCCGGGCCGATGACGCCCTCCAGGCGCAGCTTGCGCGCCCCGGCGACGCTCGCCGCCGAGGCCGGCTCGCAGCCGAGGCCGCCCGCGCCGACTTTCGCCTTCGCGTCAAGGATCTCCTGGTCCGTCGCCTCGCGGACGCAGCCGCCACAGCGTTCCAGGGCCCGCAGCGCCTTGGCCAGGTTGACCGGCCGGTTGATCTCGATCGCGCTGGCGATCGTGCTCGCCCGCAGCCCCTCGGCGTCGAGGCCGCGGTAGTAGCCGCCGATGACGCCCTGGTCCGGCCGGCCGCCGCTCCAGCGGAGGCGGTGGTCCTCGTGCAGGTGGTAGAACGTGCTCGCCCCGGCCGCGTTGATGACGGCGAGGCGCGGCACCCGCGTCAGGAGGCCGAGCTCGAGCAGCTCCATGAACGCCTTGCCGAAGGCGCTGACGTTGCCGAGGTTGCCGCCCGGGACGACGATCCAGTCCGGCGGCTCCCAGCGCAGCGCCTCCAGGACGCGGTACATGACCGTCTTCTGGCCTTCGAGGCGAAACGGGTTGATGCTGTTGACGAGGTAGATGCCGAGCCGGCGGGCGACCTGCTGGACGCGCTGCATCGCGTCGTCGAAGTCGCCGGCGATCTGGACCGTGAGCGCCCCGTGGTCGAGGGCCTGGGCGAGCTTGCCGTAGGCGATCTTGCCGCTGCCGATGAAGATGACCGCCCGCATCAGGTTCGTCGCCGAGCAGTAGACCGCGAGCGACGCGCTGGTGTTGCCGGTGCTCGCGCACGCCGCCCGCCGCGCGCCGACGAGGCGGGCGTGGGCGAACGCCGCCGTCATGCCGTTGTCCTTGAAGCTGCCGGACGGGTTCATCCCCTCGTACTGGAGGAAGAGGTTCCCGGCGTTGACGCCGACGTAGCTCGCGACGCCGTCGGCGCGCTGGAGGATGGTCTGCCCCTCGCCGATGGTCGGGATGGCGTCGTCGGCGGCGAACGGCAACAGGCGGCGGAAGCGCCACACACCGGAGAAGTCGAGCGGGTCGGTGCGGTTCGCCCACGCCGCCTCGAACTCGGCGAGCGACCGCGGCGGGCGGGCCCGGTCCCAGTCGTAGGCGACGTCGAGCAGGCTGCCGCACTTCGGGCAGAGGAACGCCGTCTCGTCAACGGCGCAGGTCGTGCCGCAGTCCGGGTTGATGCAGCGCTGGAAGGCGAGGTCGCTCATGCCGGTCAGGATACGCCATCGGCCGGCGGTTGGCCGTATTCCAGCGGAGCCTCCGCCGTCGCGTCGGCGACGCGGATCGTCCGCCGGCCGTCGAGGATGGCGAGCAGTTCGGGCAGGACGTGCTCGGCGCGCCAGCCGCTCGTCAGGGCCGACTCGTCGGCGGAGCCGGCGTCGCCGAGCCGCGACCGGACCAGGGCCTTGACGTCGCTGCCGCTGGCGACGAGGTTCGCCGCGAGCCGGCCGCGCAGGCACAGGTCGGCCAGCACCGCCCCGACGATGCTCGACAGGAGGACCACCTGGGGCGAGTCCTGCTCCCGGCCGTTCGTCGCCGGCCACTCCTCCGGCGGCAGGGCTCGCGCCGCCTCGACGACGCGGACGATCGCCTCGACGTCGCGCTTCGCCAGGCCACGCATCGCGTGCAGGTCGGCGTCGGTGACCGGGCCGCGCTTCGCGATCTCGATGACGAGGTCGTCGCGGATCAGGCTGCGCGCCGGCCGGTTCGTCGCCTCGGCCTGCTTCTCGCGCCAGTCGAACAGGGCCCGGACGACGGCGAGCCGCTTCCGGTCGAGGGAGCCGAGGCCGCGCAGCTTGCGCCACTTCTCGCTGTTGCGCTCCTCCGGGGCGGCGACGCTGGCGAGGTGGGCGAACTCCTCGCGCGCCCAGTCGAGCCGGCCGAGCCCTTCCAGGTCGGTGCGGATCGCGTCCCACGCGGCGAGCAGGCAGCGGACGTCGTCGTAGGCGTAGCGGATCTGGCTACTCGTCAGCGGCCGGCGTCGCCATTCGGTGAGCGTCTGGCCCTTGGGCAGGTTGACGCCGAGGACCTGCTGCACCAGGCCGGCGTGGCTGAGTGGGTACTGCCGGCCGACCAGGCCGGCGGCGATCTGCAGGTCGAAGAAGTTGGTCGCCACCCGTCCGCCGTGATGTTTCGAGAGGCGGACCTCCTCGCGGCCGGCGTGGACGACGACGACGCGCGCCGGGTCGAGCAGCACCTGCCAGAAGCCGGCCAGGTCGCCGACGCTCAGCGGGTCGATCAGGTAGAGGCGCTCCCGGGTGGCCACCTGGATCAGGCATAGCTGCGGCGTGTAGGTATCCTCGCCGACGAACTCGGTGTCGAACCCGAGCGCCGGCGACGCGGCGAGGTGCTCCAGGCAGGGGGTGAGTTCCTCCGGCTGGGCGACGATCAGCTCCGCGACCTTCGACATGCCCGACACTCCGCTGGCGAGGGGAACCGTCGCCGCTATTGTAGCAACTCGCGGAGCGTCGCCAGGGAGACCTCCTCCAGCGACGCGACGACGCGGTCCGCCCCGGCGGCGCGGAGGGCCTTCTCCGGGTGGTGCGCCACGAACCGGATCGCGACGCACTTCATCCCGGCCGCCTTCGCCGCCTGGACGCCGGCGACGGCGTCCTCCATGACGACGCAGCGCCGCGGCGCGACGCCGAGCCGCTCCGCCCCGACGAGGAATACCTGCGGGTCCGGCTTGCCGCGCTGGGTGTCCTCCGCCCCGACGACCGCCTGGAGGAACGTGCCGACGCCGGTCAGTTCCTCCAGCAGTTCCAGGTTCGCGCGCGGGGCGCTCGATCCGAGGGCCTGCTTGACCCCGGCGGCGTGGAGCGCGTCCATCAGCGCCCGCGCGCCGGGCAGCAACCGGACGCCCTGCCGCCGGGCGGCGTCGCGGTAGAGGACTTCCTTGCGCTCGCCGAGATCGGCGACGCGGGCGTCGTCGAACCGGCCGGGGAAGAGGTAGGCGAAGATCTCCGGGTTGCGGTGGCCGAACGTCGCCGCGAAGTCGGCCCGGGTGAAGTCGCGGCCCAGCTCGCGGCAGACCTCGACCCACGCGGCGAAGTGCAGCTCGGCCGTATCGACCAGGGTCCCATCCACGTCCCACAAGACGGCGTCCGGCATCGTTTCCATCTCCTGCTGTGCTGCGGGCTCGGGTCAGGATAGCAACCCGGCCAGCGCGTCGGCCGCCGTTCCCGCCCCGTCCTCGGCGGCGACGACTTGGCCGACCTCGGCCGCGCGGGTCGCGTACGCCGCATCGTTCAGCAGCGGGAACAGGTGGTGGAACGCCCGGCCGGCGTTCCACTGGTGGGCAGGCAGCACGCGGGCGACGCCGAGCCGGCGGGCGTGGTCGGCGTTGTCCGGCTGATCGTGCGCCCACGGCACGGCGAGCATCGGCTTGCCGGCTCGCAGGGCCTGGCCCATCGTGCCGGCCCCGCACTGGTGGACGATCGCGCTCGCCCGCGGGAACAGTTCCGAGTGCGGGGCGTAGCCTTCGACGTGGACCGTCTTCGGCAGCGGACTCGGCAGGGCCGTGCCGCCGTCGTTGCCGACCAGGAGCACCGCCCGACAGCCGAGCCGCTGGACCGCCGCGACCGCATCGACGTAGAAATTACCGGCGGTGTGGACCGCCGACGAGCCGAGCGTGAACACGACCGGCGGCGGCCCGCGGTCGAGAAACGCCCGCAGCTCCGCCGACATGCCCTTGCCCGGCTCGTCCCGATCGTAGAAGCAGTAGCCGGTCACGAGCGTGTTCGCCGGCCAGTCGCGTTGCGGTTTGGCGAACAACGTCGAGAACAGGGCAAGGTTCAGGGACGGGCTGAACTGGCCGGCGAAGATCGGATCGATATCGGCCGACAGGCCCAGTTCGCGGCGCAGGGCGTGGTACGGCTTCGCCCAGCCGCTCGCGACGCGCTTGATGAGGCCGAACAGCGGCCGCAGCGCCCACGGCCCGAGCCAGCGGGCGAAGCCGTAGACGGCGTTGCCGCCCATGACGGGCGGGTCGTCCATCGAGAAGAAGCTCACCGGGGCGAGGACCGTCGCCGCCCAAGGCCGGCCGGTCGTCTCGGCGATCAGGCGCACGCTCAGCGTCAGGGGGTGCGACACGAGCAGGTCGCACCCGTCCGCGGCGGCGAGCGTGTCGGCGTAGGCGTCGCGCAGGGCGGGCATGATCATGTCCCGGAAGACGACGCGCGGCCCGTCGTGGCGGTTCATCACCCGGGCGACCAGCTCGCGGTACTCCGCCGACTTCGGGTCGAAGTCCGGCCGGACCGCGGCGAAGGCGAGGCCCTCGCCCTCGACCTTCGCCCGGTAGAAGCCGTGCGTCGCCAGGACCACGCGGTGGCCGCGTTCGAGCAGGGCCTTGCCCAGGGCGATGTACGGGTGCAGGTCGCCCAGGGAGCCGATCGTCGCGAGCAGGATGCGGCGGGGGGTCATGCGTCGAGTCTCTTCCTGTCTTCCACCCCTCGCCCCCCGGCTTTGCAGGGAGAGGGGTCAGTGGAGGCGGGAAGCAATGCAAAATACTGAATGCAAAGTGCAAAATGCAAAATGAAGCGGCACGGGATGGGACGCCAACTCCCATGTCCTGTCTTCCATTTTGACTTTTGCAGTTTGCATTCAGTATTTTGCATTGCTTACTACTCTCTCACCCCAACCCCTCGCCCCCCGCAAAGCCGGAGGCGAGGGGCTCCGATCACAGCTGCTTCCGGAACCGGACCGTCGCCAGGGCGAGGAACCCCAGCGCCATCGCCCACAGGACGACGGCGTGCGGCCACAGCTCCGCCCAGCCGGCCCCGCGCAGGATGACCCCGCGCGACGCGTCGATCAGCCACGTCGTCGGGATGACTCGGGCGACGTACTGGAACAGGCACGGCATCGACTCGATCGGGAAGATGTACCCCGACAGGAAGATCGACGGCATGACCGTCCCGAGGACCGCCTGGCTCGCCGCGTCGCGCGTCGCGGCGCGCGTCGAGATCAGCAGCCCGACGCCGAGCATCGCCAGCACGAACGGCAGGAAGACCGCCGCCAGGGTGGCCAGGCTGCCGTGGAGCGGGACGGCGAACACCGTCGCCATCAGGGTCAGGATAAGGAAGAACTCGACGAACGCCAGGCAGAGGTACGGCGTCAGCTTGCCGAGCATCAGCTCGTGGGCCTGGACGGGCGTCATGAACAGCTGCTCGAGCGTGCCGTTCTCCTTCTCGCGTACGATCGCCGTCGCGGTGAGCATCGTCGCCATGAGCTGGGTCAGGACGACGAGCATCCCCGGAAGGAAGAAGTTCGGCGACCGGGTGTCCGGATTGAACAGGACGCGCGGCCGGCTGTCGATCGGCAGCGACCGGCCGCCGAGGACGCGCAGCAGCGACTCGCGCAGGGCGATCGCGTTGGCGACGTTGACCGCCTCGCCGGCGACGCTCGAGTTCGAGCCATCGACGAGGACGAGCACCTGGGCCGTCTCGCCGGCTTCGAGCCGGCGCGAGAAGTCCTCCGGGATCTTGACGCCGACCTGGGCCCGCCCGGCGACGATCGCCGCGGTCAGCGCCTCGTCGGTGAGGACGTATTCGACGAGGTCGAAGTCCTCCGAGTTGACCAGGGCGCGCAGGTAGGCCCGACTCTCCTGCGTCTGGGCCTGGTCGAAGACGACCGTGCGGATGTGCTTGACGTTCGTGTCGATCGCGTAGCCGAGCATGACGAGCTGGAGCAGCGGGATGAACAGGGCGAAGAACATCGTCGCCGGGTCGCGGAGCAGGTGGATCAATTCCTTGCGGGCGACGGAGAACATCCGCCGGAACGAGAGGAGGTTCATGTCCGCCCCCGGGCCCGGTCGGCGTCCATCCGGCGGCGCGACAGCGTGACGAAGACGTCTTCCAGGGACGGCGGGGCGCGGCGGACCTGGCCCGGATCGAGGCCGAGCGCCTCCGGCGTTGCCGCGTCCTCGACCAGGGCGTGGACCGCCTGGCCGAAGATGGTCGCCTCGCGTACCCCGGCCCGACCTCGGAGCGCCTGAAGCAGCTCGGCCGCGTCGGGGCCGACGACCTCCAGCCGGTGCGTCCCCGGCGGCGTCACTTCCGGCAGGGCCTTCAGCTCCCCCGGCGTGCCTAGGGCGAGCAGCGTGCCGAGGTAGATGTAGCCGACCCGGTTACATCGCTCCGCCTCGTCCATGTAGTGCGTCGTGACGAAAAGGGTGACCCCCTCGGCGGCGAGCTGGAAGAGGAGGTCCCACAGGTCGCGGCGCGCGACCGGGTCGATGCCGGCGGTCGGCTCGTCGAGGAAAACGAGCCGCGGCCGGTGCATCAGGGCGCAGACCAGGGCGAGGCGCTGCTTCCAGCCGCCGGACAGGAGGCCGGAGCGCCGCTCCAGGTACGGCCCGAGGCCGGTCAGGGCGATCAGCTCCGCCTGGCGGACGGCCGCCTCGCCGGGCGGGAGGCCGTAGATGCCGGCGTAGAAGTCCATGTTCTCCTGGACGGTCAGGTCGGCGTACAGGGCGAACTTCTGCGACATATAGCCGATCGCCGACCGGATCGCCTCGGCGTCGGTACGCACGTCGCGGTCGAGCACCGTCGCCCCGCCCTCGGCGAGCGGGATCAGGCCGCACAGGGCCCGGATGAGCGTCGTCTTGCCGGAGCCGTTCGGGCCGAGCAGGCCGAACACCTCGCCGCGGCCGACCTGGAACGTGACCTGATCGACGGCGGTGAATTTGCCGAAGCGGATCGTCGCGGCGCGGATGTCGACGGCGGGCGTCACCGGGCCTCCCCATATAGCCGCCGGCGTGCCGGCGGTCTTCGTGTAGGTCAGGCTTTCCAGCCTGACGATTCGACGCCCAAACGTCAGGCTGGAAAGCCTGACCTACTCCGTCCCGTGCAGCGGCAGGACGACCTTCGCCGCCAGGCCGGACTTGAAGATCCCCTTCGGGTCGTCGATGTGCACCTTCGCGGCGAAGACCTGGTGCTTGCGCTGCTCCGGGCTCTGGACGTTGCGCGGCGTGAACTCGCTGACGCCGGTGATCTGCACGACCTGGCCGGTGAACTCGACGCCCGGGTAGGCGTCGAGCGTCGCCCGCACCGCCTGCCCGACGCGCACCTTTGCCAGGTCCGGCTCCGGGATGTAGATTCGCACCCAGAGGTCCTCCGCGCGCAGGACGCGCATCATCGGCTGATTCGGGGCGACGAGGTCGCCCTTGCGGACGGCGATCACCTCGATCCGGCACGGCTCCTCGGCGGCGACGACGCCCTCCGCCAGCTGGGCGGCGACCTCCTTCAACTGGGCTTCGATTTGCTCGACCTGGGCCTGGGCGATGCGCTTGTCTTCGGGGCGCGTCCCGGCCGCGAGCAGGTCGGCGCGGGCCTTGAGGCGGTCGCGCTCGGCGGCGGCTTCCTCGATCTCCTCCGGCCGGCCGCCCTTGACGACCATGTCGAGCCGGACGCGTGCGGCGCTGGCCCGGCCGACGCCGCGCCGGTACGCCGCCCGGGCCTGGTCGAGGTCGGACGCCGTCACCCCGCCGGTGCCGGCCAGGGACTGGGCCCGGGCCAGCTCCTGGCCGCTGACGCGCAGGTCGGCCTCGGCGACGTCGAGGTCGTGCCGCGCCTGAGCGACCTCCTCGTCGCGCCAGCGCTTCTTCGCCAGGGCGAGGCGGGCCTCCGCCGCGGCGACGGCGGCGCGGGCCTCGGCCTTCTCCTCGTCGCGCGGCCCGGCCTCGGCCTTGTCGCGCTCGGCGACCGCCGCGGCGTGTTGGGCCTGGAGCCGGTCGCGCTGCGCCTCCAGTTCCGGCAGCGCCAGCCGGACGAGCGGCCGGCCGGCGTAGACCTCGCCCCCCTCGCCGACGAGGATCTCGGCGACCCGGCCGCCGACCTTCGACCCGAGGCGCACCTCCTGCTGCTCGACGACGCCGTGCAGGGTCAACTCCGTCGGGCGGGCGGCGAACCAGGCCGGCACGACCCAGAACGCGAGCCCCCCGACGGCCGCCAGGGCCGCGACGCCGACGATCCAGGCCACCACGAGCCGATTCGGCGTGTTCATCACAGGTACTCCGGAGGGATGTCGTCCAGGCCGTGGGTGTCGAAGAACGCCGCGACGAGGGCGACCTGCCGACCCGCTGCGCGCAGGGCGTCGAAGCGCGGGTGCGGCAGTTCCCACGGCGTGCCGTAATTCAGGGCGAGCAGGTCGTCGATGTTGCGTTTCGGGTCGCGCGTCGGGTAGCTTGCGAAGCCGGCCCGGACCCACTCCGGCCGCCACCACGCCAGCTGGCTCGTCTCGATCACGGTCAGCGGCGCGCCGATGAACCACGTCCGGCCGACGCGCAGCCAGTGGCCGGCGAGGTGCTCCGCCGGGCAGTGGTTGATCAGGACGAGCTTCGGATCGCGCGCCAGGCTATCGGCGATCCGGCCGGCGCGCCGCCAGAGGTCGCGCGGGGCGTCGGCGTCCTGGAGCAGGTCGCAGTACGTGCGCCAGTCGGTCGGGTCGAGGCTGTGCTCCGGCGGCGCGGGCAGCATCACGGGCACCTCACAAACTTCTCCGAGGCAGGTACAGCCGCAGGCCGCCGCTGTGACGGAGAATCGCCGCGTCACAGGTACCGCGCCGGGATCTCCGCCTGGGCGTGGGCGTCGAAGAACGCCGGCCGGAGTCGTGCGTATCGCTTCGCCTGCTTCAGCAGGTCGAAGCGCGGGTGCGGCAGGTCCCATGGCAGGCCGAGGTTCAGGGCGATCAGCTCATCGACCTTCCGGTCCGGGTCGTCGCTCGGGTAGCGCGCGAAGCCCTGGCGCACCCACGCCTCGCGCCACCAGACGAGGCGGTTCCCCTCGATGAACGTGCCGTCCGCGCCGATGAACCACGTCCGGCCGACGCGCAGCCAGTGGTGTTGCAGCGGCCGGGCCGGGCAGTAGTTGATCAGGACGAGCTTCGGCCCGACGGCCAGGCTCTCGGCGATGCGCCGCGCCCACTTCTTCTCCGGCTCGCCGGCGTCCTGGAGCAGGTCGCTGAACATGCTCCAGTCGGCCGGGTCGAGGCTGTGCGTCGGGGCGCGGAGCTTCTTCATGCACCACTCTCGGCCAGGGCCCGGCACGCGGCGATCGCCGCGTCCGGCGTCCAGCAGCGCGCCCGCTCCGCCGGGCAGCGCCGGAACCACGAATCGACCAGCAGGACGCCGTCCACCTCGTCCAGCGTCAGCGGCCCACTCTCCTTGCGGCGGTACAGCTTGGCGAGCCGGTCGGCCACCGCGCCGGCCGACGCTCCGTCCGGCCGCTCGACCACGGCGACGACCCTGCCGCGCCGCAGGGCGTACCACAGCTCGCCGCCGCGCGCCCCCGCCAACGGGTAGACGAGCGACAGCTCCTCGGCCGAGCGCAGCCGGGCCAGGCAGCGGTCGAGCCAGTCGAGCAACGCCCACCGGTCGCGCAGCACCGCCGCCCTCTCGTACTGGAGCCCCGCCGCCGCCTCGGCCATGTCGCGCTCCAGGCCGTCCATCAAGGCCCGGTCGGTGCCGGCGAGGAAGGCACGCGCCGCCCGCACCTGGGTCCGGTACACCGACCGCGTACACGCCGCCGCGCACGGCCCCAAGCACGCGGCCATGTCCAGCCGGATGCAGCCGGGCCGCCGGTCGGGCGGGAACAGCTCGTTCTGCTCGGCGAAGACCATCTCCTGCGGCTGCGGGCAGTCGCGTAGCCGGAAGGCGTCGTTCAGCCGGCGGACGACCTCGCGCGCCCGGCGGAAGCCCGGCAGCGGCCCGAACACCACGTCGGCCGTGCCCGGCGGCTTGCCGCTGACGAACAGGTGCGGGGCCGGCTCACGCCCCAGGCACACATACGTCCGCCGCTGCCGGTTCGGCTGCATCGCGACGTTGAAGCGCGGCCGCCAGCGGCGGATCAGCTCCCACTCGCGCAGCAGCGCCGCGAACTCGCTCGGCCCTTCCTCCCACGTCACCAGCACCGTGCAGGCGACGATGTGCCCCGCCTTCGCGTCCCGGCTGTTCGGCCGGAAGTAGCTCAACAGCCGGCTCCGCAGGCTCTTCGCCTTGCCGACGTAGATCAACTCGCCGGAGCGATCGACCATGCCGTAGACGCCCGGCTTGCGCGGGCACTGCTCGCGGACGGCGTTGCGCAACTGGCGGGCCCGCCGACCCGCCACGACCACCTGCGCCGCGTCCGCCGTCGGTCGCAGGTGCGACGGCCCCAGGCCGGTGAACGCCTGCTGTGCGAAGAGTCCCTTCACCGCGTTGCTCCGTGCGTGATGTGCCGCGCCGCCGGCTGGCAACTCCGGCAGGCTGTAGGAATTGTACCACCCCCGCCGGGCAAATACCGGAGCGAATCTTTTACTGAACTATTGACCACTTAGTGGACGAATGGTAATTGTGTAGGCAGACGTCTCGGGGACGTCGGCACCGGAGCCGCCCATCGGCTGGGACATGGGGCGGCTCCGGTTTGCTTGCTTTTGGCCCGGCCGCTTCGTTCACTATGGGTACGACGACCCACACCAGACGGGGGAAGGCCATGCGAAGCGGACTCGGGCTCCTGACGGCTTTGGCGTTCTTCGGCATCGTGCCGGCCCAGGAGCCGACGCCGGACGACGCGGCGAAGAAGGCCCTGGAGGCGCTGCAAGGGACGTGGGAGGTGGAGCAGGTCGAGCTGGCCGGCAAGAAGGCGACCGACGACGTGAAGAAGGTCGCCGCCACGGTCGTCATCGACGGGGCGACGATCGCGTTCCGTTCGAGCGGCACCAAGGAGGTGCGCAAGGGGACGCTCACGATCGACCCGGCCAAGACACCGCCGTGGGTCGACATTACCGACGAGAACAAGAAGAACGAGCCGGGCATCTACGAGGTCAAGGACGACACGTTCAAGCTCTGCGTCGGCCGGATCGGCGGCGACCGGCCGAAGGAGTTCGCCAGCAAGGCGATGCCGGAGAGCCACCTCTTTACCTTCAAGCGGGCGAAGAAGTAGCCGGCGTCCGGGTCAGGTAGACCATCGCGACGAGGTCGTACAGGAAGTGGGCGACGACCGGGACGAGCAGGTTGCCGGTCCAGACCCAGGCCAGGCCGAGGTACGCGCCGAAGAGCGTCGTCAAGAGGACGTAGCCGAGCGTGAACGGGTGCATCAGCCCGAAGAGGATGCTCGCCAGGGCGACGCCCCACGCCAGGCCGACCTCGCGCGTCAGGGCCGCCTGGACGACGCCGCGAAAGAGCAGTTCCTCGCCGACACCGGCCAGCAGCGCCAGCGCGAACAACTCGAAGACGGAGCAGCGCCGCAGGATCGGGACGAGCACCTCCTCGGTGAAGCGGCGCACCGGGCCGAACGGGCCGAACGGGACGTGGTACAGCAGGAAGAACACGCCGACCATCGGCAGGGCGGCGACGACGCCCCAGCCGAGGCCGGCCCACTCCCAGGTCAACGTGGCGAGCGGCGGCTGGCCGAGGAGCGAGCCGGCCGGGAACGCGGCGAGGACGAGGGCCGCCTGGACCAGGCCGAGGGCGACGGCCGGGCTCGGCTCCGGGATCGGGTCGTCGCCGCCCGGGTCGGTCATTTCCGCGCCTGCTTGAAGAGCCAGTCGTACAGTTCCTCGGTGCCGTAGGCCTTGTCCCAGGAGTTGTGGCCGACGCCGGGGTACTCGGTGTACTTCGGCGTGCCGCCGGCCTTCTTGAGCGCCTCGATCATCTCGCGCGACTTGTCGGCCTTGACGGTCGTGTCCATGTCGCCGTGGAACGCCCAGCAGGGCAGGTCCTTGAACTTCTCGGCGCTGGCCGGGCTGCCGCCGCCACAGACCGGGACGATCGCCGCCCAGCGCTCCGGGTGGGCCGCCGCGATGCTCCAGGTGCCGAAGCCGCCCATCGACAGGCCGGTCAGGTAGATCCGCTTGGCGTCGGTCTTGTACTCCTTGCAGACCTCGTCGAGGATGGCGAGGGCGCGCTTGCCCTCGGCGGAGTTCGCCCCCCAGCCGCCCTTCTGCGACTGCGGGAAGATGACGATCGCCGGGAAGTCCTTCTCCTTCTTCTTGACGACCTTGCCCAGGCCGACGGTGGCCTGCTTCTTGCCGTCGGTGCCGGACTCGCCGGCACCGTGCAGGAAGAGGACGACCGGGTAGGCCTTCTCCGGGTCGTAGCCCGGCGGGACGAAGAGGACGTACTTCACCTCGCCGCCGGCCTCCTTGAAGACGCGGTCTTGCCAGCCGGTCTTCGGCGGGTCGGCGGCGAAGGCGGCCAGCGGGACGGTGAGCAGAACGAGCGCGAGCAGACGGCGGATCATGCGAGAGACTCCACGGAAGGCGATACCCCGCCGGAGCATACCGCGACCCAAGACGCGACGCAACGATTCACTCCGCGTCGCCCAGGATCGCCTCGACCCCACGGAGGAACTCGAGCGCCCCCATCGGCACGCCGAGCTGGCCGGCCGGGACGTCCGCCTCGCGCGGGTTGACGCGGACCAGGGTCGCGTTCGGGAAGCGCGCGACCTGCTCGCTCAACATGCGCACCGTCGGCACGGCGAGCCCCGCGCCGAACTCGAGGACGACGAGCCGCGCACGGGCCGCGGTTCCGAGCCAGGATCGCAGCCGCTCTTCCTGGGCGTCGGAGCGATCGAGCACCCACGCGCCATCGTAGAACATGAGGATGTTCGGCCGGGCCAGGCCGCCGCAGTGGACGCACTTCGGCAGCTCGCCGCTCGCACGGATCGTCTCCGGATCGACCTCGATCCGCGTGTCGCCGGTCGGCCAGATCGCCACCGAGCAGGGCCGGACGCACTGGAGGAAGTGGATCGAGCCGTGGACCTCGCAGATCCGGTCGTCGGCGAAGCCGGCCTTCTGGAACGCGCCATCGACGTTCGAGGTGTAGACGAAGCCGCCGTGCTGCATCCGGTCCGCCCAGCGGCGGAGGATGGCGAACCCGTCGTGCGGCGGCGTCGAGCGGTAGAGGTGGAGGCGGTGGCCGAAGAAGCCCCAGGCGACGGCCGGGTCGTCGCGGAACCAGCTCGGCCGCGACATCTCGACGAAGCGCAGCCCGAGCTTGGCGAACGGCGGGTACGCCTTCCAGAAGCCCTGATCGCCGCGGAAGTCGGGCAGGCCGGAATCGACGCCCATGCCGGCCCCGGCGGTGACGAGCAGCGCCTCGGCCTCGGCGATCCGCGTCGCGGCACGTTCGAGCAGGGCCTGCGTCATGGCTTCGGCTCCGGGGGGGGGAAACGCGAACGGGCACCGACCCGCGCGGGTCGGTGCCCTCGGCAAGCTAGACCGAACCCCCCGATGCGTCAACCGTCACCGGGCCCCGACGGTTGACGCGACATCCAGTCGGGCCTCCGAAGCGGCTTCCGTCGCCGGGCTCGGCGTGAAATCCACCGGCGGGGCCGCGGCCCGCGCCGGAATGCCGAACGCCGCCAGGTCGAAGACGATCATCACGGCGGCGAAGGTCCACAGGCCGAGCACGACCGCGATCCCGAGGTGCATGCCGACGATGCCGACGAGCCACAAGCGGCGCGAGACGGGATGCCAGACGAAGGCCACCACGCCGGCCTCCAGCAGGAGGGTTCCCCAGCCCATGGCCACCGCGAGCCAGGGGACCTCCGCGAGGAACGAGCCATCGATCAGGCCGTCCTGGTAGGCGGCCATGACCGCCCGCCAGATCGCCTCGCCGTTCCACCACTGCTCGCCGAGCATCTTCGCCACGCCGGAGAAGGTGTAGATGACGCACACGTGCAGCCGCAAGACGAGAAGGCTGAGCCAGGCCTCGTACGTCGGGCCGCCCGCCACCCGGCCGGCGGAGCGATCCAGCGACAGGGCGTGACCGACCGGGAACCAGACGCAATAAAACAGGCCGATGTGGGCGAAGTGATCCACGCCGTAGCACGACATCGAGCCGCTCGTGATCAGCGCGAGGTGCGTGAGCCAGGCCACGACGGCGGCGAGCCGGGTCCGGTAGCCGACCAGCAGGCCGACCACGCCGACGACGTAGGCCGCGAACGTGAGCGGCACGCCGAGGGCGACCGGGACGCCCGCCAGGGCCAGGGGACGGTCGAGCCAGCTCACGTCGGGGATCCACGCCGACCGGTCGGCCGCCGTCACCGACCAGTCGACGATGCCGTGCCGGCCGTACAGGTCGTCGAGGTGACCGACCAGGAACGCCGCCTGGACGAGCAGCACCCCGGCTAGCCCGATCCGGAACCCGGCCAGCGGGCGGGGCGAGGCGACCGGCCAGGAGCGATCGCGCACGGCGTTCACGGCGACGCTCCCGTCCCCGGCGCGGCGGGGGTTCGTTGCACCTCGGCCCGGTACACGGCGACCCATTCCGGGTGACGGCCGGCCCGATACTCGGCCATGGTCGGGACGTCGTACGCCTCGACCACCACGGCGAGCGACGTGGCGCTGGGGTGGCGATGGAACATGGCCGCCGCCCAGGACTTCACCATTTGAACCCGCCGCTCGGGGTACTCCCGGGCGGCGTCGTTGGCGAACCCGGACGCGGCGATTTCGGACAGGCGGAGGCGGGCCTCCGGGGTGGCGGTATCCTCGAACGAGGCGGGCCAGTAGCCGCCGTGGGAATCCCGAAGCGTGAACCGCGCCCGATAACTGGCACCGACCTCGGGGGCGTAGAACGAATACTGGTTGTCCGCCCCGGACATCTCCGCGTACCACAACAGCGGCTCGGCGGCCGGGCCGGACCGCCGGTCCGGGAGCCAGCCGGCAGCCCCGCAGACGACGAGGACGACCTGCCCGGCGGCGAGGGTCGTCCACGACCGGTGGTACCAGTTCATCGGCCACCTCCGCGCCGGGCCTGGGACGGCGTGCGGTTCTCCTCCCGCGAACTTCTCACTGGCCGCGCCGGGGGAAATCTTTGCGGGTCTTGGCGAACTTGCCGCGCCCGGCCGCGTCGTCCGCCGGCTCGGTCAGCTGTTCGGAGAGGACGCGGACGTCGGTCGCGCTGACGGGCGCGGCGGCCGCCGCCGGCTCGAACAGGCCGAGGACCGCGGCCAGGCCGACCACACCGACCACGGACAGGATCGCTTTCATGAGGGGCTCCGAATTGGAAGCGGCCTGCCGATGGAATCCCGGCTCCGGGGCAGGCACGACGCCGGAGCGAGGGCGAGCCGGTTCGGGCTCTCCTCCTGGTATTGCGCCCCGGCCGGGTTCCGGGACCGGGAATCCGGATGATCCTCCCAGCCGGGCGCCGGCCGTCACGGAACCTCGACCACCTCGCCGGTGGCCCGGGTGCTCAGGCCCTGGAGTTGCCGCAGGGGGATGCCGTCCGCGACGAAGCGCACCGACCCGTCCACGAAGGCGAAGTTCGCCCCGCCGGGGTGCTCGCTCCCGAAGGCGTTCAAGCGGTTCCTCTCCCAGGTCCAATCCGAACCATCGGCCCCCGGCGGGACGCGGTAGTTGATCCGACACGGCGTGCCGAGCATGACGTCGGCCAGCGCCCCGTCCGAGGTGTAGGCGGCGGCCCAGATCCCCCAGCTGTCGAGCGGGTAGAAGAGCGGGTCGTGGGCCAGGGTCGCCCGGTCGAACTCCGGGTCGCGGTGCGACCGCTCGCCGAGAAGGAACGTGTTGCTCGCCCCGTCCGTGACGGCGGTCAGGCGGACCCGGCTCCCGACGAAGAAGACGCCGTCGTTGGAGACCGGGTCGCCGTAGTTGAACGCGAGCGTGCCGCCGTTGCCGCCGTAGCTGCTCTGGCCGTAGTGGCCGTTGAACCAGTCGTACGGCGGGTCGAACAGCAACTCGCGGGGCCCGGCCGGGAGGTAGTCCGCCGGGCACACGAGCAGCGAAACCACCACCGCCGTGGTCGCCGCGGTGCCGCCGGCGAAGTTCCTCCGGTAGTCGCGGTAGTCCCAGCGGTCCTTGAGGTTCGTCTGCTCGATCGAGGGGAGCAGCTCGACCCAGAGGTTCGTCGCCCCGGCGTAGCGGCGGGCGTCGTGGTCCGCCGGAACCAGCCCCGGCGGGAAGGTGTGTTGGCCGTCGTGGTAGTGGTGCGCGGCGAGGGCGAGTTGCTTCAGGTGGTTCTGACACTTGAGCCGGAACGACGCTTCGCGGACCTTCTGGACGGCGGGGAGCAGGAGGCCGACCAGCACGGCGATGATCGCGAGGACGACGAGCAGCTCGATCAGCGTGAACGCGCGGCGGGCGGGCGTGGTGGGCATGGGTGCCCTCCTCTCGATTCGGGCCGGGGTTATTTCTTCGGGTAAGGGTTCTTCCAGACCTTGACCGTGCCGTCCCGGCCGGCCGAGGCGAGCACCGCGCCGTCCGGGCTGAAGGCCACGTCCCAGACCCAGTTGCGGTGCCCGCGCAGCGTCTCGGCCGCGTCGGTCCCGACCTTCCAGACCTTGACCGTCCCATCGACGCCGCCCCAGGCCAGGAGCGTTCCGTCCGGGCTGAAGGCGACGCGGTTCGGCCCGCCGCCCGGGTCGCGGTACTGGGTGTCGAGCGCCCACGTGTCGGTCCGCCAGACCCGGACGACGTTGTCCCAGCCGACGCTCGCCAGGCGCGTCCCGCCCGGGTTGAAGGCCTCCGCGGTGCTCCCGGCGTGTTCGAGCCGGGCGACCTCGCCCCCGGTCGTCGGGTCATACACCCGCACCCCGGCCCCGGTACTGACGACGGCCAGGAGCGGCCGGCTGGCATCCGGTCCGAAGGCGACGCCGTAACTCCAAGGAGGGAGTCTGACCAGCCGCCGGCCGGTGCCGGTGGCGACGTCGAAGACGACGACCTGGCCGTTGATGTCGCAGCCGGCGAGCGATCGGCCGTCCGGCGCGACGCCGAGGCGGAACGGCCAGAAGTCGCCCTCGACCTGGAGCGCGACCCGGTCCGTCCCGTCGCGGGTGCCGCGGATCGCGCCGCGGGGGGCGGACTCCCCGCCGTACGCGAACCACCGCCCGTCCGGGGCGATCGCCAGGGCGTAGAGGGCCTCGCCTTCCGACAGGAGCAGCCGCGGCCGGGCGGACCAGTCCCGCGCGTCCCAGGCCAGGGCCTGCCCGTCCGCGCCGGCGCTAAGCAGGACCGGCTCGGTCGGGTGGAACGCGATCGCCGTGACGGCGTTGCGGTGCCCGGTCAAGGTGGCCAGCTCGTCCCCGAGCACCTCGCCGTCCCGGACGGGGGTGGCGTCCCAGACCCGGACGATCCGGTCTTGGCTGACCGACACCAGGCGGTGACCGTCCGGGGTGTAGGCCAGGGTTCCCACGACGTCGATGTGCCCGCGGAGGGTGAGCAACTCGATCCCGCGGTCGGCGTCCCAGACCCGGACGGTGCCGTCGCTCCCGCCGGTGGCCAGCCGGCCGGCCGGCCCCCAGGCGAGGGCGAACACGTCGTGGCCAGTGACCGACCCGGCCTCGCGCCAGGTGCCGACTTCCCAGAGGCGCACCCCTCCTGGCTCGATCTCGTTCTCGTCCCCGTACCCGGCCGCCAGGCGTCGGCCATCCGGGCTGAACGCCACCGCCCAGTAGAGGTGCTTCCCGGGCCGGCCGTCCCGGAACGTGTGGACGACCCGGCCGGTGGCGGCCTCGTGGACGCGGACGACCTGGTCGTTCCCCGACGAGGCCAGCAGCTTGCCGTCCGGGCTGAACACCAGCCCCTGCGCGCTGCGTCCGTGGGGCGTGACGGCGAGGGTCACCCGGCCGGTCGCCGCGTCGCGGATCTCGACCTGAGTCTCCTCGTGCCCGGGCAGCCAGTGGGTAACCGCGAGACGCTGGCCGTCCGGGCTGAACGCCAGGGCGTTGACGAACCGATCGCCGAGGTCCCACCCCGGGCGGGCCTTCTCCCCAGTCGCCGGGTCCCAGAAGCGGACCTCGCCCTGGCCCCCGTCCCGCTCCGGCTCCTCGTTGACGGAGACGAGGACGCCGTCCGGCGAGAAGGCGACGTTCCAGCAGCCGGTCGCGTGGGCGGCGATGTGCCGGGCGTTCGGCGGCTCGGCGGCCAGGTCCCAGACAGTGACAACGCCGTTGCGGCCGGCGGTCGCCAGCCAGCGGCCGTCCCGGCACAGGGCCGACTTGCCGGTGACCGGGTGCGGGTGCTGTAGCGCCCGGGCCGGCCGGCCGCGCGACCGGTTCAGGTAGTGCCACTCCCAACGGCGCAGGCCCCGGTCGCACCGGGCGAGGTGGTCCTCGCCCCGGGCGACGCGGTTCGCCGCCAGGTCGGCCCCGGCCAGGGCGATCAGCTGGTCGTAGGCGGCCTGCTTCTCCTTGCGCAGGGCGTCCCAGACGACGGCCGTCCCGACGGCGAGGCCGACGACGAGGAGCGTCAGCAGCAGGAACACCAGCGACAGCGACGCGGCGACGCCCGGGTTCCGCCGGCAACAGCGCCACGCCTGCTCGCGCCACGTCGCCCGGCGGGCCTTGATCGGCCGGTCGGCCAGGAAGCAGCGCAGGTCGTCCGCCAGGGCCGCCGCGGTCGGGTAGCGCCGGGCCGGGTCCTTCTCGATCGCCTTGAGGACGATTGTCTCCAGATCGCGCGGGATCGTCGGATCGACGGCCCGCGGCCGGGGCGGCTCTTCCTGGGCGATCTGGCGGAGCAGGAGGACGCGGTCCCCCTCGGGGAACGCGGGCCGGAGGGTGAGCAGCTCGTAGAGCGTCACGCCGAGGGCGTAAACGTCCGTGCGCGGGTCGGACACGCCGTGGAACCGCTCCGGGGCCATATAGCGCAGCGTGCCGTCGCCGGTCCGGGTCAGGTCCTCCGTGTCGTCCTTCGCCAGGCCGAAGTCGGTCAGCCAGAGGGTGCCCTGCCGGTCGAGGAGGAGATTGGACGGCTTGACGTCGCGGTGGAGGACCCGCTGGCCGTGGGCGTAGGCGAGCGCGTCGGCCGCCTGGACGCCGAGGCCGGCGACGCTGCGGAAGTAGTGGGACACCGGCCCGGTCAGGATCGACGACGGCTCGGAGCGCGGCTCGCTCGACCGCGGCTTCGGGACGATCGGGGCGGCGGCGAACTCGCCGGTGCGCAGCCCCTCGGCCAGGGTGGCGGTCAGGGCGTCGTCCGCGGCGTCGGTCGGCCGGCCGTCGCGGAGGCGGCGCAGCTCCTGCAACACCTCGTCGAGGCCCTGGCCCTGGATGAACTGCATCGCGTAGTAGTGGACGCCGCCGGCCGAGCCGACCTCGAACACCGGGACGATGTTCGTGTGGTGCAGCCGGGCGGCGCTGCGCGCCTCGCGGCGGAAGCGCAGCAGCCGGACCGGGTCGCCGCCGCCCTGCGCCGGCAGGATCTTCAACGCGACGTGCCGGCCGAGCGACACCTGCTCCGCCTCGTAGACGACGCCCATGCCGCCGCGGGCGACCTCGCGCAGGATGCGGTAGTCGCCGAGGTGCTCCGGCGGTCTTCCCGCGAAAACGTCCGGGCCGACCGCCGGAGCGGCGGATTCCGTCCCGGCCGGCTTCGCCTCCTCCATCAGGACGAGGGCCGGGAACAGGTCGCGGATCTCGTCGGCCAGGTCGGGGTGGGCGGCGGCGTACTCGCCGACGGTCGGCCGTTCGCCGCGGCGGAGCCGGGCCAAAAAGTCCTCGGCGAGCTGCTCGACCGGATCCCGCTGGGCGACGCTCTCGGTCATGGCTTCTCCTCCCGGCCGTCGGCCGCCCCGGCGAGGAGGGCCTTTAGCCGCCGTAGCGCCCGGACGAAGCGGTGGCTCGCCGCCGCCTCGCCGATGCCGAGCACCTGGGCCGTCTCGGCGTTGCTCAGTTCCTCGAAGCTCCGCAGGGCGAGCACCTCGCGGTCGATCGGGTCCATGCCGTTGAGCGCCTCCTGGACACGGAGGCGCAGCTCGGCCTTGATGACCGCCTCGCTCGGGCTGGCGAACCTACCGAGGAGTTGCTCCGCCAGCGAGACCGAGCTGGCCTGCGGCAGCGCCCCGCGGTGGAGGGACACCTCCCGGCCGGCGTCGCGGGCCTGGGTGCCGAGGTGGTGGCGGTGGATCGCCTGGAGCTTGCGGCCGGTGACGAACCGGACCCAGAGGTAGAACGGGATCTGCGGGTCGCGCAAATAGTCGGCCAGGCTGCGGGCGACCTCGAGGTACGCCTCCTGGAGGACGTCGGACGGGTCGATCCGCCCCTGGAGGCGGCGGTCGAGGCGGAGCTGGACCATGCGGCGGAGGCGGGCCCGGTGCTGCGAAAACGCCTGGCCGAGGGCGGCGGCATCGCCGGCGGCGGCGCGGCGGAGCGTCTCGAACTCGGCATCGCTGCTCGGCGTCATGGCGGTGTCCATAAGGACTGGATTGCGCGGAGCCTCCCCGAGAGTACCGGAAAAACCGACGGGACGAAATGGACCAGTTCGGGGGTGTTTCTTGGGCGCGAATAAGGGGGAGGGGAAATGCGAGAAGTGAGTCGGAGTACACCCAGCTGGATTCGAACCAGCAACCTTCGGTTCCGTAGACCGATGCTCTATCCAGTTGAGCTATGGGTGCTCGCCGTTGGCCCGAAGGCCACCATGCTGGTGTTACTATAGGGGCCGCCCTCGAACCTGTCAATCGCCGCGGCCGTCTTCAACAAACCCGGAGAAAAAAGCACTGCCAAGCCGGCCCGCTGCGCGGTGACAGCGCCTTTGCCTCGCCGGGCGGACGCGCCGGTCGCCGCGCTTGCGCCCGCGATGGCGACGACGACGCCCACGGCCGGCGGGGCGCGGCGGGGATCGTCGCGCCGCTTGCCCGGGTCGGTTGACCCGGACGCGATTGGGGGCAAAGTTACCCCGGAAAAGGGAACTGCCTTCCCCGCGTCAGGAGGATGTCTCTGTGAGCGTTCGTCACCGCATGATGCTGGCCGCCTTCCTCGGCGGCTGGCTTACGCAGGCCGGGGCCGCCGCGGAGCCGCCCCGGATCGGCCTCGCCCCGACCGCGCCGCTGCCGGCCGTCGCCGCCTCGCCGAACCAGCAGCTCGCGGACACGATCGGCCAGCACCTGCGCCAGTCCGGCCAGCTGCGCGGCTACAGCGTCGATGTCACCGTCCTCGGCACCACGGTCGAACTGGACGGCACCGTCTCCAGCCAGCCGCAGCGCGAAGAGGTCGTCCGCATCGTCCAGGGCGTGCCGGGCGTCGAGAAGGTGCGCGACCGGCTCCGCGCCGCCGACGCGCTGACCCAGGTCCAGGCCGTCGCGCCCGGCATCCCCGGGTCGCTGCCGCCGGCGACGGCGGCCGAACCGCCGCGGGCGGCCCAACCGGCCGGCCCCGGCGTCACCCCGACGCCGCTCCCGCCGCCGATCTCCGGCGGGTCGAACCTGCCCCCCGTCGCCACCGGCCCGGCCCAGCCGGGGGCCGGCCCGGCCGCCGGGCCGGGGCCGCGCGAGCCGGTGCCGATCTTCGAGGCCCCGGGTGCCGCCCAGGGGTACAACACCCTCAACCCGCCGCGCATGCCGCCCTACTCGTGGCCGACCTACGCCCCGTACAACAACTACTCCCGCGTCGCCTACCCCGAGGCGTATCCGGGTAACGCCTGGCCGTTCATCGGCCCGGTCCACCCGTTCCCGAAGGTGCCCCTCGGCTGGCGCTCCGTCAAGCTGACCTGGGACGACGGCTACTGGTGGTTCAGTCGCACCGCGACGAAGCACGACTGGTGGCGGCTCCGGTTCTATTGAGATCCGACCGCCAGCCACGTCTCCCGGCCCGCGGCGAGCCTTCTCGCCGCGGGCCGGCCGCATTTCCGGGGTAAGCCGTCTTCCTTCCGGTTCGTCCTCCGGGTAAGCTCGCCTTTCTTCGGGTGGAATCCTCAGACGATTTGTCTAGCCAGGCCTACCGCGCGGATTACAATGGCGGGTGAACGGGAATTGCTGCCCCATCCTCTGGGAGAGTGTGCGCAATGCGGAAACAGGTGTGGGCCCCGGCGCTGCTGCTGGGCGTCGGCGTCGTCCTTGGCTCGCTCGCCCTGGCGCAGCAGCCGACGGACAAGACGATCGCCGGCCTGATCGACAAGCTCGGCAGCGGCGACTTCGAGGACCGCGAACAGGCGGAGCAGGAGCTGGACAAGCTCGGCCTGAAGGCGATCGACGCCCTCAAGCAGGCGGCCAAGAGCGACGACGCCGAGGTGCGCCGCCGGGCCGAGGAGCTCGTCGCCAAGATCGAGAAGCGCGAGGCGAGCGCCCTGATCCTCCGGCCAACCCGCGTGACGCTCTCGCTCAAGGAGGTCCCGGTGGCCGAGGCCATCGCCGCCCTGAGCAAGCAGTCCGAATTCGCCATCCACCTCCACGACCCGGAAGAAAAGGCGAAAGACGTCAAGGTGACGCTGGAGCTGAAGGACGTCGCCTTCTGGGAGGCGCTCGCCGCGCTGTGCGACAAGGCCGGCCTGTCCGAGACGAACGTCGCCCAGGCCGGCGCGGTCGGGGGCGTCGGCCGGATCGGCCGGCCGATCCGCATCGCCCCGGGGGTCAAGCCGATCGCGGTGCCGCTGCCGGCGCAGATCGCCCCGGCCGTGCCGCCGGACCAGCCGCCGCCGGCCAAGCCGGTGCCGCCGAAGCCGGAGGAAGGCTTCGCCGTCGGCGAGGACGCCGCCGTGCCGCCGCCGGCCCAGGACCAGCCGGCCCCCGTCCCCGCTCAGGATCTGCCGGCCGTCGCCCCGCCGCCCCTGCCGCCGCCGCCGTTGCCGCCGGTCCAGGTCGCGCCCGGAGCGCAGGTCATCATCGGCGGCCAGGGCGTCATCATCGGCGGCGGCGCGCCGGGCATGCCGTTCCCGGGGGCGTCGCCGGCCCCGCCGGGCCTGATCGTCCTGACCCCGGCCAAGGTCGAGAAGCTGCCGGCCGACCTGGCCTCGTCGTTCCGCGTCCGGGCTGTGCCGAACCAGGCCCAGGTCCAGTTCCCCGGCCAGGCGGTCCACGCGGTGATGCTTGAAATCACCCCGGAGCCACGCTTCCAGTTCGCCGGCTCGGACAAGGTCGCGATCAAGAAGGCGATCGACGACAAGGACCAGAACCTGGCCGAGTTCGACCCGAACCAGCCGTTCGCCGTCCCGGGCGGCGGCGTCGGCATCGCCCTGCCGGCCGGGCGCGTCATGCCGGGGTTCGCCGGCTTCGGCGGCCTCGGCGGGGGGACGACCCTGCCGATCTACCTCAAGGCGGGCGAGAAGCCGTCCAAGTCCCTCAAGGAACTGTCCGGCACCATCGCGGCCCGCATCCACGTCCCGTACAGCAAGCCGATCGTCGTCGAGAAGGTCCTCGACGCCGCCGGCAAGACGTTCAAGGGCGAGAAGGGCGGCGAGGTCAAGATCCTCGCGGTCCAGAAGGCCGGCGAAAGCGTCACCGTCCGGTTCGAGCTGGTCACGCCGAAGGACGCGGTCGGCGGCGAGAACGGCGGCGAGGGGATCTTCCCGGTCCCCGGCATCCAGTTCGGCGGCGTCGCCCCGGCGCTGCCGGTGCCGGTGCCGCTGCCGGCCCCGCAGCCGCAGATCGAGAAGGCCCCGCTGCCGCCGGAAAAGCCGGAAGGCTTCGCCGTCGACGCGCAGGAGAAGCTCATCCCGCCGCAGCCGCCGCCGATCGCCGCCCCGGTCGCCGGGCCGATCCAGGTCCAGGTCCAGGCCGCCCCGGCGATCGCCCAGGTCCAGATCGGCGGCCCGGGCATGGTCGTCGGCTTCGGCGGCATGCCGAGCGGGCTGCGCCTCCTCGACGAGAAGGGCAATCCGGTCGCGATCCAGGGCGTCCAGCAGCAGTGGAACGCCGGCCCGAACGGCCCGGCCCAGATGACCTGGCAGGTTCAGATCGCTCAGGGCAAGGACCAGCCGAAGCTCGACAAGCTGACCTGGCAGCTCCAGAAGGCGGCCAGCGTCGATGTGCCGTTCTCGCTGAAGAACGTGCCGTTGAACTGAGCGTCTTCCCCGCTTCGCCGATCCGCTTCGCGGGGCCGTAACACTTTCCACCCGGGTTCCTCTTGCATCGGAGGCCCGGGTGGTTTCTTTTGGTAGGAGGTCGTCGTTCGCCGCTACCGGGCCCGAGACCGGAGGGACCGATGCAGACCGTGCCTGCCGCCTTCCTGCTGGGCTGCTTGCTGGCCATGCCGCCGCAGCCGCTGGGCGACCTGTTGCACCGGCTCGCCTCGGACGACCCCGCCGTCCGCGAGAGGGCCGAGGCGGAACTGTACCGCCTGCCGCCGTCCGCCCTGCCCGCCCTGGAGGCGGCGCGCGACCACCCCGACATCGACGTCCGGCTGCGCCTGCGCGAGGCGATCCCGGTCCTGGCCAACCGCAAGCGCGTCGCCGAGTCGCTCGTCACGACGCCGGTCCGACTGCGCTACGTCAACGCGCCGCTGGAGCAGGCCCTGGCTGACGCGGCCGAGCAGACTGGCATCGCCCTGCAGTTGCCCGAGATGCCGGTCGAACGCCGCTGGGAGCGCCTGACCCTTGACACCGGGACGACCTCGCCGTGGGACGCCGTCTTCCAGGTGCTGGCGGCGGCCCGGCTGCGCGTCGAGCCGCCGGGCGAGGTGGCGGCGGTCGTCGCCGAGGACGAGGCGTTCCGCGCCCGGGCCCGGTTCATGTGGGGCCGTCGCGGTCGGGCGTCGCTACCGCGGATCGAGCCGACGCCGCTCCGGCTGATCGACGAGGCCGCCCCGGCGGGCGTGGTCCGGTGGATTCAGGGCCCGCTGTGCATCGAGGCCGGCCCGGTCGCCGGCCAGGCCGTCGTCCACCCGGAGCCGTTTCGCGAGGTGGCCCTGCCGCTGACGTTCCAGGTCGAGCCGCGCTTCGCCTTCCGCGGCATCGCCGGCGTCTTCCTCGACGAGGTCCGCGACGAGCACGGCCAACTCCTGCCGCGCGCCGAGCGGCTGCACGACCCGGCCCTCGGCCTCGACTACTTCACCATCCCGCGTCACCTGGAGATGGACCAGCTCGGCCGGTGGTGGTATCGCCGCCAGATGAACCTGCCGATCCAGACGCTCGCGAAGGCGTCGCACCGCCTGGCGCGCGTCCGCGGCCGGGTGCTCCTCGGCATCCAGCGGCCGGCCGAGGATCTGGCGCGCGTCGAACTGACGCCGGGCGTCACGCCGGAGGAGGCGGCCCCGACCCTCGATGGCGGCCAAGTGCAGTTCACCAAGGTCGAGAACGACGGTGACGGGACGTGGTCGCTCGAGTTCACGCTGACCCACCCCGACCAGGGCAGCTGGGTCGGCATCGGCACCGACACGCTGCTCGACCGCCAGGGGAACTGCCCGGTCCGACTGCTCGACGGCAAGGGCGGCGTGATTCGCCTAGGCGGTGGGCTGATCGACAACCGGAACGAGCGCGTCTGCCTGATCCGGGTGAGCTTCGTCGCGACGAAGGACCAGGACGGCCCGGCGACGCTGATCATCTCCGGCCGCCGGCCGGTCGAGATCGAGGTGCCGTTCGAGCTGCGCGACGTGCCGCTGCCGTGACGACTTTTCGCTAGCCGGGACGCCGGCCGGTCGGGTAGACTACCGCAACGATCCCGCCCCCCACCCCGCCAGGAGGTCTCTCCGTGCGTACACTGCTCGCTCTCGCCGTCGGCCTCGTCGGTTTCGGTTTCGTCGTCGCCGAGGACAAGCCGGCCCCGCCGAAGACCGCCCCGCAGGTCGTCCTCCAGTCGCCGGACGGCAAGCAGAAGGTCGATCTGGCCAAGCTCGTCAACGAGGGGCCGGTCCTGATCCGCCTGACGTGCGCCTGCACCGGCTGCGACCAGGAGCTGCCGTTCTTCAAGAAGCTCCAGGAGGCGTACCAGCCGAAGGGCCTGCAGACGGTGGCCGTCTTCCGCGAGGCCCCCGAGAAGGCGAGCGACTACACGGTCAAGAAGGACGTCAAGTTCATCTGGCTGTCCGACCCGAAGGGCGAGCTGTGGAAGACGTTCGACAGCACGGCGATGCCGACGAACATCCTCTTCGAGAAGGGCGGCAAGGTCGTCACGGTCGTGCCCGGCTGCAAGGTCGACGGCAAGAACGCCCAGGCGATCTCGGCCGCCCTGGCGAAGCTCCTGTCCGTCGAGGAGGTCAAGATCGCCGAGCCGAAGAAGTGACGGAGTCCCCCTTGCCGTCCCGGCCGACGGCTGCCACAATAGCCGTTTTGCGAGCCGTCCGACCGGGATGAGGAGTCCGACCATGGTACGCTGCCGAACCAAGGCGTCGAAAAAGCGGCGGATGCGCGTGAAGTGGGAGCGCCGCCACAAGACCCATAAGCCGATCAGCCTCATGCTCATGGGCGTCGTCACGCCGAACAAGGCGCGGAAGCGCTAACACCGCCCAAGCCCGAGCGTTGCGACGCCCGGGGTCCGTACCGCCCCGGGCGTCGCGACGCCCGGGCTTGTTCGTTTTCACCCCGCGCCGCTTCGCCTTGTTTCCCCTCCCCCGCTCGATCTACAATCGTCGCGAACTCGCGCCAGGACGGCGGCGGGACGGTCCTCTTTGCGATTGGGTCGTTGCATGAACCCGGATCCGGTCTTCACGGACGAAGCCCGGCCGGCTAGCCGCTGGCTGGTCTGGCTGGTCGCCCTGGTCTGCCGCGCACCCGCCCTCGTCCTCGGCCTGTCGCTGCTCCTGGTCGGCGTGTCGGTCTGGGCGGCGTGTACCCGGCTGCAGTACCAGACGTCGCGCAACGACCTCATCAGCCCGCGCAAGGACTACCAGCAGCGCTGGAACAACTACCTCGCCGAGTTCGGCGACGACGACGACATGGTCGTCGTCGTCCAGGGCACCGACCGGGCGGCGATGCGCGCCGCGTTGGAGAAGGTCGCCGCACGGATCCAGGCCGAGCCCGGCCACTTCGACCGCCTCTTCTACAAGGTCGATCTCCGGCCGCTGCGGGCCCGGGCGTTGCTCTTCCTCGACGAGGAGGACATCGCCGCGATCCAGGCGAACCTCGACGACATGGCCCTGCTGCTGAAGATCGGCCCGCTCGCGTGGCGCGGCCTCGGCATCGGCAGCCTCGTCCGCGAAGGAGTCGCCCGGCTCGACCGCGCCAAGGCGGACGTGCCGCTGTCGGCGTCGGATCGACAAATGCTCGGCCAGCTCGTCAGCGTCTGCCGGTCGGCTCGGGCGACGCTGGCCCACCCGGCCGACTACGCCAACCCGTGGGGCAGCCTCCTGTCGCCGGCCGCCGACAAGCGCGGCGGCGACGCCCAGACCGACCAGCTCGCCGAGCCGCAGTACTTCTTCAACGGCGACGGCAGCCTCGCCTTCCTGCTCGTCCGCCCGCTCAAGGAGGCGGGGTCGTTCACGGCGAACCTGAAGAGCGTCGAGGCGATTCGCGGCATCCTGGCCGCCGTCCGGCCGGAGGTGCCCGGGGTCGAGCTCGGCCTGACCGGACTGCCGGTCCTCGAGACGGACGAGATGGCCGCCGCCGAGCGCGACACGCTCCGGGCGTCGGTCCTCGCCCTGGCCGGGGTGACGATCCTGTTCCTGCTCGCCTACCGCGGCCTGGCGTACCCGGCCCTGACGGTCGTGACGCTCCTCGTCGGCACCGCCTGGGCGATGGGCTTCGCCGTCCTGACGGTCGGCCACCTGAACATCCTGTCGGCGACGTTCGCCGTCATGCTCATCGGCATGGGCGACTACGGCGTCCTGTGGGTCATGCGCTACGAGCAGGCCCGCCAGCAGGGGGCCGAGGTGCGGACCGCCCTGCTCCACACGACGACGCACGTCGCGGTCGGCAACCTGACCGCCGCCGGGACGCTCGCCCTGGCGTTCTTCGCCGCGTTCTTCGCCGACTTCAAGGCGGTCGCCGAGCTGGGCTTCATCGCCGGCTGCGGCGTGCTCTTGTGCGCGTTGGCCTGCTTCACCGTCCTGCCCGCGACCCTGATGCTCTTCGACCGCCGCGCCCTGTCCCCTTCCACCACCCCCCAAGCCCAGGCGTTGCAACGCCTGGGGCCTCTCGACCCGGACAAGTCCCCCGAATCGAGCTGGCTCCCGCGCCTTTGGCCCCACGCGCGCTGGGTCCTCGCCGCGAGCGTCGTCGTCGTGGCCGGCCTCGCCTACGCCGCGACAGGTATCACCTACGACCACAACCTGCTCCACCTCCAGGCGCACGACCTCGACTCGGTCCGGTGGGAGAAGCTCCTCGTCGAGAAGACGAGCGGCGCGAGCTGGCACGCCCTGTCGTACACCGACACGCCCGAGGAGGCGATCGCGCTCAAGGCCCGCTACGAGCGCCTGCCAGAGGTGAGCCGGGTCGTCGAGGTCGCGTCGCTCCTGCCGGCGAACCAGCCGGCGAAGCTGCCGCGGCTGCGCGACATCGAACAGCGGCTGCGCTGGCTGCCCGCGCGTGGCGAGACGATCCCGCACGCCCCGCCGGACGTCGTCGCCCTGGGCCAGGACCTGACGCGGCTCCACCGGGCGGCGCTGCTGCGCGGCGGCTCGGACCCGGTCGTCGGCCAGCTCGCCGTCGCGAGCCGGCTCCTCGGCGAACAACTTGCGACGTCGCCCGACCCGGCCGTCGCGGCCCGTTCGCTGCAAGGCTTCGACGAACGAATCAGCCGCGACCTGGCCGACAACCTCCACCTCCTGCGCGACGTGACCGAGCCGACCCCGATCACGGTGGACGACTTCCCGCAGAGCCTGCGCGAGAGGCACGTCGGCAAGAGTGGCACCTGGCTGGTGCGCGTCTTCGCCCGGGACTGCCTGTGGGAGTTCGAGCCGCTGGAGGAGTTCTGCCGCGCCGTCCGCACCGTCGATCCGGAGGCGACCGGCAAGGTGTTCGGCACGGTCGAGGGCCTCAAGGCGATGAAGCACGGCCTGGAGCGGGCCGGCGTGTACGCCTTCCTGGTCATCGCGCTCGTGCTGTGGATCGACTTCCGCTCGCTCGGCCGGACGCTGCTGGCGATCCTGCCGTTGGCGATCGGGGTGGTGTGCTCCGTCGGCCTACTCGCCTTGCTCGGGCTGCCGCTCAACCCGGCGAACATGATCGCCTTCCCGCTCATCCTCGGCGTCGGGGTCGATAACGGCGTCCACGTCCTTCACGACTACCTGCTGCGGCGCAAGAAGCGGACGCGCGAGCCGGGCGGCGGCATCACGATCAGCCACGCGATCGGCCGGGGGGTCCTCGTCAAGGCCTTGACGACGATGGTCGGGTTCGCGGCGCTGATGATCTCGTCGCAGGCCGGCCTGGTCGGCCTGGGGCTGATCCTGACCCTCGGCGTGGCGTGCTCGATGGTCGCGTCGCTGGTCGTCCTGCCGGCGCTGCTGGTGACGTGGCGGCCGCGGTCGGCCGGCGAGACGCCGAGCACGCCGGACCAGCCGATGCCGCGGGCGGCGTGACCCGCTTCAGGGTCGATGCGGCTTCGGCGCGGGCAGCGCGTCAAGGAGCCCCTGCTGCCGGGTCCGCAAGAGCGGCCACTCCGGGTCGTCGCGCAGCGACGGCACCTCCGCCTCCAGCGGGACGCGCTCCGCCATCAGGACGCCGCTGTCCGGCTCGAGCCGGACGACCCACGCCGGGCTGCCCTCCCGTTCGATCGACTTTAGTCGCGCCCCGACGATCCAGCGCTGCGGCACCTGCAACGGCAGCTGGCCGACCAATGCCAGGTCGTCGAGGGCGACCCGGCCGAACGACTGGCCGGTGCGCAGGTCGTCGAGCCGTCGGCCGTGAACCTTCCGGTCGCGGTCCTGGCGGAACACGTCGTCGAAGAGGACGGCCCGCCCCTGATAGTCGGCCCGGAAACGCGCCTGCCAGGCGGCCAGACTCGCCGCCTTTTCCGCCTGGTCGAGCATCGCCAGCAGGCTGACCGGGGCCAGGTCGGTCAGCAGGGCGGCCTCGCGCTGGACCTGGTTCAGCGCCCGATGCTCCGCCTCGGTCAGCAAGGCCGGGTCGGCGTCACGCTGGCCGACCGCTCGGTCGAGGATCTCGCGCGCCAGGTGCGTCGCGCCGCGGTCGAGTTCGCCCCGGCCGGCCTCGATCGTCTGGAGCAGGCGCTGACGCGGCGTCGCCTCGGCGACCGTGCCGGCCGGATCGCCCGACTCCAGCCAGCGCGCCAGGCCGTAGACGATGCCCATCCCCAGCAGCCCCATCGCGACCGCCGGCACGAGCAGCCACAGGGCGGACCGCGGCCGATCGGACCGGGGCCGGCCGGTCGGCTGGTGCCCCGGCGGCCGGAACGCCGCGCGCGGCAGGACGAAGATCGCCCGGCCGCACGCCGGACAGCGGAGGGCCTGGTGCGTCGCCTGCCGCGTGGTGGACAGGGCCCGGCCACACCGGCAGGCGACGACGAAGGGCGGGGCGTCGGGCGAGGGATCGGCGAGGAGCCGGGTCCAGAGTTGCCGCAGCCAGCTGAGCGTCATCGCATCATCTCGTGGGCGTCGCCGTACTTTCGTTCATTGGAGCAGCGCCGTGCCGGCCTGTCCATCCCCGCCGTCGCGTTCCGCGGCGCGATATACTGAAGCTGACCGAAGAACCCCACGTCGCCGGAGGGAACGCCATGTCGTCCAACGACCCACGCGACCTGCACCTGGAAACGCAAAGCACCGACCTGAGGACGGACCCGTCCGAGCCGGTCCCGGTCCTGCGTCCGGCCGACCGCGAGGCGGGCCCGTCGCGGCCGGCCGGCCCGTCGCCGGTGACGAAGCGGCTCGCCGTCCTGCTCCGCTGCCACGAGGCGGCCGCCGGCCACCGCGTCTGGCTCTGGATCTGGTGGGGCATCCGCGCCCTCGTCGTCGTCGGCGTCGCCATCCCACTCTGCATCGGCATCGGCAACGCGGTCGATTACCTCGCGTTCAACTACCTCTCCGACTACCAGGAGACGTGGGGCGGCAACAAGACGTCGCACCGGATGGGGGTCGAGTCGAGCATCGTCGGCTGGGCGGCCGGGATCGGCACCGGCCTGGCAATCGCCCTGCTCTGGGCCGTCTTCGAGTGGCTCTGGCCGAAGCGCTTCCGGCCGCTGGACGAACAGATCGCCTCGCTCCAGCGCGACCACCCCGCCGAGGTGCGCGGCTGGGGCGGGCCGGCCGTCCTGCGCGAGCCGGCCGCCGTCGCCGAGCTCCTCCGCCTCGAATCCGGTCGATAAATCCCGCCGGGCCGGCGGCGAAGAACAGTCGTCGCCCGGCCCGGAACCCCAGCATGATCGTCGCTCAAGACCTGCACAAGCGCTACGGCTCGACCGTCGCCCTGGCCGGCGTTTCGCTCGACGTCCGCGCCGGCGAGACGCTCGGCCTTCTCGGCCCGAACGGGGCCGGAAAGACGACGTTCCTCCACCTGCTCGCCGGCGTCCTCCGCCCGGACGCCGGGAGCATCCGCATCGGTGAGGCGGTCGATCCGACCCTGCCGGCGGTTCGGCGCAAGATCGGCATCGCCCCGCAGGCGATCTCGCTCTACCAGGAGTTGACCGCCGACGAGAACCTCCACTTCTTCGGCCGGCTCTACGACCTGCACGGAACCGCCCTCCACCGCCGCGTCGACGACGTCCTCGCCCGCGTCGGCCTGACCGACCGTCGCGGCGACCTGACGCGCACGTACTCCGGCGGCATGGCCCGCCGGCTCAACCTCGCCTGTGCCCTGCTGCACGACCCGCCCGTCCTCCTGCTCGACGAGCCGACCGTCGGCGTCGATCCTCAGTCGCGCAACCACCTCTTCGAGACGGTCGAGGCCCTCGCCCGGGAAGGCCGCACCCTCCTCTACACGACGCACTACATGGAGGAGGCGCAGCGCCTCTGTGACCGCGTCGCCGTCTTCGACCAGGGCAAGATCCTCGCGCTCGACACCGTCCCGTCGCTGCTCGCGAAGTACGGCGGCAAGTCGAAGGTGATCGCCGAGTTGGAGCGCCCGGTGGCCGACCTGCCGGCCGACAGCGTCCTCGACGGGACGACGCTCCGGTTCGAGTCGGACCGGCCGCTCGACGACCTGGTGTTGCTGAAACAGAACGGAATGCCGATCCGGTCGTTCCGGGTCGATCAACCCGACCTGGAGAGCGTCTTCCTGGCCCTGACCGGACGGAGGCTGCGCGACGAATGAGGACCCTCTGGACGCTCGCGATCAAGGACTTGCTCGTCGCCAGCCGCGACCTGCTCGGCCTGTTCTGGATGCTGCTCTTCCCGCTCCTGCTCGCCCTGTTCTTCGGCAGCCTGTTCGGCGGCGGCGGCTCCGGCGGCATGAACAAGCTCCGCCTCGCCGTCATCGACGAGGACGGCACCGCCGACTCGAAGGCGTTCCTGGCCCGGCTGGAGAAGTCGAAGGCCCTGGAGGTCTCGAAGCCGACGAAGGACGAGGCGCGTGAGCTGGTCCGCCGCGGCAAGCAGGCGGCGTACCTCGTCTTGCCCAAGGGCATGGGCGAACCCGCGGCGCGCTGGCGTGGCGGCGCGACGATGACGCTCGGCCTCGACCCGAGCCGGTCCGCCGAGGGGAGCTACCTCGAAGGCGTCCTCGCCCAGGAGTACTTCGCCGGCTTCGCCGAGGACTTCACCAACCCGGCGAAGCTCCGCGGCCAGATCAAGGAATGGCAGAAGGACCTCCCGGCCGCGGAACAGCCGCTCCTGCTCGGCTTGTTCGGCTCGCTCGACACCTTCATGGAACAGCTCGACAAGCTGCCGAAGGGGGAGGGACCGGACGGCGGTGGGCTCGCCTTCACGTTACCGATCCAGCGGGAGGAAGTCGGCCGGGTGCGGACCGGGCCGCGTTCGGCGTTCGAGGTCACGTTCCCGTCGTCGATGCTCTGGGCGATCATCGGCTGCGTGACGACGTTCGCCTGCTCGCTCGTCAACGAGCGGACCGGCGGCACCTGGCTGCGGCTGTCCGTCGCCCCGCTCTCGCGCGGGCAGCTCCTGGCCGGCAAGGGCCTGGCGTGCTTCCTGGCGAGCATCGCCGTGGCCCTGGTCCTGCTCGGGATCGGCGTCGTCGTCCTCGGCGTGCGCGTCGATGACCCGGTCATGCTCGCGGTCGTGCTCGCCTGCACGGCGTTCTGCTTCACCGGGTTGATGATGCTCCTCTCGACGCTCGGCCAGACGCCGGCGGCGGTGTCGGGCTTTTCGACCGGCGTCCTGATGCCGCTGGCGATGATCGGCGGCGGCATGGTGCCGCTGATGGTCATGCCGCCCTGGCTGTTGAGCCTGAGCGATTTCAGCCCGGTCAAGTGGGGCATCTACGGCCTGGAGGGGGCCATCTGGCGCGGCTTCGGCTGGGTCGAGGTGCTGCTGCCCTGCGGCATCCTGCTCGCGGTCGGGGCGGTGTGCTACGTCCTCGGCGTGCGCATCCTGTCGCGCCGCGCGGTATGACCCTCCAAGCCCAGGCACGGCGGTGCCTGGGTTCCGGACCTCCAGGCACCGCCGTGCCTGGGCTTGGGGGGCCTTCTGACACGCGCCCTCACCCCGCGTTGCGTTGTTTCGCCAGCTCGTTGAGCTTGTTGTAGAGCGTCTTGAGCGAGATCCCCAGCTCGGCGGCCGCGGCGGTCTTGCTGCCGTTGTGCTTCTCGAGCACGCGGAGCATGTGCTCCGTCTCGAGTTCCTTGAGCGTCTTCGCAGGCGAGCCGGCCGCGGTCGGCACCGGCGTCATCGGCACCGTCGCCGGCTCGGCCATCGCCTGCGGCCGGGGCGGCCGCGGGTTCGTCACCTGCGACGGCAGGTGCTCCGGCCGGATCGTGCCGCCGCCGGCGAGGATGTAGGCGTGCTGCATGACGTTCGCCATCTCGCGGACGTTGCCCTTCCAGTGGTACGCGACGAGGACGTCGATCGCCTCCGGGCTGAGCAGGTCGGCGACCTGGTCGGCCGGCTTGCGCGCCGCCCGGCCGAGGAGGTGGCGGGCCAACTCCGGGATGTCCTGGCGGCGTTCCCGCAACGGCGGCAGGCGGATCTCGAACGTGTTGATGCGGAAGTAGAGGTCCTCGCGGAACTCGTCCGCCTCGATCATCTGCGGCAGGTCGCGGTTCGTCGCGCACAACACGCGCACGTCGATCCGGTACGGCTCCAGGTCGCCGAGGCGACGGATCTCGCCGGATTCGAGGAAGCGGAGCAGCTTGACCTGGATGTTCTTGTCCAGCTCGGCCAGCTCGTCGAGGAAGACCGTCCCGCCGTTGGCGACCTCGAATAACCCCACTTTGTCGCGGTCCGCGCCGGTGAACGCCCCCTTGCGGTGGCCGAACAGCTCGCTCTCGGCGAGGGTCTGCGTCAGGGCCCCGCAGTTGATCGGCACGAACGGCATCGCCGCCCGCTTGCTCTGCTGCCAGATCGCCCGGGCGACGACGTCCTTGCCGGTGCCGGTCTCGCCGAGGATGAGCACCGCCGAGTCGCTCGGGGCGACCATCGCCACCATGCGCGTCACGCCGACCATCGCCGGGGCCTTGCCGATGAGGAGGCTCGGCCCCTCCGCCGTCTGGGCGCGCGTCTGCAGCGCCCGGTTGCTGTTCTTGAGGTCGCGCTTCTCGGCGATCTTGATCAGGACCGCCTCGATCTGGGCGAGCTTGCACGGCTTGGTGATGTAGTCGAACGCCCCGAGGCGGACCGCCTCGATCGCCGTTTCCATGCTCGCGTGGCCGGTCATGACGACCGCCTCGGTCTCCGGGCTGACCTTCTTCAAATGTTCGAGCACCTCGATCCCGGTCATGCCCGGCATGCGCAGGTCGAGTATCGCCGCGTCGAACGTCGCCTTTTCGAGGGCCTTCAACGCCGCCCGGCCGTCCGGGCAGACGACGACCTCGTGGCCGAGCCGCGGCAGCTCGGCCCGCATGAACTCCTGCAACGGCCGCTCGTCGTCGACGAACAGGACTTTCAAATTCCGGGGCATCGTCTCAATCCCTTTCCGGTTCGCTCAAGCGGCCTGTCGCCCGGTGCCTCGGGGTTCGGGCGGGAACGGCAACGGCCGCGACGGGTCGGGCTCTCTTCCCGAAGAACGTCCGGCGTCCGTGCCCAGCTCGACGTAAAGCGGCAGGCGGACGACGAACGTGCTGCCCTGGTCCGGGCCGGGGCTCGTCGCCTCGATCTCGCCGCCGTGCTGCTGGATGATCCGGTGGCTGATCGTCAGGCCGAGGCCGGTCCCCTTGCCGGTCCGGCTCCGGGTGAAGAACGGCTCGAAGATGTTCTCGAGCACCTCGGCCGACATGCCGCAGCCGGTGTCGGTGAAGCGCAGCTCGACCATGCCGTCCTTCTGGCCGACCGCGACGCGCAGGACGCCGCCCTCCTCCATGCTCTCCAGGGCGTTGATCGCCAGGTTGAGCAGCACCGAGCGCACCTCCTCCGCGTTGACGAGCGACCGGAGTTTGCCGCCCGGGACGCGCTCCGTGCCGGCCTCCAGCGTGACGGCCTTCGCCTTGCCGTGCGGCAGGACGCGGACGCTGTCGATCACGGACTGGACCAGGCCGACCAGGTCGGTCGCCTCGCGCTTCCGCTCGCCGGGCCGGCTGAACTCGAGCAGCCGCTCGGTGATCTGCTTGCAGCGGAACGCCTCCTCCTGGATCATGCGCAGGTAGCGCGAGATGACCTCCAGGTCCGGGGCGTGCGACGGCTGGAGCCGGAGCGACCCGATCAGGTCGGTCAGGCGCGCCTCCAGCGCCTCGCTGCACAGGGCGATGCTGTGCAGCGGGTTGTTGATCTCATGGGCGACGCCGGCGGCCAGGTAGCCGACCGACGCCAGCCGCTCCGACCGGACGAGCTGCCGGCTGCGCTCGTTCACCTGGCGGGCGAGGTCGTTGTACAGGTCGGCCAGGCGGCGCATCATGTCGTTGAACGCCGCGGCGAGGTCCTCCATCTCGTCGCCGGACGCGACCTCGATCGCCCGGTCGAACTCGCCCTGGGCGACGCGCTTCACGCCGGCCTCCAGGTCGCGGATCGGGTTGAACACCCAGCCGTAGAACGACCGCAACAGCCCGGCCATCGACAGCAGGCCGATCACGCTCGCCGGGACGATGATCCACAGGGCGACCTGGTAGTGCCGGCGCGCCCCGCCGAGGTAGTCGTTGAGCTGGTCGTTGATCGTCGTCTGCAAGTCGCCGGCGTTCAGGGTCGTCTGGTGGACGAGGTGAAGCAGCGGCTCCTTCGGCGTCGCGGCGGCGACGAGGACGGTCGCGGTCTGGAGGGGCGCAACGGGCGGCCGGCCGAGCAGGCCAGCGACGGCGACGGCGGCCCCGTGGGCGAGCTGGTCCTGGTACTCCTTTTCCGGGTCGACCGGCGGCCGGTCCAGGTCGTGCGGACGGGGTTCGTGCCCCGGCATGACGATGCGCGGCCGGGCCTGATGCGGCACGAGGCGCTCGAATTCGTCGAGGTTGCCGGCCAGGACGGCGAGCAGTTCCGCCTCGTGGCTGTCCTCATCGACAGCGCGCTGCTGGTTCACTTCGAGCTGCTGGCGGTACTTTTCCAGCGCGTCGCGGACCGGGGCGGTGCGCTCCTTGACCTGCCACGGGCGCTGTTCGAGCCGGGCGAGGCTGTCCCGGGCGACGAGGCGGGCGATTTCTTCCTTGAGGTCGTTGGCCAGGTTCAGCTCGGCGAGCTTGGCCCGGATGCCGTTCATCGTCGTGTAGTACGAGTAGAGGCCGCGCAGCGTCCCGGACAGGAGCAGGGCCAGCAGCAAGACGACGAGGCCCAGGCCGAGCATGAGCTTGTGGCGGATTCGCCAGCGCGACGGACTCGGTTGCGCGGTGCCCACGCCTGCCTCCTTGCCCTGCGTGTTGCCTCCGTGCAACGGTCGCGGCGGGGGGACTCTACCACAACGGCGGCGCGTTTGAGGAGAGCAAGTTTCACGCGGGGGCCGCGCCGGCTCCCGCCCCGGCGCAGCCCGCCAAAACCCCGCGGTTACAGGTTGAAGGCGACCTCGAAGTTGACGGCGAAGTCGACCCCAGGCCCGCCGTCGAACAGGTCGTTGCCGAGCCCGCCGTCGGCCTGGTCGTTGCCGGCCCCGGCGGCGACGTTGTCGTTGCCGGCCTGGGTCAGGATCAGGTCGTCGCCGTCGTTCCCTTCGACGTAGTCGTCGCCGTCGCCGGAATCGACGCTGTCGTTGCCAATGCCGCCGAAGACGAAGTCGTTCCCGGCGTCGCCCTGGAGGTAGTCCGCCCCGTCCGCGCCGACCAGGGCGTCGTTGCCGAGGCCGCCGATGATCAGGTCCGCCCCGAGCCCGCCGAGGAGCTGGTCGTCGCCGCCGTCGCCGTACAATGCGTCGTTGCCGTCGCCGCCGTCGAGCAGGTCGTTGCCGTCACCGCCGATGACCTGGTCGTCGCCGGCCAGGCCGGCAACGCTGTCGTTGCCAGCCTGGGCATTGACGAGGTCGTTGCCGTCGTCGCCCTGGACGTAGTCGTCGCCCTCGCCGGCGTCGATGCTGTCGTCGCCGGCACCGGCGAAGATGAGGTCGTTCCCGGCGTCGCCCTGGAGGTAGTCCGCCCCGTCGCCGCCTTCGAGGCGGTCGTTGCCGAGGCCGCCGAAGAGCAGGTCGGCCCCGAGACCGCCGAAAGCCTGATCGTCGCCGCCGTCGCCGAACAGGGCGTCGTTGCCGTCGCCGCCGTCGAGCAGGTCGTTGCCGTCCCCGCCGCCGATCTGGTCGTCGCCGAGCCCGGCGACGAGGCTGTCGTTGCCGGCCTGGCCGAGGAGCAGGTCGTCGCCGTCGTCGCCCTGGACGGTGTCGTCGCCGGCCCCGGCGTCGGTGGTGTCGTTGCCGGCCCCGCTGATGATGGAGTCGGTGCCGGCGTTGCCCTGGAGGTTGTCCGCCCCGTCCCCGCCAGTGAGGGTGTCGTTCCCGTCGCCGCCGACGAGCCGGTTCGCCCCGGCGTCGCCGGTCAGGACGTCCGCGAACGCGGAGCCGGTCGCATTCTCGACGGCGATGAAGCCGTCGGCCCCCTCGCCGGTCGCCGTCCCGGCGGCGAGATCGACCGTCACCCCGGCCGCGGCACTGCTGTAGTCGGCCGTGTCGCTCCCGTCGCCGCCGTCCAGGAAGTCGATCCCCCCCCCGCCGGAGAGGGAGTCGTGACCCGCCCCGCCGAGGAGGAAGTCGTCGCCCAGGCCGCCGAGCAGGAGGTCGTCCCCGTCGCCGCCGAGGATGGAATCGACGCCCGAACCGCCGACGAGGGAGTCGTTACCGCCCTCGCCCAGCAACGCCAGGCCGAAGAACCCCGGCGGCGGGGCGTTCGTGTCGGAGACGACCGTGTCGTCCCCGGCCCCGGTGCGGAGGTCGATGACGTCGACCGCGCCGATGTTGAGCGTGAACGCCGTCCCGCCCGCCGTCCGGCTCAGGAAGAGGCGCGTGTTGTCGAAGTTCGGGTCGAGGGTGATCGCGTCGTTGCCCGCGCCGGTCTGGACGCGGACGACGTCGTTGCCCGGGCCGCCATTGATCGTGTCGGAGCCGTCCCCCTCATTCCAGAGGAACTGGTCGTCGTCCGGCGTGACGGCGAGGCCGACGAGCGGCGTCCCCCCGCCGGCGATCGTCCCCTGGAAGGTCGTCGCCGCGTCCGTCAGGTCGATCCGGTACAGGCCGGTGACGCCGGCCGTCGTCAGGGCCGCGTAGCCGAACGGGTCCCGCCCCTGGATGTCGAACCCGACCCGGTGGTCGGGGTTGACGCCGAGCGCGCCGACCGTGACGAGAGTGCCGTTGTTCGGCGGGCTCTGCAAGACGAGGACGTTCCGGTCGGAGTCGATGCCGTACAGTGCCGTGGTGAGCGTCCCGGCGAAGTTGTTCGAGTACGCCGAACCGACGACGTTCGGGCTGAAACCGACCCCGGGGTCGCCGGGGGCGTAGGCGAGAGGGCCGTCGACGATCACCGCCCCGGTGTCGATGTTGACGCGCAGGTTCTGGGCGACGTCGCTCACGGCGCGGAGCCGGTCCGGGATCGGGTTGAAGTCGGTCCCGAACGCCGTCCCCGAGACGGCGATCGTGAGGGTCGAGAGGAAGGTCGCCCCGCCGCTGACCGGGTTGATCAGGTAGACGCGGCTCTGGTTCGTGACGCCGTAGAGCAGGCCGTTCGCCGGGCGGAAGTCGAGGCCGACGAGCGTCTCGCCCCCCGTCAGGCCGGTGACGTTGACCGTCGAGGAGACGCTCGGCGTCGCGGACGCGAAGCGGACGAGGGCGTTGTTCGTACTTAGGCCGATCGCGTACACGTCGGCCGGGCCGCCGGACATGGTGTCGGTGCCGCCCCCGCCGGCGAGCTGGTCGCTGCCGTAGCCGCCGTTAAGGACGTCGCTGCCGGCACCGCCGAGCAGGGTGTCGTTCGACGAGCCGCCGGTCAGTCGGTCGTTGCCGGAGCCGCCGTCGAGGACCGCGCTCGGAAGCGGTCCGTTCGTCTCGAGCAGGGTGATGGTGTCAAAGCCGCCGAGGCCGAAGACGTCGATGCGGTCCGTGTTGAGGATCGTCGCCGGTCCGCCGGTGATGCCGACGGCAGTGCCGCTGTCGGTGACGGTGATCGTCCCGCCCGCGTCGCGCGTGACGACGATGTCGTCATCGAGGCCGGGATTGCCGCTGTCGTCGCCGAGGATGGTCAGGACGCCGCCGGCCAGGGCGGCCGTCGCGACCGGGACGGTGCGGTCCTCGAGCGGCTCCAGGGTCAGGAAGCGGTCACGCCCTGACCGGAGCGGGTGTTTCGCGGACCGGCCAAGCCACGCCGCCAGGAAAGTCCAGATCGTTGGGCGCATCACGGCACACCCCTCGGAGGAGGAAGGAAGGAAGACAATCGCGAGGGTCGAGTACGCGACTTCGAGAGCCAGTCAGCCCGGCAACGATCCGTGCAGGTGGACCGCCACGCCAGGCTCTCCGAGGAAGGACAACGGGGCATTCCAGAGCGGAGCGGCGACCTCACGCAGACCCATTATCCCGGCGATCTGGGCGAGTTCAAGAGGCTGGGATGAGATTCCGGCGCGAGAATTCGCGCCGGAGCTGAAAGGGGGTGAACCCGGTTCGGCTACAGGTTGAAGACGATCTCGAAGTTGACGGCGAAGTCGATCCCGGGCCCGCCGTCGAACAGGTCGATGCCGGCCCCGCCGTCGGCCTGGTCGTCGCCGGCCCCGGCGGCGACGCTGTCGTTGCCGGCCTGGGTCAGGATCAGGTCGTCGCCGTCGTTCCCCTCGACGTAGTCGTCCCCGGCCCCGGAATCGACGCTGTCGTTGCCGGCTCCGCCAAAGGCGAGGTCGTTCCCGGCGTCGCCCTGGAGGTAGTCCGCCCCGTCCCCGGCGTTGAGGATGTCGTTGCCGATACCCCCGATGAGAAGGTCCGCCCCGAGCCCGCCGAGGATCTGATCGTCGCCGGCGTCGCCGTAAAGGCCGTCGTTGCCGTCGCCGCCGTCGAGGAGGTCGTTGCCCTCGCCGCCGAGGAGTTGGTCGTCGCCGGCCAGGCCGGCGACGCTGTCGTTGCCGACCTGGGCGGCGACGAGGTCGTTGCCGTCGTCGCCCTGGGCGTAGTCGTTGCCCTCGCCGGCGTCGATGCTGTCGTTGCCGAGGCCGCCGAAGATCTGGTCGTCGCCGCCGTTGCCCTGGAGGTAGTCGTCGCCGTCGCCGCCGACCAGGGTGTCGTTGTCCGAGGTGCCGACGAGGACGTCGTTCCCGCCGTCGCCGTAGGCCGCCAGGCCGAAGAACCCCGGCACCTGCGACGTGTCGCCGGCGATGACGGTGTCGTTGCCGGCCCCGCCTCGGACGTCCACCACCTCGACCGAGCCGACGTCGAGCGTGAACGGCGACCCGCTCGACCGGGTCAAGAGCAGGCGCGTGTTCGTCGCGTTCGGGTTGAGGAAGACCGCGTCGTTCGCCACGCCGGTCTGGACGACGACGCGATCGTTCCCCGGCCCGCCGTCGACCACGTCGGAGCCGTCGCCGTCGTTCCACAGGAAGAGGTCGTCGTCCGGCACCACGGCCAGGCCGATCAGCGGCGTCCCGCCGCCGGCGATCGTGCCGAGCAGGGTCGCCGCCCCGGTCGCCAGGTTGATCGAGTACAGGCCGGTGAAGCCGATGGTCGTCAGGGCCGCGTATCCGAACGCTTCCCGCCCCTGGATGTCGAAGCCGACCTGGCCGCCGGGGTTGACGCCGAGAGGACCGACCGTGAGGAGGGTGCCGTTGTTCGGCGGGTTCTGGACGACGAGGACGTTCCGGTTGGAGTCGATGCCGTACAGCCCCGAGGCGATCGCACCGGGGAAGTTGTTCGTGTACGCCGAACCGACGACGTTCGGGTTGATGCCGAACCCGGAATCGCCGGCGGCGTAGGCGAGGGGGCCGTCGATGGTCGCCTCGCCGGTATCGACGTTGACGCGCAGGTTCTGGTCCGCGTCGCCGACGACGCGGAGCCGGTCAGGGACCGGGTTGAAGTCGGTCCCGAACGACGCCCCCGAGACGGCGGCCGTCAGGGTCGAGACGAGGTTCGCCCCGCCGGTGACCGGGTTGATGAGGTAGACCTGGCTCAGGTTCGTCACGCCATACAGCAGGCCGTTCGCCGGGCGGAAGTCGATGCCGACGAGCGTCTCGCCCCCCGCCAGGCCGACGACCGCCACGTTCGAGTTGACGTTCGGCGTGGCGCTCTGGAAGCGGACGAGCGTGTTCGTCGCCGTCAAGCCGACGAGGTACGCGCCGGGGCCGCCGCCGTTGAGGAAGTCGTCACCGCCAGCGCCGAGCAGCACATCGCTGCCGTAGCCGCCGTTGAGCGAGTCGAATTCCGACCCGCCGACCAGGGTGTCGTTCGACGAGCCGCCGGTCAGGTTGTCGCTGCCGGGGCCGCCGTCGATGAACGCCGCCGGGAGCGGGCCGTTCGTCTCGAGCAGGGAGATCGTGTCGTTCCCGCCGAGGCCGAACACGTCGATCCGGGCCGTGTTGAAGATCGTCGCCGGGCCGCCGCCGATCGCGACGGCGTTGCCGCTGTCGGTGACGGTGATCGTCCCGGCCGCGTCGCGCGTGACGACGATCGCGTCGTCCGCGCCTGCTCCGGCGTCATCGCCGAGGATGGTCAGGACGCCGCCGGCCAGGGCGGCCGTCGCGACCGGGACGGTACGGTCCTCGAGCGGCTCAAGGGAGAGGATCCGGTCCCGGCCGGACCGGAGCGGGTGTTTCGCGGACCGGCCAAGCCACGCCGCCAGTCTCGACCGAATCGTGCTGCGCATCACTTGAGGCCCCTCGAAGTACGTCGGAAGGGATACGGTGCGGATCAACGATCCGGTTCGAGGCCCGGAGAGCCAGGGAGGCGGGCGGGCGATCCATGCGAGCGAATCATCGCGTCAGGGCCTCTCGTGAGGATGTGATGGGGCCTCCTTACCACGTTGAGGCAACCTCACGAGTTGGCATTATCCTGGCTAGCTGGGCAAGGTCAATAGTTTGGGATGAGATTCGGCGCGAATACTCGCGCCGATGTCGAGCGGCTTGGTCCTCCTGGGGGTCAGCGGGTCGGGCCCCACGGTTCGAGCTGCTTGCCGATCCAGCGGAGGCCGCCGGGCAACAGCTTCAGGGCCGTGCCGCGCAGGTGGCCGCCGCCGGGGAGGCGCTCTGTCGCGACCGGGATGCCTAGCTCGGCCGCCTTCGCGGCGAACGCCTCGGCGTGGGCGTCCATGTTGAACTCGTCCTTCGTCCCCCAGCAGACGTAGAGGCCGACCTTGCCGCGGTGGCGGCAGCCGTCGAGCAGTTCGTAGGGGCTCTCCGACGCGAGCAGCGCCGGGGTGGCGGGGTCCTTTCGGTCGTAGAGCGGGTCGAACACGTCGCTCTGGCGGATGCGGTAGACGAGGAAGAACCGGCCGAGGGTGAGGTTCGGGTCGGTGAAGTCGTCGCGGACGGCCTGACAGGTCGGGTCGAAGTCGCCGTGGATGCCGCCGCGGCGGTCGGCGTAGCGGAGGTGGAGCGGCGGGAAGATGCCCATCGCGACGCCGAACGTCTCCGGCTCCTTCAAGACGCGGTTGAACGCCGCGAAGCCGCCCATCGACAGGCCGGCCAGGACGCGAGCCTGCGGCTCCGGCCGGAGCGAGAAGTTCGCCTGGAGGAACGGCCAGACCTCGCCGACGAGGTGGTCGGCGAACCGGCCGCCGCGCGGCGTGTTGAGGAAGAACGTCCCGTTGCCCACGGATTTCGGCTCGCCGCGCAGCGTGCCGTCCGGGGCGGCGACGACGACCGGCGGCATGGTGCCGTCCTGGATGTTCTTGTCGATCTGGAAGACGACCTCGTCGAGGAGGGCGCGCTCGTCCTGGTCCATGGCGTGGAGCCAGACGATGACCGGGTAGCGCTTCGCCGGGTTGTAGCCGGGCGGCAGGTAGACGTAGAGGTCGCGCTTGACGCCGAGGACCGGCGAGAAGATGCGGTTGTCGTGGCCGTGGTTGGCGGTGAAGTCGAGGAGCTTGCCCTGGAGCGGCACCTGCACGACGAGCAGGCGCGGCTCGCCCGGCTGGGCCACCCGGGCGGGATACGGCCAGACGAGCGACGGCACCAGGGCGACTGCGACCGACGCGAAGAGAACGAGGCGCGGCATGGCGATCCCTGCTCCGTGGGCACGATGAGTCCTCACGCAGGGGATCGGCCGGCTGGCCCGGTCGCCGTGATCGGACCGGGCGCGCCGGCGGCGAGAGTTCGCCCGCCGGGTCGGGTTATAGCGGCCGTGCCGGTCAGGGCCGTTCCGCCAGCCGCACGCCAGCCAGCGGGTTCTGTTTGACCGCGTCCCAGGCGATCTCCTGGAGGAGGCGGTTGAGCTTGTCGTCGTAGGCCGGGTTGTTCTCCTTCGCCAGAACGGCCGGCATCGGCAGGCCGACAGGGCTCTTGCGGTAGATGGCGGCGTAGTGACAGAAGCCGGACAGGGCCTGCAACGGGGCCTTGGCGTGGCCGATCGCGTCGGTGAACAGGTCGGCCTGGGCCTTCAGGCCGAACGCCTCGCCGGCGAGGATCTTCTCGCGCAGGGCGACCACCGCCTGGCCGACCGGGACGACGTGGACGACGCGCTTGCCTAGCTTCTGGTTCAGTTCGCGGACGTGGTCCTCGATGTCCTTGAAGTACGGCTCGTGCAGCTTGCGCAACTCGGCCGCCGTCGGCTTGTTGTGGTCCACCTCCTTCGGCCGTTCCTTGAACGTCTTGTCATAGAGGTCGAACGGCAGCCAGTTCTCCTGGATGAAGACGCGCACGTCCGGGCTGTTCTTGACGGCGAGGTGGACGAAGTTGGCGATGCCCTCGTCGGGCAGGTGGATCGGCGACAGGGTGAGGACGTCCACCTTCCCCTCGGTCAGGATCGCCTTGGCCTTGAACTTGTCTTCGCCCTGGGCCAGGTCCCAGTGCTGGATGACGCGCGAACCGCCGATCGGCGACGTGCCGGCCTGGGCGTGGCCCTTCACGCCGCCGAGGTCGGCCAGGTTCTTGAGGATGCCGGGCATGAAGACGTGGAAGCTGTGGCCGCACGTGTAGACGCGCTGGCCCTTGGCGACCGGGTCGGCGAGTTTCTCCTGGCCGGTCGCGACCAGGGCGACCGCCAGCAAGAGGAAGCAGGAGAGCAATCGGCGCATGGGAGCGACTCCAGGTGTGCAGTCGGTTATTTCGTCCGGGCCGGCAGGTGGTAGCCGGTGGCGTTGAGCTTGATCCGATACAGGCTCTTGCCGGCGGTGATGTACAGCACGTTCGCCTGGTCGCCGCGACCGAAGCCGACGTTCGTCGGGATCTCGGTCTTGAGGTACGCCAGTTCCTTGCCCTCCGGCGAGTAGACGCAGATGCCGGGCCGCGTCTCGGCGCGGACGGTGACGTAAAGGTTGCCGGCCGTATCGACGACGAGGCCGTCCGGGCCGTCCTGCGGCGCGTAATCGACGAGCGTCTTGCGAAACTTCGCCGACCCGTCAGGGGCCAGGTCGTAGGCGTGCAGGGCCATCAGGCCCTTCCGGGTCGGCTCGATCTTCGGCAGGCGCTCGATCCCGAACGAGCCGTTGTCGTTGCTGACGACGTAGAGCGTCTTCTGGTCCGGCGACACGGCGACGCCATTCGGCTTGCCGGCGTCGGTGATGACGCGATGGACCGAGCCGTCCGGGTCGATGCGGTAGACGGCCTGGACCGGCTGCTCGATCGGCTCGTGGCCGAGGTAGCGCGGGTCGCTGAAGTAGACGCGGCCCTTCTCGTCGATCGTGATGTCGTTCGGAGCGTTGAACGGCTTGCCCTCGAACAGGTGGGCGAGGATGGTCGCCTTGCCGGTCTTCATGTCGGTGCGCGTGACGCGCCGGCCGCCGGAGTCGGCCCCCTCGGCGGCGAGGAGGTTTCCGTCGGCGTCGAACTTGATGCCGTTCGACATACCGGAAGGCGAGCGGAAGATCGTCGTCTTGCCGGTCTTCGGGTCGTGGACCCAGATGTGGCCGGCCTCGAGGCGGCCGAGCTTCTCCTTCGAGACGTGCGAGAAGGTGATGTCGCTGAAGTAGACCTTGCCGTCCGGGGCGACGGCGACGCCCTCGGTCAGGACGAGGCCGCCGTCGAAGAGCAGTTCGAGCTTCGCGTCGGGCGGGACGATCGACCCCTTGCTCGGCTGCTGAGAAGAGAGGCCGCCGGGGAGCAGGAACAGCGCCGCCAGCAGGACGGCGGCGCGGAGACGGGGAGAGCGTCGCATGGAGAGTCTCGCGGGTTACTTGCCGATCCGGTACAGGTGGCCGCGCGTCCGCAGGAAGAGGCTGCCGTGGGCGACGGCCGGCGAGGCGATCAGTTGCTCGGCCAGGTCGGCCGTCGCGACCACCTTGTACTCGCGGGCCGCCTCGATGATCGTCGCCTTGCCGGACTTGGCGAAGAAGTACACCTTGCCGTCGGCGACGAGGGGCGTCGCGCGGACTTCGTCGCCGAGGCGCTCGCGCCACAGCTCCTTGCCGGTCGCGGCGTCGAGGCAATTCACCCCGCCGGCGTTGTTCGCCAGGAAGACGAGCCCGTTGGCGACGACCGGGCACGCCGCGTCCGGCGTCGCGCCGCCGCCGACCTTCCACTTGACGTTCGTCGCAGTCGTGTCGTCGCTGCCGCCGGCGGTGATCGCGAAGACCGGGCCCTTCATGCCCTGGGTCGCGTAGACCGTGTCGCCGGCGAGCGTCGGCCCGGAGATGACCCGGTTGCCGGTGAACGGCTTGCACTGCCAGAGCTTCTTGCCGGTGGCCGGGTCGTAGGCGTCGAGGACGTTCGCCCCGAAGACGACGACCTCGGTCCGGCCCTGGTTCTCGAAGATAAGCGGCGTCGTGTACGAGTCGGCCGGCTCGCCCTGCGCGCCGTAGTCGCGGAGGGTGAGCCACTTCTCCTTGCCGGTCGCCTTCTCCAGGGCGACGACGTAGCTCTTACCGCCGCCCTTCGGGTCCTGGATGCACACCGAGATGAGCAGGTCGCCGAGGAGGACCGGCGAGTTGGCGTGGCCCCACCAGAGCGAGTACGGGCCGTATTCCTTGGTCATGTTCTTGGCCCAGACCTGCTTGCCGTCGAAGTCGTAGCAGGCGAGGTCGCCGTTGCCGAAGTGGACCCAGACGTGCGTGCCGTCGGTCACCGGCGACGGGCTGGCCATGTTGTGCTCGTCGTGGAAGCGGTTGACGCCGACCGGGCCGGACCGGCGCGGCGTGCCCTCGCCGACCTCCTTCTGCCAGACGACCTTGCCGGTGCTGGCATCGACGCGGAGTAGGTAGAGCTTCTTGTCGTCGACCTGGGTCGTGACGAAGACGGCGTCCTTCCAGACGATCGGCGTCGAGGTGCCCCAGCCGGGGATGGCCGTCTTCCAGGCGACGTTCTCGGTCGGGGACCACTTCGTCGGCAGGCCCTTGCCGGGGGCGACGCTGTCGGCGGTCGGTCCGCGCCAGTGCGGCCAGGCCTCGGTCGGCGCGACGTTCTGCCCCGTCGCCAGGATCAAGCCCAGAGCCAACGCATTCATCACGGCCACTCCCAGCACGACGTCATGGAAACGGATCGTCCCCGGCCGGTCTGACGATACCCGGTCCGACCTCGGCCGGCAAACGATTTCAGAGGTCGGGCACGCCGACGGAGCGGGCCGCGTCGCGCAGTTGCGACCACGTCGTGTCATCGACGTCGATGCCGTCGCGCAGCCGGCGTTCCTTCGTCCGCTGCTCGACCTCGCCGGGCATGAGGATCTCGCCGTCCGGGGTCGCCTTCGCCGAACTCTTCACCCAGGCGACGAAGCGCTCGATCTCGTCGCCGAAGGCGTCCGTCGGCCGGAAGCGCGCCGGGTCGAGCAGCACGGACAACATCCCGTTGATGACCCGGCCGGCGTTGGCCGGGTCGCTGCAACCGCCGCCGGTCAGCGCCCCGGCGAGCACCTCGCACAGGACGGCCAGGCCGTAGCCCTTGTGTCCGGCGATGGACAGGATCGACCCGGGCGGGTCGCCGTAGAAGACGCGCGGGTCGGTCGTCGGCAGCCCGGCCGCGTCGATGAGGCAGCCCTCCGCGACGGGGACGCCCTTGTTCAGGGCGACGCGGACCTTCCCCTCGGCGATCATGCACGCCGACATGTCGAGGATGATCGGCCGACCGCCGACGACCGGGACGCCGGCCGCGATCGGGTTGGCGGACAGCCGCCGCTCGATGCCGCCGAAGGGCGCGACGAGGATACCGGCCCCGGTCGTGTTGACGAAGTGGAGCGACAGCAGCCCGGCCTCGGCGACCAGCTCCGGCCAGTCGCCGATCCGGCCGAGGTGGCCGGCGTTCCGCAGGGCGACCACCGCGACGCCGTGCTTCGCCGCCTTGGCGATCCCCAGCCGCATCGCCTGCTCGCCGACCGTCTGGCCGAGGCCGAACCGGCCGTCGACGACGGCGATCGCCTCGTTATCGAAGACGACGGCGGCCTCCTGCCCGGCGAGAACCTTCCCCTCGCAAAGCCAGCGGACGTAGGTCGCCACGCGGAGGACGCCGTGCGAGTCGTGGCCGACGAGGTTGGCCTCGACCAGCCGGCCCGCGACGCGCGCCGCCTCGTCCGGCTGGCAGCCGGCGGCGTGGAAGACGGCGGTGACGTAGGTGCGTAGGCGGTCGTGGTCGATGTTCACGGCGACGTCTCGGGTGCGGGGACAAACTTCTGGAGCGTGTGGCAACTCATCGACACCAGGCCGAGATTGCCGCCGCCGGAGACGGCCACCTCAGCGACGTAAACCGCCCCCGTCGGATCGACCCAGAGGTCGTGCGGCGCGAAGAAATCGCCGGGCGCGCACGGGTCGTCGCCGCCCCCGAACCGGGACAGCAACCGGCCGGAGCGATCGAAGACGCTGACGCGACCGCCGGTCGTCCCGTCGGGTGCCGGACCCGTGCCCGGCCATCGCCCGGCGCGGAAGCCCAGCTCGGCGACGTAGACCCGGCCGCGCTCGCGGTCGAGGAACACCTCGCACGGCCGGGCGACGTCGGCCCACTCGCCGCGGAAGTCGCCGGCCGGCGAGAAGAGCTGGAGTCGGCTGTTCTCCCGGTCGGCGACGAAGACGGTGCCGTCCGCGTCGACGGCGATGCCGTGCGGCAGGTGGAACTGGCCGGGCCCCTCGCCCGGCTCGCCCCACGACCGGACGAGCCGGCCGTCCGGGGCGAAGTGATGCACGCGGGCGTTGCCGTAGCCGTCGCTGATGTAGAGGTCGCCGCCTGGGGCGACGGCGAGGTTGGTCGGGTAGTGGAACGGCGGCCCGACGCGGCGGATCGTCCGGTAGTCGAGGCTCGTCGCCCCGGTGTCGGACGGCGTGCCCGGCGTGCCGAGCGTCCAGAGCAATCGCCCCTCCGGCGTGAAGGCTCGGACGACGTGGCCAAAGTCGTCGGCGCAGTAGACGGTGTCGTCCGGGCCGATCGTGATGCCGTGCGGCCGGGTGAAGTCGCCCGCGCCCCAGGCGGTCACGACCGTACCATCCGGTTCGTGGACGCGGACCGGGTCCGGCCCGCGCAAGAAGACGAATACCCGGCCGCGACGGTCGCACGCCACGCCGACCGCCTCGCCGTGCGGCCCGTCGCCGGGGAAGTCGTGCCAGCCGGTTTCGACCCGGTAGCGGTGCTCCCCATGCCCGACGATGATAGGTGATGGCACGGTGTCACTTCTTGAGGCGATCGATCAGGTAATCGACCGTGTTCTTGTACTTGTCGTGCGTCTTTCCGGCGTGGATCAGGACGCAGTCCACGCCGACGCCCTTGAGCTTCTCCTCGAGCTTGATGCCCATCACGCCGGAGTGCGTCGGGTCGGGCTTTTCCTTGCCGACCTCGGGCACTTCCTTGCCGCCGTAGTAGAGGCAGATCGGCGGGTCGTCCTTCGTGACGTGCTCGATCGGCGAGTACTCCTTGATCCACTTCAGGACGTCGTCGCGCTTGTCGTGCAGCTCCTGGAAGTTCTTCAGGCCGAAGGCATGCGCCCCGTAGGTGTAGTTCGGCAGCCACTCGCGCAACTCTTTCGGGTCGAGCGACGTCTGCGCCCCGATCACGGCGGCGCAGAACAACCGGGTCGATTCCCGGGCGACCGGGTCGCCGCTCTTCGGGTCGGCGAGGTCGTCGTGGAACGCCAGCCACAGCGACGAGCACGCCCCGGCCGAGCCGCCGGTCGCCCCGATGCGCGTCTTGTCGAGGTTCCACTCCTTCGCCTTGGAGCGGACGAACTGCAGCGCCCGGGCCGCGTCGTCGAGCGGGGCCTTGACCGGCGGCTCGACCTTCTGCTCGACGCCGTTCTGGACGTAGCGGTAGTTGATCGACACGACCGAGATGCCGGCGTCGAGCCACTTCTGGACGCTGGCGTCGGCGCTGGTCTTGTCGCCGCCGCGCCAGCCGCCGCCGTGGATGAAGAAGACGACCGGCGTCGGCGTCTCGGACTTCGCCCGCCAGAAGTCGAGCACCTGGCGTTCGTGCTGGCCGTAGGCCACCTTGGCCATCGTCGGCTCGACGGGGCGCTTCTTCTCCTGGGCCGGCCCGGCGGCCGGCGGCAGGACGACGACGATCATCGCGAGCAACAGCAGCGGTCGCATGGTGCGGTCTCCGAAAGGGGTCGGGGGGTCATTTCGCCTCGACGTATTCGACGCCGAGATGGGCGAACAGGAACGCATAGTCCTGCTCCAGCGGCCACCACGTCTCGTGGCCGGCCCCGGCCTTGGTCGAGACGAGGACCGCCTTGCCCGGCCAGGCGGCCTGGAGCCGGGCGGTCATCTTCCACGAGTGCCACGGCATGACGCGCCGGTCGTTCGCGCCGGTGCGCAGCCAGACGGCCGGCACCTTGCCGTCCGGCCGGGCGGCGACCCGCTCGTAGGGCGAGTAGCCGCGCACGCGGCGGAACTCGTCCCGGTCGTCGAGCCGGCCGTGCTCGAAGGCGAGGTGCGGCCCGAACGGCTCGAACCGGACGCGCAGCGCGTCGAGGACGCCGCCGTCGGCGATCGCGGCGGCGAAGAGGTCCGGCCGCTTCGTCACCGCCATGCCGACGACCAGGCCGCCGAAGCTCGCCCCGGTGATGGCCAGCTTGTCCGGGGCGGTGTACTTCCGCTCGACGAGGTGCTCGACGCAGGCGATGACGTCGTCGCCGGTGACGTGCTTGTTGCCGTGGAGCGTCGCCTTGAAGGCGTCCTCGTCCAGCTCGCCGCTGCCGCGCGGGTGGGCGAAGACGATCACGCCGCCGTGGTCGAACCAGACGCGCCGCTCCGCCTGGAAGTACGGCTCGTCGCGCACCTTCGACCCGCCGTAGACGTGGACGAGGGTCGGCCGCTTGCCGTCGAGCGGGCCGCCCTTCGGCCGGAGGATCGTCATCGGGATCGCCGTCCCGTCCGCCGCCTTCGCCACCTCGCGGACGACCTCGACGTCATCGAACTTGACCTTCCAGGTGCCGCCGAGCCCGACCTGGCGCGGCGGACGGGCCCGGCGCGGGTCGAAGCGATACCACGTCGGCGGCGTCAGGTAGCCCTCGACGCGGTAGAGCATCTCGTTCGCGCCGACCGGGGTGAAGCTGCCCGCGCACAGGCACGCCCCGGCGGGGAGCTTGACCCGATCGACGGCCGGCGTCGGCTTGCCGTCCAGGTCGAGGATGCGCACCCGGTCCTCGCCGTCCTTCTGGTGCGTCACCCAGAGGTAGTCCTGGGTGTAGGTCCAGGCGTTGAGGATACCATCGGCCTGTTCGACCAGCACCTTGGCCTTCTTCCGCTCGGCCGGGTCGAGCGGGACGACCATCAGCCGGCCGCGCGGCGCGCCCTTGACCGAGTGGACGAGCAGCTCGTCCTTGCTGAGGAACGACGCCCCGACGACGCCGTCCTCGTGGCCCAGGACGCGCCGGGTGCCGCCGGTCGGCGACCGGAGGTAGAACGACCGGCCGCTGCCGCCGGGGCCCTGATCGACGTCGATGAGCAGTTCGTCGCTCTCCCAGCACGGGTTGACGAAGCACTGCGGGAAGCGTGGCAACTCCTCGCCGCAGATGGAGGCGTCGCGTTCGACCGGGTCGCCGAGGCGATGGTGGCGGACCTCCTGGCCGACGTAGCGCCGCGCGGTCGGCTTGCCGCCCGGCGTCGCGTGCGGGTAGTGCGTGTAATAGAACCCGGCGTCGTCGTTGTCCCAGGCGACGTCGCCGCCGGGCGGGCCGCTCACCTGGCCGATCACGTCGGGCAGCTTCTTGCCGGTCGCCGTCTCGAAGACGTGGAGCGTGCCGTCCTCCAGGCCGTCCGGCGACACGACGACGGCGACGTGTTTGCCGTCGCCGGACAGGGAGTAGAAGTCGATATCGACGCGCGGGTGGAGGAGGAACTTGTCCGGATCGACGAGCACCCGGGCCGGCTTCGGGTCGTTGACGGAATCGAGGACGACGAGCCGAGCATCGACGATCGCGCAGACCACCTTGCCGGCGCTCCGGACGTCGTAGACGCCCGGCGGCGTCTCGTCGAGGAGGGCCGCGACGCGTTTCTCCAGGCCGGCAAGCGCGGGCAGGCCGTCGATGGCGCGGTCGGCGAGGCGGTTCTGGGCATCGACCCAGGCCTTGACCGGCTCGGCGTCGAGGTCTTCGAGCCAGCGGTACGGGTCGGTGACCTCCTCGCCGGGCAGGTAGCGATCGACGACCGGCTTCTTTGGCGTGTCCGGCACGGCGAGGGCGACCGGCAGCAGGGCCGCGACGAACGCGACGGCCAGGAACGGGCGAAGGACTTGGCGGAGGGCCATGACGTCTCTCGGTACGGAAGTCGGCGCGGCTCGACGGATTGATCCTCTCACGGCAGGCCGGCCTTGTCCAGCCGCTGGAGCAGTCCCGGCTTGCGCCCGTGCAGTTCGCGCAGGGCCTGGGCACGCCGCCCGAACGCGGCCTCCTCGCCGGCCCGCTTGGCCAGGTCGCGCAGATCGAGCAGGAGTGACACCGCCTTGTCGTACTCTTTCGGCAGTTTATGCGAGACGGCCCGCTCGACCTTGAGCCAGATGTCATCTTCCTGGCCGCTGAGCAGATCGAGCTTCCGCTCGCGGGTCGCGGCGGCCTCGCGGGCCGCGCGTTCCGCGTCGCGCGCCTTCGCGGCGGCCTTGCGGCGTTGCGCCCCTTCGGCGCGCTCCTGCGCCGCCTGGAGGAGTTCGCCTACGGTACGAGCCCCGGCCTCGGCCGCGGTCGCCGGCACGGCCTCGGCCCGGTAGCGGCGCTGGAGTTCGACGCCGACCTGGGCTCCCTGCCCCTGGGCCGCCCGGAGCAGGGCCCGGTCCTTCTCGGCCGCCGGGAGCTTCGCCACCCAGGCCGCCAGTTCCTTCGCTGACGGCGGCGGAGCCGGCGCGACCGACGCCTCGGCCGCGACGGCGACCAGGTGCGGGTCAAGGTAGAGGAAGTCGGCGAGCTGTTCGAGCGCCGGCGACAGCTTCCCCAGGCCGGCCGGGACGGGCGGCTCCTCGCCGTCCTCGTCCGCTTCGACCAGGCCGGCCAGCCAGGCGAGGTACAGCGCCCGGTAGTCCCCCTGGAGGATGTCCTGGCGAAGCGCGAGCATCGCCGGCATCCAGTCCTCATCGCCGGCCTCCCACTCCGGCTCGACGTCCGGCGGCGAACCGAAGTCGAGGACGACGTGGCCGGAACGGTGGCGGATCGCCAGGCACTCGCCCTTGTAGACCGACACCACAGCCGGCCGGACGGCCTCGGCCGACACGCGGACCATCGCCTGCCGGGTGCCCCAGTTGGCGAAGTAGACGAAGGCGTCGAAGTAGCGCTCGACCAGCTCGCGGGGGTCGCCCTTGAAGTCGCCGAAGTGGTACTCGTTCGTCAGGCTGTACGGCGTGATCTCGGCCCGGGACGTGATCCGTCGCAGGGCGGCCATCTCGTCGGGGGTGAGCGCCCGATCGACCGCCCGGAACTCGTAGTACTGGTACTCGCTCACGGCGTGCCTCGCAGCAACGGCGCGGGGACGGGGACGGTCCCCGTCCCCGCGCCCGTGGGACTACTTCCCGGCCGGGCCGCGCTCCATCGTGACGACGGTGTGGATGCCGTCCTCCCGGAAGCGCAGGTCGGCCCGGATCGACTTCAGCGACTCGAACAGCCGGTTGAACGGGGCCGTCTCGGCCGTCGTCCGCTCGAGGACCGGCTTGCGCAGCGTGCCGTGCCGTTCGTTCGCCACCTCGTCCGTCGCCCGGTCGTAGCGGAACGCCGTGCCGTCCGGGCTCACTGGGACGTATCCGAGGTAGCGGTACGCCGCCTCGGCCGCCTGGTCCGGCTTCGCGGCCGGGGCGACGACGTTCGCACGGTACAGGGCGTGCCAGATCGGCAGCGCCGTCCGGGCGGACTGGTGCGTCTGGATCTCGACCAGGCGCTTGACGAGGTCGCGAGTCTGCTCCGCAGCCCACGGCGAGACGTACAGCGACGTGGCCGCCTCGACCAACTCGCCCTTGCCTTCCTTGCGGGCGACCGCCCCGTCGATGATCGAGCGCATCGTCTCCTCGTTGAGGGTGACGTAGAGGCCGCCGTCGATCATCGCGTAGTAGATCGCCGGCAGGAACGGCTCGCGCGGCAACAGGCCCGGGCCGCGCGGGCCGATCGGGCCCATCATCTCCCGGCCGGCCCGCGTCGCCCCGACCCGGACGATCGGGACGCCCTTGTGGTCCTTCTCCAGCGGTCCCCACGTCACCCCGCCCGGCAGGGCCAGCATCGCCGAGGTGCGCAGCGCCGTCAGGCCGGCCGCCACGGTCATCGGGTTCTTGACGTCCACCCCGACGGCGACCGGCAGCGTCCACACCTGGCGGGCGACGTCCTCGACATCGACCGGGTTGCCGCGCGCCGCCTGCTCGGCCATGCGGACGAGGCGCTCGTAATTCGGGCTCTCGTCCGCCCGGAAGAGGAACCACTCGCCGAGCGGTTCGACCGCCCAGGCGATCATCGCCATCAGCTGGACGTCCGGCCCCGGCGGGCCGCCGCCCGGGCCGAACCAGCCGAGCCGGTCGTTCGAGTCGGTGCTGAGCCGCATCATGTACTGGACGAGCGTCTTCGGCGAGATGGCCGACGGGTCGAACTTGACCGCCCCGCCGCCAGTCACGCGGCGCACCTGGTTGTACGCGCTGTTCTGGATCAGCGGCAGGATGTACGTCTCGAGCTTGACCTGGCCGTCGCGCATCGCCAGGCGCATGCCGATCGGGTCGAAGAACTGCCGCCACAGGTTGAGGTATTCCAGCCGGAACCGGCGGTACTCCTCCGCCTCGGTCGGGGTCGCCTTCGTCGCGTCGATCTCGACGAGTGGCGTCGCGAAGTGGATCGTGCCGTACACCTCCGAGACGGCAGCGATCTGTTCGCTGTCCCAGGTCGCCGGCTTGCCGTCCGGGACGGGCACCTCCTCGCCGCGCAGGCCGGCCGCCGTCAGCAGGTTCGGCGTCGAGGCCGGGGCCTTGCCCGTCTCCCACGCGGCGAGCAGCGCGCCGTGGGTCAGGGTGTGCAGGCTGACGAGGGCCTCCAGCCGACGCTTCTGCTTGATGCGGCTCTCGGGGCCGACGAACTTGCGGATGAACGCATCCGGCAGGTAGAGGAAGCCGTCCTCGCCCTTGTCGTCCGCCCGGAAGACGACGCGCATGTACCGGAAGTCGAGCGAGTCGGACAGGGGCTTGCCGCGCCCCTGGGCCGTGTCGAGGACGCGACGCAGAGCGACCGGCGAGTTCGACAGCAGGACGACGTCGCCGACGACGGCCCGGTGCAGGCTCACCTCGCGCAGCGGCGTGACGAAGCTCTCGACCGCCGTCCCCTGGTGCTCGCTCTTTGTCTCCTTGAGCCGCGCGCCGAACTGCTTGCGAGCCTCGGCGATCAGCGGTTCCAGCGCGGCGACCAGGCCCTTCGCGTCAGCGGCCTGGAGCAGGAGGGTGACGTCGGTGCCGTCCTGGAGGTAGGCGTCGCTGCCGGTGACGCCGACGCGGCGGACGCCGAGCGAGCCGAGGTTTTTCGCCAGGGCCGCCGTCTTGAGGCCGAGCTGCCGCTCGTAGCGGTCCCAAAGGCGATAGTCGCGGCTGGTGAACTCGACCGCCCGGTTGACGTTGCCGCCCCACTGGTCGAGCAGCGCCGCGAACTCGAGCAGCTTGGCCGGGTCGGCGAACGTGACGTAGTAGTTGTCGTGCGGGATCATCTTCGCCAGCGGCTCGTCGGCCGGCGTCTTGCCTTCCATCATCTTTTCCCAGGGGTGCTCGGCGATGTCGATCCCCTGGATGTCGGCGACCGGGACGGTGCGTTCCTGGGGCCTTCCTTCGGGCAGCCGGTTCATGCGGCGTAGCTGGAGCGACTCAGTGATCGCCGTCGCCCCGGTCGTCAGGTTGTACAGGTCGCGGTCGAACGGGCCGAACGAGTTCATGACCGGGTTGAAGCCGCGGTCCCAGTCGCGGTCGAAGCGCGTGTCTTCGAGCTGGACGCGGTACTTGCGGGCGGTCGCCTCGGCGGCGAAGCGGTAGAAGGCGAAGTCGCGCACCTCGCGGGCCAGGTCGCGGAACTGGTCCACCTGGGCGGCGGCCCACAGGCCCTCCAGGTCGGCGGCGGCCGGCGGCGTGTGCGGCGCGTTCCGCCGCCGGGGCGGGCCGTCCTTGCCGAACGGCACGTCCTTGTCGGGTGCCACGTCCTTGTCGAAGCGGCGCTCGTCCGGCCGGAGCCACGGCTCCTGTTCCTTGCGCTGCTTCGCCTCGGCCGGGACGGCGACGACCTTCGCGTTCTTGAAGTCGAGCGTCACGTCCATCTCGCGCCAGACCGGCGGCGGCGGCTGGCGGGTCAGGCCGCCGATCAGAGGCAGCGGCCGACCCGGGACGGGGTAGAGCAGTTTCGCCGCTACCGTTTCCGCCTTCGGGTCGTACCGGCCGACAAACTCCAGCCCTTGTACCGGGGCCGGCCGGCGCGGGCCGGGCGGGGCGTCCTTCAGGGCGAAGTCCTTGTCGGCGAACGGCGGTCGGTCGTCGAAGCGGCGGTCGCGGTCGCGATCGACCCGCCGACAGACGACGCGAAGCTGGCCGTCGGCCGACACGAGCCGCGGCGCGAGCGACGGCGACGGCCCCTGCCACCAGGTGCGGAACCGATCGACGTCCTCGACGAGATTGTCCGGCAGGCGGAGTCGGACGTGGAAGTAGTTCTGGTCGCCGACGGCCTGGACGCGCAACTCTTGCACGGGCTCCGGGGCGGCGGTCGTGGGCTGGGATGCGATCCAGAGGAAGGTCCCGACGAGGAGCAGGGGCACGTACCGCTTGCGGACGGTGCTCATCTCAGCAGTCCTTTCCGAAGAGTGGGCACAGGCACGGACCGGGGCATCCTCCCCTACGCGGGGATCGTGGACGTGACGGACCCCGAGACCGACCCGCGAGACTTGACCGGGGCAGTCTACCCCGGCGCGACGGGAGGGGGCAAAGGGAATCCGGGAAGGGAAAGACCCGGGCGTTGCAACGCCCGGGCTTGGAGGGGTGAGGTTCCGACAGATACGGATCAATCGATCCAGGGAACTTCCTCTTCCTCCTCTTCTTCCTCCTCCTGCTCGGTCGCCGCGGCCCCCGGCGCGGCGGTCGGGTCGCGCTCGACCTTGAGCGGCACCCGCTGCTCCTGGCCATCGACGGTCATCACGAGGGTGTACGTCCCCGGGGCGATGGGGGTCCGGGCCGCGCCGCCGGGCGGCTGGCCCATGCCCATGCCGCCCATGCCGCCGCCGGGCCGGCCGCCGCCGAAGCCGCCGGCGAGGGCCAGCTGGAGCTTGTGCAGGCCGGGGCCCTTCGCCGTCGTCAGTTCGCGGACGACCTTGCCCTGCTCATCGACCAGCTTCAGGCCGACCTTCTCCGCCTTGCCGTTGAGGCTGTAGTAGATCGCCACGCCCGGCGGCGGGTTCTCGCCGGCGAACCGCACGTTCGTCCGGCCGCGCGTCGGCTCGGGGATCCAGCGGTACGCCGTCGGCGGCGTGTAGAGCGAGCCGGCCGACTGGATCTTCGCCCGGCTGAGCTGCCGCAGGGCGGACACGTCGAGCACCCACAGACTCCGGCCGTGCGTCGCGGCGACCATCTCGCCGGTCGTCGGGTGCTGCGCGAACTCGTGGACGGCGACGTTCGGAAGGTTGTTGTTGATCTTCGTCCAGCTCGCGCCGCGGTCGATGCTCGCGAAGACGTTGAACTCCGTGCCGAGGTAGAGGACGTCCGGGTTGAAGAGATCCTCCCGACAGACGCGCGTCGTCCGGTTCGGCAGGTTGCTCTTGATCGACTTCCACGTCTGGCCGTAGTCCTCCGTGACGAAGACGTACGCCCCGTCGTCGTCGGAGCGGTGGCCGTCGAAGACGACGTACGCCCGGCCCGGCTCGAAGCGCGACGCCTCGATCGACGACACCCACAACGGCTTCGCCAGGCCGACCTTCGCCGTGACGTCGGTCCACTCCTTGCCGCCGTCCTTCGTCACCCAGAGGTTGCCGTCGTCGGTGCCGCACCAGAGCACGTCGGCGTTCTTCGGCGACTCGGCCAGGGCCGACGCGCTCGCCTGCTTTGCCTTCGTCAGGCTCGGCGAGATGGCCTTGAGGTCCTTGCCCTGGTCGGCCGACCGGAAGACGACGTTGCCGGCGACGTAGTAGACCTTCGAGTTGTGGTGCGACAGCAGGAACGGCGTGTTCCAGTTGAAGCGGTAGCCGCCGCCGCCCATGCCGCCCATGCCCATTCCGCCGCCGCCGGGCCGGATCGAGCCCGACTCGCCGGTGCGCAGGTTGCGGCGGGCCATGCCGCCGTTCTGGCTCTCCCAGTAGATCATCTGCGGGTCGTTCGGATCGACCCGGCAGACGAAGCCGTCGCCGCCGCCGATCGACATCCAGTCCTCGTTGACCGGGCCGGTCGTCGTCTTGGTGCGCGTCGGGCCGCCCCAGCTGCCGTTGTCTTGCAGGCCGCCGTAGGCGTTGAAGAGCGGCCGGTGGTCGATCGCGACGTGGTAGAACTGGCCGATCGCGACCGCGTTGTGGTGGTTCCAGTTCTCCATGCGGTCGTACGTCGAGTAGAAGCCGCCGTCGGTGGCGACGATCATGTGCCGGCCGTCCTTCGGGTCGATCCACAGGCCGTGGTGGTCGGCGTGGATGCCGCGGACATCGCCCTTGAACGTCTTGCCGCCGTCCGAGGAGCGGTACATGCTGATCCCGGCGACGTAGACGTACTTGTCGTCGCTCGGGTCGACGCGGATGCACGAGAAGTACATCGGCCGGGGGTTGACCGAGTTGACGCGCTTCCACGTATCGCCGCCGTCGTCGGAGCGGTAGACGCCGCCGTACTCGTGGCCGTCGGGGCCCTGCTTGTCCTGGACGTTCTCCATCTGGCCGCCGAGCGACGCGGAGAACGGCCGGTTCGGATCGCCGCCCCGCATCCCGCCGCCGGGGCCGCCGGCCGGGCGCTCGCCGTAGACCAGCTCGACCTTCATCGCCTTCTCTTCGCGTGTGAAGGCGACCTCGGCCTTCTCGCCAGCCTTCTTGTCCCGGCTGTAGCCGAGGATGTCCTGGTAGCCGGCGACGTTCTTGTCGCCGATCTTGGTGATCAGGTCGCCGATCATGATGCCGGCCTTGTCGGCCGGGCCGCCCATGACGACGCGCGTCACCTTCGCGCCGTTCTCGCCGTCCTCGCCGGTCAGGCCGAGGTAGGCGTTACCACCTCCACCACCGCCGCCCTTCGGGCCGCCGATCTTCTCGCAGTCGATGATCGAGTAGACGACCTTCGGGTCCTTCTCGTAGTAGCACAGGCCGATCCGGCCCATCTTCGACGACGGGATGCCCTTGGTGATCTTGGTCCACGTCTTGCCACCGTCGGTGGTCTTGTGCAGGCCACTCCCCGCGCCCCACTTCACCTCGGGGTCGTTGCCGTCGAAGCCGTCGCGCTTCCGCTCCCACGTCGCGACGAGGAGCGTGTCCGGGTCGGCCGGGTTCATCACCATGTCGATGATGCCGGTCTTGTTGTCGACGTAGAGGATCTTCTTCCACGTCTGGCCGCCGTCCTCGGTCTTGTAGAGGCCGCGGTCCTCGTTCTCACCGTAGAGCCGGCCGAGCGCGCCGACGTAGACGACGTCCGGGTTCTTCGGGTGGATGGCGATCCGGCCGATCTGGAACGTGTTCTTCAGGCCGACGTTCGTCCAGGTCTTGCCGCCGTCGGTGGACTTGTAGACGCCGTCTCCGTAGCTGACGGAGTTGCGCGGGTTGTTCTCGCCGGTGCCGACGTAGAGGATGCGCGGGTTCGACGGCGACACGACGACGTCGCCGATCGAGATGGTGTTCTCGCGGTCGAACTGGTGCTCGAACGTGACGCCGTTGTTCGTCGTCTTGACCAGGCCGCCGGAGGCGGTCGCGGCCCAGAAGTTGCTCGGGTCGTTCGGGTTGACGGCCAGCGCGACGATCCGGCCGCTCATGTTCGCCGGGCCGATCGAGCGCCAGGTGAGGGCCTTCGTCCACGAGTCGGGCAGGGCCGGCTCGACGGCCGGCTGCTTGTCGGGCTGGACGGCGGGGGCCCGGCTGCCGTCGAGCAGCTGGCTTGCGCAGAGCAGGGCCAGGCCGAGCAGGCCGAGTCGGAGGACGGGACGGGACGGACGCATTGCGGCTCCTCGTGCTGAGAACGCGATGAGAACTGCGGTACCCCCGGCGACATTTGAACCGGAACGTCACGCCTCGTCCAGTTCCCGCCGGCTCAATTCGTTAAAAAGTGGCCGGCCGGTGAGAAGCCGTTCCACGTTCTGACTGAGGAGGTCGCCGATGCGTCCGGCGTACTGGTCGCTGCGGTCGGAGCCGGAGACGTGCGGCGTCAGGATCGCGTTGGGTTGCTTCCAGAGCGGATGCTCCGGCGGCAGCGGGTAGGCGTAGTGCGTGTCGAGGGCCGCCCCGGCGATCCACCCGTCACGCAGGGCCTGGAGCAGGGCCGCCTCCTGGACGATCGGTCCCCGCGACGGGTTGAGCAGGAACGCCGTCCGCTTCATCGCTTTGAGGTGATCGGCACCGATCAATCCGCGCGACGTTCGCGTCTGCGGCAAGGCCAGGACCAGGAAGTCGAGCCCGGCGAGGAATTCGAGCGGTTGCTCGGCCGTGAACGTCCGGTGCGGCAGGGTGCCGGCCGGGTCGCCTGTGTCGGGCTGGGCGTAGGTGTCGTCGCGCGGCCGGATCGGCGAGCGCGTCAGGGCGTGGACGGTCAGGCCCATCGTCCGGGCGAGGCGGGCCGTCTCGCGGCCGATGCCGCCGTAGCCCCAGAAGCCGACCGTCTTGCCGCGGATCTCGAAGGCGAAGCGGTGCTCGCGCGCCCAGTGGGCCGCCTGCTGGTTGCGGAACATCGCCGGCAGGTCGCGCGTCAGGGCGACCATCATCAGGACGCACCACTCCGCGATCGCCGTGTCGAAGACGCCGCGGGCGTTGCAGACCCGGACGCCGCGGTCCTGCAACCGCTGGTCGCGCCAGTGCTCGTAGCCGACGGTCGCCAGCTGGACGAACTCCAGCGCCCGGGCGACGTCGAAGTTGAGCGGCGGGTGCTTCGCCATGAGGAGGTTGGCCTGGGCGAGAAGGTCGGCCGGCAGCTCGCGCGACTTCTCTTCGCCGGCGACGGAGCGGACGCTCAGCCCGGGAAGGGCGGCGAGACGGGCGAGGATCGCTTCCGGGAGCGGGATGTCGATCAGGAGATGGCGCATCGGCTACGATGGAGTGTCGAGGGATAGAAGGAGTCGCCGATGGCCCGCGAACGCTCGATCCGCCTGATCGTCCCGCCCGGCCTGGACGGCCTGGCCGTGGTGCGGATCGACACCGAGCACGAAACGGCCCACTACGTCGTCCGCGAGATCGGCAGCGAGATCGGCGGCCGCGGCTTCGCCATGCAGCGGCTCGGCTTGGGGCCACTCTATCACGTCCGGGTCGGGACGCCCACGGAGTGTTCCTGCGAATGCAAGGGCTTCCTGTATCGGACGACATGCCGCCACATCCTCGGCCTGCTCGCCCTGGTCCAGGCCGGGAAGTTGTGACGCCGTCAGTTCCCCCGGAAGACGAAATACACCGCCCCGCACAGGCACAGGCCGGCCCAGAGGAAGTCGAGCCGGACCGGCCGGTTCATGTACCAGACGCTGAACGGCACGAACACGGCCAGGGTGATGACCTCCTGGAGGATCTTCAACTGCGGCAGCGAGATGTCGTTCACGTCGCCGAGCCGGTTGGCCGGCACCTGGACCAGGTACTCGAAGAAGGCGATGCCCCAGCTCACTAGGACGGCGATCAGCCACGGCTTGTCCCTCAGGTCCTTCAAATGGCCGTACCAGGCGTAGGTCATGAAGATGTTCGACACCACCAGGAGCAGGGCGACCTGCAACAGGACCGGCATGGCTCTCGCCTCCGCGGACGGGGTTGGATCGGTCGCGCGGATGTAGCGGCCCGGCCCGGTTCCTGTCCAGCCGAACCGGCTCGTCTTGACGACGCCCGGCCGGCCGGGTATTCCCCTCGCGACGACGGAGCCAGGGACAGGCCCAGAGGTGGGGTACGGCATGATGCACGGGCGGGTGAAGATCGTCGGGGCGTGCGCGGTCCTGGCCCTGGTGCCGGGCTGCTTGCCGAACCTGCTCCAGCAGGAACGCGTCACCGACGCGAAGACGATCACCCGCGTCATCGACCCGCCGCCGCTGCGCGAGACCGGCCTGGTGCCGCTGCCGCCGCCGGCCGGCGGCACGGGGCCGACGCACGAGCAGGAAATCGTCGCCAGCCGGCCGATCGTGACGCATCGCCTCGCCGGGGCCGACGCCGTCGCGGCGGTGCCGGCCCAGCCCCCGGAGACGACCCACCCCGTCTCGACGCCGGTCGAGCCGATCCCGGTCGCCGAGCCGCCGGCCGACCCGGCCCTGGTCGCCGCGGTCCGGGCCTATTTGGAGGGCGACCTCCCCGCGGCCCGCAAGCACCTCGGCACGAGCCGGTCCGCCCCGACCGTCGCGACGCAGGAGGAGTTGCTCGCCCTGCTCGCCCAGTTGCAGGAGCGCGACCTCGACCAGTTGCCGACCGAGCAGGCGTGCCAGATCCTCGGCAAGGTCGAACGGCTCGCCCGGGCGGTGCAGGCCCGCGCCCCGCTCACGCTCGACCAGCTCTGCTTCTGCCGGCGGATCCAGACGTTCGGCGTCTACGACCCGCTGCCGCCCGAGCCGAGCTTCCAGGCCGGCCACGCCGGCCAGCCGGGCGAGCGCGTCTGCGTCTACGCCGAGGTGCGCAACGCCCGGACTTGCCACGAGGGCAGCCACCACGTCGTCGCCCTCGACGGGATGGTCGAGATCCTCGACGCCGACGGGGCGGTCGTCTTCCGGGCCGACTACCCGGAACGGCCGGACCGGAGCCGGTCGCCCCGGACGGACTGCTTCCGCGGCTACGAGTTCAACGTCCCGGCCAACCTGCCGCCGGGCCGGTACGCCCTACGCGTCCAGGTGCGCGACATGGCGAGCCGGCAGCCGCGCGAGGCGGCCAGGTCGCTGCCGTTCCGCGTCGTCGAGTCCGTCGCCTTCGACGGCCGGTGACCCCCCTCGTCGGTGTCCGTCGTCGGCCGTACAATCTTCCTCGGTAGGGTCTCCCGCACCGGGCAAGAAAGGGCCGAGCTTCATGGCCGACGCAGCGCGCACGCCGTTCTCCGCGACGAACATCACCTGGCACGAGGGCCACGTCGGCCGCGACGAGCGCGAGGCCCTGCTGAAGCAGAAGGGCTGCACGCTCTGGTTCACCGGCCTGTCCGGCTCCGGCAAGAGCACCGTCGCCTACACGCTCGAACACGCCCTCGTCCAGCAGGGCCGGCTGGCGTACGTCCTCGACGGCGACAACATCCGCTTCGGGTTGAACGCCGGCGCGAAGATTCTCGCCGAGACGCGCGGCTACGGCGAGGCGGCGGCGAAGCGCTTCGGCCTCGGCTTCTCGGCCGAGGACCGCGAGGAGAACATCCGCCGCATCGGCGAGGTGGCCAAGCTCTTCGCCGACGCCGGCCTGATCACCATGACCAGCTTCATCAGCCCGTACCGCAAGGACCGCGACCGGTGCCGGGCCCTCCACGTCGAGGGCGGCCTGCCGTTCATCGAGGTCCATGTCGCCACCCCGATCGAGACGTGCGAGACGCGCGACCCGAAGGGCCTCTACAAGCAGGCGCGGGCGGGCCAGCTCAAGGGCTTCACCGGCGTCGATGACCCCTACGAGGCCCCCCTCAACCCGGAGCTGACGCTCGACCTGACCGCGACGAGTCCCCAGCAGGCGACGATCGTCCTTCTGGAGTACCTCGCGGGCCGTGGCCTCCTCGGTTAAGCGGCCCCCTTCCAAGCCCGGGCGTTGCGACGCCCGGGTTCCTGCCCGTCGCGACAAACTCCCCGCCCCCCGTCGGGCCCGCTTCCACGGCAAGATTTGGCCCCCTCTCCCACCTCCCCTGACCGTTACGAACGGACCCTCGCGCCGGGAAAACGCTTGATTTCTTGGCGGTTCGCTCAAGCGTGTCGTTGACAGCTTTTTGGGGCAACCGTAGACTTGCCCGAGTCTCCAACGGACCAGGTTCGTATGCCTCGCCGCGCGGTGAACCGGCGAGTCGGTCGTACTCGGCAACATCCCACGCGGCTTCAGGAATGCGGGTGGCTCAATGGCGTTTTTCGATTCGACGGCCCTGGTAGGTCGGCCAACGGAAGGCTTCTACAAGTCCGAGGTCGTCGGCTCGCGAAGCTGGCCCTTTCAGACGTTCCTCCCGACCGGCTACGAACCGAACTACCCGTACCCGCTGCTCGTCTTCCTGCACGGCGAGGGCGAGAGCGAGGACCACGCGCTGACGCTCGCGCCGCGTCTGAGCCGGCGCAACTTCATCTGCCTCGGCCTGCGCGGCCCGATCGCTGTCGCCGGGGCGTCCGGCCTGCCGGCGTATTCGTGGGGCAACGACAACGAGCAAGACGCCGTCGAGGAGTACGTCCTCCGGGCCGTCGAGCAGACGCGGCGGAAGTACCACGTCCATTCGGAGCGGGTCTACCTGGCCGGGTTCAACAAGGGGGCGGAGCCGGCTTATCGGCTCGGCCTGACCCGGCCGGAGAAGTTCGCCGGGGTCGTGTCGCTGAACGGCTGTCTGCCGCGCGAGGGCCGGCCGCTATTCCGGCTGCCGGAGGTGCGCAAGCTGCGGGTGCTGATCGGCCACGGCCTGGAGAACGCGAACACGCCGGTCACCTTCGCCCGGGCCGACCACCGCCTGCTCTTCACGGCCGGCCTCGACGTCGAGTTCAAGGCCTACGCGACGAACCACGCCATCCACCCGGACATGCTCCGCGACGTCAACCGCTGGATCATCGACCGGATCAACGACGAGAACGACGCCCTGCTCTTCGAGTGAGCGGACGCCAACCGAGCCCGCAGCGCGAGCAAGGGTCTTGAGAAGAAAGACCCTTGCTCGCGCTGCGGGCTCCGAGCCGCATCACTTCTTCCCGGTCTGCTCCAGCTTCGCCGCCGCCCGGGCCCGGGCCTCCTCGGCGAACCGGCCGACCTTGTTCAGTTCCTCCTGAGCCGCGTTCAGTTCTGCCTGGGCAGCTAGCGCCCGTTTGTGCTGCTTCAGCACCTCGGCCTCCTGCTCCGGCGTGACGAAGTCGTGCCGGCCGACCAGGACGCGCACCACCTCGGTCGGCTTCGGGTCGATCGTCAGCGGCAGCAGCTCGTCCGTCAGGCCGGTCGGAACGAGGTACAGCAGCCGGTGGCCGGTCTCGCCGAACCAGGCCGACTCCCACGTCTTGACCATCGCCTTCGCCTCCGCCTCGTACAGACCGGTGGCGGTCAACTGCTTGACCAGGAGCGCCCCCAACTCGGCCGTCGGGACGAGGTCGGTCGGCAGCTTGGCGACCAGCTCGCCCTTGGCCGGCACGTCGTCCAGCTTCTGGAACGCGACGCCACCGTTCCGGGCGGTGAGCAGGACCAGGCCGCCGACCGGGGAGGCGTGCGTGTTGACGACCTTGACCTCGCCGCCGCCGAGGGCCTTGACCGTCACCGGCGGCGCGAACGTGCCGACGCCGCGGTAGAAGAGGAACTTCTCGCGCTGGACGACGACGCCGCCGGAATGGCCGCCGACGCGCGGGTCCTCGGCCTGGACCGGGGCGGCGTCCGTCGCCCGGGCGTGGTAGTACGGGTTCGCTTCCTTGTCGTCGCGCGGCAGGCCGAACGACTCGCCCGGCATCACCTGGACCTTCCAGCGGATGCTCTGGCCCGGGTTGCGGTTCTTGTACGACGGCTCGGTCGCCGCGACGGGGTACCACTCGGTGATCCAGCCGCGCGGGAACTTGACGTCCACCGTCGCCTTGACCGGCTTGTCGGCGTAGAAGTAGATGACCGGCGTCTCCATGCTGACCAGGCCGGCCAGGCGGAGGAAGCCGCCCTTGCTGAACTGGTCCTGGAGGTGGTAGACGAACGACGGCAGGTCCTCGTTGTTCGGCCGGAAGCCGACGTGGACGCCGTCGGAGCCGCCGAAGCTGGTGAACGTGCCCCACTCGTGGGCGACGAAGCTCGCGGGCACCGGTGCGGCGGCGTCCGCCTCCGGCGTGCCGGCCCGGAAGCCGAAGAACAGCCCGAGGGCGGCGACACAGGCGAAGCCGGCCAGGCCGGCGGCATACAGGACGCGCATGGCCCCTCCTCCGCGATGTGCGGAACGTGGGATCGGAACACACCCGATGATACGACGAACGCCCCGGCGGCGTTCGTCGTGGCGGGGGGTTGTTACAAACCCCGCGCCACCCTCGCCCCGATGCGGAGCGAGCCTCTTTCACTCTAACCGGTTGCGTCCCAACGAAAAGTTGTTTATCGTTGTTCCAATCACCGACTTCGTTGGCGTTGGGACCAACCCCGTGACGAGCGGCCTCCTCTCCCTGACGACGGACCAGGTCGCGGCGTTCGTCGAACTCGCGCGGCAGGGCAGCCTCCGCGCCGCCGCGGCGGCGATGCACCTGACGGAGCAGGGCCTGCGCAACCGGCTGCTCGCCCTGGAGCAGCGCCTCGGCGTCGAGGTGTACCACAAGCAGCGCGGCCCGCGGCGGGCCGGGCCGCTGACCGACCCTGGCCGGCGGTTCCTGCCGCACGCGCTGGAGTTCCTGGAGCGCGTCGGCCGGTTCGGCGAGCTGTTCGCCGCGCCGGCTGGGCCGCGCCAGGTCCACGTCGCCGCGACGCAGTACCTCATCCTCTACGCCCTGATCGACGCCGTCGCCCGGTTCCACGCCGCCTACCCGGACGTCCGCGTCCACCTGAGCAACCACACCGAGCGCGGCCTGGAGCGCGCCCTGCTCGACGACCCGGACCTGGCGTTCGGCGTCGCCGCCCCGTACGAGAACCTGCCCGAGCTGGAGTACCGGCACCTCTTCTCGCTCGACTGGGGCCTGGTGACGCCGCCGCGTCATCCGCTCCTGCGGAAACGCGACCTCGCCCTGGCCGACCTGGCCGACTGCCCGCTCATCTTCTTCGAGCGCGGCTCGACCGGCCGGCAGCACGTCCTCGACGCGTTCCAGGCGGCGGACCTGTCGCCGCGCGTCGCGATGGAGACGACGAACACGACGATCGTCGTCCGGATGGTCGAGGCCGGCCTCGGCCTGGCGTTGTTGCCGCTCCTGCCGAACGGCAGCTGCACGCGCGGCCACAAGGTCGGCGTCCGGATGCTGCCGGGGTTGGTCCGGCCGATCCACTCCGGCGTCCTGCACCGGCGCGGGGCGGACCTGTCGCCGGAGGCGCGGGCGTTCCGCGACTTCCTCCTCGGCCAGGCGGACCCGACGACGGCGGGCGGCTGAGTCGCCGGTCGCGGCGGAACTTCCCTCCCGCGCCTGGGTTTAACGGATACGCCGCGGCCAATCGCACCACCTTCGCCCGGGAGCTTCGCATGCGCCTCCTCGTCGTCGCCCTTCCGCTCTGGCTCGCCGTCGGCGGGCCGCTCGTCGCCGAGACGCCGAAGCCGCTCAACTTGCTCGTCATCACCGCCGACGACATGAACGCGGACTCGGCCGGTTGGAACGGCAACAAGCTCGGCGCGACGCCGAACCTCGACGCCTTCGCCAAGACGGCCCACCGGTTCGTCAACAGCCATGTCACCGTGCCGATCTGCCAGCCGTGCCGCTCGGCGCTGATGACCGGCCGCGTCCCGCACCGCAACGGCGCGCTCGGGTTCAACCCGATCCGCCGCGACGTGCCGACGCTCGTCGAACTGCTCCGCGACGCCGGCTACTTCACCGGCGCGATCGCCAAGACGGTTCACATGGCCCCGGCCGAGAAGTTCCCGTGGGACGCGACCGGCGAGCAGGCCCTCGGCAAGCAGCCGGGGAAGTTCGCCGAGAAGCTCCGCGAACTCTTCGCCACGGCGGCGCGCGAGAAGAAGCCGTTCTTCGTCAACGCGAACATCGCCGACCCGCACCGAACGTTCGTCCCCGCCGGGGCGAAGGCCGACGACTTGCCTGCGGGCGTCCGCGTCTACAAGCCGGACGAGGTGACCGTCCCGGCGTTTCTCGAAGACTTGCCGCGAGTGCGGGAGGAGGTCGCCCAGTACTACACGAGCGTCAGCCGGTTCGACGTGACGTTCGGCCTGGTGATGAAGGAGCTGACGGCCGCCGGGCGCGACGCGGACACGGTCGTCGTGTTTATGTCGGATCACGGCATGTCGTTCCCGTTCTCGAAGGCGACCGTCTACCACAACGGCACCTGGTCGCCGGTGCTGCTCCGCGTCCCCGGCCTGAAGGAGCCGCAGACGCGGCCGGAGTTCGTCAGCAGCGTGGACGTGATGCCCTCCTTGCTCGAGCTGCTCGACGTGAAAGCGCCAGCGGGGATGGACGGCCGGTCGTGGGTGCCGCTCCTCAAGGGCGAGACGCAGGCCGACCGCGATTTCGTCGTGACGCACGTCAACACGGTCAGCAGCGGCAAGTCGTTCGCGCAGCGCTGCATCCGGACGAAGGACCGCGCGCTGATGTTCCACGCCTGGGTCGGCGGCCCGAACCCGTTCCGCGTCGAGGCGATGAACGGCCTGAGCTACGCCGCGATGAACGCCTCGACCGACGCGAAGGTCCAGGCGCGCGTCAAGCAGCTCGTCGTCGGCGAGACGCTGATGCTGTTCGACACCGCGACCGACCCGACCGAGCGGACCAACCGCTTCGCCGACCCGAAGTACGCGACCGACGTGGCGGACCTGGGCAAGAAGCTGCTCGCCCACATGAAGAAGACCGACGACCCGCAGGCGATGGCCTTCGAGGCGGCGGTCGCGAAGAGGTAGCCGCCACCGCGTCGTGCTGCTCCGCGAGGTGAACCTCGGCCCCCCCAGCGAAGAGGTGGCGTTGTCCCTGTCTGCTGGCGACTGGACAACGCGCTGCTTGGATCGCAGATTCCCGGGCCACCCACCTCGACGTGCGCGCCGATACTTGCAATAGGTCGTCGGGGGGTGGTAGATAGTAGCACTCGTCGCATCGGGCTGGAGCGAAAGTCCATTCGCCCGAACTAAACGGCTCGGCCCACGCACACCTTCGTTTAACAGCAACCGAACTTTGCGAGGAGAAGATGAGCACCGAGCGAAGAGCAGGTGGGGGGTGTCTGAGGGCCATCGTGGGCGGCGTCATCGGGTTTGCCCTGACGTTCTTTGTGGCAACGGGCGGGCAGATGCCCTGGTCGGATTTCTCTCGGATGGGACCGAGCGGCGAAGGTGGTATGATCCAAGCCCAAGGGGTGATTTTCGGTGCGATCGGGGCGGCGGTCTGCGGAATCGCTAGCGCGGTTCTCGGGGGTCGTCCTGCGGCACCCCAGACCCCAAACCCGCCGCAACAAGATATCGAGCCCCAAGGAGGTATCCCCCGGTCAAGGGACAAGGACCCCAACAGCAAGCTCGAGGACCGGGGTTAACGTCTCCGTATCGCCTCGCCGTGGCGGACCTCACTTCGGCAACGGCACCCAATCCTGGAGGAACTTGAGCGTCCCCGCCAACTTGATCTCGTGCCCGCCGGCGAAGAACTCGAGCGTCGTCCGCTCCGGCAACTTGAGCCGGCTGTAGAGCCGGCGCACCTTCGCGTACTCGTAGGCGACCCACTCGTCGATGCCGACGCCGTCGTCGTGGCCGCGCTCGACCATGAACGGCCGCGGCGCGACCAGGGCCGCCATCTCGGCGTAGTTGAACGTGTTGCCCAGGTCGAACTCCGGCATCTCGTACTCGATCGTGAACATGTACGACCCGGGGAAATCGTACGACGCGTTCTTCCAGATCCACTCGTTGAAGTCGCCGGAGCAGATCGACAGGCAGTAGCCCGGCAGCACCGCCGGGACGCGCATCGCCGTCTTGCCGCCGTACGACAGGCCGTAGAAGGCGATCTTGTCCCGGTCCACGTTCGGCAGCGTCGCCAGCCAGTCGAGCGTGCGCTCGTGCTGGCGGATGATGAACGAGAAGAGCGACAGGCCGAGCGGGTTCGCCTTGCGCTGCAAGACGCGGAAGTTGTCCTGGCCGATGTACGGGTTCTGCGGCGCGTAGACGATGTAGCCCAGGTCCGCCAGCTGGGCACCGAACGAATGATAGTACCTGGTGCGCTCCTTCGGGTTGACGACATCGACGGGCCGCCCTTCGAGGCCGTGCTGACAGACGACGACCGGCCGTTTCTCGCCGGCCTTCATCCCCTTCGGCAGGAGGAGGATGCCGTAGGCGAACACGTCGGGGTGGAGGTCGAGCGTCACCTCGTGGCCGGTCCACTTCGGCTCGTCGTAGACCTGCCGCGTCTGCGGGTTCATCGGCAGCGTCGGGGCGGGCAGCTTGCCGATCACGTCGTGGAGCCGCTCGCGGTGGGCGGCGGTGGACTTCTCGTACGCGTCGAGGCTCGTCGTGTTCAGCGTCTTCCAGAAGTCGCGGACCCGGACGGCCTCGCTGTCGCGCATCACCTTCTGGGTGAAGTCCACCAGCTGGCGGAACTGCCGCTCGTGGCGGACGGCCGGGTCGAAGCCGGTGCGAAGATCCTTGGGGGCGGCGTCCGAACTGGAGACGCGGACGTCGAGGCCCATGCCACCCAGAAACTGCTTCAACGTCTCCGGCTTGCCGGCCGGCGACGGCGTCGCGGTCATCGTCCGCAGTGCCCCGGGTGCGGCCCCGCGCCGGCCGTCGCGCGGCGGCGGCGGGCCGTCTACCTTCGGCGCGGCGCTCTCCTCGACGACGGCCCCGCGCGTCAACGCCAGCGGCCCCGCGAAGCCGAACTCGCGCTCGACCGCCCAGACGTTGCGGTAGATCGGCTGCTGCCACAACGGCTGGTTCTCGGCGTACAGGACGCCGGAAACCAGCGTCTGCCGGACGCGCGAGTCGAGCGCCCCGCTGTACATCGCGACGAGGCCGCCCTCGCCGTAGCCGGCCACGCCGACGGGGGGGGCGGCCTTGTCGCGGGTGAAGTAGTCCACCACGGCGAGGACCTTCTGCACCTCGTAGCCGAGGACGTGCCGGCCCAGCTCATAGGCCATGCGGTAGATGAACTCGCGGTGCGGCTGGTTCGTCCAACGGTTGAGCGCCGCGTTGGCGGAGTGCGCGTCGCCGCGGTTGATCAGCACCGGGACGACGACGCGACACCCCGCCTCGGCCAGCGTCCGCGCGAACTGCGAGGCCGGCTCGATCCCGGGGACCAGCCCGACGAGTTGCTCCGGGGTCTGGTCGGCGTCCGGCACGGCGACGACCTGGGCGACGACTTTTCCTTTCGGCTCCAGGAGCAGCCCCTCGCCCTCGACGCCCGGCAGGACCGGCCAGCGGACGGCGAAGACCTTGTACTTCTCCGCCTCGGCGACGAGGCCCGGCTGACCGACCGTCGCGACTAGCTCCAGGTCGCGCACCGGCAGGCGGGCATCGACGACGCCGAGCAGCTTGCGGAGCCTGGCGCGGTGCGGTTCGGCGCTCCGGGTGAACGCCTCGGGAGAGGCGTGGTCGAGCTTGAGCGCCTGCCGGTTCTTCTCCATCTCGTCGCGGAGGCGCGTCAGGTACTTGTCGATGCCGGCGACCATCTGGGCGGCGAGGTCCCCGTCGCGCGCGAGCGCCTTCGCGCCCGGCAACGGCTCGGCCAGGGCCGGCCCGGCGAGGAGGAGCACCAGCGGGAGAGAGCGGCGTAACATGACGTACCTCCGGTGGGGGCAAAGCGAGCGTCAGTGTAGGCGGCCCTCGAGACGCCCGCAAGTTCCGCGGCGCGAAGCCCGCCAAGGCCGCCAAGGCCGCCAAATTGGCCAGCGCGTTGGCGGCCTTCGGATTCCCCTTGCGGGACAGGCGTTTTGAGCCAAGGCCGCCAAGGCCGCCAAGGCCGCCAACCCGGCGCAATTTCCGCCCGATTCGCTCGGCCGAACGGCCTTCAGGCGAACCGACGGCCGCATCCGCCATTCCACCCGGGCGCTGCGGGTTGTGGCCAGCTTTTATTTGCCCGGTTTGCGGCCGGGTCGACGGGCTTGCGAGCGGGGCTCGCCTCCTTCCCGCACCCGACGCCGTCCCGGGTCACTTCCGGACCTGCCAGAGCCGGACCGTCGTATCGGCCCCGGCCGAGGCGAGGAGCGACCCGTCGAGGTTAAACCGGACCGCCGCGACGGCGTCGGTGTGGCCTTTCAGTCTCGTTCGCTCCTCGCCCTTCGCGACGTCCCACAGGACGACCGTCTTGTCGTCGCCCGCGGAGGCGAGCGTCTTGCCGTCCGGCGCGAAGGCCAGGCAGCGCACCGCGGCGTTCCCTTTCAGGCTGGCTCGTTCCTTGCCGGTCGCGACGTCCCACAGCTTGACGGTGCCGTCCTTGCCGCCGGTCGCCACCGTCTTGCCATCGGCGGAAAACTCGACGGCCAGGACCGCGTCGGCGTGGCCCTTGAGCCGGAACTTCTCCTTGCCGGTGAAGGCGTCCCAGATCCGGGCGGTCTTGTCGGCGCTCCCCGTCGCCACGAGCAAGTCGGCCAGGTTCACCACGTCGGGCGTGAAGGCCGCACAGAGCACCGCCTCGGCGTGCCCTTCGCAGACGACACGGTGCTTCACCTCGCCGATCGCCTCGCGTCGCAGGTCGAGGTCGGACACCTCCAGGGCCTTGCCCCCGTCCGTCCGCCAGGCGTAGGTCATCCCGTCCGGTGCCAGCGCCAGCGGCGCGCGGCCTTCCTGCCCGATCCCGGGGCCGATGTGGACCGGCTTGCCGTCCTTGATGAACTTGTCGAACGACAACGCGATGCCGTTGTCGAAACGGAAGGCGACCCAGGTGGCGTCCGGGGCATAGTTGATGCCGCGGATGCCGCCGGGCTTGTTCTGGAACGTCGCCACCTCTTTGGCGGCGTCGGCGTCCCAGACGTGGACGTGGCCGTCCTTGCCGCCGGAGAGGAGTACGTTGTTCGGGCCGAACGACAGGCACTGCACGGGATCGGCGTGGCCCTTGAGGACTCGCCAGAGTTCCCACCCCGGCGGCTGTTGTGCCGGGGCCGTCGGGACTGCTCCGCCCAGGCCGACGCCGAGCGCGGCCTGGGCCAGTACCACGGCCGTCGCGATCTTGAACTTGGTGAGGACCATGGCTTATCGCACCCCTTCCACGAACACGGCGTCGAGCGGCTTTCCCCGTTCCCTAACCGTAGCTCTACCGGCGGCGGGAGAATTGATACACACCGGCGGGGAATTGTGGGAGGGCCGGTCGCCCCCTCCTCGGCCGACTACAATGACCGCTCGACCCGGACCGACCCCACCCGAACGACCGGAACCGAGCGATGGCACCGCTGCGAATCCTCATCCTGGGCGCGCACCCCGACGACGTCGATATCAAGGCCGGCGGCACGACCGCCCTGTGGACGAAGGCCGGCCACGTCGTCCAGCTGATCAGCGTCACCGACGGCGGGGCCGGCCACCAGACGCTGCGCCGGCCGGAGCTCGTCCAGCGCCGACGGGCCGAGGCGAAGGCGGCCGGGGCCGTCGTCGGCGCGGACTACCAGACGCTCGACTTCCCCGACGGCGAACTCCAGCCGACCCTGGAGGCCCGGTTCGCCCTCATCCGGCTCATCCGCCGCTTTAATCCGGACTTGATCCTGACCCATCGGCCGAACGACTACCACCCCGACCACCGCTACACGGCCCAGCTCGTCCAGGACGCGGCGTACATGCTCACCGTGCCGGCGATCTGCCCCGACGCGCCGCACCTGGCCCGCTCGCCGGTCATCATGTCCTTCAGCGACGACTTCAAGCGGCCGGTGCCGTTCGTGCCGGACGTCGTTGTCGATATCGGGCCGACTTTCGACGCGGCGGTCGCGATGCTGCACTGCCACGTGTCGCAGTTCTACGAGTGGCTGCCGTACAACAGCGGCACGCTCGACCAGGTGCCGGCCGGCGACGCCGAGCGGAAGGAGTGGCTCGCCGGGCGGATGCGCAAGCGCGTCCGGCCGCTCGCCGACCGCTACCGCGACAAGGTCGTGCAGACCTACGGCCCGGACGCCGGCCGGGCGGTCGAGCTGATCGAGGCGTTCGAGGTGTCGGAGTACGGCACGCCGCTCGACGCGGCGACGAAGGCCCGGCTGTTCCCGTTCCTGCCCGCGGTAGCAGGTGACGGAACGTCGTCACTGGTCCAGGAGTGGGTCGACCTGCGGGCGGACGATTGAGCGGCGGCCCTCCCTTACTCAGTCGAGATCCCACACCGCGATGCCGGTCCGGCCGGCCGCAGCAGCCGTCTGGCCGCCGGGGGCAAAGGCGACCGCAGCCACGCCGCCGATGCCCCAGTCGTAGCGACGCCGTTCGCGGCCGTCGGTCTCCCAGACGCGGACGGTCCCATCGCGGCTTCCGGCAGCGACAAGTGCATGGTCCGGAGAGACGGCCAGGGCATCGACGAATTTGCGGAACGCAGGATACTTCCACGCGACCCGACCGGAGGGAATCTCCCAGACGCGGACGGTCCGGCCAGCGGCGACCACCAGGCGGTCATTGCCGAGGAAGCCGACCGCCGCCACGCGGTCGCCCTGTACGAGTTGGCACACCTCCCGCCGACTGGCCACGTCCCAGATTCTCACGCCCCTCATGCCGTTGCTTAGGGCCAGGAGCGCGCCGTCCGGAGAGAAGCCGCCGCTGGGGCCGAAGTAGCCCGGGATGAGCAAGAGTTCGTGCATCCCACCGGTCGCGTCGCGCAGGTGGAACCGCGTGTGGTAGTAGTCCCCCGGCACGCACTCGGCGAATGCGGCCGTGACGCCGTCCGGGTGGAAGAAAGGATGGTGAGAGTACCGGAACGGCTGGAGGATCAGTGGGAGGTCGCGGGGGTGATCCGCGAAGGCTGGCGGCAGACGTTCTCCATCAGGCCAGATCCCTTGCCGGCGAAGGAAGGCAGGACCATTGGACCGGAACAATTCGAACACAACCTTTGCTTGCTGCGTCGGCAATTCCCCCGGCGGGGCGTCGCCGGAGAAATCCCACTCGCGGACGCTGATCCCGGACTGAAAGTCGGCCGCGAGCAGGATGTTGTCGTCGAGGTACGCGACGCGGGTAAACTCCACGCCGGGAATGGTCAGTCGCTTCACACCGCCTCCGTCGGGTGTGCGGATGAGGTCGAGTGCATCATATCAACCCCGCGAGCGGCCCGCCCCGGACGGCCAGCGCCTCGACGCGCCGCACCACGTCCGGGTCTTCCTCTAGCGGCGGGGCGTGGTGCGGCTTGATCCGCGCGTCGAGGACGAGCGGCCCGGTGCAGCCCCAATGCTTATCGACGATGCCGGCCCCGACGCCGAACGTGTCCGGGGCGGGGTTCGTCCGTGTGAAGACGAGCCAGAGCCAGTTGTTCAGGTACCGAGCGGCGAAGTCGGCGTCATCGACGACGGTGAACAGCGGCAGGCCATCCAGGCCGCCGTGCGCTTCGAGGTGGCGGCATAGCTCCTCCATTGGCCGGACGGCGTCCGCACGGTTCGCGGCGTAGCGCGGCCCCTGGACAGCGACGATGCCGGGTAGCACGATCCGCGCCGGGCCGAAGCCGTCCGGCAACGGGAAGCCGGCCGGCAGTTCGGTGGCGAGCGTCCGCCGGACCGGACCGGCCGCGGCCCAGACGACCTTCGAGCCCTCGTTGAAGCCGCTGCCGCTGTAATCGAGCGTGTCGATCGTCGTCCGCGTCTGGAAGTGCAGGTCGCGCGTCCAGTCGATCCGGCTCAGCAGATGGCGCAGGAACGCCGGGATGTCGTGAATGTCGAGCGACGGGTCGTCCTCCCGGGCGACGATCAGGAGGAACTTCGCCAGCGAGAGCTGCCCCTGGCCGAGGATCGCGTTGGCGATCGTCAGCAGCTCCTGCGGCTTCCTCTCATAGGCGTACGGGACGTAGCGCTCGCTGCCGACGGCGAGCAGGAGCGGATGCACCCCGGCCGCATCGACGGCGTGGACGGCGTGGACGCCGGCCAGGACGGTCGGGATGACCGGCCCGGTGATCTCGTGGATGATCTCGCCGAACGCGGTGTCCTCCTGCGGCGGCCGGCCGACGACGGTGAACGGCCAGATCGCCCCGGGCCGGTGGTAGACCGCGTCGACGTTCAGGACCGGGAAGTCGTGGACCAGGCTGTAGTAGCCGAGGTGGTCGCCGAACGGCCCTTCCGGCATCTGGCGGTTCGGATCGACCGTGCCGAGGATGGCGAAGTCCGCCTCGGCCGGCACCGGCATCCAGGGGTGGTCCTTCGGCGAGTCGGGCGACCGGCACAGCTCGACGCGCCGGCCGCCGAGCGCCCCGGCGAAGGCGAGTTCGGGTAGGCCCTCCGGCAGCGGCATGACGGCCGACAGCGTCATCGCCGGAGGCCCGCCGACCCAGACGGCGACGCGGAACGGGACGCCCTTCTCGATCGCCTTGGCGTGGTGGACGCCGATGCCGCGGTGGATCTGGTAGTGCAGGCCGACCTCGCGTTCCGGGTCGTAGACATTGCCGGATAGCTGGACGCGGTACATGCCGAGGTTCGACTGCCGCCAGCCGGGCTTGTTGACGTCCTCGGTGTAGACCTGCGGCAGCGTGACGAACGCGCCGCCGTCCTTCGGCCAGCAGACGAGCTGTGGCAGCTTCGTGAGGGGGATGCGGTGCTGGAGGATCGGCCCGGAGCGGACGTACTTCGGCAGGGCGTTCCAGAGCGTGAACGGCAGCAAGCGGTACTTCCAGGGGTTCTTCCAGAAGCGCGACGAATCGACCTTCATGTCGACGAGGCAGCGCACCGCGTCGAGCGTGTCGCGGAAGAGGAAGCGCGTCCGTTCGATGGTGCCGAACAGGTTCGACACCATCGGGAAGGCGCAGCCCTTCGGCCGGGTGAACAGCAGGGCGGGGCCCTGCTTGAGGTAAACGCGCCGCTGGATCTCGGCCATCTCGAGGCGCGGGTCGATCTCGGCGTCGATGCGGACAAGGTGGCCGTGCCGCTCCAGGTCGGCGACGCAGGCGGCGAGGGTGCGGTAGCCCATGGCGGTTCCGTTCGAGTCGCGGTGGTCCCAGTCCGTCACGATTGTAGAACCGACGGCGAGGGTCGGGGATCACCGCGGCGGCACACCGGATGCGGATGAATCGTGGCGGTCGGGGCGACGGCTTCGCGTGCGGCGTCGCTAAAAGGGATCCCGCAGCTCGACCCCAATCCCCTGCCCGAACCGTCCGCTCAGGCCGCGCCAGGCCGCCTCGCCGAATTCGACCCCGCCGAGCAGGACGCGCTGCAAGGCCGGGTGCGGCCAGCGCGCGAGGGCCTCCGCCCCGGCGTCCGTCAGCGGGTCGTCGCCCAACTTCAGCTCCTCGAGTGACGCCAGGAACGGGGAGCCGGCCAGGGACCGGATGCCGGCGTCGGTCAGTTCGCAGCAATCGATCGCCAGGCGGACAAGTGCGCGGAGGTGCGGCGACTCGGCCAGTGCCCTCGCGCCGTCGTCCCCGATCGGGTTGCCGCTTAATTCGAGGTCCTGCAGCCCGGCGAGGTCGGGGCTCTCCACGAGCCGACGCACCCCGGCCGCGGTGATCCGGTTGAATTCCAGGCGAAGCGCCCAGCACCGGCGGAGTTCGGGCCGAACCAGCAGCCGCTCCACGCCGGCGTCGGTCAACTGGCAGCCCCTGAGCCAGAACACCATCGGCTGTTCCGGTGGACGCCCCCGACACGCGATTCGAGCCATGAGGTCCACCGCCGGCGGGCCGAGCGCGTCGCCGCCGACCATGAGCTTCCGGTCCGGCTCGGCAAGCCAGCCGTAGAGGGCTTCCGCCCCGCGCGGACCGACGCCGCACCATTCCAGGGTCAGGTCGCGGAGGCGCGGATACGCGCCGGGGCGGACGAGGGCCTCGACGCCCGCGTCGCCGAGGCGAATGTCGCGCAGGTCCAGCAGCTCGATAGTCGGGGCGAACCCCGCCCGCTCGACGGCCTCCGTCGCCGCCTCGGCCGGGACGGTCTGACCCGATACGGGCTGGAGGACGAGCCGCCGGAGCCCGGCGAGCGCCGCCGACCGGAAGATCCCCCGGACGGCGTTCGGGCTGAGCTCGCAGCCCGTCATCCGCAGCTCGCGGAGCCGCGTCGGGTGCTCGGACTTGGCGAGGGTGACGGCGGCGACGGCCGGGAAGTCCGCCCGGCTCAGGTTCAACCGCCGCAGCGGGGCCAGGAGCACGGACCGGGCCAGCTCGTCCGCCGCGTCGAGCGTGAAGCGGTTGCCGGAAAGGTCCAGGCAGCGGAGGGCCGGCCAGGGCAGTTCGGCCCGGCGCGGCTCGAACCCGGTCCCGGTGATCTGACACTCGCCGACCCCGAGCCAGGCCAGGCCGCGGAGGAACGCCGCGCCTCGGAGGGCGCGCAATCCGGCGTCCCGGATGGGGATGCCGCCGAGTTCGAGCCAGCGCAGCGCCGTCAGCCGGTCGGATGTCGCCAGGATGTCCGCGACGGCCCCGGTGAGCGACGGCCTCCCAGACGAGCGCAAGGAGCCGTCGTGGGCCAGGTTCAGCTCGGTGATCGACGACGCGGCCGGGGAGCGGAGGAGGCGGAGGAGCCCGGCGTCGGTCAACCCGCAGGAGCCGAGGTCGAGGCGCAGCGGAACGGGCGGCAGCCGCTGGAACGCGGCGAGGTGGTCCTCGGCCTCCAGGGGCCGGAGCATCGGCATCGGGCCCCAGGCGTACAGGGCCTCCACCGCCCCGGGAAGGGCACCACCCGGAATGGTCACGTGCTCGACGAGGCCGCGGCGGAAGGCCGCCCCGTCGAGCGGGACGGGGTAGTCCATTTCGGCTTCGATCCGCCGCCGTTCGGCGTCGTCCGGGTCGGGGAAAGGGCCGGAACGCTGGAGCCGCCAGGGGCGGTGGAGCCCGTCCGGGTCGGCCGGGCACGCGGCGACCTGGCGGCGAATGAGCGCCGCCCAGGCCGGCTTGCCGTGGTCGTCGAGCCAGTCGGCGAAGATGAGCCGCAGGCCGTCGTCGTCCGGTTCGGCGGTAATCGCACGCAGAAAGCCGCGCTCGGTCTGCACGGGGCACCTCCGGGGTGCGTGGGCCTTCAAAACGGAACGTCGTCCTTCGGGAACCGGGCGTTCAGGGCCGCCCTCGCGGCCGGGCCGCAGCCGAAGCGGTCGAAGTGCAGCGTCCGTAACGCCAGCGACGGGCAGTCGGCCAGGGCGAACGCCGCGGCGTCGCCGTACACGGTCCCGGACAGGTCGAGATACTCCAGGTGGGCGAAGTTCGCCGAGCCGGCCAGGGCCACGACGCCGGCGTCGGTGAGCTGGCAGCCGGCGAGGACGAGTTCGCGCAAGCCGCCGAGGTGGGGCGAGTCGGCCAGGGCCTTCGCCCCGGCGTCGCCGATCGGGTTGGAGCGCAGCCACAGCCGCTCCAGGTGCCGAGCCTCCGGGCAGGACGCCAGGCGGACGACCCCGTCGGCGGTGATGCCGTTCTCGTCCGCCAGCAGGCCGCGACAGAGGGCCAGTTCCGGCAGGCCGACCAGGCGGGCCATCCCCGCATCGCCGACGCCCATCATCCGCAGGTCGATCGTCCCCCGTTCGCCGGCTGGCATGTCCCGGAACGCGAGCCGGGCGATGAGTTCGACGCCGTCGGCCCCCATCGGGTTGCCGGCCACGTCGATCGCGACGCGCGACGCGGCCGGCCAGTTGAGCAAGGCCCGAGCCCCGGCCGGGCCGATGCCGCAGTGGGGTAGGTTTAGCTCTTTCAGCTGGCCGAACCGCCCCGACCGGACCAGGGCCACCACGCCCTCGTCGCCGACGTGTTCCATGTACAGGTCGAGCGATTCGAGCGTGTCGGCGAACGTCGCGCGGGCCAGGGTGGCCGCGTCCGACGGGTCGATGTCCGAGGAGGGGGCCTCGCTCTGGTCGCACGGGCAGATGGCCAATCGCCGCAATCCAGAAAGGGCCGCCGAGCCAATCAGGGCCCGGAACCCGTCGCCGGTCAGGTAGGTGCCGTACAACAGCAGCTCTCGCAGGTGGACCAGGTAGAGCGAGCCGGCTAGCCGTGGTACCGCCTCGGAGGGGAACAACGAAGCGCTCAGGTCGAGCCGTCGGAGTGGGCCGAGCTGCGGCGACCCGACGAGGGCGTCTGACCCTTCGGGGCTCAGCGGATTGTTGGCCAGGCTGAGCAACCGGAGGTGCGGCCACGGGACGGCATTGAACTCGTAGAAGGCCGTCCCGGTGATCGAACAATCCGTCAGCGTGAGCCAGGTCAGGTTGCGTAGGGCGGCGGACCGGCTCAGTTCGACCAGGCCGTCGTCCATGCAGGGGATACACCCCAGCCGGAGCCGGCGGAGCCCGGCGAGGCCGGGAGCCCGGGCCAGGATGCCACTCGCCGCTTCGGTGATCCGGACGTCGGCCGGCTGGACCCGGCTCGCCGCGGCGTCGTCGAGGCTCAGCTCGCGGAGGCCGGCGAACAGGCGGGAATCGACCAGGGCTTGCAGCTCGTCATCGGCGAGGTCGGCCCCTTCGAGGTCGAGGCGCGTCAGCCCGGCCGGGGCGTCCCAGCCGGCGAGCCGGTCGAGGTGGTCGCGCACGCCATACAGCAGCACCATCGGCACCGGGCCCCACGCCGCCAGGGCCTCCGCCGCGTCGAGGAACGTGTCGGCCGGCAGCGGGAGCTGATCGACGAGGCCGCGATGGAACACCGCGTCGTCGAGCGGGACGGGATAGGCCATGTCTGCCGCGACAGCCGCCAACGCATCCCCAGAAAGCGTCGGCCGCCGATCGCCACGGCCGATGTGGTGCGGGAGATGGAACTCGTCCGGGTCGGCCGGGTACTCGGCGACCTGGCGGCGGATCAGGGCCGCCCAGGCCGGCTTGTCGTGGTCGTCAAGCCAGTCGGCGAAGACGAGCCGGAGCGAATCGTCGTCCGGCACGTCGCTGATGGCCCGCAGGAAGTCGCGCTCGGTCGTCACATCCCGGCGACCTCGAAGCCCTTGCGGTACTCCTTCGTCAGGTACTTCCGCGCCGCCTCGGCGCTCGTCGTCCCCTTCTCGACGTCGTACTCGACCGGCACCCCGGCGCGGTACGCCACGACGCCGAGAAGGATGCATTCCGTCAGCAGGGCGGAGTAGCCGAAGTGGCACGTCGTCTCGCCCTTCGTTTTCACCGCGTTTGCGAACTCGTTCCAGTGCCCGATCGACTTTGCGATCGTCGGTTCCGGGGCCTTGTACTCCTTGAACTGCGCCTCCGGCAGCAGCACCCGCCGGCCGTAGTCGGCGACGAGCATGCCCTTCTCGCCGACGAACAGGATGCCGAGGCCCCAGTCCTTGAGCGGCTTGCCGTCCACGGCCATGCCGGCCACCTTGTCGTGGTGCGCCCCGCCGTCGGACCAGTAGAGCTTCAGGGCCGGGTGGTCCTTCGTCGCCGCGAAGTCGAACTGGCACTTCACCCACGACGGAGCGCCGACCGCGTCGACCGGCGGCCCCTCGGCGGTGATCCGCTTGGGATAGCGCAGGCCGAGGGCCCAGTACGGCAGGTCCATGACGTGGCACGCCATGTCGCCGAACGTGCCGGAGCCGTACTCCCAGAAGCGCCGCCAGTTCGCCGGGTGGACGCCGTCGCAATACTCGCGCTTCTCGGCCGGGCCGAGCCAGAGGTCCCAGTCGAGGTTCGCCGGCACCGGGGCGGCCGCGCCGAACTTGCCGTTCGACCAGCCCTTATTGCACCAGCAGTACACCTCCGTCACCGGGCCGATCGCCCCGGCGCGGATCAGCTCGACGACGCGGCGGTAGTTGTCGCCGGCGTGGATCTGGGTGCCCATCTGGGTGACGACCTTGTGCTTCGCCGTCAGGGCGGCGATGTGGCGGGCTTCCGCGACGGTGTGCGTCAGCGGCTTCTCGCAGTAGACGGCCTTGCCGAGGGTGATCGCCAGGGCGGTCGGCAGGGCGTGGGTGTGGTCGGCGGTCGAGACGACGACGCCGTCGATGCCCTTCTCCTTGTCGAGCATCACGCGGTAGTCGCGGTACTTGTTCGCGGCCTTGTGCGTCGCGGCGGCCTTGTCGAGGAGGTTGCTGTCGACGTCGCACAGGGCGGCGACGTTCTGGCCGGCGAGCTGCTGGACGTTGTCCCAGCCCTTGTTGGCGACGCCGACGAAGGCGAGGTTGAGCTTCTCGTTCGGCGAGCGCTCCTGTGCGACGGCCCCGCTGCTGGCGGGAAGGCCGGCGAGGACCATGCCGGAGGCGAGGCCGGCCTGGAGGAACCGGCGGCGGTGGAGGCGGTGGGTCATGGCGTGGACTCCGTGTGTTGGTCTTCCCCCCTCGCCCCCCGGCTTTGCGGGGGGAGAGGGGTCGGGGGTGAGGGGGGCGAGGGCCGGTCGTGGTGGGATGGCTCATTGTCACCCGGCACAGCCTCCGCCCCCCTCACCCCAACCCCTCTCCCCCCGCAAAGCCGGGGGGCGAGGGGCTCCGGATCTACTTGATTTCCTTGACGCGGATGTTGCGGAACGCGACCGGGTCGCCGTGGCCGAGGAAGCCGATGTAGCCCGCCTTGCGGCTCAGGCCCTGGTGGTCTTCCCGCTTGTCGAGCGTCTTCTCCTTGCCCTCGGCGAACGGGGCGATGTCCGCATCGACGATGACGGTGCCGTTGAGCGTCACCTTGATCTTGGTGCCGTGGGCGACGATCTCCTGCTCGTTCCACTCGCCGGCCGGCTTGAGGTGACCGCGCTTCGCCGCGACGACGCCGTAGATCGAGCCGTGCGACTGGTACGGCTGCAGGCCCTTGTACTTGTCGTGGCCGTCGTCAAGGATCTGGACCTCCATCCCCTCCTTGAACGCGGCGTCGCCCTTGCCGGAGTAGCGCAGGCCGACGCCATTATTGCCGCCGGGCGGCAGCTTGAACTCGAACCGGAAGACGAAGTCGGCGTACTCCTTCTCCGTCCGCAGGATGTTGCCCTTGCAGACGATCGCACCGTCCTCGACGAGGTAGCCCTTCGTGTCGCCGGCCCAGCCGGTGAGGTCCTTGCCGTTGAACAGCTTCGTGAAGCCCTCCTCGACCGGCTTGTCCTGGGCCGAAGCCGGGCCGGAGAGAAGAACGAGGGCCAGCCCGAAGCCGGCCCCGAGAAGTGAACGCATCGATCGACCCCCTGTAGGAACGCCCGGCCGGGAGAGCAACGGCGGCCGGGCCGATGGGGGCATCCTAACGGAGCCCGACGCGCAAGCAAGGGTCTTTGTGGGAAGAACCCTTGCTTGCGCCGCGGGCTCGGGGGTCATCCCTGCCGCAGTTCAGCCAACGCCCGCTCCAGGGCGGCGATCTGCGCCTCGGCCTCGGCCAGCGCTTCGCGTTGTTGCTGGACCACGTCCGCCGGGGCGTTCTGGACGAAGTTCGCGTTGTTCAGCTTCGCGGCGATGCCGTCGCGGAACTTGCGCTTGTCGGCGAGCTGCTTCTCCGTGCGCTTCGCCTCGGCGGCCATGTCGATGAGGCCCTCCAGCGACACGAACGCCTCCAGGTCGGCCTGCACTACGCTGCCGGCCTGCTTCGGCTTCGTCACGTCGGGGCCGACCGCGAACTTGCCGACCTCGGCCAGCGACCGCACGAACGGCGCGAGCGGCCTCAGTTCGTCGGCCACGGCTTGCGAGCAGCGCACCGCCACGTCGAGCGGCGTCTTCTCGCTGATCTGGTAGCGGTTGCGCACCTCGCGGATGTTGCTCACGAGCGTCTGCATCCGGCCGATGCGGGCCTCGACGCCGGCGTCGGTCAGGCTGGCGTCGTACACCGGCCACGGGGCGATCACGACGCTCTCGCCGGCGGCCGGCGGCGTCGGCAACCCTCGGCTCGGGGCGGCCTCGTTGAGGGCGACCCACACCGACTCGGCCAGGAAGGGCATCACCGGCTGGATCAGGCGCAGGATGCCGTCGAGCACCCCGGCCAGGACGCGCTGCACGACCGGCTTCGTCGCCGGGTCGGTCATGCGAGCCTTGGCCATCTCCAGGTACCAGTCGCAGAATTCGGACCAGACGAAGTCGTAAATCGTCCGGGCCATGTTGCCGAACTCGTAGCGTTCGAGCTGGCCGGTCATCGTCCGGGCGGTGTCGGCCAGCCGGCTGATGATCCAGCGGTCTTCGACCGGCAGCGCCGCGAAGTCGAGCGGCCCCGGCGAGTAGCCCTCCAGGTTCTGGAGGACATACCGGCCGGCGTTCCACAGCTTGTTGGCGAACTTCTTGCCGAGGTCGAAGCGGTCCGACGCCTGCATCGCCGTCGGTAGATTCGGGTCCGAAGCCGGCCACGGCCCGCCGGGGCGGAACTCCTTGCCGCACTCCTTGTTCGGGCACCTGAGCTTCTTCGTCCGCATGTTCTGATGCTCGGCTTTTTGCGGCACCATGGCGTCACAGTGCGGGCAGACGTTGAACACCGGCATCTTGGCTTCTTGCGTCTCGGTCGCCATGTGGGCGAGGGTGAAGCGCAGGGCGTCCACGCCGTAGCGGTCGATGATGTCGAGCGGGTCGAGGCCGTTGCCCTTCGTCTTGCTCATCCGATCGCCGAAGCCGTCGAGGATGGTCGGGTGGATGAGCACGTGACGGAACGGGATGTCGCCGACGTTGTAGAGGCCGGTCAGCACCATGCGCGCCACCCAGAGCGTGATGATGTCGCGCGCCGTGCTGAGCGTGCTGGTCGGGTAGTTCGTCTTGAGGTCGTCGGTAACCTCCGGCCAGCCGAACACGGAGTGCGGCCACAGGGCCGATGAGAACCACGTGTCGAGCACGTCCGGGTCCTGCTCGATCGCGATCTTGCCGAGGGCGTCGGCCGGCAGGTCCTCGCGGGCGCAGATCAGCCAGCGGTCGTTGGCGTCGTCGCGCCGCCAGGCCACGTCGTCGCGGCCGGCGAACGCCTTCTTCAGGTCCGCCTCGCTACACGTCGCGTACCAGATCGGGATGCGGTGGCCCCACCACAGCTGGCGCGAGATGCACCAGTCGCGCTTCTCGCCGAGCCAGGCGAGGTACGTGCTCGCGTAGCGCTCCGGGTGGAACGTCACCTTGCCGGACGTCACCGCGTCCATCGCCAGCTGGGCGAGGCCCGCCTTGCCGTCGGTGCGGTCGCCCATGAACACGAACCACTGGTCGGACAGGTACGGCTCGATCGGCGTCTTGCTCCGGTCGCTCATCGGGATGGTGTTCGTCACCTCCTCGATCTTGTCGAGCAGGCCGAGCGCCTCCAGATCGGCGACCACCTTGTCGCGCGCGGCGAAGCGGTCCTGGCCGACGTAGGAGTACGCCGTGCCGCGGAAGGTGCCCTGCCCCACCGCGTTGATGGTGCCGTTCGCTTCGAGGATGTTCAGCGGCTCGCCGATCTCCTTGTGGCGGGTCCAGACCTGGTAGTCGTTGTGGTCGTGGGCCGGCGTGATCTTCACCGCGCCGGTGCCCTTCTCCGGGTCGGCGTACTCGTCGGCGATGAGCGGGATCGGGCGGCCGACCAGCGGCAGCTCCAGCGTCGTGCCGGCCTTCGCCATCGCGGCGAGCTTCACCAGCAGTGGCAAGAACTCCTCGCGCCGCGCCGCCAACTTCTTCAACCGGGCGTCGATGTCCTTGCGCTCCTTCTCGCCGGCCTTCTCGCGCTCGGCGCGCAGCTTCTCCTCGCGGCGGGCGAGTTCCTTGGCCGGGTCGGGATGCACCGCCACGGCGGTGTCGCCCAGCATCGTCTCCGGCCGGGTCGTCGCAATGAGGACGAACTCCGGCGCGTCGGCCACGGCGGACTTCAGCACCGGGTAGCGGAAGTGGTAGAACTTGCCCTTCTGATCGACGTTCTCCAGCTCGTCGTCGGCCACGGCGGTCTGCAGCGCCGCGTCCCAGTTCACCAGCCGCTTGCCGCGGTAGATGTAGCCGTCGCGGAACATCTTGAAGAACGTCTCGCGCACCGCCCGGGTGAGGGTCGGGTCGAGCGTGAAGCGCGTCCGCTCCCAGTCGCACGACGCGCCCATGCTGCGGAGTTGGCCGAGGATGCGCGCCTCGTACTGGTCCTTCCAGGCCCAGATGCGGCGCACCATCTCCTCCCGGCCGAGGTCGTGGCGCGTCTTGCCCTCCTCCTCGCGGATGCGCTTTTCCACCATCGCCTGCGTGGCGATGCCGGCGTGGTCGGTTCCGGGCACCCAGAGGGCGTTGTAGCCCTGCATGCGCCGCCAGCGGGTCAAGATGTCCTGGAGGGTGTTGTTCAGGGCGTGGCCCATGTGAAGGGCCCCGGTGACGTTCGGCGGCGGGATGACGATGGTGTAGGGCGTCTTGCCCGGCGTCGGCACGCTGCGGTAGTAGCCGCGCGAGATCCAGACCTCGAGCCAGCGCTCCTGGGCGGCCTGCGGGTCATATTGTGGCGGCAGTTCCGTCGTCATGAGCCCCTCGGTCGGTTGGGTGCGAACGATTGCCTGGTCGCCTACCGCGTATTCATCCAGTGGAGGGCGGTTCGCCAGCTCAGGTTCGGGTCCGCTCCGGTCGAGTGATCCTATCCGGCGGTGAACCGGCCGGCCTCCTCGCCTGGGCGGGGGTGAGCCGTACAATCCTCGGTACCTCGCCCTCATCCTCCAGAACCGCGAGGACTGTGAGGAGAGGAATCCCTTCCCGTGCTGGCTCGCGGAGAGAGACGTTCATGCCCCGACCGTTCGCGTATCAGCGATCCTCGCTGTCCGGTTGCGCCGTCCTGGCCGTGGCGGCCGGTGGAGTGTTTTTGGTCGTCTGCCTGGGGCCGGTCCTGGGTTTTACCAGCGTCGAGAAGGCCGAGGACCGCTGGACGACCTTGCTCGGCGGGTCGGTCTGTGCGGGAACGTTCTACTTGTTCGGACTGATCCTATGGTGGCTCGCCTCGGGCCGCCCCGGCCTGGCCCACGACGACGAGGCCATCCTCTTCCTGCGCGGCCACCGCGTGGTCGGCCAGCTGCCGTTCGCCAACGTCGAGTCGATCGCGACGCATACGTACGTCGAAACACCCGCCAACTCGCTGCTCCAGAGGGCCCTCTGGGCGCTGACGCAGCAATGGACGGACCTGCTCTTTTCGCTGTTCAAATCGAACAAGCCGAAGGAGACGGCCGGCGGCGTGCTGTTCGAGGTCCACGACCTGGAGGACCGGGACACGGAGTTCCCGTCCTTCTGCAAGATCGCCGGCCGGCGTGAGGTCATCCTCAGCGGCGACTGGACGCAGCCGTTCGACAAGATCGCCGAGACGCTGGCGGCCGCCCACGAGCTCTACCAGGAGTCGCTCGGCGACGAGGGCCGGGATCGGTTCGACTTCAGTTGACCACCTCCCGATCCTTGAACAGCTTGTACTCGAACGCATCCACCAACGCCAGCCAGCTCGCCTGGATGATGTTCTCGCTGACGCCGACCGTGCCGAAGTCGTCCTTGCCGTCGCGCCAGTTCACCACGACGCGCACCTTCGCCGCCGTCTCCGCCCGGGCGTTGACGACGCGCACCTTGTAGTCGGACAGGTGCAGCTCCGCCAGCCGGGGGTACGCCGCCAGCAGCGCCTTCCGCAGCGCCGACGCCAGGGCGTCGACCGGGCCGTCCCCCTCCGCGACGGTGTGCATCACCTCGCCGCCGACGAGCACCTTGACCGTGGCCTCCGTCTCCGCCGCCGCGTCGGCGTGCGCCTCGATGCCGACGTGGAACGCCACCAGCTCGAACGCCGGCTCGTACAGGTTGAGCACCCGCCGCACCAGCAGCTCGAACGACGCCTCGGCCGCCTCGAATTCGTAGCCCTCGTGCTCCAGGTCCTGCACCCGGTTCAGGATCGCCGCCATGACTGCCCGGTCCTGGGCCTGCGGGTAGCGGTTCGTCTTCGTCAGGATCGTCGATACGCCGGACAACTCGCTCAGCAGGATGCGCCGCTCGTTGCCGACCAGGGCCGGGCTGATGTGCTCGTAGCTGTGGCTGACCCGCGCGACGGCGTGGGTGTGCATGCCGCCCTTGTGGGCGAACGCGCTCGACCCGACGAACGCCTGGCCGGGGCGGAAGTTCATGTTCGCCGTCTCGTAGACGTAGCGCGACACCTCCGTCAGCCGGGCGAGGCTGTCCGGGTGGAGAACGTCGTGGCCCATCTTCAGGGCGAGGTTCGCGACGATGCTCACCAGGTCGGCGTTGCCGCAGCGTTCGCCGATGCCGTTGATCGTCCCCTGGACCTGCGTCGCCCCGCACGCCACCGCCGCCAGGCTGTTCGCCACCGCGACGTCGCAGTCGTTGTGGCAGTGGATGCCGATCTCGACGCGCAACTTCGCCCGGACGACCTTCACCACCTCGGCGAGCCGATCCGGCAACGTGCCGCCGTTCGTGTCGCACAGGATGACGACCGTCGCCCCGGCGTCCTGGGCGGCCGCGAGCGCTGCCAGGGCGTAGTCCGCGTTGTGGCGGTAGCCATCGAAGAAGTGCTCCGCGTCGTAGAACACCTCGCGGCTCTGGGCGCAGTAGCCGACCGAGTCGGCGATCATGCGCAAGTTCTCGTCCAGCGTCGTGTTGAGCACCTCGGTGACGTGCAGGTCCCAGCTCTTCCCGACGATCGTGACGAGGCTCGTCTGGGCGTCGAGCAGGGCCTTAAGGCCGCCGTCTTCGTCCGGGCGGATGCCCTTCCGCCGCGTCATGCCGAACGCGGCGACCCGGGCGTGCTTCAACGGCAGGTCGCGGACGCGCAGGAAGTACTCGGCGTCCTTCGGGTTGGACAGCGGGTAGCCGCCCTCGATGAAGTCGATGCCGAGGTCGTCGAGCTTCTGGGTGATGTGCAGCTTGTCCAGGAGCGAGAAGTTGACGCCCTCGCCCTGGCTGCCGTCGCGCAGGGTCGTGTCGTAGATGAAGATCCTCGTCACGGCGGCCCCCGGGTCGCGGTAGGTGCGGACATGAAGCCGGCCCGGGAGTCGTCCTCCAGGGCCGTCGGGGAAAGTCTATTTCGCACGGGGCCGAAGTCCACCCTTGACACGGCCCGAACGGCGGGTAGAATCTGGATAGTGAGACTGAGTCTCAATTTCCCGCCTTCGGTGCCGACAGGATCGTTCCCACCCATGGACACCGCCTGCACCCGCAGCTGCTCCGATTGTCCGTCGCGCCTGGTGTGCCGCTGCCTCAAGATCACCGAGGAGGCGGTCGTGCATGCAATCGCCGTCCTCGGCATGCGCACGGTCAAGGAGATCCGCCAGGCGACCGGAGCCGGCGACGGCTGCACCTGCTGCCACAAGCTGCTGGCCCGGCTGATCGACAAACACAGCGTGCCGGTTATCGCGACGCTGCCCGCCCTGGCGATGGCCACGGCTGAGGCGGGCTGACCCGGCGTCACTTCTTGCCGGCCTGCTGCGCCACGGCGATGATGGCCAGCAGCAGGACGCCGCCCGCGACGGCCAGGGCGATCTCCCACCAGTACCACGCGCGCTTGTACTGGACGACGGCCCCGTCCCAGGACAGGACCAGCTCGTCGTTGCTGACGTGGACGAGGCGCAGGTTCGTCGCCGCGTCGGAGGAGAGGGTGCCGTCGGCGGCGACCTGGTAGGGGTGGGTCGTGACCGTCTCGCCGATGAGCTGGCGGTAGTAGGTGCGGACGACCTGGCCGTAGGGCGTGAAGGCGACGCGCACGTCGCCGAACAGCTGCGGCGTCTCGGCGGCGTTCCACTTCTTGACGAGCAGGTTCTGGATCTCGGCCCCGCGCGGGGCCGGCGGGGCGGCCGTCGGCAGCGGGGCGGCCGGGGCGGCGTTCGTCGCCGCGCCGGTCGGCGTCGTGAACGACTGCTTCGGCTTGAGGTACTCGACGAGCAGGCCGCCGACGACGGTCACGAACAGCGAGACCAGCACGAACAGGGCCGTGCGGGTGAAGCCGCCGCCCTCGGATGTGGTCGTCATGGGCTCCTCGGGGTCGGGCCGGGATGCGGGGCTGTCCCCGCTCCGCTCCCCGGCAGTATAGGCCACGCCCGGCCCGCCTCAAGCCCAACCGGGCGGCCGCCCCGCCGGCTCAGTGGCCCTCTTCCTCCCCCTGGCCCATCATCTCGGCGAGGAAGTTCTGCAGGCCGACCTGCTCGATCAGGCCGAGCTGCGTCTCCAGCCAGTCGACGTGCTCCTCGGAATCGACCAGGATCTCGGCCATCAGCTCGCGGGTGCCGCTATCCTTGACCTCGATCGCCAGGGCGATGCCGGCGTTGTAGAGGTGGACGCCCTTCGTCTCCAGGGCGAGGTCGTACTGGAACTGCTCCTTGACGTCGGTCCCGACCCGGATGACGTCGTAGCGGGCGATCTCCGGCACGCCTTCGAGGAAGAGGATGCGGTCGATGATCTTCTCGGCGTGCTTCATCTCGCCGATCGACTCGGCGTAGTGCTTCTTCGCCAGGACGAGGAAGCCCCAGTTCTTGCACATCTTCGCCTGGCAGAAGTACTGGTTGATCGCGGTCAGTTCGACGGTCAGCGCCGCGTTGAGCGCGTCGAGGATTCGCGGGTCGCCCTTCATGCTCGCCCTTCTTTCCGGTGGGGTGTCGATGGGTTCGTTGTATGCGAACCCGCCGTCACCGGCCCGCCCGGAGGAGCGTCGTCAGGCCGGCCGGTCCCGGCGTCTGCCAGGCGCGGTCGAGCAGCGAATCGCGCGTCCGCTCCTCGGCGTTGACCGGCTCGGCCGGCACCTGGCGCACCTCGACCAGCTGCGGTGCCATGCGCGGCAGGGGCATGCCCGCCGTCCGGTGCGGCGCGTCCGGCTTGAGGCGGAAGCTGTCCATGATGCGCGTCCCGCCGCCCGGGGCCGGCTGGATGCTCAGGTAGCACTCGTACTCCTCGGACAGCTGCGGGTGGCGCGGGAACGGGTGGTTCGGGAAGATCCCCGTCAGGTCGGCCGGCTTCTGGGTGATGCCGAGGACGACGCGCCCCTCGGCGTTGAGCCAGAGCCGGACCGGCGTTTCTTGGGGAAGACCGCCGACCGCCCGCTGCAACTTTTCGACGATCGGGCCGTAGCCGTAGTCGTCCAGGGCCTTCCTCGACACGTCGCGCAGCCCGGCCGGCGGCGTCTGCACCGGGTCGCGGCCGGTCTTCAGCGCCGGCTTGTTCGCCGCGCGCAGGCCGGCGGCGTAGCGGAGCAGGTGCTCTCCGCGCAGGTCCGGCTTGGCGGCCTTGAGCGTGACGGCGACCGCCGCGAAGTACGCCGCCGCGTTCGACGACCCGGTCGAGCCGTCGCCGTTGGTGAACGTCGCCCGCGAGTCGGGGATCAGCACGTCCGGCTTGAGCCGGCCGTCGGCCGTCGGGCCGATGCTGCTCTCCAGGGTCGCGTCGCCGACGGTGATCACGCGCGGGTGGTCCGCCGGCGGGAAGATCTCGCGCGACCGGCTCGCGCCGACGAGTTCGACCGGCGGCAGCGCCCCCTGCCCCTTCGGGTCCGGTACCGGCGTCGTCCGCGACGACGTGACCAGGAGCCGGAGGCGGTCGGTGTCCGCGAACGTGCCGCCCTTGTGCAGGACGCGGATGCGGTACGGCTTCTCGCTCGCGCCGAGGGCGGTCAGGACGACGCGCTCGCGCGGGTTGAGCGACTTGCCGTCGCCGGCGTCCGCGGCGGTTTCGATCTGCTTCAGCTCGCCGCGCCCGAGCACGTTGCCGTCGGCGTCCTCGACGACGAGGTCGAGGTCCTTCGCCGTGCCGGCGTCCTCCTGGGCGCGGTAGTCGTTCCAGGTCAGGGTGACCGTGACGGTGTTCTCATCGAGCCGGTTGCGGAACGCGACCCCGGTGCCGTCCTTGCCGAGTTCGAGGAAGCCGTCGGGGCGGACGCGGACCGGGGCGTTGACGACCCGGCCGCCGAAGTTGCCAGCGGCGTTGACCCAGACGATGCCGGCATCGACCGCCGCATCGACGACGGCGGCGTAGGGGCCGTTGCCGTCGTAATTGCCGGCCCCCTCGAAGACGGCGGCGAAGAGGATGACGTCGACCTTGGCGTCGATCGCGTAGCGGACGGCGCGGCGGAACTGGGTCGGTCCGTTGGCGTTGAGCAGGTAGAACTTCGGCCCGTCCGGCTTCGCGCCGGTCGCGCCCCACACGATCTGGGCCATCATCCGGCCGTGGGCGTTGCCGGGCTCGAAGCCCTTGGTGTAGTTCGGGTCGCCGAGGTCGTGCTTGCGGACGAAGTCGGCGTCGTAGTGCTCGACGACGACGGTGTCGGCGGGCAGGTACGGACGCTTGCCATCGACGCCGTCGAAGCCGTAGTCGAGAACGGCGATCTTGACGTCGGCGAGGTTCTTGACGTGGTCGTAGGCCGGCGACAGGCCGAGCGTCTTGCGGACGGCCTCGACCTGGTCGAGCCGGGCGACGGACAGCGCGGACGGCGGGTCGGTACGCAGGGCCGGGCCGGACTGAGCGCTGGCGAGGGCGGCCCAGAGGAGCCCGGCGAGCAGGACGGCGATACGGGGTCGCATGGGAAGCCTCGGGGAAGGCGACGGGGCCGAAACGCAAGCGGGCAGGGCCGCCGCACCTCGACGGTGGGAAACGACCCTGCCCGGTACGTCCGGCGTCACGCCGGGGTGTTACCAGCCGCGGTAGTAGAAGCTGCGCGAGACGCCCCAGGTCGGGTACGAGCTCGTCCAGCCGCCGTTCCAGCCGCCGCCCCAGCCCGGCGAGTAGCACGAGCTGTTCCAGCCGCCGTTCCAGCCGGTGTTCCAGGTCGGGTACGAGCTGGTCCAGCCGCCGTTCCAGCCGCTATTCCAGCCCGGCGAGTAGTAGCCGCTGCTCCAGCCGCCGTTCCAGCCGCCGTAGCTGCTGACGTACAGGCTGCTCGACCGCCAGCGCGGGCCGCAGCTCCAGCAGGCCTGGGCCGGCGACTCGCGATCCATCTCGCTCGCCGCGGCGGTGACGCCGAGGACGTCGCCGGCCCCGGTGATCGTCGTTTTGGCCGTCCCGGTCCGTTCGCGGTCGAGTTCTCCCGCCCAGGCCGAGGTCGAAAGGCCGAGGGCGACCAGCGCTGTCAGTAGACCGTTGCGAATCATCGCTCACGCTCCTTCGTGGATCCGCACGGGGCGGCCCCACGGACGTGATGGTCCAGTGATGTCGGGCCCCCGAGCCCGTTCCTCGTCCGACCGGACCAGCGGACGAGGTGCGAGAACGGCCCCAGCCGCCCCGCGAACTTCCCAGCCGCATTGTATCCCGGCCGAAAGTGACGAGCGAACTCGTTTTTCCAACTTTTCCAACGCACAGGCCCCCGGACGGGGTGGACCGCCCGGGGGCCTGAGTGGGGACTCGTTACCAGCCGCGGTAGAAGCCGCGGTTCCAGCCGCCGTTCCAGCCGTAGGCCGGGTAGCCGCCCCAGCCGCCGCCGTAGAACGACCGGTAGCCGCCGTAGTAGGCCGGGTAGCCG
>Ga0268299_1000430_pt1 | contig 134491 bp, 111 predicted proteins | sample NOBtaG_FD_193484 | JGI IMG/M metagenome (GOLD analysis project Ga0268299, IMG submission 193484) | Activated sludge microbial communities from bioreactor in Nijmegen, Gelderland, Netherland - NOB reactor | ecosystem: Engineered > Bioreactor > Aerobic > Activated sludge | place: Netherlands...
CCGAGCCGAGGAGACCGCGACCATGCGCACGGCCCGCTGGATCTTCCTGCTCGCCGGCCTGTACGGCGTGGCGGTCATCGCGCCGCAGTACTTCCTGGAGCGGCTCGTCGGCGAGGAATACCCGCCGGCGATTACCCACCCGGAGTACTTCTACGGCTTCGTCGGCGTCGGCGTCGCCTGGCAGGTCGCGTTCCTGGTCGTCGCGTCCGACCCGGTCCGGCTCCGGCCAATCATGCTGCCGGCCGTGCTGGAGAAGGCGACGTTCGGCCTCGCCGCCGTGGCGTTGTTCGCGTGGGACCGGGTGCCGCTCCCGCTGCTGGTGTTCGGCCTGATCGACCTCGCCTGGGGGGTGTTGTTCCTTGTAGCGTGGCGGCGGGTCGGGCTACAATCCGCGGCGGGAGGGACGTAGCACGCCGGAGATATGTCATGACCACGCCCGGGGATCTCTCGCGCAGGACGTTCCTTGCCGCGGCCGCCGGAGTCGGGGCGGCCACCATGGCCGGGGCGGTGCCGGTCGCGGTCCAGCCGGCCGCCATCGACGACGCGGTCGCGGAGGCCGGCAAGGTCTGGCCCGTGCCGGGAATGTGCGTCGCCGTCGTCCAGGGCGGCGCGGTCCACGTCAAGGGCTACGGCGTCCGCGAAGCCGGAGCGAAGAAGCCGGTCACGCCGGAGACCCTCTTCGGCGTCGGCTCCTGCACGAAGGCCGTCGCGGCGGCGACGGCCGCCGTCCTCATCGACGCGAAGAAGCTCGCCTGGGACGACCCGGTCCGCAAGCACCTGCCCTGGTTCCGCCTGGCCGACCCGCTCGCCGAGCGCGACGCGACCCTGCGCGACTGCCTCTGCCACCGGCTCGGCATCCACGGCCGGCACGAGACGCTCTACATCCTCGCCCCCTGGCCGCTGGAAGAGAACGTCCGCCGGCTCGCCCACCTCGAGCAGGCGTTCCCGTTCCGGTCGGTGTTCCATTACTGCGGCCTGAACTACTTCGTCGCCGCGGCGGTCCTGTCCGCGGCGGCCGGCAAGCCGTGGCACGAGTTCGCCCGCGAGGCGCTGCTCGGCCCGGCCGGCATGGCCGAGGCCGGCTTCACCGACGGCGACTGGCTCAAGGCCGACGACCGGGCGAGTTGCCACCTGCGGACGCCGGACGACAAGGTCGTCGTCATCCCGCCGTGGAACCCCGGCCCGGACCAGATCGACGCCAACGGCCGGCTCAAGGCGAGCGGCCGGGCCATGGCCGCCTGGCTCCGCCTGCACCTCGCCGGTGGGGCGAACGGCGACAAGCGCGTCGTCTCGGCCGCGAACCTGGCCGAGACGCGCACGCCGCAGATGGTCATCCGCCGGGAGGGGTTCTGGGCCGACGCCTTCCCGATGGCGGAGACGACCCAGCTCAGCTACGCCCTCGGCTGGAAGGTCCGCGACTACCGCGGCCACGGCGTCCTCTCGCACGCCGGCCGGACGACCGGCTTCTCGACCGAGATGGTCCTCGTCCCCAGGGCGGACCTCGGCTTCGCCATCCTGACGAACCTGGACGAATGCTGGCTGCCCGAGGCGCTGATGCACACCCTGCTCGACCAGTTCCTCGGCCTGCCGGCAAAGGACTGGAACGCCCACTACCGCGCCGTCGAGCAGGGCCTGGAGAAGGCGGCCGCGAAGGAGAAGGGCACCTGGGAGGCGAAGCGGAAGCCGGACGCCCGGCCGACGCTCGACCTGGCCTTGTACGCCGGCACCTACACCGAGCCGGCGTACAAGGACGTGACCGTCACGCTCGTGGGCGGCAAGCTGTGCATGCGGTGGAGCCGGTTCGACGCCGAGCTGCGGCACCACTACCACGACACGTTCACCGCGACCGGCGGCGCCGGCGTCAACGTCCGCAATGAGAACTCGCTCCACGGCGAGGCGGTCCGGTTCCTGCTCGACGGTGAGGGGCGGGTCGGCGCGCTGGAGTGGTACGGCCAGCGCTTCCAGCGAGAGCGGGGGAACTGACCACGTGAGCCCCGTGACGATCCGCGTCCTCGGCCCCGGCGACGGGGCCGTCCTGGACAACGTCGCCGACGACGTGTTCGACGGCCCGGTCGATCCTCGCTGGAGCGCCGAGTTCTTCGCCGACCCGCGGCACCACCTCGCCGTCGCCCTGGACGCTGACCTCGTCGTCGGCATGGCGTCGGCGGTGTGCTACGTCCACCCGGACAAGGCTCCGCAGCTGTGGATCAACGAGGTCGGCGTGGCCCCGACGCACCAGAACCGCGGCGTCGCGAAGCGGCTCGTGGCGGCGCTACTCGACCTGGCCCGGTCGCTCGGCTGCGTCGAGGCGTGGGTGGCGACGGAGCGCACCAACCCGGCGGCGATGCGCGTCTACGCCGCCGTCGGCGGCGAGGAGTCGCCGGACGTCATCGTGATGTACACCTACAAGCTGACCACCGACGAGGGGCGAGTCGAATGAGCGCGAAGCCGGTCCGCATCATCCTCGGCGTGCCCGGTCCCTGGGAGGACCGGCCGGTCATCGACGTCGGCGGGGACTACGAGGTCGAGGACTACCCGCCCGACCCGAAGCTGCGCCGCGCGTTCGAGGTCGCCGGCGAGGGCCGGTTCGACGAGGCGACGCTCGCGGCGATCGCCGCCCACCGGCGGACGCTGTACCTGCTCGGCCCTGGCGGCTCGGTGCCGCTGGCGTGGCAGGCGATGTCGGCGGCGGTGAAGCTCCTCGACGCCGGCGGCCTGGCGGTGAAGATCGAATCGACGGGCAAGGCCCACACGGCGGCGGCGTGGCGCGAGGTCGCGGCGAGCGGCGACCTGTTCAAGCTCTACGCGACGTTCGTCGTCCTGGTCGGCGGCCGGGAGTGGAACTACTCGTGCGGCATGCACAACCTCGGCCTGCCGGACGCGACGGTGCCGGCGAGCCTCGGCCTGGCGGACGGGGCCCGGACGCTGAACGAGTTCCACTGGTACCAGCTGTCGGCGTCGCCGACCCTGGCGAGCGGCCACACGATCCAGGTCCAGGCCGACGGGCCGACTTTCCGGCTCGACCTTCGGCCTTGTACGCAGTTCAAAGCGGAGAACCCGTTCCATAACCCGTTCGGGGTGTGGCACCTGGAGTTGGTCGAGCCGAAGTGACCTTTCGACGAGGGGGCCGCCGCACAAGCAAGCAAGCAAGGGTGTCCGGCTTTGTTTCCCAGGGTGCGCGAAGCGCGACCCTGGGCTATTGTAGGTAACGCCTTCGGCGTAACCGACGCCCCGGGCCGTCTGCTGCCCCGAAGGGGCTACCTCGAATAGCCCAGGGTCGCGCTTCGCGCACCCTGGGAGACTTGCGCGGCGGGCTCGGCTCAAGCAGAGGCGGCCTTCTGGCCGAACCCGCTGTCGGCCCACTTCTTCGCGGCGGCGGCCTTGCGCTCCTCCGTCAGCGGGCTGCTGAACGACCAGGCGTGGCCGAACGGGTCCACGATCTGGCCGTATCGGTCGCCCCAGAACATGTCGTCCGCCGGCATCGTCAGCGTCGCGCCGGCGGCCACCGCCTGGGCGATCGCCGCGTCGCAGTCGGCGACGCACAGGTGGAGCGTGACCGGCGACAACCCGCTGGGTGCCCGCGAGGTGCCGCCGCAGTACTCGGGCATGTCGTCGCACAGGAAGATCGTCGCGTCGCCGATGCGGACGACGGCGTGCAGCAGCCGGCCGTCTTCGATCGGCATGCGGGCCACCTCGACCGCCCCCAGGCCGGCCTTGTAGAACTCGATCGCCTGGCCCGCGCCCTTCACCACCAGGTGCGGGATCAACCCGGTCTGCTCGGCCATGATTGCCTCTCTTCCAGTGTGAGCCACCGCGACCTCCTGATCGCGCGTTCAGATGGGAGATCGGCCACCATGCTTCCTGGACTGTACAATTTCCAGGCGCGCCTCGGCCAGATGGGACACCCCTCTTGAGAGGCCGCCACTGAGGCCGTTCCGCCTGGAGCATCGGCCGTGCGCACGGCTCAACCCGGAGAATCCGCTCCGTAACCCGTTCGGAGTGTGGTACCTGGAGGAAGTAACCGATGGACGTCGAGGAACTCAAGTTCATCGGCATGGTCGGGACGGCCGTCGAAGGCGAGTTCGGGGCGGGGCTGCCCGGCCAGGAATCGATGCCGTTCTGTCAGGGGCTGTATCGTGAGTACGTCGCCCAAGGGAAACCAGCCAAAGCGCGAGCTTGGATCCGTGCTCGGGTTTTGGACTCCTTCCGTTGTCTCGAAACGAAGCCCCAATGGAAGGAGTCGATTCTTCCTACGTGGCCCTTTCGCGACGGCCGACCGATGCTGTTCGTCGGGCAGGTAAACGTCCCCGTGACAGCCGTCGCAGAGGAACTCTCTTTGGCAGGTGGGACGCTCTACATCTTCGGCATGGAAGTTCCGAACGAACACGGGTGGAGCATGGAGTACGAGGTGCTCGAACAACTTCCCGGTCTGTGAGACCGGGTGGCGGCACCTCTTCGTTCCCTTGCTCGCGCGTCGGGCTCGGGTGCTCACTTCCCGACGACGTCCGCCAGCTCGAACGCGAACACGTCGCCTAGTCCCTTGCCGCGCGGCCGGTCGCCGAGCGTCCGCGGATCGACACCGACGACGAGGATCTTGCCCGTCTCCCGCGACACGACCACCTGAGTCGCGAGTAGGTCGAGCCGCTTGCTCGCCCGCAACTTCATATCGGGGTAGCTGTACACGTCGAGCGTCTGCTCCCGGCTCAGGACGAACGCTAGCTTGCGCTCCGCGTCGAACGCCGCGTGGAGGAACGGCTCCAGCGCCGTCTGGAAGCGCATGTCCTGCTCGCGCTCGCCGGCCAGCCGCAGCACCGTGCCGGAGCGGAACAGCAGCAGGCCGCCGTCCGGGCTCAGGACAAACTCGCCGCCCAGCGGCTGCCGGCCCGGCGGGGCCGCCTTCGCCGTCGCGGCGTTCTGCTCCGGCCGGTCGGCCAGGTAGAACGCCTCCAGCGTCCCCGGCTGCACGCCCTGGCTCGAATGGTACAGCCGCTTGCCGTCGGCCGTCAGGCCGAGCAGCGACTGCGTCCAGACGCCGCTGTGCCGGTTCACCAGCCGACCCGTCGCCAGGTCGATCACCCGCACGTCGCTCCAGCCGTCGTCGTTGCCGGAGACGTACGCCCGCGCGTCGGCCACCGCCAGGTCGTAGCCCGGCGTCTCCAGCGCGACCTCCCGCCGCACCGCCAGCGTGACCGGGTCGAGGACGAGCAGCTTGCCCGCCGGCTTCGTCGCCACCAGGGCGACGAGCGTCTTGCCGTCCGGGCTGAGGCGGACGACCTCGGTGCCGGCCGGCACGTCGACGGCCTTGTCGCGCCGCAGTGTCGCCACCTCGATCCGGGCGAGCTTGTTCGCCGTCACGTTGAGGTAGAACGCCCACTTGCCGTTCGGCGACAGGAGCAGGTTCGTCAGCGTGCCGCCGACCTCCAGCCGGCCGGACGCGCGCAGCTCGCCGGCCGGCGGCGTCACCGGGCGGACGACCGCGCCTGGGTTCGTGTTCGGGTAGGTGTCCGTCGTCGTCGCGGCGGCGAGGAGCTTGTCGAGCGCCCACGGCAGGACGACGCCGTCCCGGCTGGCGGAGAGCGTCTTCTGGCCGCCGTCGAGGAAGCGCACCGCGACGACGCCCTCATTATGACGACGGAACGCCTTCACCTCGGCCGCCTTCGCCACGTCCCACAGGCGGACCGTCGCGTCCGCCCCGGCCGAGGCGGCGTACTTGCCGTCGGCCCGCAGTGCGACGCCGACGACCGGCCCCTCGTGGCCGGCGAACTTCGCCAGCTCCATCGCCTTCTCCACGTCCCACAGGCGAACCATGCGGTCGTCGCCGCCGGTCAGCAGCGTCGCCCCGCTGCCACCGAACGCCAGCGAGCGGACGGTGCCGGGGATCGGCAGCGTCTGGACCACCTTGCCCGTCGTCGCCTCCAGGAGGAAGACGCCGCCGCGGCCGGCGATGGCGACGTGCTCGCCGTCCGGCGTGAACGCGACCGCCTCGAAGTACCGCGCCCCGTCCTGGCCGTTGGGGAACTGGAAACCCTCGTCGCGCGTGCCGCGTTCGAGGTTCCAGCGGAACGCTTCGTGGTCGAGGCTGGTCGAGACGGCCCACCGGCCGTTCGGGCTGAAGGCGACGCTCGTGACCAGGTTGGCGTGGCCGTCGAACTGCGTCACCTGGCGGGCGGTGTCCACGTCCCACAGGCGGACGGTGCCGTCCTTGCCGCCCGAGAGCAGCCGTCGGCCGTCCGGGCTGAACGCCACCGCCCAGACCGACGCCGTGTGGCCGATGCAGCGGCGCAGCTCGCGGTTGGCGGCCACGTCGAAGATCACCACCGTCTTGTCGGCGCTGGCGAACGCGGCCAGGTCGCCGCCGGGGCTGAACGCGACGGCGTTCGCCGGGGCGGACTGCGCCTCGAGCGGGTCGAGCTCGCCCGTGTTATCCGGCAGGATCTGGCCGACGTTGCCCGGCCGGAACGCCGCGCCGAGGCGGAACTCCTTGACCACGTCGGCGAACGCCTGGACGACGACCTGCCGCGGCACCGTCGCCTCGGCGACCTTGAGCGCCCCGAGGTTGCGGGCCAGGGCGCTCTCGCCCGTCAGCCGCTCCTGCAGCGCCTTCGGGTCGAGGCCGAACTCGGCCGCCAGGGTCGGCAGGTCGACGTCCGCCTCGTAGCGCACCGTCACCGTGTTGACGACCTCGTTGGCCGACACCTTGTTGCCCGTCGCGGCGAGGGCCTTCTGGTAGCGGCGGGCGTCGTCGTCCATCAGGGCGCGCGTGACGTCCTTCGGCGGATACAGCGCACGCACCAGGTCGGCGTCGGCCCGCGAGAACGCCTTCGGGTTCTTGCCGACGTGGTCGCGGATCATGTCGTCCTTGGGCAGGATGCCGGTGATGTGGCAGCTCATGCACGAGATGCCGGCCTCGACGGCCCGGTCTGGCCGCTTCGGGTCGCTGACGATCTGCTGCGGCCCCTTGTTGAGGCGCAGGTTGTTCGCGTCGACCAGGACGAAGGCGTGCAGGCCGTTCGGCAGCTCGAAGATGACCTCGCCGCCGGCGTGCAGGAACGTGTTGTCCGTCAGGCCCGGCCCGAGCGGATAGGCGAAGACGTTGCGCCGATCCGGCAGTAGCAGGTCGCGCTCGACGAGGTTCTGCTGCACCGCGTCGAAGTCGTAGCTGCGCCAGTACGCCCCGTTCTGCGAGTCATGCCGCTCCAGGATGCGGTTGTTGCGTGAGACGCCGGAGCCGATAAAGCCGGCCCGGGCGATGCGCTCCTGCTGGATGTTCAGGGCGGTGTCGACTCGCAGCTGCCGCTCCAGCTCGGAGAGGTTGGTCGGGATCTGGAGCAGGTCGTAATACAGCGGGGCGCGCGACGCCGTCGCGACGAACCAGTCCGCCCGCACGGCCGGCATCCGCGTCCCGGTCGCGACGAGGACGGCCTTCGCCGTCGCGGTGTCGTGGAGGATGCCGTAGGGGTACTCGTTGAGCAGGCGGTTCCAGAGGTTGGCGTCCCACTGGAAGTCGCGCAGGTCGATCCGCAGGACGAGCCCGGCCGGGTCGATCTGCTTCGGATTGGTCAGCTTCGGGTGCCACGACAGGCTGTTGAGCAGCTTGGCAAGCGCGTTCCGATACGTTTGTAACTCGTCCGGCCCGGCCCCGCTATTGGCGAGCGGCACGAGCGTGAAGTAGCGCACGAAACGCCGCGCGCGGCGATCGACCTTCTCCAAATCGGCGAGCATCCACTCGTAGGCCTCGGCCTCGTGGACGACCTTTCGAGCGTTGTTGACGACGGGGTGGGCCCCGGCCTCGATCCAGCGCTTGACCGTCTCCATCTCTTTGGCGGTCGGCCGGGGCTGGACGTCGGCGGGCGGCATCTTGCCGGCGGCCATCCGGCGGTAGACCGGCGACTGCTCGACGGAGCCGGGCGTTATCTTCTTGCGGGCGACGAGCTTATCGCGGTCGAGGATGAAGTTCAGGCCGCCCTCGACGGAGCCGTCCTGGCCGTGGCAGCGGTAGCAGTGCGTCTGGAAGACGGCGAGGGCGTCGCGGGCGAGGGCGGCGTCCTCGGCGGCGAAGGCGCGCGACGGCAGGAAGGCGAGCAGCCCGGCGAGCCAGATGGCGGTGCGCATGCGAACGTCTCTCCCGGCGACCTCGATCCCGCCCTCCAGCCTACCCGATCCGGCGGAGGAAGCCCATCCCTTAGACGAGGCGGGCGGCGCGATAGTTTACCTCACCCGGGCGCGGCTCCGACGATCCGCAACCGACCTTTTCCTCCCGCCCGGGTCCGTGGTATACCCCCTTCCAGTGTCCCAGCGGAAGGAGGTCCCCATGGCGGTGAAACCGGTCCCGGACGGCTACCACAGCGTCATCCCGTACCTGCTCACCCCGCCCGGGTCGAAGATCGTCGAGTTCCTCGTCGCGACCTTCGGCGCGAAGGTCGTCCGCCTCATGCAAGGCCCCAACGGCACCGTCGGCCATGCCGAAGTCGAGGTCGGCGACTCGAAGATCATGCTCGGCGAGGCGTGCGGCCAGTGGCAGCCGACGAAGTCGTCGGTCTACGTCTACGTCCCGGACTGCGACGCGACGTACCAGGCGGCCCTCGCCGCCGGGGCGACGTCGATCCACGAGCCGGCGACGCACTTCTACGGCGACCGCAGCGCCGGCGTCGTCGACCCGGCCGGCAACGTCTGGTTCATCGGCACCCACGTCGAGGACGTGTCGGAGGAGGAATTGCGCCGCCGGCACGAGGCGATGAAGCCGGCGGCGTGACGGCCACTTTCTTCGTGGCGGCAGGCATCCTGCCTGCCGGGCGGTATGAGAATCGGCAGGCTGGAAGCCTGCCGCCACGAAAGCCACCGCGTCGTGACGCCGGCCGGGCCGATCCCTACCTTGCCACCAGGAGGGACGACAATGACCGCGCAGGCACTTTCCGGCAAGGTGGCACTCGTCACGGGGGCGTCGGCCGGTATCGGCCGGGCGGCGGCGATCGGCCTCGCCGAGGCCGGGGCCGACGTCACCCTGAACTACCTCGGCTACGACGACCAGGCCGCCACGGCCGCCGGCCAGATCCGCGCCCTCGGCCGGCGGGCGAAGCTCTGCCCGGTCGATGTGTCGGACCGGCCCGCCGTCGAGGCGATGGTCGACGGCGTCGTCGCCGAGCTGGGCGGCCTCGACGTCCTCGTCACGTCGGCGGTCTACAGCGACCGCGACTTCTTCTACAAGGCCGACCTCGCCGGGTTCGAGCGGACGATCGCCGTCAGCATGTGGGGGGCGTTCTACGCCCTGCGCGCCGCGGCGAACGTCTTCATCCGCCAGGGGCGCGGCGGCTCGGTCGTCGTCGTGTCGTCGCCGCACGCGAAGAACGCCATCCCGAGCTGCATGGCCTACAACATGGCGAAGGCCGCCCTCGACCAGATGGCCCGCACCGCGGCGGTCGAGCTGCTCGCCCACAAGGTGCGCGTCAACATCGTCTACCCCGGCTGGACCGACACGCCCGGCGAGCGGAAGTTCTTCACCGAGGACGTGCTGGAGCGCTCCGGGGCGAACCTGCCCTGGGGCCGGATGGCCCGGCCGGAGGAGATCGCCCGCGGCATCGTCTGGCTGTGCGACCCGGGGTCGGACTACATCACCGGCTCGACCCTGTCGATCGACGGCGGCTCGACCCTGCCGTGGTGGTCGCGGCGCGGCACCGGGGAGTTTTGACCGCGCAGCGAGACGGCCCCCGAGGGCGGGGGCCGTCCCGGCGACGGAGGCGGTCACTTCATCTTCTTCTTCTTCTCTTCCCACTCCTTGATGTACTTCTCCGGGTTGTCGTTGAACGCGTCGCGGCAGCCGGAGCAGCAGACGTAGTACGTCACGCCCTTGTGGCTGACGGCCGACGTGCCGAGGCCGCCGGTGACGACGCAGAGGTTCTTCTTCTCCGCCTTGGCGAGGCTCTCGCCGACCTTGTTCGCCTCGCCCTTGTACTCCTTGACCCAGATCGTCGCCCCCTCGGCCTTGCGGTCCACGTAATAGAGGAGGCGCACCCCTTCGGCCGCGGTCGTCAGCGAGATGCGGTTCGTCTCCTTCGTCTCCGGGTTGACCGAGTCGAGGTCGAGGCGGCCCTTCTTGAGGTCGCCCTTGTAGACGCGCGCCTTGCCGTCGAGGGCGACCAGGCTGAGGACGTACTTCTTCTCCTTGGCGTCGTACTTCAGGTCGCCCTCCTTGAAGAGCTTGCTGTCGGCGAACTTGACCGCCATCCAGGAGTCGTCGCCCTTGAAGCGCCAGCCCCACTCGATCTTCTCCTTCCACAGGCCCTTGACGGGGGTGGAGGTGCTGACGTTGCTGCCGGCGGAGTTCCACTCGCCGATGAACTCGTGCAACTCCTGCAACGCCTCCTTCGCCGCGTTCTTCTCCTGGGCGACGGCGTGCAGGCCCATGCCGACGACGAAGAGCATCACGCCCAGCGCGAACGTCCGCTTCATGAAATCGCCTCTCCCGGTGGGTGGTTTCCCTCTCGCAATCTCCGACGCGCCGCGGCGGGGGTTGGTTCCCCGACGGCGGCCGATGTCCCGATGATCGCGCATCGGCGGGACGGCCGCAAGCCGAAAGACCGCCCGGCAGTCGTCGCTGAACCGGCTGGTCAATCCGGGAGAGATGCGACCTCACCGCCGGCGCGAGACGCCAGCGCGGGCAGGAGCGGGTCGGCGTCGTAGGACAGGAAGCGGGCGGAGCCGTCCGCGAGGACGAAGTGGGTCCCGCCCAAGTGAGGACTCCAGAAGTGGAACACATCGCAGTCGTTGGTCGCGTCGCCGGGGCGGAATGCGTAGGGACCGCGAGGGCACTGGCGGTACCGTTCGAGCCGGACGCCGCGCATCCGGTTCAGTTCACGGACGCCGAGGTGCGAGTCACACGAGCCGGTGAGTCGCTGACCAATGCCGGCGTACCACCAGCCAAACCGTAGGTCGGCGCTCGGCGGACGCTCACCCACAAGCAGCGTGTTGCTCGTCCCGTCCGGGATCCGCGCCAGATTGGTCTGCGAGTTGGTGTACAAAAGGCCGTCGCGAGAGGACAGATCCCGTCCGCTGACGCCGAGGTACGAGGTATGGGCGTGGACGCCTCCCAGGATGCGATACGGGGTGAGCAAGCGCGGATCAGCCGGACAGGTGAGCACCGGGACCACGACCCCGGCCGGGTCGTGGCTCGGGCGGAACGGGTTCGGGTTCTCTCCAAACGCCGAGGGAATCCTCGACCACAGATTTTCCTGTTCAAGGTAGGGAAGGACGCGTGCTTGCCAGGACAGGTAGGGGTACGGCAAGGGCGAATCCCGATGCACCGAACCGGGCGGGAAGGCCGTGTGGGCATCGTGGTAGCCGTGGAGGGCGAGTCCGAGCTGGCGGACGTTGTTCAGGCACGAGGTCCGGTAAGCGCTGCTCCGTACCCGCTGCACGGCGGGCAGAATCAGCGCAAGCAGCGTCGCCAGGATCGCGATAACGGCGAGGACTTCCACGAGCGTAAAGCCGGAACGAGCGCTGATCGGGGGCCTGCCTGACGCGGTCATGTTTGCAACCCCGTGCGCGGCCGGCACCACCAGAAGACGCCAAATGCGACGAGCGCCACGCCAGCTGCTCCGGTGATGCCGTACCAGGTCGTCGCGTTCCCGGCCGGCTTGACCGGTTCCGGGTCCAACTCGACGGGCGGAGCGGCGTTGGTTCGAGGGATCAGCCGGCCGTCTTTCCAGGTCCAGAATACCGGCTTGCGATCGGGGATGTTGATCACCTGGCCATCGCGCACGTTCATGCCGCTGAGGCGGAATACATCGGCAGCCAGGGGCTGATTGAAAACCGCCGACGTGACCTCGACGGTTTCGGATTCCGTGACGACGTTGTCGTCGCGCCGTTCGTAGACCGTCCGCTTCGGGAACCAGACCTTCCCCCATTGCCGCATCTCAGATTCGACCGTGAAGAGCATATCACGGTCATTTTCGCGGACGGCGACCGAGATTTTCCCGACGCTGTGATCCCACGCGGGGACGACCCAGATTTTCACGAGCCGTTTCCGCAAGATGAACTCGAGCCGCCAGCACGATTCGCCCCGATAGTTGTCCGAGGCGACCCGCAATTCCGTCCGGGTAGGTGCAAGGAAGTAAGTATTGAAGTCGTAGTACTTTAACCCTTGGGCCACTTCAGTCCCCCAGCCAATCAAGCGAGGGTCGAAGCGAAAATCCAGGTTCAGGTGCGTCTTTTCCTCCATCGGTTTGTAATTGAGGACCTCTGTTGTGCTCGTGGCGTCGGGCAAAAAGAAATGGACGTATCGCCCTTGTTCCTCGCAGTTCAGGCAATGCTGGATGATCGATCTCTGCGCCGTGGAAGGCAGCACGGCCGGCGACTGCTCGGCGTCGATCCGGATGCGATTTTTTCCTTCATCGAACCAGATCGAGTAGTTCTGAGTGTACTGAGGCGGCAACCTCGCCTGATTACCGAACTGCGAGGTGCCGGTGGCCTCGAAGGTGACGTGGCCGGTGACCAGGGCTTTCCGCTGCGCGAGGGCGGCATCTTCGATCGACCGGAACGACGGTTCATTCTGCATGGCCAGCGACAGCAATGGAACCATCGTCAGGTAGGACAGAGACGAAAAAACCTCTGGCATGAGTTCGCCCTCCGCGCCAGAACAGGGAACGTTTCGACAATTCTCATTCTCAGTCGCACCACTCCCGTCACCCACGGGGCTCGCTGCGCCCTCCGTCTCGTGTTCTACTTTGCCGGGTCTTCCTCGGCGCACCACGCCGTCACCCACGGGGCTCGCTGCGTCGTAAGCCCGTTCAACTTTCGGAGACACTTGCCCAGCGATTCGTGCCAGTAGCACTTGTATTCCGTGCAGCAATCAGTCGGGACCCCCACGTAGACGTAGGTCCCGCAGTCTTTCAGATACTTCCAGTCCCAGTAGTGTTTCTCACTGATACGAAACACCATACCTTCACACTCATTCTTCTCCTGCCAGGTCGGACAATCTTCCTTGTACACGACGCATTCGGGGCAGTACAGCAGGTACCCGTATTCATCCGGGCACGGCCCGTCCGCGAACGCACTGCTGAAGATGACGAGCAGGCCGGCGAACAGCAGGAGGCTGAGGGAGCGATACAGGATCTGAGCCATCTGACACCTCCGCGTCAGGGGGTCGATAGAACCTTCACTGGCACTCGGATCAGCGAATCAGGTCGCGAGCCTGTCTGGATGAGGATTTCCATGTCAACGTTCTGCAACGCCGTTCCGCGTTGTTTGGCGTCGAAAGCCACACGGACTGTCCGGCCATCTTCTCCGACTGTCGGCACCAACGAGGGGTGCGTCGCGCTGACCTCCCGAATGATGAATTGAGCGAGCCTGCCCGGTGAGAGTGCGATCAATTGCGGGTTGATTTCCCCTTCACGAATCTCGACGACGGAAGGCTCGACCTCGATGTCCGGTTCGATCACGCCTTGAATGGGGATCTTCATCGCCCGGAGCGGGCCTCCTTTCAGTTCGTACTCGACGATGACGCTCACGCGAGCCGTGCCCCGGGCCCTGCCGGTATTCCACACGACCTTCAGATCCCCTTGGCCACCCGGCTGGAACTCCGTCACGCTCGGAGAGACTTCCAAACAGCCACAACTCTGGCGGATTTCCGTGATCCGCACTGGGACCGAGAAGTTGTTGCGCAACTGCACGTGAGATTCGACCCGCTCGCTTTGTCCGACCCGCTCATGAGTAACCACGCTTGGAGTTGCGACCAAGCCCGGCGGGACTTTCGTGAGCGCGCGATAGGCGAGGGTAACCGCAAGCAGCGTAAAGGCTGCCCCCACCAGGAACGCGATCGAGCGAATCGCTTGCACGGTTACTCCTGCTCTCGGGACCCCAAAGCCCGGTTGTTTTCGGCCGAGTTTGCCCCTCTTGCCACAAGGGCTCCGAACGACTCGACGCTTGGAGTTACCGCGGACACGACCCCATCCTTGATCCAGATGAACTGCGGCGTCGCGATCTCCCACTGCCGATCCGACCGGAGCGTCCCACGCCACACCCTCAAGTGGAGAGGAAGGCGATCCACCCCAGCATCCACCGCGTCTGACGGGATCTCGGCAAGCACGAACCGTCCGCGGCCTGCCCACCTCTCCGCGAGGTGGAAGTAGCGCTCCCTGGCGGCCGCACAACTCGAGCAGCCGGTGCGGTGAATCATCACGAACACCGACCCCTCACCACCCTGGGCGTCCAGGTCGGCCATCAACTCGTCCACCGATCCACCGACCCAGGTTTCCGGTGCAGGGATCAATGGGTTGCCGCCACCGATTGGCAATCGCTCTTGCTCCAAAGTCAGGCCGACGCCCAGCCCCAACAGAGCCATCACGAGGATCGTCGCGACCTTTTGCCCGTTCGCCACCCCATCACCCGGATGGCGTTCCAACCACAGCCACAGCACGGCACCGAGGTCGGCCACGGCCATCACCACGGGCGAAACCGTCGCGACTCCTGGAAAGCAGCCGCAAGACGGCTCCCCGAGAAACGCGCGAACCGCAGCCACCCCGAAGAAGACCGCGAACAGCGGCAAGGCGATCTGGCAGGCCGCCGTCGGCCAAAGCCCCGACACCATCCACAGGCCGAGCGGGAGTTCCACGAAACCCACCAGCCATTCGCCCCCGCGCCCTTCGCCTCCTGCGAGGCCGAAAGCCAGCGCCCGAAGCTTGAGCGTTCCCGCCACCACCAAGAGACAGCCGAGGATTCTAAGGCTCAGCATGGTGGGGCGTCCGCGGCGGCCTTCACTTCCTTCCTAAACTCCACAATATCCACCCCCCCCCTCATTTTTGGCAAGAGGCAATCTCAAAAAATGACAGAGAATCTCGGCAATTACAGGTGTTCATATGCTGAAACATCCTGCCTGTGCCTCCTCATCTTCCGCTGGTGTTCCTGTTTCGGTGGGCGTCTGGATAGAATGATACCGGCAATCGGTCAGCACCGCCCTGCTCCCGGTCCCGACATCCTCTCTCCCGGAGGCGATCTTGCCATGAGCACCGCTCCCCCGTCCGAGCGCGACCAGAGCTTCGCCGAGACCGCCCTGCGCCTCGGCGGCAAGAGCGAGGAAGAAGCCCGCCGCACCGGGGCCCTCGACAAGGCCGACGAGCAGGTCGAAAAACTCTTCCAGCCGCAGTACCAGACCGTCAACAGCCCGATCCACAAGGCCGTCTGGGGCGGCAAGACGCCGCTCGACCTGTTCGCCCCGCCGCGCCTGCCGGCCAGCCACCCGTGCGACGCCGCCATGGAGGCGTCGCTCGCCATCGTCCGCCGCCACCGCCAGGCCGGGGCGATGTACGACGAGCGCAACAAGGTCCGCCCCGCCGTCCTCGCCGAGCTGGCCGAGGCCGGCTACTGGGGCATGCTCATCGACCCGAAGTACGGCGGCCAGGGGGCCCCGTTCCAGCGCTTCACCCACTTCCTGACGCGCATGGCGACCGAGGACGCCATGGTCGCCGGCCTGGCGTCCATCCACGGCTGCATCGGCGCGGTCGACCCGGTCCGCACGTTCGGCACCCCGGACCAGAAGGCGCGCTTCCTGCCCAAGCTGGCGAGCGGCCAGAGCCTGTCCGGCTTCGCCCTGACCGAGCCCGGGGCCGGCTCCGACCTCACCGCGCTCAAGACGACCGCCCGGCTCGACGGCGACGACTACGTCGTCAACGGCGAAAAGCTGTTCATCACCAACGCGATCGCCGGCCGGACCGTCGGCCTCGTCGTCCTGATCGACGGCAAGCCGGCCGTCCTCGTCGCCGAGCTGCCCGAGCAGGAGAACGAGCACTTCCAGACGGTGCCGTACGGCCTGTACGCGCTGCAGCACGCCCACAACAACGGCCTGCGCTTCCGCGACTTCCGCGTGCCGCGCGAGAACCTCCTCAAGCCGACGGTCGGCGACGGCCTGACGATCGCCTACCACGGCCTGAACCTCGGCCGGCTGTCGCTCTGCGCCGGGGCGTCCGGGTCGATGCGCGTCATGCTCGCCAACATGCTGCCGTGGGCCGGCTACCGGCGCACCTACGGCCAGCCGATCGCGTCGCGGGAGCTGGTCAAGCGCCGCCTGGCCCGCCTCGCCGGTCTCATCGCCGGGGCGGACGCCCTGACGGCGTGGGGCTCCTGGCTGATCGACCAGGGCTACCGCGGCGAGATGGAGTGCATCATCGCCAAGATCTTCGGCAGCGAGGCGATGAAGGAAGCCGCCGTCGAACTGTTCATGAAGACGCACGGCGGCCGGTCGTTCCTGAAGGGGCACCTCTTCGGCGACAACGTCTTCGACTACCTCGCCCCGTGCATCTACGAGGGCGAGGGCGAGGTCCTCGGCATGGCGTTCTTCAAGTCGCTCGTCAAGGAGCACGGCAAGGCGTACTTCGAGCCGATCGGCAAGGCGCTGCAGAAGCACGGCATGAAGACGCTCAACCCGGCCAACCCGCTCCACCTGTGGCGGCTTCGCCGCGAGCTGATGTCGTACACCTGGTGGAAGCTCGGCGACTACTTCAAGGGCTGGGACCGGCAGCGCGTCGCCGGCATGGACCCGCGGCTGACGAAGCACCTCGGCTTCGCGCTGGACGCGTTCAACCGCCTGGCGAGCGAGGTGTCCGGCACGATGGTCAAGCACCAGCTCAAGCTGGCCGACCGCCAGTGCCGCATGGCGGAGCTGTCGCAGCGCATCCAGGACACGGTGACGATGCTGGTGACGACGCAGTGGGCGCACGGCCAGGGCCACGAGGCGGCCATCGCGTCCGCGGACATCCTGTGCCAGGACCTGCGGCGGAAACTGACCGGCGAGCGGGTCACCGACGCCTACTTCAAGGACGCGATGGCCCTGGCGGACGTGATCCTCGGCGGCGGGTTCGAGCCGCTGACCGGGGTGCCGGTCGAGGAGATCCTGATGAAGTATCCGCAGTGACTCTGGCCTGAGCACGTATCGGGCGAGATTCCACTCGCCCGACCTCCTTGGTGTTTGGTACACTGCCGTTCATTCCGAAGTCTCTTGCTGAGGGACGACGATGAGCGACCCGACTAGCTGGGGTTGGTGGGCATGGGAGAATAAAGAGAAGCTATGGGCTGCTCTTAAAGAGCTTTACGCCTGGCTCTTTCGAAAGGGCACAACGGAACAAGGTCAGCTGGACGATAGAGGCGTACTTTTTCTCGGCTCTGGAGGGGTCGGGAAGAGCACCCTCGGCAAGATTCTGTCGGGCAATTTCGATCTCTTGTTCGACCTTCCTCGTGCGTATGATGAAAGTCTGGTTCTGGAGTACTACCCGCTCGGTGGTCCAGAAGGGATCAGTGTGGTTGTTCCGCCGGGGCAGCCACATCGTCGAGATGACTGGCCGGCCTTGTTGGCCGATCTCTCGGCAGGAAGGTACCGAGGCGTGGTGCTCCTCAACGCTTACGGGTACCACAACCACGGGATCGGAACTGGGGTGAGCTACAAGGATCACCCGCTCTACCTACGACAGACTCCACCAAAGACGAAGCCAAAGTTTGTAGAGGCGTTCCTCGCCGAGCGAAGGGCCGATGAACTTGAAGTCCTTCGCCAGATCGTGGCACACATCAGCGTCATCCAAGGAAAGGTGTGGTTCCTTTCCTTGGTTACAAAGCAAGATTTGTGGTTCGAGGACCGTGTAGCCGTCGAAGCCTTTTACCGTGACGCCGAATACGGGAAGCTGATCACGGACATCCAAACCAAGCTGAGTCTCCAACGATTCAGGCATGAACTCGTCCTGGCATCCTTGGTGATCAGCAACTTCAAAACTGGCAAGGACGAAATCCTACGATTCAACACCGCAGGGTATGACCATCACGAACACTCCCAGTCATTGATCAAACTCTTCCAGACTTTGGATCAGCTTCGTTCCTGGGAGGTCGAAAATGGGTAGGTCAAAAACCCCACCGAACGAGGTCGATCAGGAATCGACTCGTTTGCTTACTCTCCTTCAAGAGTATACCGGAAAGCTGAATGCGATCGTCGAGAAGGCTCCCAATGATCCGCCTGCCCGAGAGCAGGTGCGAAGGCGAGGAAGAAGAATTGTTCCGGCGGCAAGGAAGCTGGCCCAGTTTGCCTCACAGCGGTTGACGTGGTCGGAAGACGCCCTGCTCAACCTGGAACTCGAACTGCGGCTGGCTGAATTCGAGACCGCCCTTGCTGCTTTCCTTGAGTTGTGAATAGCAGTTCGTCCGAATGGTTCGCTCAATCCCGGTAGTTCTCCCGCACGAACGCCCGGGCGAACTCCACCAGCTGGGCCCAGTCCCGCACCGCGTGCAGGGCGAAGCCCAGCTCGCGAAGCCGCTCGCCCGGCTTCCAGCCGTCCACGAGCGGCAGGTTGAGCACCAGCGTCCCGCCGCCCCTCGCCCGCTCCAGCGCCATCGCGCAGATCTTCGACCCGTGCGTCCCCGTCTCGTCCTTCTGGAGCATCGTGTCCACGCCGTCGTCGGAGATGACAACAACGTGCGCCGGCGGGTCGTCCGCCAGGCGGACGGCGTACGTGTCGCGCAGGACGTGCAGCGGGAACGCCGTGCTGCCGGAGATGTAGCCGGTCAGGATGCCGAGCAGCCGCCGCTCGTCGCGGACGAAGCCGCCCGACGTCTCGAACTGGCCCGGCCCGGACCAGAGCGTCGCCTGGACGCGCGCCCCGCGGCGCAGGGCGCTCAGGGCAAGGATCGTCCCCGCCAGGGCCAGGTAGCTCACGTTCACCGCCGGGTTCGGCATCGAGCCGGAGCAATCGACGTAGATGTCGAGGTCGAGCGGCACCCGGCCCGGCTCCGGCCCCGGCACCAGGCCGTAGACGCGCTGCACCGTCGTCACGCCCGGCACGAGCACCGGCGACCGCATCACCGAGCCGAGCAGGTCGAGGTCTTCCAGGTCTTCGTCCGCGTCCCAGACGGCGTAGCCCTCGGCCATCGGCTCCAGGGCGCGCGGCGTCTTGCGGTCCGGGAACGGGATCAGGTGCGGCAGGGCCCGCTCGCGGTAGTAGCGCGTCGTCACCTCGTGCTGGGACAGGTCGAGGCCGAGCGCCCGCAGCAGCTCGCCGTACGCGAACGGCTCGCGGTGCTGGCCCTCGCGCCGCCCGGTCGGCGCGTCGAGCGGCTCGGTGTTCCGCGGCGTCGGCGTGTCGTGCGGCCGGTCGCCGTCGGTCTGCGAGTCGAGCCCGGCCAGGTCGCGGTCGAAGCTGTCGTCGTCGTCCAGCTCGGCCGGGTCGAGTTCCGTCAGGCCGTCCGGCCAGCCGCCCTGCCCGGCGTGCCGCAGGTCGGCGAGGCCGTTGGCGGTGAACGTGTCCGGCCGGTTGTGGACGTGGTCGTCGTGCAGGTAGGTGAACAGCACCAGGGCGAAGCGCCGCGCCCCGGCGAGCCAGTTGCCGGCGTAGTGGCGGACGAGCCGGGCGACGAGGGCCGCGTCGGCATTCAGCTCGGCCGGTACCGGGCCGGTCGCCAGCGTCCCGGCCGGCAGCCGCCAGAGCACCTCGCACGTGCGGACGTACAGCCGCCACGTCAGCGACGTCTCGCCCCACGGCGTCCGCTGGCCGAGGCGGCGGTAGACCTCGGCGACGTTGACGCCGGCCTGGCGCTGGAGGCGGTCGTTCAGGAGCAAGTCGGCGTACAGGTTGGCGACGAGGTGCTCCGTGTCGGCCGGCAGGTTGACCAGGACGGCGCGGAGGACGGCGAGCAGCCGGCCGTGCTCGGTCAGCGTCGCCGGCACGTGGACGTGGTGGCCGATTTCGTGGGCCAGGACCGCGACGGCGAAGTCCTCCAGGCCGAGGGCGCGGACCGTCTGGAGGTTGACCCGCACGGCCTGGTCGCGCAGCCGGATCGCCGCGATCTGCCCGGCCGCTCCGTGCGGCCGGGCGTCGGCGTCGGACTCGAAGAACGTCGGCGGCCGGAGCTGGGTGAAGGCCGACCAGCGCCCGAGGGCCTCCGGCCAGGCGTCGAGCCAGCGCTGGGCGAGCGGGCTCACGTGGCCCCCGGCATCCGGGCGACGAGCACCGGGCAGGCCGCCTTGCGCAGCACCTGCTCGGCGACGCTGCCGAGCAGCAGGCGCGTCAGGCCGGTCCGGCCGTGCGTGCCGAGGACGATCAGGTCGGCCTTGTTCTCGCCGGCGACGCGGAGGATCTCCGCAAGCGGGTCGCCGTGGACGAGCAGGACGTCCTGCGGGAAGCGCGTGTCGGCCGGGTGGCCCTCGCGCAGCCGCTCCCGCAGGCGGGCGTTCTCGGCGATCGGGTCGGCCGGGACGACGCCAGTGCCGTAGACGACGGTCGGCTCCGGGGCGACGTGGAGCACGATCAGGCGGGCGTTCGCGTCGCGGGCCAGCGCGCAGGCCAGCCGGTACGCGGCGGCGGCCGACTCCGAGAAGTCGGTCGGGTGCAGGACGGTCTTCAGCGGCAACATGGCTCGACCCTCCCGTTAGGTCACGGCGCGGGCGGCGTCCCGCAACAGGCGGATCACCGCGGCGTCGTCGACGGGTGCGAAATCGCGGTAGTAGCAGCCGACGGCCCGGAACCACGCCGGCCGGACTGGGCAGATCACGCCGTCGCAGAACGGCTCGACCAGGGCGACCGCCTCCGGGGCGGCGACTGGCACGGCGACGAGCACTTCGTGTGGCCGGCCGTGCCCTTCGGCGCGGAGCATCTTCAGCGCGGCGATCATCGTCGCGCCGGTCGCCAGGCCGTCATCGACGACGATGACCGACCGGCCGGCCGTGGCCGGGAGGGGCCGGCCCCCGGTGTACAGGTGCCGCTGCCGGGCCAACTCGGCGGTCTGGCGCCGGCACTCCTCGACGAGGTAGTCCGCCCAGCGGTCGGCGACGTCCTCGCCGTCGGGGGTGAGGTAGACCTCGCCCGACTCGGCGATCGCGCCGATCGCCAGCTCGGCGTGGTCGGGATGGCGCAACTTGCGGGCGAGGGCGACGTCCAGTTCGGCGTCGAGCTCGCGGGCCAGCACCGCCCCCAGGACGACGCCGCCGCGCGGGATGCCGAGCACGAGCGGCTGACGCAGGTCGCGCTCCCGGACGTGCCGCGCGAGCTGGAGCGCCGCTTCTTCGCGGTCGCGGAACATGGCTGTGACCCTCCACGGTAGGAGAGGATCTTGCAACTCCCATGCCGGGGGCGGACGGCCCAAAATCCCCGAGCCGGTGCGGCGTCGGTGTGCGGGGGTGCCCAGGTTCGGGGCGTTACCGCACGGATGTGGCGCGTTCGGCCTCGGTCAACGGCCGACGGAGGAACCGGCTCAGGACGACCCCGGCTAGGAGCAGGCCGGCGGACAGGTAGAAGGCCAGGTCGAGGCTGCCGGTCGCATCTTTAATGTACCCGGCCGCCTGCGGCACGAGGAAGGCAATTCCCCAGCCGAGGAAGACGAGGCCGTAGTTCGTCCCGAGGTGCTTCGCGCCGTAGAAGTCGGCCGTCAACGCCGGCAGGAGCGACAGCCCTCCCCCATACTGCCAGAACGCGACGCCGACGACGACGAACAGCAGCGCGACGTTGCCCGACGCCATGACCGCCGGCGTTGCGAGCAGGCACAGGGCGGAGATCGCTCCGTTCAAGGCGTAGGCGTTGAGCCGACCGAGCCGATCCGAATACTGGCCGGTGCCGACCCGGCCGACGGCGTTGACGACGCCGCCGAACGACGCCAGCAGCCAGGCGTTCGCGGCGAGGAACGGGATGCCCTTCGCCGTCTCGTTCAGGATCGGCACCGCGTTGGCGATGACGAGCAGGCCGGACTGCGCCGTGGCGACGAACAGGAACACCAGGGCGTAGAACTGCCCCGTGGCCAGCATCTGGCCCGGGGCCCAGTTCGTCCGCGTGATGCCGGCCGACGCGGCGGCGGGCGGCGGCCCCGGCGGGACGTAGCCGGCCGGCGGCCAGGTCAGCAGCAGCCCGGCCGCGACCACGACGAGGGCGAACAGGCCGCCCAGGACGTAGAAGCTGCCGGACAGGCCGTACTCGGCGATGAGGTACTTCGCCAGCGGGGCGATGTAGATCGCCGCCCCGCCGTAGCCGGCGACGACGATGCCGACGATCAGCCCCCGCCGGTGCGGCCCGAACCAGCGCACCGCCGCCGGCGTCGCCGCGGCGTAGCCGAACCCCATGCCGACGCCGCCGAGCAGGCCGAAGCCGAGGATCAGACCGAGGTAGCTCTTCATCGCCCCGGCGACGACGCAGCCGACGGCGAGGCACAGCCCGCCGAGGATCGCCCCGACGCGCGGCCCGAACCGGTCCTGGACCCAGCCGCCGGGGATCATGCACACGGCGAACGTCACGCCGCAGATCGCGTAGGCCCACGTCGCCTCGGCGTCGGACAGGTAGACCCAGCCGGCGTTGAGGCCGGTCATCGCCTCGCCGACGCGGTCCGGGCTCGGGGCGAGCAGGCCGGCCTTCCAGACGCTCCAGGCGTACAGGATGCCGAGGCAGAGGTTGACCGCCAGGCCCGCGGCGACGACCAGCCAGCCGCGGGCCGGCACGGACGCCGGCTGTTGCATCGGGGACTCCTTCGTGTCGGCGGAGCATACCACGCCGACGCGGCGAGGTGGTATTATTCCGGTAGGTTTCTGGCGAGCCGGAGGGCGGTCATGTCCAACCTCGACGACCGGACCGACTCGATCGTCGGCCCGGTGCCGACATTCGTCCCGGGGCCGAGCCCGGCCGAACCGACCGGCCCGGTCCAGGTGCCCGGCTACGAGATCATCGGCGAACTCGGCCGGGGCGGCATGGGCGTCGTCTACCAGGCGCGCCAAATCCGGGCCGACCGGCTCGTCGCCCTGAAGATGATCCTCAGCGGCCGGCTCGCCTCGGCCGGCGACCTGGAGCGGTTCCGCAACGAGGCCCGCGCGATCGCCCAGCTCGACCACCCCGACATCGTCCAGATCTTCGAGATCGGCGAGCACGACGGCCGGCCGTACTTCTCGCTGGAGTTCTGCCCCGGCGGCTCGCTCGACAAGAAACTCGCCGGCCGGGCCCTGCCGCCGGAGGAGGCCGCCTCACTGGTCGAGCGCCTCGCCCGGGCGATCCACGCCGCCCACGAGCGCGGCCTGCTCCACCGCGACCTCAAACCGGCCAACGTCCTCCTCACCCTCGACGGCTCGCCGCGCGTCACCGACTTCGGCCTGGCGAAGCGCCTGGAGGAAGACGGCCCGACAGCGACCGGCAAGGTGATCGGCACCCCGGCGTACATGGCCCCGGAGCAGGCACGCGGCGAGAAGGATGTCGGCCCGGCGTGCGACGTCTGGTCGCTCGGCACGATCCTGTACGAGTGCCTGACCGGCAAGGCCCCTTTCCGTGGGCCGACCGTCGGGCAGACCCTCCGCCTCGTCGCCGAATCGGAGCCGGCGCGGCCGCGTCGCCTCAACCGCGCCGTGCCGCGCGACCTGGAGACGATCGCCCTGAAGTGCCTGGAGAAGGATCCGCGACGGCGGTATGTCAGTGCCGTGGCTTTGGCGGAAGACCTGCGCCGGTTCCTGGACCACGAGCCGATCCGCGCCCGGCCGGTCGGCGCGGTCGAGCGCGTGGTGAAGTGGGCGCGCCGTCGGCCGACGCAAGCCTGGCTGGCGGCGACCGCCCTGCTCGCGCTGCTGCTCGGCGGCCTGACCGCCGGGGCGGCCTGGCTCTGGCAGCACGCCGAGGGGCAGCGCCGCCTCGCCGTCTCGGCGAAGGGCCAGGCCGACGCCCTGTCCGACGAACTCGAACGGCTCAACTACATCTTTTCCGTCCGGCTCGCCCAGACGGAGGCGCTCGGGCGCGACTTCGACCGGGCGGACAGTCGGCTGCGCGATTGTCCCGAACGGCTGCGCGGCTGGGAGTGGCACCATCTGAACTACGAGTGCCGGGCCGGTGAGCGCGTCCTGCGCGGGCACGGGGCCCAGGTCGTCGCCCTGGCGTACAACAGCAACGGCGGCCATCTCCTGTCGGTCAGCTGGGAGGACGCCAAGGTCTGGGACCTGGCCGCCCCGGCCGTGCCGCGCGTCGTCCGGCTCGACGGCGTGACGCTCTACGCCGGGGCGCTGAGCCCGTCGGGCCGGGTCGTCGCCCTGGCCGGGTTCGTGCCGCCGCGCGACGGGCAGGCCGGACGGGGAGAGTTGCACCTCATCGAGGACGGCCAGCCGCCCCGGCCGCTCGTCGGGATGGCCAAGCTCGTCGGGGCGCTGGCCTTTAGCCCGGACGGTCGGTGGCTCGCCGGCGGCGGCAACGATCCGGTCGTCCGTGTCTGGGATGCCGCCACCGGCGAGTCGGCCGCGACGTGCCCAGTCAGCGGCACCGTCCTCGCGGTGTGCTACAGCCCGGACAGCACCACCGTCGCCGTCGGGCGCAACGGCGACGGCCTGCTGCTGTGGCGGCCGGCCGACGGGACGCGGCGAACGCTCGACGGCATCTCGCGCGCCGGGTCGATCGCCTTTAGCCCGGACGGCCGCACGGTGTACGCCGGGTCGAGCGACGGCCCGGTCCTTGCCTGGGACGTGGCCACCGGCGAACGGACCGAGGTCGACCCGGCGGCGAAGGGCTATCGCGGTGTGGGTGTCCTGGCGTCCGCGGCGGTCGTCGTCACGCGCGAGAAGCAACTCGTCCTGCTCGAAGCCGGCGGGCCGCGCGTCCTGGGAAGCCAGGACGCCGCCATCCACCGCCTGGCCGTCCCGCCCGGCGACTGGTCGATCGCGGTCGGTGGCGGCGACGGCTCGATCCGGTTGTGGCCGGTCGAGCGCGGCTTGCTCGTGGTGGCCCGGCGGTCGTTCCCCGCGCCGGGCAGTCGGGTCTACCTCGCGGCGGACGGCACCCGCCTCGGCACGCTCGGGGCCAGCCGGACGGAGCCACACGGCTACCAGGTCTACGACGCGGCCGGCCGGCAACTGGCCACCGGTCGCGCCGCGGGCGGGGCGCTGGTCGGCGACGACCTGTCGCCCGACCTGGACTGGGTCGCGACCGGGTCGAGCGACGGGTCGGTCCTGCTGACCGACACGGCCGGGGGGCCGTCGCGCCGCCTGCCGCCGGGGCCGCACCCGGTCCGCCGGGTACGCTTCACCCCAGACGGCCGGTCCCTCGCCGCGTGGGGCGAGGGCCAGCTGACGCTCTGGAACCTGGCCGACGACACGATCGCCTACACGGCCGACGTCGGGCCGATCCACACCGGCGGTCTGGTCGCCCTCACCGACCCGCTCAGCTTCTCACCGGACGGATCATTTTTTGCCCACCCGCTCGACGGCGTCGTCGTCCTGCGCGACCGGGCGACCGGCGGCGAGGTGCGGCGTCTGGCCGGGTTCGAGGGCCGGGTCGCCGCGTTGTGCTTCAGCCCGGACGGCCGCGAACTGGCGACGGCCGGCACCGACCGCGGCGTCCGCTTCTGGGACGTGGCGACCGGCGAGCCGACCGGGGCGCTCGTCGGCCCGAGTGAGACGGTGAAGGCCCTGGCGTACGGCCCGGACGGCGACCGGATCGCGACCGGGTCGCGCGACGGCCGGGTGCGCCTGTGGACGCGCCGCGAGGGCCGCGAGGTGCTCGCCTGGGACGCGCCGGGCCGGGACCACGACGCCCGCGACCTCGCGTGGTCGGCCGACGGCCGGCTGCTGATCTGGCGGTGTGACCAGGTCGTCTATCTCGTCGAGGGCAAGGCCGGGAGGTGAGCATGGCCCGCTTCTACCGCGTCTTCGGGGCGACGGACGCCTGCCCGCCGGCGACGGCCGTGCCGGGGGCGACGTTCGGTAAGGAGGGCGACGCCTGGTTCTGGGCCGAGCTGCCCGGGGTGCGGATCGACCGGTTCCTGGCCGGTGAGGAGAACATCCGCGCCGAGCTGAACAGCTGGGCGGCGGTCGTCGAGGCGACGCTCGACGAGCCGGCGGCGCTGATGGAGCGGATCATCCAGAGCCGGCAGCTGTTCGTCGTCCAGGCCGAGGCGGAGGCGGCCGAGCCGGACGCGGAGCGGGTCGCCCGCTCCCTGGCGGCGGCGACGGCCGGCTGCTATCAAGTCGATGAGGGCGGCTGGCACGACGCCGACGGGACGCCGCTGGCCGGCGACGAGGCGGCCTAGGGACGCGCCATGCAATCGCTGAAGGGCTACCGGGCCAAGGTTCGTTCACTGTCGTTCTCGCCGGACGGGGCCTGCCTCGCGTCGTGCGGCGGCAAGGGCGAGAACGTCTCGCTCTGGGCTCTGCCGAAGGGGAAGCGGACGTATCTGAAGGGGCACCGCCAGGCCCTCGCCCGGGTCCGATTCGGCCCGGACGGTCGGCTGCTCTCCTGCGACCAGTTCGTTTCGAGCCGGGTCTGGGAACGCGACCTGGCCGGTCCGTGGACGTCGCGCACGATCCGCGAGTACCTCGCCGATTTCGTCGGCGGGACGGGCCTGGTTTGTCTCCAGCACGAATTCCGATCTTCGACGTATTCCCTGCGTTACACGGACGGCCGATCGGACGCACCGACCCGTCCGGACGTGACCTTCCCGGTATCGCGTGGGGTGGCCTTGTTTGCGGGATCGCCAACCGGCCCATCGGTCGCCCTGCCGTGTTTCGACTACCTGAACGGCAACGCTCGGAACGGCCGCGGGACCGTTCGCCTGGTCCGCCCCGACCAGGCCGAGCCGGTCGTCGAGCGGCTGATCGCCGCCATCCCATACGCGGTGTGCTTCAGCCCGGACGGCGCGACGGTCGCCGTCGGCACGACGAAGTCGCTGCAGCGCTTCGACGTCGCCACCGGCGACGAGCTGCCGGCCCTGAAGGGCCACACGCGCATGGTGACCGGGCTGGCCTACCTGCCGGACGGCCGGCTCCTGTCGTGCAGCACCGACGGCACCGCTCGGACGTGGGACCACGACAGCGCGAAGTGCCTCACCTCCCACGACTGGCAGCTGGGCGAGCTGACCGCCGTCGCCGTCGCGGCCGACGGCATGCGCGCCGCCGCCGGCAGCGACAACGGCGAGATCCTCATCTGGGACCTGGACTGACGGGCGGTACAATACCAACGCCAGATAGCCGCCGGCTTGCCGGCGGGGTTTTCACGACGAAGGCCCCGGGCAAGCCCGAGCTATGTGAAGATGAAGAAGGCGGCCGATGGCCAACGCGGAAAAGTACCTGCGCCCCGACGTCATCCGCCAAGTGGCCCGGCTCGACCTGCGCGCCCGGTTCATCGTCGAGGGCTTCCTCGCCGGACTGCACGCCAGCCCGTTCCAGGGCTTTAGCGTCGAGTTCAGCGAGCACCGCAAGTACACCCCCGGCGACGACGTCAAGGACATCGACTGGGGCGTCTACGCCAAGACGGACCGCTACTATACGAAGAAGTTCCAGGCCGAGACGAACGTCACCGGCTACCTCGTCCTCGACCTGTCCGCGTCGATGGCCTACACCTACCGCCAGGATCTCACCAAGCTCGACTACGCCATCAGCCTCGCCGCCGCGCTGGGCTACCTGATGATCCACCAGCAGGACCCGGTCGGCCTCGTCACGTTCGACACGGCGATCCGGGCCGCCCTGCCGCCGCGCAGCAAGCGCAAGCAGCTCGCCAACATCCTGTCGATCCTGGCGAACGTCAAGCCGTCCGGCGCGACCGACGTCGCGGCGAGCCTGCACCAGCTGGCGAACATGCTGCGGCACCGCAGCCTGGTCATGCTCTTTAGCGACCTGCTCGGCGACCCGGAGCCGCTCGTCCAGGCGTTGCACCGGCTGCGGCACCGCGGTCACGAGGTCATCCTGTTCCACATCCTCGACGAGGCGGAGGTCCACTTCCCGTTCGAGGGCCTGGTCGAGTTCACCGACCCGGAGAGCGACGAGAAGATGACCCTCGACGCGCGCGGCATGCGCAACGACTACCTCGACGCGGTGCGCCAGTTCCGCGAGAAGCTGCGCGTCGAGTGCTTCCAGGCCCGGATCGACTATGTGCCGATGGACACGAGCGTCGGCTTCGACAAGGCGCTGATGGAGTACCTCCTCCAGCGGCAGCGGCGGTTTTGACGGGAGCGGCCCTTGAAGAACCCGCCAGTCAACCCTGAGACGATCCAGTATTTGATCCAGGCCCGGATTCTCCTCGGGATCGTCGGCTTCGCAGTCGGGATCGGGTTATTTACGGCCTGCGGTCAGTTGCCGATTCCGGTGTTGCTGCCAGTCCTGGTGCTGCTCGCCGGGCCGGAGATCGCCACCGGGTGGTGGCTGTGTCGGCGCGAGGCGTACTCGCCACGCGGAATCACGCTTCTGTTTGGCTATGCCGGATGGGGAGTGATCCGTTGGACCACTCTCGCCCTTTATGCCCTCCCCCCATTGCTCGCGGTGATCCTCTACTTCCACACGAAGCTCAAGGTTCAGGCAAGCGCCGTCCCGGAAGCAGCAAGCGCGTTGCTGATCGGCACCCTGCTCTCGTACGGGCTCGGCTTCCTCCTGGGATGTCTGCTCCAGTTCCTGGCCTTCCTCGTCGGGATTCCGCTGGATCGATCGCCGGCCGTCAATCCGGAGGCGGTCAACGCCTGGATGGAGAACCGCGATCCGCCGCCGTAGCGGTGTCGGGTTCGACGCGAGGGCTTGTCACTCCGAAACGCCCTCGACGTAGTACCGGGTGGATTAGGCCCCTCCCCGGAGACGCTGTCATGGCCCTGGCATCTTCCGATCCCATCTCGGACACCCCCTCCCAGGCATTCGTCGATGCCATCGTCACGGAACTGGGTGCCGACGACGGCATCGCCATGCTCCGGACCTACGCCTACTTCCGGGCCAAGGCGCGGATCTATCTCCGCAAAGGCCCCGAGGCGTTCCAGCGCGACGATTTCTTCCACCTGCCCCGGCCGGAGTGGGACGCGGCGACCCTGGCCAACCTCGAACGCGGCTTCCGACAGCTCGCCGAGTGGAAGGGCCTGCTCGCGACCGACCCCCTGGAAGGGATCGACCTGCTCGGCCTGTACCGCATGATGGAAGTGGCCCACTTCCGGCTCGACCGCATCTCGATCGGCGAAGGCCGGCTCGTGAACGCCGGCCTGATCCATCGCGTGGACGGCCGGCCGGTACGGCTGTGCTACCGCCTCGCCACCCCGGCCGTGCCTAAGCCCGCCGGGATGCTGGCCTGGCTGTTCGGCTCCACGCCGCCGCCGGCCCCGTCGCGGGAACTGTTCGGCTACACGGCCGACGACCCGATCCTGTGCTGGGAGCCGCTGGGCGAGCTGACGTACTTGCGCGGGCTGCGCTGCCCAAACGGCCATCCGTTCTCGTACCACCGCATCGGCTCGACGCACGGCCTCTGCCCGGACGCCGCGTCGCACCAGTGGATGTTCCCGCCGGAAGCCCCCGCCCGGCCGGAGTGCCCCGTCGATCTCTACCGGCTGGAGTGCCACGAGGGGGAGCACACCGCCCACCTCTACTTCGACATGTACCACCCCCGCGCCGCCGAGCAGCCGGTGCCGGCGGGGCTGTCGCGTGGTAGACTGGCCTAGCGGCGGGCAGCGGAGACTCGCCTACCCGGCCCGTCGCGACACCGCCATGCAGAGCGAACCGAACACGCCCCAGACGCCGTTCCAGATCAACGTCGCCGACCGCGTCAAGCGGCTGCCGCCGTACCTGTTCGGCAAGATCAACGACCTGAAGTACCGCAAACGCCGCGCCGGCGTCGATGTCATCGACCTCGGCATGGGCAACCCGTCCGACGTGCCCGACCCGCAGGTGATCGACAAGCTCTGCGAGGCGGCCCGCGACGAGCGCAACCACCGCTACTCCGTCAGCAACGGCCTGTTCAACCTCCGCCGCGAGGCCGCCCTCCGCTACGGCCGGAAGCACGGCGTCCAACTCGACCCCGACACCGAAGTCCTCGCCGGCCTCGGTTCCAAGGAAGTGTTCAGCCACATGTGCCTGGCCCTGCTCGGGCCGGGCGACACGGTCATCGTCCCGGCCCCGTCGTTCCCGATCCACGTCTACGCCCCGGCCCTGGCGTCGGCGAACGTCATCAGCCTCGACTGCACCGACCCGGACCGCTTCCTCAGCCGGGTCGCCGAGGTCGCCGAGCACCTCTACCCGAAGCCGAAGGTCCTCGTCCTCAACTACCCGCACAACCCGACGACGACGGTCGTCGAGAAGGACTTCTACGTCGATGCGGTCAAGCTGGCCCGGCGGTTCGGCTTCATGATCCTGCACGACTTCGCCTACGGCGACGTCTGCTTCGATGGCTACCAGGCCCCGAGCTTCCTGAGCGTGCCGGGGGCGAAGGAGGTCGGCGTCGAGACGACGACGATGAGCAAGGGCTACAACATGGCCGGCTGGCGGCTCGGCTTCTGCGCCGGCAACAGCGAGATGGTCCGCGCCCTGGCGACGATCAAGGGCTACTACGACTACGGCATCTTCGCCCCGATCCAGATCGCGGGCATCATCGCCCTGCGGACGTGCGACGACCTGGTCGAGAAGCAGGCGGCCGAGTACCAGCTGCGGCGCGACGTGCTCGTCGATGGCCTGCGCCGGCTGGGCTGGGACGTGACACCGCCGAAAGCGAGCATGTTCGTCTGGGCGAAGTACCCGGCCGAGTGGCGCGACAAGATGGGCTCGATCGACTTTTCGATGAAGCTGATCGAGGAGGCGGAGGTGGCGGTGAGCCCGGGCCGCGGCTTCGGCGACCTGGGAGAGGGTTTCCTTCGTCTGGCTTTGGTCGAGAACGAGCAACGTTTGCGCCAGGCGGTGCGGCAGATCGGCCGCTGCCTGCGCGTCGGCGAGGCGTGAGGGTTATTTCGGGCCGTCGCGGTGCATCCGCAGCGCGTCGTCGCGTCGTTTCTTGAGGTCGGCGTTGTCGGGGTCGTCGAGCAGGAGCCGGCCGACGTGGAACGCGACGGCGAACCATTTTCCTTCCTTCTCGGCCTGAGTGGTTTGCTCGGTGTGATACTGCTTCCGCTCGGCAAGATCCGGCAACGGCCAGGGGGACGCTTCGGCCGGCGGCTGGGACAGGTCGATGAGGACGGCGTTGAGGCCGTCGGGTTTGGCGCTGAACCGCCCATCCGACGAGCGGGCCGGACCCGGTGTGGGTCGTGCTGGGGCATCGTCGGTCGCGACGGGTTGACCGGTTTCGGCGGACCAGGCCAGGAGCTTGCCATTTTCAGCCCAGGCGAAGGCCTTTTTACTGTCGCCGCTGAAAGCTACGCCGGTCACGGAGGCTGTGTGTCCCTTGAGGGCGACGATCTCGGTACCCTTCTCGGCGTCCCACAGCCGAGCCGTCCTGTCCTGGCTGCCTGTAAGGAGGCGTTTGCCGTCGGAGTTGAACGCCAAGCTGAGCACGAAGCCAGAGTGCCCGTTGAGGACGCGGATCCCGCTACCCGTCTCGGCGTCCCAGACCTTTGCCGTCCTGTCCCGACTCCCGGTGAGGATGCGTCTGCCGTCGGGGCTCAACGCCACACTATTCACATCGTCGTTATGCCCCTTGAGGGCGAAGATCTCGGTGCCTTTCTCGGCGTCCCACAGCCGAGCCGTCCTGTCCTTGCTTCCGGTAAGGAGGCGTTTGCCATCAGGGCTGAACGCCACGCCGGTCACCTCGCCGGTGTGCCCCTTGAGGGTGGAGAGTTCGGTGCCATTCTCGGCGTCCCACAACCGAGCTGTCCGGTCCATGCTGCCGGTAAGGAGGCGTTTGCCGTCGGGGCTGAACGCCACACACATCACCCGATCGGTGTGCCCCTTGAGGGCTTGGATCTCGGTGCCCGTCTCGGCGTCCCAGACCCTGGCCGTATTGTCAAAGTTGCCGGTGAGGATGCGTTTGCCGTCGGGGCTGAACGCCACGCTGTATACGGCTGTCTGCCTCTTGAGGGTGAGGATCTCGATGCCCGTCTCGGCATCCCAGACCTTTGCCGTCTGGTCATCGCTGCCGGTGAGGATGCGTTTGCCGTCGGGGCTGAAGGCGACGCTGGTCACATAGCCAGTGTGCCTTTTGATGGTGAGCAGTTCGATCCCCTTCTCCGCGTCCCACACCCGTGCTGTCTTGTCCGTGCTTCCGGTAAGGATGCGTTTGCCATCGGGGCTGAACGCCACGCTCTCCACGGAGTCGTTGAAACCTTTGAGATTGAGGGCGCGGATCTCGGCACCCTTCTCGCCGTCCCACAGCCTCGCCGTCATGTCTACGCTTCCGGTGAGGATGTGTTTGCCGTCGGGGCTGAACGCCACGCAGCGTACCTGATTGGTATGCCCCTTGAGGGTGAGCACCTCGGTGCTCTTCTCGGCGTCCCAGACCCTCGCCTCTCCGGGTTTCCCGTACGTCCCACTGCCGGTGAGGATGCGTTTGCCGTCGGGGCTGAACGCCACGCCGTTCACAGGGTCTCTCTGCCCCTTGAGGGCGCGGACCTCGGCACCCGTCTCGGCGTCCCAGACCCTGGCAGTCCTGTCCGAACTGCCGGTGAGGATGCGACCGCTGTCGGGGCTGAACGCCACGCTGGTCACGGGGTCTGTGTGCCCCTTGAAGGTGAGAATCTCGGTGCCCGTCTCGGCATTCCACAACTTCGCCGTCCTGTCGTAGTTGCCGGTGAGGAGGCGCTTGCCGTCGGGGCTGAAGCTCACGCTGAGCACCTGGGCGGTGTGCCCCTTGAGGGCGCGAATCTCGGTGCCCGTCTCGGCGTCCCACAGCTTCGCTGTCTTGTCGGAACTGCCGGTGAGGATGTGTTTGCCGTCGGGGCTGAACCTCACGCTGTGCACAAAGCTGGTGTGCCCCTTGAGGGAACCGAGTTCGGCACCCGTCTCGGCGTTCCACACCCGGGCCGTACCGCCATTAGCAATACCGCCACCGCTCACGGTGAGGAGGCGTTTACCGTCGGGGCTGAACGCCACGCTGGACACATGTCCGGTAACCCCTGTCCTGAGGGTGCGGATCTCGGTGCCCGTCTCGGCGTCCCACAGCTTCGCGGTGTGGTCCTCACTTCCGGTGAGGAGGCGTTTGCCGTCCGGGCTGTACGCCACGCTGTTGATGCTGGCGAAATGCCCCTTGAGGGTGAGAAATTCGGTGCCTGTCTGTGCGTCCCACACCTTGGCCGTCTTGTCCGCGCTGCCGGTGAGGAGGCGCTTGCCGTCGGGGCTGAAGCACACGCTGCTCACAGGGAGTGTGTGCCCCTGGAAAGTCTGCTTGCTGCCATCGAAACGCCAGCGGAGGTGACGGTGCTCCCATCCTCGCAGGTTCCACTGGCATTCGTCGAGGTAGCGGAACGCATCCAGGACGTTGTTTTCCGCAAAGGCACCCTGGGCGAGCAACAGTTTGCTGGCGTAGATGGCCCACTCGGCCCGTTGTAACTGGTCCTCGGCGCGGGCTTTCTGCCGTTGCGCGTCCTCTTTGGCTTCCGCCTCGGCTTTCTCGCGATCCTTCGCCTCGCTCTCCGCCTTGCGGGCGGCCCGCGCCTCTTCGGCCGCTTTCCCTTCGGCCGTCCGGGCGTTGCCCTCGGCCTTGCGAGCGGCCGTTGCTTCCGCGTCGGCCTGCCGGGCGTAGACCGACGACACGATCACCCCGGCCGTCAGCGTCAGCAGTACCGCCGCGCCGGCCAGCGAGACCACCACGTTCCGCCGCACCCACTTCACCGCCCGCTCGACCACCCCGACCGGCCGGGCCTGGATCGGTTCGCCGGCCAAGAAGCGCCCGAGGTCGTCGGCCAACTCCAGGGCCGTAGCGTAGCGCTTCGCCGGATCCTTCCGCAAGCACTTATGAACGACCGTCTCCAGATCCCGCGGCACCGTGCCGTTGAGCTGCCGCAGCGGCACCGGCTCCTCGGTCAGCACCTGCAACAGCGTGTCGAGCGGCGTCGCGGCTCGATAAGGCGGTCGGCCGGTGAGGCACTCGTAGAGGATCGCTCCCAGGGCGTAGATGTCCGCCGGTGGGCCGATGTCCTTCTTGCCGTCGGCCTGCTCCGGCGGCATGTACGACGGCGTCCCCATGACGCTGCCGGTGCGCGTCGCGCCGGCCTCGTCGAGCTTTTTCGCCAGGCCGAAGTCGGTGATCTTCGGCTGACGATCGGCGGTCAGCAGGACGTTCGCCGGCTTGAGGTCGCGATGGATGACCTGGGCCTGATGAGCCGCGTCCATCGCCTCGGCCAGGGCGCGGACCAGCTCGGCCGCCTCCTTCGGCGGCAGCGGGTTCTTCGCCAGGACGGCGTCGAGCGAGCCGCCGGGGCAGTACTCGAGGGTCATGAACGGCCGGCCGTCGTGCTCGCCGACCTCGAACACCTGGACGATCCCCGGGTGCTGCAACCGGGCGATGGCTTGGGCCTCGGTCCGGAAGCGTTCCACGTCGGCGGACCCGGAGTGGGCTCCGGAGAGGATCATCTTCAGCGCACAGGACCGATTCAGGCCCAGATGCCGCGCCTGGTAGACGACGCCCATGCCGCCGCGGCCCAGCTCCTTCTCGATGATGTACCCGGCGGGGGCGCGTGGATCTCCCGTCATCGGGCGCGAGGTGGCTTCCGGTGGGAGGGTGGCGTCGGGATCGGCCGCCGGTGGCAACGTCGCGTCGGCATCGACGTTCGAGAGCGGCACGGTCCCGTCGTCGGGCTGCGGCATGGCGGGGCTCCCACGGGCGATTTCAGGCACGCGACCGGCGAGCAAGGGCCCATCGCTCCCCTGCTCGCGCTCCGGGTTCCGGGACGTTACTTGATCTGCGACGCGACCTTGTCGCCGGCCTGCGGCTCGGCATTCAGCTTGCCGACCGGGGCCGCCACGGCAGTTTTCGCCTCGACGTCCGTCACCCGGACCGTGCCGAGGTACGTCGCCTTCTCGCCGAGCCGGAACATCTCCAGCGTGTGGCCGACCTTCAGGCCGACGTCGCTGCCGATCGACAGCTGGAGCAGGCCGCCTTGCGCCTTGCTCACCTGGCCCTCGATCTTCTCGGCCGGCGGGTTCTTCGCCGGCTGCTTCGGCTGTTCCGGCTGGCCTTCCTTCGGCGGCTGCTTCGGGCCTTCCTGCTTCGGCTTGAGCAACTTCTCCACCTCGGCCAGGCGCTGCTCCAGCGCCTTGACGCGCTCCTCGACGGGACGAGCCTCGCCGCCGGCGACGGCGCGCTGCGCCTCGGCGATCTTCATGGCGTACTGGAGCTTCTCGACCTGGGCCCGGCTGTCGGCCAGGGCGCGGCGGGTCTCTTCCAGTTCCTTTCGGAGCTTGTCGATCTCGTTCGCCGGGGCCGGCTGGCCCTCGCCCTTGGTCAGCTGGGCGAGCCGTTCGCGGCGTTCCTCCAGCTGCGCCCGGGCGGCCGCCACCTGGTCCTGGAGCCGGGCGAGGATCGGGGTGCCGGGCGCGGCCACCTTCCGGGCCTGCGCGAACTCGTCGGTCAGCTTCGCCAGGACGGCTTCCGCCTCCTTGACCGCGGCGGTCGCCTGGTCGATGGCCCGGTCGTTCGGCCTCGGTTGTGCGGCCTGTTCGCGGAGGGCGCGGATCCGGGCTTCCTCCGCGGCGGCGAGGGCGCGCTCGGCCTGGGCGCGGGCGTCGCGCTCCGCGCGGGCGGCCGCCACGGCCTGGGCCCGGGCCTCTTCCGCCTGGGCGCGCGCCTCGGCGGCCTGCTCGTCGGCGCGGGCCTTCTCCAGGGCGAGTTGCTTCTTCAGCTGGGCGATCTGTTCGAGGAGGGCCTCGACGGTCGGGGACGGCTGGGCGGTCGCCAGGCCGCCGGTCGCGAGCCCGGCCGCCAGGACCAGGGCCAGGCTCCGGAGGGTGGTCTTCATCGGGTCGTCTCCTGTCAGGATTGGGACCGACCGGCCGATTGTCCCGCGCCGCGGCCGGCCTGGCAAGCCGGCACGGGACGCCATTTCCCGGATGTCCGGCGACGAAAAGCGGCCGGGCCGGTCTTGACCTGCCGGCGGGCGAGGGTATGATACGAGCGATGGGGACAGGATTCCCCGGCGGCCACCTGCCGCCCTTCTTCGGCCGTGATGGCCATCTCACTCCCAGGGACGGGTCCCCAATGGCAGCTGTCGAGCCGAGCAAGGATATCCGCGTCCTGCGCGACCCGGCCGTGTATCTGGTGGGCCGGCAAACGATCGCTTCGACCGAGCTGGATCGCTTCCTGGCCGACCACGGCGTCAGCTGGCAGTCGGACACCGAGGTCGCCGGCGAATACCTGACCGAGACGGCCGGCCGGGTCTGCTACATGAGCTTCAGCAAGCCGCGCCCCGGGGGGAACTCGGCGTACCTCGACCATATCAAGGAAGTCGGCCACGGCTCGGTGTTAGAACACGCCGTCTGGTGCTTCCTGATCACGGGCGTCTCCCGCAGCCTGACGCACGAACTGGTCCGACACCGAGCCGGCTTTGGATTTTCGCAGTTGAGCCAGAGGTACGTGGACGAATCGATCGCCGAGTACGTCGAGCCGGACTGCATCGCCGAGGACCCGGAATTGCATGCCCTCTGGCTCGACGCGGTCGGTCACACCCACGCGACTTACGTGAAGTTGGTCGAGGGGCTGGCGAAGAAGTTCGCCGACGAGCCGGACCGGACGCTGCGTCGCAAGATGGCCCGGCAAGCGGCACGGAGTGTGCTTCCGAACGCAACGGAGACGAAGATCTTCGTGACCGGCAACGCGCGGGCGTTGCGGCACTTCATCGAGATGCGGGCCAGCCGGCACGCGGAGACCGAGATTCGCAAGCTCGCCGTCGCCATGCTGCGAATCCTGCAAACGGAGTCCCCCAACCTCTTTGGCGACTATCAGGTGATCGATCTGGGCGACGGCACTTTCGAAGCCACGACGCCCTACCGCAAGGTCTGAGTTCCGCGAGAACCCCGGCACGTGTCGCGGCCGAAAGGCGTCGCCCGTCGCGTCGTGGGGTTCGGCACCGAGGCACTTCATGGTACGCGACTTCCCCGACGCTCAGGGCGTCCTCGAGATGCACCCCAAGGGCTACGGCTTCCTGCGCGACCCGGCCCGCCACTACCGGGCCCAGTCCGCCGACCCGTACGTCCCCGCCCCGCTCATCCAGCGGCACCACCTCCGGGAGGGCCTCCTCCTGACCGGCTCGCTCGAGCCGCCCCGCAAGGGCGGCTCGCCCCGGTTGGCCAAGGTCGAGCAGATCGAAGGCAAACCCGTCGTCGGCTTCTCCCTCCGCACGTTCGACGAACTCACGCCGATCGACCCCAGCCAGCGCATTACTCTCGAGACGGGTGCCCAGCCGCTGACCACGCGCGTCATGGACCTGCTCACCCCGATCGGCAAGGGGCAGCGCGGCCTGATCGTCGCCCCGCCGCGCACCGGGAAGACCGTCCTGCTGCAGCACATCGCGCACGCCGTCGCCGAGAACCACCCCGAGATGCACGTCATCGTCCTGTTGATCGACGAGCGTCCCGAGGAGGTGACCGAGATGCGCCGCACGATCCGCGGCGAGGTCGTCGCCAGCAGCTCGGACAGCGACGCGGCCAACCACATCCGGACGGCCGAGCTCGTCGTCGAGCGGGCAAAGCGCCTCGCCGAGATGGGCAAGCCGGTCTTCGTCCTGCTCGACAGCCTGACGCGCCTGGCTCGGGCCTACAACAAGAAGGCCGACGGCGGCCGGACCATGTCCGGCGGCGTCGATAGCCGGGCGCTGGAGGTGCCGAAGCGCCTGTTCGGGGCCGCCCGGGCGTTCGAGGAGGGCGGCTCGCTCACGGTCATGGGCACCGCCCTGATCGAGACGGGGAGCCGGATGGACGACGTCATCTTCCAGGAGTTTAAGGGCACCGGCAACATGGAGCTGGTCCTCGACCGCAAGCTCGCCGACCGGCGCATCTACCCGGCGATCGACATCAGCGGCTCCGGCACCCGCAAGGAGGAGCGCCTCCTGACCGAGGAGGTGCTCAAAAAGGTGACCCTGCTGCGGCGGCACCTGATCCAGATGCCGGGTCACATGGGCATGGAACAACTGCTGAAGAAGATGGCCGACACGAAGTCGAACGCCGACTTCCTGGCGCTGATGAACGGGCGGGGGTGAGCGGCTGGCCCGGGCCGTCCCTATCGGGGCCACCAATCCGGAAGCATCCGCCCGAGGTCTTGAAACGTGAACTGGATCCCGCACAGGCCCAGGACGACGTGGACGAGGACGAACGCTAGGAACAGCGCGATGAGGACGCCGACCTGGAACGCCTGACTCCGCGCCCCGTCCGGGAGATCGTGTCGCCAGGCGGATCGCAACAACCAGGCGGCTAACGCCCCGCCGACCACGAGCACCGGCACCCAGACCACCAGGGAACTCAGCGCCTGTTGCCGGTTGTACGCCGTCTCGAAGTGGAAGGAGACTTGCACGTCCGGCCTGGCGCGCTGGAACTCCCGCACCTCCTCTTCCGGCAATCCCGTCCCGCGGAGGCTCAAGAACCGGAGCCCAGGAAGTCGCTTCAGTTGGTGCAGGTCGCTGGCGTCGATCTTGGTCCCTTCCAGCCGTAAGTTCCACAGGGTCGCCGCCGGTTCGAGGGCGGCGAGTGCGCCCGCCGTCAGCCGGGTGTACGACAGGTCGAGTTCGGTCAGCGACAGGGCGGCGAGCGGGGCGATGGCCGCGTTCCCGACCGGGAGGTGTTCCAGTCTCAAGGTCCGCAACTTGGGCAGAGCCGACAGCCCGGCGAGCCCCGCGACGGTCACCCGCGTCCCGGTCAGTGTCAGCCCCTTGAGTTCTTTCGCGGCGGCCAGGTGCCCGAGTCCGGCGTCGGTGATCGGGGTGTGGGATAGAGTCAGCCACTGGAGTTCTTTGAGGGAGGCGATCGCTTCCAGGTCGTCGTCCCGGACCGCCGCGTGGCTCAGGTCGAGCTGTACCCCAGTTTCTTGTTGCGACATCGCTTTCGGGACGCGCCCCAGCCGGGCGAGTGTCTTCTGGAGCGTTCCAGGCGGCTGGGGGCCCTGCGCGAACGCGCCGTCGGCAATACCCGACGCCATCACGAGCGACACCACGAGGCGCAGGGACATACGGGACGCCCTCCGATCCGGGGCCGGCCCGCCACGAGCGCGGGCTAGATGAGCGTGAACAGCGCCGCCCCCAGGAGCACCAACAACCCCACCTTCACGAACACGACGCGCCGCTGGAAGCGCGGCTCCAGGTCCGGCTCGCGCAACAGCGACCGCAGGAACTCGACCCGCAGGGCGATCGTCGAGTGCTGCCACGACTGCAGGAAGCCGGGCCGGTCCCGGCTGATGCCGTTCACGTCGGCGACCTTTTCCAGCGCCCGGATGAAGATGCGTATGCCGGTCGGGCAGAGCGGCGCGTCCGGCGGCAGGTCGGTCGGGTCGTGCCCGAGGCAGTGCGGGTCGTCGCACGAGACGGCCCGGCAGCCGTAGATGTCGGCCTGGCGTTCGCACCGCCGCGAGACGTAGCCGAAGACGACCAAGACGTACAGCAGCAGGCAAACGACGAGCGGCAGCGCGTCGAGCAGCTGGCGGTTGAACAGGCCGCCGGTGGCGTCGTCGGCGGTCAGGAAGCCGAGGCCCCAGCCGGGCAGCACCTCGCCGAGGCGCGCCACCGCCAGGCCGAGCACGACCATGCTCACGGCGAGGAAGCCCATGTAGTAGAGCATGTGCTGGTGCTTGACGTGGCCGATCTCGTGGCCGAAGACCGCCTCGATTTCTTCCGGGGTGAACTCCTCAAGCATCCGGTCGGTGAAGACGACGTACCGCGGCCAGGGCAGCACGCCGAGGACCATCGCGTTGGCGACGCCGCCGCGCGTGTTCCAGACGAGCAGGTCCGAACAGCGGAAGCGCAGCCGGCGGGCGACCTCCTCCAGCCGGCGGCGCAGCGGCCCGGCCGGCAGGCGCTGTAGGCCGAGGACGAGTCGGACCAGCAGCGGCATGAGCGGGATGACGAGCAGGATGGCGATGAGGCCGAGCCGGTGCAGCCAGACCTCGGCCGCCTCCGTGTCGCCGAGGCGGTAGCGCAGCTCCTTCTGGAGCAGGAGCAGCCCGAGCGGGATGAACACCAGGCCGAGCTTCGCCCGGACGTGGAACGCGACGTAGGTGCCGCGGCGGCGGAAGATGAGCGGCGTCTGGCCGTCGGGGGCGTCGGCGTGCAGGGCGCGGTGGGCGGCCCGGTCGGCGTCGAACCAGCACGCCCACGACAGGACGAGGGCCGCGACGAGCGGCAGCAGCAGCGGCAGCTCCGGCAGAGGCAGCAGGACGCCGTCGTTGCGCCAAAGCTCCTTGACCGCCCAGCCCCAGCCGCCGAGGGCCAGGGCGAGGGCGTAGACGACGTAGAGGGCCAGTTGCTGCCAGCGGCGGAGGCGGTCGTAGCGGTTGAGCAGCGCGTTGTGCTGCTCGGCTGGGGCGGTCGCGAGGCGGCGGACCAGCCAGCGCGACGCGGCGAAGGCGAACAGGACGACGCCGCCGACGCCGGCGAGCGTGACCAGCGCGGAGACGCCGGGCGAGCCGATCCACGCCGGCCGCTCGTAGGAGTCGATCTCCGGCAGGCAGACCAGCGCGAGGAAGACGAGCAGCAGCAAGGGCATCAGGAGCGTCCCTTCGGCGAGGTATCTCGTTGCATTGTACCTCGCGATGCGGCGCGGGCCAACCGGGGGGCGGATCGGCATATAGCCCCGGGCTTGCCCGGGGTCTTCGCCTCCAAGACCGCCGGCAAGCCGGCGGCTAGGTGACGAGGGCTACTTCGTCGCGTCGGGGAACGCCCACGTCGGCAGGCCGGCGACGGCCTTCCTCGCCGCGTCGGAGACCGGGATGCCCCAGTACTCGAACGCCGGGGCGAGGTTCTTGCCGGCCGCCTTCGAGAAGCGCGTCAGCCACTGGTCGCGCTTCGCCTCGTCGCCGCGCGGCCGCTGGTTGGCCGGCAGTGCGCGGTACTCGGCGAACACCTTCTTGAACGTCTCCCAGCCGAACTCGTCGATCATCTGCTTGTAGAGGATCAGGGCCCAGAACGGCTCCTTCTTCCACGTCTCGAACGCCGCCCCGCCGGCCTTGTACTTGCCGGCGTTCCGTCGGATGGCCGCCGGCTGGATCTCGTCGTGCAGCGGGGCGCGCGGGCAGAGCGTCTGCGTGACGTAGAGCGAGTAGAGGTTGCACGTCACCTCGACCGTGCCGTCGAACGTCCACGGCGGCCCCTGGTGGTTGTGGCCCAGCTCGTGGAAGTAGCCCCACGCCCCGTCGCGCCGGATCCGGGCGACGTCGAGGGCGCGCTCGCCCTCGTTGATCGGCCCCATGATCGGGTAGCCGGAGTGCATGTACCCGGCCGAGATCTGCACGTCGTGGACGAGCCGTTCCGCCCGGCCGCGCCGCCGCTCGACCGCCGACAGGTCGGCGCAGGCGTCGAGGACCTCGTCCCAGAAGGTCATCAGCTCGACCGGGTCGGCGACGCGACGGGCCAGGTCCGACGGCACCGTCAGGATCACCTTGTCGCTGGCGAACTCCGCCCACGGCCCCGGGGCGTTGCGGATCTGGGTCCACTCGTCCTTCGTCGTCTTGCCGTGGACGTAAAGCGGGGCCGGCACGGCGTTGGCGACCGTCACATCGAACGTGCCGAGCTTCGCGTTGATCGGCGTCGTGACGTAGACAAGGCCGCCGAAGGCGCTGGCCGCCGTCGTCTTCTCCTGCGTGACAGGGAAGCGGCGGACGACCTCGGGGTAGCGCTCCCAGGAGTCGAGGTGCCAGAGCGTGTCGCTGTGGCAGCCAATCTGTATCTGGACGCCCTTGCCGACGACCTCGGCCGGGACGGCGACGGTGACGACCTCGCCCGGGGCGGCGTACAGGCCGGTGCTCGTCCACAGGTCGGACTTCGCCGACGTGCCGACGCCGTCGCAGACGTAGCCCGCCACGCCGGTCGTGACGCTCACCTTCTTCGTGGCGCGGGGGGCGTCCTTCGGGACGGCGACCGCACCGGGTGCGGCCTGGACCTGCTCCGGCGGCAGCATCAGGGCGAGGCGGTTGCGCAGGCCGACGGCAAGGCGGCCGGCGGCGTCCTTCTTGCGGATCGGCTGCTTCTCCGTCGGGAACGCCGCCGGGGCGTTCTTCCCGACGGCCTGGACCCGGTCGAGGACCGGCCCGGCGTCCTCCGGCGTCAGGGCGGCGAGGGCTCGAATGACGGTCGCCTGGGCGGTCCGCGTCGCCGCCGGGTCGGCGTCCTTGCCGGCCAGCGCCGCCTCGGTGACGACCAGGGCGTCGCGGACGTGGACCGTCGGCGGCACGTCGCCGATGGCGAGTTTGCCCTTCTCCGCGGTGATCGTGTCGCTGGCGAAGGCGAGGCCGGCCGCGCCGAGGAGCTTCTGGGCGGCGTTGTCCTTCGCGAGCGACTTGCCGGGGTTGAGCTGCTCCCAGCCCCAGCCGGGCATGCCGGTGACCAGGCCGCCGCCGGTCTCGACGAAGCGGCGCAGGGCGGCGACGTCGTCCGGGCCGATGTCGCCGGCGTTGACGACGACGACCGGGGCCGCCGTCGCCTTCGCCACCCAGCCCTTGCCGCGTGGCACGAGGACCGCCGCCGGCAGGAACTTCGCCGTCTCGGGGAGGCCGACGACGGCGACGGCCGCCTTGTCGCGGCCGGCGGCCCAGCGGACGGCGTTCTCGACGAGGCGCTGCGTGTCGGCCTTCTTGAGCGCGTCGGCGGCGAGGTAGCCCTCGTGGCCGAAGGCGACGACGCGGCCCTTGCCGAGGCGGCCCGCCGCGACGACGACGGCCGGCTCGCCGTTCGCCTTTGCGGCGACGACCGGGAACGCCTGCTCGCCGAACGGGACGACGGTGCCGGGCAGGCCGGGGACGGCGATCTCCTTTACGCCGTCGATGAGGGCGGCGCGGTCGTCAGGCGCGGGCTGCGCCAGGAGGCCGGCCGCGACGATGAACAGGCCGGCGAGGCCGGCGGAGCGAGCGAGAAGGCGGGGCATGTGGACTCCGGGGGTTGCGTCCGTCGGAGCCGCGCACGCAGCGAGTCTTCGAGTGGAGTAAGCGGTCGCCGCCCGGAGCCACCAGGCTTCAACCGCTTACTCCGCTCGCTGGCGCTCGCTGCGTGCGCGGCTCCGACGGACCGACGGCGGCACTTCCGTTTGTTCTGCTGGTCCGGCCCCGGATGGGCAAGGCCTACCGCTCGCCCTTGCGCACGAGCCCTTCATACTGGACGATCTTTCCGAGCAGCGGCGCGAACGCCCGGGCGACGATCTGACATCCGTCGGCGACGCCCTCCTCCCGGCCGTCGCCGTGCGGGCCGAGCCAGTACGGCACCGGCACGCCGAGCACCCAGGTGCGCGCCGGCAGCAGCCGCAAGACCGGCCCCTCGACGACGAGCTTGAACCCGAGCGTCACCGCGCCGAAGTTCTCGACGAGCAGGCCGTCCCACGCCCGCTGGACCGACTCGACCTTCTGGCCGGGGAACTCGCGCACCCAGCGCTCGGCGTCCCCCTCGGCGACGAGGCGCACCCGGATCGGCACCCGCTCGCCGGCTCGCGGCAGGCCGCCGAGATTGGCGACGAGGTTGCGCCCCCAACCGGGCGAGCGCGTGATGGTGAAGTCGGCGTGGCCGACCCAGTCGGTCGCCACGTCGTGGAAGTCGCGCAGCGTCGGCGGCAGCGTGTCGAACGCCGGGCCGAGGAGGCGGCGGTAGAGCGAAGCCATGCGAGTCCCCTCACCGGGCGGCGACCCGCTCCCAGAGTCCCGGCCGCACCGACCCGGTGACGACGCCGCCGAAGAGGCCCTCGGCGCTGGCCTGGTTCTCGAAGCCGTTGTACCAGTGCGGCCCCTCGCGGAAGAGGGTGAAGCACGCCCCGACCCATAGATAGGCGGGGCCGAGCCAGGTCGCCTGCCAGGTGTGGCCGATTTCGTGGGCGAGGATCTCGGTCGCCGTCGGCACCCGGCCGCGCAGCCGGCCGCCGGCCACCTCGACCGGGCGTTCGCGCGACGCCGGCTCCCGCAGCTGCTCGCGCAGGACCATCTCGGCGAAGTCCCACCCGACGGCGACGACGTGGTCGGTCCAGGTGATGCACGTCCCGCGCCAGAACGGGGCCGGCCAGCGCGAGTCCATGTCGCGCCGGGCGGTGGCGTGGACCTCGACCTCGCGCCAGGCCCGCTCGCGGCGTGCCTTGCCCCAGACGCGGAAGGCCGGCGGGCCGCCGATCCAGCGGAACCAGGCGTTTGCGAGCCAGCGGTACATACCCGCAACCTAGACCGAGCCGCCCCGGCGAACAAGGCCCCTTCCGCCGCTCGCCGGCTCGCGGTACGCTACAGGCATGACCGAAGCCGAGTGGCGGACGAGCACCGACCCGCAGGCGATGTACGCCCTGCTCCAGGAGAGCACCACCCTGATGCGGACGCGCTGGCAGGGCTGGGTGCCGGTCCGCGCCTTCCGGTTCAGTAACCGGCGCGAACTGCTCTTCCGCTGCGCCGTCTGCGCCGGCCTGGTCGATATCGTCCGATCCGAGCCGGCCCGCCGGCTGATCGAGCACCTGCGCCGGCGGCAGTTCGACGACGGCCCGGCCCTGGCGACCGCGTCGGCGGAGAGCCCGATGGTCGCCTTCCTGGCCGCCCTCCAGCAGCACCACCCGCGCGCCACCGACGCGGCGTGGGAGGCGCTGCGGTCGCTGACGTACCTCGACCGCTTCCCGCCGAGCGACTGGCTCGACCTGGCGGCGTACGCCCGGGCGGAATTCCTCGCCCCGGACGGCGAGGTGTGGCTCCGCGCCCCCTACGTCCTGGCGGAGCGGACCGCCCAGGCCGACTTGCTACGCGAGTTCGCCGGCAACCCGTTCCGCGAGCCGGACCTGCCGGCCGACTGGCCGACGTGGCGGGACGGCCTCCTCGTCAACCTGGCCCGGCGGATCGGCCGCGAGGAGGACTTCGCCGCCCTGCCGGTCCTCGGCGACGCCCTGGAGGATGCCAGTTGCATCGACGCGGACGTACTCGATCACTGTCGCCAGGACAAGCCACACCAGCGCGGCTGCTGGGTGGTCGAACTCCTGCTGGGGCGCGAATGACATGGACGCCGGCGTGTGGGAACGATGCCGCAACGCCTTCCATCTGCTCCGGCACGTCCACGCCCGGAACGACGCGCGGCGGCATCGCCTCTTCAACCTCGCCTGCTGTCGCCGGGTTGTCATCTTGACGGAGGACGACCGCCCGCGCCGCTACCTGGACGGCCTGCACGGCTCGCTGGTCGGCCCGTGGAACCCGGACGTGTCGCCAGCCGACGAGACGCGGCAGGTGCGCGGCCTGCGGGCGATGGCGTGGGAATCGTGGGACGAGGCGGCGACGACCGTCCGGCAAATGCGGTTGCAGTTCGACCACGGCTTCGCCCAGGCGGGGCTCCAGGGCCGGGCCGCCGAGTACCTGCGCGAGCGGTGCCGGGCGTTCGTCCAGCACCGCGAGCAGATCCTGCGTTCGCACGCCGTGGCCCACGCCCGCCGGGCGGCCTGGTGCGCCGAGAACCCGACGAACGAGACGGCGTGGGAGTGCCGCCTCGCCGTCCGCTGGCGGCGCGTCTGGACCGGCGAGGAGAAGAGTTCCGCCGCCGACGTGCGCGCTGAGGCGGCGTTCCAGGTCCAACAGGTGCGCGACGTGTGGCCGAACCCGTATTTGCCACCACCAACGCTGTCGGAAGGGTGCCGCCGCTGGCGCGACGGCCTGCTCGTCGCGATGGCCACGACGATCGCGGCGGAAGGGCGATGGGGCGAGATGCCGATCCTCGCCGATGCCCTGGAAGAAGCCGGCTGCACCGACGGCCGTCTGCTCGGGCACGCGCGGCAGGCGGTCCACGCGGACGGGTGCTGGCTGGTGGAGTTGTTACAAGTGCCCGCCTGAGCCGGAAGCGTCAGCGACGGTTGGTGAAGACCGTCGCTGACGCTTCCGGCTCGGACGGAGCGCCTTAGCCGAGCTTCGTCCGGCCCGGCATGGCGACCGGCGGGACCGGCAGCTGCATGTCCCAGGCGAGCTTCGCCGGCATGAGCGACTCCGTCGCCAGGGCCTGCTCCCAGGTCACCTCGCCGCCGGTGTACGTCGCGAGCCGGCCGAGGATCGCCGTCAGCGTGCTCTCGGCGACGTTCTTCAGCTCGTTGAGCGCCTTCTGCTCCTTGATCGCCTGGACCAGGTCCTTGTGCTCCTGCTTGTACGGCTGGTTGTCCTTGCCGCGGCCCAGGGCCCACGCCTTCTCGCCCTTGATGACGTGCCCCTTCGACGTCCAGTGGCCCTTCGTCCCGACGACCGCCTCGGACACGTCGCCCGCCGTGCCAGCGATCTGGCGGCACATGCTCATCACGTGCACGTCGTTCGGGTAGGTGTAATCGACCGCGTGGTGGTCGAAGATGTGGCCGAACTCCGGCTCGATCCGCACCTGCCGGCCGCCCAGACCGACGGCGCTGAGCGGGTGGGCCTTCATCGCCCAGTTGATCACGTCGAGGTTGTGGACGTGCTGCTCGCAGATGTGGTCGCCGGACAGCCAGGCGAAGTAGAGCCAGTTGCGGATCTGCCACTCCAGGTCGCTCATGCCCGGGTCCTTCTTCCGGTGCCAGAGCGTGCCCATGTTCCAGTAGCAGCGCCCGGCGACCAGCTCGCCGATGTCGCCGCCGTGGAGGCGCTTCATCGACTCGAGGTAGCTCGTCTGGTGGCGGCGCTGCGTCCCGGCGGCGATGCGCAGGTTCTTCTTCTGGGCCTGGTCGTACGCGGCGAGGCACATCCGGACGCCGGCCCCGTCGACGGCGACCGGCTTCTCGGTGAAGATGTGCTTGCCGGCCTCGACCGCCGCGGCGATCATCTGGGCCCGGAAGCCGGGCGGCGTCGCCAGGAGGATCAGGTCGCAGTTGGCGATGACCTCCTTGTAGGCGTCCAGGCCGACGAAGACGCGGCCCTCGACGTCGACCTGGTCCTTGTACTCCTCCTTGAGGCGGCGGACCGCCCCGTCGGCCCGGTCCTTGAACGCGTCGCCGACGGCGACGAGCTTGAGGGACTTGTCGGCTTCGAGGCAGTCGCCGGCCGCGCCGCTGCCGCGGCCGCCCGCGCCGACGAGGCCGACCCGGATCGTGTCGTTGCCGGCCGCGTAGACCGAGGCCGACATGAGCGCCGCCCCGCCGAGGACGGCCGAGGTCTTGAGGAAGTCGCGTCGCGTTTCCGTCATGGGGTTCATCTCCGTGTGGTGAGAGAGAGCGTTCAGTTCTTGCTGTCGCGCGTCACCTTCGAGCGGATGCCCTTGAGGTTGTCCTGCTCCTCGACGGCGCGGACGACGCGGAAGCCGATCGTGTCGAAGTTCGTCAGCCACCAGATGCTCTGCGGCCGTTGCGGGTCCTCCTTGATCCAGCTCTTGTCGCTACCGCGGCGGGCGGCGCTTCGCAACGCGGCCGGCTCGTCGGCCCAGTGGCCGCCCCGGGCGACGTGGCTGAAGCGGCGGTCCGTCGGCAGGACGACCGGCTGGAGGGCCTGCTTGTCGGCGTAGGCGTCCTTCTTGTAGTGGTCGATGCACCACTCCTGGACGTTGCCGTGCATGTCGTGGACGCCCCAGGCGTTCGCCTTCTTCGTGCCGACTTTGTGCGTCGTCTCCTCGCTGTTGCCGGCGAACCAGGCGTACTCGCCGAGCTTCTTCGCGTCGTCGCCGAAGGCGTAGGCCGTCTTGCCGCCGGCCCGGCAGGCGTACTCCCACTCCGCCTCGGTCGGCAGCCGGTACGCCTTGCCGGTCTGCTTCGACAGCCAGGCGCAGTAGTTCATCGCCGCGTGCTGCGTCATGCAGATGGCCGGGTGCTGCTCGCGCTTGTGGCCGTACGTCTCGTCGACGTAGGGCGGCGTCGGGCCGGTGATCGCGTCGGGGTTCTTCTTGAGGATCTCGTCGTTCGCGCCGGGGTTGTCGACGCCGACCGCCTTGCGGAACAGGTCGTACTCGTCCCAGGTGACCTCGCACTTGCCGATCCAGAACGGCTTGAGCGTGACCGGGTGGGCCGGCCCCTCGTCGTCGTTGCGGTCCGCCTCGCCGGCCGGGCTGCCGCGGGTGAACGTCCCGCCCGGGATGCCGACCAGGTCGAACGCCGCCTTGCCGTCCTTGGTGGCGACCGTCTCGGTGTAGCCCTTCGGGGCGTCGGCCCCGTCCGGCCGGGCCGCGAGCGTCGCCGCGAAGGCGAGGCCGACGGCCAGCATCAGGCCCAGGGAAATAAGCTGTCGTGGGGTGCGCATCGGGTGGTAAGCTCCGCTCGTCGTCAACGTCGGGACCCAGGGAGGCGAGTGCCATGAGTCCGCGGGATATCCTGGTCGTCGGGGTGGGCGTGCTGCTGTCGGCCGGCTTGTGGCGGGCGTTGGCCGAGCCGCCGACGCCGCAACGCTACCGCTTCAGCGAGCCGCACATGGGCACGCTGTTCGCGATCACGCTCGTCGCCGACGGCGAGGAGCAGGCCCTCCGGGCGGCGCGGGCGGCGTTCGACCGCATCGCTACCCTGGATGGTATCATGTCGGATTATAACCCGGCCAGCGAATTGAGCCGGCTTTGCGCGAAAGCCGGCGGCGACCCGGTCCCGGTCAGCGAGGAACTCTTCTTTATCCTGAAGCGCTCGCTGGAGGTCGCCCGCCTGTCCGACGGGGCGTTCGACGTGACGGTCGGCCCGCTGAGCCGGCTCTGGCGTCAGAGCCGGCGGACGCAGCTCCTGCCGGCAAAGGACATTCTGGAAGAGGCAAAGTCGCGCGTCGGCTGGAAGAACGTCGTCCTCGACGAGAAGAACCGCACGGTCAAGCTGCTCGTGCCGAAGATGCAGCTCGACCTGGGCGGCATCGCCAAGGGCTACGCCGCGGACGAGGCGCAGAAGGCGCTGAAGGCCCACGGCGTGACGCGGGCGATCGTCGCAGCCGGCGGCGACGTGACGGCGAGCGACGCCCCGCCGGGCGAGGACGGCTGGGTCGTCGCGATCGCGCCGGTGAAGGCCGGCGAGCCGTCGCCGTGGTTCCGACTAAAGAACGGCAGCATCTCGACGTCGGGCGACCTGAACCAGTTCGCGGTGATCGACGGGGTGCGCTACTCGCACATCGTCGATGCGCGCACCGGCCTGGGGCTGGTCGGCCGGATGAGCGTCAGCGTCGTCGCCCCGGACGGCATCACGGCCGACAGCTGGACGAAGGTGGCGTGCATCCTCGGCCTGGAGAAAGCGCTGCCGGTCCTGGCGAAGCAGGGCCTCGGCCTGCGCGACGTGCGCGTCGTCGGCGACGAGGTCAAGGTGACGACGCAGGGCTTCCCGACGCTGTCGACGGAGCCGCTGCCGGCAACGGGGCGGTGACCGGGTAGACCGCCGTCAGGGTCGTCGTCGCGATGTCGTGGAACGGCACCGCCACCTCCCAGCCGTTGCTGAGCAGGATGGCATGGACGAAGGACGGCGGGTTCGTCGCCGTCCGTTCGATCTCGTCGTACAGCCAAAGGGCCTTTTCGCCCCCGCTCGGGAACGACAGCTTCCGGATGACCGGAGGGCCGGCAAGACGGTACGTCAGAGTCAGTACGTCGCGCGGCGGGATGTCGAGTTGCAGCGAGACGACGAATTCCTGGCCGCGCTGGCCCATGGTCAAGACCCGGGCGTCGTGCAGGTCGTAGCCGTCCAGGAGCGCGAGGACGGCCTCCGGAAGGCCTGGCCGGATCGACTCCAAATACGCCTCGTACCGCGCGGCGGCTTCCTCCCAGGCGGCGTCGGCCTGGTCGGCCAGGGCCCGGTCGGTCGCCTGGAGGGCCAGGTGGCGTTCGCGGGTGAAGTACTTCACGGCTGCCTCCGCGCCGCCCGCAGGTTCGGCGTCTCGTATAACGTGTGGCCGGGGTGGTCCGGGTCCTGCTGCTGAAAGTGCGGCAGCGCCCGCCGGCCGGCGGACCGGCGGTGCGGGGCCATCCGCAGGTACGGCCCGACGGCCGCCTCGATCCGCTGGGCCAGGTCGCGGTTCGTCGCCAGGTCGTCGCCGCAGACCACGACGTCGAGGCCGGCCACCCGCCGGGCGACCGCCGCGTCGAAGGCGATCTCCGCCCCGCGCACCACCGCACCGGACGGCCCGGTCGCCCGGTCCGCCTCGTGGATCGTCGCCGGAGGCGGTGGCGTGAGGACCGGCGTACTCATCGCGGCTTCCGTATTCCGCCCGGTGCGTCGCGTGTATCGTACCCCGCCTTGCCGGGTCGTGCAATGCGCCCGCCCGGCAGCTGCCGTTCAGAACTTGACCAACTGCAACAGCGCCTTCTGGTCGATCTTCTCGCCCGACAGCGTGAGGAACTCCGGCCCCGCCTCCGTCAGCAGGGACAGCGGCTGGAACACCGCCCGGCAGCGGTCGAAGTGGAGCAGGCCGAACAACGGCGGCCGGCGCTTCCGCTTGCGCAAGTTGTCCAGCGCTGTCCGCAGCGCCTTCGCGTCCGGCGTCGTGCCGACCTCGGCGTCGAGAGTCAGGCCGCGCCATGTCAGCGGATAGACGCGCTTCCCGTCGGCCTTGCGGTCCTCCGGCGCGCCGAGATCCCAGCCGGTCAGGACCGCCTCGTCCTGGAGATCGACCTCCAGGTCGAACGGCCCCGGCTCGTGACCGGCGAGGCGCTCCAGCAGCGGCTCCGGCCCCCAGGCCGAATACGGCGACCAGTCGGTACAGGCGTCGCCGGCCTGGACCGTACTTGCGTCGGTCAGCGTCAGCCGCCACGCCCCGAAGTCGGCCCGGGCGACGTTGACCTTCGCCAGGTCGATCACCCGGCCGCTCGTGAACACCTCCGTCTTGAACTTCTGCTTCTGGAGCAGGAGCAGGAACGCCTCCGCCGGCACCTCCGTGCCCGGCTTCTGCGAGAAGAGCGCGTTCCAGACGAGGCGCTGCCCGGCCGGCACCGGGCCGGACGCCTCGACCGCGCGCAGGCGGAACTCGAACAGGACGACGGCCGGCGTCACCTTCTTGCTCACGCCGAGCGACACGACGCGCAGCTTCTCGACCGGCTGGGTCGGCGGCGTCCAGTTGAGCTGGTCCAGCTCGGCGTCGTCGTTCTTTCGCAACGCCCGCAGCATCGCCTGGGCCAGCAGCCACGTCCGGTTGAGGAAGAACGCCAGCCGGCGCGGCGAGAAGTCGCCGTCCTTGCGCAGGTGGCGGCCGATCTCGTCCTGGGTGTGGCGGAGCGTCGCCCCGAAGCGGAGCAGGCGGAGGCGCGTCGCCTCCTGGAGCGAGACGCCGAGCGTCTTGAGCGTCGCCTCCGACGCGGTGGCCAGGCCGCTGAGCAGCACCTGCTCGACGGCGGCGGCCAACTCGTTGAGGAGGTGCGCCAGCTTCGGCTTCTCGGCGGCGGCCAGGCTCATTCGTCGTCCTCCTCTTCCGCCCCGTCCTCGTCCTCGTCGTCGGCTTTGGAAACGGCATCGGCGTGGACGGCGGCATGCAGCGCCGCCCGGACCGTCTGCACCGTCAGGAGGCGCTCGAAGACGCGAAGGCTCGTCTGGCCTCGCAGCAGAGCCGACGCGGCGGAGCGGTCGTCGTTGCGGATCGCGGCGACGAGGGTGGCGATCCGTTCGGCGAGGTGGGCCACCCCGATGCGCTCGAACTCCTGGCGGAGGCTTTCCAGCGAGGCGAGGTGTTTCGCGCCGACGGCGCGGAGGCCCTGGAGGACCAGGTCGGTGAACTCGCGGTCGAGCGCCTCGACCGTCTGTACGATCTCATCGACGTCGGCCATGGGCGCACCTCCGGCGCGGAGGACACGGTTCGACCCGGCCGGGTTCAGGCCCCGGCCGCCCGCAGCTCGCACGCCGCGTAGAAGTGTACGCTATCCGCCGGGCCGTCGAAAAGGAAGCGCAGCAGCTTGTTGATCGGCAGGGTGAAGCCGCCGTTGCCCGGCGTCAACAGCGCGCACCAGCCGAGGCCCTTCTCCTCGCCGAGGATCGTCGTCGTGCCGGGATAGACGCGGACGAAGTCGTCGAAATCGACCCAGTCGAAGCGCTTGTTGGCGTGGCGGCGGATGACCTCGCCGGCGTACGCCCCGCCCCACAGGACGGCCCGGCCCCACTCACGGCCGAGCTGGTCCGGCCGGCGCGCGTGCAGGTGGGCCAGGTAGGCATCTACCGCTTTCAGGCTCTCCAGCGTGTAGTCGAGCTTCGCCCGGTCGAGGAACTCGGGGTGGACGATCGGGCCGTCGCCGTCCAGCTCGCCGACGAAGCAGGCGGCGAACTCGGCGAAGACGTCGTTCACGTCGGGGTAGGGCAGGGATTGCTCGCTCATGGCGGGGCCTCCGCGGCCGGGTGGAGCAGGAGCCACAGGCCCGGGTCGTCCCCGGTCGGGGCGTCGAACAGGATGCTGGTTCGCGGCAGGCGGACGCCGTCGCCGGGCCGGAGCGTCAGGGCGACGACCGGGTAGTCCGGCTCGGCGTCGAGGTCGACCGGCGCGTTGACGAACACCAATTCGGCCGGGGCGTCGCCGAGGTGGACGACGCCCCACAGGCCCTCGGTCCAGCCGAGGCCGGCCGGGCCGCCAGTGGCCGGGTCGGTACCCAGCGACGGCCGACCCGGCGGGACGGCGACCACCTCGGCGCTGAGACCTCCGGGCGGGAGCAGGTTCTTGAACGCCAGGAAGTCGCACACTTCACGCAGGAATGCGGCGAACTCCGGCCCCGGCCCGGTCGCCAGGGTCGCCTCCAGCGACTGCCATCCGAGTGTCAGCAGCCGATGCGTCAGCGGCCAGAGGGCCACGGCGGCGTCGAGGTCTGCCTGGTAGAGTGGCAGGGCGGGGTCGCGCACGAGCAGGGCCAGTTCGTCCGGCGTCGGCTCACGCCACGGGCCGCGCGGCAGGGCGGCCGATCCGGAAATGGTCACCCCGGCAGATAGACGCAGCCGGTCGGCCCAGTCCGCCACCGGCGGGAAGGCCGGAGCGGCGAGCAGCTGACAGCCCGGTCGCAGCGTCACGACGCGGCCTCCGCCGGCTGCGGTGCTCGGCGTTCAAGCCACGTCAGCGTCACGTCGAGCGTCGCCTTCTTGTGCAGCCGGCACGACAGCGTCTCGGCCGAGTCGAACGTGCCGTTCTCGAAGTACTTGTTCCCGGGCGGGCCGCCGCCGCAGTACGGGTAGTACCGGCACGTCTCGCGGCACCGGGCGACGCCGGCGGCGACGTCGGCCTCCATGCGCCTGAACCGCTCCGACGCGACGACCGCATCGAATGAGTCGCGGTGGACGTTGCCCAGGGCGAACTCGCCGTAGCGGTCGCTCGCCAGGCCGAGCAGCTCGGGGGAGTAGGTCGAGTAATTGCCGGCCCAGTCCACGTTGACGATCGCGAACGGCTGGTTCTCCTGGACGCGCGACCCGGGGCCGTACCGGACGTGGTGGATCGCCCCGAGCGTGGCGTCCACCTCGCGCACCGACAGCGGCGAGTCGAACGCCGTCGCCAGGTCGATGAACCGGGCGAGGAAGCGCCGATACCGCGCGTCGACCTCGACGCCGAGCAGCGACGACGTCGTGTTCGGCCCCTCGATCTCCTCGACGTTGAAGCCGACCGAGCGGACGCCGTGCTCGCAGTAGAAGTCGAACAACTCGTCCGGGTAGTCGAGCGACGTCGCCGTCAGGACGGTGATGACGTCGAACGGGATGCCGTGGTCGCGGAGCAGGGCCATGCCGCGCAGGACGCGGTCGAGCGTGCCGCCGCCCTGGCGCGTCTTGCGGCAGCGGTCGTGGAGGAACGCCGGCCCGTCGACGCTGACGCCGACGTGGACGCGCCGACGGGCGAGGAACTCGCACCACGCCGGGGTGATCAGTGTCGCGTTCGTCTGGAAGCAGTGGCCGACGGGCGGGCCGCCGGCGGCGTGGCGGTCGATGCGGTCGAACGCCTCGTCGTAGAACGCGGCCGGGACGACGAGCGGCTCGCCGGCGTGCCACAGGACGGTGAACGGCTGGCGGACGAGGCCGGAGGCGTACAGCCAGCGGCTGGCCGCCTCCAGGGTGTCGAACGTCATCCGGTCGGTCGCCTGGCGGTCGGGCAGGTAGCAGTACGAGCAGTCGAGGTTGCAGAACGGCGTCGGCTGCAAGACGAACAGCTCGAGCGGGCCGAACTCGCCCTCGACCAAACCGGCGGAACGCATCGCGACCTCACCAGTTGCGGAACGCGCTGTTGCGGAAGCCGCCCGGGCCGGGGACGTTGCCGAAGCCGCTGTTGCGGAACCCGCCGCCGTTGGCGAAGCCGCCGTTGCGGAACCCGGCGTTGCGGAAGCCGCCGTTGATCCAGCTGTCCTCCTCGCCGGTCGGCGGGGGAACGTCCTCCGCCCCGGCGGCGGCGCGCTCGACCCGCTGGTCGAGGCCGCGCGTGGGCGGTTGCTGAACGGTGAGGTCCAGCTCCGGGAGCGGCGTCTCGTCGCCGGCCCGGAGCGACCCGACGCTCACTACCACGACCGCCGCGCCGCCGGCCTGGAACACCCCGGCCAGCAGCCGACGCAGAACCTCTCGACGGGATGCGGTCATGCGTTCGTCCCTTTCGTGGAAGGGGCGAGCCGGGAGAGGCCGGCTCACCAGTTGCGGAACGCCGCGTTGTGGAACCCGCCCGGGAAGCCGCCGACGCCGACGTTGCGGAAGCCGCCGCCGCCCCAGCCGCCGTTGTTGAAGGCCCCGTTGCGGAAGCCGCCGCCGCCGCCGAGGCCGACGTTGCGGAACGCCCCGCCGCCGAGTCCGCCGCCGACGCCGACGTTGCGGAAGCCGCCGCCGAGGCCGCCGAGGCCGACGTTGCGGAAGCCGCCGTTGAGCCAGCTGTCCTCCTCGCCGCTAGGCGGCGGCACCCCGTCCGCCTGGCCGGCGACGCGCGCGATGCGCTGCTCGAGTTCTTCGGGAGTCGGCTGCGGCTGGACGGTCGGGTCCTCGGCCGGCAGCGGCGTCTCGTCCTGCTGGTTGGCCGTGCCGGCCTCGACCGGGCCGGTCGCCAGGACGACGACCGCCGCCCCGCCCGCCTGGAGCACCCCCGCCAGGAGCTGCCTGAGGACTTCCCGCCGATCGGACATGGCCATGGTTGCGTCTCCTTGCGTGCGGACCAGGAAGTGGCTGCGGTCAGCCTAAGCAGGGCGTCCCAACCGGGCAAGGATTTTCACCCGATTTTCGTGGTCCGGCACCGCTGACACGGCTACATCATCGGGGGATCCACGTCAGGCCCGTGGGCATATCTCATCGCAAGGAGAGGACCGTCATGCCGCGCAAGATCGTGTCGTCGCTGGCGCTCGCCGTCGCCGTGGCCGTCCTGGCCGCCGGGCCGATCGCCGGCCAGGACAAGGCCGAGATGGTCGACAACCCGATGTACAAGGGCTGGTCCGGGTACAAGGTCGGCACGACCGTCACCGTCGAGGAGAAGACGACGTTCAGCGACGCCGACAAGGCGCTCGCCCCCGCCGACGGCGACATCAAGGTCGTCAACTACCGCCTCGTCGAGGTGGGACCCAAGCAGGTCATCGTCCTGACCACCGTCGTCGAGAACAACTTCCTCGGCACGGTCGAATCCGCCCCGACCCGGATCACTTACCCGGCCCAGGTGAACAAGGCCGACTTCGAGGCCGCCCTGCACAAGGTGGCCGACAAGCTCGCCGACGGCAAGGTGACCGTCCTGGGCAAGGAGATGGCCTGCAAGGTCGCCTCCGGGACGGCCAAGGACGGCCCCGAGGAGCGGACGCGCAAGATCAGCTACACGACCGACATTCCGGGCGGCATCGCCGCCCAGGTCAGCACCCTCAAGCGAGACGGCAAGGTCGTCGCCGAGACGGTCACCACCGTCAAGGCGATCGAGCTGGGCAAGTAACTCCTCGCCTCCCGGCACCCTCCGCGCGTAGGATGGTCACAGGCCCCGCCGACCGCTGCCAGGTCGGCCGGGCCATGATCACCCCACACGAGGAGGGTTCTTCATGACGGGATTCTCGCGGCTGCTTCTCATCGCCAGCAGCCTCGGCGTGCTGCTCACCCTGACGCCGCACATCTTCGGCGACGAGGGCATGTGGCTGTTCACCAACCCGCCCCGCAAGCAGGTCAAGGACAAGTACGGCTTCGACCTGACCGACGAGTGGCTCAACCACATCCAGAAATCGTCCGTCCGGTTCAACAGCGGCGGGTCCGGCTCGTTCGTCTCGCCGGAGGGCCTCGTCCTGACGAACCACCACGTTGGGGCCGACTACCTCCAGAAGCTCGGCACCAAGGAACGCAACTACTACCGCGACGGCTTCCTCGCCAAGACGCGCGCCGAGGAGCTGAAGTGCCCCGGCGCGGAGCTCAACGTCCTGGTCAGCATCGAGGACGTCACCCAGCGCGTCAACGACGCCGTCAAGGGCCTGCCGGCCGACACCGCCGCCGCGAAGCGCCGCGAGGTCATCGCCGACATCACGAAGGAATCGACCGACAAGACCGGCCTCCGCTCGGACGTCATCACCCTCTACCAGGGCGGGGCGTACCACCTCTACCGCTTCAAGAAGTACACCGACGTCCGCCTCGCCTTCGCCCCCGAGCAGCAGATCGCCTTCTTCGGCGGCGACCCGGACAACTTCGAGTACCCGCGCTACGACCTGGACATGTGCCTCTTCCGCGTCTACGAGGACGGCAAGCCGGCCAAGATCGACAACTATCTGAAGTGGAGCCCGAACGGGGCGAAGGACGGCGAGTTGGTGTTCGTCTCCGGCCACCCGGGGCGGACGAACCGCCTCAACACCGTCGCCGAGCTGGAGTACCTCCGCGACGTCGGCTTCCCGTTCCTGATGCAGCGGCTGAACCGGCTGGAGGTCATGGCCAAGACGTACAGCGACCGCAGCGAGGAGAACGCCCGCCAGGCGAAGGAACTGCTCTTCGGCGTCCAGAACAGCCGCAAGGCGCGCCTGGGCGGCCTGCTGGGCTTGCAGGATCCGGACCTGATGGCCCGCAAGAAGGACGAGGAGGCGAAACTGCGCGAGACGGCCGCCACGAAGCCGGAGCTGGAGGCGGCCCGCGGCGCGTGGGACAAGATCGCCGCGGCGCAGAAGGTCCGGGCGGCGAACATCCGCCGCTACACGATGCTCGAAGGCGCGGCCGGCTTTAACAGCGACCTGTTCGGCATCGCCCGCACCCTCGTCCGGGCGGCCGACGAGCGGCAGAAGCCGAACGGCCAGCGCCTGCCGCAGTTCAATGACAGCGCCCTGGAGTCGCTCACCCACGAGCTGTATTCCGACGAGGAGATCTACGACGACTTCGAGATCCACCGTCTGACCGACAGCCTGATGTTCCTCGCCGCCGAGATGGGCTACGGCCACCCACTCGTCCAGAAGGTCCTCGCCGGCAAGTCGCCGGCCGTCCGCGCCGCCGAGCTGGTCAAGGGCTCCAAGCTCAAGGACGTCGCCGTCCGCAAGAAGCTCTACGAGGGCGGCATCACGGAAGTCAACGCCTCGAACGACCCGATGATCGCCCTGGCGAAGCTCGTCGACGAGGACTCGCGCGCCGTGCGCAAGATCATCGAGACCCAGGTCGAGGAAGTGTCCCGCCAGGCGTACGCCGAGATCGCCAAGGCCAAGTTCGCCCGCGAGGGCACCAGCGTCTACCCGGACGCGACGTTCACGTTGCGGCTCTCCTACGGCACGGTCAAGGGCTACGAGGAGGCCGGCAAGAAGGTGCCGGCCGAGACGACGTTCGCCGGGCTGTACGAGCGCTCGAAGGAGAACGCGAACAAGCCGCCGTTCGACCTGCCGCAGCGATGGGTCGATTACAAGAGCAAGCTCGACCTGAAGACGCCGTTCAACTTCGTCTGCACGGCGGACATCATTGGCGGCAACTCCGGCAGCCCGGTCGTCAACGCCAAGGGCGAGGTCGTCGGCTTGATCTTCGACGGCAACATCCAGTCCCTCGTCCTCGACTTCGCCTACACCGACACCGTCGCGCGGGCCGTCTCGGTCCACTCGGCGGGCATCGTCGAAGCGATGCGGAAGATCTACGATGCCAACGACCTTGCCAACGAACTGACCGGAACGAAGCAGCGCTGAAATAATCGTTCGGTAGAGGAACTGTGAAGTTCCTTGGAAGCAGCAACCATCTCAACTCCCGCCTGCCGTGGTGCATTAGCCTGCGGCAGGCGGTGCTCGTTTCGCAGCACCCTTCCGGCCCCCACAACTCCACTCCGAATTCTCACGCTCCTCAACCCTCGTTCAATCCATGACTTGGGTCATCGCATCCGCACGTTCGTGCCAGCCGGCACGAACGTTGCGTTGGGGGAGGTGCCCCTGACCTGGAGGGAGATCGCGATGCAGCGTAAGACGCCCAGCGTGGCCGGCCTGTGCTTTCTGTTCTCGGCCCTGGCCGTGATCGGGCTGGCCTTCAGCTCGCAGGGACTGCCGGTGGGCTCGCAGGACTGGCTCCAGAACGCCAACGCCGAGTCGGACCGCCTCGACACGGAGAGCCACGAGGTGGTCGAGCGCCTGAAGCGTCGCACCGCGACGGTGCAGCGCCTCATCGAGGGCCGGGTCGGCCTGATCGAAGCGGCGGCCTGGTTCCGCTGCTACAATGAGCAGGCCGGGCCGCGCGCCGCCGCCTCGTACGCCGACTTCCCGGGGGCGACCCCGGAGGAGAAGGTCTGCTCCCAGGTGATCCACTGGGCCGGGAACGCTGCCTGTCGCCTGGGCCCGAGCCAGCGGGAGGAACTGGACGCCCGCCTCGCCCGAGAGCTGGCCGAGGCCCGCGCGCGCGGCCGCGGCCGGATCGTCTTGCCGGCCTGGTGAGAGGCCCACCCCGCGACCTCCGCCCAGCCGGGCGGAGGTTCCCCGCTCATGTCCCGACGCCGCCTCCTCCTGCTCGGCCTGTTGTCGGCCGTCGCGCTGGCCGGCCTCCTCGCCTGGACGGATGACCGCGTCCCCGGCCGGGTCGTGGACGAAGCCGGCCGGCCGGTCGCCGGAGCGGCAGTCCGCTGGCAGGCGACCCGCCTCGCCACGACGACCGACGCCGACGGCCGGTTCGTGTTGCCCCCCCACCCGGACGGCCGCGTCACCGCCGCGAAGGAAGGCTACTTCATCGCCGGCGGCGTTCCGACCACCGGCCAGCCGTTCGAACTGGTGCTGCGGCCGCTGCCGGACGACCACGAGGACTACGCCTGGGTCGATCCCGACGCGGAGCGTAACCAGCCCGGCAACTGCGCCACCTGCCACGCCGAACCGTACCGGGAATGGGCCGCGAGCGGCCACGCCCGTTCGGCGACCGGGAAGCACTTCCGCAACCTCTACGAGGGGACCGACTGGGCCGGCCGACCGGGCGTCGGCTGGGGCGTCCTGACGCAGAACGAGCCGGGGGCGGCCGTCTGTGCCTCGTGCCACGCCCCGGCCGTGCGCGACGACGACCCCGGGGCGTTCGACCTGCGCCGGGTGACGGGCAACGCCCTGCGCGGCGTCCACTGCGACTACTGCCACAAGGTCGAGGCCGTCGTCGGCCCTCTCGACGGCCTGGGCCACGGCCGGTTCAACCTGCGCTTGCGCCGGCCCGACCCGGCCACGGGCGAGCAGCTCTTCTACGGCCCGCTCGACGACGTCGATCGCGGCGACGACAGCTACTCGGCCTTGCAGCGCGACAGCCGGCTGTGCGCCGCCTGCCACGAGGGCCGCGTCTTCGGCGTGCCGGTCTACACGACCTACTCGGAGTGGCAGGCCAGCCCCGCGGGTCGGGCCGGCCGGTCGTGCCAGAGTTGTCACATGGCCCCGACCGGACGCCTGACGAACGTCGCCCCCGGCCGGGGCGGCAAGGCGCGCGACCCGGCGACGCTCGGCAACCATCGCTTCTTCGCCGGCAGTCAGGGGGAGATGCTGCTCTCCAGCCTGGGCCTGGGCGGTCACGTCCGCCGCGACGGCGCGGCGCTGGCCGTCACGGCCGAGGTGGTCGCGACGCGTGTCGGCCACCGGGTGCCGACCGGCTACATCGACCGCCAGATCCTCCTCGTCGTCGAGGCGACCGACGCGGGCGGCCGGCCGGTCGCGCCGCTCGACGGGCCGCTGTTGCCGAAGCCGGCTGGGGGCCTGGCCGGGAAGCCGGGCCGACTCTTCGCCAAGGTACTCACTGACCAAGACGGCCATGCACCCGCCCCGTTCTGGTGGTCGGGCAGCGACCTGCGCGACACCCGGATGTGGCCGGAACGACCGGAGACGTTTACCTGGCGATTCCCGGACGCGACGCGGTCGATCGGACTACGACTGTTGTATCGCCGCTTCTGGGAAGAGGTCGCCGAGGCGAAGGGCTGGCCGTCGGTCGAAACGGTTGTGCGGGAGCGGGCACTGCTGCTTCCGGGCGGCGGTTCCAACTGACCCGGCCGGAAACGAGTTTCCTCGGTCCGCCAACCGAAGTCACTTACGCTTCTCTAGGTGAGGGCCTTATTCCGACACGGCATGAATGTTGCTCTGGAGAGACAATAGCGCCCGGGAATCGAAGCGGGAAAAGGGCGACCTGAGACAGTTGGGAGAACCGCGGCGGGCTACGATAGATGCAGGGACGGGGCGACGTGGGCCGGGAGGGCCGAAACGACACGGGCTCTCCCGTGGCCATAGAAACGAGCCGGTCATGAGTTCGGGCAGCCATTCACGCGATCGGATCAACCGCGCCCGCAAGGCCGGCCTGTCGCTGCGCGACCTGTACAGCGCCCTCTCGACGCTGCCGGCCGACACCGCCGGGCAGGAGGTGGACGGCAACGGCTACGTCGCGACGAGCGACGAGCAGGGCCGCCGCGAATACCGGCCCCACACCGACAGCCCGTCCAGCGACGAGATCCCGGTGCCGCTCGCGACGGCCGAAGAGGAGCCGCCGGCGACGGGGGAGTGACGGGGGTGAGAAGACCCGGGCGTTGCAACGCCCGGGCTTGTTTGTTTTTGGGGAGTGTTCACGGCCGCGACATGCCGACGAAGTTGCCGTCGTTCTCGCGCGACAGCGCCCACAGGAACGCCCCGACGTCGGGGCTGTCGTAGAAGAAGCCGATGCTGTGGATGCGAACGTTCGGCAGGTTCGGGACCGCCTTGTTCCAGTCGGTGCGCAGCGCCTTGCGGACGTGGTCGCCCAGGCGGCGGGCCAGCTCCGTCGTCGTCAGCGTCGTCGCGACGTTCGCCTCGACGCCCGGGCCCCGGCTCGGCAGGCCGTCGGAAAAGAGGTAGACCGTGTCGAGGTGGCCGGACCGGAGGCGGAACGCCTGCTCCAGGCCGGCGTACATGTTCGTGCCGCCGTCCGGCTTGTTCTTCGGGTCGAGCAGCGTCCGCTTGACGAGGTCCGGACTGACGGCCGGGTCGTAGCGCAGCCACTCGCCGGCCTGGCCGAGCGGGTACGACGCATCGCGCGAGAAGAGCACCAGCTGGTACGACTCCAGGTCGGGCAGGCTCTTCATCACCTTGACGACCGTCTCGGCGACGGCGGCCCACTTCTCCGGGAACGGCTTGCCGTCGGCCGTCTCGATCATGCTCAGCGACGTGTCGACCAGGAAGACGACGCGCCGGCCGCTCAGGGCGATGCCGGCGAAGCGGCTCTGCTCGTCGGCCTTCGTCTTGGCGAGCTGCGCCTCCAGGGCCTTCTTGTCGTCCTGGAGGTTGAGCAGCGAGCGGATGTTGGCCGCCAGCTCCTTCTCCAGCTCGCGGACGCGCGCCTGGGCGGAGGTGAGCGTCGTCTGCGTGGTGCGCAGGTCGCCGGCGCTGGCGCTGGCCGACTTCTCCAGGGCGGCCATCGTCTTTTCGAGGGCCGCCTTGTCGGTCGTCAGGGCCTGGACGCGCCGGGCGAGGTCGGCGAGGTCGGCGTCGCGCGAGCGGAGCAGCTCGCCGGACTGCTTCTCCTTGTCGCGGGCCAGGGCGAGGTCGGCGTCGCGCAGTCGGAGCAGGGCGGCCGCTTCCTTCTCCTTGTCGCGCGCGGCGGTGAGGTCTTTCTCGAGGCCGGGCAGCCGGTCGGCCAGCGCTTGCGCCGCCCGGAGCCGGTCCAGCAGCGACGCCTTCTCCTTGTCGAGGTCGGCGGCCTTGCCGCGTTCCTTGTCGAGCAGGGCGCGGAGGGCTTCGAGTTCCTTCTCGGTCAAACTCCGGCGCGTCGCCGCCTCGGCGAGGGAGCCCTCCAGGCTCAGGACGCGGTCGTCCCGCGAAGCGGCCTCTGCCCGCAGGCGGGCGAATTCCTTGTCGAGGTCGCCCTTGTCGCGGGCGGTCGAGGCGAGGAGGCGGGCCTTCTCCTCGGTCTCGTACTGGAAGTCCTGCGCCTTGCGGAGGTTCCACAGCCACAGGAGCAGGACGCAGCCGAGGGCGCAGCAGAGGACGTCGACCATGCTCAGGCTAAAAATCGTCGGCGTGCGGTGGCGCGTGCGCATGGCGTGGTCCCTCACATCCGGCCGAAGAACTGCACGACCGGGCCTTGCGGCCCCAGCCGGATCCGGTCGCCGGAGTGCAGCTGGAGGCAGTGGCGGACGAGCCGGTCGTTGACAAGCGTCCCGTACCGGCTGTGGTCGCGGAGCAGGTAGCTGCGCTGGTCGAGCAGGATGTCGCAGTGGTGGGCGGAGACGCACGGGTTCGGGTCGGCCGGGAAGCTCAGGCTGCAGTCCGGGCTGCGTCCGAGGGTGAAGACGCCGGGGCCGAGCTGGTAGTCCCGGCCGGCGAAGTGGACGCGCGGCGGGCCGACGTCGTCGAGGTGCGGCCGGAGGAGCGGCACCGTGTCGCGGTGGCCCTGGGCGACCCGGCCGGCGCGGAACAACTCCGCCAGGCCGGCCGCCGCCTGGGCGAGGTCGTCCGGCCCGAGGACGTGGACGCGCGGGGCGAGGCCGTCCGCTTCGAGCAGGCCCGCGCCGAGGTCGTCGTCGAAGGTCGGCTCCGGTGGCGGGGCGACCAGGCTTCGCTCCAGGGCCAGGCGCAGCCCCGGGAGCCCGGCGGCGAGCGGCGTCAGGATCACGCCGGCGAGCGGCCCTGCTTGCGCCGCCCCGAGCAGGGCCTGGTTCACCTGGGCGATCAGCTGCAGGGCCTGTTGCAACAGCGGCACGCAGAACCCGGTCAGCTCCGACGGCCGGATCATCAGGTGCTGCGACCACTGGGCCGTGTTCAGGACGAGTGACAGTAGATCGTCACTGCTCGGCGGCTTGTCGATCAGCCGGCGCAGCTGGAGGTAGAGGTCCTGGTCGGCCGCCGGGCAGTCGCGGGGGTCACGCCGACTCAGGCGGATGCAGCGCTGCGCCGTGCCGTCGAGGAGGCGGCGCATCCAGGTGCCGAGGCCGAGCGTCGGCAGGTAGCCGCCGGTCAGCCACGTCGCCCGTTCCGGCGTCAACACGACCGCCGAGCAGGACAGGGCGTGGTCGTCCGCATCGACGACGAGGAGGCTGCCGGACCAGGGCAGCTTCGCGTGGGCGGCGAGCGTCGCGCCGACGCCGACCGGGACGGAGCCGAGCAGCTTCCACTTCAGCTTGTGGGTCAGGCCGGCGAGCTGGGCGACCTGCGGCCCGGACAGGTACTCCGGCAGGACGGCCGCCACGGCCTCCGTCGGGCCGAAGCGGACGCCGAGCGCCTCGAAGACGAGGCGCAGCGCCGCGGCGGCGTCGAGCTTGTGTCTCCCGAACGTCCACTGGCGCGGCGTGCCGAGGTGGGGGAGGAAGTTGTCGCAGACGAGGTGCGGCTGCTGGCGGGCGAGCCGGGCGGCGTGGCTGCCGACGGTCGGCTGGCGCAATTCCAGGTGCAGGGCGAGCGGCAGGCTCGATCCGGTGTCTTCGAGCGGCAGCGCCTGGGCGACGAGGCCGAGCGGGGTGCGGACCGTCGCCCGGACGGCGCGGGCGCGCGTGGCGTTCAGGTCGAGACCGACGAGCGTCATGGCGACCTCATCCGTGGGGCGAGCGCGTCGCGGGGCCGAGGCCCGTCAGAGGGATCGTCGGCAGGTGGTAGTCGTCGCCGGCGTTCGCCTCGGCGGCCGGGGCGGCCTCCGGTTCGAGGTCGCACAGGCGCGTGACGAGGTGCTCCAGGCAATACTGCTGGCAGTCGATGACGAGGGCCTCCTCCTCGCGCTGGACGCTGTGCAGGAAGAACATGAGCACCAGGCTTAGGGCCAGGGCGACGAGGGTGCAATCGAACGCGAAATCCAAATGGCCGGTCGCCTCGCGCATGAAGGCGTCGATCTCGGCCGCGCCCTTGCGGCCGCCGAGCGAGAAGGCGTTCGCCAGGCCGCGCACCGTGCCGAGGAAGCCGATCGCCGGGATGGCCCACGCCAGGTATTGTACCGTCGCCATGCCGGAGACGAACCGGCCCATCTCGACGTCGGCCTGGGTGCGGACCGTCTCGGCGACGTCGCGGCCGGACCGGCCGATGGCGTATTTGCCCAGGGCGAGGCGGAGCATGTTCGAGAGGATGTACGGCCCGCCGCGGGCGGACTTGACCTCGACCTCGTGGCGCAGCGCGAAGGCGTCCTCCGGCAGGATGCGCGAGCCGACCGTGGCCGGCAGCAGGCCGAGGGTGAACGCGCGCCGCTGGCGGCGCACTTCCCAGTAGTGGCCGAGGAGGATGAACCCGGCCCAGGCGAAGGCGCAGTAGTTGGCGATCTGCTCGGGGCCGAGCAGGAGGCGGGCGATGCGCTCGGTCGTCCACTTGGGGACGGCGGCCTCGGTCTCGCCGGTCGGGACGGTATTGTAGAGGACGACGGTGAGGGTGCCGACGGTCGCCAGGGCGAGGACGAGGAGCGGCCATTCGCGCGTCGGACGCTGGGAGGGGGTGAACGCCATTCCATTTTTCCCGTCGGGGTGGCCTGGTGTCCTTCCGTGCCCGGCCATTCCACTCTACGCGCAGGATGGCGGTTGTCAAGGTGCCTGCCGTTGGGGGATAATCGGGCCGGGAGCCGACACGGCCGACGACGCGCGAGGTGCCCGATGGACGGCGACGGATTGTTCCAGTACCTGCAATACCTGTACTACGGCTACCCGCTCCTCGACGTGGCGGCGGGCATCGCCTGCCTGGTCTCGACCCAGGTGTCCAGCCGGCTGGCGATCGCCGGGATCGGCTTCCTCGGCCAGGCCGGCTTGTTCGTCCTGCGCGAGGTGATCTTCCGCAGCCGCATGGCCGACCTGAACGGGGACAACTTCGCGTTGTTCCAGCTGACGATGACGGCGGCGGGCCTGATGCTCAGCGCCCTGGTCGTCGTCGGCCTGGCGCTGGCGTTCGCCGACGTCTCCCGCAAGCTCCGCGCCGTCGGGCGGCCTTCGCCCGACGACGAGGACGACGACCGGCCGGCGTGGCGGCGGCGCTGACGCCATGTCCACCCACCTGGCCGACTACGACTACCCGCTGCCGGAGGGGGCCGTCGCCCAGTCGCCGGCCGAGCCGCGCGACAGCGCCCGGCTGCTGCACCTGGCTCGCGACGGCTCGATCCGCGGCCATCGCGTCTTCCGCGACCTGCCGGACCTGCTCCGGCCGGGCGACCTGCTCGTCGTCAACGACACGCGCGTCGTGCCGGCGCGGCTCGTCGGCCGCCGCGAGCGGACCGGCGGCAAGTGGGAGGGCCTCTACCTGCACGACGCCGCCGACGGGACGTGGGAAGTCCTCGCCCAGACCGGCGGCCGGCCGACCGTCGGCGAGGTGGTCCTGATCGCGCCGCCCTCGGGAGGCGAGGCCCTGCGGCTGGAGCTGGTCGAGCGCGTCGGTCCGGGGCGCTGGCGCGTCCGGCCGGGCGTCGCGGGCAGCGCCGTCGAGATCCTGGCCCGGTTCGGACATGTGCCGCTGCCGCACTACATCCGCAAGGGCGAGGACCGACCGGAGGACCGCGAGCGGTATCAGACCGTCTACGCCGACCGGGCCGGCTCGGTCGCCGCCCCGACGGCCGGGCTGCACTTCACCCCGGCGGTGTTCGAGCGGCTGGAACAGCGCGGCGTCGCCCGGGCGGCGGTGACGTTGCACGTCGGCATCGGTACGTTCCGGCCGATCGTCGTCGAGGACGTGACGCAGCACACAATGCACGCCGAGTACGCCGAGGTGCCGGCGGCGACGGTCGAGGCGATCGCGGCGTGCAAGGCGCGCGGCGGCCGGGTCGTCGCGGTCGGGACGACGACGACGCGCACGCTCGAAAGCGCCGCAGCCGGCAGCACTCTCGTCCCCTGGGCCGGCGAGACGGCGTTGTTCATCCGGCCGGGCTACGAGTTCCGCGTCGTCGATGCCCTGGTGACGAACTTCCACCTGCCGAAGTCGAGCCTGCTACTCCTGGTCGCGGCGTTCGTCGGCCGCGAGGCGATGCTCGACGCCTACCGCGTCGCCCTGGCCGAGGGCTACCGCTTCTTCAGCTACGGCGACGCGATGCTCATTGAGGGATGAGCTTCAAGCCCTCGCCGGGGGGACTGAAGTACCCCTGCTGCCACAACGACGTCAGGTCCATCGTCACCGCGACGCCGACGTGGAGGGCCGCCCCGAGGATCACGCTCCGCGTCCGCAGGCTCATGAAGCCGAGCACGAACCCGGCGACGATCGCCCCGAACGTCTCTGGCATCGGCTTCTGGAAGTGGATCATGCAGTACGGCACCATCATCACCGGGATCGAATACGCCCCGAACCGGTGCCGCAGGCCGTGGACCATGAAGCCGCGGAAGAAGAACTCCAGGCCGAGGAACTGCAGCGCGTAGAACACCTCCCAGACCCAGAACCACGGCCAGAGCGGCTGCCGGCCGACGTGGTAGAACGGGTACGTGTGCTGGAAGTGTTCGTTGTGCGACACGATAAACACCAGCGGAAGCATCACCGCCAGGAAGAGCGGGTACACCCACCAGTCCTTGAACGCCCCTTGCAGCTTCAGGCCGTACTCCGCCAGCGTCTGCCGGAAGACGAGCTTGATGACCAGCCCCGGGATGACGACGTACAGGACGAAGTTGCCGACCGCCCAGTAAAGCAGCCAGCGCCGCAGGGCGTCGTTCGACTCGGCCGGGTCGGCGGCGAAGATGTTGCCCAGGCTGCGGTACCACCACTCGGCGAACGAGCCGAGGCCGAGTTCACGGAGCATGCCCATGACGAACGCGAACTCCGCCCCGTAGCGGAGCAGGTAGTGCTGCATCGTCAGCATGACCGCGACGACGACCAGGATGGTGACGACCCGGCCGTCGAAGCCGGCCGACTTCGGGTCGTTCCAGTGGACGCGCGCCTCGTCGTTCGCCTGGGCGAGCGGCGCGACGATGAAGCTGTCCCAGAAGCGGAGCAGCCCGTTGCGCCGCGGCGTGGCGTCAGGTGGTGTAGTCGGCATTGAGGCGCACGTACTCGTAGGTGAGGTCGCAGGTCCAGACGGTCGCCCGGCCGGGGCCGAGGTCGAACTTGAGCCGGAAGTGGACCGTCCGGTTCTGCTTCAGGTACGCCGAGACGGCCGCCGGGGCGAACGCCGTCGGCGTGCCGTGGTCGTAGACGAGCACGTCGCCGATCCAGAGCGAGAGGTCGTCCTCTTCGAACTCGACGCCGGCGTAGCCCGCGGCCGAGACGATCCGGCCCCAGTTCGGGTCGCCGCCGAAGACGGCCGTCTTGACCAGGGCGCTGTCGGCGACGACGCGGGCGACCCGGCGCGCGTCGGCGTCGCTGGCCGCCCCCTCGACGTCGATGACGATGAGGTGCTCGGCCCCCTCGGCGTCCTCAGCCATGGCGCGGGCCAGATCGGCGCAGACGGCGGTGACCGCGCCGCCGAGCGTCCGCAGGGCCGCGCCGCGGGCCGGCTCGCCGCTCCACCCGGTGCCGCTGGCGAAGAGCAGGAGCGTGTCGTTCGTCGAGGTGTGGCCCTCGACGCGGACGCAGTTGAACGTCTCGTCGGCGGCGGGGCCGGCGAGGGCTTGCAGATCCTTCGGATCGACGGCGGCGTCGGTGCAGACGAAGGCGAGCATCGTCGCCATGTTCGGGCCGATCATCGCCGCGCCCTTGGCGACGCCGAGGACGACGACGTTCTGCCCCTCGAGCGCCAGTGACCGGAAGGCGACCTTCGGCCGGGTGTCGGTGGTGAGGATCGACCGCGAGAAGGCGTCGAGGCTCGCGGCGTCGGCGCGGAGCTGCGGCACGGCGTGGCGGATGCCGGGGACGACGGCGTCCATCGGCAGGTGGCGGCCGATGACGCCGGTCGAGCAGACGAGGAACTGCTCCGGCTGGCAGTCGAGGCCCTCGGCAGCGACGGCGGTCATCCGGCCGGCGTCGGCCATGCCCTGGGCCCCGGTGCAGGCGTTGGCGTTGCCGGAGCAGACGACGACGCCGCGCAGGTCGCGGCCGGGGACGCGCGCCCGGCTGACGTGGACCGGGGCGGCCTGGATGCGGTTCTGTGTGAAGACGCCGGCGGCGCTGGCCGGGCCGTCGGTGACGATCAGGCCGAGGTCGAGCCGCTCCGGGTCGGGGCGGATGCCGCAGTGCGTCCCGACGAACCGGAAGCCGCGGGGAAGGACGAGCGGGCCCATGGGTCGAACGCTCCGAGGGACGGGGACGCCTCGCCTGTTGTAGATAGCGCGGTCGCGGAGACAATCCCCTCGCCGCTTGGCCCCGGACGCCAGGGCAGCGGTGGCGTATCACGTTCCGGGGAACGTCCATCCAACGGAGGCCGGCATGATCCGATCTTCCCTGCCGTTCGCCTGGAGCGTCCTACTCCTGGCCGCGCCGGCCGTGCTGGCGGTCGAGCCGCCCAAGCGGCCGAACGTCCTGGTCGTGATGACCGACGACCAAGGCCCGGGCGACTTCTCCTTCAGCGGCAACCCGGTCCTCAAGACGCCGGCCCTGGACCGCTTCGCCAAGGAGTGCGTCCGGCTGGCCGACTTCCACGTCGCGCCGATGTGTACGCCGACGCGCGGCCAACTCCTGACCGGCGTCGATGCCCTGCGCAACGGGGCGACGGCCGTGTCGGGTGCCCGGTCGCTCCTCCGGCCCGGGTTGCCGACGCTGGCGGAGGTCTTCGCCAAGGCCGGCTACAAGACCGGCCTGTTCGGCAAGTGGCACCTTGGTGACAGCTACCCGCATCGGCCAATCGACCGAGGCTTTCAGGAGTCGGTCTACCACCTCGGCTGGGGCATGCTCCACGCCGTCCCGGAGTTCGACAACCCGCTCGTCGATGGCCGCTACTTCCACAACGGCGAGGCGAAGCCGTTCAGGGGGCACTGCACCGACCTGTGGTTCGACCGGGCGGTCGCGTGGATCAAGGCCTGCCAGGCGAAGGACGAGCCGTTCTTCTGCTACCTGGCCCCCAACGCCCCGCACGCGCCGCACGTCGAACTGCCGGAGTTCGTCGAGCCGTACCGGGGCAAGGGGCCGGCCGCCTTCTTCGGCATGATCGCGCACGTGGACAAGCGGTTTGGCCAACTCGATGACTTCCTAACAACGACGGGGCTGCGCGACAACACCATCGTCGTCTTCCTGACGGACAATGGCGGCACGGCCGGCGTCCCGACGTTCAACGCCGGGCTGCGCGACCGGAAGATGAGCTTCTACGAGGGCGGTCATCGCGTCCCCTGCTGGGTCCGCTGGCCGGGCGGCAACCTCGGCCGGCCGCGCGACGTCCCCGCGCCGACCCAGGTCCAGGATCTGTTCCCGACGCTTCTCGACCTGTGCGGCGTCGCCCGACCGGAGGGGACGCGGTTCGATGGCGTCAGCCTGGCGGACCTGCTGCGTGGCAAGGTCGAGAAGGGGCCCGATCGGATGCTCGTGGTGCAGCACGGCTGGCTGCCGAAGAAGGGCGAGGCGTGCGTCATCTGGGGCAAGTGGCGGCTCGTCAAGGACGCCGAGCTGTACGACACGGACGCGGACCGGGCCCAGGCGACCGACCTGGCGGCGAAGCACCCCGACGTGGTCAAGAAGATGCGCGACCACTACGCGGCGTGGTGGGCCGGCGTCGAGGGGAAGTTGAACGACTTCGCGCCGTGTGCCATTCTCGGCTCGGACCGGCAGCCGGTGGTGCCCCTGACGAGCGCCGAGTGGGATCCGACCCCGGCCGACGACACCGGCCATATTCGCATCGCCCTGGGTGGACCGTCTGGCGGCCGGTGGCACGTCGAGGTGGCCCAGGCCGGCGAGTACGAGTTCGTCTTGCGCCGCTGGCCGGCCGAGTCGAAGCTCCCCCTCGGGGCGAAACACGACGCGACCGGCGAACTGCTGGAGCTGGGCGGCAAGGCGTACGCCCCGCCGAGCGTGGCGTTCCCGACGATCGCGACGGCCCAGGTGCGCATCGCCGGCCAGGCCGCCAGCGCGAAGGCGGCCGCCACGGACCAGGATGTGACGGTTCGGCTGACGCTGCCGGCGGGCCGGACGACCCTGAAGGCGTGGTTTCAGGACGCCGCCGGCAAGGAGCTGTGCGGCGCGTTCTTCGCCACGGTGCGGCGGGTGAAGTGACCGGGGAGAACGTCGCCGGCCGATCACTTTCGCGGCGCGGCGAACTCGTTCGGATACCGGGCCTGGAGGTGCCGCAGGGCGTCGCGCTGCTGGTGGGCCGTCATCTCGACCCGCGTCCCGAACGGGTCGTGCCGGTAGCCGGCGAACACCTCGGCGTAGGCGACCAGGTCCGCGGCGGGGCGGCGGTCCGGGGAGAGGTCCCACACCCGCGCGCCGTCCGGGCCGGGGGCCACCAGGCGATGGCCGTCCGGGCTGAAGCCGACGCCGAGGAAGGTGCCGATCGCCAGCTCCGGGCCGACCGGGTGGCCGGTGGTCGCGTCCCACAGGCGGGCCGACGGAACCCCGACGCCGCCGTCCGCGATGGTCAGGACGCGCCGGCTGTCGGCGGTGAACCGGGCCTCGCCGACGCCGACCGCATTCAGCGGCAGGCCGGCCGGCCGCCCCGTCTCGGCGTCCCAGAGCCGGGCGATGCCGCTCCCTTCCAGGGAGCCGGTGAGGATGCGCCGGCCGTCCGGGCTGTACGCCAGGAACGTGACCGATTCGACCCGCGGGATGCTTAGCGGGTCGCCGATCGGACGCCAGGTCGCCGTGTCCCAGAGGCGCGCCGCGCCGGACATGCCGCCGGCGACGAGCCGCCGGCCGTCCGGGCTGAAGCGGGCCTGGTTCACCTCGCCCTCATGTTCCAGCGGCGGGCTGATCGGCTCGCCCGTCGCGGCATCCCAGACCCGGGCTGTCCGGTCCCAGCTGCACGTGACGACGCGCCTGCCGTCCGGGCTGAAATAGGCGTTGAGAACCGGGCCCTTGTGGGTCAGGCGCGGGCCGACGGGTTGGCCGGTCTCGCCGTCGTAGATCTGGGCTTCGCCGCGGCCCTCGGGGCCGTTGATCGGCCCCAGCGCGACGACGACCTTCCGGCCGTCGGGGACCAGGTCGAGGTTGAGCGCCTCGGCCGGCAGGGCGAACGGCCGGACCGTCCGCCGCCCGGTGGTGCCGTCCCAGGCGCGCAGGGTGCGGCCGCCCTTGTCGCGCTTCCCGAGGTCGTCGAGGTAGACGTGCCGGCCGTTCGCGTGGAAGCGGAGCGGCTCGCCCGGCTCGAACTGCTCCAGCGGCGGGCCGGCCGCCGCGCCGGTGGCCACGTGCCGGACGCGCGCCCCGGCCGCGTCGAGGGCCAGGTAGCGCTCGCCGTCGGGGCTGAAGCAGGCCGCCCGCGTCCCGGCCGGCAGCGGCAGCGGCGCGCCGGTCGGCCGGTCCTGGGCGAGGTCCCAGACGAAGTACGCCGTGTCGCCGACGGTGAGCAAGCGGCGGCCGTCGCGGCTGAACGCGGCGAAAGCCACCTTCGGGCCGGCGTCCGTCCGGAGGGCGTGCGACAGGAGGCCGCCCGCGGGCCGGCCCTGGCGCAGGTTCCACACCCGGGTCGTGTTGCCCACGTCGTTCCGGGGGACGAACCATCGGCCGTCCGGGCTGATGGCCGCCGGGCCGGACAGTTCCACTTTCTGGCCCTGGGCCCAGAGGGGTTTGCCGGTCGCCAGGTCCCACAGCCGGGCGACGCCGTCCTCCTCGGCCGAGAGGAAGAGTCGGCCGTCGGGGGTGAACATGCCGGGGCCGCGGGGCGAGGCGACCGGCGGGACGACCGGCTTGCCGGTGGCCACGTCCCAGACGTGGGCCGACTTGCCGACCCGGACGCTCAGCCGCTCGCCGTCCGGGCTGAAGCGCAGATCCCGGACCGTCTCGTCGTGGACCAGCGGCGGGCCGGCCAACTGGCGGGTCGCGGCGTCGAAGACGCGCACGGTCTTGCCGTCGGCGAGGTCGGCCCAGCGGCGGGCGTCGGCGCTGGACGTCACCGGCAGCCGGGACGCCGACAGCGGCAGCGGGTCGCCGACCGGCCGGCGTGTCGCCGCGTCCCAGAGCCGGAGGTCGCCGGCGGCGTCGGGGTCGCGACGGACGGTGACGATGTGCTTGCCGTCCGGCAGGAACGCGGCGATGCCGTGGTTCGCCCGGCCCGGGTGGCCCATCGCCGCCCCGGCCGGCGCGCCGGTCGCGGCGTCCCAGACCCGGGCGGTGCCGTCGCCGCCGAACGTCACGATCCGGTCCCCGGACGGGTCGAAGTCGAAGGAGTGCGCGCCGCCGGGGTGGTTTAACTCCCGGGGGGCCGGGTCGGCCGCGGCCAGGTCCCAGACGACGACGCCGCTCCCGTTCCGCTGGGGCTCCTTCTCGTCGAACGCCACGTAGTGGGCGGCGACGCGGCGTCCGTCCGGGCCGAAGCTGACGTCGGTCGAGTCGCGCAACTCCGGCTGGGCCAGCACCCGGGAGAGTTGCAGCCGCGGCCCGTAGCGCAGGTACGCGCCGAGGCGGATGCGGTGCAGCTCGTCCTCGACGATCGGGCCGTGGTCTTCCTTGAACGGCTTGACGTACCAGAGCAGCGCCCCCGGCAGGTCGCCGGCGTTCTCCAGCGGGATGCCGGCGGCGACGTGGGAATGCTCGGCGTAGCGGCGCGTCGCGACCGCGGCGGCGTCCGCCACGGCGGCCTTCTCGTTGGCGCGGTCGCGCTCGCGGAACGCCCAGACGGCCAGGCCGGCGGCCAGCGCCGCCCCGAGCACCAGCGACGCGACCAGGGCCGCCCCGACCGGGTTGCGTCGGCCCCAGCGCCAGGCGCGTTCGATCCGGCCGACCGGCCGGGCGAGGATCGGCCGGCCGTCGAGGAACCGTTCCAGGTCGTCCGCCAGGTCGGCGGCGCTGGCGTAGCGGCGGTCCGGCTGCTTGCGCAAGCACTTCAGGGCGATGGTCTCCAGGTCGCGCGACACCGCCGGCTGGAGTTGGCGGACCGGAACCGGCTCCTGGGACCGCACCTGTTCGAGCGTCTCGAGCACGCTCGCGCCCTTGAACGGCGGCCGGCCGGTCAGGCACTCGTAGAGGATCGCCCCCAGGGCGTACACGTCCGCCGCCGGGCCGACGCGCTTCGATTCACCGAGGGCCTGCTCCGGGGCCATATACGACGGCGTGCCGAGGATCGAGCCGGTGCGCGTGTGGCCGCTTTCGTCGTCGATCCGCTTGGCCAGACCGAAGTCGGCGATCTTGGGCGCGGCGTCGGCGGCGAACAGGACGTTGGCCGGCTTCAGGTCGCGGTGGACGATCCCCGCCGCGTGCGCCGCGGCGACGCCCCGCGCCAGCGCCGCCGTGAGGCGCGCCGCCTCGCCGGCGGGCAGCGGCGTCCCGGCGAGCTTGCCCGCCAGGCTGCCGCCGGGGCAGTACTCCATCGAGAAGAAGGGGCGGCCCTCGACCTCGCCGATCTCGAACACCTGGACGATGCCCGGGTGCTGCAACCGCGCGACGGCCTCGACCTCGGCGCGGAAGCGGGTCCGCTCGGTGTCGCCCGCCTGGGCCCCCGGCGGGAGCATCTTCACGGCGACGACACGGTTGGCCCTCACCTGCCGGGCCTGGTAGACAACCCCCATGCCGCCGCGACCCAGGACGCCGAGGATCTCGTAGCCGGGGATCGCGGGCACGTCCGCCACGGCCGGCGCGGCGCGGCCGGGCTCGAAGAGCCCGGTCGGGTTCGCCTCGGTCGCCGCGTCCGGCTCGGGGCCGAGGGGCGGTTCGCCGCAGGCCGGGCACGCCGCGCCGGAAGAGGACTCCTCCCAGGAATGTCCCCCGGAACAGGTCAGCATCCGAGGCACCGGGCATCTCCGTGGGTGGGCTGGACGGGAACGGGATTCCGCCGCGTATTTCAACCCCGCCTCCCTCGCCTGTCAACGCGCCACCGCCGTGGCTGGAATTAATCCGGCACCGCGCCGCGCCTCGCGGAACTATACCGGTGGGAGACGACCGCCGGTCGGGAGGACCGTTCGATGGCCAAGGCCGCGCCGAGCCCGGTGTTGCAATTCCTCCACTGGGTCGCGCGGGTCGGCCCCGCGTGCGACCTGCCCGACCACGACCTCCTCCGGCGGTTCCACGCCCAGCGCGACGAGGCCGCCTTCCACGCCCTGCTCCGCCGGCACGGCCCGATGGTGCTCGACGTCTGCCGCGCCGCGAGCGGCAACGACGCCGACGCCGAGGACGCCTTCCAGGCGACGTTCCTCGCCCTGGCACGCCAGGCGGGGGCGATCCGCAAGGCGGCGTCTCTGGCGAGCTGGCTCCACGGCGTCGCCTACCGCACCGCGCTGAAGGCCCGGGCCCGGGCCGGTCTGCGGCGACGGTGCGAGGCCCGGCTGCCGCCGCGGGAGGCCTCCGAATTCGACGACCTGACCTGGCGCGAGGTGCGCCAGGTGTTGCACGAAGAGCTGAACGGCCTGGCCGATCGCTACCGGGCTCCCCTCGTGCTGTGCTACCTGGAAGGGAAGACTCAGGAGCAGGCCGCCAACGAACTGGGCGTGGCCAAGAGCACCTTGCGCGAGCGCCTGGAGCGTGGCCGGGAGTTGCTCCGGGCCCGCCTCGCGCGGCGCGGCCTCGGCGCGCCGGCCCTGCTCGCCACGACCTGGCCGACCGCCGGCGTCCCCCTCGCCGTGGCGGAGGGCACCGTCCGGGCCGTGACCGTCCCGGGCCTGATCTCGGCCGAAGTCGTCGCCCTCACGGAAGGAGTGGTCCCGACCATGATGCCGCACGTTGTCAAGATCGCCGCAGCGGCGATCGGCGCGCTGGCCGCCGCCGTCGCGTTGGTCCCCGCCGAGGGACAACCACCGCCAGCCGCGCCGGCGGTCGCCGCACCGCCGAAGGACGACATCCCGGCCTGGAAGAAGGAACTCCGCGAGAGCTACGCCCTCGCGGCCGGCGAGGTGCTCCGGCGCGTCGCTCCGCCTTATCCCGCCTGTCGGGCCGAGTTTATCAAGGTTGCGGGATTCAACGGCGACCATCCGAATCCGCCGCCGATCTTCCTCAGCTGGCGGATCCCGAAGGGCCCGCCGGGCGAACTTCAGAACTGGGGCATGCACGGCGGCGAGGCGACCGTCTGGAGCGCCCTGACGATGGCGGCGTGCGTCCCACGGGAGGAGGTACAGGCGGACCGCGACCTGCTCAACACCGTGATCGGCGGCGACTTCGTCTTCCGCGAAGACGCCACGGTGACGGAGCGCGTCCAGGCCCTGGAGCGCGTCTTGCGCAAGGACTGCAAGCTGCCGGTACGGCTGACGTTCCGCGACGAGCGGGAGGTGGTCGTCGCCCGCGGCACCCTGCGGGTCAAGCCGCTGGAGGGGCGGGCGAAGAACCACGTCGAGGTGTACGGGAGCGAGTTGCTGCCGTTCCCGCCGCGGCCCGCTCTGCCGGGCCGCCCGCCGTCGCTGGAGTTCCTCCCGCCGCCGGCTGCCACATTGCCGGACTTCCTCCGTGCCGTCGGCGGGTTCATCAACCGGCCGATCGTCCACGAGGCGGAGGCCGGCCCCGGCGAGACGGTGACGTTCGACCTGCACGCCCCGCTCGTCGGCGGTCCGGAGGCCGCCTTCCGCGACCCGGACAAGGTTATCAAGCACGTCGCCGAGCAGACCGGGCTGACGTTCCACGCCGAGAAGCGGAAGCTCCGCGTGCTCGTCGTCGAGAAGGCCGAGCCGTGACCTACTTCGCCCCCGCCGCGTAGTGCCGGTCGGCGAAGTCGAGGAAGTGCTTCCAGTCGGCCGGCACCGCCGCGTGGCCGCCGCTGTGGTAGTGGAACGCCAGGCCGCCGGCCGTCACCGGCTTGTCGAGGCCCGGCAGTTCCGTCACGCCGAGGTCCTTCGCTCCGAGTAGCCGGTACGCCGGCCCAGCCGCGACGAGGGCGAGGAACTCCCCCTTCGGGTCGCTCCACTGATCCGTCAGGCCGCCGTTCACGTAGACCGGCCGCGGCGCACAGCAGGCGATGAGCAGGTGCTGGTCCACCGGCAGGGTGTTCCACTTGCCCACCCACTTCTGGATGTTGCCGGCGAACTGCCAGTGGAAGTTCTGGGCCATGTCGTCGAGCGTCTCGCCCCAGTCGCGGCGGATCAGCGACGCCCCCATCTCGCCGGGCACGACCGCGAAGACCGCCGCGACGCGCTCGTCCTGGGCCCCGGCCCACAAGACGGTCTTGCCCAGCCGCGACGCCCCGGTGATCGCCACCCGCTTCGGGTCGATCGCCTTGTCGGTCTCGAAGTAGTCGACGCAGCGGCTGATGCCCCAGGCCCAGGCGCTGATCGTGCCCCACTCGTCCGGGGCGGGCCGCGTCTGGTCCGCCTTCAGTGTCAGCCCGATGACACCGTCGGCCCAGCGGTTGGCCCGGTCCGGCTGGATGTCGCCGTAGCCGACGGTGGCGAACGCCCAGCCGCGGCCGAGCACCTCGGCGACCGGGTCGAACGCCCCCGGACGAGGCGGCCCCACGCCGAAGGTGATGCTCAGGAGGACCGGCACCGGCCTGTCCGCCTTCGCCGGCGTGAGGATCGTCAGCGTCATCTTCGGACCATCCGGCTTGTCGCCCATCCGGCCGACGACTTTGCGCATCACCGCCGTCCCGTCGCGGGCCTTCGGGTCGGTCTGCGTCACCTCCCACGCCACCTTTGGGGCGTTGTCCGGGATGCGGCCGTAGATCTCGGTCTGGTAGAACTTGAGAATCTCGGGCCGCCGCTTCTTCGTCCAGTCGTCGGCCGTGACCACCTTCTGGCCGTCGGCCAGGACGAGCGGATCGGGCAGAGTGTACGGCGCGACCTTGTCCTCGGAGTAGTTGGAGACGTGGCCGGTCGCCTTGGCCAGGCGGACCGGGTTGCCCTTCGGGTCGCTCTTGCCGATGTACGGGACGTTGTCGGGGTTGCCCGTCGCGCCGGGCTTCGGCGGGTCGTCGGCCCGCAGGGTGAGGACGGCGAGACCGACGACGACGGCCGGGACGAGGAAGCGCCGCATGGATGCACCCCCTAGCTGGCGAACGAGTACAGGATGACGATCAGGTCGACGGCCGCGATGAGCCAGGCGACGAGGCCGACCGCGCTGGCGAACGTCCCCGCGACGCCGAGGGCCGGGGACGAGCGCTCGGCGTAAGCCCGCTGCCAGCCGAGGATGCCGAAGACCACGGCGGCCACGCCCAGGGCGGACACGACGAGCGCACCGATCAAGCCGCCAGCGAGGGCGACGCCGGTCGGGATGCCGTCCGGGCCGCCGCGGAACAGGACGACGTTGAAGACCAGGGTGACGCACGCCGCGAGCAGTAGCGTGCAGCCCAGCAACAGCGACGCCAGGCCCCACTGGGCGGCGCTCGTGAAGCCGTGCTGGGGAGTGCGGACGTCGGACGGGCCGGCCTGCGCCTCGGCGTCCCACCGGGTCGGATGCGCTGGGCGCGATCGTTCGTGGATGTCGGACTCGCTCATCGAGGCCCTCCTCGGCAGCCAAAAGACGCGCTAAGTCGCGGCGGCTGGTCCGGGGCCGGGCCGTCACCAGCCCAGTAACCACCAGAGTCGCCGTGACGCCGTCGGTGGGGGTGGATTGTCGAAGTCCTTGTCCCCGCACCCGGACTTGATGACCTTCCCGTTCTCGTCGAAGTGGACAAGGATGACCCACTCCTGACCGACCCACGCCTTCTCCCACTCGGGCGAGGTGCCCGGGGCCGGCGGCATGAAGACCGCGACGTCCCACGGGTGGTACGCCCGGTCGGCCGGACGACCCAGTATCGCCTCTACATCGGGTTCCGACATCCCGGTGCGGAGCCGACCCGCGGCCCACGGATGGACCGGGTCGCCCAACAGCAGCCAGGTGCCCGCCGTCATCATCCCGGCGAGCAGGAGAAGCACACCAACGAGGATGCCACGTCGCCACGTCACCTGGTGAGCCTCTGTTGGTCGACCTGGGGATGAGCGTAACTCACCCGACACAGGATACTCGCCCCGACACTGGATTACACCGAGTTTTCTCACCACCACAGCCAGGGGAGAATCTCGTTGCCTCGCCGTCGCCGCCGGGCCATACTACCCGCCGTGAGCCCTTCCGCCTTCCAACCGCACAGGTGACCGATGCGACTCCCCCTCCGCCGCTGTCTCGCCCTGGCGGTCCTCACCTTCGCCGTGGCCAGCGCCCCCGCCGACTGGCCCGCCTTCCGCGGCCCGACCGGCCTCGGCACCAGCGACGAGACGGGTCTGCCGGTCAAGTGGTCCGCGACGGAGAACGTCGCCTGGAAGACCGAGCTGCCCGGCAAGGGCTCCTCGACGCCGCTCGTCTGGGGCGACCGCGTCTTCGTCACCTGCTTCACAGGCAGCAAGGCGGCGGACATCACCCGCCACCTCGTCTGCGTCGACCGCAAGGACGGCAAGATCCTCTGGCAGAAGGCCGTCGCGGCGACCCAGCCGGAGAACGACTTCGCCCGCCAACTCCAGCAGCACGGCCTGGCGACCCACTCGCCAGCGACCGACGGCGAGCGCGTCTACGTCTTCTACGGCCGGACCGGCGTCCTCGCCTATGACCTCGACGGCAAGGAACTCTGGCGTACCGAGGTCGGCACCTACCTCAACAGCTTCGGCTCCGGCTCCAGCCTGACGCTGTACAAGGACCTCGTCCTCGTCAACGCCGCCGTCGAGGCCGGGGCCCTCGTCGCCCTCGACAAGAAGACCGGCAAGCAGGTCTGGAAGACGAAGTTCCAGGACGACTGCTGGACGACGCCGCTCGTCGTCGAGGTCAGCGGCCGGACCGAGATCGTCCTGAACGCCTCGCGGGCGGTGCTCGGCTTCGACCCGGCCAACGGCAAGCTCCTCTGGCAGTGCGAGGTGTCGGAGCCGGACTACGTCAGCGCGACGCCGGTCGCCCGGGACGGCGTCGTCTACGTGATGGGGTCGGGCAGCAACGGCAAGGCGTTCGTCGCGATCAAGGCCGGCGGCCAGGGCGACGTGACGAAGACGAACGTGCTGTGGAAGGCGAAGGTCGGCGCGAGCTACGGCTCGCCGATCCTCGTCGGCGAGAATCTCTTCTTCTTCAACGGCACCGCGACCGCCGTGCGGGCGAAGGACGGCGCGGTGTTGTTCCAGGAGCGGCTGGCCGACCTGGCGAGCGAGTACGGCTCGCCGGTGGCGGCGGAGGGGCGGCTGTATTTCTTCACGCGGCGGGGTACTGCCCACGTCGTGGCGGCGACGGCGAAGTTCGAGCCGCTGGCGGCCAACGACCTCGGCGACCGGACCGGCTTCGTCGCCAGTCCGGCGGTCAGCCACGGCCGGCTCTACGTCCGGTCGAACCAGTACCTGTACTGCCTCGGGCCGAAATGACGCCGGCTCAATCCAGGAACGCGACGTTGCGCATCGCCCGGGAGAGGCCCTCGGTGTTCATGACGACCTGGTGCCAGCCGTGCAGGGTGATCGTCGCATGGTCCGGGTGGCGGACCCGGCCGCGGACGTAGACGCCGGGGTTGCGGCGCATCGTCTGCCAGCCCCAGCCCTTCGCCTTCGCGTTGCCGGAGAGGATGCCCTTGTACTGGGCCTCGCTGACGCCGTTGGGGTGGCGCGGGCAGACGTAGACCGTCTCGCCGCCGGTGCGGTAGCAGAACTCGGCCCAGTGCGGCTTGCCGCCGTTGCCGCGACGGAGCGGCTCGTTGGCGAGGACGAGGCGGTGATCGACGACGAAGCCGGGCAGCGGCAGGAAGAACCATTCGCCCTGGCGGACGAACGCGGCGTTCTTGCGGCGGTGGCGGGCGTCGCCGCGGAGGTGCCGGCCGGCCTGGGCGACGAGGACCTCGGCGGGTTTGAGAGCCTCCTTCGCCTGGAGGACGGTGCCGACCGGGGCCGCCTCCGGGATGCCGGCGACGAACCAGTGGCGCTCGTCGAAGCCGCAGAGGTACTTGTCCTTGAGGCCGGCATCGCGGACGAGCAGGAGCAGGTGACGGTCGTCGGTGCGGACGTCGAGGACGTCCACGTCGGCGGCGGAGCCGGGCGGCCGGACGATCTCGAAGTATTCGCCGCGGCCGTCTTCCTGGATGTCGAGCGACAGGCCGGTGGCGACGCGCCGCCGGTTGGTCGGGCGGTCGGCGACCTTGAGGCGAGCGCCAATGCGGGCGAACTTGCCGTCGAGCAAGGCGGTGTTCATGATGAGCGGGACACGGCCCGGGTGGGAAAGGTTCGCTATTTGACCAACTGGCCGGAAGGGAGAGTCGCACTTTCGCCAGAACCCGACTCGCAGACCGCCCACGCCAGACGAGGGACAGCCGGGTCACTGCTTACCGAGGATGAGGTCAAGCGCCCAGCAACCCCGGACGTGGGGGCCAGGAGAGCGGAGATGGGCGAGGAGGTCGGTGTTGGTGCAGTTGGCGTCTTCAAGGGCGTCGCCGAGAATGGGGAGCCGGTCGTAAGCTCGCGTTTCGTAGATCGTCTGGGCAAGACCAGGTATCAATCCGTCCTCCCACGCCAGCCACTCCGAGGCCAGCGGATCGGAACGGGAAGGGTAGCCGAAGACCTCGCGAATGAGATCAAGGGTCGGCGCCTCTAGCCAACCGAGAGGCCGTGGCAGGGGAAGTCGCCTCCCTTTCCACCTTTCCTTGGGTTGCATGGCGTTCCCGCAATCTCGGTAGAGCGCTGCGGGGATGAGATTTCCGTTGATGATGTTCTCATTCGCCAGGAACGTCAATCGATCGGCCAGCCGTCTGACTTCCTTCTCGTCGGCGAACCCGTCGGCCAAGAGTTCCCCGAGCAGCACGGCTTCGACGAGGATCGAGGACGGCTCGGAGTCGAACTTGGAGCGAAGGACGCCCAGTGCGAGCAGCCGCAACTTCCGCTCTGTCGCTCCGTCCCAGAGTTGGGCGAGTACCTTTTCCGGGTCTTCCCCCGCCCACTCCGCCTCGGTCATGCTTTCGCCCTCTCGCGGCCCACCAGCCCGAAAGTAGCCGCCCCTGTCCGGTGCGTTCGCGGTGGTGATCAACCGGCCTTGTCGGACACGTCGTCGCGAAAAGGATCAGGCAGCCCGAAGGCGTCCAAGGTACCTCGAACCGATAGAAGGTGGCGCGGTTGGACCGGCACCTCGTCCGGGTAGAGCGGCAGGTAGATGGCGGCCCCGCCCGGATGCTGGTAAACCCGGGCTTTCTGTTCCAGATTGTCGCGTGCCTCGAACCCCATCGCCTTCAACGACTGGCCGAGGCTGCCGTAGGTCAGGTCGGGCATGGTCCTCCCCTCGTTACAGGGCCGCGCGGAGCCGGTTCTTGGCGAGTCGCAATCGCGCCACCGCCCGCCGGTTGAAACGCTGCGACTTCGGAATCCGAACCCGCACCGTCTTCGCCCCCGGTCTGGGGCCACGCCAGGACGGGCTCCGAAATAGTTCCCGCAGTTCGACCCAGTACGCTCGCCGCATCCCGGCGTCGTAGAGGACCAGAACGATCGGTAGGATCTCGTCCTTCCACAGGTTGTAATCCCGGATGTCGAGGTCGTAGCCGTAGAAGCCGTCCGCCTCTTCAAGCGATTCCGACGCCTTCACCTGAAGAGAAACGGACCCGACCTCGACATACCCATCCGGGTCGAACGTCCACATCACCAAGTCGATGCCGTAATCGGAGACCGTCCGGAGCACGACGTACCCCGCGTCGATAACAAACCGCTCGACGTGGTTGATGCTCTGGTCGGCGATCACGTGCTCGCGGGTCCGCCGCTTTCTTGTCGGCGGCGCAGGTTTGGCCACGTCACGTCCCCATCCGAGCCGTCTCCATTGTACCCGGAACCACTTCGCCGGTCGCGCCTACTCCCCCGGCTTCAGGTGCCGCTTCATGAAGTCGAGCATCAGCCGGTCGTAGTGCGCCCCGCGGATGCCGTGCCGCGCCTGCGGGTAGAACATCACCTCGAACGGCTTGTTCGCCCGCTGTAGCGCACTCGCCAGCTGCAGGCTGTTCTGCGCGTGGACGTTGTCGTCCATCAGGCCGTGCAGGATCAGCAGGTTGCCCGACAGCCGCGACGCCGCCGCCACGACCGACGACGCGGCGTAGCCGTCCGGGTTCTCCTGCGGCGTGTTCATGTACCGCTCGGTGTAGATCGAGTCGTAGTTCTTCCAGTCCGTCACCGGGGCCCCGGCGATGCCGGCCGCGAACTTCTTGCTGTGCGTCATCGCGAACGCCGTCATGTAGCCGCCGTAGCTGTGGCCGCTCAGGCCGACCCGCGCCGCGTCCACCCACGGGTGCTTCGTCAGCCAGTCGACCGCCTCCTCCAGGTCCTTCAACTCCTGCACGCCGAGCTTGCGGTACGCCGTCCACGCCGAGCACGCCCCCTTGCCGCTCGCCGGACGCGGATCGCACCGGAACACGACGTAGCCCATCTGGGCCAGCATCTCGTCGCGCAGCCGGCCGCCGCCCCAGGCGTCGCGCACCGTCGGCGAGTGCGGCCCGGCGTACGTCATCAGCCAGACCGGGTACCGCTTCTTCGCGTCGAAGTCCGGCGGCTTGAGCAGGCTGCCCTCGAGCTCGAAGCCGTCCGCCGTCTTGATCTGCACCCGCTCGAACGCCCCGCGCTTGTACTCCTCCAGGGCGTAGACCGGGTTCGTGTCCAGCGTCCGGGCCAGCGTCTTGTCGACGTTGAACAGGCGGACCTGCGTCGGCGTCTGGGCGTCGCTCCAGGTGTCGACGAACCGTTTCCCCTTCGGATCGACCAGGGCGCGGTGGTCGCCGTCGCCAGTCGTCAAGCGTTCGAGGTTGGTGCCGTCCAACCGGACGCGGTAGAGGTTCGAGCCGGTGTGGCTGTCGCGCGTGCCGGAGACGTAGACGTAGCCGGTCGGCTCGTCGATAAGGTGGAGCGTGCGGGCCTCCCACTCGCCGGACGTGACCGGCCCCTTGAGCTTGCCGTCGGCGGCGTAGTGGTAGAGGTGCTTCCAGCCAGTGCGCTCGCTCGGCAACAGGAACGAGCCGTCCTTGAGGAACGTCGGCTCGCCGGGGTCGTCCACCCACGCCTTCGTCGTCTCGCGGAAGAGCTTCGTCACCTGGCCGTCCAGGCCGACGGTACAGAAGTCGAGCCAGGTCTGGGCCCGGTCCTGGACGTAGGCGAAGGCGGCCTTGCCCTCGGGCATCCAGCCGACGCGCGGCACGAGGGTCGCCGCCTCGGAGTAGCCGCCGAGGTCGGCCCAGACCGGCTCGCCGCCGGCGACGGTGACGAGGCCGACCTTGACGTGCGGGTTCGGGTCGCCCGACTTCGGGTACGCGGTCACCTCCGGCGTCGGCCGGCGGGCGATCGAATCGACCAGGGTGAACTTCGGCACCGGCTTGTCGTCGAACCGCAGGAACGCGATCCGCGTCGAGTCCGGGCTCCACCAGTACGCCTTCCGGTCGCGGTTAAAGATCTCCTCGAAGTAGACCCAGTCGGCCCGGCCGTTGGAGATCTCGCCGCCGCCGTCGGTCGTCAGCTGGCGGACCGTCTTCGTCGCGACGTCGACGACGTACAGGTTCTGAGCCGTGACATAGGCGACGAACTTGCCGTCCGGGCTGAACGACGCCAGCTCCTTCGTTCCCGGCGTCTTCGTCAGCCGGGCGGCCCCGGTGCCATCGAGCTGACAGTAGTAGAGGTCGTTCTCGACGTCGAAGAGGGCCGCGGTCCGCTCCGCGTTCATGCGCAGGAACGGCGAACGAGCCAACGTCCCCGCCCGCGCCTTGCCGATGCTCGGCAGCGCGCCGAGGCCCTCGACCAGCTTGTCCGCGTCGAAGAACGGCTCCGACCGGCCGGTGAGCGCGTGGACCTTGTGCAGCCGGCCGGCGCGCGTCTGAAGGAAGTGCTCGCCGTCGGGCAGCCAGGCCGAGACGGTCGCCGGGTTGCCGGAGAAGTTCGGCGGCCGTTCGCCGCCGAGGACCATGTCGAACGTGATCGGCTTGTTCATCGTCCGCGTCTCGGCCAGCGGCCGCACCCGGCCGATCGCGACCGGCGGGATCGCGGCGAGGCGCAGGACGGGGAAGTCCTTGCCTTCTTGCAGGGCCGCGTCGAAGAAGTTCCACGTCGCCAGGCCGTCGGCCGACTGCGGCTCCAGGAAGTACGTCGCCAGGTGCCCCAGCGGCCCGGTCGTGCGGATCAGGCGCGTCCCGGCCTCGACGCGGCGGGACTCCTTGCGGGCGGTCGCCTCCAGCGTCACCGGCTGGTGCTTCTGGAAGTCGCGGCCCTTCGTGATCGTGTCGATCTTGTACGCCTCGACGTCCAGCTCGACGTCCTCGCGCAGCTCCTCGACGTCGAGGCCGTGGCGTTGCAGCGCCTCGACGGCCGGGCCGAAGGCGGCCGGCACGAGGTACGCCGCCGGCCGCTTCACCGACAGGGTCGTCTCCGTACCGCCGAGGTACTGCACCTCGTAGCCCTTCGGCTGGTCGGTCGGGACGCGCTTGCCCTCCTTCATCTCCTCGACGAAGCCGAGGATCGTCACCGGCCGACCGTGGACGACGTTCTTCGCCCGCAGGGCGATCGTGTCCGCCTTCGCCGCGGCGTCGCGGGCCTCGGTCAGCTTCTTGCGGACGGCGTCCTTGTTCTCAGCGACGTACTCGCAGATCGCCTGGACGAAGCCCTTGCTCGCCTGGACGCGGTCCTTGAAGGACGCGTAGCTGTACGACTCGGACAGGACCGCGATGCGGTTCCGCAGCCCGACGTAGTGCGTGCCGTAGCGCGGCGTCGGCGGCACCGTGTCCCACAGGGAGCGGTCGGCGTTGAAGTTGCCGTAGAAGAACGACTCGAAGCCGGTCAGCTTCTTGAGCCGCTTCGTCACGTCGGGCAGCATCTCGTCGCGCACGAAGCCGACCAGCTTCGGGTCGCCGGCCGGGCAGCGGCCGCCCTCGTAGGTGAGCGTGTAGCGGTGGTACGAGCCGTTCGTCGTGTGGCAGTCGATGACGACGGCCGGGTCCCAGGCGTTGAGCAGGCGGACGAGCGCCCGCACCTCCGGGCTCTCCAGCTTGACGAAGTCGCGGTTGAGGTCGAACCCCTGGGCGTTGGCCCGCGTGCCGACCAGCTCCGGCCCGGCCTGCGTCGGGCGGTTCTTGCCGAACTTCTCGTTACCGTCGGCGTTGAAGATCGGGGCGACGACGAGGACGAGGTCCTTCAGCAGCGGCCGGTCCTTCGCCAGGGCGAGGTCGCGCAGCAGCATGAGGAGCGCCTCCTTGCCGTCCACCTCGCCGGCGTGGATGTTGCCCATCGCGAAGACGACGAGCTTGCCGCTGCGGGCGGCCGCCTCGGGGGTGCTGATCGGCGGGTCGGCCAGGATGACGAGCGGCAGTTTGCGGCCCTCCTGGCTCGTGCCAAGTTGGGCGACGCGGACCAGGGGCGACTCCTTTGCCAGGGCCTCACAGAACGCGACGACGTCGGCGTGGGACGAGGTGGACTTGTAGTCGCTCGTCTCGGCGACGGTGCGCGGCGGCTCGGCCCGGGCGGCTCCCGCGACGACCAGGACCAGGGCTACGACGGCTCCGACAAACGGCTTTCGCGTCCCCACAAGGCGTCTCCTCGACTGGCGGCTCCTCCCGGGCCGCGACGGCGGACCGGGATTGTGATTATCGCACGGCCCGCGGCGCAAACAAGCGGCTACCCCGCACCGGACGGCGGGTTGCGAAAACGGGACGTCCCGGTCCGACTTGACAATGCCACGCCGGCCGCGGTGTAATGCCGGGGCTCCCCAAACCCGGAGGCCTTTACGCAAGCGTGCGGTTGTGACGACACCGAACCAGAAAGCAAGCCGCCCGTTCCTTGCCGGCTGGCTCCGCGCGTTGGCGTGGCCGGCCCTGTTCGGGCTGGCGTACCTCGCCCTGGCCGAACTCGGCCACGCCTTCTCCCCCGACGCGGAAGCGCCGGGCTTCGCGACGTGCTGGCCGCCGGCCGGGCTCCTCCTGGCGGCGCTCCTCCTCACCCGGGGCCGCGATTGGGCCGTCTTCCTGGCGGCGGCCGCCGCCGCGAACCTCGCCTCGGACGTCCTCCTCCAGGGGCGGGCCTTCGCCGTCGGGGTCGGGTACTGCCTGGCGAACCTCGCCGAGGCGTGTCTCGGGGCCTGGCTGCTGCGCCGCTACGTCGGCCGGAAGGTTAGCCTAGCCCGCCTGCCGGACGTGTTCGCCCTGGTCGGCTTCGGGGCCGCCGTCAGCCCGGCCGTCGGCGGGGCGCTCACGGCGGCGGTCGTCCACGCCGCAGACGGGACGCCGTTCGTCTACGCCTGGGCGATGGGGTGGATCGCGGACGCGGTCGGCGTCCTCGTCGTCGCCCCGGTCGTCCTGACCTGGGCCGAGCCGCCACCCGACGGGTGGCAGTCCCCCCGCCCCGGCCGGGTCGCCGAGGCGGCCGCCCTGTTCTTCGGGCTGGTCCTGGTGACGGAGAGCGTCTACCGCGCGTGGCTGCCCCCGCCGTTGACGATCCCCGGCCTGATCCTGCCGTTCCTGCTCTGGGCCGGGTTCCGGTTCGAGGGGCGCGGCGCGTCGTCGGCCCTCCTGGTCGCGGCGGTGCTCGGCCTGTGGCACGCGTCGCACGGCCACGGCCCGTGGGCCAACACTGCCCGGGGGCCGGACGACCTGCTCCTGCGGGCCCAGGCCACCCTCGCCGTGATCGCCGTCTCGCTGCTCGCCTTCACCGCCGCCGTCGCCGAGCGCGCGCAGGCCGAGCGGCAGAAGGCCGCCCTGATCCGCCAGCTGGAACAGGCCCTCGCCGAGATCAAGACGCTGCGCGGCCTGATCCCGGTCTGCGCCTGGTGCAAGAACATCCGCGACGACCAGGGGTTCTGGCAGCGCCTGGAGGACTACCTCGGCGCGAACACCGAGGCGCGCACGACGCACGCCATCTGCCCGGCCTGCATGGAGAAGCAGCTCGCCGGCCTGGTCAAGCCGCCAGGTTCGCCACCAGCCGGTCCGTGATCGTCGCCGTCGTGCCGGTGCCGCCGAGGTCGCGCGTCAGGCCGACGCCCTGTTGGAGCGTCGCCCGCACCGAGCGCTCGATCTTCGCCGCGACGTGCGGCTGGCCGATGAAGTCGAGCATCATTGCCGCCGAGCGAAGGACCGCGATCGGGTTCGCCTTCCCCTGGCCGGCGATGTCCGGCGCGGAGCCGTGCACCGCCTCGAACAGGGCGTACTTCGTGCCGAGGTTCGCCCCCGGCACCACCCCCAGGCCGCCGACCAGGCCGGCGCACAGGTCGCTCAGCACGTCGCCGAACAGGTTCTCCATCACCAGCACGTCGTACTTCGTCGGGTCCAGCGCCAGTTCCAGGCAGACCGTATCGACGTGCCGCTCCTCGAACTCGAGGAACGGGTAGTCGTCGGCCACCTCGCGAGCGACGGCCAGGAACAGGCCGTCCGAGAGCGGCATGACGTCGTTCTTGTGGGCACAGGTGACCTTGCGGCGGCCCTTCTGGCGGGCCATCTCGAATGCGTAGCGCACGATGCGTTCGGTTGCCGGCCGGGTGATGAGCCGTAGGCTCTCGACGACGCCCGGCACGACGACGTGCTCTAGGCCGGCGTAGAGGCCCTCGGTGTTCTCGCGGACGACGATGAGATCGACGTCCGCGTAGGGCACCTTGACGCCGGGCAGGGTCTGCACCGGCCGGACGCTCGCGTACAGGTCGAGCGTCTGGCGAAGCTTGACGTTGATGCTGCGGAAGCCCTTGCCGACCGGCGTCGTGCAGGGCCCCTTGATCGCGACGCGGTACTTGCGGACCAGGTCAAGGGTCGCCTCCGGGAGCGGGTCGCCGAAGCGTTCGACCGCCCCGAGGCCGGCGTGGCCCTCGATCCAGTGGATCTTCGCCCCGGCGGCATCGACGACGGCCTGCATGGCCGACGTCACCTCGGGGCCGATGCCGTCACCGGGGATGACTACGACGGGAGTCGCCATGGGTCACGCCTTCTTTCCGCCCCAGGAAAAGACGCCCTGCACCTCGCGGTTGACGATCTTCTCCTCGGGCCATTCGCCCTTGAACAGGCTGACGATCGCCTCGGCCGCCGAGCGGGCCATGTCGTCGCGGCTGCGCGTATCGACGCCGGCGTTGTGCGGCGTCAGGACGACGTTGCCCAGCTCGAAGAGCGGGTTCTTCGTACACGGCTCCGTCTCGAACACGTCGAGGCCGGCCCCGGCGAGCTTGCCGGTCGTCAGGGCCTGGATCAGGTCCGCCTCGCAGATGTGGCCGCCACGGGCCGTGTTGATGATCATCGCCGTCGGCTTCATCAGGGCGAGCGTCTGCCGGTTGACCAGGTACCGCGACTCGACCGTCATCGGCAGGTGGAGGCTGAGGAAGTCCGCCTCGCGGAAGAGCTGCTCCTTGTTGACGATCCGCACGCCGTGCTTAGCCGCCCAGTCCAGGTCGGGGTAGGGGTCGTAGGCGATGACGTCCATCTCGAAGGCGAGCGCCCGCGTCGCGACGGCCTTGCCGATCCGCCCCAGCCCGGCGAGGGCGAGCGTCTTGCCGCGCAGGGGCAGGTTGCTGCCGCGCGGCCAGCGGCCTTCCTTGGTGCCGTGGTGCTGCGGGATGAGGTGCTTCACCAGGGCGAGCATGAGGCAGAACGTGTGCTCGGCGACGGAGCCCTGGTTCGTGTTCGGCGTGATGGTCACTACCCGGCCGAGGCGCGTCGCGGCGGCGACGTCGACGGCGTCGTAGCCGACGCCGACGCGGGCGATCACCTTCAACTGAGGATGCTTTTCCAGGATCGCCGCGTTGTACGGCTCCGACGACGCCAGCGAGGCCTCGATGCCGGGGAGGATGTCGTCGAGTTCCTTCTCGTTGAGCATGACGGCCCGGGCGGGATAGACGAGGTCGAAGCCGGCCCTGCGGAGCAGGGTGGCGAAGTCCCCGTCGAGACGGGCCAGGACACTCGGCGCGATGAGAACCTTCGGCATGGCGGCCTCGGTGGCAGGGGAAACGGAGCGTTGCGGTCGATTCTACGGAGTCGGCCGCGTGGGGCGACGGGCGCTTGCCTCGCCGCGCCACGGGTGGTAGCGTGGAGCGGTGATCCCTCCGCCGGAGACGCCGACGTGCTGCGGTTGACGACGCATCCGACCCGCCGCGAATGGCTCCGCCTCGGCGGCCTTGGCGGCCTCACCTGGGTCGCCGGGCCGCTGCGCCACCTCGCCGGAGCGGGGGAACGCACCCCTGGCTTCGGCCAGGCGCGCAGCGTCCTCGTCGTCTTCACCCCGGGCGGACAGAGCCAGATCGACATCTGGGACCCGAAGCCCGACGCCCCGGAGGAGATCCGCGGGGCGTTCCGTACCATCGCCACGCCGCTGCCGGGCGTCCGCGTCTGCGAGCACCTGCCGCGCGTGGCGAAGCTCCTCGACCGCTGCACCCTGGTGCGGTGCGCCAGCCACGAGGACGTCGATCACGGCTCGGCCATCTACCTGTCGCTGACCGGCCACTACCACGCGAAGCGCTCCGGCAACCCGCCCGTGTCGCCCAAAGACCTGCCGTTCGTCGGGGCCCTCGTCCAACGCGTCCGGCCGGAGCGGCGGCGCTTCCCCTACGCGGCCGTCACGCTGAACGGGCCGGTCCTCGTCCCGGACGTGCCCGCCCCGGGCCAGTTCCCCGGCCTGCTCGGCCGGGCGTACGAACCGCTCCTGCTCGGCGACCCGGCCGAGACGGCCCTGAGCCTGCCCGGCCTCCAGCCGGACTCCGACGTGCCGGCCGAGCGCCAGCAGGACCGCCGCCGCCTCCTCGACCGGCTCGACGACGCGACGCGATCGCTGGAACGGGACCACCGCGTCCTGCTCGACCAGAACGAGCTGGCCCGCCAGGCGTACACCCTTCTCGCCGCCCCGCAGGTGCGCCGGGCGTTCGAGCTGGAGCGCGAGCCGGAAGCGACCCACGAGCGCTACGGCCGGTTCCGCTCCGGCCAGGCGCTGCTGCTGTCCCGGCGGCTCGTCGAGGCCGGGGTGCCCTACCTGACCGTGTTCTGGAACCACAACATCCGCGGTCAGGACCTCTCGACCGCGAGCGACGAGTTCGGCTGGGACACGCACAACGACATCTTCGACTCCCTGCGCGACCCGCTCCTGCCGCGCTTCGACCAGTCGTTTTCCGCGCTGCTCGAAGACCTCGACCAGCGCGGCCTGCTCGCGACGACGCTCGTGCTGTGTATCGGCGAGTTCGGCCGGGCCCCGCGCGTGGCGAAGGAGGCGACGTTCGCCGGCGAGTCGCCGGGGCGGAAGCACTGGGCCGGGGTGTACTCGTTCCTCGCCGCCGGAGCGGGCGTGCAGCGTGGGGCGGTCCTCGGGGCGTCGGACCGGCTCGGGGCCTACCCACAATCGCCGAGCGTCGGGCCGTGGGACGTCACCGCGACGTGCTTCGCCGCCCTGGGCATCGACCCGTCCGGCCAGACGACCGACCCGGCCGGCCGGCTGCTGAACCTGTCCACCGGCCGGGCGATCGCCGGGTTGTACGAGGAGTGACGGCCCGGCGTCAGCCCGCCACGACCGGGTTGCGCAAGACGCCGAGGCCGTCGATCTCGACCTCGCACACGTCGCCGGGCTTGAGGAACACCGGCGGTTTCCGCGCCGCCCCGACGCCGGGCGGCGTCCCGGTGAAGATCAGGTCGCCCGGCTGGAGCGTCACCACCTGCGAGACGTAGGCCACGACCGCCGCCGGCGAGAAGATCATCTGCTTCGTGTTGCTGTCCTGCATCGTCTGGCCGTTGAGGCGCATCCGGATGCCGAGGGCCATCGGGTCGGGCACCTCGTCGCGCGTGACGATGTACGGCCCGATCGGGGCGAACGTGTCGAACGTCTTGCCGAGCAGCCACTGCTTGCCGTCCTTCTCCAGCTGCCAGTCGCGCGCCGAGACGTCGTGGCCGACCGTGTAGCCGGCGATGTGGTCCATCGCCTGGGCCTCCGGGATGAACCGGCCCGCCTTGCCGATGACGAGGACCAGCTCCGCCTCGTAGTCGACCTTTGCGCTGACCGGCGGCAGGACGATCGCCTCGCCGGGGCCGACGAGGGCGGTGCGGAACTTGCTGAAGATGACCGGGTCCTTCGGGATGGCGGCCCCGCTCTCGGCGGCGTGGTCTCGGTAGTTCAGGCCGACGCAGAGGATCTTGTCCGGGTCGAGGATCGGCGCGGCGAGCTTCGCCTTGTCGTGCGGGACGACGAACGCCCGGTCGAGGAGCCGGTCGTGGAAGGTACGCAGCGTGTCGAGCCCGACGTCGAGCAGCTCGCGCATCGTGCCGATCGGCTGGCCAGACAGCGTTTCGATCGGCAGGTAGCCCTCCGGCAGGACGAACGCCGGCCGGGGGCCGTGGTCGGTCGCGAGGGTGGCCAGGCGCATGGGTGTTCCTCCGTCACAGCCAGCCCAGGCGGATCGGCACCGCGCGGAGGACCAGCCAGAGCTTGCGCCAGCGGCTCACACTCAGCCGCCGGGTGTAGACATCGTAATCGCAGGCGACGATGCGGTCCAGGAGCGATCGGTACGTCCGCCACATAACCGAGTAGACCGCCCGGCCGGCCGGCGCGAGCAGCCCCTCCAGCGGCCGGGCCGCCTCGTAGTAGCCATAGGCCCGCCCCGCCTCGAAGGCGAGCAGCGGCCGCAGCCGGTCGAGGTGACGGCCCGTCGTCACATCCTCTTCCGTGCAGCCGAACCGGGCCAGGTCCTCCGCCGGCAGGTAGACCCGCCCGCGTCTGCCATCCTCGGCCAGGTCGCGCAGGATGTTCGTCAGCTGCAACGCGACGCCGGCCGACTCGGCGTACTTCAGGGCCTGCTCGCCGCCGGTGAAGCCCCAGACGTGGACGCAGCAGATGCCGACCGCCGACGCGACGCGGTAGCAGTAGCCGTACAGGTCGTCCCACGTCGCGTAGCGGTCCCGGTACAGGTCCATCTCGACGCCGTCGATCACGTCGACGACCGACCGGCGCGGCAGGCCGTACGCCGCGACGACGTGGCCGAACGCCGGCAGGAGCGGGTGCGACGGCCTGCCGGCGAGGGTGTCGTCGAGCTGCTGCCGCCACAGGGCAAGGCGCTCGCGCTTGGCGGCGAGTTCGCCCGGCTCGTCGGCGAGGTCGTCGGTGACGCGCATGAAGGCGTACAGGGCGCACATCGCCCGGCGCTGGTCGCCGGGCAGCAGGCGGAAGGCGTGGTAGAAGTTGCCGGCCTGCTGACGGGCGACCGCCTCGCACCAGCGGTAGGACGCCGCCACGTCGGCCGACGGCCGGGTCATGACGCCGCCCTTCCCCGCCAGCCGGTCCAGACGCGCCGGCCGAGGGCCTTCAGGACGAGCCAGCCCTTCTCCCACTTCGACAGCTCCGGCCGCCGCGTCCAGACGTCGTAGCCCTGCTTCTCGATCTTGGTCAGGATCCCCAGGCCGCCCTGGATGAACAGGTCGATGTCGCCGCGCAGGTCGGCCGGCATCTTCTCGACGAGCGGGAAGCCGCGGTAGAACAGGTCGCGCGTCCGCTCGACCTCGTACTCCATCAGGGCGGCGAACGCCGGCGTGAAGCGGCGCGCCTCCAGGTCGTCGTCGCGGTAGCCGAAGCGCCGCCGGTCCTCCTCCGGCAGGTAGACCCGGCCGATCTCGAAGTCGCGGGCGACGTCCTGCCAGAAGTTCGCCAGCTGCAGCGCCGTGCAGACGTGGTCGGACAGCTTCGCCCGCTCGTCGTTGAAGACGCCGCACAGGTAGAGGACGAGATGGCCGACCGGGTTGGCGGAGTTCTTGCAGTAGGCCAGGAGCTGCACGTAGGTGGCGTAGCGCGGCACGAGCTGGTCCTGTTCGAAGGCAAAGAGTAAATCCTCGAACGGCTTCGGCGGGATGCCGAACGTCTCGATCGTCTGCTTGAGGGCGACCATGACCGGGTGCTGCGGCGTGCCGTGGTAGCACGTCCGCAGCTGGTCGCGCCACCAGCGGAGCAGGCGGAGCGCCTCGGGGCCGCCGCCGGTCTCGTCGGCGAGGTCGTCGGCCCAGCGGCAGTAGGCGTAGACGTTGTGGAAGTGGCGCAACAGCCGCCGCGGCAGGAGGACCGACGCGACGGAGAAGTTCTCGTAGTGGGTGACGGCGAGTTGGGTGCAGTACATCTGCGCCTCGCCCGGGGTCGGTATCCGATACCGCGCCTGCGGGCCGTAGCGTTCCAGGTGCTCGGCGAACGTCCTGCTCATGGGCGTGATTATACTTCCAAGCCCGGGCGTTGCAACGCCCGGGTGTAACGGCCCGGCGCCGCGAGGGTTGTTCCCGACAGGAGGTGCCCATGACCGCGTTGCTGCTCGCGCTGACGCTCGGTACGGTCCCGGCTGACGGGACGTGGAAGGACTGCTCCGGCAAGGAGCACCGCCCGGCCGACTGGAAGGAGGCGAAGGCGGTGGTCGTCTTCTTCCTGAACACGGAGTGCCCGGTGGCGAACTTCTACGCCCCGGAGATGGCCGCCCTCGCGAAGACGGCCCGCGAGCGCGGCATCGTCGTCCTCGGGGCGTACCCCGACCCGGACGTGACCGCCGTGGCCGGGGCGGCCCACGGCAAGGAGTACGGCCTCGGCTTCCCGTGCCTGCTCGACGGTCGACAGACGCTCGCCCGGTCGCTCGGCGTCAAGGTGACGCCGGAGGTCGCCGTCCTGTCTCCCAAGGGAGAAGTCCTCTACCTCGGCCGGATCGACGACCGCTACAGCCCGGAGGGGAAGCGCCGCGTCGAGCCGACGGTGCGTGACCTGAACGTCGCCCTGGAGGCGGTCCTGGCCGGCAAGCCGGTGCCGACGCCGCGGACGGCGGCGTTCGGCTGCCCGCTGCCGAGGCTGCCGGAGTAGGCGTCACGGCACGCGGCGCACCTCGAACCTCCACGCCGTCGTGCCGATCGCGTCGAGGCCCTTGCCCTGCCACCAGTCCCTGGCCTGGGCCTCCCACGGGGCCTTGCCGCCGGCGTCGAGCAGTAGCGCGTTCAGGTTCACGCCCGCCGACAGTTCCTTGTCACTTGCCGACCCTACCACCGCCCCCTCGCAGCGCACCTCGTACTTGCCGGCAGGCAGGCCGGTCACCTGGAGCAGGTACGGCGACAGCTTCTCCATCGGGACGTGCTTCCGCGGCGGCAGCGGCACCGGCGGCAGGAGCGGCAGCACGGCGTCGCGCCGGGTGAACGTCACGCCGGCATCGGTCGCCTTCGCGTCCTCGACTTTACAGCCGTCCGTTTTCGTCACCTCGCCGTTCGCCGTGAGCACGGCCCGGCTCGTCGGCACCGTCAGCCCGAGCCGCTCGAAGAGGAAGTAGCCCCAGGCGATGTAGGCGGCGTCGGTCAGGTGGATGGTGTCCTTCAGGATCGTGTACGCGTCGTCGTCCGCCTGGCCGGCCGCCTGGAGGGCGTCAATGGGGTGAAAGACGTCGATCGCCGGCCAGCCCTTCTCCTTGGCGAAGGCGAGCAGCGCCTCGGCGTAGAGCTTCCGCCGGGCGGCCGGGGCCTCGCCGGACTTGCGGACGTCCGACGCCTGGTGCGTCATAAGGATCCAGCGGGCGTTGCGCTTCTTGACCTGCTCGACGCAGGCGACGATGTTCGCCTTGAACTGGGCGAGGCCCTTCTCGCCGGCCCCGGCGTCATTGCCGCCGTAGTTGAATAGCACGACAGTCGGCTTGAAGTCGTCCAGCCACGGCGCGTGGAACCACGGGTCGAGCCGGCCCAGGCCGGTCGCGAACGTGCCGCCGCCGGTCGTGTACGACTTGAAGTCGAGCTTCATCTCCGGGTGGCGCGTCCGGAGCAGGAACTGGAGCGTCTTCGGCCAGACGCCGATCGCCGTGGATGAGCTGCCGACGAACGCGACGCGGTCGTTCGGTTTGAGCAGCGGCCCGGTCGGCTCCTGCGTCGTACCGGCCGCCGCGAGAACCAGAAGGATCACGACACCCACCGCGAGACGCCGCATGGTCTTCCCCCCTATCATGGACCGGGACACCCGCCGCTAATTGTAACGATTCGCGCGCCGGCGGGTTGGTCTCCGCAAGGAGGACCGTCGAATCCTGTCCCCATCCCTCCGCTTCTGGAGTCGTCGATGAATCGACCGTGGTCGCTCGCCCTCGCCGCCCTGCTCCTGGCCGGCCCGTCCGCCCGCGCCGAGGAGGTCACCTACACGCAGCACGTCGCGCCGATCCTGAACAAGCACTGCGCCAGTTGCCACCGCCCCGGCGAGGTCGGGCCGTTCTCGCTCCTCACCTACAAGGACGCCGCCAAGCGCGCCGACTTCCTCAAGGACATCACCGGCTCCCGCCGCATGCCGCCGTGGAAGCCGGAGCACGGCTTCGGCGAGTTCCTCGACGAGCGTCGCCTGACCGACGCCGAGATCAAGACCCTCGCCGCCTGGGCCGACACCGGCGCGAAGGAAGGCGACCCGAAGTTCCTGCCCGACGCGCCGAAGTTCACCGACGGCTGGCAGCTCGGCGAGCCGGACCTCGTCATCAAGATGCCGGAGGCGTTCAAGCTGCACGCCAGCGGCAAGGACGTCCAGCAGTGCTTCGTCATCCCGGTGCCGATCGACGACGGCAAGTTCGTCTCGGCGGTCGAGTTCCGGCCGGGCAACCGAAAGATCGTCCACCACGCGATCTTCTACCTCGACAGCACCGGGGCCGCCCGCAAGAAGGACGCCGCCGAGGCCGGGCCGGGCTACGCCACCTTCGGCGGCCCCGGCTTCCTGCCGACCGGCGGCCTCGGCGCGTGGGTGCCCGGCTCGACGCCGCGCCACCTGCCCGACGGCGTCGGCAAGTTCATCAAGAAGGGCTCCGACCTGGTCATGCAGATCCACTACCACCCCTCCGGCAAGGAGGAGACGGACCAGTCGTCGCTCGGCATCTACTTCACGAAGAAGCCGGCCGAGCGCACCGTCGCCGGCATCGGCCTGCGGAGTATGTTGTTCCTCATCCCGCCGGGCGAGAAGCGCTTCAAGCTGACGGCGAACAGCGACCCGCTCCCGTGCGACGCCGAGGTGTACGGCATCGGGCCGCACATGCACCTGATCGGCCGCGAGATGAAGGTCGTCGCCGCGACGCCGGACGGGAAGGAAGTCCCGATGATCTGGATCAAGGACTGGGACTTCAACTGGCAGGGCGGCTACGCCTACAAGGAGCCGCTCAAGCTCCCCAAGGGCACCGTCCTGAAGATGGAAGCCTACTACGACAACTCGAAGGACAACCCCCACCAGCCGAGCGACCCGCCCCGGCCGGTCATCTGGGGGGAACAGACCACCGACGAGATGTGCCTCTGCGCCGTCCAGGTGCTGGTCAAGGACCGGGCCGACCTGGAGAAGATCGCCGGCATGCGCGGCGGGCGGCTCGGCATCATCCTCGGCGGCGGCGTCATGCCGTCCGACCTGCCCAAGGAGCAGCCGAAGCCGTAACCGCCCCGACTACCGCTCCAGGCCCGGGCGTTGCAACGCCCGGGTTCTTCATTTTGTCCCCCCGCGTTTCAGGCCCGGCAAGAATCAGCGACGCCCGGGCGGTTTCACCGCGAAAATCGCCCCGCCGCCAGGGCGAAAACGCATTCATGTCCGCCGATCCGGTGCTAGGTATTTGGTGCGACGGGAACGGATCGCCTCCCCGCCGAGCCTACCACAGGACCTCCGGCCCGTCGCCGTGACCGCCCTCCCCGCCGCGTAAACCGTGACGCCGCCTCGCCGCGCCGCGAGGCCCGGCTGCCCGCTTGCCTTCCTGGGAGCTTTCTTCGCATGACGACCCGTCCCGTCGAACTCGAGACCCTGACCGAACGCATCCTGCCGGCCGTCTGGCCGACCGTCGCCCTGGTCGATCAGCAGATCGTCATCGACGGGACGAGCGCCGGGGATCACGTCGTCGTCACCGGGACGGCGACCCACGTCATCGTCACGCTGACCTCCGAAGGCGAGAAGCGCGCCGAGCGCTTCGCCCGCGACCAGGTCCAGGGCGTCTACTTCGAGGGCAGCCTCGGCAACGACTACTTCGAGAACAAGACGACGATCCGGACGACCGCCCTCGGCGAGGGCGGCGACGACACCGTCCTCGGCGGGGCCGGCGACGACACGGTCTCCGGCGGCTCCGGCAACGACTTCCTCAAGGGCGGCTCCGGCAACGACGCCGTCACCGGCTACCTCGGCGACGACACCCTCCACGGCGGCCTCGGCGACGACTCGGTCGAGGGCGGCGACGGGGCCGACGAGCTGCACGGCGACAGCGGCAACGACACGCTCGCCGGCGGCGACGGGAACGACACCGCCTGGGCCTGGACCGGCGACGACTCCCTCGACGGCGGCGACGGCGACGACAAGCTCCACGGCTACGACGGCAACGACACGATCAACGGCAGCTACGGCGACGACGAGCTGCACGGCGACACCGGCGACGACTCGCTCACCGGCGGCGAGGGCGACGACGCCCTGTACGGCTGGCTCGGCAACGACGTCCTCAAGGGCGGCTCCGGCGACGACTACGTCAGCGGCTGGGACGGCAACGACACCCTGCACGGCGGCCTCGACGACGACCACGTCCGCGGCGGCGAGGGCGACGACGAGATCCACGGCGACAGCGGCGACGACACCCTCGAAGGCGACGACGGCGACGACCACCTGCTCGGCTACCTCGGCAACGACCTCGTCCAGGGCGGCCGGGGCAACGACCACCTGTCCGGCTGGGACGGCGACGACACCCTCGAAGGCAACGAGGACGACGACCTCGTCTACGGCGGCGTCGGGAACGACGTCATCACCGGCAACAGCGGCAACGACCGCCTCTTCGGCGACGGCGACGGCCAGCTCTACGAGGTCGACGTGCCGCTGGCGCGCTCCGGCGACGGCGTCTACGAGGTGGCCGGCTACGAGAGCGTCACCGTCACGGTCGATTTCCTCAGCTCCGACGCCGGCTACAACAACACGTTCGGCTGGTACATCGCCGACGGCTCCGGCAACCCGCTCCGCGGCGTCGTCCTCTGGGCCAACGTCAAGGAGGCCGGCCGCGGCGTCGGCGACGCCGTCACGTTCACCCTCAGCGCCGACGACCTCGCCGGGGCGACGAAGGTCGGCTTCTTCATCGTCGCCAACGGCGGCTCGCTCAACCCGGACCTCGACGACGACACCGACGTCGCCTTCCTCCAGGACGCCCAGGGCCGCTGGGTCGCCTACGCCGGCGGCGAGGCCCTCCGCGCCGCGAACGGCAACAGCCCGGTCTTCCTGTCCGACTACACGCGCAACCCGGACCGCCAGGTCCACGAGAAGGACGGCCCGGACGCCGGCACGTCGAACTGGGAAGACCTCACCTTCGGCGACAACGACTTCAACGACGTCAACCTGAACATCTCCGCGACCGGCGTCGTCCTGGCCGGGTCGCCGGCCGGCAACGACAGCATCGACGCCGGCGACGGCGACGACTACGTCCACGGCAACGGCGGCGACGATACGGTCAACGGCGGCGAGGGCAACGACGACCTGCACGGCGACGCCGGGAACGACTCCGTCACCGGCGGCGGCGGCGACGACACCGTCTTCGGCTGGCTCGGCAACGACACCCTGACCGGCGGCAGCGGCAACGACACGCTCAACGCCTACACCGGCGACGACGACCTGCACGGCGGCGAGGGGAACGACTCCCTCAGCGGCGGCCTCGGCAACGACGCGGTCCACGGCGACAGCGGCGACGACTACGCCGAAGGCGACGGCGGCGACGACGAGCTGTACGGCTTCACCGGCAACGACACGCTCAAGGGCGGCTCCGGCAACGACCAGCTCGACGGCTCCGACGGCGACGACGCCCTGCACGGCGGCTGGGGGAACGACAACCTGTCCGGCGGCGTCGGCAACGACGACCTGCACGGCGACACCGGCGACGACTACCTCCTCGGCGGCGAGGGCGACGACTCGCTCTACGGCTACGTCGGCAACGACACGCTGGTCGGCGTCCAGGGCAACGACTACCTGTCCGGCTGGGACGGCGACGACAGCCTCGATGGCGGCAGCGGCGACGACCACCTCCGCGGCCACGACGGGGCCGACACGCTGTACGGGAGCCTCGGCACCGACAGCCTGGAGGGCGGGGCGGGTGACGACGACCTGAACGCCGGGTTCGGCTACGCGGACCAGGTCTTCGGCGGCGACGGCGACGACGCGATCCGCGACCCGGACGGCGTCGCCGCGGCGCACGGCCAGGCCGGCAACGATTACATCGACGTGATCTTCTCGGCCGGGTACGACAACGACGGCGACACGCTGACGCAGCCGCTCAACGACGGGGCGATCCGCGGCGGCGACGGCGACGACACGATCGTCGTCGAGTCGAACAAGTGGAACCTGCTCCTGCGGGTCTACGGCGACGAGCCGGGCAGCGAGACCGGCGGGACGGACGCCTTCCTGTTCCTGGGCCGGTACGGCAACATCTTCTTCAACGGCGGGGCCGGCACCGACGTCGTCGATGTCGCCGATGTGGTCGGCACGCTCCGCCTCACCGACGAGGACCCGCTCGGCTGGGTCCGCGGCAACGTCGATCGGCGCTGAGCGGGCGGCCGTCTTCAGAGAGCCCCGGGCAAGCCCGGGGTTCTTCGTTTTCGAGAACCCCTCGCAAGCCGGCGGCTATGCGAGGAGCCGGTGGCTTGCGGGTTCCCGGAACCTGCTAGCGAGCCCGCGCCGCGTCGGGTATAAGGAGGCATCCCCGACACTCTCTCCAGGAGTCCGCGATGTCCTCCCGCCTCGACCGCCGCCGGTTCCTCAAGCAGACCCTCGCCGCCGCGGCGACGGTGACCCTCGCCGGGACGAAGTCGTCCGGCAAAGTCCTCGGCGCGAACGACACCGTCCGCGTCGCCCTCGCCGGCCTCAACGGCCGGGGCGGCTCCCACCTCGGCGAGTACCTCAAGATCCCCGGCGTCGAGATCGCCTACCTCGTCGATCCGGACACGCGCACCTTCGCCAAGAAGCTCAAGAGCCTCGCCGACTCCAGCCGCGGCGAGGCGAAGACGGTCCAGGACATCCGCAAGGCCCTCGACGACAAGAACGTCGATGTCGTCTCGATCGCGACGACGAACCACTGGCACGCCCTGATGACGATCTGGGCCGTCGGGGCCGGCAAGGACGTCTACGTCGAGAAGCCGTGCAGCCACAACGTCCACGAGGGGCGCGTCGCCGTCGAGCTGGCCCGGCGGAACAAGCGCGTCGTCCAGCACGGCACGCAGAGCCGGGCGTCGAACAGCTGGGAGGAACTGCTCCAGGTGGTCAAGTCCGGCCGGTACGGCAAGCTCAAGGTCAGCCGGGCGCTGTGCTACAAGAGCCGGCCGAGCATCGGCGTCAAGAAGGACGAGGCGACGCCGGCCGAGGTCGATTTCAACCTCTGGCTCGGCCCGGCGGCCGAGCGGAAGTTCAACCCGAACCTCGTCCACTACAACTGGCACTGGTTCTGGGACTTCGGCAACGGCGACATCGGCAACCAGGGCGTCCACCAGATGGACATCGCCCGCTGGCTCATCCCGGGGGCGACCCTGCCGAAGACGGTCTACAGCGTCGGCGGTCGGTTCGGCTACACCGACCAGGGCGAGACGCCGAACACGCAGCTCGCCGTCCTCGACTTCGGCGAGACGCAGCTCCTCTTCGAGGTGCGCGGCCTGAAGACCGACAAGTACTACGACCAGGGCGTCGGCAACATCCTGCACTTCGAGGAGGGGACCGTCGCCGGCGGCAAGTTCTACCCGAAGAACGGGGCGAACCCGGAGCCGCTCGGCAAGGTCGAGACGCAGCGGCGTCGCGGCGTCGGCGGCGGCATCTTCGGCAACTTCATCGCCGCGGTGCGGGCGCGCAAGCCGGAGCTGCTCGACGCCGACATCCTGGAAGGGCACTACTCGTCGGCGCTGATCCACTACGCGAACGCGAGCTACCGCCTCGGCAAGGACGAGCCGTTCGACCCGAAGACGCGCTCGCTCGGCGACAACAAGGACGCCCTGGAGGCGCTCGACCGCATGGCGCAGCACCTCGGCAAGGACAACGAGTTGAAGGTCGAGTCGCTCAAGCTGCGCGTCGGCCGGAAGCTGACGGTCGACCCGAAGACGGAGCGCTTCGCCAACGACGACGAGGCGAACAAGCTGCTGACCCGGCCGGCCCGGCCCGGCTTCGCGGTGCCGGAGGCGGTGGGGTGAGCCGCTTTTCACATAGCCGCCGGCTTGCCGGCGGTCTTGGGTCTTGTAGGTCGGGTTGAGGTCGGCGTCAGGCCGACCGAAGCCCGACGACCGGCGATCTCCCCGCATGTCGGGCCTCGAAGACTCGACCCGACCTACAACAGCCCCCCCGGCTTGCCGGGGGCTAAATGAAGCGGGTCAGTGCTCGCCGAACAGCTTCAGCCCGACGATGCCGGCGACGATGAGGCCGACGCAGGCCATGCGGGCGGCGGTCGCCGGCTCCTTGAACAGGACGATGCCGGCGACGAACGCCCCGACGGAGCCGATCCCGGTCCAGACGGCGTAAGCCGTCCCCATCGGGATGCCGTCCCCGGCCGTCGCCAGGTAGAGGAACCCGCCGCTGAGCGCCATCGACGCGACGGCGAGGACGGCCGGCACGAATTGGAACGCCTTCGTCTCGGCGTCGTAGGCGTACTTGATGCCGAGCGGCCAGCCGATCTCGAACAGGCCGGCGATGATGAGATAGAGCCACGCCATCGGTGTCCTCCCCGCCGCCGGTCTGTCGCGCGCCGGCGTCCGTCCTTATACCTATCGAGAAGCCCCCCGTGGGCGAACCCGGAGACGGCACCATGCGATCGCTGCGCGTCCTGGTCCTCGTCGGCACCCTGACGTCCCTTCCGGCCCCGGCCGCCGACGAGCCGCTCCCGGCCGGGGCGGCCCTGCGCATCGGCCAGGCGCGCTGGCAACTGCCCGCCTCGGGTTCGTTCGCCTTTGCCCCCGACGGCAAGTCGATCGCTGTTACCGGCGGGGCCGGCGGCGAGGTTGCCTTCTGGGACGCCGGCACCGGCGCGACGACCGCGACGTGGACCGGCACGGTCGGCAGCCCGGCGGCGTACACGCGGGATGGCAAAGGCGTGCTCCTCAACAGCGGCGGCACCCTGCACCTGTGGGACGTCGCCACCGGCAAGGAGATCCAGAAGTTTGGCGGCGACGGCCGACAGCTCGCCGAGGCGCGCGTCTCGCCGGACGGGAAGTGGCTCGCCGCGGAGGAGCGCACCCAGGGGAAGGCGACCTTCCACGTCTGGGACCTGGCGACCGGGAAGCGGACCTTCACCGGGACGGTCGAACTGCCAGAACTGGCCGGCCTCGCCTTCGCTCACGACGGCGCGACGGTCGCCGCCCTCGCCCAGGATGGCCGAGTTAGCTTGTGGGCCACCGCGACCGGCAAGGAACTCGGCCGGCTCGGTGCCGCGAACAAGGAGATGGCCTCCGACGGGGCGCTGGCGTTCCGGCCGGACGGCAAGACGCTCGTCGCCGTGTGCGGCGACCAGGTCGCCGTCTGGGACCTGGCGACGAAGGAGGCAACGTCGCGGGCGAAGCTGCCGACGTGGGCAAGGCTCCTGACCCCCGACGGCAAGTGGCTCGTCGTTCCGGAGGGGCCGAGCGGCCTCGCCGTGTGGGACGTCGCCGCGATGAAGCCGGCCCGCGCCGTGCCATTCCGGCCGGGCAGTTTCAGCTCGATGACCCTGTCGCCGGATGGCGGCCTGCTCGCCTGGCGCGAGGGGAATCGACTGCGCGTCTGGGCGACGGAGACCGGCAAAGAGCTGAGCGCGTCGGCCGGCCACCCGGCCCGGATCACCGACCTGCGCTTTCTCGACGGCGGCCGCGGCCTCTTCGCAGCAAGCGCCGACGGCTCAGCCCGGCTGTGGGACGTGCCGGCCGGCACGGAACGCCGGCGTTACGAGTCGCTACTCCGGCCGACCGTGTCGGCCGACGGCCGGGTCGGCGTCGCCTACGGCGGCCCCGGGCCGGTCGTCTTCGACGTGGCGACCGGCCGGCAGCTCGCCCTGCTCAAGGACGCCCCGGCGGCGTTCGCCCTGTCGCCGGACGGCCGCCGGCTCTACACGCTGACCCAGGCCCCGGCGTCGGCCCTGCGCGTCTGGGACGTGGCCCACGCCCGCCAGGTCGCCGAGTACCCCTTGCCCGGCGCGCGCCGCCTCGGTGTCGTCCTGGTCGCTCCGGACGGCAAGTCGATCGCCGTCGGCGGCGCTACGGATGACGCTCTCCACCTCATCGACGCGGCGACCGGCAAGGCGACCGGAACGACGGCCGGTTTGCCGCTGTTGTTCAGCCCCGGTGGCAAGCTCGCCCTGGTTGATGACAGGCACGTTCTGCACGTCGGCGACATCGTCCGCCCGTGCAAGAGCCCGCCAGCGGCGGCCTTCGACCCGGACGGCAAGACGCTCGCCGTCGGCGACGCCGACGGCATCGTCCTGCTCGACGCGAAGACCGGCAAGGAGGTCGGCCGAAAGGTCGGTCACGGCAAGCGCGGCGTCAGCGTGCTGGCCTTCTCGCCGGACGGCGAGTGGCTCGCCTCCGGCAGTGACGACGCGACGATCCTGCTCTGGTCGCTGGGGTCGGCGGCCGGGGAGCCGCTCCCGGACGGGGCCGTCGTGCGCATCGGCTCGGATCGCTGGCGCGCCGCCGGGGCGCGGGCCTTCACCTGGTCGCCGGACGGCAAGACGGTCGCCCTGTCGCTGCCGAGGGAGATCCGGCTCCTCGACGCGACGACCGGCGAAGGGCGCGGCGTCATCGCCGGGCCGGGCATCATGGAATCGCTCGCGTTCACCCCGGACGGGCAGGCCCTCGTCGGCCCGGCCGGCAACGGCCTGTGGCAGTGGCGACTGGACGGCCAGGCGGGGCAGCAGTTCACCGTCGCCGACGGGCCGGCGAGGCAGGGCCGGATCGTGCTCCGACCGATCGTCTCGCCGGACGGCCGGCTCGTCGCCGGGGTCCACGGCCCGGCGTTCAACGGCCCGCGCGTCGTCGTCTGGGAGCGGGCCACCGGCAAGGAACTCTGCGCCGTCGAGGCCGACCCGAAGCTGACGACCGCCCTCGCCTTCTCGCCCGACAGCGCGATGCTCGCCACCCTCGGCGAGGCGGGCGACCTCGTCGTGTGGAAGGCGGCCACCGGGAAGGAGGTCGCCCGCCTCGCCGCCGGCCGCCACACCCACCGGGCGCACCTCGCCTTCATCGACAGCAAGTTGATCGTCGGCGTCGTCCAGGCGACGGCGATCATCTGGGACCTGGGGGAACGGATCGCGCCGCAGCGCGGCCCGGTCGAGGGCACGCCGGTCGCCCTGTCCGGCGACGGCCGCTGGATCGCGACGGCCGTCGGCCAGGGGCCGGCGCGGCAGCTCGCCCTGTGGGGCGTCGTCGAGGGCAAGCGCGTCCGCCTGCTCGAAGGGCAGTACGGCCGGGCGGTCGGGGTGCGATTCTCGCCGGACGGCCGACACCTGGCCGCCCTCGGCGAAGGGGGGCGCGTCACGGTCTGGAACGCCGCGACCGGCGACGACGTCTCGCGATCGGCCGGCCACGCCGGAGCGATCCGGTCGCTCGCCTTCGCGGCCGACGGCAAGTCGCTCCTCTCGACGGCGGACGACGACACCGCCCGGGCCTGGGACCTGCCGACCGGCCGGCTCGCCCGGCAGATCAACGTGCCCGGCACGCCGTTCGATTCGCCGACCCTGACCGGCGACGGCAAGTACATCCTCGCCGCCGGCGTCAACGGCGGGGCGGTCGTCCACGACATCGCCAATGGCGATCGGGTGTCACTGCGGCCGGCCGGCCGGGTCGGGGCCGTCTCGCCCGACGGCAAGACGCTGGCCGTGCCGGGCCGGGAAGGCGGCGTCGAGCTGTGGGACGTCGCCACGGCGAAGCAGCGGGCGACAGTCGCCCTGCCGGGCCAGCCGGTGGCCGGGCTCCGATTCTCCGCGGACGGCAAGCACCTCGCCGCCGACGGGGCCGACGCCGCCGGGAACGAGGTCGTCCATGTGATCGACCCGGCCGGCGGCAAGGCGCTGCACGCCCTGCCGGGTCGGCTCGGGGCGTTCGGGCCGAAGGGCGACGTCCTCGTCGCGGTGGACCGGGCCGGCACCCTGCTCGTCTACGACGTCGAGAAGGGGGCGAAGGTTCAATCGGCCGAGCTGCACCTGGCCTCGATCGAGGCGCTGGCCGTCTCGCCAGACGGGCGATACGTCGCCGTCGGCCGGGAGAACGGCGTCCTGCTCTGGGACCGGACCGGGGAGGGCCGCGTCGCCGCCCGGCTGTTCGGCCACGACGGCAAGGTGGCGGCCCTGGCGTTTTCGAGCGACGGCAAGCGCCTCGCCTCCGGCGGCGGCGACACGACGATCGTCGTCTGGGACCTGGAGCGCGTGGGGAAGTGACGGTCCTGGTGGGAGAATCTCGGATGGCTCGAATGCGAACCCTCGCCCTGCTGGGCGTCCTCTTCCTCGCGGGCGGCCTCGTCGCCGACGCGCCGCTGCCGAAGCACGCGGTCGTCCGCATCGGCTCGACGGCGTGGCGCGCCCCGGACGCGAACGACTTCGCCATCGCGCCGGACGGCAAGTCGATCGCGGTGCCGTTCCTGCCGCGCGAACTCCGCTTCTGGGACGCGGCGACCGGCGAGGCGAAATCGACCCTGACCGGGCCGGTCGTGCCGACCCACCTGACGTTCACCGCCGACGGCAAGAAGCTCCTCCTGCGCGCCGACCTCGGCCGGTTCGAGCTGTGGGACCTCGCCGCCGGCAAGTCGGTCAAGGAGTACGTCCGCCAGGACGACATCTTCGCCCTGGCGGCGATCGAGCCGGGCGGTAAGTGGCTGGCCACCGTCAGCGGTGCGTCGGGCAAGATCAAGGACGTCACCGTCTGGGGGCTCGGCAGCGGCAAGGCGTACTTCACCGTGTCCGGCGACGCGAAGTCGGTCACCGGCCTGGCCATCTCGCCCGACGGCGGCACGCTCGCCACGGTCGGCACCGAGGGCAAGATCATCCTCTGGGACCCGGTCGAGGGGAAGGAACTCGCGAAGCTGACCGCCCCGAAAGAAACCGGCTACCGGAGCGGCCTGGCTTTCACGCCGGACGGCAAGACGCTCGTCTCGGTGACCGGGATCGACGTCGTCCGCTGGGACGTGGGGAAGCGGTCGGTCGAGTCGCAGTTCAAGCTGCCGGCGACCCTGTCGGCCCTGTCCGACGACGGCCAGTGGGCCGCCCTGATCCGCCCGGGGCAGATCGAACTGTGGGACACGAAGGAGCAGAAGGCGGTGAAGACGATCCCGGCCGAGGTGGCGAGCTTCGGCCAGGTGCGCTTCGCACCGGACCGGTCGTTCCTGGCCCTGCTCTCGCCGACCGGGGTGCTGCGCGCCTGGGACACGGCGACGGGCAAGGAGCGCAGCGGCGGCGCGGGCCACACCGCGCCGGTGTTCACGCTCGGGTTCGCGCCGGACGGCAAGGGCCTGCTCTCGGCCAGCGGCGACTTCACGGCCCGCGTCTGGGACCCGGCCACCGGCAAGGAGCTGCACCAGTACGGCGGCATGGCGAACGGCCTCCAGCGGGCCGGCTACTCCGCCGACGGCAAGCTCGTCGCCGCGTTCGGCCACGGCGGGATCCTCGTCTACGACGCGGCCGGCAAGCAGTTGCATAGCCTCAAGGACGCCGGCCGGACGTTCGCCTTCGCCCCGGACGGCAAGACGCTGGCGAGCATCTCTGACAAGCGCAACGCCGAGGCGCTCCACATCTGGGACCTCGCCACCGGCACGGAGACGGCCCAGTACGCCGCCCCGCCGAACCGGCCGACGACGCTGCTGTATTCGCCCGACGGCAAGCGGCTCGCCGTCGGGAACCAGACCGCCGGCCGGGTGACCGATCAGAAGACGGAGCTGATCAACCCGGCGACCGGCAAGACGGCCCACACGGTCGACGGCAAGCCGGTCGCCTTCAGCACCGACGGCAAGCGCCTCCTGGCGATCGACTCGGACGGGCTGGCGTTCTACGACACGGCGAACGGCAAGAAGCTGAAGGCGCAGTCGATCCGCGGCTTGCAGGTGAAGGCCGGGGCGTGGTCGGCCGACGGCAAGCTGCTGGCGTTGGCCCAGAGCGGGGCGATCACCCTCTTCGAGGCGGAGACCGGCAAGGAACTCGGCCGGCTGACCGGCCACACCGGCGACGTCGAGGTGCTCGCCTTCTCGCCGGACGGCACGCGCCTGGCGTCGAGCGGCAAGGACACGACGATCGTCGTCTGGGACGTCACCGGCGTCGGGAAGTGACGGCTGCTATGACCCGCCGCGTGCTCTTCGTCTGCGAAGGCAACCTCCACCGTAGCCCGACGGCGGAGCGATTCTGCGCCGACCGCCCCGGGATCGAGGCACGGTCGGCTGGCCTATCGTCGCTCGCCAGAGTCCAGGTGTGCGAGGAACTGCTCGAATGGGCCGAGGTCGTCGTCTGCCTCGACCGGCAGATCGTACGCAAGTTGCGGCGCGGCCCGTTCGCTGCGCTACTGGCCGGGCGGGAGGTCGTCTGCCTCGACATCCCGGACGAGTACCAGGCCGATCAGGCAGAGCTGGTCGCACTCCTCGCCGAGCGGCTAACGCCGCACTTCGACCGACTCACCGAGGGAACCCCGCCGTCATGAACTGGCTTGCGCACGCGCTGCTGTCCACCTCGGACGTCGAGTTCCGCCTCGGCAACCTGACCGCCGACCTCGTCAAGGGAACCGACCGCGATGGGATGCCGGACGAGTTCCTGCGCGGCACGCGCTGCCACCAGGCGATCGACGCCTTCACCGACTCCCACCCGCTGGTCCACACGAGCCGCGGCCGCATCGCCGAGGAGTGGGGCCACCTGACCGGCATCCTCGTCGACATCTTCTACGACCACTTCCTCGCCCTCGACTGGGACCGCTACTGCGAGCAGCCGCTCGACACGTTCACGGCCGACCTGTACGCCCAAATCCGGAGATGTCCGATCGTCCTGCCCGAGGAGGCCCGCTACGCCGTCGGCAGGATGGTCGCGACGGACACGCTCGGCTCGTACCGCCGGCTCGGCGGCATCGTCGCGGCGCTGCGGCGCGTGTCGATCCGGCTGACGGCCCGCCTGCGACGGCCGTTCGACCTGGAGCCGGCACTGGCCGAGTTGACGCGGAACTTCGACGGCCTGGCGGAGGACTTCGCCGGGTTCTTTCCGCAGCTGCGCGACGAGGTGCGGGGTTGGATCGGTTCGTAGGCTCCCAAAAAAGGTACATTCCGGCCCCTCCTTGCGGAGGGGCCGGACGACCAAGCTTACTTTTGGGTCCCGTCCATCCCTTCGGTAGCCTGGCAGCCTTATCCGGGTCCCCCTCGACCCGGTTAAGAGCCCATAGCTTTGCGTCCCCGCCTCACGACGGGTTTGCCTTTATCGGGGACGGTAAAGGTCACCGTCTCCTTCCGTTGCGGATGCCGCTAAATCCGTCATCCGCGACATCTCCAACGTAGATCACTCCTCCCCGAATGCAAATCGCGACGGCACTTTTTTGGGAGTTTTCGGGAACCGTCGCACAACCGGCCCCGTCGGCATCCCTTGTCCGCCGGACTACAATACCGGCGTCCACCCCGGCACGGAGAGCCCGATGCAGCCCGGCGGCGAACCAGCACCCGACAAGCCCGCGCCGCTCCTCGTCCTGGACGGCGTCTCGCACTGGTACGGCTCGTTCCAGGCCCTGCGCGACGTGTCGTTCCGCCTGCCGACCGGCCGGACCGGCCTCCTCGGCCCCAACGGCGCGGGCAAGTCCACCCTCCTCAAGATCCTCCTCGGCCTCGTCCAACCCACCCAGGGAACCGGCCGCGTCCTCGACCACGACGTCCGCGGCGACGGCACCCTCCTCCGTCGGGCGATCGGCTACATGCCCGAGACGGACGCCCTCGTCCCCGGCATGCCCGGCGTCGAGTACGTCGCCCTCGCCGGCGAACTGTACGGCATGCCGCCCCGCGAGGCCCAGCGCCGGGCCCACGAGCTGCTCACCTGCCTGGAGTTGGAAGAAGCCCGCTACCGCCGCGTCGAGGAATACTCCGCCGGCATGAAGCAGCGCGTCAAGCTCGCCCAGGCCCTCGTCCACGACCCGCCGATCCTCCTGCTCGACGAGCCGACCAGCGGCCTCGACCCGGCCGGCCGCGAGGCGATGCTCCGGCTCCTGCTGTCCCTCGGCCGTGACCACGGCAAGTCGATCCTGCTCTCGACGCACCTTTTGGGCGACGTGGAGCGGGTCTGCCAGAACGTCCTCATCATCCAGGGCGGCCGGATCCTCCGGCAGGGCGACCTGGCCGGCCTGTGCGCCAGACGGCACGACCGTTACCGCTTGCAGCTCCACGGCGACCCGACCGCGTTCCTGGAGGAGCTGGCGCTTGAAGGCGTGACGGTCGTCCACAACAATGGGCGTGGGGAGGTCCGCGTGGTCGTGCCGGAGAAGTGGACGACGCGGGCTTTCTTCGCCCTGGCGGAGGCGCACGACGTGCGGATTCGCGGGCTGCTCCCCGACGACGAGCAGCTCGACGAGTTCTTCCTACGCGTGCTGCAAGAGGACCAGACGAACGGGGGGACGGCGAATGGGCGAGAGTAGCCGCCAGGCCGGGCCGGTGCTGCTGCACTATCGGCCGTGGCGCGGCCCGCTCGCCGACCCGGCGTGGAGCGTCTGGCCGATCGCCCGCGCCGCCCTGTGGCAGATGTTCCGCCGCAAGCTCTTCTGGGCGATCTACGCCCTCGGGCTGATGGTCTTCCTGCTGTTCTTCTTCGGCCAGTACCTCGTCGCGTTCTCCGACAACGTCACCGGCCCGGAACAGGGCCGCGGCGGCCTGCGGCAGCTCATCCACCGCAACCTGACTTTCCTCGACGGCTCCGGCGACACGTACCTGACGTTCATCCGCTACCAGAGCTACATCGTCATGGTGACGCTCGCCCTGGCCGGGGCGGTCGTCCTCGGCAACGACCTGCGCTTCGGCAGCCTGCCGTTCTTCCTGTCGAAGCCGCCGACGCGGCGGCACTACCTCCTCGGCAAGGGCCTCGCCGTCGCGGTGTTCGTCAACCTGCTGACGACCCTGCCGGCCCTCGCCCTGTGGCTCGAGTTCGCCCTGCTCTATCCCGGCTCTTACCCGATCAGCCAGGCCCCGCTCCTGCTCGGCATCGTCGGCTACGGCCTGCTCTTGACCGTCCTGTTTACGCTGCTGCTGCTGGCGACGACGCTGTGGGTGCGGCGGACGGTGCCGCTGATCATGGTCTGGAGCGCCCTGTTCCTGTTCGCCCGGTTCGTGGCCGACGCCCTGGTCGATCGGCTGCGCTTCGACCCGCGCTGGCGGCTGATCGACCTGTGGAACGACGCCGCCCTCGTCGGCGGGGCGATGCTCGGCCAGCTGGAGAAGCAGGCCGAGATGTGGAACCAGCCGGCGTGGTACGAGGCCCTGGTGGTCCTGATCGGAGTGTGCCTGCTATGCCTGACCTACGCGACGCGGCGGATGCGCGCCGTCGAGATCCTGCGCTGACCGCCCCGGCCGTCGAAGCCGCGCCCGTCGCCCCGGTCCTCCAGGTGCGCCGGGCGAGCAAGTGGTACGGGGCCGTCATCGGCGTCAACCAGGTCAGTCTCGAGCTGCGCGGCGGCGTCACCGGCCTGGTCGGCGCGAACGGGGCCGGCAAGAGTACGCTCCTGCGGCTCGTCGCCGGCCACCTCCGGCCGGACCTCGGCCAGGTGCTCGTCGGCGGCGTGTCGGCCTGGGAGCCGGCCGCGAAGTTCCGCATCGGGTACTGTCCCGACCACGACCACTTCTACGAGGAGATGTCCGGCCGGCAGTTCGTCCGGTCGATGGCCCGCCTGTGCGGCTACCCGCGATCCGAGGCCGAGGCGCGAGCCGAGGCGGCCCTCCGCGTCGTCGGCATGACGGACCGGGCCGACCGGCTGTTGCGCGGCTACAGCAAGGGGATGCGGCAGCGGGTGAAGCTCGCCCAGGCGCTGATCCACGACCCGGAGCTGCTCATCCTCGACGAGCCGCTCAGCGGCGTCGATCCGGTCGGCCGGGCGGAGTTCCTCGACCTGTTCCGCGGCCTCGCCGGTCAGGGGAAGTGCCTGCTCATCTCCAGCCACGAACTCGACGAGTTGGAGAAGCTGACCGACCACGTCGCGATCATGGCCCGCGGCCGGGTCGCCGCGGTCGGCAGCGTTGCCGAGATCCGCGACCGGCTCGACAACCACCCGATGACGGTCTGCCTCGAACTCGACGCCGCCGATCCGGAAGCCGCCCGCCGGGCGGCCGGGGCGATCCTGCGCCTGCCGGACGTCGTCGGCATCGACCTCGACACCGAGCCCGCAGTGCAAGCAAGGGTCCCGGAAGAAGAGCCCCTTGCTTGCGCGTCGGGCTCCGAGGCGCACGTCGCCCGGCTTTACGTCCGGGCGCGGAACCCGCGGCGCTTCTTCGCCGACCTGGGCCGGCTCATTCTCGAAGAATGGTTCGAGGTGCGTCGGCTGGAGGCCCTGGACGACTCGACGCAGGCCGTGCTGGCGTACCTGCTCGGGGCGTCGCGATGACGCCGTCGCCGTGGCGCGCCTGGTGGTACCTCGTCCAGCTGAGCTTCTGGCGGCAGGCCCGGCTGCGGCAGATGGTCTGGGTCGCCCTCGGCCTGCTCGCCTTCGCGGCGGCGTTCGTCGCGGTGAATACCGCCCTGGACCGCTGGAACATCCGCACCTGGCGCTTCTCGCGCGCCCAGCCGCCGCTGGGGCAGCTGGTCGATTCGCTGGAGGTGACGCTCTACACCCTGCCGCGGGCGGAGCCGATCGCGCCGGCCGACCCGGGCGTCCTCGCGGCGGTGCAGCGCATCTTGCAGGTGACGCCCTGGCCGTTCATCGTCTTCACGCAAGGCATCGTCATGGGCCTGTTCCTGGGCTTCCTGCTCCCCTTGTGGACGCTGAGCTTCGCGACGGAGGCCCTCGGCGGCGAGCGCGAGCAGAACAGCCTGCTCTGGCTGCTGTCGCGGCCGATGCCCCGGCCGACGATCTACCTGGCGAAGTTCGTCGCGATGCTGCCGTGGGTGCTGGCGTTCAACCTCGGCGGCTTCGTCCTGCTCTGTCTGGCCGGCGGGGCCCCAGGCCGGCAGTCCCTGGCGCTGTTCTGGCCGATGGTCCTCGTCGCGACGCTGGCGTTCGCGGCGCTGTTCCATCTCTTCGCGGCGGCGTTCCGTCGGCCGACGATCCTGGCCTTGCTCTACGTCTTCTTTCTGGAGATCATCCTCAACCTGATGCCCGGCTACCTGAAATGGGCGACGATCGGCTTCTATACGCGGTGTATGATGTACGAGGCGGCCGAGCCGTTCGGCCTGCCGCAGCCGCGGCCGGATTTGTTCGTGCCGGTGTCGGCGGCGGTGGCCCTGCCGGTCCTGCTCGCGGCGACGGCGGCCCTGCTCGCCGTCGGCATGTGGGTCTTTCAACGGGCGCAGTACCAGGACGGTGCCGCGTGAGCGGCGTCCCCGCACGGGAGTCTCTCCGATGACGACGACCGACGACCTGAATCCGGAGGACGGCGGGGTCGAACTCCTCGCGACGCCGCGGCACGGCTTCCAGGGCGACCGCGGGGCGGTGCTGGCCCGGCCGGCGTTCCCGCTCGGGCCGGCCGTGGCGATCAGCCGCGAGACCGGGGCGCGCGGCGCGACGATCGGCCGGCGCGTCGGCCGGAAGCTCGGCTGGCAGGTCTACGACCAGGAGCTGCTCGAGTTCATGGCCCAGGACGGCCCGGCCGGGTCGAGCGCCCACGACGCCCCGGCCGACGTCGCCGCCTGGGTCGAGCAACGGCTTCAGGCCCTGCTCCGCGAGCAGGCCGTCAGCCAGCACCCGTCGATCGTCGGCCTGGCGCGCGTCCTGCTCCTGCTCGCCGCCGGGGGGAACGTCGTCCTGATCGGCCGCGGGGCCGGCTTCCTCCTGCCGGCCGAGTCCACCCTGCACGTGCGCGTCGTCGCCCCACTCGCCGACCGGATCGCCTACATGGGCCAGGCGCTGCGCCTCTCGACCGCCGAGGCGACCGAGCACGTCCGCCAGCGCGACGCCCGGCGGGCCGAGTTCCTCGCGACGCACTTCCACCGCCCGCCGGACGACGTCCACCAGTACGACCTGCTCCTCAACTCGAGCCGCCTCGGCGAGGACGAGGCCGCCGAGCTGATCTGCCACGCCGTGCGGGCCCGCTCCCGACGATAGCCGTCGTCCGGATTTTCCCCCTTCCCGTTTTCGCGGCGGCGGCTACCACAGTAGCGTGGCGGTCCCGCGCACGGCTGGCCCACTCGCGACTCGTCTGCCGGCCCGGCGTCCGCTGCTCAATTCGCCTGTTACTCGGTTTTGCTCGCATCTTTCGCCGACCAACAGGAGGACGTCGCTCCCATGAGCCGACGCACGAACCGACTCGCGGCGCGGGCGCGCCATCTCGACGCGCGCCCCCGGCCCGAACTCGAACGACTCGAGGACCGCTGCCTGCTCAATGCCGACCCGCTCACCGTCGTCGCCGGCCACGCCGCCGACCGCATCCTGGTCGGCTACGACGACGGCTCGTCGGCCGTCTTCGAGGTCGGCGACGGGACGACCGCCACGGCGGCACTGGACGCCTACAAGGCCCAGGCCGGCGTCGCCTACGCCGAACTCGACTACACCGTCAGCATCGCGCTGACGCCGAACGACACGAGCTACGGCCAGCTCTACGGCCTGAACAACACCGGCCAGACGATCCAGGGCCAGGTCGGCACCATCGACGCCGACATCGACGCCCCCGAGGCCTGGGACCAGACGACCGGCAGCGTCAAGGTCGTCGTCGGCGTCATCGACACCGGCATCGACTACCGCCACCCCGACCTCTACCTCAACATCTGGATCAACCAGGACGAGATCCCGACCGCGGTCCGCGCGAACCTGACCGACGTCGACAGCGACGGCGTCATCACCTTCTACGACCTGAACAACGCCGTCAACCAGGGGGCCGGCAAGATCACCGACCGCAACGCCAACGGCCGGATCGACGGCGGCGACCTCCTCTTCACCACCGCGAACGGCGGCTGGGCCGACGGCGTCGATCAGGATCCGTTCAGCACCCGCGGCATCAACTATTCCTACATCGACGACCTGGTCGGCTGGAACTTCGTCGCCAATACGAACAACCCGCTCGACGACAACGGCCACGGCACCCACGTCGCCGGGACGATCGGCGCGATCGGCAACAACGGCGTCGGCGTCGCCGGCGTCAACTGGCGGTCGTCGCTCGCGGCGCTGAAGTTCCTCGGCGCGAGCGGTTCGGGCAGCCTGAGCGGGGCGGTCCTGTCGGTCGATTACGCCGTCGGCAACGGCATGGACCTGACGAACAACAGCTGGGGCGGCGGCGGCTACAGCACGACGCTGTACAACGCGATCAACAACGCCCGCCTCGCCGACCAGCTCTTCGTCGCCGCGGCCGGCAACGCCGGCACGAACATCGACGCCTCGCCGAGCTATCCGGCGAGCTACAACCTGGCGAACGTCGTCGCCGTCGCGGCGACCGACAACCGCGACAACCTCGCCGGCTTCTCCAACTACGGCGCGACGACGGTCGACATCGCCGCCCCGGGCGTCAACATCCTCAGCACGACGCCGAACGGCGGCTACGCCTACTTCAGCGGCACGTCGATGGCGTCGCCGCACGTCGCCGGGGCGGCGGCCCTCATCCTGGCGAAGGACCCGACGCTGACCTACGCCCAGGTCGTCAGCCGGCTGACCGGCGCGGGGAACTTCGACCCGCCGAACGCCTCCCTCAGCGGCAAGGTCGCCACCGGCCGGCTCAACGTCCACAAGGCCCTGCCGGGCGATTCCCCCCCGTCGTTCGACAGCGGGCCGCGCGTCGTCGCGGCGGCGATCCTCGGCTCGACGACGTCGGTGAGCGGCATCCGGTTGACGTTCAGCGAGGCGGTCAACGCCAGCACGTTCAACACGTCCGACCTGACCGCGTTCACCGGCTTCACGCCGACGAACCTGGCCGTCTCCCAGGTCAACGCGACGACGTTCGACGTGACGTTCACCGCGGTGACGACGGCGGGGAGCTACTCGTTCCGGGTCGGCCCGAACTTGACCGACACGGCGACGCCCGGCAACCTGATGAACCAGGACAACGACACCGTCAACGGCGAGGCGAACGACTACGCCACGGTGCAGTTCAACGTGTCGAGCGCGCCGGCGACGCTCCGGTTCACCAACGACACGGACTACGCCATCCGCGACTACACGACGACGACGTCGCCGATCAGCGTCACTCAGACCGGGACGATCACCGACGTGAACGTCGAGGTGACGCTCACCCACACCTACGTCGGCGACCTGCGCCTGCGCCTCATCGCCCCGGACGGGACGATCCGGACGCTGTTCTACTACCACGGCGGCGGCGGCGACAACATGACCGCGACCGTCTTCGACGACGAGGCGGGCACGTCGATCACCGCCGGGGCGGCCCCGTACGCCGGGTCGTTCCGGCCGTACAATGCCCTGTCGCCGCTCGACGGCAAGTCGATCACCGGCACCTGGCGGCTCCAGGTCTACGACGGGGCCGGCGCTGACATCGGGACGCTGCGGTCCTGGTCGATCATCTTCACGACGAGTGGCGGCGGGGCGGGCGGCCAGTCGATCGGCGAATCGAGCCCGGCCGACGAGCCGCTCGCCGGCCCGGACCTCGGCCGGCTGGCCGACCCGGTCGTCGAGACGCCGGCCCTGGCGACGCCGATCCTCGCGCCGGTCGTCGGCGAGGTGCTGGTCGCGCCGGTCGTCGAACGGGCGCTGCCGACGTTCACCGCGACGGTGACGCCGAGCCTCGGCGACGACGCCGGCCTGGCGATCGGCCTCCTGGCCGGCGCGGTCCGCGAGGAGCGCGTCGCCACGGCCGAGGAGCCGGCCTTCGAGCCGACCGCGCCGACCGACGAACTGTTCGCCGGGCCGGTCTTCCTCGCCGAGCCGGTGCCGCTCGACTTCGGCACGGACACGGCCGAGACGCGGGCCGAGGCGAGCGACGAGTGCTTCGCCCCGGACCTGGTCGAGGAAGTGGCGATCTGACGTCCGGCCGGACGCCCGCCGGCGGGGGCACCGGCCCGTCGCGGTGCCTTGCCGAACCGGCGAGGACCCGCTAATGCTTGCTGCGAGGGGCGGCCGCTCCGCTGCGGCCGCCCCTCGATCGACGACCTCCCGGAGGCCCACCCCATGAGCCCTCTCCGCCGCCCCGCATCCCGCACCCGGCCGCACCTCGAACGACTCGAGGACCGCTGCGTCCCCAGCGCCGCGGTACCCGACGCCCTCGGCGGACCGATCCGCGCCGAGGATCTGGCGACCCTCACCGGCACCCTCACCAACGACACGTATGTCGGCGAGCTGTACGCCCTGCACAACACCGGCCAGACGGTCGGCTCGCCGCAGGGCTTCAGCGACCCGGGGACGGCGGACGCCGACATCGACGCGGCCGAGGCCTGGGACCTCACCGTCGGGAGTACCACGGTCACGGTCGGCGTCATCGACACCGGCATCGACTACACCCACCCGGACCTGTACCTGAACGTGTGGATCAACCAGGAAGAGATCCCGCCGGCGGTCCGCGCCCGGCTCCTCGACCTCGACGGCGACGGCCTGTTCACGTTCTGGGACCTGAACGACGCCCGCAATCAGGGGGCCGGCAAGATCACCGACCGGAACGGCAACGGCCGGATCGACGCCGGCGACATCCTCAAGACGGTCAAGCAGGGCGGCTGGGCGGACGGCATCGACCAGGACCCGTTCTCGACCAACGGCAAGTCGTACAGCTTCAAGGACGACCTGGTCGGCTGGAACTTCGTCGCCAACACGAACAACCCGTTCGACGATAACGGCCACGGGACGCACGTCGCCGGGACGATCGGCGCGGTCGGCAACAACGGGGTCGGCGTGGTCGGCGTCGCCTGGAAGGCCCAGGTCGCCGGGCTGAAGTTCATGAACCGGCTCGGCTACGGCGACGTCAACAACGCCGCCAAGGCGGTGGACTACGCCGTCGGCAACGGCATGCGGGTGACGAACAACAGCTGGGGAGTCAGTGCGTACAGCGCGACGCTGTACGCCGCCGTGAGCAACGCCAACGTGCACGGCCAGGTCTTCGTCGCCGCAGCCGGAAACAGCGGCAGCGACAACGGCACGGCGGCGGTCTACCCCGCCAACTTCGACCTGCCGAACGTCGTCGTCGTCGCGGCGACCGACAACGACGACCGCCTCGCCGCCTTCTCCAACTACGGCTCGGCCACAGTGGACCTCGCCGCCCCCGGGGTCAACATCGCCAGCACGATCCCGGGTGCCTACGCCTTCGGCGGCGGCACCTCGATGGCCGCGCCGCACGTCACCGGGGCGGTCGTGCTCCTCCTGGCCCGGGAGGGGAACCTCACCCCCGCCCAGGTGATCCAGCGCCTGATGGGCACCGTCGATCCGCTGGCCGGCCTGGCGGGCAAGGTGGCCACGGGCGGCCGCCTGAACCTGTACCGGGCGCTCACCAGCACGGTCGGCTCCCCGGGCGGGGCGTCCGGCGGCCAGTCGGGCGACGGCGGCGGCGAGGGCGGCCCCTTCTCCGGGTCGATGGTCGTGATCGGCGACGCCTCGGACGGGTCGGTCGTCTTCGCGCTCCTGGCCGGCTCGACGCCCCGACCGGCGGCGATCGACCCGGGCCGGCCGGTACAGCCGGACGCACCGACGACGGCGTCGGACGCCCTGTTCCGCGAGGGGAACATCGACGAGGCCCCGGCGACCGACACGCCACGATCCCGGCGGTCGGCGGCCGCGCCGGACGAGGTGGTGGCGGCCCTGCTGGATGTCGTCCTGGTCGAGCTGTTCCCGGCGTGAGGCGGGGGACGCCTCACGCCATGATTTCTTTCACGACGTGGCCGTGCACGTCGGTCAGGCGGAAGTCCCGCCCGGCGTGCCGGTACGTCAGCTTCTCGTGGTCTAGGCCGAGCAGGTGGAGCACCGTCGCGTGCAGGTCGTGGATGTGGACCTTGTCCACCGCGGCGTAGTAGCCGTAGTCGTCCGTCGCGCCGTAGTGGAAGCCGCCCTTTACGCCGCCGCCGGCGAGCCAGACGGTGAACCCCTCCGGGTTGTGGTCCCGGCCGTCCTTGCCCTGGGCGGTCGGCGTCCGGCCGAACTCGCCGCCCCACAGCACCAGGGTATCTTCGAGCAGGCCGCGGCCGGCCAGGTCGGCGAGCAAGCCGGCGATCGGCTTATCGACCTCGCGGGAGTTCTTCTCGTGGTCGCGCTTCAGGTTGGCGTGCTGGTCCCACTGTACCGCCGCGTCGGAGTGCGTCACCTGGACGAAGCGCACGCCGGCCTCCAGGAAGCGCCGCGCCAGCAGGCACTGCTTGCCGAACGGGGCCGTCACCGGTTCGTCGATGCCGTAGAGCTTCTGCGTCTCCTTGCTCTCGCCGGCCAGATCCTGGACGCGCGGCAGCTCGCCCTGCATGCGGAAGGCGAGTTCGAGGTTCGCCAGCCGGGCGTCGAGGGCGGCGGCCGGGCCGGTCTGGGCGGCGAGGTCGCGGTTCATGCCCTCGACGCGGTCGAGCAGGAGGCGCTCGACGGCGGTCGGCCGGTCCGGGTGGCTGAGGTACTTGACGCGCGCCTGCTCGAAGCCGAGGCCGGCGTGGCCGAGCGGCGTGCCCTGATACTCGGCCGGCAGGAAGGCGCTGCCCCAGTTGTTGACGCCGCCGTGGGCCAGCGTCGGGCAGATGGTGACGAAGCCGGGCAGGCTGCGGTTCTCGGTGCCGAGGCCGTAGGTGACCCAGGCCCCGAGCGACGGCCGGACCTGGCTGTCGCTGCCGGTGTGGAGCTTGAGCAGCGCCCCGCCGTGGGCGGCGTTCGTGCCGTGCAGGCTGTGCAGGAAGCAGAGCTTGTCGACGTGCTTCGCCACCTCGGGGAACAGCTCGCTGACCCAGGAGCCGCTCTGGCCGTGCTGGGCGAACTTCCACGGCGAGCCGAGCAGGTTGTTCGTCGGCGCGAACTGGACGCGCGGCTTGGCGAACGGCAGCGGCTTGCCGTCGTCCTTCTGGAGTTGCGGCTTGTAGTCGAACGTGTCGACCTGGCTCGGACCGCCCTTGAGGAAGATGAACACGACCCGCTTTGCCTTGGCGGGGAAGTGCGGCTTCTTCGGCGCGAGCGACGACGGGGCCGCCTCGTCGGCGAGGAGGGACGCCGCCGCCAGGTAGCCGAAGCCGAGGGCGTGGGTGGCGAGCAGGTCGCGGCGGGTCGGGAGCATCGGGGTCGCCTCTTCATTTCGGAGCCCCTCGCCCCCCGGCTTTGCGGGGGAGAGGGGTTGGGGTGAGGGGGGCGGGGGCGTTGACGGGGTGAGGGTGGATTGCCACCTCGGCCAGCCGTCACCCCCCCTCACCCCCGACCCCTCTCCCCCCGCAAAGCCGGGGGGAGAGGGGAGAAAGAGCGGGTCACCGCAGCGACAAGAACTCGGTCGAAATCAACAGCGCCTGGGCCAGGACGCCCCGCGCCTGCTTCTCGGGCACCCGGGCCATCAGCGCCTCGGCCGCCTTCACCTCGGCCGGCGTCGCTTCCCGACCCAGGACTGCCCGGTACAGCCCCTGAACGCCGTCAGTCCGCTCGGCGAGCCGTTCCGCCGCCTGGAGGACGAACGGCGAATGGAGCAGGAACAGTTCCTGCGGCGCGGTGCTCGTCCGCGGCCGTTCGCCGGTCGGCGTCGCCGGGTCGGGGAAGTCGAACAGGCCGAACAGGTCGAACAGGTGGTTGCGCACCACCGGCAGGTAGACCGACCGTACCGGCGCGTCGTAGCGCGTGGCGTCCTTGCTGGTGTGGTCGAAGAAGAACTCGCGGTTACGCACATGCAGGAGCGAGCCGCCCATCTCACGCTTCAGGCCGCCGCTGACGAGGAGCATCCCGTCGCGGATCGCCTCCGCTTCGAGACGCCGCACGCTCCAGCGGCTGAGCAGGCGGTCGTCCGGGTCACGCTCGCGCGTCGATTCGCTGGCCCGGCTCCCCTGGCGGAACGTCGCCGACAGGACCATCTGGCGGTGCAGCTTCTTGACCGACCAGCCCTGCCGCACGAACTCGGTCGCCAGCCAGTCGAGCAGTTCCGGGTGCGACGGCCTGTCGCCGAGCCGGCCGAAGTTGTCGGTCGTCGCGACGAGGCCGGTGCCGAACGTCCAGTGCCAGAGCCGGTTGACGAAGACGCGGGCCGTCAGCGGGTGATCCGGGTGAGTCAGCCACTTCGCCAGTTCGAGCCGGCCGCTCTGCTTCGCCGGCATCGCCGGGGCCGGCACCGCCTTCGTCAGCACTCCCGGCAGGCCGCGCGGCACGACCGGGCCGAGGTTGAGGTGGCTGCCGCGGACGTGGACCGCGACGTCGACCGTGTCGCGCTCCTCGACGCCGAGCACCGAGGCGAACTCGCCGCCGAAGGCGTACTCGCCCGGCAGGAAGTTCTCGTGCCACTTGCCGATGGTCTTGTAGCTCTCCATCGCCTTCGTCGAGCGGAAGATGCCGACAAGGGCGTAGTAGTCCTTCGTCGGCAGCGGGTCGAACTTGTGGTCGTGGCACCGCGCGCAGCCGAGCGTCAGGCCGAGGACGGCCCGGCCGAGGCTGTCGAGCTGCTCGTCGAGGATGTCCATCTCCATCTTGACCTTGTCCACCTCGGCCAGGACCTTCGGGCCGAGGTTGAGGAACGCGGTCGAGATGAGCTGCCGCTTCCGCTGGGCGTCGCTCTCGAACGGGAGCAGGTCGCCGGCGAACTGCTCAGTCAGGAAGCGGTCGTAGGGCCGGTCCTCGTTGAAGGCGCGGACGACCTCGTCGCGGTAGCGGTACGCCGTGCCGAGGGCGACGTTCTCGTCGAGGCCGTTGCTGTCGGCATACCGCGCGACGTCGAGCCAGAATCGGCCCCAGCGTTCGCCGTAGGCCGGCGACGCGAGCAGGCGGTCGACCGCCCGTTCGTAGGCGTCCGGCCGCGTGTCGGCGAGGTGGGCCTGCACCTCGTCGAACGTCGGCGGCAGGCCAGTGAGCGTGAGTGTCAGCCGGCGGAAGAGCATCGCCCGGTCGGCCTCCGGCGTCAGGCCGAGGCCTTTCGCTTCGAGCTTCGCCAGGACGAAGGCGTCGATCGGGTTGTTCGCGCTTTGGGATGTCGTACCTGGGATCTTCGGCGTGACGGGGCGCTGAAACGCCCAGTGGTCGGTTCCGTCCGGGCTGGTCGCCGGCCGGTCGGGGCGGGCCAGTGTGGACGGGTGCGGCAGGCCGCGTTCGACCCAGCGGCTCAGGGTGGCGACCTGCTCTTTGGTCAGGGCCCCCTTCGGCGGCATTTTCAACTCGTCCTGGTAGCCGACCGCCTTGAGGAGGAGGCTGCCGTCGATGTTCTTGAGATCGACCGCCGGGCCGGAGTCGCCGCCTTTGAGGATGGCGTCGCGGCCGTCGAGGCGGAGGGCCCCGCGCTGCTTGTCCGGGCCGTGGCACGACAGGCAGTGCTTGTCGAGGATCGGCCGGACCTGCGTCTCGAAGAAGCGGACGCCGTCGAGGTCCGGCTTGTCGGCGGCCGGGACGAGCAGGACGGCGAGAAGGAAGCCGGTCGGCATGGCGAGCAGTTCCTCGGCGGGGTGATCCCGGGTATCATACCACGGTAGGGCGTCGTCCGGCATCCTTCTTCTTCGACCCGCCGCATGCAAGAACTCCGCATCGCCTCCGGCGTCCACGCCCTGTCCTTCTCGGCGGACGGCCGGTTCCTCGCCGTGTCCGGGGCCGGCGGGCCGGTCCAGGTGACCGACCTGGCCGACGGCACGGCGACGCCGCTTTCCTGGCTCGGGGTCTGGACCGGGGTCGCGTTCGCGCCGCGCGGCGACCTGCTCGCCATCTGGGGCGAGGCGGCGGAGGTGTCCACCTGGTCGGGTGCCCAACGGTCGGTAACCCCGCTTCCCGACCTCGCCGGCGTGCGGATGCTCGGGGCGGTGGCCTTCCATCCGTCCGGCGACCGGGTGGCGCACGTGGCCCCGGCGTTCGACACACCGACCTTGGACTTGATCGATTTCGCCGACGCCTACCGTGCCCCACGGCGCGTCCGGTGGAACGTCGGCCCGGCCCGCGCGAACGGGATGGCCTGGTCGCCGGACGGCGAGTGGATCGCGATCCGGGGCGAGATCTTCGAGCCGCACAGCTGCTGGCCGTGGGGATGGCTCGTCCCGGCCGCCTCGGACCTTGTCCGAACGGAACGGCTCTCCCTCCGCCAGCGGGCCTACGCGCTCGCGTTCCGGCCGGACAGCGCCGCCCTGGCGTTCGCCACGTTCGCCGGCGTGTTCGTGTACTCGGTCCCTGGCGATGAGGAACTCCACCGCCTGGCCGGGCATCGCGGCCTGGTTACCGGGGTGGCGTACACGCCGGACGGCCGGCTGCTGTCCTGCGGAACCGACTCGTTCGTACGCACCTGGGACGGCCACAGCGGCCGGCCGCTCGACGCCCACGACTGGGGGGTCGGCCCGCTGACGGCGCTGACCGTCGCCCCGGACGGCATGCGCGCCGCCGTCGGCAGCAAGGACGGTCGGATCTTCATCTGGGACATCGACTGAGCCTGGCGGGTGTCCCTTCCCCCTTTCTCGGAGGAGCCCATGCACGACGCCTTTCTCCGTTCGCTGCTGGAGAACCCCCGCGACGACGCCTCGCGCCTCGTCTACGCCGACTGGCTCGAAGAGCAGGACGATTCGGCGATGCGCCCCCAGGCGGAGTACCTGCGGCTGACCGTCGCCCTGGCCGAGCCCGGCCTCAAGAAGGGGAAGCGCAAGGCCGGCCGGAAGCGGCTCCAGGAGCTGGCCCGCCACCTCGACACCGACTGGCTCGCCGTCGTCGCCCGCATCCCGGTCGAGAACTGCGCCAAGGGCGAGACGCCCGACTACCGCGGCCGGAGCCCGGTCTACTTCCGCGTCGTCTGCGGCCGGGACTGGGCCGACCTCGCCGCGACCGGCGACGTCGCCGTCCGCTCGTGCGACGAGTGCCGCGAGGACGTCCACTACTGCGCGACGATCCGCGAGGCGCGCGACCACGCCCAGGCCGGGCGCTGCATCGCCGTCGATCTCGGCGTGATCCGGCGCGAGAACGACCTCGCCCCGCCGGACGTGGCGGGGATGGTCCTCGGCCGGCCGGGGCCCGGCTGGTTCGCGGCGGAGGAGGCCCGCCGCTCGCTCGACGTGGTGTCCGAGGAACGCGAGCGGCTCAAGCGCGAGCGCCAGGAAGCCGGCGACGGGTGAGCCGCCGGCCCGGCGGCGTCACTGCCGGGCGACGTCGATGCGGAACGAGTGGAACGCCTCCCGGCCGGCGGCGTTCTTGACGGTCAGGATGATATCGACCGCCGCCTCGTTGAACATCGCCGGGACGGCCCAGGCGACCTTGCCGTCGGCGTCGATCGTCATGCCGGTCGGGCCGGCGCTCACCTCGTAGGTGAAGCCGGCCTTGTTCGACAGCACGTCGAGCTTGTACGCATACGGCTTGCCGCGGGCGGCGCGCGTCACCGGCTGCGAGGTCACGACGAGGTAGTCGAGGTTCGACTTCTTCAGCAGGTCGCCCAGGTCGAGCGGGTGGAGGGTGACCTTGTTCGCCGCGAGCGGGACGGTCGCCAGCACGCCAGCGCTCGGCACCCAGATGAGGCGCTTGTCGAGCGGCAGGCCGTCCCGGTTGCCGAACACGTCGGGCAGGTCGAACCCGGCCGGCAGGTCGCGCGTCTGGATCGGCTGGTCGATGCCGAGCAGGTGGACGCCGAGGTCGGCCTTCTCGCCGGGCAGGCCGGGCACGCCGCCGCGCGTCGAGCCGAGCGACAGGTAGCCCCGGCCGTGGACCGCCGGGAAGTACGCCTTGCGCGCGGCGTTGCCGGCCTCGAGCGGCTTGCACTGCATCGTGTACAGGCCGGCCCCGGTGAACAGGGTCTGGCCGTCCGGGCCGGGGAGCAGGTGGCCGGCCGAGTTGTGCTCGTAGTAGCCGGTCGCCGTCCCGTTACCCATGACGGCGGTCTGGATGCCGGACGGCGAGACGTCGCGCCGCCACATCGCCAGGGACCGGCCGTCCGCCGCGACGCGGACGAGCGACTCGTTGAGGCGGTGGCCCGATCCGCCCCACGTCGGCCGGAACGCCTTGAGGGTGTGCGGGTTGATGAAGTACTCGCTCAGGCCGTTCTCGCCGAGGCCGACGCCACGCCCGGCCCCGGTCAGGACGAGCGGCCCCTCCGACGCGCTGCCCATCGCGATCGAGCCGACCCGGCCGGTGATCGGCAGCGTCGCCTGGACCTCCTTCTCCAGCGTCGCCAGGTTCCACCGCTGGATGACGCCGCGGTCGGGGTAGACGACCATCAGGCGCGTCATGCCGGCGGCGAGGAGGGCGTGCTCCTCGGCGAGGGGCAGGTACTTGGTGATCTTGCCCTCGTTCAGGTCGAGGACGGCCGCCTGGCGGACGCGCTTGATGTGGAAGATGAGGTAGCGGCCGTCGCCGCCGACGACGACGTCGCCGGCGACGTCGGGCAGGGCGATCGTCGTCACGTCCTTGACCTTGCCGGCGACGATCGGGCCGACCGGCTCGGACGGCCCCGGCCCCGGGGTCGGCTCCGGGCCGGGGTTGGCCGGCATCTCCGGCGGGTCGCGGCGGACGACCGCCCCCGGCTTGGCGGACGCGGAGCGCAGCCGGAACGTGTGCAGCGCCTCCTGCTTGCCGGCGTCCTGGAGCGAGACGAGCACGTCGGCCTCCGGCTCGGCGAAGTCGGCCGGGACGGCCCAGGTCAGGGTGCCGTCCTTGGCCAGGGCCATGCCCTTCGGCCCGGCTTCGAGCTTCATCGTCACGCCGCCCTTGTTCGTCCGGGCGACGACCTGATACGTGAGCGTCTCGCCCGGGGTGAAGCGCGTCGGCGGGACGGACATCACCAGGAAGTAGTCCCGGCCGCTCTTGGCGAGGGCGGCCTCCGGGTCGAGCGTCCGCACCCAGAGCTCCGACGCCGAGTCGGGCAGGGTGACGAGCGCCTTGGCGCGCGGGGCGAAGTGGACGCGCTGGTGGAGCGACAGGGTCTGGTTGCGCTCGAAGATGTCGCTCTGCAGCTCGGGCAGCGGCGGCAGGTCGGCGACGGCGTTCGGCTCGCGGCCGAGGTGGAGCCGGCCGGGGCCGCCCGGGCCTCGGCCGGGGAGGACCACGCCCGGCGGCAGGCCGAGGTCGCGGTCGCGCTCGGTCGAGATCTCGAGGAACCACGGCCCGGCGAGGGCCGGGAAGTAGCGCCGGCCGAGGAACCCCTCCGGCTTGTTCTCGCCGACCGGGTTCAGCTCGGCGGTGAAGACGCTCATCCCGGCGAAGATGCGCGCCCCGTCCGGGCCGGGCAGGATCGCCCCGTGCGACTCGTGGCGGTGCTTGCTGACGAGCTGCTTGCCGGAGACGGCCAGGGCGTAGACCCCCGATGGCGAGACGCCGGACTCCCACGCCCCGAACAGCTCGCCGTTCGCGGCGGCGGCGACCTGGAGCCCGCCGCCGAAGCCGAACGGCATCCGGCCGCCCTTCTCGTCCGGGGTCAGGTCGAGCGGCTGAAGCGTCGCCGGGTCGAGGAAAGTCAGCGGCGACTTGCGGCCCATCTCGCGGATGTCCGTCCCGCTCGCGACGACGAGCGGCCCGACGCTCGCCGCGCCCATCGCCGCGCTCTTGACGTCGCTGATCGTCAGCGGGGTCGGCTTGCCGGCGGTGAACGTCTTGAGGTCCCAGCGCTGGATGACGCGCGTGTCGGGCAGGACGGCGAAGAGTTCCTCCTGGCCGGCGGCGAGCAGGGCCCGGTCGCCGCCGACGGCGAGGTACTTGACGACCTTGCGCTCGGCCGTGTCGAAGACGGCGATCTGCCGCTTCGACGCGATGTGGGCGAACAGGTAGCGCTCGCCGCCGCCGGGGACGAGGGCGGACACCGTGCCGGGGAGCTGCACCTTCTGGACGTCCTTGTCGGCGACGGGCGGCGGGTTGCGCGGCGGATCCTGCGGGAAGGGGTTGAATGGCGGCGGGTTGAACGGCGGGTCGATCACCGGCGGACGTTCGACCGGCGGCCGGACGATCGGCGGCTGCTTCTCGACCGGCACCTTCTCGACGGGCGGTTGCTTCTCGGGAGGCAGGGGCACGTCCGGACCGGGGTCCGGGCCCGGCTTGACCGGCGGGGCCTGGGCAACCACGGCAGGCGGGGCGGCGTCCGGGTTGACCAGGGCGTAGACCAGGCCGCCGACCAGGCCGAGGAAGACGACGCCGCCGGCGACGCCGAGGCCGATCCAGACGCCGAGGTAGCCGCCGTCGCGCTCCGGGTGGGCGTCGTCCTCCCGGCCGCGCGGCCGGTCGTCGCGGCGGTCGGGTCGGGCGGCCGCGGCGGGGGCGGCCCGCTTGCGCGGCCGGGGCGACGCCGTCGTCAACTCGTCCTCGAGCAGGACCGTCTTCGGCGGAGGTTCGCCGGCCTCGAAGACGAACGCGCACTGCCGGCAGCGGACGCTCTTGCCGACGAGGTTGTCCGGGACCTGGTACTTGGCCGCGCACTTCGGGCATTCGGTCACGAGCATGGCGACTCCCCGTGGACGCGAGATCGATCCGGACATGCTATCGCAGGCCGGCCCGGGAGGAGTGTGAAAAATCGCCGGGGTCGGCTACTTCGGGTGGTCCAGGAGAGCAGGTGCAAAACGGCGGCGGACGTGGCACGTTGGTCGGCGGGTCCGAGCTTGCTCCCCGACTTCCCCACGTGCAGGATGCCGCCGATGGCCGACTCCCCTTCCTCCCCCGCTGACCGCCAACCCCGACGGCCCGTTCTTCAACCAACTCGAGTTCACCCTCCGCGACCTCGCCCACGACCTCGTCACCGACGCCCAGTAAGCCGCCCTGCAGGGCGGCAAAACACGGGCTTCCTCGGTGCCAGCCTCCTCTGCCGCCACTGTCAAGGCGACGCCCGCTGCATCAGCGACCGAACCCACACCGTCACCACCCTGACCGGCCACGTCGAGCACCTCCGCAACTACTACCACTGCGACCGCTGTGGCCGTGGCTTCTGCCCCGCCGATGATGACCTCAACGACAACGGCACCTACAGCAAGGCCGCCGAGCAGGTCATCGCCCTGGCTGGTGTCCACGAAGCCTTCCGCGGTGCCCGGGGCCTGCTGCGTCGACTGGCCGGCCTGCGCCTGTCGGCCCCTACCGTGCGCCGGCTGACCGAAGCTGCCAGTGCCCGCCTGCGCGATCACCACCAGCAGGGCCAAGCCGTCCCGGCACGGCCGCCGGCCGTGCCCTGGGACTTGCGGCTGCTGGACGACGAAGGGAAGCGCCTGGGCGGTAAGGCCGCCTACGTCGGGCTGGATGCCTTCGCCGTGCCGACGCACGCCCCTGACGGCAAGGTCGACTCGAATATGCTGTACGTCGGGGTGCTGTCCCCGCCGGGTAAGGAGCAGACCGTCTACGTGTCCGGCTTTGATCTGGAGGGGGTGGTCGGCGACCTGCGCCGCTATGCCGTCTCGTGCGGGCTGGGTCAGGCCGAGGCGGTGGTGGCCCTGACGGATGGGGGCAATGGCTTGGAATCGACGCTGCGCCGCTGCTTCAGTGACGGCCTGGCGTTCGTCCTGGACTTCTGGCACCCGGCCGAGCACGTCTTTGCCTTCGCCGCAGCCTGGCACGGTGCTGACGGCGAGGCGGCGCGGCAGTTGGGTCAGGCGGGACGCGCGGCGCTGCGGGAGGGCGGGGCGGTCTCCCGTGGGGCGACCGTCCTCGGTCGCCGGTCTTGTAGGTCGGGTCGAGTCTTCGAGGCCCGACGGCCGGGAGATCGCCCTAGCGTCGGGTTGAGGTCGGCCTCCGGCCGACCTCAACCCGACCTACCCGAGGCGACCGAGGACGGTCGCCCCACCCGGAGAAAGGCCCCGCCCCGCGCCTACACGTTCTCCGGGAAGTCGAACTTGAGCAGCTCCGACAACACCTTGCCGCCCCAGCGGTAGACGTTGTGCCGCTCGACGTGCTCGCGCATACGGCGCATCCGCCGCGACCGCTCCTCCGCCGGCATCGTCACCGCCTGGCTCATCGCGTCGGCCAACTCGTGGACGGCGAACGGGTTGACCTGCAGCGCGTCGGACAGCTCGCGCGCGCTGCCGGTGAACCGGCTCAGGATCAGCACGCCGTCGTCGTCGGCGCGGCTGGCGATGAACTCCTTCGCGACGAGGTTCATCCCGTCGTGCAGCGACGAGACGACGCAGAACCGAGCCAGGCGGTGCAGGGCCATCATGTCCACCGGGCCGTGGTGCTCCTTGAGCAGGACGACCGGCCGCCAGCCGCGCTCCTTCCACTTGAAGTTGATCGCCTCGGCGAGGTTGTCCACCTCGTCCTCGATGCGCTGGTACGCCGGGACGTGCGACCGCGACGGGACCGCGATCTGGACGAAGACGAACCGCCGGCGCAGGTCCGGGCAGCGCTCCAGCAGGTAGTCGATCGCCTGGAGCCGCTGCGGGATGCCCTTGGTGTAGTCGAGCCGCTCGATGCCGACGCCGAGCAGTTCGGCCGTCTTGCCAAGGCGCTTCCGCCAGCGGGCCATCGCGCACTCGACGTCGCGCCCCTGGGCGAGGGCGGCGTGCTCGGCGGAGTCGATGCTGATCGGGAAGTCGCGGATCGACGTCACCTTGCCGCCCCGCGTGATCTCGAACCGATCCGTATCGACCCGGGCCTCGATGGTCCGATCGACCGTGTCGAGGAAGTTCTGGCAGTGGTAGCGGATGTGGAACCCGAGCAGGTCGTTGCCGAGCAGGCCGTCGAGGAGTTCCTCCTTCCACGGGAAGACGCGGAACACCTCGCGGTTCGGCCAGGGGATGTGCCAGAACTGTGCGACGATCAGCTTGGCGTTCGCCCGCTTGAGCATCCTCGGCAGCAGGCAGAAGTGGTAGTCCTGGAGGAAGACGAACGTCGGCTGGTCGCCCGCCTCCTGGAGGACGGCGTCGGCGTAGAGGCGGTTCACCTCGCGGTACGTGTCCCAGTCGGCCGGCCGGAACACCGGCGGCGTGAACGTGACGTGACAGAGCGGCCAGAGGCCCTCGTTCGCCAGGCCGTAGTAGAAGCCCTCCTCCTGCCGCTTCGTTAGCCAGACGCGGCGGAGGGTGTAGGTCGGGTCGTCGGGCGGGACGCGGATGCGGTCGTGCTCATCGACCGTGTCGCGGTCGGCGTCGCCGGAGCCGTGAGCGATCCAGGTGCCGCCGGAGGCGTCCATGATCGGGTCGATCGCCGTCGCCATGCCGCTCGCCGGACGCATGACCGCGACCTGGTCGCCGTCGTAGCGGTGGATGAACGGCTCGCGGTTGGCGACGACGATGAAGCGGTAGCCGGCCATCCGGGCGGCGATCAGGTCGTGCAGGGCCTGGCGCGTCCACATGGTCCCTCCCGGGGTCGGGGATGCCCTGGCAGCGCGGGTCCTCCGCTCCCGGTCGGCACGTCCGCGGGTGGGCCGACGACGCGGCCCCATGATAGGCGACGGAACGACGGTGGGTCAACCCGGCGTCGCCGTTTCCGGCGACCGCAGCCGCAGGCCGGTCACTCCCCACCGGCCCGACGTGAAAAGTGGCCCGTCGAGGACATCGAGCGGCCCGACGGTGACGACGTCGCAGTTCGCCGGGTTGGCGAGGATGTCGAACTGCTCGACGCTCAGGTGCAGGAAGCGCATCACGAAGCAGCGAATCGTCAGGCCGTGGGTGACGATGAGCACCCGGCCGGCCTCCTTCCGCTCGGCCTGGCGCATCATGCTTTCGAGGAAGCCGGACGTCCTGTCGTAGCAGTCGGCCGGGCTCTCGCCGCCCTGGAAGCGGTAGTAGAACCAGCCGATCTTGCGGCGGAGGGCCTCCTGGGACGGCACGTCGGCGTAGCCGTGGTCGACCTCGCGCAGGCGCGGATCCTCGTAGACCTTGACGTGCTGGCGGTCGACGCCGGCCCCGTCGAGCAGGCCGGCCATCGTCTGACGGGCGCGCTGGAACGGTGAGCAGTAGGCGAGGGCCCCGTCGAGGAACGCCGCCCCGAGGCGCTGGCCGGCCTGGTGGGCTTGCTGCTGGCCGCGTTCGGTCAGGCCGATGGTGTGGTCGCCGACCTCGGCCGGAACGACCGCCCCGACGTTGGCGAGCGACTCGCCGTGGCGGACGAGCTTGATCAGCATGGGACGCTGCTACCTCTTACGCGGCTTGTTGACCTGGTCGGCGCGGATGATCTCGACGAGGAGTACGTCGCCCTTGCTTTCGAGCCACGTCTCGTCCGGCCGCGGGGCCCGGCAGCGCAGGTAGTCGTCCGCCCCGACCTGCATCGTGTGGCCGGCGGCGAGGAGCTTGCCGCTGTCGAGCATGTAGCGCAGGATGGCGTCGAACATGCTGAAGTAGCGCTCCCCCTCGTGGTGGCCGGCGGCGTAGACGGCGAGGTCCGGCACGCCGAGGACGTGACCGCCGTAGGTGCGCATCCAGACGCGCGTGTCGTTCGGGACGTTGTACTTGACGAAGCCGCAATACAGGATCGGCAACGGCAGCGTCCGCAGCAGGTCGAGCCGGTCGGCCTCCTCGTCCTGGCCGGTCAGGGCCGCGGCCGGGAACGACGTGCGGGCGTCCTCGTTCAGGACGACGACCGCCCCGAACTCGGCCAGCACGGCGGCGAACGCCGTCAGGGCGACGTACTGCTCGACGACCGACTTCGCCCGGCCGACGTACCACAGCAGGAGGTGCGACCGATGCGCCCGGGCCTGGTCCTTGAGGTCCGGGCCGTAGTGCGACGGGGCGACGCACGCCTCGACCGCCCCGGCCGGCATCGGCACGTCGAAGCCGACCAGTTGGAGGACGTGCGGCCCCCAGCCGGCCAGGCCGAAGAGCTTGCGCTCCTCGTTCAACTCGCCGGCGACCTCGCAGCGAGCCTGGGCCAGCGATGGGTGCCAGCGACGCAGGGCCTCGGTGATCGCGTCCGGGTCGAGGGCGGCCGCGTCGGCGAGGAGGACTTGCAAGGCTGGGGCGTTGTCGGTCTTCTTGCCGCCGACCAGGGCGTCGGGGGCGTCGTCCGCTTCGCGCTGGCCGAAGAAGCGAGTGTGGATGCTCATGCGGAGACTCCGGATCGGGCATCGGGACATTCTACCCGGCTCGGGGGGCGAGTTGACAGGCCGCCAGGGCGTCGTCCAGGCAGGTCATTTCGGCGAAGCGATCCTCGGGCTTCTTCGCCAGGCAGCGCAAGACGACCGCTTCCAGGTCGGCCGGCACGTCCGGCCGCAGGCGCGACGGCGGCTCCGGCACCTCGTGCAGGTGGGCGGCGAGCAGTGCCACACCGGACCGGCCAGCGAAGGGCGGATGCCCCGTCAGCAGGAAGTAGGCCAGCGCGCCGACGCTGTAGACGTCGCTCCGCCCGTCGAGCCCCTCCCGGCCGGCGGCCTGCTCTGGCGACAGGTACGCCGGCGTGCCGAGGATGGCCCCTTCCCGCGTGAGGCGGTCATCTTTGCCTCCGGTCAGTACCGGCTGGGCCAGGCCGAAGTCGAGCAGCTTGACGACGTCCGGCTTGCGGCCGCGTTCGCAGACGATGACGTTGCCCGGCTTCACGTCGCGGTGGATGAGGCCGATCGCGTGCGCTTCGTCCAGCGCCCCGCACAGCTGCCGCAAGAAGTGAACGGCGCGGCTCGGTGGGAGGGGCCCCTCCCGTCGCACCAGTTCTTCCAGCGTCGGCCCCGGCAGGTACTCCATGACGTAGTAGAACGTGCCGTCGGCGGCGTGGCCGTAGTCGTAGACCTGGACCGTGTTCGGATGCGTCAGCGTCGCCGTCGCCTGGACCTCGCGCTCGAACCGGGCCAGGGCGGCCGGGTCGCCGGCACGCTCCGGGCGGATGACCTTGATCGCACACGGTCGGCGGAGCAGGACGTGGTCGGCCCGGTAGACCTCGCCCATGCCGCCGGAGCCGAGTTTTTCCTTCAGGACGTACTGCCCCAGCTTGCGTGCCGCAGCCGCCTGACGCCGCAGGTACTCGACCCGCGACGACGAAAAGACCGCGATCGCCACGGCGACGCCGACCCAAAAGGTCATGTTGGCAAGTACGATGGCGGCCAGGTCGGACCGAATCGGTCGCACCCAGAAGGCCAGGACGCCGAACACGACGAGCGGGCTCAGCGCCAGGGAGCCGACGACGGCCGCGGACCGCCGCCAGGTATTCGGGAGAAGAGCCCCGTACATCACCAACAGGCTGAACCAGTACAGCGAGTTGATGGACATGTACGTGACCGCCGATCGAACAACGAGGAGGCGGAGTTCGTCCGCGTCGTGTTGCAGGTACGCCCCGTACATCAGGACGCTGTTCAGCAGGACGAGCCCGGCGACAACGCCGACGAGGAGCAGTTCGACAGCGCGGAGCCCGGCGATGGACGAAGGCGGCCGCCTCCAAAGGCGGACGCCAACCAGGCCGAAGACCAAGAGCGGCACCCCTCGAAGGATGATCTCCTGCGCCGCCTCGGAAAAGACAGCGGGTTCGTAGAGCCTCCCGCTCTGGGCAGCCCGCCACACCAGGGGAAGCAGGAGGGCAAAAAACACCAGGAACGCGCCGGCGAAGATCGACGCGAAGACGCGCAGCCTGCGGAGGAGAAGGTCGTAGAGGTCGTGGCCTTCGGACGTACCGGCCCCGACGACGAGGGCGACGCGGACGCGCTCCGAGCGTGTGGCGGCCGGTGCGTCGCCGCGGTACTCCTGCGTCGGGCCTGCCGGATCCGTCACGGGTTCACCCCCCAGACCGAGGAACACGCCGCCAGGGCGGCGTCGAGCCTGGTCACGTCGGCGAAGCGCTCCTCCGGCTTCTTCGCCAGGCAGCGGAGGACGACCGCCTCCAGGTCGGCCGGAATGCCGGGCCGGTGCGTCGACGGCGGCTCCGGCGTCTCCGGCGTCTCGTAGAGGTGGGCCGCCAGCATCTTGACCGCCGACCGATCGGCGAACGGTGGTCGGCCGGTCAGCAGGAAGTACGCCAGGGCCCCGACGCTGTAGACGTCGCTGCGGGCATCGACCGCGTCCTGCATCCCGGCCTGCTCCGGCGACAGGTACGCCGGCGTGCCGGTCAGGGTGCCGTCCCGGGTAAGCTTGTCGGCGTCGGGGTCGCCGACCGGTGGCAGGACGAGGCCGAAGTCGAGCAGTTTCGCCACGTCGGGGACGCCGCCTCGCTCGCAGACGATGACGTTGCCCGGCTTCACGTCGCGGTGGATGAGCCCGAGGGAGTGCGCCTCGCGCAGCGCCCCGCACACCTGGCGCAGCAGGTGGACCACCCGGCCCGGCGGCAGGGGGCCCTCGCGCTGGACCAGTTCGTCGAGGGTCACGCCGGGGAGGTACTCCATGACGTAGTAGAACGTCCCGTCGGCGGCGTGGCCGTAGTCGTAGATGTGGACCGTGTTCGGGTGCGTCAGCGTCGCCGTCACCTGGACCTCGCGCTCGAAGCGGCGCAGGGCGGCCGCGTCGCCGGCGCGCTCCTGGCGGATGACCTTGATCGCGCAGGGGCGACGCAACAGGACATGCTGAGCGCGGTAGACCTCGCCCATGCCGCCGGAGCCGAGCTTCTCTTTCAGGACGTACTGCCCCAACTTGCGCGCCTCGGCCGCCTGCCGCCGCGCCGTCTCGATGCGCGCGGAGGCGAAGACGGCGATCGCCATGGCGATGGCGTTCGTGGAGGCCAGCAGCAGGAGCACCATCGTCGCCAGGGCCGGGTCGAGCGGCCGGACCCCGAAGGCGAACACGGCGAAGAGGACCAGCGGGCTGATCGCGATGACGCCCGTCACCACGGCACAGCGCCGCCAGGTGTTCGGGATCAGCGCCCCGTAGGACATGAGGATGAAGCCCCAGACCACGCGACCGCCGCCCGCGTAGGCCCCATAATACGCCTCGCGGACGTGCGGCGGGTCGTCCGCGGCCGCGACCATCAAGTCGAATCCGGGGCCGGAGACGCTGCGGAGCAAGACACCGAAAACAGACATTCCGACGACGACCAGTTCGATCCACCGCAGCCCGGCCACCCCCGCCGGCGGTCGGAGCCATAAGAAGATCGCCAGACCGAGCTGCACGGCGAAGATGACGAGGCCTCGCCACGCCGCAAGGAGCCCGCCGAGAGGCCCGGACGGCGAGGGCAACCGCTCGTGCGGCGGGAGCAGGAGATCCAACACCAGATCGACGAGTACGGTGAGGAGAAAGCCCGCCACGATGATCGAACAGAGGATGAGCAGCCGCCGACGCAAGACCGGGTAGAGGTCGTCCGCGGCGACGGGGCCCGACCCGGCCACCAGCGCCACGGGGACCCGCTCCGGCGGCGTGCCGGGGCTCGGCTCGCCCCGGTACGGCTCGGTCGCCTGGCCCGTCAGCGGCGGTCGTGTCACGTTCGGCCTACCTGCGAGAGCGGATGTCGAGCCCGTCGGATCGTACTGGCCGCCGCCCGACCCTGTCAAGCAACCAAAGAAAACCGCCGCGACCCGGTGGCGTCGCGCCGCGCCGTCCGGTACATTCCAGCCCGGGCGGTGTTCGACATCTCATCGCCCGGTCATCTCGAATAAGGAACCGCGTCATGCTCTCCCGTTGCGGCCTGGCCCTCCTGGCGTTGGCGCTCCCGGTGCTTCCGCTCGCGGCGGCCGACAAGCCGAACATCGTCGTCCTCCTCGCCGACGACCTCGGCTACGCCGACCTCGGCTTCCAGGGCGGCAAGGACATCCCGACGCCGCACCTCGACGCCCTCGCCAAGGCCGGCGTCCGCTGCACCAACGGCTACGTCTCCGGGCCGTACTGCTCACCGACACGGGCCGGCTTCCTCACCGGCCGCTACCAGAACCGCTTCGGCCACGAGTTCAACCCCTCCGGCGGCGGA
>Ga0268299_1000431_pt1 | contig 134069 bp, 133 predicted proteins | sample NOBtaG_FD_193484 | JGI IMG/M metagenome (GOLD analysis project Ga0268299, IMG submission 193484) | Activated sludge microbial communities from bioreactor in Nijmegen, Gelderland, Netherland - NOB reactor | ecosystem: Engineered > Bioreactor > Aerobic > Activated sludge | place: Netherlands...
TGGCCTTGCCGGAGGGGTCACACCCGTTCCCATACCGAACACGGAAGTTAAGCCCTCCAAGGCCGATGATACTGCTGCCGTGAGGCAGTGGGACAGTAGGACGCTGCCGGGTTACAAAAAAGCCTGCTCGAGAAATCGAGCAGGCTTTTTTATTGTGGTGCGGTTGATCAGCACATCAGCCTCATTCGGGATGCTCTGCAGAAACGGTCCTGAACGTGACAGCCGAGCTTGCTCCGTTGAGAAATCATCGCCCGAAAGATATATGAATCGATTCGCACTGCCTGCCATACCTCTAGATTGGCGGGGACTTCTCAAAGACGTGACTGAAAGCGACCGCTGGGAAAAGTTGCTGGCATTCTTACAAGCCGAGGCTGAAATTGGTCAAACTGTTCTCCCATCTCCAGGTGACACCTTCAAGGCATTTCAGCTCACTTCCTACAGCTCGCTGAAAGTTGTCTTGCTCGGCCAGGACCCCTATCACACACCAGGGATGGCTCATGGCCTGTGTTTTTCCGTGCCCCCGCAAGTCCGATCACTACCGCCTTCATTAAAAAATATTTATCGGGAACTCCAGGATGACCTGGGGTGTCGCATACCGAACAACGGGTGCTTGATACCATGGGCAAAGCAGGGAGTGCTGCTTCTCAACACGGCATTGACGGTACGTGCACACAAACCGAATTCGCACAGGAACTGTGGTTGGCAGGGACTGACAGATCGAGTGATCCAGTTGGTCGATGCTAAGCCGGCGAGGGTGGTGTTTGTTCTTTGGGGCGCAGAGGCTCAAAAGAAACAGAGTCTTATCACCGGCCCTCAGCATGCAGTGATTTGCTGTGCTCATCCGTCCCCTCTGTCGGCGAGGAGGTTTTTGGGGTCGCGCTGTTTTTCACTTATTAATCATTCTCTGACAGAGGCTGGTTTATCGGCGATTGATTGGCAAATCCCCGATATATGACGATCCGGCCAATGACACGATTTGAGCCGGCGCTTGGGGAATACGCACTCCTGGGATAGACTTCTTCCAACATAGACTCTTCCGCTCGCTAAGTTGGGGGCTTTTTTGAGTGCCGGGCTTTTGAAGAAGTATGGCGAAAGTGGGCACAGGCGAATGAACAGTCGGCAGGCCGCCATGTTTGTGTTTGGGCTTGGGTGTTGTGCAATCACAGGGCTTTATCCTGCAGGCGCAGAATCTCTCCTCGTTACCCCCGCGGCTGATACTTCTACCATTCCGGGGCTTTCTTGGCAGTATGAAGGGGATCAAGGGCCTTCGCACTGGGGAACGCTCGCTCCGACAACGGCGTTTTGCGAAAAGGGTGCACGACAGTCACCGATCAACATCCTCACCACGCCTCATACTTCTCTCCATAACGAAATGTTGATTCACTACAAGTCCTCCTCGGCGCAGGTGGTGGCGGCTCACCACACTATCGAAGTGGATTTTCAATCAGGCGGGGCCATTGAGGTTTCGGGGCGATCGTACGCATTGAAGGAATTTCACTTTCACGAACCAAGCGAACATCAGCTCAATGGCCGCCGCTATCCTATGGAGGCCCATCTTGTTCATCGTGATGAGTCCGGACATCTCGTCGTGCTGGCTATCCTGATGGACCTCGGGGTGGAAACGGCTCCGCTCGGTGCCATATGGGAGCGAATTCCCAGTGAGAAACATGGAGAAGTGCGGGATTTATTGTTGAATCCGCAAGATCTGCTCCCTAAAGATCTGCATCATTACGCCTATGATGGTTCCTTGACGACCCCTCCGTGCACCGAGGGCGTACACTGGATCGTGCTGAAAGAGCCGATTGCGGTGACTGCGGGGCATCTCGAGCGGTTTGTCTCGCTTATCGGTCACAATGCCAGGCCTGTTCAGCCGCTGAACGAGCGGGAAATCGACGAAGAATAGACCAGGCTAGAGGATTAGGCACGCCTTCAATCTCCCGGTTTTTTCCTCACGGTTAAGCATCTCCGTCTCCTCCAGGACATAGCCCTTGCTACGGATTTCCAGGCGCCTTCGTCGTTAGGTGTCCTTGCTCGAGGCAGAGGAAAACTCCCGCGCCTGGATTTTAAATAGCAGTTCGCAAACACTCCTGTGGGAAAACCTTTCTCAGAACGAGCGGCAAGCTTGCGAACGAATCCTCATGACGGCTTCCTGCTGAAATTTGCTCTTATACCGGTGGACAATCTGTTGCACGGCTCGATCCTTTTCCTGGCTTCCATTGTGGGCTAGCTGCAGAAGATAAGAGACTTCGCGCTCCACCAATCCTGCCGCATTCCCCCATCGGCCGGCAGCGGCCCACGATGTCAGACCCTCAGGAAATTCTGGGAGGACCGAGTCGTCGAGAAAAATCGCCCATTCTTCGGGTGTCACCACTCCACCAGGCTTCGCCGCGCCGAAGTAAAGAGAATCCAGTACGACGGGTTGTTCGTGTGAAGCGCAGGTCGGCATCGAGGTGGATGCGCAGCGGGCACAGATCACCGCGATAAATGAAACGCACACATACTGTCTCAATCGCTTAGTCACGGGGATTGGAGGAATGTTCGAAGTGTTCGAAGAGTAGGTTGCCTCGGCGTTGTTACTTCTTGGGTTGTGGTTTTTCCGCCGGCCGGTCCGACGTGCGGGTATCCTTGCCGTTGCCGGTGACTTGCTTGAATGTCTTGCCGATGGCCGGACCGATTTTTGGGATTTCTTCCTCGATGTTCTTCGCCGCACTCTTCAGTCCCCGACTTATTTCGTCGAGGGTCAATCCATGGTTCGATCCCGCCTTGGTCTTAGTAGGTGGATCGGACGTCGATTCTGCGTGAAGAGGATGGGCATAGCCGACAAGCGCGAGCAAAAGCACAAGAATCGGTGTTTGCACGATGGGCCTCTCTACAGGCCTAGTATAGGGGATTCTCGTTGTTCAGCAAACCCCACTCGCGCGCGAAGCAGCGGGTGAGCCATGGCGAAATGTAAGGACAGGTTGACCGCTAGGGGCGCTGTGCGGTACAGTGTGGTTACCTGCAGCATTGTATCGGTCCACCGGTGCTGCACTCCTCAACGTGGACCGCGCGATCGCATCGCGACCAGGTCCAGTTTGGAGCTGACTCCCTCCGGATTCACCCTCCCCTTGGTTCACTGATCCCGTCTTAATGCGATCCACAACGAAAGGATAGCTGTGTGCAGACGACTGCGTGTACAAGTTTTGACTCTCTCGGTGTGTCTCCCACCCTCCTGCGAAATCTGATCAAGGCCGGCTTTACCCAACCTACGGCCATTCAGGCTCAGGCTATTCCTTTTGCGTTAGCCGGTCGGGATGTCTTGGGTTGCGCGCAAACGGGGACAGGAAAGACGGCCGCATTTGTAGTTCCCATGTTGGAGCGGCTGAGCGGTATGCCTAAAGGGCAGCCGCGGGCATTGATTCTCGCTCCAACGCGCGAACTTGCGATTCAAATTCAAGCCACCATTGACACATTGGGCCGAGACCTGCAGGTATTTGCCACGACGGTCGTCGGCGGGGCGGACATGCAAGCGCAAGTGAGAGGCTTGCGGCAGCGTCCTGATATCATCGTGGCGACGCCGGGACGGCTGCTTGATCATATGTGGAACGGCACGATCAGCCTGCTGGCGATGAGCATTCTCGTGCTCGACGAAGCCGATCGCATGCTCGATATGGGGTTCGCGCCGCAGATCAATCAGATTCTAGACGCGATGCCCGAAGAGCGGCAAACGCTGCTCTTCTCGGCCACTATGCCGACGGACCTCGCGAGATTGGCGCAAGCCAGTGTGAAAGACCCGGTACGGGTCATGGTCACCAAGTCTGCGACCACTGCCGACGGGGTCTCTCAGGCCGTGCATCACACGACGCATGATCGCAAAAATTCGCTTCTGATGTCCCTCGTGGAGTCCGAGTCCGATACCGTGCTGGTCTTCACCAGGACCAAGCATCGGGCGGATCGTCTGGGCAATCTTCTAGGTTCAGCCGGTCATCGCGTAGCAGTGCTGCACGGCGGGCGTACCCTGCCGCAGCGCCGCGCTGCGCTGGAAGGTTTCCGGCGAGGGACGTATCGAGTATTGGTCGCGACGGATATTGCCGCACGGGGCATCGATGTGGCAAATATTGCGCACGTGATTAATTATGACGTGCCCAATTGCCCGGAAGATTATGTCCATCGAATCGGGCGCACCGCCAGGATGAGGACGACCGGCCGGGCGACCACGTTTGTGACGGCGGACGATCAGGAGCAGCTTCGGGCGATCGAGCGATTGCTCGGTCAAGCGGTGCCTCGCGCAGAGGGGAGCCCGACGTCATCGGCGCTCTCCCCGCGACCGGACGGCCACGGACCCAGGAGTGAGTCGGAACGGAGACGCCGACGCGGAGGGGCAGGCCAGCGATGGCGGCAGTCTTCCGATGGCGGTTCCCGGGAGGCGAACGGCGGAATTAAAAACGGAAGCGATCTCGGACCGGTCTCGTAATGAGTTTGACGAGCGGATGTTCAAAGGAGGAATGAAGGTGAGTGATCAGAACCAGGATGCACCGCGAGCTGCGAGCCAGTGGGTCAGAATTCCGGATGGGACGATGGTACAACATCGTTTGGACGGCCAGAAGGGGCACATTGATGGGCTGACGGAAATCGTCACTGGTCCAAGCCGGAATCCCGATGGACGGACCCAGTATCGGATTAACGTCGGCAAGGGAGATCGAGTCCTCATTGCGGAGGAGGACCTTCTGATTTTGACGGATGCCGAGGGAATGGTTCGAATGGCCAAAGAGAAGGGTGAATACCGCTCACTCGTCAGCAAGCAGTTGCGCGGAGTATTCGGAGAAGACCGCTTTATCGTGAAGTCATCCTAAGAACGAGGTCGCGTTCAAGGCAGTCCCAGGAACCGCTGTTTAGTACAGGGGTTCCTGGGGACCCCACCGCAACCCTTCCAGGTCCGGATCAACTCCATCTGCTGTCGCGGGCCGTTCCGGTTTCTCGGCCTTCCGTTGCACGCGACGGGCTTCTTTCTCCCGCTGCTTGACCTGTCTGGCTTTTTCTCGATCGCGTTTCGCGATGGTCGTCTTGCCTGCTCGTGCGATGGCTCCCTCCTTCTATCCGTTTTTCCCGATCGGGAAGCAAATAGGCTGTTATGACCCGGCCGGCCGTCTGGCGGGGCGGGTCGTGCTGGTCCGCGTATGAGGACGTGAGGGGCGCGCCTGCGTTTGTTCCGAGCGGGCGCGGGTCTCCGCTCCAAATCCTGTACTGGCCAGCGCCGTGACCTGCCGACGGATCTGATCCATCGGCGTCTCGTGCGATTCCACAGCAGGATCAACCAGACCGAGTTCAGTCCATCGGATCCTCAGCTTGGGAATAGTCCGCTTCTTTTTTTTATGGTTGGATTGGTTGCCACGCCAGACGGACGTTATCTTCATCGTACACTCCTTTCGGCGAACAACAGGATGGCGATGTCCAGGCCATCAAACTGGTGCAGGGGGGCAGGAGGCTCTCGTTCCCTGCTGTGCCCATTTCCTTGGAAAAAGAGGAGAAATGGGCCGTAGGAGGAGCGTAACTTGAGGCAGCGATCGCGCGGCTAAAACGGAAACGCGAGGCGTGGGATCTCGCTCGTCACTCGTACGGTTAAGCAATTTATCATGCCCGTGACAGCTTGGTCAAATGAGCGATCCGGCGCGGGAGAATGCTCAGGCCGTGAAGGTACGATTAGTTAGGACATTGGGCTGGTTTCCGCTGATCTTGGGACAGGCCGGCGAATACCGAGCTTCCGGAGGCGGCTTCGAAGCGTCTCCGGATTGAGGCCCAGCAGAGTGGCCGCCCCCTGGTCGCCGTAAATGCGCCATTTGGTCCGTTCCAGCATCAGGATGATGTGATTGCGTTCGAGGTCTTGGAGGCTGTCGGTCTGGTGCTGTTGGGTAGCACGGCCGGTCTGCAGAATCGGAAGCAACATTTCATCGACAGTGACTTGTGATGAGCTGGAAAGAATCACGGCCCGTTCAATCACGTTTTGCAGTTCGCGGACGTTGCCGGGCCAGTTGTAGGAGAGCAACCGAGCCATCGTCTGCGGATCAAAGGTCAGATGTGGTCGCTTATGCTTGGCCCCGATCTGCGCGAGAAAATGTTGGGCGAGGAGGTGGATATCCTCACGGCGTTCCCTGAGGGGAGGGACGGCGATGGGAAAGATGTGGAGGCGATAGTAGAGGTCAGCCCGAAAAGTTCCCTGCTGGATCGCGGCGGCCAGGTCGGCATTGGTCGCCGCGATCAAGCGGACATTGACCGAGACAGGCTGCGTCCCGCCGATTCGATCCACCATGCCGTCCTGCAGCACACGCAGGAGTTTGGCCTGGGTTTCCAACGGCATTTCGCCGATTTCGTCTAGAAACAACGTGCCGGTATGGGCCAATTCGAATCGTCCTGCCCGCCGGACTTGGGCCCCCGTAAACGCCCCCCGTTCATGACCGAATAATTCACTTTCAATCAGTCCGGAAGGCAGGGCGGCGCAATTAACCCGAATAAATGGCTTTTCACTGCGCGTACTCAAATCATGCAGCGCCTGCGCCAACACCTCTTTGCCGGTGCCGGTCTCCCCGAGCAGGAGGACTGTCGTATCCGTCGGCGCGACGGCTTTCACCAGCTCGACGACCTTGCTGAATGACGACGAGGCGCCCACGAGCAGGCGCTGATTCCGGCTGGCTTTCACCTCTTCGGCGAGATACTCGTTTTCGCGGCGTAAACGCTCGCTCAATTGTTTGATCTGCTGGTAGGCCAAGACGTGATCGATGGCATAGGCGATCTGCGTGGCGACTTGCTGCAGAAACTTGCAGTCGTCCGGGTCGGGATGGCCTTCTCGCACACTGCCGATGTTCAACGTGCCGAGACAATGTTCCCGCACCAGCAGCGGCAGGTTAATCATGCGTCCCAAACCTTCTTGCGCGTAAAAACGGTCCTCCAGAAACACTTGTTCCTGCTGGAGATCGGCGCGAATGTGCAGTCGCCGGTTGTCATACACCCATCCGACGGCGCTTCCCTCTCGCGGGATGACGCTGTCATGCGCCAGTGCCGGGGTGGCCATGTTGGTGATGACGGCATAGAACCGGAAAGAGTCCGTATTGGATTCGTATAAGGTGATGCCCGCACGATCCCAGGGAATGACCTTTTGGATTTGATCGGCGATGACTCGCCAGAGACTCTCGATGTCTCGTTGCGAGTTCAGGGCATTGGTGACTTCGAGGAGTGTTTCAAAATTGAGCGTAGCGCGTTGCATGACGATTTAAAAATTTGTCCAGAGTTGTACGATGCCCCAGTCTTGGTCCGCGGAAGTGCCGAGCTGGTGGCGGATATAGGGCCCTGAAAAAAAATGGCCGTACATCACGGCCAAGGACACTTTGCCATCAGCGAACATATGGCTCCAGGCGATATCGAGTTCGTCGCCTACATGGGTGGTCGTGTTGTCGGACCGGGAAAAGATCAGTGGCCCCTGTGATCCACGGTACCAATTGTCCCGAGCACTTGCCAAGTACTTGCGCAAGGCCCAGATTTCGATGTGATCGCGAGCGGTCGGCCGGGCCTGGACGTTCACCTGCGGCTGAACCGTGTTGCGCCACGCGCCGTTCAGCATGTACCCGACATGCAGGAAGTTCGTGGGAAAGAAATTTTCAAATGTGTTGGCATTGCCGCCGCAGGTTCGCGCGAGGTTGCCTCCCGGGGTGACGCAATTGCTGTCCCCGTCGCCGGAGGCATAGTCGAATCCGATCGCCAGCCGGGGCTTCCAGGGATGCTGGTACCAGGTATGGCCGAGCCAGGTTCCTGAGGCCCAGGCAGTGATCCTCAGGTTGCGCTGGTTATCGAAATTGAATCCATCCGCCATCCGCCCGAATTGGTACGCGGCCTCCTGCCCAAAATCCCAGTTGCCGCCGCGGAGTTCAACACGGAGGCCGACCATATGCCGCAGCTGGGAGGCTGACTTGGGCAGATACTGCCCCGGATTGGCCCGCTCCGGAAGGCGGTTGGAGTATAGGACGTAGTAGGGCTCGACAACCAGGCGAGGGAGGCTGCGGATTTGATTGTAGAACACCACCATGTCGACGTCGCTTCCCGCGTCAGACGCATGCTGCGCCACGGCCGGATTACAGGAAGAAGGGGACGGCATGTCCTGGCAAGTCAGCAGATTCGGAGTCAAGCTACCGCCGGGGTGCGCTTGCCCAAGGTCCGTCTCGGAATGGCGGAACCAGCCTACTTTCACATCAAACTCCGGCCGGGTGTAACTCAACATGACGCCATCGTGAGAATAGCCGGTGTTCGCCCAGTCGAAGTGTCCGAACAATCGTTGATTCCCGAAGACCACATACTGGCGGCCCACCTTGGCACTGAGCCCTTCGACACCGGCGAGATTTCGGATGAGCGCGTAGCCCGCGCGGATTCCGAGGCGGCATTGTCCGGGGCGCTGGATTCCGCACTGGTGATTGCCGGCATCTCCCCCGTCGCTTCCCCCTAGCGGGTTGCCACCGCCTCCCCAAGTAGCCGAATCCTGTAGTTCCACATAAAAATTGAGCGTGGGCGAGGGATCGTATCCCACACCGACGCGCGCCCATTGCTGGATAAAAAAATCGTCGGCATTGTGGCCGTTATGCGCGGTCGTGCCCGATCCGGAGAGGTTCAGACTATTACAGGCACCATTAACCGGAGGGCCTCCTCCGAAGCACACTCCGTTGCGCCATTCCGGCCTGACGCGAAGGTCTGCCCGCATCCAGAAACTTCGAATATCGAAAAGCGAAGGCGCCGCCGGCATCGCGCCCTGATCTGCCTGGATAACCTGGCTGTGGGGCGGGGACAGGAAGAGCGGTGAAGCTGGTCCATAACCCATATGCCCCGCCTCTGCTTTGGCAGAGGTGGGTGCAAAGGCGGACGCCGATCCAAGGGCGAGGGCACACCACAGCAAAAGGAATCTCCGCATGGCCATGAAGCCGCGTTTCGGAATTCATGGAACAGAGAATCCTCCTTGGTGCCCACAGTTTTGGAGAACGGGCCGGGGGCTCTCGCTGGATACCTCCGGCCCGCTAATAGATTCACAGTTCAATGAAACGAACGGCGATTAGAAGCTCATCCCCGCCCGTTCTTCCATGTTGCGCATGAACTCTTCGTGCTCCTTCACCGTGTCGGCGCCTTTTGCCCGGATGTGCCGATCGCGGGCGTGAAACTCATCGGGAGTCACCCGATAGCAAAAGTCCCACAAGGCCTCCGCGCTGTGCTCATCAATGCCGCCGACCCGCGCCTCCAGCATCACCATCAATGCATTGACGCCGTCGTAGGTCGCGCGTCGATTTCCGGACCGGTACAATTCGCGAACCTTGCTCGTCTGATCGACATAGGCTTGAAAACTTCCTGGAATCAGATTTTTTTCCGCCATGGTTTGGTACGTCACCACCTGGCCGAGCAGTTCCTCGGCCCAGGCGGACGACTTCTGTTGACTGTTCCACGCCACCGGTTCGAGGCCATTGGACCAGGCCTGAACCGGGTTAACCCCGAGCAGGGAGCAGGCTCCCAATACGAAGGCGGTGGAATACAATGCGATGGTTCTTGTCATGGTGACCTCCTAATAAATCCGGCCGGTAGGCCGGAGTGATTTGGCATGTTTGGGAAGTGAGTCGCCGTTCTGACCCCGTAGCTCAGCAACAGCCGTGCCGCGGAAGATCCATGAACTGAAGGATGCAACACGTTGATTTCACGAGGTGACAATAAGAGGCGGCGATTGAGGAATATCGATACCGTGAATGGCAACGGTGGCCTGTGAAATATCACGGTGGGGTCACGAACGGATCGGTAGCGTGAGGCTGTGACAGCGCCCAGTCACGCTTCGGAGAGATTACGGCGTGGGCGGACTGTGTTTCAGGAAGAGCACAGACAGAGCGGGCAACGTACAGGTGATTGAATGGGTTCGCCCATGCAGCGGGATCGGACTCGCGTCTACTCCTCCGCCGTTCCCCCAGTCCTGGCCGCCATAGATTGCGGCATCACTATTCAGCAGTTCCTTCCAGTATCCGCCTCGGGGCGCGCCGATGCGATAGTTGGGTCGGGGAACCGGGGTGAAATTGCACACCACGAGAATGATCTCGTCGGTGGCACGCCCCTTTCTCAGCAGGCTGATTACGCTCGAATCGGCATCCTGGCAGTCGATCCATTCGATGCCCGAAGGATCCACATCTCCCTCATGGAGCGCAGATTCCCGCCGATAGGTGAGGTTCAGATCCGTGATCCACTGGAGCAGGCCTCGATGGAGCGGCAGTTCCAACGCGCTCCACTCCAATTGTCCATCATGGGACCATTCCGCCGGCTGGCCGAACTCTCCCCCCATGAACAGCAGTTTCTTGGCGGCTTGGGAATACATATGCCCGAACAGCAGGCGGAGGTTGGCGAATTTCTCCCATTCGTTGCCCGGCATTTTCCCCAGCAACGAGCCTTTTCCATAGACCACCTCGTCATGAGAGAGGGGAAGCACGAAGTTCTCGTGAAAGGCGTAGAGCATGCGGAACGTCAGATGATGATGATGATATTTGCGATCGATCGGATCTTTCTGCATGTAGGTCAGCGTGTCGTGCATCCAGCCCATGTCCCATTTGAATCCGAATCCCAAGCCTCCCAGATACGTCGGCCGTGAGACCAGGGGCCAGGCAGTAGATTCTTCGGCAATCGTCTGGACATCCGGAAATTGCCGGTACACCTCTGCATTCAACTGCTTCAAGAAAGCGATGGCTTCCAGGTTTTCGCGGCCCCCGTGTTGATTGGGAATCCATTCGCCTTCTTTTCTCGAATAATCCAGGTACAGCATGGAGGCGACGGCGTCCAATCGCAGGCCGTCGAAGTGATACCTGTCGAGCCAGAACAGCGCGCTGCTGATGAGAAAACTGCGCACCTCGTTCCGCCCGAAATTGAAGATAAACGTGTTCCAATCCAGCTGGAATCCCTGCCGGGGATCGGCATGCTCGTACAGATGCGTGCCGTCAAAAAATCCCAAGCCCTGCTCATCGGTCGGAAAATGGGAGGGGACCCAATCGAGCAAGACGCCGATGCCGTGAGCGTGCAACGTGTCGATCAAGTACATGAGATCTTGCGGCGTGCCGTAATTGCCGGTCGGCGCAAAATAGCCGGTGGTCTGATACCCCCAGGAGCCGAAAAACGGATGGTCGGTCAGCGGGAGGAATTCCACATGGGTGAACCCGGTCTTCTGCAGATATTCGGCCAGCGGCAGCGCCAACTCACGATAGCTGAGCGAGCGGTTCTGCTCGGCGGCGATTCGCCTCCAGGATCCGATATGCATCTCATAAATGGCCATCGGCGCATCCAATGCATTTCTCTGCCGGCGCGCCTCCATCCATTGCTGGTCCCTCCATTCATACTCGAGGTCCCACACAATGGACGCCGATTTCGGCGGGATCTCGTTAAAGAAGGATAGGGGATCGCTTTTATCGACCCGGTAATCGGCGTGGCGCGAGCGGAGATGATATTTGTATAACGCGCCCTTTGTGGATTCCGCGATAAATCCTTCCCAGATGCCGGTGTATCCTCGCGGTTGGAGAGGATGGGCCGTCCTGTCCCAGTCATTGAACGAGCCGATAACGGAGACCTGCTCCGCATTGGGCGCCCACACCGCGAAGTAGGTTCCTTCCTGCCCCTCTTGTGCCATAGGGTGCGCGCCAAGTTTCTCATAGAGTCGAAAATGCGTGCCTTCATTAAACAGATACGCATCATCATCGGTCAGTCTGCTCGCCGAGTGAGAGGGATTCTGCGCCGTTCGTTGCTGGCTCACGGATTCACCTCATCTCTTGCTGGTTCGGCCGAATGCGGCCGGGCGGCCTTTATGACGGTTCCTTCGTGGTCTGCCTCATCACCGGCGGGTGCGGTTGCTGTCAGTTCGAGTATGCCGCTGAGCGGAAGTCCGACCCAGTCCGGCCTGTTATTTAGCTCGTAGACCAGTTCATACAAGGCTTTATCGAGAAGATACACATCCAATAACAGGTTGAACTCCTGCCGCGAGCGTGGCGAAAAATTCGCCTCCCCGACTACGGTCCGATAGCCCTGCAGAAAGGCGTTGCGGGCGGTGTGGTACCACTGCTCGACCCATGGTACCAAGTCAGGAAGTGCCGGCTCGGCAGGATGCCAGCTTTGAAGGCTACGCAGCGCCACATGCGCGGCATAGTGGAACGAGCGAATCATCCCGGCCAGATCCGCCAGAGGAAGTAACTTGGCCCTGCGTTCCGCCAACGGCTTCGCCGGTTCTCCCTCGAAATCGATGATGACAAAATCACTGCCCGTGTAGAGCACCTGTCCCAGGTGATAATCGCCATGGCATCGAATACGTTGGGCGCTCACAGGGTGGCGGGCGAGCGCCCCCAGACGATCGAGCAGGATCGACTCTTGTTTCAATACCGCTGTGGCCTGTTGACGATCGTTGTCGGAGAGGTCGGATAACCGGCGCCGCAACAATGCCAAGGCCCGGGTGGCCGCCTCTTGCATGGCTTTGACGCGAGCCTCTGCATAGCGTGCAGAACAGACCTCAGGAGCAAAATCAGCCGCGTCGCTGGGTTGCCCCAGCGCCAGGTGTAGTTCGCCTGTCCGCCGTCCCAATAGGCTCGCTGCATCCCGGTAAAGAAACAGGAGGCCACTTGTAGCGGATACCTGAGCCGCCAGTTCTGGCGCTTTCTGAGCACCTGGCCCCTCCCGGTCCTGATGGGCGACAACAGCATCGAGATAGTGGGAGAGTTGCGTCAACGTATAATCCCAGGCATTGCCGTCATTGGCCACGAACCGTTGTGTCAGCGCGAGCGTCATCGGCTCGGCACCCTCCCGGACATACTCCAGCGCGCCTACCAGGGCGGGAGAATGGGGAAAGTGCCGTGCCGTGAGGGTGCGACCCACTTCAAGTTCAGGGTTAATGCCTGGCTCGACCCGGCGATAGAGCTTCATGATAAGGGAGTCGCCGAACTTCGCCGACGTATTGCTCTGTTCGCCTTTGAGGACGGTACTGGACGCGGCGCAGGCCGAGATGGCTGTCTCGTCGAACAGCTCCGTGGCCGATCCCACCAAGGTGCCGGACGAACCGCGGAACACTGCGCGCCGGCCCATGCTGGTCAGCAGCGAAGAGGCGCACTTCTTATGCCACAACGCGTCGTACATGATGCCATGGAGTTCCGTCTGGCCATGAACCACGGTCACTGGAGTGATGACGGCCTGCGGATGGTCCCGTGCGACCCGGTCGGCCTCTGCACCGAAAGACGCCGTGATGGGAAGCGCGTACGTGTCGGCCCCCCCTTCACCGTAGGCCACTCGGACCAGGGCTACGACCATGGACCCCTCGCCCTCGCCTTGCTGCTGCAACACATCGGCCAATCTGGTGGAACGGATGGTCTTCGCCTTCGCGCCGTACCATCGAGCTGCGAGGAGGTAGGCCGGTAACCTCTCCTCCAGCTTCGCCCGCCCGGCGCCGTCGAACACCGCCTTCCAGTTGTCGCGCACAGTGATCATGCTGCGCTCGCCTTCGCGGCCTGCTAGAGGTAATAGTCGAAATCCTGCTCGCGCCGGAGATCGCGGCGCACCGCAAAAATCTGTGCCGGCGCCGAATGGGGATCGAGGCGGACATAATTCCGCGGCCCCTGCCACAGGTAATAGGCGTTGGTGAGCAGGTCATGGACTTGAAACGGACGGTTCGACTGAATGCCGAGCGCCCCCAAGTCCAATTCCAACCAGCCGGAATGGACATGGTGCGGGCTCACGTTCACCACGACAAGAATGATGTTCAGGCCGTCAGCCGACCGTTTGCTATAGGCCAGGAGGTAGTCGTTGTCGACGGGATGAAACCGGAGGCTGCCGTCACTGTGCAGCGCAGGGTTCTCGCGGCGGATACGATTGATCAGGCCGATGAATTCTTTCAGGCTATCCGGCCTGGTGATGTCCCATCGTCGAACTTCATATTTTTCAGAATCTAGGTACTCTTCGTGACCCGCTTTCTGCGGGCGGTGTTCGTACAGTTCAAACGCCGGACCGTAAATGCCGTAGCTCGCTCCCAGGGTGGCGGCCAAGGCCAGCCGCGCCATGAACACCGGGCGGCCGCCATGCTGCAACTGCTCGGTAAGAATGTCGGGCGTATTCGTCCAGAGATTGGGGCGAAAGAATTCCTGCACCGGAGAACGAGTGAGCTCGGTGAAATAGTCGGTCAGTTCGGCCTTGCTGTTGCGCCAGGCAAAGTAGGTGTACGACTGCGTGAATCCCACTTTGGCCAGATGATACATGACCTTCGGCCTGGTAAAGGCCTCGGACAGGAAGATGGTCTCCGGGTAGGAGGATTTGACATCCGCGATCAGCCATTTCCAGAACTGAAACGGTTTGGTGTGGGGATTATCGACCCGAAAGATACGGATGCCTTGATCGATCCAGAACTGCACCACCGAACGCAGCTCTGTCCAAAGTTGGGAGAAGTCGTCCGTCTCGAAATTCAAGGGAAAGATGTCCTGGTACTTCTTGGGCGGATTCTCCGCGAATTGAATCGTGCCGTCAGGGCGAGTCATGAACCATTCCGGATGCTCCTTGACGTAGGGGTGGTCAGGCGAGCATTGAAAGGCCAGATCGAGGGCAATCTCAATGCCCTGCGTCTGGGCGGCAGCCAGCAGCCGTTTGAAATCGTCCAGGGTTCCCAATTCGGAATGGATCGCCTTGTGACCGCCAGACCGCGATCCGATGGCCCAGGGACTGCCGACCGACCCCGCCTCACCTCGCGGATTGTTGTTGCGCCCTTTCCGGTGGGTTTCACCGATGGGGTGGATCGGCGGGAGATAGAGCACATCAAACCCCATCTCCGCGATATAGGACAAACGTGCCTCGCAATCCTTAAACGTGCCATGGTTGTGTTGGTCATTGGTCGTGGAACGCGGGAACATTTCGTACCAGGCGCTGAATCTGGCCTTGGGGCGATCCACTACCACCATCAGTTCTCGATCGTAAGTGCTGCACAGCCGGCGATCGATGCAGTCCGCCATCGCGGTTCCCGCGTCCTGCCCCAGTAGCAGATCCAGCTGAGCCTCGGAGCCGGAATCGGCCCGAGACAGCGCCGCCTGGAGGTCTTTCAGCCGCTGTCCTGACGAACCGGATGCGTGGCGTGCCGCCTGCTCGATCAACTGTCTGCCGATCAGGAGGTCTACCGTCACGTCCTGCTGCGCGCTCAGCCGCTTGCGCATGTCGCGCTGCCATGTGGCAAAGTGATCGACCCATCCGATGATGCTGTAGCGATAGCGCCCCAGTTCGGTGACTTCGAACGAGGCCTGCCACCGGTCATTCCCTAGCGGGCTCAAAGGCGTTTCCAGCCATTGGTCTCGGCCCTCATGGCGGGAACGCAGGAGGCCTCGAACGACATCGTGGCCGTCGGCAAAGAGGTCCGCTTCTACGATGACCGTATCGCCGGCCACTCGCTTAACCGGGTATCGGCCGCCGTCGACTTGCGGTTCGACATGTTCGATGGCGACGCGCAGGCGCCCCTCGATCGCCGGACTGCCCGGCAAGACTGGGTTGCCCCGGCTCGGCGGCTCAGGTCGAACGCCCTTCGATGTGCCTGTGCGTACGGTTTTCTTCATAAATGCGACAACTGATCGACTTTGTCTTCGTGGTGGCTGAACCGGCGTTCAAGCATCTCTCGCATAAGATGTCGCGCGCCGAGCCCCACGGCCAAGGCGAGCGCAAGCACCACGCCGCCGAAGGTGATCGAAAAGGCCGCGATGACGATTTCCTTGGCAATACCAAGTTGGGTCAGCACCATCGCAAACGTGAACAGCAACAGCCCCCATCGGACTAACCCTGCGACGATCCGGGCTTCCTCCACCTGAGCATTGACGGCGGCAATGAGCGAGGCCTCGGCAAAAAAGTTCGCGCACAGCACCCCCACGAGGAGGACGAGGGACGCCGCCAGCACATTCGGGAGAAAGGCGACGATCTGGCTGATCAAATTGGCCGTGGCCTGGAGGTTCAAGGCATCGACGCCCATAAAGGCAAACAACAAAAAGACGATCCAGAACAGCGCCCCGCTTACGACCTGTGAGACCGGGCGACGCACGCCCGCTTGCGAAAGCGGCTGCACAATGCCCAACCGGTCGCAGAACGAATCGAATCCGAAGGTGCGGAGCACGCGCTGGGTCAGGACCTTCACCGCCCAGGCCGCCAGCAGACCTAATGTCAAAAAGGTGAGCAACGCAAGGAGCCGCGGCAACACCAGCACGATTTGCATGACGGTGTCACGAAAGCCGGCGACCATCGTCTCTCTCCACAGGTCACTCATCGCGCCACCTCCATTGTTCGACGAGGTACGACTTCGACGACTCGAACTCGCGGCAGAGATGCTCCACGGTCCGGTCGACCTCTGCGGAATCCCCATGCTGGGTTTCCAGCACGAAGGAGGCCGTCCGCCCCAGGTACAGCGGGGTCAGCGCCTTCAGCATGTGTTCCCGGTGCAGGGTCTGGTTGTGATAGGCCAGGGAAAAATCGTAGACGGTCTGCACCCAGAGCAAGGGCGGAAACCGGAATTCCTCCGGGTCTTGGATGTCGAGCGCGATGATTTGCCCCAACGTTTCTCGGGACAGAATCAATTCCCACAGCGGGAGCAAATCGCGCAGGCCCTGCTTGAATCCACTCACCATCCGGCTTGTGTGCAAGGGGCCGGAATCGGGTGCCGACTCAGGGGTGCCATACACCGGCACCTCGTGGGATCGGGTGATGTTTTCCCAGGACGGTTCGTATGCTTCCATTGAGTGGAAGATACCGCCGACGGTTTGCGCAAGCACCACCGACAGATCTGCCGGGGCGAGCTTGCTCTCCAGATCTTTCGTGCCCAGACAGGTGTGGCAGACGCGATACCCTCCGGCAAGAGCGGCAGTGGTGAGCCGGCTATCTACGCTGTATTTAGTGGCGGCTCCGCTCCAGGTCGACCGGGTGATCACCTCGGCGAATTTCCCGGACAGTGCATAGGCGCCGCCGCTCGGATAGCGCAACCGTTTCCCGTACAACGCGCGGGTCAAGGGGTAGAGCAGGTTGGTCGCGAGCGTGCCCTCATAACGGTGGCGGCGGTAGAGTGGCACCACGAAGTCCTCGCCCTGTTCATAGACCGGTTTGCCGAGATGATCGATCCACCCCGGGCTGAACGAGCGCAGCTGTCCCTCCACGATCAGACAGACCTTGGGGCGCACCCGCCTGGCCGTCAGGCAAAAGTTGTGAATGGTTTCCTCCCGCCCGGGGAAGCCCGCTTCCCTGCTGAGATTGGTATAGGAGCCTGCGGCATTGGAGACAGTCCGCACCGGGATGATGCCTGCCGCCAGCCTGGTGATGAGACCGGCTGTATCGTCCTGCGAGCCCGCGTCGCAGTTCACCAGCAGCGCGGAGGCGTCCGGAAAGAACTGCCGCAAGCCTTCCAGGATTGATTTCAGGACGGCTTCGATGGAGCCGGCATTATTGAGGGTCAATAACCCGATCATGATGTCAACCGTACCCGAAGGCCACTCCATACCGGCATCGGACGGACCCAGCTCTGGGCCGGATGCCAGCACCTCCGTATCGCTGTTGCCGCCTTGCGGCATTGAGAGAACCGTCGTCATCAGTCACCAGGTAGAGTTCAGGCAGCCGGCAGGAGCTTCAGCAATGTCAGGTAATCGCCCAGCTGCCGGGTAATCAGAAAATTGCGCCGGACATGCTCCCGTGCCATTGCGCCCATCCGGTTGATCAAGCCGGGGTTGTTGAGCAGATGCCGGATGCGAAACCCTGCGCCTTCCACGGAATGGACCACATAGCCGGTGACGCCATCTACGATTTGGGCGGCAATGCCTCCGGCGGTGCTGCCCACCACGGGTTTCCCTTTCCACATCGCTTCAGACACGGTGAGGCCGAATCCTTCCTTGACGGATTTTTGAAGGACCACGGTGGCGCTTCGCTGCAAGGCGTTGATCTCCAAATCCGCTTCCGGCGGCAGTTGAATGACGTGAATGTCGGGATCGCGGGCGGCGGCCTCCCGGAGTTCCATGAGCACGGCCTCGCCCTCCGGATCGTGCATGACCCCGGCCCCGGCCAGTACGAGACGGCAATCATGGTGCCGTTTGACGAGCCGGTAGGTGTGGATCGCGCCTAAGGGATCCTTAAACCGGTCGAAGCGGGCGACCTGCAACAGCACCGGCTTTCCGCGCGGGATGCCGAGCCGGTCGAGCACCTGCGCAATCTCCGAGCGGGTCATGTCGCGGTTTTTCGGGCTCAGGGGATCGATCGACGGGTAAATCAGAAATTTTGGAATCGGCAGCCGTTGCGCAAACCCGGACAACGAAAATATGGCCGCGTCATATTTGAGCACGTACCGCCGAAGAAAAGCCCAGGCTGGGCGTTGAGGCTGGGCCAAGTCCAAGTGGCAGCGCCAGAGCCAGCAGCCATTGGCGCGATAGTCCACCAGTCCCGCCGGCTGATGGTCGTGGACCATCACCATGTCCGCGTCGAGTTTTAATGCCTTGGCATTGCGTTCGATGACGCCGGCATAGGTGTGATACATGTCGTCGGTCAGTTTCTCGTCGCGGCCCTGTAAGGCGTTCAGCATGCGTGTCACCACCGTGAAATACTCTTGTGACCCGGCCAGCACTTCCCAGCGAGCATCGACGCCTAAGGACACCATCAGCGGAACGAGACGCCGCAAAATTTCCGACATCCCGCCTCCATAACGGACCGCGTTCAGATGCAGGAAACTCTTCCCTTGTACGAGGTCGCTCAAGCGGTAGAGGAAATCCACCGTTCCTTTCGGCGACACCTCGCGGTATTCATCCAATGCCGGGTTCACTCGATCATTCTCCTCGCCTGGATCGGACCATGAATACATTGAGACTTCAGATCGCGCTCCATTCCATGCTGTAGGCGCTCGACGCTTGCCGCGCGGCCGGCAGATGCAACCAATAGGAACTATAGGGTCCCAGGGTCAGCACATAGGGACGTTCGTGTATCGCAGGGAAACGCGATTCACCGAGCAATTCTTCCGGCACCACGTCTTTGAACGGGGCGAGGTCCAGTTCCACGGCCTGGGACGATCCCGCCAGGTTGTGCACGAGCAGCAGCGTTTCCTGTTCATACACACGGAGGTAGGCGAGGATTTTTTCGTTGGCCGGACTCAGAAACTGCAGGGTTCCGCGCCCGAAGACCTTGTGTTTCTTCCGGATCGAGATCATCCGGCGCATCCAGTTCAGCAACGAATGCGTGGCTTGTTTCTGCGCATCGATATTGACGGCCTGGTAGCCGTACACCGGATCGGCCACGACGGGGAGGAACAGTTGCGACGGGTCGGTCTTGGAAAAGCCGGCGTTCCTGTCCGCGGTCCAGTGCATCGGAGTGCGCACACCGTTTCTGTCGCCCAGGTGAATATTGTCTCCCATACCGATTTCGTCGCCGTAATAGATGATCGGGCTGCCGGGCAGCGTGAAGACGATGCTGTTCAAGAGCTCGACCTTCCGGCGATCGTTATCCAGGAGCGGAGCCAATCGGCGGGCAATCCCGATGTTGCGCCGCATCTGTGGATCCCGCGCGTAGGCGTAATACATGTAGTCGCGCTCCTCGCCGGTGCACATTTCCAGCGTCAGTTCATCATGGTTCCGCAAAAAGAGGCACCACTGGCAGGCCGGAGGGATCTCCGGGGTATGTTTGAACATGTCGATGATCGGCTGGCGATCCTCACTTCGGACTCCCATGAACAATCGAGGCATCAGCGGAAAGTGGAAGGCCATGTGGAACTCGTCGCCGTCTCCGAAATAGGGGCGCACATCGCTCGGCCACTGATTGGCTTCGGCCAACAGCACCCGGCCTTTGTATCGCTGCTCGATACTGCTGCGGATCTCTTTCAGGTAGCGATGGGTCTCCGGTAGGTTTTCGCAAATGGTGTCCTCGCGCTCGAACAGGTAGGGGACCGCATCGCATCGAAAGCCGTCGAGTCCTTGGTCCAGCCAATACTCCATGACTTCAGTCATGGCCCGGCGGACTTCGGGGTTGTCATAGTTGAGGTCCGGCTGGTGGCTGAAAAAGCGGTGCCAGAAATAGGCCTGCGCTCCATGGTCCCAGGTCCAGTTGGATTTTTCCGTATCGACAAAAATGATGCGCGCGCGGCCATATTTCTGATCCGTATCGCTCCAGACGTAATAGTGGCGGGTCGGTGCATCCGGGGATGTTCTGGCCGCCTGAAACCAGGCGTGCTGGTCGGAGGTATGATTCAGGACCAGGTCCACGATGACCCGTATGCCGCGGCGATGCGCCTCCTCCAGCAGGCGCCGGAAATCGTCCATGGTGCCGTACGATGAGGCAATGTTGTGGAAGTCTGCGACATCGTATCCATCGTCCCGCAACGGCGAGGGGTAGAAGGGCAGCAGCCACAAGCAGTCCACCCCCAGCCATTCGAGATAATCCAGTTTCTGGATCAGTCCGGCAAAATCTCCGACGCCGTCGTCGTTGCCGTCGTAAAACGCGCGCACGTGGAGCTCGTAAAATACGGCGTCCTTGTACCAAAGTGGATCTTGATTCAGCATCGATCAGCCCTTTGCCGACTCACCGGTCAGGAATTCATCGCAGGCGCTGATGAGTGTGGACCGGAGCCGCTCCAAGCTGCCTTGGTACGGATTGATCGAGCGGATGCGATCAGCGAGAGTCGTGAGGCCCAGACTGGTGCGGATCCAAGCCGAGAAATCGTTTTCTGCGCGCCGCAATCGGAAATGCGCTTCGAACATATGGTAGTAGATCGTGCTCACGTCGATGTCGGCCACGATGTCGCGAAAGTCCTGCAGGGTGCGCGCCTCCAGACCGATGGGCACTTCGAGGATCCGGGAGCGCTTGAAGTGAAAAGGTTGGCCGAAGACGACCCGTGGGATAATGGGGCTGCGGGAGAGATGGTCATCGATGACGGAAATCAGTTCTTCACGCAGGTTTTCCAGGTCCGGGTAGTCGAAGGGGTCGAGGACCGCGAGACGCTCGCCCAGCACGTGATCCCCGATCTGCATCACCACCCACTGCGCAAAGTCGTTCGGGTAGGCGCCTTCGATCAATCCGTGGCGGAGGAAGTAGCTGTGCGTGTGGAAATGGATGGAATCCAGCGGGACCTCTTCGATCAGCTCCGCCAGTTCCTTTTCATCATCGGCTTGGCGGGCGATGCTTTCCCGCAATTCGCTGCAGCCGATGAATGCAAACGGATCACCTGCTACGAGAGCCGCCACTGCGCCTCCTTCTGTGTGTGGCCTTCAGTCATACGCACACCTCTGCCTTCCGGTGCGCATCTCTGCCGATGGCTCCGGCGCATCGGTTCACTATAAAGGGTTCAGGGCGCCAGCTTTACTAGTGAAACACCTAGATGGCCCCCGCCTGATTTTGCGACATAGTACGGCTCAGAATCGGGGGGCTGGGGGAGTGAGGCAGGAAAGGAGAAAAGGGTGACGACGGCCATGGCCCTACGAACGGCATGCCTCGTTCCGATAGACGGGTCGTTGCGCGAACGATGCGGCAAGCAGGCCCTGGGCCGCCGGGTCGCGAAGTGTACGCACGACGGTCAGGCCTTGTGCCATTTTGAGTGCGAAGCGGGACATGTGTTTCATTCCGATGAAACCTGCCGGTATTATTTTGAATGTGATTGTCGGCCGCGGTATGCGCAAGCCGATCGGTCACATGCCCTGCCTGAACGGTAGCGCGATCGCCCCTTGTCTCGCACTGCTGCATCGCCACGAATCTCTTCACAAAGTTCTCGCGGTCGTGTACCGTACAGAATCTGGTTTCAGACGTGATGGTACGGGGATGGAGGGGGCTGGTTTACTCCATTCATGGCTGACTCGGCCCTGCCGGATACATGCTCAATCCCTATCTGGTGTTTTGGGGTATCGCTCTGTTGTGTGTGGCCGCCGAATGGCTCCGCCCGGCGCGACCGATTGCGTATCGTTCGGTCTTCTGGCGCGACCTCCTGGCGCTGGGCCTCTACAACCTGTCGTTTCTGCTCGTGGTCCAGGCGACGGATCGCATCCCCGTTCCACAATACCTTCCCGCCGCCCTCGATCAACTCCCCACAGTCGGCAAATTGGTGCTGTTTTACGTCGTCGAAGACTTTGGTCTCTACTGGGTTCACCGCGTGATGCACGCAAGTCCGATCTGGCGCATTCACCGGTGGCATCACTCGCCCACGTCTCTCTACTGGTTGGCCGGGATTCGCGCAACGATTCCGCATATTGCGCTCTTCAATCTCACCTATGTCGCGGCCCTTCCGCTCCTGCACGATGCCTCGGGATGGGCGTTCCAGGTGATCATGGTGGAACATGTCCTGCGCAACAATTGGATGCATCTGAATGTGACATGGAACTCGTCCTGGTTGGAATGGGTCTTCGTGACTCCCCGCTATCATCACATTCACCACAGCCGCGATCCGGCGCACCAATCGAAAAACCTGGGTGCGCTGTTGACGATTTGGGATCGCGTATTCGGCACCTACTACAATCCCGACGACCTGAGAGGGGAGTTGCAGTTTGGTCTGAGCGAGCGGGTGAATCCGGTGCGGCTGGTGATCGGCGTGTAAGCCGCCGCTCTGTCATGATCCGCTACGAGTGCATCCGACCTTTAGCATGGCGAGCAGCGCGTGCTCTGGTTGCCGGCGGGACGGCAAGCCCGGCTCGCGTTCCAGACGAGAGTCCCTGTCAGGCATATGTTACGGCTGGATCCGGCCGGTCCGATACAACTGAAATGCGTCACCGGACTCGACTGGAACGAAGGCCGGCGGGAGGGGCGGAATGAACCGCTGGCCGCGGCGGACGACCAGGTAGTCGTATTGTGTGGCCAGCTGCTCCCAAGGAATCGGCCGCGCGCGATACAGGAACTCTTCGACGGTCAACAGCCGGCGGACTGCCGGCGCCAATCTGATCGGCTGCTGACCTGGTGCCGCGAAGAGATTCGAGACAAAGGCTGAGCGCCGTATGATGCCCCAGCAGGTGAGATTGACCATCGGCATCGGCTCGGGGATTTGTCCCTCTGCCGGAGACCAGTTGTCGTAGGCGGCCAGTTTGACGGCGGAGAGCAGGCGCGTCCCTTCCGGCAACCGATCGAGAGCTTGCTTGAACTGCTGATACTGCCGATCAGTTTCTCGCCAATCCCCGGTGATTGCACCGATCCTCACGGCGAACAGCGCGCACAGCGCCACAACCACCGCTAGCCTCCAACCTCGCCTGACCTCGCGCCAATCCGTACTGGCAAGGGCCAAGAGCACAAACACGATCGGCATCCGAATATCCACCATCGCGGTCGTTCCGATCGTGTTGGGCATCGCCGCGGAGACCAATGCGGTGGCGCCGAGCGGGAGCGCCATCTCAGGCAAGAGCAGGGCGCGCCGTCGCACCAACCCGATCCCGACGAGGCTGACCAGCAGGACCACCGTGATGCGGTCCAGCCAGCGATGTTCGGTTCGCACGGTCCCTTTGAACGCCTCAACTTTCGAGGACAGAGGAAGATACGAAATAAGCGGGGGCGGGGACGACCCCCTGAGCCACAGGGGATAGTCCTCCGGTGCCGCGCGGAAGGTCGGCATCATTGCCAGAAGCAGCAGAGGCATGATGAGCGCCGGAGCGGCCTTCCAGCCGATGGTGCGGGCAAGCCCGACCTCCTTGTTTCGCAGGCTCCACCATTGCGACAGTTCGTAGGTCGACAGGACCAACGCAAAGGTGGCGAAGGCAAATAGGTGGGCGAACAACAACAGGCAGGCGATCAATACAAACAGCGGAACGACGATGCGCGTGGACCCGGTACGAAGCCTCACCCAGAGCGCGCAGGCGCAAAGTGCGAGCCCAAGCCCGAAGAGATAATTCAGGAAGCCCCACAGGAAGACGCTGTTATAGAGGAAGAAGAAGGCGAGAAGCGGCCACGGAGACCAGCGCCGATGCAGGGCGGCGTGGAGGGCCAGGGTGCCTCCGGCCAGCAAGGCGAAGGTCAGCCCGATAAATACCTTCCCCGCAATGCCAACCGGCATGACACGGGTAAGCGGCGGCACCACTACATCCATGGATAGGTTGGGAATCAGATCCCAGTGGATCTCATAGTATTGGCGTAGCCAGAAGGACTGCCCGCCGTCGGCCAGGATGTGCATGCGGGCCAGGTGATTGGGGTAATCGACGAGGGGCGGGATTTCAACCGCCGAGAGGGGGATCAAGGCGACGCAGAGAAGCGCACAAGCCGCGCAGAAGATGCCCCATGCAGTGCCCTGAGAAGAGGATAAACTCGTGATGACCCTTTCCACCGTCGCGTGGCCTGTTGTACCCAAGCCGCGCCGGAAAGGCAAGGATTGCGGACAGGCTGGGATAGGCGGTGGTTGACCGGGGCTGGATTACCGGGCGGCGTTTTCGCCGATGCTCACGAACTGTTTGCGGAACCCGACGACTTTCGCGAGATAGTCGCGGGTCTCCTGGTAGGGGAGTCCGCTGCGAAGGCGATCGTACAGGGTGGAGGGTTGAAGGCTGTTAATCTGCTGCAAGGCGGTGCGCTGGTCCTTGGCGAAGGTTTTGAAGACGTTGCCGGCACCGGTGTTATGGGCGGAGATGACGCAGTATTCCCTCGAGACCTGGTCCGTGACGTCGTCCAACTGCGCATAGGTCAACACGTTGAGATAGGCCGTGCCCAACTCGATATTGTTGTCCGGATCGAAAAGGTAGTCGCGCGACGGGGCCTTGTCTTCGCCTTTGGCTTTGCGATAGGCATCCCGGCCTCCGCTGGTGGGGACCAATTGCATCAATCCGTAAGCCGGAGCGGAGCTGACGGCGAAGGGGTTAAAATTGCTCTCCGTGCGGATGATCGCGAAGATGAGACTGGGGCTGATCTGGTAGCGCTCGGCAAACTGGCCGACCACGGCGCGATATTTCTCAGCCTGCTTATGCGAGAAATTGGTCACCATGGGAATGTTGACCACCTGGGCCGTTTTGGGGCCGCTCTCCTGGTCGACCGTGCGAGTTTTCACGCTGCCGGCGAGGATCGCGTCCGCGAATTGTTCCGCTTCCGCCGGTGTGCGAACCGGCTTGCCGGCCTGGTTCAGGACTAGGCCGAGTAAGTAGGGCTCCTTGTCGCTTGTCAGGGTGATTTCCTTATCCGAAAAGAGATCGACGCTGCGCGGATCGTTGGGAGTCAGAAGCGTGGTGACGACGGCATTTTTCAGACTTGCGCGAGGGTCTTTGTCGTCCAGGGTCTCGATGAGGATGTTGCCGGCGTCGAAGTCCACGATCGCCCGGCTGCGGTAGTTTTGAGTATATTTCACGTACTTTTTCTGCTCGGGCACTTTCACTTCCTTCGTGCCCCATTTCTTGCCCACCTCCCCGGCCAGGGCCGCCATCAACGCCTGGAAGTCTCGTTGAATCGCCCGCAAGTCTCGCAGCAGCGCCTGCGGGTCGCGGCCGTAATTCTCGACGCGTTGCCGCGCAATGTCGGCCGGATCCTTGCCGCCGACGATGTCGAGTACCGTTCTGCCTGTGCTGCTGCCCACGGCCCGTTCTGCGGCGCCGAGCATCTTATCGGTTGTTTCGCAGCCCGACAGCAACGTGGGAAGGGCGAGACTGAACAGCAGGAAGGACAGGGGGCGAGGCAGCATGGCGGGAGTATACCCAGGTGCAGGCGAGAGGAAAAGATATTTTCCGAAACCGTTCTCAGACCATGCCAGGAGAAGATCCGGTTTCAGCCGCCCTTGGTCGAAAGCCACGTACATCCACGAGCTTGACGCCTGGATTTGAAGCTCAGTACCATGTCCAAAGGCCGGGCATCCCGAGACGGAAAGGCGGACATATGGGGAACGGAATCGTGAAGATGAAGCCGAGGCGTCTGGCCCTTGCGGCCGGGTTGTGCCTCTTCTGCCTGGTACTGATGCCGTCGCCGACACCTGCGTCGGCAGCCCAGACGCCCACCGAGGCCGTTCAGACGACGATGAAGGATCTGCTCTACCTGCTGACCGAATTGAAAGAAACCAGCCGGTCCGTTCAACGGCAGTGGGAAGTTGAACAGGTGGTGCGTCGCGCCTTCAATTATGAAGAAATGGCGGAACGCGCGTTAGGGGAAAGCGGCGTGAAGACCAGCGTGGCCGAGCGTCGGCAGTTCACGCGGCTGTTTGTGCAGGTCCTGCGCGATGACCTCGCCGATAAGTTGCGCGATTATGCTCTTCCCCAGGTGGCCTATCTCTCCGAGCAGCGCGCCGGGGCGGACACGCAGGTCTTGGTCGCGCCGGCGGGCCCCGAGGTCGACACCAGAATCGAGTTTGACGTGGTCCAGCGGTCCGGCCGCTGGCTGATCAACGACCTCAGTATCGACGGAGCCAGCATCGTTGCGACCTATCACGCCCAGTTCTCTCGCATCCTTCGCGAGGGTTCCTTCTCGGACCTCATGGAATTCCTCAAACAGAAAGCATTGGTCGCCTGATTTGGAGTCGTGCCGCGTCCGCCTGCGATTCTCCCGCCTTGCGTCGCCGTTCGTGAATGGCCCCTGTCCTGATCTGCTTGTGCTCCTTGCCTTCCGGGATTGATGATTCCAGACCAGACGGACGGCTCATACCGCATGGTGTGAGTGCGTGGTCAGGCTATGCTCTTCGAGTTTCAAAAGACCACGCCTATAGGCCCGGACAAGAAGCTGCTGGCGGCTTTTCACGTCTAACTTCCCGAAAATGCTGGTGAGATGATGGCGGACGGTGACGCTGGAAATGCACAGGCGCTCGGCGATGTCCTTGTTGGTCAGCGCTTGCCCGATCAAGTGGATGATCTCCTGTTCGCGACCGGTTAACGCAGTATCGAGCATTGTCGTCGACAGGCTCGGCAAGGGCCGACCGGCGGAAGTGGGGGCCATGCCTCCCGAGCGGCTTCCCCCGCCGTATTGGTACACGGTCGTCGGGGCCGGGAGGCCACAGACGTGGGTGATGGTGGCCAACAACACGGCCGCCGGTTGAATGGTCAGGACGATGCCGTCTATGCCGGACGTGACGGATCCCAAACCGGTGGTCATCTCGGCCATGGGGCTCAGCAGAATGATGCGGGTCCCCGGGGCGGAGATTTTTACCGTGCGAACCAGTTCCGCAATGTCGAGGTCCGGCTCCAGCTCGATGACGAGCGCATGCGGTTGCTCCCGGGCGACGAGCGCTTGTGTTTCGAGCCTGCCGGCCGCCTCACCGGCGAGCCTGATGCGGTCTTGTCCGGAGAGTGCCGCTTGCAGGCCGATGCGGACAAGGTGGTTTCTGCTGACGATCGCCACCGTCACGGGGGCATGGCTCAAGTGTGGACCGCTCATGGATGAGTCCGCCGGAGTGATAGCCTTACAGCGACGACACGGCGGGCACTCTGGCCGCTTCGCGCCGGCAATATTCATAACAGCTGGAGAGGACGAGGTCGCCCGAGAAGCGGACCGTGCCGCAGACCTGTCCCATGAGGAGTGCCCAATCCGCCACATGGGCGGCCAACTGGGTCGGCGAGATTCCCTGGGTTCTGAACAGATTGATGGCGACCGTCGATAGGATGACTTTCAGGTGAGAGAGGGAGGGGCCGTAGCTGAACACATATTCATGTTGTCCCGTGAAGAGCAGTTGGACGCCTTCTCGCGCCTTCATGCCTCGATGCCCGCAGTGAGGGCAATGCAGACATTCAAGTCCGGTACAGGGATCATACCCGGCGCGAAGATCGGTTTCCATCACATGGCCGCAGTGGGTCGCAGGACACAGCATCATCCATTCTCCTTTGAAGCAGTCAGTGCATGGCGTGGCTTCCTGTCAGGCGCGATGAAGTGCCGAACTTCCGGTGGCGCCGGAACCATCCTTGTTCTGAGGCGTGGAAGATGAGGCCTGCACCATCCGTTCAGCCTCCAACCAGTCCTGGCAGTCGTACCCGTCCTCTTGTCCTCGTTGCTGATAGAGCGCATAGGCCAGCTTTTCAATTCGCGCACGGATGTCCTCGTCGGCGGCGCGAGCCTCGACTGCCGGCGCAGGCGACACCTGGTCTTTCCGTTTGGAAAGCGATCGGCCGCCCCTCGCGGAAGAAATGTTTCGTATCGGTTCGTCAGCTGCGGGTGTCAGACGTTCTGGCATGTTTACGACTCCTTGCCGGATAGCGGCCGGTGGCTGATGAGTTGTTACGGATGTGATCTATTGAAGGCGTTCGCAAGGGATGCCCAGCGTCGCCGACAGCACTTCTTCCACCGGGCGTTCCAGCGGAGGGCCGGCAGTCCCGGCCGGGCTTGCGCCGGTGGACGGGGACTGCATGAACGAGAATCGGTGCCGCGGCAGCGCCAGGACGGAGGCTTGCGGGCAGAGCGCATTGACGGTACGAAGCGCGTCACCCTCCGGGTTGCTGCGGGATGATGCTCCGGAATCCCGGCTGAGCAGAATCGCCGCCGGCTGAATTTCCCTGAGTTGATTCAAGGTGGACTCGAGGTCCCGCACGAGCACTGCGTGGTATCCGCTCGTGGCCAGGCAATCGGCGAGTCTGAGTCCGAACTGCAGTTCGGCGTCGACAATCATCACTCGCGATCGTCCCGGTTGTTTGGCAGGGTGCATGGTGGGGCTCATCGGCGGCTCTCCTTGTTGTGTGATCGGGTCAACTGCAGCGATCCCCGAGGAAACCTTCTGCCGCCGGCATGGCGGCAACCGGCTGAAAGGCATGCGAACCACTCTGCGCGAGAGATACCAGGTACTGGAAACGCGGCAGGGGACGGAGCACGATCGCCCCTTTACGTGACAAGGTGTCGACGGCCATGAACACTTGATTCCAGGTACAGGTCTGCAGTCGCTGCACCAAGAGTTCCAGCGTGCAGGTCCCGCGCCGTTCGAGTTCCCGGGTGATCAGTTCTTCTATGGGAGTGAGCTGGTACATGTGCTGATTCCTCTCTCTCAAACCAACGATCGTCCGCATCTGGCGTCATTCACGCGTCTGGCTGGAGGCCGGTTCAACCTCCTGCCTGCCGTTTCGGAGGTCTAAGGCGCCTTGAAGAATTCCAGAGACGCGACAGTGCTAGGTGTACCCCTTAGGGAGAATGCGCACCATCGCCCTTTGCGCAAATTGCGCGTCGCCGTTTTGCCGTTCGGCCTGTCGCCGTTTATGCTACGAATTTGAGAGAAGAAGGAGGAAAGCCGGCCGGGGGAATTCAGGAGACCAGGCGGTTGACGAGACGGTTTTGGAGCGCGTAATGCGTCAATTCGGTGTTGTTCTTCAACTGCATTTTTTCGAGGATGCGCGCCCGATAGGTGTTGATGGTACTGATGCCCACGCAGAGATCGTCCGCGATCTCTTTGAGACTTTTCCCGACGGCGATCAAACACATGACCTGGTACTCGCGGTCGGAGAGCAGCTCGTGGAGAGGTCTCTCGGCCTGATCGTTGAGGTTGGCGACGAGTAATTCAGCCATCGAGGCGCTCACAAATTTTCCCCCTCCCAGGATTTTCCTGAGGGCTTGGACCAATTCGTTGGGGGCGCTGTCTTTGGTCAGATACCCGGCGGCTCCCGCTTTGAGCATCCGGCGCGCCAGCTGATCTTCGGGATAGGCGCTCAGCACGAGGACCGGGAGTTTCGGAGAGACCTGCTTGAGATCCTTCAGGGCGTCGAGGCCGCTCTTCCCCGGCATGCCGACGTCGAGGACGACGATGTCCCATGTAAACTTACGGATCCGGTCGATCATTTCTTCCGCATTGCGCGCTTCCCCGATAACGGCGCCCTGAAACTGCTCGTTGAGGATTTGTTTGACGCCCTGCCGAACGACCGCGTGATCATCCACGACCAGAATTTTTGTCACGAGAGACTCCCTGTGTTGTGCCTACCGGAGGAGCGGCGCGGGTCCCGCGCAGCCCTGCTCGTGGCTTTACTCCCCGGGCGGCTGTTCGAGAGGAACCCTTACTCGCACCGCGGTTCCCGATCCGGCATGACCTGCGAAGGTGATGTTGCCGCCGAGCAGTAAGGCGCGTTCGCGCATGCCGACCAGGCCCAAAGACTGAGGATCGGCCAGTTCCGATTCGGTAATGCCGCGCCCGTTGTCTTGTACGTCAAGCACCAGCCCGCCGCTCTGTTCCTGGAGGGTGATCCGCACGGTCGACGCCGCCGCATGGCGCGCCACATTGGTCAGAATCTCCTGAAAAATTCTGAACATCGCGGTCGAGGCGGTTTGCGAGAGGGACGCGGACCGCAGAAAGATATCGAGCCGGCATTCAATACCGGTGCGCGACTGGAATTCCTGCGTCTGCCATTCAATGGCGGGGACCAGGCCCAGTTGATCCAACACAATGGGGCGTAAATCCGTGGCGATTCTTCGAACAGAGTGAATCGTGCTGTCGACGAGCCCGGAAATCGACTGCAGGCGATCCTGGACGGCCGGCGCTACGTCGGGAAGCTGGTCATGTAATAAGGACAATTCGAGTTTGACGCCCGTCAACGCCTGGCCCAGCTCGTCGTGGATCTCGCGCGCGATGAGAATCCGTTCCTCTTCTCGGACCGATTCCAGGCGGGCGGTCAAATTCCTGAGTTGATCATGCGACGCAGTCAGTTGTTGCTCGGCCCGCTTGCGGTCGGTAATGTCGAGAAATACCACCACCGCCGCCGTGACGAGTCCCTCCTCGATGACCGGGAAGGATGAGTATTCGACGGGGAATGACGTTCCGTCCTTGCGCCAAAACATTTCATCACTAACCTTACGCCCTTTGCCGTCCGCGAGGGTTGCGTGAATATGGCAACGCGATCGGGTATAGGACATCCCGTCCGGTGAGGCATGATGAATACGCTCATGCATATCCTGGCCCAGCAGTTCGTCGGACGGGTAGCCCAACATGCGTGATGCCGCGGAGTTGATGAAGGTGCAGCAGCCTTGCCGGTCGATGCCATAGATGCCTTCTCCCGTGGATTCCAACAAGAGGAGACGGTCTTTATCGAGTTGCTGCCGGATTTTCTCCACCCGTTGCTTATCGGTGATGTCGGTGGCGATTCCGCAGAGCGCGTAGCGGTGGCCTGCGGCATTGCGCAGGGGGAATTTGACGACCACGCTGGTGTGGGGGCCGTCGTCGTGGAGGGCAACTTCTTCGAACTGCATGGGAGCGTCGGCTTCCAGCACCTTCCGGTCATTGTCGCGAAAGGCTGCGGCCTGGGCCGGCGGAAAAATTTCTGCGTCGGTCTTGCCGACGAGATCCTTCTGGGCCAAACGGGACACGGTTTCAAATTGCCGATTCGCTTGGAGGTATCGCCCGTCCAGATCTTTGAGGAAAATCAGAGCGGGGCTGTTTTCCATGATCGCGCGAAAGCGGTCTTCGCTTTCCCGTAATGCCGCCTCTGCCCGCCTGCGCTCGCTGATATCTCGAATGATGCCGGTAATGAACAGCTTCGACCTGGTTGTCCAAGCCGCCAGGCTGAACTCCAACGGGAACTCCGTGCCGTCCTTCCTCAGGCCTGTGAGTTCAAACATATCCGTCTGCATGGTCAATCGTCCAGCTGCTGCGACCCGCGCGACGCCTCGCAGGTGGGCCTCGCGGAACCGTTCAGGGATGATGCGGGTCACCGGCTGACCGAAGATTTCACCGGCCGTATAACCGAAGATTTTTTCCGCCCCGCTGTTCCAGAAGGCCACGTTTCCACACGTATCCATCAGAATGATCGCGTCGCCGGTTGACTGCACAATCGACCGCAGCCGTTCTTCACTTTCCTGCAGGGCCTCCTCCGCCCTTTTGCGCTCCGTGATGTCCCTGGCCACCGCCTGAAAGCCGATCACTGCGCCTTCTTCCAGAATGACTTGGACGTTCTGACCGATCCAGACTTCGCTCCCGTCCTTGGCGAGGGCCAGGAATTCGTAATAGGTGCTGGGCTGTTGCCGGATGAATTGCCGTCCGTAAAATCGTTCGGCTGCCGGCTGATGCTGGGGATGAATCAACTCGATGAACCGGCGTCCCAACAGTTCCGGCTCCGTATACTTCATGATGCGCATCGCGATCGGATTGACGAAGGTGAACCGGCCTGAAGGGTCCGTTCGGTAGATGATGTCGTTGGCGTTGGTGATCAGCGACCGGTAGCGTTCCTCACTGTCCCGTAGCGCGTCATCGATACGTCTGGCCTCGGTGATGTCCCGAAACACCACCACACCGCCTTTGACCAATCCCATCTCATCCCGCAACGGCCGGGCCGAGACATCAAGCCACAACCCGTCATCCTGATTCCGGCGTTGAAGGAAAAGCGTCGCACCGGTGACGGATTCCCCACGGATGGCTCGTGCCAGCGGGATGTCTTCGGATCGATAGGGTGTCACCTTGTCAGGGTGCAAGATATTGAAGGCTTCCGACCATTGCCCGACGGTTCTTTTGACCGGGCAGCTTCCCAGAATGTGCTCTGCCGCGGGATTCCAGACTCGATAGGTTCCCGTTTCATCGGCCATCACCACGCCGTCCGCCATGCTGTTCAGCACGGATTGGAGGAACCGCGTTTGTTCGCGCAGCTCTTCTTCGAGCCGCTTCCGTCCGACGGCATACCGCAACGCGCGCGCCAGGAGAGGCGCGGATGTCTGTCCCTTGATGAGATAGTCTTGCGCGCCGGCCTGGATCAGGTGAAGGCCGAGCTCTTCATCCTCCAGCCCGGTCATCAGCACGATCGGAATCCCATGCGCTGCGGCATGCATTCTGATCAGGGTATTCACCCCCTGGCTATCAGGCAACGAGAGGTCCAGGAGAATGACATCGATGGAAGCCTCACTGAGACAGCGGATTCCCTCGTCGAGCCGGCCTGCTTGCGTGAGGCTGAACTGCCCGCTGGTTTCCCCGATGAGCTCGCGCAGCAGGCGAATGTCGCCCGGGTTATCCTCGATCAACAGGATATGGATGGGTCGGCTATTCATGCGGCTCCGTGCTGGTGTGGCGCCGGCAGTACGACGATCCCGAGCCAAAAATCTTCGATCGATCGCACCACCCGGACGAACTGATCCAGATCGACCGGCTTCGTAATGTAGCAGTTGGCGTGAAGATTGTAGCTCTTGAGGACATCCTGCTCGTCTTGGGATGTGGTGAGCACGACCACCGGGATCCGTTTCAAGTTGTCGTCCGCCTTGATGTCGGCCAGGACTTCACGGCCGTCTTTTCTCGGCAAATTCAGATCCAGCACGATCAGATGCGGTCGGGGCGCTGCGCTGTGGGGTCCCTGCCGCCGGAGAAAGGCCAAGGCCTCGATGCCGTCCTTCACGACGGTCAGATGATTGATCACCTTCGCCTCCTTCAAGGCTTCAATGGTCAGGCGAACGTCTCCGGGATTGTCTTCCACCAGGAGAATTTCAATCGGCTTTACCAGTTCGGGAATCACCATCACGATGGCTCCTTTGCCTGCAGGGGTGAATCATACGGTCTCTGTGGTTCCGCCAGTCGAGCGGCCGGCGGACGGCTTGGGGGGAGGGTCGGGAATGCTGAACCAGAAGGTGGAGCCTTTGCCCGACTCGGATTCCACCCACATGCGCCCCCCATGACGTTCGATAATCTTCTTGCAAATCGCCAGGCCAATGCCGGTGCCCGGGTATTCCGCCCGCGTATGGAGCCGTTGAAAAATGACGAAAATCCGGCCGGCAAATTGGGGGTCGATCCCGATTCCCTCGTCGCGAACCGAAAACAGCCACTCGTCCTGTTTCCGTTGGGCAGCAATATGAATGCGAGGGGGCTGATCCCCGTGGAACTTGATGGCGTTGCTCAGGAGATTCTGAAACAACTGGGCCAGCTGCTTGGCATCGCCTTTGACGGTGGGCAGCCGGTCATGCGTGATCACCGCCTGGCTTTCCTTGATGGCGCTCAGCAGATTATCTTGTGCGTAGGAGAGTACCGCTCCCATGGGCGTAGGCTCAAGCGGTTGGCTTCCCGTGCTGACCCGGGAATAGGCGAGCAGGTCCTGAATCAGCTTTTGCATGCGGGTCGCGCCATCGACGGCATAGGCGATGAATTCGTCCGCATCGGCGTCCAATCGGCCCTTATAACGTTTCGCCAGCAGTTGGGTGTAGCTGCCGACCATGCGCAGGGGCTCCTGGAGATCATGCGACGCTACGTAAGCGAATTGCTGGAGATCGGCATTGGAGCGTCCCAGCTCGGCCACCGATTTTTCAAGGTCCTGCCGCGTCGCGATCAACTCGTTTCGCTCGCGCCCGAGTTTCCACGAAACCAGGATGCCGTAGCCAGTCAAGGGCAAGATGACGAGAATGCCGATGCCGCCGACCGTCCACAACAATCGATCGACAGGCGCATAGACCTGGTCGTGGGTCTGGCGGAACAAGACAATCCAATCGAAGCCGGGAAATTCGCGATAGCCCCTGGTCGAGGCATATCCCGTGACAACCGAATGCCCCCGCCGATGATGGACTTCTTCGACGTATCCCGATTGATTCCGGTCGGAGGCGGCTCTGGCTTTGGAGGGAATGTCCAGGATGGATGGGCCGCTCGTACTGCCGGCAGAAGCCTGTTTTTCGGCGATAAGGGCTCCGTCCCGAGTGAGCAGCAGCCAGTCATAGGTATCCTGTGCGTAGCGCAATCTGCCTTCCTGTTCAAAAATCGAGCGGAGATTGTCGATCGGAACGAGGCTGGCCATCACGCCGCGAAACTCTCCGCGTGCTCCATAGATCGGCGCCATGAACCCGACCGCCTTCTGCTGTTGCGAGGTGACGAAGGCCGCTGCCGGTTCGAAGTGAATGGTTCCTGACCGGCGCACGGCATCGAATGTGTCGGGATTAATTGTCAGTGTGCCGGGCGACGAGGGCGCGTCGGTCGAGGCGATGACGGTGCCGTCGGCATCGGTGATGCCCAGCCATGAGTAATACCAATAGAGCCGGCTGTAGTGCTGGAGCCGCTCGCGTTTTTCCTCAGGAGCGCCTTCACGGATCACGCCGTCGTTGGCGAACAACTGAATATCGCCATACCGTTCGAAGAGGACTCGATCCAGCGTTTCTGCGACGGCCGCGGCATTGACGGCGAGTTCGCTTCCTCGTTCAGCAACCAGCAGGGCGCGCAAAAAAGACAGCGCATACAACCCCACCGCGGTCGCAATGGCGAAGCAGAGCAGGAGGAGGAGGGGCAGGATCCGCTCCGTCCACTTGTTGCTGGTATGAATTGCCGTGTCGTGCACGGTCGTCGTCGGGAGCGCAAACATGCCGGATGATCGGAGGGTGTTGCCGTACTAGTTTAACCTGTTCCGGTAGGCGGATGCACCAGGTGGCTGATGGTTTGCCGGTCGCGCCTGCATTCGATTGACTCCCGCGGCGGAGTCCGGGTAGGTTCCTAATGCCCTGCGGCGGGACAGAAGCGTATGTTGACCATTTCGACACATGTCTCGATTCCGGATGAGGAAATCGAGTTGACGGCCGTGCGGGCGCAAGGCGCCGGCGGGCAGCATGTCAACAAGGTGGCGTCGGCGATTCATCTGCGGTTCGATATACGGGCCTCTTCTCTGCCTCCCTGGTACAAAGAGCGACTCCTGGCGCTGCAGGATCATCGAGTATCTCGCGACGGGATCGTTATCATCAAAGCGCAAGACACGCGGAGCCAGGAGCGGAACCGCGCACTGGCCTTCGAGCGTCTCGTGGAATTGATACGCCAGGCGGCGATTCCCCGGAAATCCCGCCGCCCCACCCAACCGACGGCAGGGTCGAAGAAAAGGCGGTTGGATGACAAATCCAAACGGGGCCGACTCAAGAGCTTGCGAAGCCGGCCTGACGAACAGTGAGTGCGCAGAAAGAAAAAAGGGGCGCTTCGGTTGAAGCGCCCCGCGAGACGAATCTCGTTATGCTTAGAAGCGGTTGCGTCCGCCGCGATCGCCGCCGCCGAACCGTCCACCCCCGCCGCCGCCGGAGCGAGGCTCTTGCGGCTTCGCTTCATTGACGGTGAGTTGCCGGCCATCCATATCCGAGCCGTTCAAGGCCGTGATGGCTGCCTTCGCTTCTTCTTCCGAAGACATTTCCACAAAGCCGAAGCCGCGGGACTGTCCCGTGAACTTGTCCGTGATCACGCGCGCCGATTCAACGGTGCCGTGAGCGGAAAACAAGTTGCTCAGTTGCGATTCAGTGGCAGCATACGGCAGTCCGCCGACATACAATTTGTTACCCATAGGGGTCTCTCCTTTTGAAAAATGACATTGTCGGCGACGCGAGAACAGGGGTATGAGGGGAATGAGCGGGCCGAAGGCGCGATGGTAGGGGCGACTTGGGTCTGACTTCCGATCAACTTCTCGGTAACAAACAACATCGGTAAAGGGCCATTCGACACTGTGATTCCCATGCGGCCCGTCATAGGAACAGTTTGTATCGTAACAGATGGCAGACTTGATTACTACCGGTTTCAAGCCCTTCGAGAAAATAGTTTGAGGCGGGAGAGACGCGCAGGAACCGCAGCGAACGATGGTTCAACCGCCGGGAGAAGCGGTGCGGAGCGAGGAGGCCAGCCCTAACTTCGATAAGATATAGATCAGCCACTTCGACGGATCGAAATTGTACCAGAGCGGTCCGTTGCGGTAATCGCTCGGGTAGGTGTGATGGTAATTATGATACCCCTCGCCGAAGGTGAGGAGGGAGACGAACCAGGAGTTGCGGCTCGAATCGGCCGTGCCATAGGGCTGTTCGCCCCAGATGTGGCAGACTGAATTGATGCAGAACGTCGAATTCAAGACCGCAAAGGTACGTCCGACGCCGGCCAGCATGAACCCTCCAATGCCGCCCTGCCAGCCGTTGTGCAGGAAGCCCACGACAAAAGGGAGGGCGAGGCCGATCAGGACGATCACCGCATAATTGCGGTGTTGCCACATCGCCACCGGGTCCTGCATCACCCGGGAACCAAACCGTTCATCGTTGCAAGGCACAGGATTAAGAAGCCAGCCGCAATGGCTGTACCAGAACCCTCGCTTGGCATTGTAGGGATCGGCCGGATCGTCACAATGCGCATGGTGACGCAAATGATCTGCCGTCCATTTCGCCCCTGAATTCTGGAGCGCCCATCCGCCGGCGACCAGCAGGCAGGCCTTCACCCAATCGGGACACTCGAAGCTGCGGTGCGTCAACAGCCGGTGGTAGCCGACGGTGATGCCCAGGCCGGTTACCAGGTACAAGACGGCAAACATTGTCCAATCCAGCCAGGAATAACCGTACAACCAGCCATAACCCGGGACACAAATCACCGAGCCTGCGACGATCGACCAGAAGAGGAGGTAGGTCCAGAACTTATGATGCACGCGGTGGACGACATGCGCCGGAACCGGGGTCGGGGAAACTTGTTGCATGGCGCTACAATAGTCAAGCGGCAGGGAATTCGCAAGAGCCTCGTCGAACCTCTCTGCGGAGGCCAAACAGGACTCTGCCGGTTCACGCTGGCTGATCGTCGTCAACCCTTCATCGATGCGCGCGTTGAATCCTGCAGGTCTATAAACGTCACGCCTTGTCGCCGGCTCTTATGGGCTTGTGGCAAGAAACCAGAAGGGAGAGGGTGTATGGCTGTTGCAGGCGAGCCGGTAAGAAAGAAGATGTGCATGATGCTCGGGATCTGTGTGCTGGTCGCTGTGTGGGGGGCTGTGGAACCGGCGAGGGCCGGATCGGATCAGGCTGCACCGGCCGGGCAGGAACAGCCGGCGATGTCGTCCGATTCATCCGCCGGTACCGGAAAAGGATCGGACGGGCAGGGGCGGGGGCTTCGTCCTGGAAGAAAAGCCTGCGCGGACGATGTGAAGAAACTGTGCGCCGGGGTGAAAGCGGGAGAAGGACGCATCATGCAATGCCTGAGAACGCATTCGCAGGAGCTCTCGCCGGCTTGCGCCGATATGCTCCAGCAGCGGGGAAAACAGCGGCCCTGAGTTAGTTGCAATGCCGGGCGGAGGCACGAGCCGCCCGGCTGCCTACCCTCGGCGCGGCGGCCGCTGTGTCCCTTGCTGCCCGTTGAATTCGATATTTTGTTTTTCGAAGTCGCGCGAGTGCGATACAGTGGCCGAGATACATACGGGAGGGTACGTATGAGCGGCATTACGGGACAGGAACAGTTTTCCGTCGACTTGCGCCAGCACCCGCGGTTGCGCGTGCCGGCTCCGTTCGTCTGTTCGTTTTCGCGGTTGGGCCTCGCCAAGTGGCTCGGTCGCGGCAGCGATGGGATCGGTGTGGTGTTCGACGTGTCGATGCGAGGGGCGAAGGTCATGAGCGAAGCCGGGATCCAGCGCGGCGATCGAGTATCCGTCAGTCTGTCCCTGCCCAATCAGGTTTCCCCGATGACGGTGGAGAAAGCCACGGTGCGCTGGGAGCGGGAACAGGTGTATGGCCTGGAGTTTGTCGATCTCTCGCCGGTCGCTGAAATGCGGCTGCGAAAGTTCATCACGCTGGCGACCAAACCGGCCGCCTGACGACCGCTGCGGCTCCCTCTAAAACTCTCTCTACCATCGGCCGCTCTGCTCCGCCCCGGCTGCAGTGTCGTTCCCCTGTCTCGCCTTCCTTCGAGATTGCGCTCCTCGCTCCGTTTCCCTACAATGGCTGACCCGTTTGGCCATGTCCAGTACCCAGACACAACATAAGCGGCGCCAGCCACGTAGTCTCTATCATCCGGTGTATTGGCCCACCTGGGTCGGCATTGCGCTGTTCCGGCTGCTGTCCTGGCTTCCTTATCGGTCGCAGCTCGCGTTCGGGCGCCAGTGCGGGCGCATACTGCACGGACTGCTCACCAAACGCCGCGACATCGTGCGCGTGAATCTGGCCCTGTGTTTTCCGGAACAGTCGCCGGAGGAGCGCAATAGGGTCGCGTTACACTCGTTCGAATCGATGGGGATGGGCGTGTTGGAGATCGCGATGGCCTGGTGGGCGAAAGACCCCCGGGCGCATTGCGAGTGTACGATCAAGGGATTGGAGCACATCCGCGAGGCGCTCAGGCGAGGTCGGGGCGTCCTGCTCTGCGGGGCGCATCTGCATGCGGCGGAACTGGCCGGCCGGTTGATGGCATTGGAGCAGCCGGTGGCCATCGTGTACCGCCCGCAGAATGATATTGTGGCCGATATGGTCGCGAACCGGTGCCGCAGCCGGTACTATTCCGAGCTGATTCAACACCGGGATATGCGGGGCATCCTGCGCGCGTTGGCCAGGAATCAAGTCGTCTGGTACGCCCCCGACATCGATGCGGGCTCAAAGCGCAGTGTGTTTGCGCCGTTTTTCGGCGTGCCGGCCTCTTCGCTGACTGCCACGTCCCGCCTGGCGAAGGTCAGCGGGGCGGCGTTGGTCCCCTGCTTTTACTACCGCAGGGCCGACGGCTCAGGGTATGACATCGAAGTGGGTGAAGCGCTCGATCATTTTCCTTCCGGCGAAATGATCGAAGACGCCACTCGCATCAACCGGTTGATCGAAGGGGCGGTCCGCCGCGTGCCGGAGCAATATTTCTGGCAGCATCGGCGGTTCAAAAGTCGCCCACCCGGCGAGCCGCCGTTGTATCGCCGTTAAGGATGCCCGCCTCAAGCGCCGGCCCTGCCTCCGTCGTGCACGGCGGCGGGTGCCGGTAAAATCCCGGGAAGTACTCGGTGTCTCCCGCTCCCTGCGGTATAGTGGTCTGGCGGCTCCGGAAGCGGCCCGCATCATTATTCCGCCATGGATCACGACAACAAGGTCACGCCCGTTCGCATCGAGCTCAGGCAGCACCGCCGGTGCCTGGTGTCTCAGACCTGCCTGCTGTCCTTTGCCCCTTTCGCGCCCACCCTCAGTTTTAACGGCGATGCGGAAGGCGAAGGGCTGATCCTCAATCTGTCGCCCGGCGGGTGCATGGTCGGCAGCGAGACGGGGGTGAACGTGGGGGATGCCATGTCGCTGATTATTCTGTTGCCGGGGGAGACCTGTCCCACAGCGGTTGATCTGGCGCTGGTGCGGTGGGGGACGGGCCTCCATTTTGGCGTTGAATTCGTCTCGATGGGCACCGTCGAGCAGGATCGATTGCGCCGGTTCCTCGCTTCTGCTCCTCCAATGGAGTAGGAGGGACAGCGGCCTTGTGACGGTGGTGCGTATGGCGGAGAGGAGAGCAGGTGGAACAGGCTAAAACATTGCGCAAGTCCCGCCGGGTGTCGGCGGATTGCCGTCTGGAGTACATCGGCGAAGATGAGTTTGAGGGCGAGGCCGAGCTACTGGATCTCTCGTCCACTGGCTGCATGGCAAAATCCGAACAGGTCCTGCCGCCGGGACTGAGCATGAAAGTCTCCCTGTTTTTGCCCGACGGGCACGAGTGGCCGGTCCGCATAGAGGAAGCCGTCGTCCGGTGGGCGCGGGGCGGAGAGTTCGGGGTCGAATTCCTGATGATGCGTCCTCCGCAACTCCAGCGTATCCAGCAATTTGTGATCAAGCACCGTCCCCCGGGATAAGCCGCGATCCGCTTCGTCAGTGGCATCCTCCCTGTCAGTGACCGCCTGCCAACGTTTGCCGTGCCGTCCCCTGCGATCCTGCGACAACCCGCGTCGACTCGTTGCTTTACCGTGGATGGTCCCCTACAATCTCGCCGTCGTTCGCGGCTTGAGGCCGCTTGACCTACCCGGCTGAAAGGAGTCGGTTCGACGGTGATCACGTGGGTGGGGCGGAAGACCATCGCGGGATGGACCTATCTGGCGGCGCTGGCCGCCCTGTTTGCGCAGGCCCTGCTCGATCTGCTCATGCCACCCCGGCAGGGGCGCGGTGAAACCTTCCGGGTGTTGATCAAACAAATTCTATTCACGGGGGTCGATGCGCTGCCGGTCACCACGGTCATGGCGTTGTTGCTGGGCATCATTATTGTGACCCAGGCCGGCACGCAGCTTCCCAGGCTCGGAGCCGGGGCGCTGGTGGGCAGCATCATCGTCGTGACGGTCATTCGCGAACTTGGTCCATTGGTGACCGCGTTCATCGTCGTCGGGCGCTCCGGGTCGGCCATTGCGACGGAACTCGGCAATATGTCGGTGACACGCGAGATCGTCGCGTTGCGGCTCATGGGCATTGCCGTCGGCCGGTTTGTCGTCATGCCCCGCATGGTCGGCATGGTGCTTTCGATGCTGTGCCTGACGATTTATTTCGATGTGGTCGCGGTCTTCGGGGGCTATCTCGTGGCCGACGCACAATTGACCATTCCGCTCGATGCCTTCGCGGGCAGTGTCGTCAGGGCCTTGTCCACAACGGATGTGCTCATGACGGTGCTCAAGGGCCTGGGGTTTGGATCGGCGGTCGCCGCGGTCTGTTGTTACCATGGCCTGGCCGTCCGATCGTCCTATACGGAGGTGCCGCAACAGACGACCCGCGCGATGATCAATTCCTTTGTGCTCTGCCTGTTGTTCGATGTCGTGGTGACGGTACCGTTGTATCTATGAGCGACGCGGCCATCATCTTTGAACAGGTCCGCGCGCCCATGCTGGGCGGGGATTCTTGTCTGGAGATGGATCTCCGGATTCCCTCGGGGGAGTGGGTCGCCTGTGTCGGGCCGAGTCGTGCCGGGAAGAGTCTGATGGTGGAGCTGGCCGCCGGACTGGTGGTTCCGGAGTCGGGGCGTGTAATCGTCTTGGGACAGGATTGGCGCGAGGTTCCGGACGATGAGCCGGAGTCCGTGCGGCTGCGGGTCGGCGTGGTGTTGCAGCAGCCGGGGTTGTTGAGCAATATGACGCTCTTCAACAATGTGCTTCTGCCGCTCCGTTATCATCGCGGCTCCATACCGGACCGCCGGCGCGAGCACATGGTCATGAGCCAGTTGGAACGGCTAGGTCTGACTTCTCTGCGAGACCGGTTTCCTGCTGAACTCAACCAAGGTGAAGCGCGCCGGGGTGCCATCGCGCGGGCCTTGATGCTGGAGCCGGATCTGCTGCTCCTCGACGATCCGGTGGCCGGATTAGACGCCGACACGGTGGTGAAACTCACAACCTACGTCGATGAATGGCGAGCTCGCCGTTCCCTCACGGTGCTCGCGGCGTTGCGCGACTGGTCGCCGTTCGTCGAGGCAGCGGATCGGCTAGTCGTCCTTCACGAGGGGCGTGTGGCTGCCGACGGGACCCGTGATACGGTGGTGGAGCTGGTTCCGGCCCCGCTGCGGCGATATGTGGACAAGCCGCAGGAGTCTTGCCGGATGGAAAGGTGATCGATCATGCACTATTCGCATCGTCTGTCCAGCGGGCGGCTGGCGCAGATCGTGGGCACATTTGTGCTGATCCCCGCGGTGATTCTGGCCGTGGCGGGGTTTTGGATGTCGAGGACGGAACATCTGTTCGAGTCGAAGTATCTCCTCAAGGCCAGCCTCAGTAAATCGTACGGCCTCGAGCCCGGCGCGCCCGTCGTCGTCTCGGGGATCCGGATCGGGCGGGTCAAACAGGTCGACCTTAACGATCGCGGCACGGTCGATCTGACCCTCCAGCTCTTGGCTCGTTATCAGGATATGGTGAAGGACAATTCCGAATTGCGCATCACCAAAAGCGGCGTCGTGGTCGGGCAGACGCAGGTGGAAATCGGCATGGGCACCGCCAGCAGTCCGGTGTTGACCGCAGGCGCCACCATCCGGGCCGTTGAACCGAGGGATATCGGCGATCTGCTCAATGAGGTCGAGCCGGTGCTCATGGCCGTCAAGCAAACGCTGTTGCGCGTGGAAACCATCACCGAGGATATGCAGGGCGGGTTGAAGGCCGGGGGGAAAGCGCTCGAACAGGTCGCCCTGGCCACGCAAGATCTTCCGGCGGTTGTCGCCTCGGTGCAGCGCACAATCGCGTCGGTGGAGCAAACGGCTACCGCGCTGCCGGCGATGACCGGCTCGATCAAACGGACGTTGAGCATGGTCGATCGTGTGACGGCGGATGTGCAACAGACCACCGGCCGGCTGCCGACGATTCTCGACAGCGCGGAATCCACGCTCACCAGCGTCAAGCGCCTGTCCGATTCCGTCACTGACGTGAGCCGGGAATTGGCGCCCGTCATTCACACGGCCGAGACCACGCTGGCCGACATGTCGCTGCTGGTGCGCGGGGCCAAGCACACCTTTCCCTTTAACCGGTTTGCGCAAAACGCGGGGCCGGCGCCGAAGGAGCCACCCTCACCCTTCCGGGAGGGCACGCAAAGTTTGCGAGGAGATCAGCTGCGTCGATGAGCGCGATCACCCCTGGTTCAGCGGCGGGATTCTGCGCCATGGTCTTGTGCCTGTGGTCGGGATGTGGAACTCCGCCGCCGCCTGCCCCCGCGCCACAAGCCGAACCATTGTCCGCACAGGGCGAATCCTTGCGGCGCGAGGGTGATCGGTCGATGATGCGAGGCGATCTTCCGCGCGCCGGGGAGGCCTATGAAGCGGCTCGCCGGCTGGCGGAGACCCTCGATGACACGAAGGGCCTCATCGGCGCGCTCAACGATATCGGGCGTGTCGCCCTCCGGCGCGGGGAGACGGCTCAGGCGGTCAGTTCGCACGAGCGAGCCGTCCTCTTGGCGCAACAGCTGCGCGAGCCTGGTCTCCTGCTCGACAGTCTGACCGCCTTGGCTACGGCCGAGCACCAAGTAGGACGTCTACATGAAGCAGGAGGGCGCTATGCAGAGGCGTTGGAGCTGGCGCAGCAGAGGGCTGATCGCTCAGCCGAAGCGACGCTCCGGAACAATCTTGGCCTGGTACGGCAGGCCGAGGGTGAAGTGGCGCAGGCTGCGGAGCTATTCCGTCAAGCCATGGTGTTGAATCAGGCCATGGGGAGGCTCGAATCCGAAGCCAGCAACCATGTGAACCTCGGCATGCTTGCCGAAGCGCGCCAGGACTACGAGGCGGCCGAACGGGAATATGAGCGCGCCTTGGAGCTGGATAAAGCGGCGGAACAACGGATGGAGATTGCGGCCGATTTGTTGCGATTGGGTCGGATAACGGACCGGCGCGGACTCCCCGATCGAGCCTTGGCCTATGCGGAACGGGCCTACCGAAGTTACCTGGCGCAGGGAGCGTTGGCGGAGGCCAGGTCTTCGTTGAGTCAGGCTATGGCTTCCGCGAGAAAGATGGATCGAGCAGGAGAGCTTGCGCGGTTGGAAACGGAGCTGGCCCGCCTCACCGCCGCGCATCCCGCGCGGTAGTTGGGGCCGGTAGAGACCGCCCCCCTACTTGATGGCGACGGCTTTGACTTCCTTATACGTCGTGTGTCCCTGCAGGACTTTCTGAATGCCATCCTGGACCAGAGTGGTCATGCCGTCTTCCATGCCGGCCTTCAACATCTCATCGGTCTTGGCTTTGTTCTGAATCAACTTCTTCATTTTGTCGGTGCCCAGGAGCAACTCGTGCAGCGCCACGCGGCCCTTGAGGCCCGTCCGATTGCAGGTATCGCACCCTTTCCCGCGGTAGAGACGGAAGTTGGCGTCGAAGGGGACTTTGAGGGCATCCCAATATTCGGGGCCATACCCCAGGCGCAGTTCCTCGTATTCTTCCTTCGAAGGCTGATATGCCTCCCTGCAGTCCTTACAGATTCGCCTGGCCAGCCGTTGGGCCAGCACTCCCAACATCGCATCCGCGAAACTGAATGAATCGCAGCCCATGTCCAGCAGGCGCGTGATGGTCTCCACCGCACTATTAGTGTGCAAGGTGCTGAGAACCAAGTGGCCGGTCAACGACGCTTCAATGCCGGTGTCCGCCGTCTCTTTATCCCGCATTTCGCCGACCATGATGACGTCGGGGTCGGCTCGGAGAAAGGCGCGCATGGCCGCCGCGAAGGTAAATCCGATTTTCGCGTGCACTTGCACCTGGCGCAGTCCGTATTGCGTGATTTCGACCGGATCCTCCGCCGTCCAGATCTTGATGTCCGGCGTGTTGATATACCCGAGCACCGAGTGCAGGGTGGTCGTTTTTCCGGACCCGGTCGGTCCCACGCAAAGAATGATGCCGTAGGGTTTTTCGGCGATGGCTTTAATCTCGCGCAGGTTCCGGTCCGAGAAGCCCATCTTATCGACAGGCAGCGGTTCGCTGGCGGCCAGAATACGCATGACGACGTCTTCGTTGTACCCCGCGGTCGGAATGGTGGCGACGCGCAGCTCGATTTCCTTGTTTTCGCCGATCTTGAATTTGATTTTGCCGTCCTGCGGCTTGCGTCGCTCCGCGATGTCGAGGCTGGCCATGATCTTCAGGCGCGACACGATGGCGCGGCGATAACTGGGCGGGATCTTCATGTATTCGAAACAGTCGCCGTCGACCCGGAACCGGACGAGGGTGTCGCGTTTTTCACCGTAGGGTTCGATGTGAATGTCGGACGTGCCTTGCCGGAACGCGTCGGCAATGATTTGGTTCGCCAGGCGCACGATGGCATTGTCGTTTTCGTCGAGTCCCGCGGAGGAGGCGTCTTCCTGCGCTTCGAGCTGGGATTCGTTGACCAGTTCGCCGAGAATGTCGGACACATTCTCGTTCATCTTGTTGCTGACGTCGGGGGTCCCGGTCGTGCTGGCCAGGAAGAGCGAGATATCGCGCCGGAGGCTGACGGCGAAGCGGATATTGAGCCCGGGGAAGGTGCGTTTGATGTCCTGGACGCGGTCGAGGTCGCCGGGATCGTCCGTCAGGATCTCAATGGCGGCGCGATCCCGCTTGAGCGGCATCCAGTGATTTTTCTTCAGGTAATCGACATTGAGGTTCTTGAGCAGCTCGATATCGACGATCGTGCGTTCGTTGTATTCGATGTACGGGCACTTGTGGAAATTCGCGAGGGATTTGCCGATCTCGGATTTGGGAATCTTGTATTTCTCGATCAGCAGCGATTCGATATCCGCCGTGCCTTTTTTGGCGTCGGCGAGGGCCACATCCAGGTCGTGCTGGGAAATCTTTCCATTGGTCAGCAGGTAGTCGAATTTGGACGGCGGTTTTTTCGACGTCTTCCGGAGCGTATAGAACGCGGTCCCGAGAGATTTGGCAATTTCTGCGACGCACTCCTCGTCTTTGCGCGTGAAGCGACCGCCGCTTTTCTTGTTGAGGAGCTGAATCACTCCCATCAGATATTTGTTTTCGGCGACGACGGGGTAGGTGAGCACCTGTTTGGTCTTGAAGCCCGTATTCTTGTCGTAGCTCGCATCGTGGGTGAGTGCCGGGTGAATCGCGCTGAGTTCCACCAGGCTGTAGGCATCACCGACATTGACGGGGCGCAGGTACTTGGCGCAAAACCCCGCCAGACTTTGCTCGGTGATCGGGGTGCGCACTTCCTGGACGGTGTCGAGATGGGGAATTTTTGAGAAGATCTCTTTCTTTTCTGCATCGACCACGAAGAGTGTGAGGTCTTCCGCGTCGAAGCAGCTGAGAATGTCATGGCGGAGATCCAGGAGGATCTGGTCCACGTCGGCGGCGGCGAGAATCTGCGCGCTGATCCGCTTGACCTGTTCGGCGTTTCCGGATTTGACAGCGGCATCGCCACCAGGCAGCGGAGCTTTGGGCTGCATCAACTGGTCTCCAAACGGGCTGAACGGGGAGCCTGGCGCCGAGTCGGGTACGCGAGACCGGCCTCGAAACTCTTTGCCGTGAATGACTGCCGGACGGTGCCTCTTCCGTGAGTCAGTGTATCGCAACGCCTTTTCAAGGCAAGCAAAAGGCACTTTCTCAAACCCGCGCGGTTCGCGGGAGCTATTCGCCTGAGCGGGTTCGGATGCGACGGTAGTGAGCGGCGTGAGTGCGGAGGAAGAAGAGAGATTAGGAAGCGGCGTGGAGAAGCGCCGTAAGTGTCGGGAGCACCTGGTCGGGCGAGATTTTCTTGGTTTCGCCGGTGTGGCGGAGCTTCAGCTCCACCTGCCCTTGCGCCAACCCTTTTTCTCCGATGACCAGGTGAAAGGGAGCGCCGACCAGATCGGCATCGTTGAATTTGACCCCCGCCCGCTCGTCGCGATCGTCCCACAGGACTTCGATGCCGACTTGTTCCATCGAGCGATAGAGGGACTCGGCGAGTTGGCTGACCGGCTCGGATTGACTCAACGGCAGCAGCGTGACGTGAAAGGGGGCGATGGGAATCGGCCACTTGATGCCCTTGGCGTCGTGATTCTGCTCGACGGATGCGGCGGCAACCCGGCTCACGCCGATTCCGTAACAGCCCATGACGGCCAATTGTTCCTGGCCCTGCGCATCCAAGAACGTCGCCTTCATCGCCTGGCTATATTTTGTGCCCAGCATGAAGACGTGGCCGACCTCGATGCCTTTGGCCGTCTTCAGGATACCGTCTTTGCGAGGGGACAGGTCGCCGGCCTGGGCATTGCGGAGATCGGCAAACTGTTCGACTGAGAAATCCCGCTCCCAGTTCGCATCGATGAAGTGCGTGTCGGCCTGGTTGCCTCCGACCACAAAGTTCGCCATGGCCTTCACGGCCCAATCGGCCAGGATCCGGATCTGCTTCAAACCGACCGGTCCTGCAAAGCCGACGGGCGCACCCGTCAACTTCGGAATCAACTCCGGCGCGACGAGCTCGATGTCGGTCGCGCCGAGGAGGCGCTTGACCTTGATTTCATTGACCTCATGATCGCCGCGCACCAGGATGGCGACGGTTTCCTTGCCGGTGCTGTAGAGCAACGTTTTGACGAGGTGAGCCGGCGCGATGTTCAGGAACGCCGTGACTTCCTCCACCGTTCGCCGGCCCGGCGTCGAGACGGCGGTGAGCGGGCGAGGAGCCGGCAACGGCGAGGCATCCGGCGGAAGCACCTCCGCGCGTTCGACATTGGCCGCGTAGCTGCCGCCGTCGGCATACACAATGGTCTCTTCACCGGTCTCGGCTAACACCATAAATTCGTGCGAGGAGCTGCCGCCGATCAATCCGGTGTCCGCTTCCACCGGACGGAAGGTCAATCCGCAGCGGGCAAAAATGCGGTTATAGGCGTCATACATCTTTTGATAATTCAGCCTGGCTCCGGCTTCATCCCGATCGAAGCTGTACGCATCCTTCATGATGAATTCACGGCCGCGCATCAGCCCGAACCGCGGGCGGATTTCGTCACGGAACTTGGTCTGAATTTGATAAAAGTTCAGCGGCATCTGCCGATAGGAACGGACTTCCCGGCGGAAGAGATCGGTGATGACCTCTTCGTGCGTCGGCCCCAGGCAAAAGTCACGTTCATGGCGGTCTTTGAAGCGGAGCAGCTCTTTGCCGTAAAAATCCCACCGCCCGGTTTCACGCCACAGTTCGGCGGGAGAGGCGACGGGCATGAGCACTTCCTGCGCGCCGGCTCGATTCATTTCCTCGCGCACGATGCGCTCGATTTTCCGGAGGACGCGCAGACCCAGCGGCAGATAGGTATAGATGCCGGCGGCGACTTTCCGGATCAGTCCTGCGCGGAGCATGAGGCGATGGCTGACCGTTTCAGCCTCGCCCGGGTCTTCGCGCAATGTGGGAATGAGAGTGGCAGAGACGCGCATGGAGGATTACGGGGAAATCAAACGCTCGATGTCGTTCCAGAATGCAAAAATCATAATGCCGACCAGTAGCACCAGCCCCACCTGTTGTGCCAGTTCTCGCTGCCGATCTTCAAGTGGTTTTCGTCGTATGGCTTCAATAAAAAAGAATAAGAGGTGGCCGCCGTCGAGTATCGGGATGGGGAGAAGATTGAGGACCCCCAGGTTGATGCTCAACATGGCCATGAGGAACACGAGGCTGGATGTGCCCTGTTCGGCCGCATCCCCGGCGGTTTTGGCGATCGTGAGCGGGCCGCCGATATTCTTGCGGGAGATATCGCCGGTGATGATCTTGTAGATCCCGACCACCGTCAGTTCAGTCCATCCCCAAGTGGCTTGGGCTCCCAGCCACGGGGCTTTGAGCGGATCGTTGGTTTGCAGAATGGTCTGATTCTGCGCCGAGATGCCGATTTTTCCGATCTCGGCCGGTTTGCCGTCGATCGTGGACTTTTCGCCCATCGGCGTGACGGACACCGACTGTGTGGCCCCGCCTCGTTGAATATCAAACTGGAGAGCGCGATTCGGATTTTCCCGCACCAGCGCCGTCATCTGCGACCAGGTGAAGATGTCGTGCCCGTCGATGCGAACAACACGGTCCCCGGCCACCAGGCCTGCCGCTTGTGCGCGCGATCCCGGAATCACGGCAGTGATGACCGGCGCCCGCTCTTCAATACCGAGCTGATACACCGCCGTGGACTTGCCGTTGTCCTGGATGGTGGTTTTGCTGGGAGTCACGAGGACCGTTTTGATGTGCTCCCCGCGCGTGAGATCCAAGGTGAGCTGCTTTCCGTTGCTCTGGGAGATGTATTTCAGCAGTTCCGCATTGGTCGAGATTTCTTTCTCGTTCACGCGGATCACCCGATCACCGGGTTTCAACCCCGCCTGATCGGCCGGTGAGCCCGGGAGCACGGCTTCAATTTCAGGAATGATGTCCTTGAAACTCGGGACGGGCAGGGTATAGCCGAGCCCGATATAGGCGGTGTAGATGAGGTAGGCCAGGATGAAGTTGAAAATAGGCCCCGCTGCCACAATGAGGGTCTTGCCCCAGAGGGATTGATGCACGAAGGCGCGCTTCTTGTCTTCCGGCGTCAACGGCTCATGCTCGTCTTCCCCGAACAGCTTGACGTACCCGCCTAGCGGCACGATGGACAGGAGGTATTCGGTTTCACCGATTTGCCGCCCGAAGATCTTCGGCCCGAACCCGAGCGAAAACTTCAGGACCTTGACCCCGACCCAGCGCGCGGCCAGGAAATGTCCCATCTCGTGGAAGGCCACCAGCACACCCAGGACCACGAGGAACGGGAGGGCCCAGTGAGTCAGCATCGACACCACATCCGGGGACCAGGCAAACGTTGTTCCCACAAACACTCCTTGGGTTCAGGGTATTAGCGCGTCAAGGCATGCACGAGGGACTCGGCTTTTTCCCGAGCCCAGCGGTCGGCTTCCAGAGCATCTTCCAGACCATCGATCGGTCTCGGCGCATGAGCTTCCATTGTACTGCGGATGATCTCCGGAATATCGAGAAAACGGATGCCGTTCTGAAGAAACGCTTCCACGGCCACTTCATTGGCGGCATTCATCGTGGCCGGCATGGTTCCGCCGATCCGCAACGCCTCGTAGCCGAGTCGTAAACAAGGGAAGCGATCATGGTCCGGCTTGAAGAAGGTCAAGGTGCTCATTTCGGTCAGATCCAGCGACGGAAGATCCAAGGGCATCCGTTCAGGATACCGCATGGCGTAGGAAATGGGGGTCCGCATGTCGGGGAGCCCCAGTTGCGCGATCACGGATCGGTCTCTGTATTCTACCAGAGAATGGATGATGCTCTCGCGGTGCACCAAGACTTCGATCTGAGTTTCGGGAATATCGAAGAGCCAGCGCGCTTCAATCACTTCCAGCCCCTTGTTCATCAGGGTGGCTGAGTCGATGGTGATCTTCGAGCCCATTTTCCAGTTCGGGTGTTGCAAGGCGCGCTCGGGGCTGACGTCCTGGAGTTGCTCGCGGGAGAAGTTCCACAGCGGCCCCCCGGAGGCCGTGAGGATGATGCGTTTGACGTCTTCGCGCCGATGCCCTTCCAGAGATTGAAAGATGGCGCTGTGTTCACTATCAATGGGGAAAATGCGGACCTGATGTTTGTGGGCTTCCGCCTGCATCAAGGCGCCGGCCATGACCATCGGTTCTTTGTTGGCGAGCGCAATTTGTTTGCCGGCCTTAATCGCGGCCAGGGTCGGAAGTAGTCCGGCACCACCCACAATGGCGGAAATGACCAATTCGGCTCCCGGCGATTGCGCGACCTGCGCCACCCCTTCATCGCCCGAATAGATTTTCAGGGGGAGGTCGGCGCAGCGCTGCCGTAACGTCTCTGCGGCAGCTTCGTTGGCCAGCGCCGCGAAAGCCGGGCGGAAACGCCGGATTTGAGCTTCGAGCTTGTCGGTGTTCGAACCGGCGGTCAGGCCGATGACGCGGAATTCCTGTGGAAATCGCTCTACGATATCAAGGGTGTTCGTACCGATCGAGCCGGTCGAACCCAGAATGACGATATTCTTCATGGCATGCTCCAGAGCAAGCGAACGTTCACCCGTTACATCGAAGGGACGATCGCGACATAGTAGTAGAAGGCCGGTCCAGTGAACAAGAGGCTATCCAGGCGATCCAGCATCCCCCCGTGGCCGGGAATCAGCGCGCCGGAGTCTTTGACGCCCGTGCTCCGTTTCATGGCCGATTCCGCCAGGTCTCCGGCGAGGCCGGCCAGGGTCAGGAGTACTCCGAGCACCAGGCAGCTGGTCAATGAGATCGTAGGAAGAAACCAGCCTCGCGCCACGACGGCTCCCAAGCAGGCCAGGCACATGCCTCCCGCCAACCCCTCATAGGTCTTTTTCGGGCTGACCACCGGCGCCAACGGATGCCGCCCCATGGCCTTGCCGGCAATGTAGGCGCCCGTATCCGCCGCCCAGGTCACAAGCACGACGAAAAAAATCAGCCAGGCTCCGTCGGGCAAGGCTCGAATGAGCAGCAGGTGGCCAAGCGAGAGTCCGATATACAGGACGCCCATCACGAGAACCATGCCGTCCATCAGGGAATCGCGCAACGGTTTGCCCGAGAGCAGCGGCATGCAGAGCGCCAGCAGGACGGTCCCGAACAGCACGGTCCGATCTGCGATGAACGTCGGCCATTGAAAGCTGCACAAGACCAGCCCGGTCGCGGCGACTCCCGCCCAACTCCACCAAGGCCAGGGTGCCTGGGCTAGATGAAGCCGGTAGAACTCGGCCACTGCCAACATCCCCGCGAGAACCACCAGCCCGAAGAATGCGATCGGCCCGAGGTCGTGCACCAGGACATAAAAGATCGGCAGAAAGACGGCCGCGGCCATGACCCGGCGAAGCGTTTCCGAAGTGGAGCGTGTCCGAGCCTTGTCCGCCGTGGGCGACATCGTCTCCTCGCACTGGCATGCTCCCGGTTTCACCACGCGGAGACTAGGAGGAGACGCTACTGAACACTCGGCCGAAACGGCGCTCGCGCCGCTGGTATTCGATCAACGCGACCAACGTGTCGCGTCGGCGGAAATCCGGCCAGAGAGTCGGGGTGAAGTAGAGTTCCGTATAGGCCAGTTGCCACAACAGGAAATTGCTGATGCGGGTTTCGCCGCTCGTGCGGATCAACAGATCCGGGTCGGGGAGATCGTGGGTGTACAGAGCCTGCTGCATGGCGCGTTCATCGATCTGGTCCAGGGAAAGGCGCCCTTCCTGCACCGCCCGCGCGAGGTCTTTTGCCGCATCCACCAGTTCCGCGCGCCCGCCGTAGCTGAGGGCGACGTTCAGAATGAGTTTATCCAGATGCGCCGTTTCCTGTTCAGTCGTGCGGACCCAGCGTAGAGCCGAGGGCGGCAGCGAGGCCACCCGGCCGATAGTTTGGAAGCGCACGCCCTTTTCGACCAGGCTGGACCGTTCGGTGGACAAGTAATGTTCCAGGAGTCCCATGAGCGCGGTGATTTCCTGTGCCGGCCGGTTCCAGTTTTCCTGCGAAAACGCGTAGATGGTGAGCACCTTGATGCCGAGGTCGAGCGAGAGCGAGATCAGCTCCCGGACGGACTTGATGCCTTCCTGGTGCCCGGCGATCCGGGGCAGTCCACGCAATTCGGCCCACCGGCCGTTGCCGTCCATAATGACGGCCAGATGTTTCGGCAGCAGGTCAGGATCGAGTTGCGAGAGCAGATCGGAGTCGGGGGCAGGCTCGATATCGCGGGATCGAGAATCGTTCATGGAACCGCGTGGGCACCTTTTCTAGTACGATGTGAATCCTCAGACAGGTAACGCGAGTCTAGCGACGGGGTAGGGGAAAGTCAAACAATATTTCCCAATTTCGCTGTATTTGCAGGTGGTTCGAGCGTGTGCGCATTGCGCCTCTCAAAACGAGTGCGTTATACTCACGCACCGTACGAGAGGAGTCATGCATGTCTAAGGACGAGGCCGGCGCCCTGGCGCGTTTCGGAGTCACCGATCGGGAGATCGAGCAAGCACTGGGACGGGTGAAGGTGTCCGCCGTCGATTACGCCGATCTCTATTTTGAATATTGCCAGTCGGAATCGGTCTCCATGGAAGAGGGGATCGTCAAGCGGGCGACAAAAAGTGTCGGGCAGGGCGTGGGTGTCCGGGCAACCGCCGGTGAGAAAACGGGGTTTGCCTATAGCGACGAGCTGACTGCCAAAGATTTGAACATCGCCGCCGACACGGCTCGATACATCGCCAACTCAGCTCAGGGCACCGCTCCGGTTCCCGTTACCCATCGCCCGGCAGCGGCGCGAAATCTGTATCCGCACGACCGCGCCACGATCGAAGTGGCGACCAGCGATCGGGTTACGCTACTCAATGCCATCGATGCGGAAGCCAGGCGGTATGATCCTCGGATCAAGAACGTCATGGCGGCCTACAATACCGAATATAAGGTCATGCTGGTCGCGACTTCCGACGGGCTTATGGTGGGAGATATTCAACCGCTGTCCCGGCTCCAAGTCACCTGCATCGCGGAAGAGAACGGCAACCGGCAGGTCGGCACATTCGGGGGGGGCGGCCGGATCGGCCTGGAGTATTTTCAGAAGGATCAGCGCTATTTGCACTTCGCGCGGGAGGCCGCACGGGAAGCAATCCTCAATCTGAGCGCCGTCGATGCGCCGGCCGGTGTCATGCCGGTGGTGCTCGGCGGGGGCTGGCCGGGGATTTTGCTTCACGAAGCCATCGGCCATGGGCTGGAAGCGGATTTTAATCGCAAGAAAACCTCCGCGTTCTCCAACTTGATGGGAAAAAAGGTGGCGTCCGAGGTCTGCACCATCGTGGATGACGGCACGCTTCCGTTCCGGCGCGGCTCGTTGAACGTGGATGATGAAGGAACGCCGACCAGTCGAACGGTCTTGATCGACAAGGGCATTCTGCGCGGCTATATCACCGACAAACTGAATGCCCGCCTGATGGGCATTCCCGTGACGGGCAACGGGCGGCGCGAAAGTTATCAAAGCGTGGTGTTGCCGCGGATGACCAATACCTTCATGCTGGCCGGCGAATCCGACCCGCAGGACATCATCAAATCAGTGAAAAAAGGCCTCTACGCGGTCTCCTTCGGGGGCGGGCAGGTCGATATCACCAACGGGAAATTTGTGTTTTCCGCCAGTGAAGCCTATCTCATCGAGGATGGGAAGATTACCAGACCCGTGAAGGGCGCCACGTTGATCGGCTCGGGCCCTGATATTTTAAAACAGGTCTCCATGGTGGGGCACGATTTGAAACTCGACGAAGGGATCGGCACCTGTGGCAAGGAAGGGCAGTCGGTCCCGGTGGGCGTCGGCCTGCCCACCATCCGCATCGACGAAATCACCGTCGGCGGGACGAAAGCATGAACATGACACGAATGATCGGCGAACAAGACTATACGAATGTCGCCAAGGATCTGATGGCGCGCGCTTCGAAACAAGGCGCGACGGCGGCGGATGTCATGGTGGCCGACGGCGAAACCCTCTCCGTACAAGTCAGAATGGGGGCCGTCGATCGATTGACCAAAGCGCGTGAAAAGCGATTGGGCCTGCGGGTCTTTTTTGGTCAGCGGTCGGCCAGCGCATCAACGTCCGATTTTTCCCGCGATTCGCTGGGACGGTTCGTGGAGGAAACCTGCGCCTTGGCCAAAGCGGTGGTTGAAGATCCGGTCTCCGGTCTTCCCGAGTCGGGGCAATTGGCCACCGACGTTCCTGACTTGCAGATTCATGATCCGACAACGTTGCAGACGGATGAGCAGATTGCCCTGGCGCTAAGGGCCGAACGCGCAGCATTTGCGGCGGATTCCCGCATTACCAACTCGGAAGGCGGCGAATGCGATTCGTCATCCGGCCGGATCATTCTCGCCAACAGCCACGGATTTCTCGGGCAGTACGCCAACAGCAGTTTCTCGCTGTCGGTCTCGCCGATTGCGTCGGATGCGGCCGGCATGCAGCGGGATTATTGGTATGGCGTGAATCGCTCCTTCGCCAAATTGGAAAGTCCGGAAGCCATCGGGCAGGAGGCCACGAGGCGGACGGTTCGGAAACTGGGCGCGCGCAAAGTCGCCACCTGCCGGGTGCCGGTGATTTTTGATCCGGAAGTGGCGGGCAGCCTGCTGAGTCATCTCTGCAGCGCCCTCTCGGGCTACGCCCTGTACAAGGGAGCCTCTTTCCTGATCGGGCAGCTGGGGCAGAAGATCGCGCCGGACTTTGTGACCATTTATGACGACGGGCGGATGCCCGGGGGCCTGGGCACGCGCCCCTTTGACGGGGAAGGGTTGCCGACCAGGAAACAAGCCGTCGTTGAACGAGGGCGATTGGCCAGCTATCTGCTGGATACCTATTCCGGAAAAAAATTGGGATTGCCCTCGACCGGCAATGCGGCGCGCAGCATCGGGGAAAGTCCTTCCGCGGGGCCGACGAATTTTTACATGGTACCGGGCACGACCAGGCCTGAGGACATGCTGGCGCCGGTGAAACAAGGCTTGTACGTGACGGATCTGATCGGTTTCGGCATCAACATGGTCACCGGGGATTATTCGCGGGGGGCCAGCGGGTTCTGGATCGTCAACGGAGAGTTGGCCTATCCGGTCGAAGAAATCACCATCGCGAGCAATCTGAAGGAGATGTACTCCACCATTGAAACCATCGGGTCGGATCTGGTGTTCCGCGGTCGCATCGCGAGCCCGACGGTGAAGATTGCCGAAATGATGGTCGCAGGAAACTAGATATAAAGGGGGAGGGGTCATGCGACGATTGATGGTCTCCATGCTCGGCGCCCTGCTGGCGATGCCTGCACTCGGCACAGCGGCGGAGTTTCGGCTGACGAGTCCGACGATCAAGGATCACGCCACCATCGGCAATGCACATGTGTTTAACGGGTTCGGCTGCACGGGGCAGAATGTCTCGCCTGCGCTACGTTGGGACCATGCGCCGAAGGACACGAAAAGTTTTGCCGTGACGGTCTACGATCCCGATGCGCCCACCGGCAGCGGCTGGTGGCATTGGCTGGTTTTCAACCTTCCGCCGGGCACCACGAGTTTGCCTGAAGGAGCAGGAAAACCGGATAGCGCAGGCGCCCCAGAGGGCAGCATTCAGAGCATGACCGATTTCGGACAGCCGGGATTCGGAGGACCATGCCCTCCCCCGGGAGACAAACCGCACCGGTATATTTTCACCGTGTTCGCGTTGAAAGTCGATCAGTTGCCGCTCAAGAAGGACGCGTCCGGGGCGATGGTCGGCTATTATCTCAATCAGAATGCCATTGGAAAAGCATCCTTCACGGGCATGTATGGGCGCTGAGCGGGCAATCATTAGAACAGAGTAAGGAACACACCATGGCTCTTGATGCCGAACTGGGAAAAATCATGCTGCAGTTGATCACCTCGCGGTACGAGGATCGGCATTGGCGCAAAAAAATCGAGAAGACGCTCAGTCTGCCGCAGAGCGGTGTCGGAGATGCGCGCCAGCAGCAGATGTTCCTGTATTTGAAGCTGAATCTGAAGGCGTACAAGTCCCGGCGGGCGGACCCCGATGACTGGATTTTAGGCGGCTATGCCACAAAGGAAGTCATCGATCGGGCGAAGTTCCAGCCGCATCTGGTCGGGCAGGGAATCACGGCCGACGAGGTCGCGTTTCTCGGCGTCGATCCGGGTCCTGAGATCGATGAAGCCTGGTGGGAAGACATGCTGGTCGCCTGGTTCGGAGCTCCCGAAGAAGAGGACGCGACCGAGCCGGAGGAAGAGAATACGTCGCCCGACACCGCTGCCGAAAGCCATCCTGCCCGGAGCTAACGAACGACGCCGGCCGGCCGCCTTGCTGTTCCGGCGAGGCGGTCAAGTCCGGCGGCTCCTTCAAGATCCGAATAAATCCATTTGCTCTGCGGCCGAAGGCGGACGCTCGATGTCGAGGCTGCGTGGAGCCTGCGAACCCTCCGGTTCCTTCGCCGGGGGCGCCTGGTGCCGGTCCAGAAAATCCTTCAGCTTCTGGAAATCCTCCCGCAAGGGTTGCAACATATTGCCCTGGTGGAGGGCCGCCGCCGGATGCAGCAGGGGAAACAGCACAAACGCTTTCATGTAAAAGGCCTGCCCGCGCACACGCGTGATGCCCACCTTGCGTTCCAGCAGCGTCTGCGTGGCCCAATTGCCGAGCGAGCACACCAGCTTCGGCCGAATCAGCGCGATTTGTTCCAGCAGGAACGGTTTGCACGTGTCGACTTCCGGCGGCTCCGGGTCGCGATTGTTGGGCGGCCGGCATTTGATCACGTTGGCAATGTAGATATCCGTACGAGACAGCCCTACTGATTCCAGTAACTCGTTGAGCAATTGCCCCGCCGCGCCGACGAACGGCTCTCCCTTCTGGTCCTCGTGAAAGCCCGGCGCTTCACCCACAAACATGACGGAGGCCTGCGGATTGCCGACGCCGAACACGACCTGGCGCCGGCCGAGCGTGGCGAGCGGGCAGCGCTGGCAATTGTGGAGCGAGTCCGCGAGTGCTTGCAGGGCGATCTGTGGGGAGGGCATCGAGATGGCACTCTCAGGTGGAGCGACGAATCTTAGTGGCGCCACCGGGGCTTGTCAACGAAGTGCACGATGATGAGAGCGATCCGCGACCGTTATAAGGACTGGTGGAGAGACGAAGCCGATAGCGCCTCGGCGCAACGTCTGCCGCTGAGGATAGCGGACTCTAGATTGGCCGGCCAGCCCGTGTCCGTCCAGGCTCCTGCGACCAGCAAATTGGTGAACGGGCTCGTCGCGATCGGCCGATACTGATGCGCGCCGGGTCTGCTCGCCAGCATGGCGGAGGCAAGGCGAACGACGTCACCGTCGAGAATGCGCGGTGTGGCCGTCCCGGGAAATGCGGCGGCCATATCCTCGACGGCGCGCTGCACGAGTTCTTCTTTTGCCCGCGGCAGCAGATCGGATTCGCCGACGGCTTGCGCCCAGACGACCGAGGTCTGCTCCTGTCGCGTTTCGTCGGGATGCCGAATCATCCAGTGAAAGGTCTTTCCTTCAAGGAGGACGAGTTGCGTCTGCTTGACCGGCTGGTCGAGGTGCAGGCGAACCGTCACCAAAGAGGATTCCTTCAAGCGGCTGAGTTGCTGGAAATACGCGTAGTGGGTGACCACCCGCTCCGGAAGAAGCGGCGTCAGCCGCTGGGGCGGGAGCGCGGAGAGATACCAGTCTGCCGTCAGTCTGCTGCGATCCGCCAGCTCTACTTCCGTGACACGATGGTGGGAGAATAGCATCTGGGTCACCGTGGCGTTGAGTGTCACGTGAACACCGAGCCGGTCGAGTTCGGTCTTGAGCGGTGCGAGGAGAAATGCATCCAAGCCCTGCGGCGGCACGATGAGCTTGGTCGCGCGCGCCCCGGTCAAGAAGCACCGGCGCAACGTGCGCATGAAGAGCCCTGCGGAACTTTCCGGCAGCGCGGCTCCGACCAGCAGCCTGGCGAGGCTGTTCCAGACCCCGTGCCGGGCCGCCTCCGACTGGCCGATGCTCGTGAGCCACTCGTCGGCCGCGCGCGAATCCAGATCGTTCGGCAAGGGCGGATCCTGCTCCCAGGTTCGCTCGAGAAACGACAGCAGATGCCAGCGGTCGCGCATGGAAAGACCCTGGAACAGGGTGGTGCCGAGCAGCGTATTGAGCGGGGAGGGCAAGGGAAGATGCAGGAATTGGATACGGGCGCCGGTGGCTTGAAGAAATTCCAGCGGGGTATGCCGGAGCCGCCTGGTCACCGCGTCCTGGCCCAGCCTGTTGATCAAGGACCAGGTCGCTTCGTGGGCGTCGAGAAGAACGGGCGGCGGCGCGTGGCACAGGCGGCCTCCCAGACGGGAGTCCTGCTCGATCACCCTGACGGAGTGACCCTTCTCGGCGAGCAGCAACGCCGCGGTGAGACCGGCGAGGCCGCCGCCAAGAATGAGCACGGATTGGCTCATGGAGCGGACGAGGGGAGGCGGGAACGCAGCCAGACGCCGGCCGCTACCGCCAGACGGCGGCTGGGGGCCAGGGTCACGCGATCTCCCAAGACGCGATAGCCCGACTGCTCGATGCGGTGCAAAATCCGGCTGTAGACGCCGCGCATGATTTCGGCCACGGTCAGGGCCTGGCGCTCGTCTCGCGGCAGCGACTCCAGCGCGCGCGCGGCTTTGGCATAAAACTCCTTCGCCCGGCTCACCTCAAAGATCATGAGTTGCGTAAATTCAGGTTTGTACCGGCGATGCAGGAGATCTTCCTCCCGGTACCCGAAACGCGTGAAATCCTCCTGCGGCAAATAGACGCGCCCGCATTCCGCGTCGTTGCCGAGGTCGCGCAGAATATTGGTCAATTGAAACGCCATGCCGAGATTGACGGCGTAATCCTGGGCGCGCGGCGACGTCGTGCCGAACACATGGAGGCAAATCAGGCCCACGACCGACGCGACGCGGTAACAATAGAGCGAGAGTTGCTCAAAGGTGGCATAGCGCTTGGTGGAGAGGTCCATCTCGACGCCCTTGATCAACTCCTCAAAGTAGGCCTGGGGAATGGATAACTCGCGCACATGCCGAGCAAGGCTGATGGTGACCGGCAAGGTCGGCGTCCCGTCATAGGCGGCGGCCAGTTCATGACGCCAGCGCGCCAACTCGTCTTGCGGACGGCTTCCGGGCGGCGGTTCATCGACGGCGTTGTCCACCTCCTTGCAGAAGGCATAGACCGTATACATGGCGTCGCGGCGCGCCTTCGGCAGGAAGAGAAAGGAATAGTAAAAATTGCTGCCGCTTTTTTTGGTCAGCGTGGTGCAATAGGTCTGCGCTTCAGTGGGTGTCATCATCGTGCCATCGAGGTCGGAATCTCATGCGGAGTGAGTGGCTCCACGGCCGGGGGAAGGCGATCGGCATCACAGGACGGATGAAAGATGGCCGCCAGCTGTTCGACGCCGTTCAGGGCACAGACATCGCAAAGATCTTGGGTGATGACCACATCGGACTTGGCGGCTAGCAATCGCGGCTCGTCCAGTTCGTACAAGCTCTCGCCGGCCGAGAGAAGCCTGCCTACCTGCGCGTCGATCTCCGCGCTGGAGCGCGACCGGCTTTCCATTCGCGCGCGGACCATAACGGGAATCTCGCCCAGTTGCGGCAGGAAATCACATTCGTGACTGATGCCGACCAACCGATCGGTGAACCCCAGCGCCGCAACAACTTCCGTGGCTCCCGGCACCAGCGAGCAAATTCTCATGCGCGGCCTTGAGGCGCCCAGAGCCGCGCGCGGAGGTCGGAGAGTCTGGTGTCGGCCAGCGAGTGCGTGATGGCGTCGGCCTCGCCGAGATCCTGCACCGTGTGCGTGTTGGCGACCGCCAGGACTTTCATGCCGGCGGCTCGCGCGGCTCTGATGCCGGGCAGAGAATCTTCGATGACGAGGCAGTCGTCCGGGGTTAAGGCCGTCTGCACCGGTTGCCGATTCAGGCCGGCCATGGCGTGGAGAAACGGCTCCGGCGCAGGTTTGCCTCGCGTCACATCCTCGGCGCTGGTGATATGGAGAAAGGCTTTGCGGAGCCCGGCTGCCTCGAGAATCAATTCGATTTCGTTCCGCAAGGCGCCGGAGGCAATGGCAAGCGGATAGCGAGCGGCAGCCTCCTGCACCAGCTCGCGCACGCCCGGAAAAATCGCCAGCTGTTCTTTGACGGCCGACAGATAGGCCTGCGCCTTGCGATCCATCAATTCGGCGAGGAGGTCGGCTGAGGCCTGCCGCTGGTGTGACTTGAGTGCGGCGAGAAAACAGCCGCGATCGTCGAAGCCGAGGTAATCCGTGTAGTACTCGGTTTCGGTCAGCGCAATATCGATGCCGGCCAGCACCTGACGCAGGGCGGAGAAATGCAGCGGCTCGGTGTCGGCGATGACTCCGTCAAAATCAAAAATGATCGCGCGTAATTCACTCATGGCGTCGTAGTCTGCCCTTCTGCGTAGATCGTCGGATCACGGTGTGCCGATGGTGCGGGCGCGGCATTATAACAAGGGCAGCCGGGCAAAAAAAGACGACGGCCCGTTCCGTGAGAAACGGGCCGTCGTGTGCGGCGCGGGTCGCAGAGAAGCGCTTAACGTTTCAGTCTCAGGCTGCGTTCAGGAATCCAGCCTTTCCGCCCGTCCTGAGTACGCACGGAGTAGACCCATCCGTTCTTCTGATATTCGCCGTCGAGAATGGTGAGTGTGGTGCTGGCCGGCACGGTGGTGCTCGTTTTGCTGCCGACTGCATCGACGAAGAGGGGCAAAGGAGACTTGGGCCGGCTCGGATCGGCGATGACCATTACGCGCTGGCGTTCCGCATACAACGGACCGGGGACGCGCACAGGTGACGGAGCCGGTTTACTGACCCGCGCCGGAGCGGGTGCGACGGCAGCAGGAGCCCGCGCCGGAATCGGGACCTCGATGGCCGGTGCCGCTGTTGGAGTAGAAGCAGCCGGAGCCGGTGCCTGAACGGTTGTAGCCGGCGCCGGCATCGGCATAGGTGCAGGCGCTTCCACAGGAGCCGGCGGCGTGCTATCGACCACCGCGGGCGGAGCCACAGATGGAGCAGCAGCCGGCGCAGGGGGTGCGACGGGTTTTGGTGCCGGAGCTGGCGGTCGCCGCGCGACCGGTTGAGCGGGCTCTGCGCCGCCATCCAGATAAGGCTTGATCAGTTCCATGGCCGCGTCGGGATCCATGGCCACATATCCGATGCCTCCCAGCAGCAGGAGCAGCAGTATCCAGAGGAGCGGGCCCTTCTTCGATCGCTTGGGAGAATTCATCTCCGGTGCCGGAGGCGGCGCGGCTTCATTCAAATCGTCATCAGTGAATTCCAAATCAGGTTCGGGCTGGCTTGCGAACAGAAGACGCCAGTCTGTCCACGTACTGCCTATCGCAGGAATGCCCGTAGATGACACCATCGGAGGACCTCCTCATTCGGAACCATGGCGAGGGTCTGTTACTTCGTAGGTACTTATCACCCGTTCCAAGGCCTGTCAATTTTGTTCGACAAAGCGACGATGTCATGATGGCTTTGCCTCCCCTCATGCCGGAGATCTTGTCACGGCGCGAGTGGCGGCGCGAGGAAGAAAGGGAGTGCGCGCGAGGGCTTGCAAGTTCGAACATCCTCGTTGCAGAATCGCCGCACCACCTGAGTGTGTATGAGATGAGATCCTATCGGGAAGAGTTGTGGTTCGAGACCAAGACCAGGCGGGCCTACCTGAATATCACGGCGCAGGTTGAGGCCGCGGTGCGGAAAAGCGGCGTGCGCGAAGGCCTGGTCCTGGTGAACGCCATGCACATCACGGCCAGCGTCTACATCAACGATGATGAAGCCGGTCTGCTCCAGGATTATGACGCCTTTCTGGAACGGCTCGCGCCGCACGAGGCGACCTACCGTCACAACAACACGGGGGAAGACAACGGCGATGCGCACATCAAACGCCAGCTGATGGGGCGAGAAGTGGTGGTCGCGATCACGGACGGGAAACTGGACTTCGGTCCCTGGGAACAAATTTTTTACGGAGAGTTTGACGGGCGGCGGCGCAAGCGCGTATTGGTGAAAGTGATCGGGGACTGAGCACGAACGTCATCGGGGCGCATAGCGCGTGAGAGTGTCGGAGAACCGCATTCGCGCTTGCCACGTTCTGGAAAGTTTGGCAACATGGACAACAGGATGAATGACTACTGCATAACACGGACTCGCATCGACCTGGGAGGCCAGCCATGTTGAGTTGGTCACGACCCGATCCACTGACGCGAGATTTGATCCACCTCATCAACGCCCGCCGCCACGATCACGGAGACACCGACGCGGCGATCGATACCCTGCAAGCCTTCATCGAACAGGGCCGGGAGCAGGATCTCCTGACCGTGCTGGCTGCGCTCGATGAGGAGATGGCCGAATGGATGTTCGATCTGGTCGCCGAGGCGTCCTGCGCCGTCATCATGGACGGGCCGGATGAGGACAAAAACGCCTATGCCTTGATGGCCGCCTTGGAATTGCCGCTTCAGGCCAATCTGGGGCAGCCGCTCGGCCTGAAGATCGATCCGGTGGCCACGGCCGATCTCCTGCATCGGCATCTCCACATTCCGGCCGGTGTGGTCGTGCGCGTCGAGCCCCGTTTGCTGACCGATGCGACGCTCGAAGGCCTGACGCTCCAAACACTCAATGAGCATCTCGCAAGTATCGCCGATAACCAGCGCACTCAGGCCATCGCGTCGCGGCTGTATCCACCCGTCGAAAACACGGCCTTTCTCTTTTTTCAGCTGATCGGGATGCCCGATCCGGGATTGCCAGATTCATTGGAAGAGCCGGAACGGCGCGCGTTGCTCGAAGGCCTCGTCGCTCAATGTTCCGAGCTGGCGCTGGCCCCGGATACTCTGGAAGTGCCGGTCTATGCCTCCTATGCGCTGTTCGATGCGCAGAACGCCGTGCGGCTGCACCGGCTGGCAGACGAAACGGCAGCCGTCTGGCGTGACCTCGATCCGATGGTGCGGGCGCGTACGATCGTTCACCTGCACACGCAATGCGGAAACGGGGTTTATATGCCGGTCTGGACCGATCTGTTCGATCCGGAGTTACCCGAAGACCATGGGCCGGTATGGACCTCGCCGGATGTGTGGGTCTTTACGGCCGATCTACCGATCGAGTGGCCGGGGGAGATGCTGACGAATCGTCTGCTTGCCGAGGGCTGCACCCGTTTCGAGAATCACATCGTCGAAGCGCCGGAAAACTAGACCGGCGCCGGGCGCGCGGCATGGATCGCGAACCGGCTCGTCCTCATCTGATGACGGTCGCCCAACTACCGCACCGGCTGCCCCGCTGATCCACCGGCACCGAATCTGTCACTGAGGGCTTGCTTGGCCGGCTCATCCCGAATCGGCGCCGTGATCCTGGTCACATTGCTGAGTTGTTTGGTTCTGGGCGCGGTCTGGGGGCTACTCCTCTACTTCCTGCCGCAGAGCGACCTGCCGCCTGAACCAGTGCCGGCTATCGCGCCGGCCTCTTCCGTATCTTCCCTGCCACCCAAGAATCCCCCCGCTGAACGAGGGCCAGATCTATCGCCGTCACCGGCCGTCGCGCCGAGGGAAGCGCCGCCTGCCATCCAGGAGCCACCCCGTTCATCTGTGAGTGAATCCGCCGGCCTCCCGGCCGGTGTACAGGTGAAATGTGATCTGGAAATGGATGCGCTCTGCCCTGATGGGGAGGGGGATCGGCGAGCTTGTTTCGAGCGCAAGGCGGCCCAACTGTCCCAGCCTTGCCGGCCTATGCTGCGGGACACACTCGCGCGTCTGAAAAACCAGTGGCAGCAACTGCAGGTGGCATGCGAAGCGGATCGGCGGCAGTTTTGCCGCGAGGTGCCGTCAGCGGGCGGGGAGCTGCTGCTCCAGTGCCTGGAATCGCATGCGCAGAACGTGTCCGATCGGTGTTTTCAATTCCTTCCGAAGCGCGGCCGCCTCCTCAATTAATCAGGCGGCGTGGCTCCGCTCATCGCGTAACATGAAGCGCATTGTGATCCCTGCCACTTCCACCACGTCTCCTGGTCGGAGCGCATGTTCTTTTTGAATCGGCCGGCCGTTGATCAGAATGCGTTTGCCGCTGTCCGTCTGGTTGATCACATAGGTCTCACCCCGGCGGCTGATCACCGCGGCGGTTTTGGGAGCAAACCAACCGGTGAGGGTGATGACGGCATCGTCCTGCGCGCCGATCAGCGAGACATGTTTGGTCAAGGGATACTGCGGCCGATCGGTCTTGCCGGAGAGAATCTCCACAATGCCAACCGGGCGTGCTGTAACGGACGGCGCGCTTCCTGAGGAAGACGACACCACGATCGTGCGGTCGGTGACGGGCGCCTCGCCGGCGATCGCGGGGTCTGCCGCCGGGGTTTGCTTGTCGCGAAAGATCACGCGGTGAGCCCCAAACCGGATGCTATCGGCATCTTGAAGCTGCCGCCGATCGATCTTCTGTTCGTTCACAAAGCTGCCGTTGGTGCTCTTGAGATCCTCCAGAAAGAGCACTTCCTGGATTTGCACGATGCGGGCATGGTGACCGGAAACCGCCGGATCGTCCAGGCAAAGGTCATTGTCCTGCTTTCGCCCGATCGTAAACGGCGTGCGGGTCATTTCGCATTCTCTCGTGCCGCCCTGGGGCGCTTTCACGAGGAGGATCGGTGCTGGATGGGGCTGAGACATGAGTGCTCCTTCACATAAGGTCTAGACGGGGGATGAAAACCACTGCGAGTACAGGCGATGCCAAAAGCCCTGGTGCCGCTGTGTCACCAGAGCCACGATGACGGTGACATTGTCGGTCCCACCGGCGGCATTCGAGAGGGCGACGAGCCGCCGGGCGATGCCCTGAGGGTCGGTCGATTCTAGGGTGACCCGTAGCATCATGTCGGCGGAGACACCGGCCGTCAGTCCATCGGAACAGAGCAGCAGGATATCGCCCGCCAAGAGAGGGCACTCTCCCAACTCGACATCGACCAGGGGGTGCACGCCGACTGCGCGGGTGAGCACATGCCGATGCGAGGCGCGCGCCCGTTCGGCCGCGGCCAAAAGTCCGGATTGGATCTGCTGCTGAACCAGCGAATGGTCCACCGTCAGCAACCGCTCCGCCCCATCGCGAATCAGGTACAGCCGGCTGTCGCCGACGTGGGCGATCGACAGAATTTCACCGTGGAGCCGGGCCGCGACCACCGTGGTGCCCATGCCGGCATAGTCCGCGCGGCGCGCCGCCGCCTCATGCACCCGGTGATTGGCAAGCCGTACGGCGCTCGCCAGCCGGTTCGTGGCGGGCGAGAATTCCGGACGGGCCGTCCCGATCAAGGGGAGGGACGGGTCTGCGTCCGCTTCGGCCAGGTGCTGAGAAATGACCTCAATCGTCCGGCTGCTGGCAACCTCGCCTGCTTGATGCCCGCCCATCCCGTCACACACGATAAAGAGCCCGGCGTCCGCATCGGCATGGTACCGATCTTCGTTCAGGCGGCGGACCAGGCCGATATCCGATGCGGCGCCATGTGTGATGTGCCAGTAGTACATGGGCGGAGTTATCTCGGCATGACCTGGAACACGTCGCGAAGATCCTGCGCCATGTCGCCGGCATGGCGGTAGCGATTCTGGATCTCTTTCTGCAGCGCCCGGTCAAGAATGCTTTGTACGCGTGAGGGCAGGTCGCGGCGGTATTTCATGAGCGGCGGGTGCGGAGCCTTGGCGATGCGCGTGACCAGCGCCGGCATGTTCTCGGCCTCGAAAGGCCGTTCGCCGGTCAGGAGTTCGAACAGCACGATGCCCAGCGAAAACACATCGGACCGGCCGTCCACATCCTTCCCCGTTGCCTGTTCGGGCGACATGTACCGCGGGGTCCCGACGATCATGCTGGTCTGCGTTTTTGTGGCGGTAGCCACCTTCGCGATGCCGAAGTCCATCACCTTCACCAGCCGCTGTTTGAGGATCATGATATTCGGGGGCTTCACGTCGCGGTGGATCACGCCCTGGCTGTGCGCATAGTCCAGCGCCTCGGCGACGGTGGTGACAATCTGCAGGGCCTGCCTGGCCGGCACCAGCGTCGATTTCTGGCAGTAACAGTTGAGCAGCACGCCCTCGAGATATTCCATGGCGATGTATGCGAGCCCGTCCTGCTCGCCCGCGTCGTAGACGGTGATGATATTCGGATGAGACAGGCGGCCGGTCGATTCCGCTTCGCGAAAGAAGCGATCCCGGAAGGCCTTCAGTTCGTCTTCCTTGTCGATGTCGTCCAGCCGCATTGTTTTGATCGCGACAAACCGCTGGATCGTCGGATCCTTCCCCAGGTACACCACGCCCATGGCGCCGCGGCCCAGCTCCTTCAGCACCTGATACCGTCCCAACGAGGCGGGTAGGCCGCTGCCGTTGCGGGCGGCGGCGCCGGCTGCCGGGCGTGCCGGGGCGGACGAAACCACGTCGGCTGCCGCGCGCGGGGGGCCAGGCTTGTCACCCTTTGCCTCGTCCATGGTGGGCCGGCGACGGGGGCGGCCGGCAAACATACTCGTCAGCGCATCGACATGCCGGACCCAGGCGAACGTGAGCCAGGTCGCCGATCCGATGAGGCCGCCGGTGATCAACCAATTGTAGAGCGGTTGTTTGGGCGGGCCGAGCACCGCCATGCCGTGTGCTTCGTAAGCCTGGAAGGCCGCGAGGACGATCAGAAACAACGCGGAGGGAAACAGGATGGCGCGAAGGAACGTCTGCCCCTTGCCGTTGTGCTTCAGGTCCCGTCTGGCCCGCGACGCAGCCGACCAGATCATCAGCAGGCAAATGCTGTCGGCGAGCAGCTGCACGATCTGCGAGACGTTCATGCCCAGGGGGCGGATGAAGGTATGGGTAAACAGCGGGAGAGAGGCGAGAAGCGGTCCCACCAGCAACGCGAGGGCAATAACGATGACATATGGGCCGGTCCAGCCCCAGGATGTGGTCATGAGTTGGCGTGGGTTGTCGTTGTGTCCCAGTGTAACGGAAGGTCGGACCCTGTCAACGAAACGACCGAATCACGCAGCGCCGCGCGGGCGCGATCGTGGTCCGGACGCGCATAGGAAGTGCCTTCCGGAATGAAGGCGGGAGAGCGGGTGAGCCGAAGAGGCGAAAGGCCGCGAGGCGACGAACGGGTTCAGGAGACGGCGGCGGCTTTTCTAAGCGGATCGAGCAGCTTCGCGGACACTTTGAGCTGTCCCCGCCCGATGCCGACTTCGATGTCCGGCTTCGTGACGCCGTGAAAATCGCTGCCGCCGGTCACGAGGAGGTCGCACTGTTTGGCCAGCTCGAGGTATTCGGTGGTTTGGCTGGGCGTATGGGTACTGTAATGGACTTCCATCCCCCCCAACCCCGCCGCCTTCAGTTCTCTGACCAGCACGCGCAACCCGTCCGCCGAGGTTCTGACCCAGGTCGGGTGGGCGAGCACCGGTACCCCGCCGGCTTCGCGAATCCATTGCACCGCTTCCGCCGGTTCGGGCAATTCGCGATCGACAAAGGCCGGGCGCCCGTTGGCCAGGTACCGGTCGAACGCTTCCTTGGCGGAGGTCACGATCCCTTTTTCCATCAGCAGACGCGCGATGTGCGGCCGTCCGACGGATTCCGTGCCGGCCAGAGCTCGCACTTCCTCGTACGTAATGGGGATGCCGAGTTCGTTGAGCCGTTGGACGATTTTCGGATTGCGCAGGTGGCGGCTGTCGCGCAGGGTTTGCAGGCGCTGCGCCAGCAGCGGATCGGTCCAGTTCATGAAATACCCGAGGATGTGCAGTTCGCTCTCGCCGAGGCGCGAACTGATCTCGACGCCGGGAACCACCTCGATCCCGAGTTCTTCCCCGATGGCCGTGGCCTCGGGAATCCCCTCGACGATGTCGTGGTCTGTAATCGCGAGCGCCGTGAGGCCGGCCTGCTTGGCAAAGGCCATGACCTCGCGGGTTGAATAGCTGCCGTCCGAGTGGGTGGTGTGCAAGTGGAGGTCAATGCGACTCATGGTGTTGGTCCGGCCCCGTTTTCTGCGCGACCAGCCGCGCGGTGAAGCATGGCCCGCTGCCATGGCCTCCGTCATGTTCGCCCTCATCGTAGTGGAGGACGCGCAGAGGCGAGGTCAGGCGGAGGAGTTCGTTCTGCGCCAGGCAGAACTCCCACCGTCGGGGATGCTGGTGGCGAAAATAATTCTCGATGGTAAAGGTTTCGTACAGGAGGATGCCGTTCGGTTTCAAGGCCTCCAGCAAGACCGGGAACAGGGGCCGGTGCAGGTAAAAACAGACCACGATGGCATCGAAGCACGCGTGGCCCAGGCTGGGCGGGTGGTCTGCGGAGGCTTCCAGATCGAGCACGCGAGTCGTGAGTCCGGACAGACGCTGCGTGCCTGCCGCGGCTTCCAACGACGCCAAGGCGTCCGGATCTCGATCGATGGCCTCCACCTGCGAACCCTGCGCCAGGAGATACAAGGCATTGCGCCCGCGGCCGGCAGCGACATCCAGAATCCGGCCCTTGGGCAGCCGCGCGACTTGTTGCACGAGAAACGGCGCTGGATGGAGGGGCTGCTGCTTCGACTGGTGCTGGGCGCGAGTCCGCTCAACCCGGATGCCCACCGATCCGGCGACCATGGCCAATGGCGCATGGAGTTTTCGAATCCAGATGCGGACGCGATCGGCCGGAAATTCGGCGAACAACATCCCGAGCAGGTGCTCGGCCAAAGATTCCAGCAGGTGACAGGTGAGCGTCGTGCTGAGCGCCACGATCCGTTCCGCCACGCGGGCGTAATCGACCGTGTCATGCAGGCGATCGGACTGTGCCGCGGAGTCTACCGTCGCGTCCAGTTCGAGATCGACCACGATGAGTTGGGGTTTCCGCCGTTCGTCTTCCGTCACGCCGCAACGGCCGTAGAATTCCAGCCGTTCGATGACGATGCGCTCTGCCATGGCGGCATTGTCGTAGATGGGCTTTCAGACTGTCAAGCAAAGGCGGGCGCGTGAAGCGTGAAACGTATTTCGTGAAGCGTATCTCGTGAAGCGTGAAGCGCAAGACAAGGACGACAAGACGAGCGACGAGATACGAGCGACGAGCTAAGAGCGACGAGCGATGCGCCGCTAGGAACGTGCGAAGAGGCGCTTGGCGAGTCCGTTGGCGGGTGAGGCGAGGCGGCGGGCTGAGGTGATGATCACCGCAGGATCTACCCTTCTCGTGAGCTCCTGGAGAATTCGTCTCCCGCCCAAACGGAGCAGCTCGAGCAGTTCGCTCACGGTGAGATCAGGGACGCGCTCCACCTGCAGCCGCTTGAGTTCAGACTTGTACGCCTTGCGGCGCCCCCTGGTTGCGTAGATAGCGATGGCCGCCACCAGGGTCAATAGCAGCGGATTGGCGGGCATGGAAAAAAGCCAGCGCCACCATTCATACAACGCGAGCAGGCCCAAGCAAAGGGGCAGCGACAGGACATCGGCCCAGGCGGCGTGCAGCGCCCGGATCTGGGCGTCGATCGACTGACCGGGGAGTCGGCGGACAGCGGGCAGAGCGGTGCGGCGGTTTTTCGACGTGAACACGCGACCGGGGAGAAACATGCGGAGCCTCCAGAAGTGAACGACAACGACGACGCTTCAGGAGGCATTCTAGGGCAGGACGCAGAATCCGAATAGCAAAGTCGGAATTTCCGCAGGCTCTACTCGGTCTTTTTTCCGTAGCCGTCCGGTGCGATTACCGGTCTGCGCGGAATCCCAGGCGCCCCGCCAGATAGGGTGTGAGGTAATACCCCAAGACAGACAGGATCACGGCGGCGACCACACGGATCAGGCCATAGACGAAGAGGCCGGCGAAGGGCAGCAGGAAGACGATGAGGATCATCAAGACGGCGAGGGGTTTATGGCCATCGTAGAAAGCGGTGCGCCGCTCGGGGGTGAGTGATTCGGAGAAAGACGGGCCGGGCGTACCGGTCATCGGGCGGGCCTCTGTTTCACCTTGAGGATGCGCGCCGCCTTCTCACTTCAATGCAGCCGTTGCAGCAGGCCTTCGGCGACGACGGCGTTCGGCTCGCCGCCGACGATCATATCCTTGTCGCCGAAATGTGACGTGGAACGGGTGGTGACCCGCATCTTCAGGCCACCGCCGACGAGGGCATATTCGAACAGCGCGGCTTCCTGCTGTTGATCCAGATACCCCTGGCTCGCGCGTTCGAACGAGCCGGCGATGCGGACCGTCAGTTGCCCCGCTTTCCGCTCGACGCTCTGCACGACCATCCGCTGGACGCCGCCGCCCCTGGGTACGTATTCCACCGTTTGCCCGGCGTGCGACAATTCGACCTGCCGCGTGAGCCCCTGATTGTTGGTATAGGAATACAGCGGAAATCCCTGCGGGCTGAAATCGACCTGCACTTCAGCCTGGCTGCCGTCGGCGCTGCTCAGCACGCCTTTCCATGCGCCGGCCATGTCCGCCGCGGCGAGCGTGGCCGCCTGGCCCAACCATAGGACCACCATCGCGATGCAGAGGCGTTGTTTCAGGCGCATGGGCGTTTTCTCCAATGGGGCGGGGCTTGTCCCGCGCATGGCTCTCACACCGTGAACGGTTGCTGCTTGAGAAAGCGGGCGACGGCGCCGAGCGTAAACAGATTCGGCGACTGGCTGGAGGGCAGGCCCGCCCTCACCTGCGCGTGGAACGCGGCGTAGGTGCCGCGATACTTGCCGTGGTTCCAGACATTCAGCACCTGCTCGGTGAAGGCGCCGTTCTGTTCGCCGTCCAAGGACGTTTGGTTATCCTGGCACCCGGAGATGAGCACGACCGACGCCTTGAACTTCTTGGCAATGGCGGTGAGCCGCGGGCTCACGGCCAGTTGTGCCAACACCGTGTCCGGATCGGCGGATGACGCCTTGCCGGCGGCCTTGGCCACCTCGCGCTGCAAGCGGTCGTAGAACTGCTGGTGCTCGCGATAGGTGCGGATGGCGACGGCAGGCGGCATCATCTTCGAGCGGCCTGATGGGGCAGCATCGGAGGGAGTTCGTGGTCTGGCGCGGGTGACCGTGCCGCTGTGGCAACTGTCGGAAAACACCAGGATGCGCACGCCGGCCGCGAAGCGGCTCAGTTCGAAATATAACTCGTCATCGATTAGCTGGCCGTCGAAGAGGCACCAGGTTTCATCCTGCTTGTCGGTTTCGTCGCCCGTCACGTCGGGCACCTGGCCCCCATGCCCTGAGTAAGTGAGGAAGAAGAAATCGCCCTTCTTGAGTTGCTTCGCCGCTTTGCGTATGGCCGCGAGCATGTTGGCGCGAGTGCCTTGTCTGGTCAGCAGCACCGTGGGCTTCATGCCTTTCGATTTGGCGATCGCCGCCATATCCTTCGCATCGAACTCGCAGGCGGCCAAGTCGCCGCTCCACCCTCCATAGGCGGCCGGACTCACGGCATTGAGACCGATGTGTAAAGACAGGGCTTTCGTTTTGCCCCCGGATGATGCGGTAGTCTTGGCCATACGTCCCTCCCTGGCTGGTGGCGTCGTCGTCAATCAGTGAACACAGAGCAATCGGCCGGCCGGTCGGCCGACGGCGGTACGGTAGTCTCAACGAAGCCATCTGTCAACGGTGAAGTCGGAGCAAATACTTGTATTTGTCACGCCGATCTGTCGCCCGTCTTGCTACGAAAAAAATAATTCAGCAACGAGGCCGATCGTGACCCCGGATGTCACAACGCCATGTTACGGTACGCGGCACTGATCGTGTGCCCCGCGTAAGTGGTGACGAACCGAATGCGCGATGTGATTAGCTGAAGTTTGTAGCGTTCCCCGCGTGGACGGAGACGTGCAGGAGGCAAGGTCGTCGTTCTTGACAGCTCTCGTTGTGATAGATAGTACTGGCCACGCTCACTCGGTCGCATGGTGCCTGTGAAGTGCGGCTCTTGTGAGGCCCGAGCCACAGTCAGCGGGCCTGCTGTAGAAATTGGCTCTGACAGATCAGAAAGGACCGCTCTCGATGAACCGACAGGATCTCGAACAGAAGTTGCCCGGCATGACGCAGGCTCAGCTCATCGACACGGTGACGACCTGTCTCGACATGATCGAGCGGTTGGAAAACGACCTGACCGCCGGCGCGCGCAAGCTGGAAGAAATGTCCGCGCTGGTGCGCAAACTGTCCGAGGGCAAGTCCTGAATCTATACTGCGCGCTGTTCCATGCGTCCGGCCGTTACGGCTCCGCTTCCTCGATCGCCTCGACCGACTCTCTGAGCGCGGCAACAAACGCCTCCGGGGCGGCGAGTGCCTGTTCGGTCAATTGAAATTCCGAGACCAGCACCCCGTCCTTATCCACCACGATGAGCCGATATCCTTGTTTCACAATGCGACCTTTCTCTGCGACTGCCGCAGCGAGGCTCGATGGGATTGATTCCAGGCCATGCCTGTAGGCTACCGTATCGAGCAGTGAATCGTCATGCCGTCGCCGGGACCCGGAATGCCCTGTTGGTGTTCCCCCTGCAGGCCTGGTAGGATGAGGCAGTGGTCGGTATCACGCGATCGTTCAACGAAAGGATATCCAGCTTGAAGACAACCAGACTCATAGCCGCATGTCTCGTGCTGACATTGGTGGCGGTGCCGACGATCTCTTTCGCAAAAGCGCGCGGAGGCGGGGGCGGATTTTCCAGCGGCTCGCGCGGGGGGAGTTCATCGGGAAGCATGGGCAGCCGTGGCTCGCGCACATATCAAGACAATGGCGCCAAGCCGATCGAGCAATCGACGACGGCGAGACCTTCCACCGCTCCGCCGCCTTCGATGGCCGGGAATCCTTCGAGCGCATCGAGGCCGGCTCCGGCCGCGCAGCCTTCGTGGTTTCAGCGCAATCCGATCTTGGCCGGCTTCGCGGGGGCACTCGCCGGGACCTGGCTGGGTCACATGATTTTCGGCGCCACCGAGACGAGCGCGCGCACGACCGACGGCGGTGAGGGCGAGCAGGCGGCCGGCGGCTCAGGCTCGAACGGCATGTTGCTGCTGTTGATGGTGATGGGCGGCGGCGCCCTCTGGTGGTATATGCGTTCCCGCCGCAGGCCGGTGCCGGATTTTTCCGGGCTGGCGCGAACCAATGTCGCGAGCGGATCGCTGCTGGCCGAGTCGTCGCGTTCAAGCTTGAAATCGGTGGCCGTCGAAGACGAGATCACCTCGGAAGACAAGGCGGCGTTTCAGCAAGCGCTGATCGATATTCAGGGCGCGTGGAGCAAGCAAGATATTGCGGCGCTCCGCCGGCTAGTGACCCCGGAAATGCTGGAGTATTTCAGTAACGGTTTGGCCGAGCAGGCCAGCGAAGGAGTGGCGAATTGCGTGGAAGATGTGGTGCTCGGCCGAGCGGAAGTGCGGGAGTCGTGGAGTGAAGGCGCGACGCAGTATGCCACAGTGAGCCTGACTTGGCGGGCTCGCGACTATACGGTGTCCCTGGCGAAGCAGCCGGGAGAGCCGGGCTACGTGGTCGAGGGGAACGCCGAGCAGCCGGCGGAAACCACCGAGGTGTGGACCTTCATGCGGTTTGGCACCGGAAAATGGTTACTTTCGGCGATTCAGCTGCCTGCCTGACGGGCTACTCAAAAAGCCCGTCCAGCTTTGTTCTCGCTTCGTGCCGGGGCTCAACGTACCAAGGGTACGCCTCGTCCCAAGACACTGCCGGCTCACCGACTCGCCGGCGTCCACAAACGTGGCGCTCATTAGTCTTCGCGCCGTGGACCTCGCTGCGGCCGCGCTGGACAGGCTTTTTGAGCGCCCGTGAGTGCGGTGAGTTTCGAAAGTTGATGCTGAGACGAGACGAAAGGTTTGCCGGAATACAAAGGGGGCAGTCACGCTGGTGGCTGCCCCCTTTGTGTATCTAGGACCTGTCGCTGCGCGACGCGGGTCCTGCGCTGATCGGCGGGGTGTTTTCAATGGGCAGAAACGCCTGCGCCTGGGAGATGGCCTCCATCAATGCGTGCCGCTCGCGGTCGGATTCTTGCGTCGGCGGCAGGCTGTACGCAAAGGCTTCGGCCGCCTCGATCAAGGTTTGTAAGGCTTCTTCCATGCCGGTGGCTGTGTGGCCGGGCAGCGAGGCGGTTATTCGCGCCAAAGCCCGTTTGCGTCGCGGTCCGACATAGATTTGCGGAGCCATGGGATTGTCTTTTTCCAGTTCCGGCCGTTTGAATATCGACATGCGTCCTCCAGATCGCCAAGCTGACACCTTTCCAAGCTACTGTACTCGATCCCTGGAGACATTTGCATCGGGATGATCGGCGGGAAGGCGTCGCGCCTCTGCGCGTGGCTTGACTCCCATTTTCAGCGGCTCCTATAATTCGGCGGTTTTGATGCGACAACCAGCTGATTTGGCAGTACGAATGGCCGAGTTTACCCATTTCAACGAATCGGGCCGGGCGCGGATGGTCGATGTCGGAGCCAAGGCCTCGACGGAGCGACTCGCCACGGCGCAAGCCATCGTGTTCCTCCAGCCGGAGACGCTTGAGAAAATTCAGCAAGGAAAGATCGCGAAGGGCGATGTGTTGTCTGTCGCCCAGGTCGCGGGGGTGATGGGGGCCAAGAAGACTCCGGATCTGATCCCCATGTGCCATCCCATTTTGCTCACGAGCGTCGATATTGCCTTTCGAGAGATCGCCCAGCCGGACCGTGAGGGACGCTGCTCGATTGTGATCACCGCCACGGCCAAGACGACGGGGCCGACGGGTGTTGAAATGGAAGCCATGACGGCCGCCTCGGTGGCCGCCTTGACGATTTATGATATGTGCAAGGCCGTGGATCGAGGCATGAGCTTCGGCGACATGTGCCTGTTGACGAAATCGGGCGGGAAATCCGGTACCTATCAGCGTCCGGTTCCGGTGTAGTGGTCGGCCCGTTGCCCGGGCTGATGGAGCATAAGAGCGCGCGTACGATGGTTACGGTTCGACTCTTCGGCATGACGAAAATGTTGGCGGGGAATCAAGGGACTCTTGCCTTGGCCTTGCCGGATGGCCGGCGTGTGAAAGACTTAGTGGCGGTCATCGAGGCGGGCTATCCGAAGATCGGCGAGTTGCTCCAGAAGAAAAAAGTGCTCGTGTCGGTCAATCAAGATATCGCGCATGAGGATCTCGAAGTACAGGACGGGGATGAAATCGCTCTCCTCCCGCCCTTTGCCGGTGGGAGTGGCGGATGCTGAACAAGCCTGCCAGCGGCGTTCTCGCTGTGCGCGTCGGCTCGACGTACCGACACAGTACGCCTCGCCTCCGTGCGCGCTGCGGCCTTGCTGACAGACTTGTTGAGCATCCTTGGGCGAAACTGAAGGGAACACATTCATGAGTCTTGAACAGGTCACCAAGGCCGGTCAACCAGCCACGGACGATGAGGCGATGCTGGTTCGGGTGCAGCGGGAGGATTTCTCCATCGACGAAGAACTCCGCCGCGTCCGCGCGCGTTCCAAACGCATCGGCGGCATTGCCATCTTTCTGGGAACCGCCCGGGACCGTTCGAAGGGGAAGGACGTCGATGGCATTACCTTCGAGCATTACGAAGGCATGGCGCAGAAAAAACTGCTCGAGATCCGCGAGCGCGCGCTCAAAGATTTCGGGATCATTGAACTGTCGATCCTGCACCGCTACGGCGAGATCGGCATCGGGGACAACATTGTATTGATCATTGCCGGCGCCGAACATCGCGCGGAGGCCTTTCAGGCTTGCAAGTGGGCCATTGACGAACTGAAGCAAATTACGCCGATTTGGAAACTCGAGCACACTCCGGAAGGCGAGGTGTGGGTCGAGGAGCACCCGTAGCCGCGCCGGCGGCAGCCTCGGCAAGGGTTCCATCGCCCTCGAGTGATTATGGACCACAGCGCGCTCGATACACCTGTTCCGACGATCTACGACCGCTTGGGGCGCCCGCTCCGCAGCCTGCGTCTCTCGGTGACCGATCGCTGTAATCTCCGGTGCAAGTACTGTATGCCCGAAGACGATTACGCCTGGTTGCCGCGCGATACGATTCTCACCTTCGAGGAGATGGCCGAACTCACGGCCGTGTTTACCGAGTTAGGCGTGGACAAGGTCCGCCTGACCGGCGGGGAGCCGCTGCTGCGGCGGGATCTGCCGCGGTTCGTCAGGCAGCTGTCGGAAAACCGCCGCATTACCGAAATCGCCCTGACCAGTAATGGCGTCCTCATGGCGGACCAGGCGGCGGATCTTTCCTTCGCCGGACTCAATCGCGTCACCATCAGCCTGGATACGCTCCGTGCAGACCGGTTCCGTACCTTGACCAAGCGGGATCTCCATCACCAGGTATTCGACGGGATCAAAGCCGTGGTGCAAGCCGGGTTCCCCTCGCTGAAGTTCGATACGGTCGTCATGAAGGGCTACAACGATGACGAACTCATCGATCTGATCGAATACGGCAAGACGGTCGGCGGCGAAGTGCGGTTCATCGAATATATGGATGTCGGCGGCGCCACGGATTGGTCCATGAAGCAGGTGCTCTCGAAGGCGGAAATGCTCGACCTGATCGGCCGCCACTATGGCGGGGTCCAGCCGGTTCAAGAGAACAGCGTGGCGCCGGCTGAACGGTTCCGGTTGCCGGACGGGACCCTCTTCGGCATCATCCCTTCGACGACCACGCCGTTTTGCCGTTCTTGTGATCGCAGCCGCTTGACGGCCGACGGCATGTGGTACCTCTGCCTCTATGCCAAGGACGGTCTCGATCTCCGCGCCCCGCTCCGGCAGGGCCGCACCCGCGACGAATTGAAGGCGCTCATCACCGCAGCCTGGGAAGGGCGGGCGGATCGGGGCGCTGAAGAGCGCAAGGCTCTGGAGGTCTTGGGACTGCGCGAACAGCGTCTCATCGAGATCAATCGGCTCCGCGAAGATCCCCACCTGGAAATGCATGCGCGAGGGGGATGACCTTCCGTGGCGCTGCTCCCGTTGCCGGATCGGCCGACCCACCTCTCCCGGAGCAGTCGATGTTTGATCCTCACACCCTGACCATCTTGAGTCTCGGATTCGTGCTGGGGCTTCGTCATGCCCTGGATGCGGATCACTTGGCCGCGCTCTCCACCGTGCTGGCTGAACGCCCCACCGTGCAGGCCTCGACGGCCATCGGATTCTTTTGGGGGCTCGGGCACACGCTGATGCTGTTGTGCGTCGGCACCCTGTTGATGGCCTTGAACCTCACGATTCCCGAATCCATGGCGAATCTGTTCGAGTTTGCCGTCGGGGTGATGCTCGTGGCGCTAGGGCTCTCATTGGCTCGCCGGATGTCTCGCGAACAGTGGCATCTCCATGCCCATGAGCATGGAGGGCAGCCGCATGTGCATCTGCACAGCCATCACCTGCAAGCTGATCACGCCCACGGGCATTGGTACCAGGGATCGTTGCGGCCGCTGGCGATTGGGATGGCGCATGGGCTGGCCGGGTCGGCGGCGCTGATGCTGGTGGTCTTGTCTACGGTGACGGGCATCGGGCAGGGGATCGGCTATATCGTGGTATTCGGGGTCGGATCGATTCTGGGCATGGTCGGCGTGGGGGCGGTGCTCAGTTTGCCGGTGGTGTATTCTGTGACTATCGGACCACGCGCCTATCGGACGATGCAGGGGCTTGCCTGTCTGGCCAGCATCGGCTTGGGGGTGCTGATGATGGTGCGCATCGGCCTGGGCGGCTCGTCATAATCGATCGCTCGTGAACCATACGGCGTCATTGCGGAGGCTTCCTGCTCTCCACGGCGGCCCATGGGTGAGGCGCGGGCTGCGCAAATCTGTGTGCGCCTTTCTGAGAGGTATGTTATTCTGCCGCCCAGTGCGGAGGCTTCGTTTACGATATTGTGAAGGGATGCCGGCAGGCCGGGGCAGGTCTGGAAAGCCGCGGCCATGAATGTCCGTGTGCTGGGATGCCATGGTTCGGCGCAGCTCGTTGCAGGCGATCACGGTCCGATTCAGTGCGGGACCTGCGGCTTTCTGATCAACGAGACGTTGTTGCTGGATGCCGGAACGGTCGGATCAAGGTTGTTCCTGGAAGAGCAGCGGCGCATCCGGGTGGTCCTGCTGACCCATCTGCATTTCGACCATATCCGCGAATTGCCGACCTTGGGGGACAACCTGGTCGGCGAGATTGAAGACCCGATCGTCATCGCGGCGGTCCCTGAAGTGCTGGACGGATTGCGCAGGCACATTTTTAACGGCACGGTCTATCCAGATTTTTTCCGGTTGCCCGATCCTGCCAGGCCTCTGTTCGTGTCTCGCGAACTTCCGCCCGGACAAGAGACATTGCTGTGCGGGCTGGGGGTGACCCCCGTACCGGTGAACCATGTGGTGCCGGCGGTCGGTTTTCTGCTCCGCGAAGGGGCCCGGACCATTCTCTTGAGCGGCGACACCTATCGCACGGACGCGCTCTGGGAAGCGGCCGCTCGCGCGGAGGGCTTGCAGGCGGCGTTGATCGAAAGTTCATTTCCTGACGAGATGGCCGAATTGGCACGGGTGGCAAAACATCTCACCCCGGCGTTGCTGGCTGAGGAGTTTGCGAAGATAGCGAGACCGGACGTGCCGGTCTATGTCTACCATTTGAAGCCGCGCTTCCGGCAACAGATCCGGCAGGAGCTCGGACGGCTCGGCATTCGGCAGGTGACCGCGCTTGAAGAGGGCCAAACCCTTGTACTATAGGTGAGCACAGATGGCTTGGTTTAAAAAAGGAAAAACCGAAGAGGCAGAACCTCCCAAACGCTCGAAAACCGCGGAAGGGATGTGGCTGAAGTGTAATCATTGCCGGGAGATCGTCTACCGCAAGGAAGTCGACCGCAACAATAAGGTCTGCCCGAAGTGCGACTATCACTTTCCCATCTCGGTCATTGAGCGCATCAATCTGCTGGTCGATCTCGGCACCTTCAAAGAATGGGACCCAGAGCTGGAGCCGCAGGACCCGCTGCAGTTTCAAGATACCCGCACATATAAAGACCGGATCAAGTCGCAGCAGGAGAAGACCGGACGCAAAGACGCCATGGTCATCGGCCAGGGCGCGGTCAACGGGCGCAAGGTGGCGCTCTGTGTGTTCGATTTCGGATTCATGGGCGGCAGCATGGGCTCCGTGGTGGGAGAAAAAATCTGCCGCGCGGTCGATCGCGCCTTGGAATCGCGGATGCCGTTGATCCTAGTGACTGCTTCGGGGGGCGCCCGTATGCAGGAAGGTATCCTCTCGCTCATGCAAATGGCGAAAACCTCCGCAGCGGTCGCGAAACTGGGCGAGGCCAAGCTGCCGTTCATCTCGATCCTGGCCGATCCGACGTTCGGGGGCGTGACGGCGAGCATCGCCATGCTGGGCGATGTGATCATTGCCGAGCCGAAGGCATTGATCGGGTTCGCCGGTCCGCGTGTCATTGAGCAGACCATCAAGCAACAATTGCCGGATCAGTTTCAGCGGGCGGAGTTTCTGCTCGACCACGGGATGATCGACATGATCGTCGAGCGGAAGCAGTTGAAAGAAGCGGTGAGCACGCTGGTCGGTCATTTCTAGCCGGATGCGGAAACGTCCGCCGCCGTTCTCGCTCCGCGCGGTGGCTCGACGTACCAGCAACGTCCGCTTCGCCTCCGTGCTCGCTGCGGCCTTGCCGGACGGACTTTGCGCATCCTGCTGGACGTTCCGGTTCCACCATGCGACGTGAGCTGATCGTACCCACGATGACCTATTCCGCCACAGTGCAATTTCTGTATGGCCTGCAACAGCACGGGATCAAGTTGGGGCTCGATACGATTCGGGCCCTGCTCGGGCGGGTGGGCGACCCGCAACGCCGTTACCTTCTCTTGCATATCGGCGGGACGAACGGGAAGGGCTCGACGGCGGCGATGGCCGCGTCGATTCTGCACGCCGCCGGCCTTCGCGTGGGTCTCTACACCTCCCCGCACCTGATCGATTTTCGCGAGCGGATTCGCGTTGACGGCGAGATGATTCCCGAATCGTGCGTCATCCAGGGCGTCGAGGCCTTGCGCGTCGCGTCCGTACCCGACCTGGCTCCGACATTTTTTGAGTTCACCACGGCGCTCGCCTTCCAGTACTTTGCCGAGTGCCGCGTCGATATCGCGGTGCTCGAAGTCGGCATGGGCGGGCGGTTCGACGCCACGAATGTCGTGGATCCATTGGTCACCGCCATCACGACGATCGGTCTCGATCATGAAGCCTATCTGGGTTCGACGATTGAAGCCATTGCGTATGAAAAGGCGGGTATCATAAAGCCGGCGGTGCCGGTCGTCCTGGGCCGGATCGGCGAGGCGGCTTACCGGGTGATCGAAGATCGCGCCTCGGATGTCGGCGCGCCTGTGTTGCGACTGGGTCGGGAGTTTCGCTGTGAAGGCACCTCACCGGCCGACTGCCGGTACTTCGGCCTCGCGCTGCACGCCGAGCATCTGCATTGTCCCCTGCAAGGACGATTTCAACTCGACAATCTGGCCTGCTCCCTTGCCCTGATCGAACTGGCTCGTGAGAAGGGTCTGACTGTGCCTGACCGGGCGATCCGGGCCGGCCTCGAGCAGGTCGCGTGGGAAGGCCGGGTGGAGATGGTGGCTCAGGACCCGGCGGTCATCGTGGACGGGGCGCATAATCCCGCGGCGGCGGCGGTTCTCGCGGACTATCTCGCGGAGTGGCGACGGGCCAGGCCTGCCGCGCGCGTCAGCCTGATCGTGGGGATGATGCGTGACAAGCATCCGCGCGAATTTCTGGCGCCACTGCTCCCGCTCGCCGATAGGCTGATCCTGACGCAGGCGGATCTCCCGCGTGCCGCGACCGGGGCGGAACTCCGCCGGTTGCTTGGAGACGATGCCCCTTCCGCGCAAGTTGCGCCGACCCCTTCGGATGCATTGGCTTTTGCCAGACGTTCAGCCGCCGCATCCGATCTGATATGTGTCACGGGTTCCTTGATGCTGGTCGGCGAGATCAAGGCCCTTCTTCGAGGGGACTCCCTCTCACCTGTTCGTGGTTGAGATGGGGCCAGACCGTTATCCGGTTCCAACCTGGCGGCGCGTGATCAGCCGCGTCGCATGTCTCATCTGTCTGCCGATTCTTGCCGCTCTGTTTCCCATCTGCGCGTCGTGGGCGCAAGGGCAATCGGCTGCGACCGTCACGTCACCGTCCAACCAGCCTCTGACCGTCACCGCGGAGCGCATCGATCACCTTCAGGAGCAGGAGGTCTATGAGGCGGACGGCTCCGTGGTGGTGACGCAGGGCACCTTGCGGCTGACTGCGGACCATGTGACGATCAAGGCCTTGCCCGGCATCCTGACGGCGACGGGGCATGTGCATTTTTGGGATGCGAACTCCGATCTGAAATCGGAGCAGCTGGAACTCAATGTGAACACAGAAGGCGGCGTCGTTGCGAACGGCTCGATGTATATCCGGCCGAGCAATTCGTTTTTTACCGGCCGGAGTATCCGGCGACTGTCGGAAGACCACTATCGGATCAAAGAAGGCACCTTCACCAATTGCGATGCGCGGGACGGCGAAGTGCCGGCTTGGCGGTTTACCTTCCAGGATCTCGATGTGAACGCGGGAGAAAGCATCGGCATGAAGCGGGCCTGGCTCTGCGTGAATGATACGCCCGTGATTCCTGTGCCGACCTTGACCTATCCGTTGAGCCAGCGGCATAGCGGGTTTCTCATTCCCACGCCCGGCTACGACAACCGGTTCGGGTTGCATTATCAGCAGGGCTATTTCTGGGCGATCAACCCGAGCCAGGATCTGACCATCGCGCCTTCGTACTACAGCAATCTGGGCTACGGCAGCGATTTTACGTATCGGTACTATCTCGACCGGCGGTCGAGCGGCCAGTGGTTCGCCAGTTTTCTGCAGCAGACCCAATTGCCCAATGTGTCGGGAGTGGATCAAGTCAGTTCGGATGAGCGGCGTTTGCGCGGCATGGTCAGCGGCCAGCACGTGCAGCAGGTGACGGACACGCTTCTGGTGCGCGGGCAGGCGTCCTTCGTTTCAGACCGGCAGTATCTCCAACAACTGAGCAACTCCGGCGCGCAGCGGGCCTCGCCCAGCGGCGAATCGGCGTTGTTGGCCACGCAGCGGCTGCCCTTCGGCAGCGCATACTTTCTGGGGCAGTATCTCCAGCCGTTGAATTCCGGCGGCCCCGACACCTTTCAACGCCTTCCTGAAGTGGGGTATGTGCTGCCCAATACCTCGCCCTTCGGGATGCCGTTGCTTCTGAATCTCGACACGAACTTCGTGAATTTTTATCGCGAGCAGGGCTTCGCGGTCAATCGCATGGATTTCATGCCGGGAGTGACCACGGAAGTCATGGATATCGGGCATGTGATCGGCGTAACGCCGCATTTCAAATATAAGCAGCTGTACTACACGCGCGGCATTCAGGACTCGAGCCCGCTGCACCGCGAAACATTCTGGGCTGCACTGGACGCCTCCTCCAAATTGAGCCGCCGGTATACCGGAGGGGAAGGCGAGAGTTTCCTCCACACGATCGAGCCGAGCGTAATCTATGAATACGTGCCGGGCAGCGATCAGAGCCAGATCGCGCAGATCGATCAGGTCGACGACATCCCGAAGAAAAATTTGCTGACCTACGCCCTCCGCACGAAATTGCTGGAACAACGGCTCAATGGGCAAAGTTTCAACTGGCTGGACTTAACCGTGGCCCAAAGTTATCACGTGGGGGCGGTGCAGCAGCGCGCGCGGGAATTCGCCCCCGGGGTGTTGCCGTTCATCGGTTCCTTGACGCAACCCCTGCAGCCGGCGACGGTGGACGTGCAGGGGAGGAAAATGTCCGATATCTGGATGCGCGCGCTGATCGGCAATACGGCGCCGGAATTTTTCCGTCCCCCGAATATCAATGAAGCGCTCGGACGGAATGTGACGGGCGGGCAAATGTTGCCGCCGACGAATTCCTATCTCTCCGTGGATGCCTTTGTGGATCCGTACCGCGGGACGCTCAGCCAGTGGAATACGGATCTCCGCGTCCAGCAATCGAATTATTGGTACATTGAAGTCGGACAACGATACAGCCATGACGGCAATCGCGTCCGTCGCGGCGATATCTGGAATCCGATTTCGTTCAATGAAGTGTATGCGCCCACCAAGGAAATTCAGTTTGCGACGGCCGGCGGCGGTTTCCGGACGCCCTGGGGATGGACCGTCGGCGCGAAGGGGTACTACGATGTGAAAGGCGGGCGCAGTCCGGAATTCGATGTGGTCGCGCTGTATCAAAATCCCTGTAAGTGTTGGTCGCTCGGGCTGTATTACCTGCAGTTCCCGGATCGGCAGAGTTACTCCTTCATGTTCAGCATGACGGGGATCGGCTGGACGGAAAACTTCGGCACGATCGTGGCGCGGACCATTCTGGGCCCGTTGCTGGTGGGAGAGCGTGGATTGCCATGGGCTGCGCCGGGTGGTCCCTATGGTCGCATACAAAATGCGCTGCCCGTGCAATCGATGCCGATGAGCCGCTATTAGCGCACGTGCCGGAATTGATTTCCTTTGGATGTGCGGCAGGAGATTCTCTTGTCATGATCGGACCACGCCACGCCATCGCAGGCCGGTACAGCGGGCGTCATGTTTTGGCAGCCGTCGTCCTGGTTTTGGCCATCACCTCGCAGGGGGTCTTTCCGCCCGCTCTCTCCGCGACAGAACAAAGTGTGCATCTCGAACGAGCGGCTGTGTTCCTGCGAGCCGGGGACTACCGGCAGGCGATAGAGGCCTGCCAGGCAGAAGTCCGGGAGGCGCCCTCCGCCCGGAGTTACGTCTATCTGACCTACGCGTACCATGCCCTCGATGGCTATCTGCAACACCTGGCGAACAAGGACGAATGGGTGCGGGTCGAACAACTCTATCTCAATTTGGCCGCCGGTCGAATCGAAGACCTGCTCGACCCGCCGGATGTGCTGGCGCGGATCGCGAAAGAAGTGATCCAGCAGGCCGTGCAGCGGCAAGCTGATGTGACCGCGGCGATGGCCGCGCGCTTGGATGAGGCGCTGGTCGCTCAGCTGTGGCGTGAGCAGACAGCGTGGCGACAAGCACGACCGGCTGACTGGTGGTCGGCTGCGCCTCCCCAATGGCAATGGGCCAGGCCGTGATTTGACTCTCCGTAAAACCCTGTTATAGGATGACGAACAGTGCCCGGAGCCGCTTCAGGACGTGGATCCTGACAGCCGGACACCGGGACAGAAGGAGGGGATTGTGGCAGGCGATGCGATGAAAGCGAGTGATGCAACGTGGGATGAGGATGTCATGAAGGCATCCGAACTGGTCATGGTGGATTTTTGGGCGGTGTGGTGCGGCCCCTGTCAGATGGTCGCTCCGATCGTCGATGAACTGGCAACGGAATATGCGGGCAAAGTGAAGGTCCGCAAACTCAATACCGATGAAAACCCGGAAATTGCCGGCCGTTATCAAGTGATGAGTATCCCGACCATTTTGTTCTTCAAGAACGGCCAGGCCGTCGAACGGCTGGTCGGCGCGCGCCCCAAGCGCCAATTCAAAGAGATCATCGATACGCTCCTTGCGCAACACTCCGGCGCCGCCTAGCGCCTGACTCTCAGCGGCATGCTGACCGAGCTCCGCATCTCGAATTTTGGTGTGATCGAGCAGCTGGCCGTCACCTTTGGCGCCGGGTTCATCGTCTTTACCGGTGAAACCGGCGCCGGAAAATCTCTCCTCATAGATGCCGTCACGTTGCTGGTCGGAGGCCGTGCCTCCGCCGACCATATCCGTGCTCAGGCCGAAGAAGCGGAACTCGAAGCGGCCTTTCTGCTGACTCCCGACCATCCCCTCCTTGAATGGTTGCAGAGCAAAGGCTTTGCGCGCCCGGGTGATGGAGACATCCTCATTCGACGGATCATTTCACGGACGGGCCGCAACCGGACCTATCTGAACGGCAACCTGTGCCCGGTCCATTTCTTGGAAGAACTCGGCGGCAAATTGGTCGATGTGCACGGGCAACATGAACAGCAATCGCTGTTGTCGCCTTCCGCTCAACTGGATGCGGTCGACGCGTTCGGCAGGCTTCACGCTCTCCGGCAGGAATATTCCTTGGCGCATCGGCATTGGCAGGAGCGAGTGGCCGAACTCGCCACTCTGACCGCAGACCTTGCGCAGCGCCGGGAGCGGGAAGATCTCCTGCGGTTCCAGTTTCAAGAGATCACGGAGGCGGGAATCGAGGCGGGCGAAGATGCGCGGCTTGAACAAGAGCGGTCCCGCTTGATGCACAGCCAGCAACTGGGGGAATTGTCCGACCAACTCCACGAGATGCTCTATGCCGGCGACCAGGGTGTGTTGAGTCTGCTGGCCGGCGCCCGGAAACTGGTATCCAAAATGGAATCGATCGACGCGACGACAAGCGAATGGGGGAGGACGGTAGAGGAAGCTGTGGTGCCCTTGAGGGATCTGGCTGATCAAGTCCGCCGCTACCGTGATGGCGTGGAAGCCAATCCCGGGCGGCTACAGGAGATCGAGCAACGGCTGGATCGGTTGCATCGACTCGTCAAAAAATACGGCGGCTCCCTGGAGGCCGTGCTGGCCTTGCAGGAGTCCTTGCGCGCTCAACTCGCCCGGCTGGACCATGCGGAAACGCATCTGCAGGATATGACCCGCGCGGTCGAGGAGGGCGCACTCAGCCTGCGCGAGGTGGCCGAGCGCCTGTCTCGCAAGCGGCTGGAAGCCGCCAAGAAACTCACGGCCCAGGTGACCAAAGAACTGGCGACGCTCCGGATGGAGCGGACCAGTTTTTCGGTAGAGGTCTCACGCCTATCGGGAGAGACGCCCTTCGGTCAGACCGGCCAGGATGCGGTGGAGTTTCTCTTTTCCGCGAATCCTGGAGAACCGCTCAAGCCGCTCGCGAAGGTGGCCTCGGGAGGAGAACTGTCGCGTGTGATGCTGGCGTTGAAAACGATTCTGGCGGAAAGCGATCGAGTGCCTGTTCTGATTTTCGATGAAGTCGATGCCGGTGTCGGCGGAGCGGTTGCCGAGGTGATGGGCGCGCGGCTCAGGAATCTCAGCCGGCACCATCAGGTGATGTGCGTCACGCACCTTCCGCAGGTGGGATCGCAGGCGCATGCTCATTACCTCGTAGAAAAGCAGGTGCGTCACAATCGCACCCTCACGCAGGTGCGGGTGCTGAGCCTGGAGGAACGTGAAGAAGAAGTGGCGCGCATGTTGGCGGGAGTCACGGTCACCAAAAACGCGCGGGCGGCGGCGGCAGAAATGATCGCGGGAGCGAAAGATCGCCGGTAACGGCAGGGTCAGTTGGGCGGCGAGGTCTTGGCAATCGCGAGCGCCGGCAGAGACGACTTACACTCGCGCACGACCTGGGCAAAGAGTTCGGTCAGCTTCGGGTCGAAGTGAGTATCGGCTTGCAGCAGAATTTGCCGGATCGCCTCGTCGATGGATGTCGGCTGGTGTCCCGGCATATCCACCGTCAAGTTGTCGAACGCCTGGGCGATGGCGACGATGCGCGCCAGAAGCGGAATACCTTCGCCTTCGAGGCCGTGCGGATTGTCCTTTCCGTCGAAACGTTCCTGGTGATAGGCGACAATTTGCCCGATCTCGGCTTGAAACCCCAGCGGTAACAGCATCCGGGCTCCCGCTTCGCAACACTCTCTCGCCTGGGCGTTGGTTTTGAGATGCTCATCATCATCGGCTGAATACTTGTAGTTGGAGAGGCTGACCTTTCCGATATCGTGCAGAAACGCGCCCAGCGCCAGAGCCTTTTGGTCGGGCAGGGGAAGTATCAACTGGTTGGCCAGCAGCGAGGCGTAGAAACTCACCCGGCTGCAATGATTGAGCAGTTGCCGGTCTTTGGCCTCCAACAAATCCGACAACAATGGAATGAGGGCGGTGACGTCCGCCGCAGTGCCGGTCGATTCACTTGAAGGATTGCCGATGGCGAAGTAGTGCGATCGCAGTTCCTTCCATGCCTGCTCCGCGTCCTGTTCGCTGCCCCACAGGGCGGTCGAGGTTTTCAGAAACGAGCGCAAATAGTCCAGCCGCTGCTTTTTCTCCAGTGTCTGGTTGATCAACGTGATGAGTTCGGTCACGTTGAACGGCTTGAGCAGATAGCCGGCCGCGCCGTGCCGGATGCCTTCCATGGCCGACTTCAAGCTGCCGTAGCCTGTAATGATGATGACTTCGATGTCCGCGTAGTCCTGCTTGATATCCTGCAGCAGATCGATGCCCTGGCGGTCGGGCAGTTTCTGATCCAGCGTGATGAGGTCGATATGCTGGTCCTTGAGGACCCGGAGGGCGGATTTGGCGTTGTCGGCTGAATGGATGGTGAAGAAGGGACGAAGGATAACTTTCAGCGCGTCCCGCGGGCCTGTTTCATCATCAACGACAAGGACTGAGGGTTTTGTGCTGACCTGTTCAGCTGATGTCTGACTTCCCATCCAGAGCGCTCCCGAGGTGCATTGCGAACTTCAGTCAACAGTCATCGCAAAACCTGTACCGCTCGCGTGGTGATGAACGGCCAATATATAGCAGGTCTAGTTATTCGAGGCCACAAGATATTCGTGGGCACTGCTCGCGGCCGAATGGAAATGAGACACCTGCAGAGACTGTTGTATCAGGGTGTGTCATTCCTGAGGCAGTGAAGCCTCGGTCGATGCCCCGTTGTCGGGCCTGCTGATTCCCAGCGTGTCCATTCGATACTTGAGCATGCGGCGGCTGATTCCGAGCATGGCGGCCGCATGGGTTTGTACGTACGTGGTTCGCTTCAGGGCATCCAGAATAATCTCGCGCTCGAACTCCATGACGGCCTTTTCCAGCGATAATCGTCCGGCGAGGGTGTCATCTCGAAGAGACGAGGAGCGGGTATCCGTCCGCAGGATATTGGGCAAATGCTCCGCGGTGATGGCCGTGGAACCTTTCGACCAGATGAAGGCCTGTTCGATGATATTTTCCATTTCGCGCACGTTGCCGGGCCAGGGATAGTGTGAAATCAATTCGAGGGCATCCTTGGAAAATTCCTGGGGCGGCCGCTTTTCTTCCTCGATGCGTTTCGCCAAGAAGTGCTTGGCCAGAAGGGCGATGTCCTCGCCTCGTTCGCGCAACGGCGGCAGGTAGAGCGCAATCACGTTGATACGGTAATACAAGTCTTCGCGGAACTGGTTCTTTCTGACCATCTCATCGAGATTCTTGTTGGTCGCGGCGACGATCCGAACATCGACCTTGATGGATTGCACGCCGCCGACTCTGGTGAATTCTCGTTCCTGCAACACCCGCAGGAGCTTGGCCTGCGTGGCCGGACTGAGGTCGCCGATTTCATCCAGAAACAGTGTGCCGGTGTGGGCCAATTCGAACTGTCCCACCCGCCGTGCGGTGGCATCGGTAAACGATCCTTTTTCATGGCCGAAGAGCTCGCTTTCGATGAGTGTTTCAGGCAAGGCTGCGCAGTTGAGCGCGACAAAGGGGCGCTCCCGCCTGCCGCTGTTGTAGTGAATCGCTTTGGCGACCAGTTCTTTTCCCGTTCCACTCTCGCCCGTGACCAGTACGGTGGTGCGGCTATCGGCCACCTGCTCGATCTTGGCGTAGATTTCCTGCATGGACGGGCTTTTGCCGATGAGGTTGTGGAAGGCGTAGCGTTGCACGACCTGTGCGCGTAATTGGCGCACTTCCTGCTCCAATTCCTGCTTGCCCAGCGCGCGTTCGATGACGATTTGCAGTTCCTCGACATCGAAGGGTTTGGAGAGATAATCGGCGGCACCGAGTTTCATGGCATCGACGGCGGTTTTCACGGCTTTGGTGCCGGTCAGCATAATCACCGGAACGGCCCGGTTTTCAGTTCGCATCGTCTGCAGCGCGGACAGCCCGTCCGCCCCGGGGAGGATGACATCCAGGAGCACCAGATCGGGCGTATCGTGCCTGAAGCTCCGGAGGCCTTCGGCTGCGTCCGCCGCTTCGACGATGTCATACGTCGGCTCCAGTACGGTTCTCAGCGAGGCCCGGACACGCGGTTCATCATCGACAAGCAGTACTCGTTTTTTCATGTTACTCCCGTGCGGCTGACACTGTGGGGCTTGTATCCGGAACCGGAAAATTGACGGAGAATGTGGAGCCTTCTCCCGTGTGGCTTTCGACCGTGAGAGTGCCGCCATGTTCCCGGACAATTTGATGCGCGGTCGTGAGGCCGAGCCCGGCTCCTTCACTGGCGCTGTTGGAATGTTTGGTGCTGAAAAAGGGATCGAAAATATGTTCGAGGTGATCGGGTGCGATTCCGCATCCTTGGTCCTCGACCTGCATCTGTACCCACGATGGGCGGCCCTCCTGTGACAGGAGCCGCGTATGGATCCGAATGAGGCCCTTGCCGTCCGGCATGGCCTCCAGCGCATTCAAGAGCAGATTCAACAACACTTGCTTGATTTGCTGCCGGTCAAGCGAGAGCGGGGGAAGCTGAGGTGACAGGTTCGTCTGGAGTTCAATGCCCCTGTGCGCCGCGCTCGACGAAATGAAGCCCAGGCAGGACCCGACGAGTTCGTTGAGATCGACTTCGGTCGGTCGAGGGGTCATGTAGCCGGCATAGTCGAGAATTTCATGGAGCAGGCCTTCGATACGTTGAACGTCTGCCAGCGCCAGTTTACTGAACTCCTTGATGAAGACCGGATCCTGCTGCCGTTGCGGGGCCAGCTGGACGAAGGTTTTAATCGAGGTGAGCGGATTGCGGATTTCATGGGCAAAGCCGCCGGCCATGATTTCCAAGGAACGCAGTCGATCGGTCCGCCTCAGCAAGGTAGACGAACGACGGAGGTCGTCTTGCGCAACGTGATGATCGAGGCTATTGCCGGCGATGTGTGCGATCGTGTCAACGATGGCCAGGCTCTCTTCGTCGAGGCGCGTATTCCTGTCCTGTGGACCCAGGGCGCAGAATCCGAGGAGTCGCCCCTTGCTCCGTAGTCCGAGACACATGGCTGCACGCAGGGTAGTCAAGGCTGCAGCAGCCGATGAAGAAGGCAGTTCGTCGGAAAATAACAGATGAGGCGTTCGGGAAAGACCCAAGACTAGCGGGTGTTCGACGGGAAATGCTGACGGTAAGCCTGAGAGATTGCAGCCATGAGACGCGAGAAGACGATACTGAGGGTTCTCGCCATCCTGTATCCATAAGGCCGCTTCGGGCAAACGTGTGTACTGCGAAAAGATCGTCACAATCGGCTGCCCGATATGTGACAGGTCGCGCGCCGATCCCAGGGTTTTTGCGAAGTCACCGATCAGTCTGATGATTTCCATGGATGCTGAAAGAACGGGCATCTACCGGCTGTTTCGATGGGGCGTCGTCGTCCCGGGGAATACCGGTCCGGACACCAGGGTTGTCTGCGGTGCCGCCTGACTCACTGCATGTTTTATGCTAGTGAGTGAAGTATATATGGGGCCGATTATTTCAGCCAAAGGAATCCGGTTTTTCGACGGCGGCGAGCAGAATCTGTCCTGAGAGCGTACGAACGAGTCGTGGGGCGACGGGGGTAAATGGGGAAAGCAGGCGGGTCAGACTGTCTTCTTCGAACGTGTGTAGTTGTCCTGTACGTAGTGCCACAGTGCATTGCGCCATGCGCTGTAAGGCTAAGCGAGGCGCTCCCGAGAATGCATCGAGGCCGAGTTCGTTCAATGCAGGTCTGTAGAGACGAGCCATATCTGCCGTGGGGGTGAAAGCGCTCACCACAAGTTTTCCGCCCGGGCGAAGAACCCGAAAGAGTTCTCGCAGGCTATGGACCGGTGAACGCGCAAAACTCAGCGCCAGATGTGCCGCCACACGGTCGAATGAACGGTCCGCGAAGGGAAGCGCTTCTCCTGATCGACCGAGCGACCATTGCAAACTAATGGGGGCCGGTGCGGAGATGCGTCCCGAGAAGAGCTTGTCGAGGTGTAGCGATGCCTCTTTCGCTGAGGCCTGCGCCGCATGCAAGGCGGGAAGCGTGAACTCCAGGCCGACGTAGCGGAGGGGATCGGTATGGCGGCGCGTCTGGGCGCGCAGGCGGTACGAAAGATTGAGGAGGAGCAACCGGGCAAACGAATGCATCCCGCACCCCAAATCGAGAAGCGCGAGGTTCCCATCGAGCGGTTGCAGGAGCTGGTAGAGCTGATCAATTGAGTGCCAATGTGCCGGGAGTTCATCCATGGTAGCGGTAAGATCGGTATGCGCCGTCCAGAGCCGTTCATTACTCGCGATCCCGATGGCGTATTTGGCGTGGAGGTGATCGCGTTCGAACCGGGCACGGACAGACGTCGCACGTGACAGCGCCGGGATCACAGCGGTCGTCGAGGCGTGAACGGCCTGTCCCGCATGGCAGAGGTGCGCAAGTTGTTGCCAACTGGCGCGCAGGGTCGACGGCGCAATATGACCCGCGGTCAATATAGACGAGGGCAATGCCACTTTCCTGCCTTTAGGGCCCAGGCGAGAGACCACCTCGTCCACCAGAGTCACGGGAGGGGCGGGGATCGAACCGTCAGCGCCATCGTGCCCTCCGTCCAGGATCACCACCTCCGTGGCACAGTGTGCGATCTCCTCCTGTAACGCGGTGAGATCCGTATATTGTGCCGTGACTGCGTCGGCTAGAAAATGATCGATGTCGAGTGGAATTCCAAGCAGATTGCCCAATCCCAGGCGTGCACCCCCGAGATGTTCGCGCAACAAATCCCGGTGATGGAGGGTGATCAGACATTGTCCGAGATCGAGCGTCGGATTGAGGAGCAACACGCGACGAAGCCGTCTGTGCCAGTCTCGTCTTCGCAATGCAATTCGACCGGTGAGGTCCGCCGCCAGCAGAGTGAGCGGCCTCTCCGGCCAATGTTCCTGGGCGAAAGTCAGCACCGCATCGAGGTCGTCTTCCAGAGAGGTCAACGTGGTCTGCGAAGGGTCGCCTTCGCTGAGGCCGATATGTCGGGTGTGATCGTACCGCAACACATGAAATCCGCGTGCGGCCAGCGTATACGCCAACGCCACGTACGCATGTTGCGTCGTGCCGTACCCCGGGCTGATGAGCACCAGCGGGTCACGCTCTCCACCTTCTCGTCTCGGAGCGTCATGTCGCAGTGCAATGGTATATCCTTCGCGATTTCGGACGGTATGAGGCCGGGTGAGGACGGGAGCGTCGGACTGCTGTGCGGCGAGATGTTGGTCCTCGTCGAACTCCGGTTCCATGATGCCGCGGAGTCCCTGTTCTTGCACGGGGGATAGGTTGGCGAAGCGTATCCCGATCTGCTGGCGTGGTTCTCCCGGTGCCGCACGGTGAGGCATCGACATTCTTCCTGCCGGGCGTTTCCAGACGATCTGTGCGGTCCATGATAGGCCGGACGCGGGCGAGTGCGGATGCGCGGGTGAATTCTCGATGGACTCCGGAATGCTGAGATGGACAAACTGCGGACTTCCTATTAGGTCGACGTCCACGGGCAGATCGATGCACGCGCCGTTCAGGTTTAGATTGACGATCCGGCTGGATGGGCGAGATGGGAGGGCTTGAAACTCAGCTACCTGAACGGGGCACGACAGGCTCAGTCGTGCGGCTTCACGGCGGTCTTCCTGTATGGAGAGGGATGAAACGGGTTCCGTCTTCCGACTTGCTACCGGCAGCGAGGGCGAAGGCAGAATCAAACCTTCGAAGGTGATTTCTGTCGAGCCATCCTGCAGCCCGTCAAGGAGCGACCGGAGCACATTCCGCTCCTGTTCGACGGCCAGGGAAAACGAAATGACGAAGTCCTTGACGGCCTGAGGAGGCACATCGGGGGACATGGATGTCCGTTCATGCACCACCCCCTGAAGCTCAAGAAAACTCACGGGCGTTTTGATCACGACGTAGGCCGGCTGCAGGTGGATGGAGGCGTCCATTCCCCGGATCGTCACCAGCGCCCCTTCGGTGCTCATGTTGCGCAACAGCCCACGAAGAACCGTACTCCCAATCGACAAATGCACGGGCAAGGAGAACGGCTTGCGCTCTGAACGGCGCCGTTCAGGACGGTGAGCGGCGCTGTATCGGCCCGGATGGTGAACATCGAACCGCACGGGCGAGAGTGGCGGTGTCGATGACTCACCGGGCTGGGGCGCGGGTGAGAGGTCGTCCGAAGCAGGGATGCGAACCGTGATGGCCAGACCGCTGTCGGGCGCATGTTCGATCTCGATGGCGCCTCGATGTAACTGCACAATCCGGTGTGCCTGAAAGAGGCTCTCCGCCCAACGGTCGTGTTCCGGGCTGCTTTCCGGAGACACACGTGGATCGCCGGCGCTTCCCTGAATCGTAAACGTTGCATACGTATGAAAGAGCCGCGTGGGCGGTGCCCCCTCTTGCGGGATAGGTCCACGAGCTTCCATCGTCATTGCGGAGGTGTGCAGCGACATGCCGGAAGAGGTGAATTGCCCGGCATAGGTGAGTAGGAGGTGCGCAAGAGTTTCCAAGGCCGAACGGGAACCGAGGATCAAGGGGATATTTCCTGCAAAGTTGGTGGTGAGTTGCAGCCTGGAGGTTTCACGATCGCTCTGCGCAGCCCGGACAACCGTGTGAAGCACCTCGTTCAGGTCGAGCGGAATAAACTCGAGAGGGTGAGCCTGAATCGCCTCAGCCAATCGATGGCCGAGTTGGCTGGCTTGCGACGCTTGGGCGACCATCGTCTCAACATGCTGTTCGATCCGGCTGTGTTGGATGGACGTCAGTAGCCGTTGGGAGTCCTGAAGTAAGGATGTGAGGGGTTGTTGTAACTGGCGTGAGACGCGGGCTGCCTCACGCGAGAGGGTGAGTTGGCGGTCCGTCTCTTGGAGACGCGATTCCAGTTCAGCCAGGCGGTGCTGCTGGGCTTTCTGTTGAGAGAGGTCGCGCAACAATCCGACGGTTCCCAGGTATCGATTGGTGGAATCGAACAGTCCTTTTGCCGTGACTTCCACGGTGACAGGGACCGGCGGAGTATCCGGGAGGGGTTTCCGATACAGAGTGACTTCGACCTGGCGTATTGAACGGCTGCCGGCCCTCCGTTCGTTCAACCGCACGCGCACGGCGGGCTCCTCCTGCGGAGGAAGCAAGAGAGAAAAATGCCGGCCGGCGAGTTCCTCCGCCGTGTATCCGAGCAACCCCGTGACTGTCTGGCTCACGTACACAAAGCGTCCATCCGCGTCGAGTTCATACAATAAATCACTCAACGTCTCGATCACGCGCAAATGCCGCTGAAACGTGTGGTCCAGCTTCATTTGCAGATCGCGTTTTTCGAGCGCTTCCTGTACCGAAAAAAGCAGCTCTGTGATGAATCCGGGGGATCGCTTGAACAGCAAAAAGTCTGCTCCCTGCTGCAGCGCTTGAACAGCTGTCTGCGAATCACTTTCGTTGGTCTGAAGCAAGATCGCGGCGTAAGGGGCATTGCGGCGAAGCCTTGCGAGCAGATCGAGGCCCCGTTCCGGACTGAGCTCTTGGTCAATGACGATGATGTGCCAATCGCCCTGGCGGCTGAATGCCAGGGCCTCATCGGATGAATACCCGGCTTCGATGCGGCAGCCGACGAAGAAGCTGCGTAAGCTCGTCGTCACCAGCTTGACTTCGTCGGGATTCTCATTGATCAGGAGGATATGAAGCGAGGGTTCGGGCAAGGACATGGAAGATCTCATGGTCTTCATGCACGGGCGCGTTCAGTACGCCGGGCGACTGCATATTCGCCGGGGAATGCACCCCCGTACAGTGATGAACATGCTCTCCCTCTCAGGCGGACAATTGTGTCCTTTACGTGCTCACCGGACCGCATGACCGGTTCAATATCATACACCTTCTAGAGAATCCCAGTCCGCCGCCTGAGGGGGCGTTTCCACTTCTGTAGGGGAAAAACGCGTTCAAGCGGAAAACGGATCAGGCTTGCTGTCAGGGGCAGTCTCGGGGATGTCGGAGGTCGTGGGGCTGGGTGTCAGGGTCGAAGGGGCTGCCCAGCCCACCACAGTGGGATGACTGTGGTGGGCCATCAGTAGGTTCCGCTATCGCGCCGAGGCAGTGGTCGGCGCCTGCTGACAGGAGCCCGGTGTCATGTAGAGCAGATAGTTACCCATGCCATATTGTACGTTGGGGTTCTGCAAACGATGATGGTGAACCATCACCATCTCATAGTCATCTTGCTTCGTGACCGGAAATCCGTTGCTGTCCCGGTAGACCTGATGCGGCAGGAAATCTCGAAAGGTCCCGTCTGCATCGACTTCAGGAACGGTGCGAAGGAGTGTCTCTTTGGAGGTCTTATTCTCCAGAGCCACCAGGAGGAGTTCGTCATGCCCATGGGGATAGGCAAATTTGACGCAGCCGTCCATATTGAATTTGAGAGGCGCAGATAGGACCGAGACTCCCGGCTTGATCTCAATGCCTTCATCGGTCTGGTCAGGGCCTCGTTGCGCGAATTTGCTGTAACAGACGATATTCACGCCGACCTGGTAGACATCCATCTCCCTGATCGAGACGCCCTTCGGGGCGACATACATCGTGAAGCGGGCCATCACATCTTTCGTCGGCGGGGCCTTGTGATAAAACGCCACCACCGACATGAGGTTTTGGCCCTTGCCCAGTTTCACTCCGTATCCGTCCGGGAAACGGGCTTCTGTCATTTCCAGTCCGGCTCCGGCGAAAAACAGCGGCTCTCCATCGCATGAGACGCTGGGTTTGTCGTTATTCAGCATGAGGATGTGATGCAGGTAATTCTTCGGAAGCGGCTTGCCGTCCTTGGTGAATACTTCGGACTTGTAGCCGACCATGTACATGTCTTCCGGCAATTGGAAGACCTTCTTCGGCATGCTGGAGGCCAGGTCGCCGTCGTGACCGGTCGGCAGATCCACGGGCCCGAACGTCAGCGTCACGGTCTGCTCCTCGATGGTCAGTTTCGTCTCGCCCAGACTCGGCATGGTTGGAATGGCGTGATGGTCATGCCCCCCTCCGGCATACGCCATACTCGTGACGCCCAAGCACATGACTAGCAATAGAAGCGCACGATTCATAGCCCCTCCTCGTTGTAACAGACCGGCCGTCCGTGAGTGTGTGTGTGAAGCTCTGTCGGAGTTACCGCGCGTCCGTTACGGAGCCGTCGGAGGCGGGGTGAGTCGTTTCCACAGGTAGCTGCCGCCATGTTGCCGGGGCGGGATATTGTTTCTGCTGCCGACACGTACATACCACCAGATGCCTTTTGCTTCCGTGCCATCCTCCGAGAGAATGACCTCAAAGGCGCCTTCGCGATCGTTTCCCGTCTGTTTCCAGGTGCCCTGCCAACGCCGATCGTTGAAACTGGTAGTGGAAAATTGACCGCCTTGCCAGGTATAGGGACCGCTGCCTTGAGCATTTAATGTGGCGACGTACTTCTTATTATCCTCAATTTCGGTGACTTCCCATTCCCCGCTCAAGTCGACGCCGTTCGGGACCACGGGCTGCGCGTCCGCGGCGCGGTGCAGCAGCGCGGCGCGGTCGGCGGCCGTCGGTTCCGTTGCGCTGTCATGGTGCCGTGTGGATTCGTGCCAGGCGACCAGGATCCATCGGCCGTTGCGCTTCTCCAGGACCCCTGTTTCTCGAAGTGGCAGCACCATCCGCTGGGTCAGATCATCGGGGTTGCTGTAACGAATATAATTCGACTCCATGGCGAACCAAGCGATATCGCCTTTGGTCCACATCTGCAGCCTGGTGATCGGAATTTCCAGTTTGACCACCGAGTCAAATTCGCTGCGCATATCGGCCGCCAGATCCGGCCATCCGACGTATTTGCGTCCGTCGATCGTATACCCGATGGCATCCACATCGTGTGACATGTATTTCGACATGGTGGCCAGATCCCGCTCGGCGTTCGCCTGAACGAGCCTGCGCAGGGTTGCTTCCGGATCTCGCGGCTCTTCGGCTCGCGCGGCAGGGACGCACAAGATGCCAAGGAGAGGACCAATTAGCAGCCAGGTAGGAATTCGTCTGTTCACACGAGAAGAATGATGCGGTTGTATGCTCATAAAGGCGAACATCTGAGAGGACTCTGAGGCCTGCGCCGGGGGGTGCCAGTGTCCTGAGGCTACCTGGTGCTTTGCGGCACTGTCAATGGGTATTTCCCCCATCGGGCATGCCGGTCATGGCGCAGGAGACGACGGTCACATTATCGATCCCGCCGGCATCGATGGCGGCTTGGATCAGGGCATGGCTCATCTCTGAAGGGTCGTCCCTGTGCGAGCGCGCGATCTCCGAGATGCGTTCGTCGGGCAGCATTTTCGTGAGGCCGTCGGAACAAAGCAAGAATCGATCGCCGGCGAGGAGGTCGAAACTAAAGAGATCGCTGTGTAAGGCCGTACCGAGGCCCATCGCCCTCGTCAGGACGTGCCGATCCGGATGGCGGGCGGCCAGCTCGGGAGTGAGGCGACCGTTACGTACTTCCTCGCCGATGAATGTATGGTCCCGCGTGAGCTGCGTCAGGCGTTCTCCTCTGACGAGATAGGCCCGGCTATCGCCGACATTGAGCACTAGGAGCCGCGGCTCCGGCACCGGCAACAGGTGCGCCAGTACCAGAGTGGTTCCCATGCCGGAGAAGGGCGGATGACGATCGGCATAGGCGCGGACGGCGGCGTGAGCCTGCTCCGCCATGGTCGTCAGGAGAAAAGACTGCTGCTCGATGTGCTGCTCGGGATTCGCGGCACTGCGAAGGAGACTCGGGGAAAAGTCGGCGAGGGTGTCCATCACGATCCGGCTTGCGACATCTCCTCCAGGATGGCCTCCCATGCCGTCGGCGACGGCCCACAATCGGCGCCGGTTATCGACGAGAAATGCATCCTGATTGCTGGCGCGGACCAGCCCACGATCCGTATGCCCGTATCCTGTCCATTCGAACGTGTCGGGAGGTGTGGCCACGTTATCCGACCAGCCCTAACGATTGCGGGCCGTATCGCAGGGCCAACCGTTCGTAGAGGCAGGCCGCGAGGGGTTCAAGGTTTTTCGTGTCGGCCGCATTATAGCGAATGAGCTGATCCAGCGCCGACTCGCTGCCTGTTTGGTACTGCTGCCACAATCGGACGGCGTCCAACCCATCGAGCTGGACCAAATCGGATTCCCGTGCGATCTCCAACTCTCGTTCGATGGCCTTCAACCCGCCCTGCAGGCCCACGCGTCTGGCGGCAAAGCAGAGATCGAAATGAGGAATGGATACCTGCAAGCCTTGGAAGCAGGCGTGCAGATATGGCAGGTCGAAGACGGTCCCGAAAAAAGTGACCAGCAGGTCGGCCTGGTCAAGTTCCTCTTGAATGGCTTCCTGAGTGAGCGAATGGCCGAAGATCAAGGAGCGCATGCGCCCCTCGCGATGCAGTCCGACGATTGTCACCTGCCCCTCACGGGCCGAGAGCCCCGTCGTTTCAATGTCGAGGTAGAGCGCCCGCGCGCCGAAGGTGTGAAACAGCCGCCAATGGTCTCGGGTATGCAGGCAGTCTGCGAAATAGCGCGGGTTGTGGAGGTCGAGGTGGTTTTGCGCCAGGGCCAGCTCTGCATCGTAGGCGTCTTTGCGCGCGGGTGCGATGCCGGTGAGTCGGGCCTCCCGGCGGAAGGTTGCCCAGTCGGCAATGCCGTCTTCCCAGAGACGGCGCTCGGTCGAGGGACCGATACCTTTCAGATGGACGAATGTGGATGTCAGCATAGGAGCGCGGCCGAAGGATGCGAGCCGGATTGTAACCTTGATTTCAAGGGATAAACAAGTTAGAGTCCGCGACTGGTGCGGAGTTTCGTCATTCCGGTGTTGCACAGATTATCACGGCGCGGATGAGGGGTCATGACCACGAACGGCACGATGAAACGGATTCGAATCACAGTCGGCGGCGTCCAACTGGAGGCCGAGTTGAAAGGGACCAGAACGGCGGAGGAACTCTACCGGGCCCTGCCGGCTGAGGGGCCATTGAATGTGTGGGGCGAAGAGTTCTATTTTAAAATTCCCGGCGTGAAAGATCATCGCGAGACAGCCACCACGCAAGTCAAAATCGGCGACGTGGCGTTTTGGGGCGCCGGGCAGGTGTTGGCGATTTTTTTCGGGCGCACGCCGATGAGCATGGGGACCGACCCTGTCCCCGCCGACCGGGTGAACGTCGTGGGGCGCGTGCTGGGAGATGCGGCCACCTTGCGGCAGGCGATGAATGCGAACACCATCCGGGTGGAACGGATTGAGCCGGCCCAGCCCGCTGCGTAGGGTTTCGGCGGCGGATTCGAACTGGGAGCGATGGTCATGAGACTGGCGAAAGAGCGCGTTCATCATATGGCCGATTCGGTCATCGCTCGATTGCACGAATTGGGTTTTCTCGAGATTGCCGGAGATCGTAAGGCGCTCCGCGAGTCGTTGGAACAGACGATGACGGAGGAGCTCCTGGTGGAAGACCGGCTGAATGCCGAGGTGCGGCGAATGATGCAGCCCTACGAACGGCAGATCGAGCAAGGGCAGGTCGACTATCAGAAGATGTTTACGATGATCAAACAGAAGCTGGTGCGGGAACGCGGGATCGTTTTATGAGTCGCTTCACCACCGTGGACGGGAGCCGCAGCTGTGATCAGTGAGGACAAAGCCAGCCACCTTTCCCACCTGGTGCTTGGCGCGTTGAAGAAAAGCTCCCAGTGCCGGCTGACCGAGGATGACGGGAAGGTCTTGCGCGAGATCAAACGCGTGGTCGCAGCGGAACTCGCCCTGGAAGCGGACATTGATAAAAAAGTTCGGGCGAAACTCGCCTCCTACTCCAGGCAGATTGTGGAAGGCAGTCCGGAATGGGACGTCATGTATCGAAAAACGTCCGAGGAAGAGCAGAAAAAACGCGCCAAGCCCTAATACGCTGGTGACCAAGAACAACGAGGTTTCGCAATGCGAGTCAGTTTCTGGATCATGGTGTCTATGGCCCTGCTGTCTTTTCAGGCCTGTAGCCACGAGAAGCCGAAACCGCTGGTGCCTCTCGAACTGGCCTATGGAGCGAAGGCCGATGCCAACCAGCTGAACAACCAAGGGATGCAGGCTTTCCTGGCCGGCCAAATGGCCGAAGCCAAGAACTTCTTCGGGCAGGCCATCCAGGCCGCGCCGGATTCCGGGCAGGCTCATTACAATTATGCGCTGGCGTTGAACGCCTTAGGACAAACCGATCAGGCCCGGCAGGAATTCATCGAGGCGGCGAATCTGGCTCCCGGCGATAAAGTCATCTGGGATTCTCCGGCCTTGCGCCCTTTTGGAAATCCTCAAGCACCAAAAGGCCCGGCCAGGGAGCATCCGTACGGTACGAGCAGGCCGACGATCGGCAGCGGCCCGCGATAGCGGACCTGAGGATGGATCAGTGAGAAGGAGAGGACACGCAGCATGGCAACTGGAGTAGCAGTCGGCGCGAAGGCGCCGGAGTTTTCGCTGCCGGATCAAGACGGCAAGGTCGTAACGCTGAAGAGCTTCAAGGGCAAGCAGGTGGTGCTGTATTTTTATCCCAAAGACGATACCTCCGGTTGCACGAAAGAGGCCTGCGATTTCCGCGACTCCTTGGCCGCGATCAAGAAGGCCGGGGCGGTGGTGCTCGGGGTCAGCAAGGACGGGAAGACATCTCATCAGAAGTTTATCGCCAAGTACGACTTGCCCTTTCCGCTCTTGAGCGATGAAGACGCGGCTGTGAGCACGGCCTATGAGGTCTATAAAGAAAAGAGCATGTACGGCCGCACCTACCTGGGCATCGAGCGCAGTACGTTCGTGATCGACGCAACGGGGCGCATCAAAGCCTCCTTCCGCAAAGTGAAAGTGCCGGGCCACGTGGATGAGGTGTTGGCGGCGCTGAAGGCCTAGCCGGTCCGGATTGTGGACCTGCTGCGCGTCGATGCGGTTGAGCCCCTATGGATCCGCTGGAAAAACCATCCCATGCGTTATGCGCTGCCGCCTTGTCCCTCGTGCCGGGGCTCGGTCACCTGTACATCGGTGAAAAGCGCGGCGGGCCGTTGCTCGTAGCCGGGCTGCTGCTGATTCTCATGTGGATGAACTGGTTCTCGTTCGCCCTCGTGCCGTTACTCGGTCTCGTCTTGTTCTGCATGGGGGATGCCTATCTGACTGTCAGCCGCGATCGCGGCCTCTTTCCGTAATCACGCATGTGGTGTTCAGCAGACAGGGTCAAAGCGTTCACGGCAGCCTGTCTCGGTCTGGAGTTCCGCGCAATGGGCTTGGCGCTCTGCGTTGCCCTGGCCATGGCGACGCCTGGCGAAGCAGCGGGGAAAGCGCCCGGGACGTTGATGGTACGCGATGCATTGACCTTGCCGAACCATCCCGTTCGAATCGAGGCGCAGATTGCCCTGAAGGCTCCTGCCGCGGGGCCGGCGGTTGGGGGTATCCTGCTGCATATGCAGATCGACGGGAAGGAGGTCGCCGTCGGCAGGACCAACGAGGCCGGGCAGGCGTCGTTCGACTACCTGCCGAAAATGCGGGGCACCAATGTGATCAGCGTCTCGGTGGATGCGGAAGCGCCGATCGAGGCGGAAAACAGCCTCGCCACGCTGTGCGTGTGGGAACGGCGGCGACCGATTGTCGTGGTTGAACTGGCTGCGTTGATTCAGTCGGCCGAGCCTTCGAGTACACCGGCAGCTCAGCTTGAACGCTCATTACCAAACGAGTCCGCCCCACTTCCGATCCCCGAAGCCGCCGAAGAATTGTCCCGGCTGACTCAGTACTATTACAACGTCGTCTATGTGTCGGGTGAACAGGGAGCGGCGGAGAAGTTCTCCATCGGGCAGGTGCGGCGCTGGTTGGAGACGCATAAGTTCCCAGCCGGGTTCGTCGCGCCGCCGGTGCCGGGAGGCCTGAGCGCGACACTCGACAGGTTAAGAAATGACGGATGGACGACGATGAAATCCGGCATCGGGCGCACCAGAGCGTTTGCGGACCTGCTGTTGCAACACCGCATGGAGGTGGTCGTGGTGCCGGAATTGCCCAAGGGCGAATTGCCTCGCAAAGCCAAGAGCGCGAAGGATTGGAAAGAGGTGCGGAAGAAGTTGTAGGTGGTGCCCGGCGGCCATATGCTCGCAGAACGCGCACCTGAGAAGGTGCTCGTTCGATGCGCGCAGTTCATGGCCATCCCGGCACCACCTTGTGTAAGGCGTGGCAGGGTAGTCGCGCAACGCGCGGCTTCAGAAAGCCCTCGTTGGACGCGCGCAGTGGAAAGGGATTACAGCCACGCTCACAGGGCCTAGGGTAGGAAGAGTAAAAGAACTGGGAGGGTCCGGGAGCCCTGTGCTCGCAGAACGCGCACCTGAGCGCAATGAATGTATGGATAGAGCACACTGCGGCGGAGGTTGATGGTCTGAAGGTCATTCACTCCCCGGGGCGAATCATGGTATGTTCAGCGCCCAGTTTGTCGTCATCTCATTGAAGGAGCACAAGCCGGTATGTTGCTAGAAGGCAAAAAGGGGCTGATCATCGGTGTGGCCAATAAGCATAGTATCGCCTGGGCCATCGCGCAGGCAGCCGCGCGAGAAGGCGCGCAGATGCTGTTCAGCTATCAGAACGAACGGTTGCGCGACAACGTCGAAGAATTGGTCCAGACCCTGTCGGACGCATCGGCCTGCGTGTGCGATGTCGGAGACGACAATCAGATCGCCGCGATGATGAAACAGGCTGCCGAGAAACTCGGACGGTTGGATTTTGTGGTCCATTCGCTTGCCTTTGCGCCGCGCGAGGAACTGACCGGAGAGTTTGTGAATACCACCCGCCAGGGATTTGCGACGGCCCTCGACGTGAGCGCCTATTCCCTCGTCGCCGTCACGCGGGCGGCCATGCCGTTGATGACGGAAGGCGGTTCAGTGGTGACGCTGACCTATCTCGGCAGCGAGCGGGTGGTCCCCCACTATAACGTCATGGGCGTCGCCAAAGCCGCGTTGGAAGCGACCGTGCGCTATCTGGCCCACGATCTGGGGCCGAAGAACATCCGGGTGAATGCCGTGTCTGCCGGGCCGATCAAAACGCTGGCGGCGCGAGGTGTGTCCGGGATCAGCAAGATGGTCGACCACCATCGCGCCTTCGCGCCGCTCCGGCGGGCGACCGAGCAGGGCGAAGTCGGCGATACGGCGCTGTTCCTCGTCAGTCCGTTAGGCCGCGGTATCACCGGAGAGGTGATCTACGTCGATGGGGGTTACCATATTCTCGGCTCCCTGGCTTCCGTCGAATAAGCTGCCGGTTAGCCTGTCTATCCGCTCGCTTCCCAGTGCCGCTTCCGGCCTGCTCCTGTCTCCCCTGTGCCGGAGGCGCAGGGCGTCTCTCGTCATCGTTGCCACTCTCCTGACCGGATTGCTCGGTCTCGCCCATGCCGCAGAGCTGTCCGATCGGGAAGAGGACGGGTTAAGGGGACCTGTCCGCTCCGTCGAAACCAGAGACAGTCTCTTGATTCAAACCGACCGGTACGATCAGCAGGGGCGCGTGATTGAGCGCATCCAAGAGGGCCAAGAAACGTTTCAGAGCTTATGGCCGTTGCGATTTACCTACGGCTACGATCAGTCCGGCAGGCGGATGACCGAACGCATAGGGGATGCGCGGGGCGAACTCGTGAAAGAAACCCGGTCGGTATACGATGAGCGAGGCCATCGGTCCGCGGAGCTGGCGGTATGGGGGGACGGCACGTTTGAGAATGTCTCCCTCTACGAGTACGACGAGGCGCATCGCCGCATACGCGCGCTGCATTACAACGCCGTGCACGTCATCAATCGAAATCTCTATGCGTACGATGAGGCGGGCCGCCTGTCGCGGGAACGGTTCGAGCGCAACTATCGGTATGACGCTGCCGGACATCAGGTGGTGACGACGGATCGCTTTGATATCGGGCACGATGTCACGATCGTCTACGGCGACCGCGGGCAGGTGCAGGAAAAAGTCGTGACGGATCTGCGGGGTCGGCGACAAGGCCATTCGGAATTTCGCTACGACGAGCGAGGCAGCCAGATCGAAGAACGCAGTTATGATGCCGCCGGTCGGCTCACCGACCGCAAGACCTACCGCTATGAATACGACACGGCCGGCAATTGGATCATGGAAACGTTTCAGTGGTGGGAAGTGCGTGGCAGTGAACCCCGGCTTAAACAATCGCAGGTCCGCGAACGCCGAATCAGCTACTACTAGCACATTGGTGTCGGCGCCCTTGACGTATCCAGCTCTGCCTATCGTATCCGTTCCCTAGAGCCCGCATGCCCAGGGTACGGTGCGAGAACCCCAGCTTCATAGGCCAGTTGACGCGGTTCACGAGTTGATTGACCGTCGGGCAGGGGTGACAGCAGCATCCTGCGCTGGTAACGTGACTCGACCGGTGATGGTCAATCTGACCGGTCCGGGCGCCCGGTTCACTGCGGCGTGGATAGAACATGAACCCGGAAGCACAAACAAGAAGATATCCTCATCAGCGGGAGCGAACGCATGCTCACCGTGCCTCTCACAGTCAGCGGGTCGCTGTATATCAGGAAGGCAGAGGCATTTGCGGCCAAACGGAAGAGCCTGGACTGAGAGGATCTATGACACGATTCCCCGAACATCCTTCAGCAGCAGAAAGAGATGTAATGGATCGCTCGGCGAGGGAAGAAAATCGAAGCGTTCATAAAACGTTCTCGCGCTTGCATCTTTGGCATGAACCACCAAGGCGCGAATCCCTGCAATGTCAGCGGCCTGCAACGTCCGGAGCATCGCGTCTTTCAATAATCCGGCACCGACCCCCTGTTTCTGCCAGTGGAGATCAACGGCTAATCTGGCTAGGAGCATGATCGGAATGGAATGCCTCGCAATCCCCTTCTTGATTCGCTCGGGAGCATGGTCCTGTTCCACTGATCCCACAGCGAGCGCGTAGTAGCCGATCGTAGTTTCATCGGACAGCCCTATATAGGTCTGCGATCCTCCACTGTGCTGGTTCTGCAGCGCATGCTTCTGGAGAAAACGGTTGAGAGCATCCTGTCCGCAGTCGAACGCTTCGACAAGGTGATGCGGCTGAAGTTTCTCGATACGTCTACTCACCGCTTTGCTTTGGAGGCGCGTACAGATGCGATGTCAAAGAATCCTGGTTCCGCCACAAGACGTTGCATCCGGGGGAGGGGGCGAGTCGGGGCATCAAGCGCAGCCAAAAACTCAGTCCATTTGGTTTTGCTGAGATGAAACTGTCGACGATCCGCCAACGCTTCATCTGCACGCGTCAATGCACTTTCCAGCACGAAGGCGCTCACGGTGAGGTTCGAGGCAAAGGCGGCAGCTTCCAGCGTGCGCTTGGCGGTAGCGCTCACCCGAAGATCGAGTTTTTCAGTGCGGAGCGTACGGACAGCCATTGGTCACCTCTCGTTGCTCTTAAAGATAACTCAGCAACGACACAGCGTCAAGACAATGTCATGACGATTTATGTCACGATAGAGGGGACTCGATAAGGTCTTCTGGCCTGTGGGCACGACTAGGCGGGAAAGAAGGTGGTCAGGTCTGAGGAGGAGGGGCGGGAGCGTGGTTTGTGAATCCGACTCGTGACACCTCTCATCCCTTCTTGACCTCTTCATAGAGCCACTCCTTTCGTCGAGGCTCGCTGAAGCTGCCATTCTACTCTCGTTGTACGTTGCCGTTTCTTAGGGGAGATGTCTGGTGGGGCGGCTCTCTTTACGGCGTCAGCGGTCCTGTGACCGGGCTGCCCGGTTTGGCTTCGACCGATGGCGCTGCGCCCTCTTGCGGCAGGATGCGGAAGTGAGTGACGGCGAAGGACACGGCTTGGCCGACGACAAAATGGCAGCGGCGAAACTCTTCCTTGTTCATGCGCGAGCGGAGAATGAGTCCATCCGCCGTTTCGATTTCCAGCCGGTACGCGACCCCGAGAAAATAAATGTGCCGCAACCTCGCCTGTTGCCGGTAACGGGTCGGATCTTCGGCGACTTTGACATAGTAGGGGCGGAAGCCCACTTGGAGCTTTTGGCCGTCGGAAAAGCCCGGGGCGGGGAATTCCAGTGAGCCCACCTGCACCTGCCCGCGCCGCACGAGGCCTTCCACGATGTTCATCGAGCCGATAAAACGCGCCACAAATTCCGTCGCCGGTTCTTCGTAGACATCCGCGGGTGAGCCGGCCTGCTCCAATCTGCCTTTGGAGAACACGATGATGCGGCCGGACACTTCCATCGCTTCTTCCTGATCGTGGGTCACGAAGAGGCTGGTCACGTTCAAATCCGTATGTAGGCGAATGAGCCACTCGCGCAATTCCTGCCGGACCTTCGCATCGACGGCTCCGAATGGTTCATCCATCAATAAAACCGACGGGCGCGGCGCCAGCGCGCGCGCGATCGCGACACGCTGCCGTTGCCCGCCGGACAACTGATGCGGGTAGCGGCCGCCGAGTCCGTCCAAGCTCATCAAGGAGAGGAGTTCCATGACGCGCTGTTCGATCTCCTTCCGGTTCCATTTCTTGATCTTGAGGCCGAAGGCGATGTTGTCGAAGACCGTCAGGTGTTTGAACAGGGCGTAATGTTGGAAGACGAAGCCGATGTTGCGCTCCTGCACGGTGAGATCGTTGACGCGTTTCCCGTCGATGAAGATGTCGCCGGAGGTCGGCACTTCCAGTCCGGCAATCAGCCGCAACACCGTGGTTTTTCCGCTGCCGCTGGGGCCCAGCAAGCCGAGCAGTTCGCCTTCATGCACCACGAACGAGACATTTCCGACGGCCGTTCCGGAACCGAATTTTTTGGTGAGCCCGCGTACTTCTATTTTCACCGGTCTACTGCGCTCCCGCTTCCGCGACGGTCGTTTCCGCCCTGGCCTTGGCGATCTCCAGCACCGTCAGGATCGCGAAAGACACCGCGAGGAGAGTCAAGGCGACGGCATTGGCTGCCACGTAATTGAAATCGACATAACTTTGATAGATATGCAGGGTGGCGGTCTGCGTCAGCAACAGGATATTGCCGGACACCACCAGCACGGCACCGAACTCACCGATTGCGCGCGCCACCGTGAGGGTGGCTCCGTACACCAGGCCCCAGCGCAGGGCCGGCAGCGTGACTTTGACGAACACCTGCCACTCGTTGGCTCCCAATGTCCGCGCCGCCTCTTCCTCCTCGGTCCCCAATGTCTGCAGCAGCGGTGTGAGTTCCCGCACCATGAACGGAAACGTAACGAACAGCGTCGCGAGAATCATGGCGGGCAGCGCGAACAGCACCTTGATGTGCGCCTGGCCGAACAGCGCGCCCAGGATCGTGTCAGGCCCGAACAGGAGAATCAGCATGAATCCCGCGATGACGGGCGACACGGCAAAGGGCAAATCGATCACGCCGCTGACCAGGCTGCGGCCCCAGAATTGTTGGCGGGCCAGCACCAGCGCAGTCAAGGTTCCGAATATCAGGTTGAGCACGAGGACAATCAGCGTGATTTCAGCGGTGAGCGTGAAGCCGTGCAGCGCCTCCGGCCGTGAGATCTCCGTCCAGAACGCCGCCAGCCCCTCGCTGAAACTCTGACTGGCCATATAGAGAATCGGCCCCACCAGGAGGACCAGAAAATAGAGCCAGACGATCCCGATCAAAAGCCAACGCATGCCTGTATTCCCGCCACGTTCCCTCCCATCACCAATCCGATTTTCTCTTCAACGCGCCGCGATGGGCGCTGCGGAATCCTGCCCCGTCCGATCATCCCGGCTCGACCACCGAAACAGATTGGGGACCCGTTCACCGGGACGCCGGGTCAGCCGTTCCAACAGCAGCAGCACCACAAACGAAATGAGCAGGATCAACACCGAGACGGAGGTCGCCGCCTGCGGATTGTAGCTCTCGATTTCTCCGTAGACGTACACCGACGCGACCTGTGTTTTCATCGGGATGTTGCCCGCCACGATGACGATCGAGCCGAATTCGCCGAGCGCCCGCACAAAGGTGAGAAACACGCCCGTCAGCAGGCCGGGCAGGACCGAAGGAACCGTCACCTTCCAGAAGGTCGTCCAGGGGCTGGCTCCGAGGGTGAACGCCGCTTCCTCCTGGTCACGCTCCAGTCCCATCAGCACCGGCTGCAGGGAGCGGATCGTGAACGGCATCGTGACGAACAACATGGCGAGAATGATGCCGGGCTGGTTATAGAGCACTGTCAGGCCACCCTGCTGAAGCCAGGTGCCGATCACGCTGGTCGGTCCATAGATCGCGGCAATCATCAATCCGGCGACGAGGGTCGGGATGGCGAAGGGAAGATCCACCAGGGCATTCAGGAGCCAGCGGCCGGGAAATTCATACCGCACCAGCACGAGCGCCGAGAGGGTGCCGAAGACGGCATTGACGGCGGTGGCGACAGCCGCGGTTTCAATCGTCAACCAGAGCGCGGCCGCCGCTTGCGGGGCTGCGATGTCTTGAACGAAGCGGTCCCATCCCGCCGCGACCGATTGTTGCGTGAGCGCCGCCAGGGGCAAAAAAATCAACAACAGCACGTAGCCGACAGCGGCCGACCGAAGCGCGACACGGACTAAGAGATGCGAGGTCAACGAAGGTTCCTTGTCTTACTTTTTCGACACATCCTCGACGATCTTCGTCCACAGCCCTTGGGGACCGAACAGTTTGTTGCTGACCTGGTCCCATCCGCCGAGCTCCGCGATCGTAAAGAGGCGGGCCGGTTGCGGAAGTCCGGCAGCGGCGGCCGGGGCCGGGGCAGCGCGATCCAAAGGCCGGAACCCCAATTCCAAAAACGCCGCCTGCGCTTCCGGTCCATGGAGAAACGCGACGAACGCGTCGGCCAGATCCTTGGCCTTATGACGGTCGGCATAGGTATCGACCACCACGGCCGGGTTTTCGATCCAGACGGTTTCAGCCGGCACGATGATCTCGTACGGGCGTCCGCTCTTCACGCGCGGCAACAATTCATTTTCATAGGTCACGATGACATCGCCCACCCCGCGCTCGAAGGTCGTGACCGACTCACGGCCGCTTTTGTCCATCACCTTCACATTGCGTTGGATGCGCGTGAGCAGATCGACCGCCTGTGTGGTGGCAGCGTCGGAAGCCACCGGTTTTCCGCCTGCCCGTTGTTCGGCGAGTTTCAAGCCTGCGCCATAAATGGCAATCACATCCCACATGGCGCCGCCGGACGTTTTAGGATTGGGGTATAGCACTTCGACGCCGGGCCGTGCCGCATCTTCCCAGCCCTTCACGCCCTTGGGATTACCCTTCCGGACGCCCAGGGCCACGACCGAGGCGGAAATCATGCCCCCATGCGGGGCTTTCCGCCAGTCATGCGTGATCAGTCCGGCTTTCACGACTTGATCGACATCTCCTTCCAACGAGAGCACGGCCACATCCGCGTCGAACCCGCCGATGATGGCGCGGGCCTGGGCACCGGAGGCGCCATAGGAGCTGCGCACGCGCACATCCTGCCCCGTCTTTTGTTTCCAGTAGCGTTGGAAGGCGGGAATGATGTGCCGCTCGTAGGCTTCTTTGGGCACGCTATAGGCCGCTAGAATCAGGTCGCGCGTGTCTGCCGCCCGGACCGTGGCGGGAGCTACCGTCGCGAGTCCCCAGATGAAGAAGGCGAGAAGAAGACTGATCATTGTATGGCCGATGGTGCGCATGACGATCCTTCAATCAGTTTGGTATGAGCGAATCGGCTCAAGGTGTAGTGGTCGAGAATGTTGGCGATGGCATCCCGCACTTCGCCCATGGCCTGCTGGAGCGGGCAGGAAGGTTTGGCGGCGTAGGGACAGTCGGAGCATTTCTGATAGGCCGTCTTACTGACGCAGCTGATGGGAGCCAGCGGTCCGTCCAGAATGCGGATGACCTGGCCCAGCGTGATCTCCTCCGGAGACTTGATCAACGAGTAGCCGCCTCGAATGCCGCGCCGGCTTGCCAGCAGCCCGGCGCGTTTGAGCGCGAGCAGGATTTGTTCGAGAAACTCCACCGGGATGTTCTGCCGCTCGGCGATCTCATGGCGTTGAAGCACGCGGCCCCCGTAGGTCTCGCAGAGTTCTAGCAAGGCGCGGAGCCCGTACTCACTCTTCTTTGAAAACTTCATGGTCCGGCCGGTTGTCTAGTGAGTTGCTCAAGATTTGGGAGAATAAACCACCGCGTGCCGTGATTCAAGCAATTCGACTGGGAGAGGAAGAAGAAATCCGCGCGCTCCGGCCACGAACTTCGGACCACAACTCGTTGAAAATGGAGCTTCGGTTTCTTGACACCCTGTGACGGTTCTTGCTAGCTTCAGCGTGATTTTTCCTCCGTCACCACGAGCAGCCGGCGGCTAGATCTGGACATCCGGTGAATTTCCAAGACCTCATTCTCACCCTGCATCGTTTTTGGGCCGACCGTGGATGTGTCGTTCATCAACCCTACGATTTGGAAATGGGCGCGGGGACTTTCCATCCTGCGACATTTCTTCGTTCGCTTGGGCCGGAGCCCTGGCGTGCCGCCTATCCACAGGCCTGCCGCCGTCCGACCGACGGGCGATACGGGGAAAACCCCAATCGCATGCAGCACTACTATCAGTATCAGGTCGTGCTGAAACCCGCTCCGGACAATATCCAGGGCCTTTATTTAGAGAGCCTCAAGCAACTGGGCATCGATCCCAAGAAACACGACATCCGGTTTGTGCAGGACGATTGGGAATCACCAACGCTGGGCGCCTGGGGGTTGGGCTGGGAAGTCCGCCTCGACGGGATGGAGATCACCCAGTTTACCTATTTTCAGGAGATCGGCGGCATTCCGCTCAATCCGATCACCGGCGAAATCACGTACGGGACCGAGCGCATCGCCATGTACCTGCAGCAGGTCGACAATGTGTATGACCTCCAGTGGACCGACGACGTGACCTACGGCGACGTGCATCACCGGAGCGAAGTCGAGTTCTCGCGCTATAACTTCGAAGAGGGCGAGGTGCCCATGTTGATGGCCACCTTCCAAGCGTTTGAAGGCGAATGCCAGCGCTTGCTGGAGAAGAAGCTGACGTTGCCGGCCTACGATTACTGCATCAAAACCTCGCACATGTTTAATCTGCTCGACGCGCGTGGCGCGATCAGCGTGACCGAACGGACGTCCTATATCGCCAGGGTGCGAGCGTTGGCGCGGCGCTGCGCGGAATCGTATCTGGCCGACCGGGAAGCCATGGGGCATCCATTGATCAAGCCGGTCGGCCGGTCTGGGAAACAGGTCGCCAACCACTCACCGGTCACCACGAAGTAGCCCGCGGATCACTATTCGACCATGCCTTCTAAAAAACGTATGACCAAGACGGGAGCGCGCGGAACAAAGCCTGCATCGCCCCCACGCTCGAAGATGCCGGCCACCACGGAATTGCTGCTGGAAATCGGCACGGAAGAGTTGCCCTATCAGTTCGTGGCGCCAGGCCTACGCGCGCTGCAGGAGGGGGCGGAGACCTTACTCAACGATGCCCGCCTCACCTACGGCGGGATCCGGACAATGGGTACGCCACGGCGGCTGGTGTTGCTGATCGAAGGCCTGGCCAGGCAGCAGGCCTCGGCCGTCAAAGAAGCCATGGGGCCGTCCAAAGCCGTCGCGTTTGATCAGTCCGGCCAGCCGACGAGAGCGGCCATCGGGTTCGCTGCGGGTCAGGGCGTGCCTGTCGAGGCGCTGCAAGTTCGGCAGACGCCCAAAGGCGACTATCTGTTTGCCATAAAACAGGAGAAGGGGCAGGCCGTGACAGCGGTGCTGATGCAGGCGTTGCCGCAATTGCTGTCCAAGTTGTCATTCCCCAAGGCCATGCACTGGAACCAGACCGGCGTGCGTTTTGCCAGGCCGGTGCGTTGGCTCGTGGCGCTCTGCGGTGGAAAGGTCTTGCCGATTCAATTTGCGACCATCAAAGCCGGCAATTTGAGCCAGGGGCATCGCGTGCTCGGCGCCAAGGTGACCGGTACAAAAGGGTTCGGCGTCAAGTCCATTGCCCACTACCTCAAGGAGATCGAGCGCCACAGCGTGATCGTGGATCAGGACCGGCGGCGGGCCATGATCCTGGAGCAACTGGCCTCGCTGGCCAAATCAGCGCGCGGGCATGTGCACCAGGACGATGAGTTGCTGGAGCAGGCGGTCTATATGGTCGAATATCCGCACACGATCCTGGGTTCATTTAAGCCGCATTATCTCGCGCTGCCCAAAGAAATCTTGATGACGTCCATGAAGGAGCACCAGGGATATTTTTCCCTTGTGGACTCGAAGGGCGCCTTGTTGCCGAACTTTCTGGCGGTCACGAACATGAAGTTGACCAACATGCAGTTGATCCGCGAGGGCAATGAGCGAGTCCTGGCCGCCCGCTTGGCCGACGCCAAATTTTTCTTCGACGAGGATCGCAAGACCTTGCTGGCCGATCGAGTGGCCAAACAACTCGCGGTCACGTTCCACCAGAAACTCGGCAGTCTCCATCAGAAGACGCAGCGCGTCGTGGCAATGGCGGCGCATCTGGCTGGTCAGCTTGGCGATGACCCATTGATTCACGACTGCCGCCGCGCCGCGGAACTCAGCAAGGCGGATCTGTTGACCGGAATCGTCGGGGAGTTTCCGACCCTACAAGGAATCATGGGCGGCGAGTACGCCCAACACGACGGGGAACCGGCGGCCGTCAGCGCGGCGATTCGAGAACAATATCTGCCGCGGGCGATGGAAGGGGAGTTGCCGGAATCATTGGCCGGAAAGGTGCTGTCCCTGGCCGATCGGTTGGACAGCATCGCCGGATTTTTTCTCGTCGGCCTGGTTCCCAGCGGCTCGGAAGATCCTTTCGCCCTCAGACGGCACGCCACGGCGATCGTGCGCATCCTGATTGAGAGCCGGCTGCGGCTGAATCTTGCGCAAGCCGTCCGGGCGGCACAAGAAGGGTTGGCCCAACAAAATGTGATGGCGGCGCTGCCTACAGGTAAAGGCGGGGCGCCGGACGTGATCGGCTTTATCTTTGAGCGTGTCCGGTTTTACGGCAAGAGCGCGCAGCAATTGCGGGACGATGTGATGGAGGCCGTATTGAAATCGGCCGATCGCCAGTCCATCGATCTCACCGATCTCTTCGACAAGATGCAGTCGCTCCAGCAGATGACGCGACGCGCGGAGTTCGACCCGCTCATCGTGGGATTCAAACGGGCCCACCGGCTCACCGACAAGGAGCAGTGGGATCGCAAGCCGGTGGACTCCGGGTTGTTCCGGGAGGCTGCGGAGTCCGCCTTGCACGAAACCGTTCAAAGCAGTCATGCGGCCTATGCGGCGGCGATGCGCGGCGGAGACTATGGGCAGGCGCTGGACGTGCTGGTCCGGATGAAGGGTCCGATCGACGAATTTTTCAATGCGGTGATGGTCAATGCCGACGATCCGTCGGTGCGAGGCAACCGGCTGTCGCTATTGAAAACGGTCGATGATTTGTTCATGTCGTTCGCTGATTTCTCCCAGATTATGGTACAAGGGACGTAGCGGATGGTGAGCGTTTGGACCCAACTCCAGAGAGTGTCCCCGAGTCACCCGAGGCGAGTGCCGCGGCCCAACTAAGGGCGACCAAGGTCCGACGATTCGCGTCCGCCATCAGTGTCGTGATGATGGTGGTGTGCAACGCCGTCTTTCTCTTCGGCATCTGGGTGACCGGCCTCAATTTTGAACGGCTGGTGCGGACACCGGATATCTATGATTCCAGACAAGACATCTGCCTCCGACTGGCCTACCAACATGTTCCGGGTTCGGAGAATCCCGTGCAGTTCTGTTCGGAGTGGCTCAACCTCGCCGATCCAACCGGAAAAACCCATACGTTTCAGAAAGACGCACAACTCAAGCAGGGCGCAGACGGTACGTTCTATTTCGACTATGGACCGTTCGTGGATTACCGGCTTTTTGCGGTCGGCGCGTTCGTGGTGGGGATCATCGTGTGTGGCATTCGCGTGACCAGGCACGTCGTCAACCGCTACCGTATGCGACTGGAAGCCGCCGCCCGCCATTCGGTTCCGACTCATTGACCTCACAGCAGAAGGAGAGCGTCGCGTGGCCAAGAAATACGTCTATTATTTTGGAGATGGCAAAGCCGAAGGCACCGGCAACATGAAGGAGCTGCTCGGCGGCAAGGGCGCCGGTCTGGCCGAGATGACGAATCTCAAGGTGTCCGTGCCCCCTGGGTTTACGATCTCCACCGAGGCCTGCGTCGAATACTACAAGCGTGGCAAGGCCTATCCTCCCGGCATGATGGAGGAGGCTCTGGCGGCGCTCAAGAAGATCGAGCGGTCGATGAAGGCCGGGTTCGGCGATCCCGACAGCCCTTTGCTGGTCTCCGTCCGTTCGGGAGCCCGCGCCTCGATGCCCGGCATGATGGACACCGTGTTGAATGTGGGATTGACCACCAAGACCGTGCACGGTCTGGCGATGAAGACCAAGAACGAGCGGTTTGCGCAGGACAGTTATCGCCGCTTCATCGGCATGTTCGGCAGCATCGTGATGGGCATCAATCGCGAACACTTCGAGGACATTCTCAAACACAAAAAGCGCGATCTCGGCGTGACGCAGGATACGCACCTCGATGCGAAGGCTCTCAAGGAGCTCGTCGTCAGCTTCAAAGAACTCGTCAAAGAGGAAACCAAGCGCGAGTTTCCAGACGACCCGCTCGAACAATTGCGTATGGCCATCAACGCCGTGTTCTCCTCCTGGTACGGCGCGCGGGCTGTGACCTATCGTCGCCTCTACAACATTCCGGAAACCTGGGGCACCGCCGTGAACGTCGTGGCCATGGTCTTCGGCAACATGGGTGAGACCAGCGGCACCGGCGTGGCCTTCACGCGCGATCCGGCCACCGGCCAGCGGCAATTTTTCGGCGAATGTTTGACGAATGCGCAGGGAGAAGATGTCGTGGCCGGCATCCGGACCCCGCTGCCCGTGAACCAGCTCGAGAAGTTCATGCCGCAGGCTTACAAGGATCTGGAAACAACCTACAAGAAACTGGAGCGGCATTACCGCGACATGCTCGACCTGGAGTTCACCATTCAGGAAGGCAAGTTGTACATGTTGCAGACCCGCGTCGGAAAACGAACCGGTGTGGCGGCCGTGCGCATTGCGGTCGATATGGTCAGGGAAGGGTTGATTTCAAAGAAGGAAGCGCTGCAGCGGATCGGTCCGGACCAGCTGGCCCAGTACCTCTACCCGATTTTCGACGCGAAAGAAGAATCGCATTGCACGCCGCTCGGCAAGGGCTTGCCGGCCGGTCCCGGCGCCGCCGCCGGAAAAATTGCGTTGACCGCGGACCGGGCCGTGGAGATGCAAGCGGCCGGTAACCGCGTCGTGCTCGTGCGGCAGGAAACCAGCCCGGATGATATTCACGGCATGAATGCCGCTTTGGGATTCCTCACCGCCCGCGGCGGCATGACCTCCCACGCGGCCGTGGTCGCGCGCCAGATGGGTAAAGTCTGCGTCGCCGGCTGCGAGGCCATCGAGGTCGTGGACAATCAAACGGTGCGCATCGGAACACAAATCTTCCGTGAGGGCGAGTACCTCTCCGTCAACGGTTCCACCGGCAACGTCTATGGCGGCGATATTCCCGTGGTGGAGTCCGAAGTCATCCAGGTCCTGCAGGGCAAGATGGAAGCCACGGCTTCGGAAAAATATCAGTTGTTCGAGTCTGTCCTGAAGTGGGCCGACGGGGTGCGAAAGTTGAAAGTCAGGGCGAATGCGGACGTGCCGGATCAGGCCCGCATCGCGCGGAGCTTCGGTGCCGAAGGGATCGGCCTCTGCCGCACGGAGCACATGTTCTTCGCCGAGGATCGCATCCACATCATGCAGAAAATGATTCTCGCGCGGAAACGCGAAGAGCGGGAAATGTATCTGGATCAGCTGCTGCCCCTGCAGAAACAGGATTTCATCGGGCTGTACCGCGAGATGAAAGGGTTTCCGGTCACGATCCGGCTGCTGGATCCGCCGCTGCACGAGTTTTTGCCGAAGCGCGAAGATCTCATGGTCGAAATCGCCCAGCTCGAACTCACCAGCGGTTCCCAGACGGTGTTGGAGGAGAAGAAGCGGTTGTTGACGCGGGTGGAAGAGCTGCATGAGTTCAATCCTATGCTGGGTTTGCGCGGCTGCCGCCTCGGCATCACGATGCCGGAAATTACCAGGATGCAGGCGCGCGCGATCATCGAAGCGGCCTGTGAACTGGCGAAAGAAGGCACGAAGATCGTGCCGGAGATCATGATTCCGCTGGTCGGCATGGTTTCAGAGATGAAGGCTCAGAAAGATCTTGTCCGGGAAGTGGCCGCGGAGACCATGAAGCGGTACGGCGTCAAGTTGTCTTACCTGGTCGGCACGATGATCGAATTGCCGCGCGCTGCGGTCACGGCCGATCGTATTGCGGAAGAAGCGGAATTTTTCTCGTTCGGCACGAACGATCTGACCCAGACCACCTTCGGGTTCTCCCGGGACGACGCGGCGAAGTTCATCGATTTCTACAAAACCGCCAATATTCTAGAAAGCGATCCGTTTGCAGTGTTGGATCGCGACGGTGTCGGCTCGCTCATGCGGACGGCGATCACCGGTGGGCGCAAGACCCGCCCGACCATCAAGCTGGGGATTTGCGGTGAGCATGGGGGCGATCCCAGTTCCGTGGAGTTCTGCCACCAATTGGGGCTGGACTATGTGAGCTGCTCTCCCTATCGCGTCGGGATTGCGCGGTTGGCTGCCGCGCAGGCGGCGCTTGCGGAGGTGGAAAAGGAGAAGCCAAAACCGGCCAAGATCAAGTCGAAGGCAATGAAGCCGGCTGCCGCCAAATCTGCCAAGAAGCCGGCCCCACCTGCGCAGGCGAAGAAGCGGCCGGCTGCCAAACGCGTGGTACGCCGCCCTGAGCGTACGGCACGGTGACCGTATCGTCTCGCGATCGTGAATGGATGACTCTGGCCCTTCGCCTCGCCGCGAAGGGCCGGGGCCTTACCAGTCCCAACCCCATGGTCGGCGCGGTGGTCGTGAGCCGCGGCGACATCGTCGGGCAAGGCTCTCACCGCAAGGCCGGTGGGCCGCATGCCGAAGTCTTCGCCTTGAGTCAGGCTGGCTCGCGCGCCAAAGGCGGCACTCTCTACGTCACGCTCGAGCCCTGCAGTCATCTCAAGAAACGCACGCCTCCCTGTGTGCCGATGGTCATCAGCTCCGGAGTCCGCCGTGTCGTCGTGGCGATGGTGGATCCGAATCCGCAGGTGCGGGGCAGGGGAATGGCTCAACTCAAGCGGGCGGGGATACGGGTCGAAGTCGGGTGCCTCGAAGCTGAATCGCGACAACTGAACGAGACCTATATCCATTGGGTGCAGACCGGCCGTCCCTTTACCATTCTCAAAGCCGGTATGACGCTGGATGGGCAAATTGCGACGGCGGGGGGCGAGTCTCAATGGATCACCGGCGAGCCGGCGCGCCTGCGGGGCCACCGGTTACGCGCTGAGGTCGATGCGGTACTCGTCGGGATCGGCACGGTGCTGAGCGACGATCCGCAGCTGACCGCCAGGACGGATGGTGATCCCGTTCGACTGGCGCCGCGGCAGCCGCTGCGTATCGTGGTCGATAGCCGGTTACGTATTCCGCTCGGGGCGGCCGTGCTGCAACGGCAGGACGAGGCGCATACCGTGATTGCCACCACGCGCGCGGCGCCGGCAAAAAAAATCGCCGCTCTGCAAGGCCGTGGCATTGATGTTCTGGTGCTGCCCGGTGCCGGTGGGCATGTCGATCTGGCGGCCTTATGGACGCGACTTGGACAGCTTGGCGTCACGAGCCTGTTGGTCGAAGGCGGAAGCGATCTTAATGCGGCCGCGCTGCGAGCCGGGCTTCCCCAACGGCTGATGTGTTTCATCGCGCCCCTGCTGTTGGGCGGGCAGGATGCGAAAGGACTCTTCGGAGGCCTGGCGCCGCGTCGCTTGCGGGATGCCCTCCCGCTCACCAATCTGCGCATTGAGCCGGTGGGGCGTGATATGCTGATTCAGGCTGATGTCCAGGTTCGACAGGTTCGATAGGAGTATCGTGCGATCGTCTCTGAGGTCTTTTCACCAGATCCATTTCCGGCGCCGCGCGTTTCTCTTCTCTCTTACCTGCATGTGGATGGTGGCCCTGTGGGTGCCTGCGCCCCATGCAGGGGAGGAATCATCCTCGCCGGATCTGGCCTCGCAGATCTGGCACTACCTCACCACTCAGGATAGCGAGCAGGCCGAGTCGACGCTGGCGTCTATCATGCAGCGCCCGGATGCCACGCTTCAGGCCGTGCAGGACATCCTTCGCAAGGGCCGGCCGCATGGCCTTCAACCGGTCGGCATGTTGCCGGATGAACAGGTCGTGGTGCGTGACCGGCCATACCGCCTGAGCCTGTCCATTCCGCAGAGTTACGAGCCGACGAAACAGTATGCGCTCGTCGTCTGTCTCCACGGCGCAGGCTTCACCGGCGAAGCCTACCTGGATCGATGGAAATCGCGGTTGGGGGAAGAATACATCCTCGCCTGTCCGACGTATCCCGCGGGCGCCTGGTTTACCAGGCGGGCCGAAGATCTCGTCCTGGCGACGGTGCAGCTCGTGCGGGAGCGCTATCGCATCGATCCGAACCGGATCTTCTTGAGCGGCATGTCCAACGGCGGCATCGGCGCCTGGTTGATCGGCATGCATCACGCGCATGTGTTTGCGGGACTCGCGCCGATGGCGAGCGGCATCGACGATGTCCTGTTTCCGTTTCTCGAAAACCTTCGCACCACGCCGGTCTACATCATTCATGGCTCGCATGATCAGGTGATGCCCGTGGAGCTCAGCCGGAAGCTGGCCGGCGAGTTGAAGCTTCTCGACTATCCCTTCATCTACCGGGAGCATGATCGCACCCACGCGATGGCCGGCGGCCATTTTTTCCCGCGCGAAGAGTTGCCCGATCTGGTGAAGTGGTTCGACAACCAGCGGCGCGCGCCGGTTCCGAAGACCGTGACCGTCGTGCGCGATGCGAGTCATCTCCTGCCGTTCGGCTGGGTGCGGATTGATGCGACGGATCAGATTGCATCGTTTTCCGAAGATCTGATCGACAAGCGCGATGACAGCATCCCGCAGCGAACCTATGCCCGGTTGACCGCGCAGGTGACCGGTCCGAATCGAATCGACGTGCGGACCAACCGGGTCCGGCAGTACACGTTGTCTCTGAATGACGACCTTGTCGATCTGACCAAGCCGGTCGTGATCACCACCGACGGGCAGCCTGCATTCGAAGGCCTACTCACGCCACATGTCGACACGCTGCTGCGGCAGGCCCGTCTCAGGCACGATCCTGCGCAGCTCTTTCCCGTTCAGATCACCGTGCCGGTGCCCCAACGGCCTTCATGACCTGGTCCGCCCACACCGTCCGGCTGATCGGGCCGGTGGCCGTGGTGCTCGCCGCCGCCTGTGCCCTCTTCGATTCCTCCGCGCGGGCTACACCAGACCGATGCTCCCTGCCGTCGCACCATGTCGGGATGGTGTTTCCTCTTGATCACGTGGACGCCGCCTGGAGTTGCCGGCTCGAGCCGATCCTCGCGCACTATACGACGGCCAATAAGATCGGCCCGATCCGTACTCCGTTGCCGAAACAGGTGTACCTGTATCTGTTGGAGCATCCGGTCATGACCGCCGCCCTCGCCAATCGCCTCGACCTCGGTTTGTACAAAGCGGAGTGGCGCGGCCCGGATACATTCTGGGCGACGGACGGCGAAGGCACGGAAGGCATCGTGCATCCGCTGTATCAAGACCAGAGCCGGCGGATCTACTATATCGAAGGCACGCACGACGGGCGATTCCTGCCGCGGGTGAGCGGCAAGGCCGTCGTGCTGTTTAGTTTGCGCGTGGTCCAAGACGGGCAGGGGGGCGAATCGATCGACAATACGATGGTGGCCTACCTGCGGCTCGACAATCGGTTGTACTCCGGATTGTTGTCGATGCTTCGCCCCCTAATCGGTACGGTGGTGACCCGGCAAGTCGTGAAAGCGTTTGATGCGGCTCGCCGTCTGGCCGGGACCATGCGTGAACATCCTGAGCAGGTGCTGTTCGAAGCCACGGACCCGCCGGGACTGCCGGACGAAGAGGTGGCGTTTATCAAAGCTGCCCTCGCGTCCCTGAATCAACCCGCGCAGAGACCGGCGCCTTCCCTCCCGTGAGATGGTGATGACGACATCCCGCAGCTTTTTCTACCTCTGTACCCTCGGCGTGTTCTGTTTCATCAGCTACAACCTCGTCCGCATGCCGGTCTTGTCCCTCTTCGCCGAGTCGCTGGGGGCCGGCCCGGAGCGGATCGGCTTGATCGTCTCGGTTTCGACGATCACCGGAGTCCTGTTGAAACTGCCGTCCGGCGCCTTGTCCGACATCTATGGGCGAAAGATGTTGCTGCGTATCGGAGTCGTGGCGTTCGGGTTGCCGCCCTTCGTGTACCCCTTCATTTCCGATCTCAATACGCTGACGGCCCTGCGTTTTGTCCATGGCCTGGCAACGGCCATCTTCGCGCCCAGCGCCCTGGCCACGGTTGCAGATCTCTATAAGGAGCGGCGCGGGGCGGCGATGGGGACCTATACCGCCTGCACCCAGTCGGGCTCTCTTCTGGGCCCGTTTCTCGGCGGGTGGTTGGCCCATGCGGCAGGCTTCCCCACTGCCTTTGTCACGGCCGGGATTTTCGGTTGTATCGCCATTGTGATTTTCTTCAGCCTCCATCTGGACGAGCCGCCTCCGCGCGTGCGCGAGAAGGGCCTGGCGCCGGTGATCGCGGAAATGGGCAACGGGTTTCTCGCGGTGGCGAGGAACCGGAAAGTATTGATTACCAGTTCAACCGATGCGGCGAAGATGATTGCCAACGGCGCGCTCATGGCGTTCTTGCCGTTGTATGGGCTGTCGGTCGGACTGAACGCCGGGGAAGTGGGGCTGCTGTTTACCGTACAGGCCTTCACGTCGTTTTTTTCCAAGCCCATTATGGGGCGTGTTTCAGACCGGATCGGGCGGCAGCCGTTGATCGTGCTGGGCCTGGTCATTTGCGCGGCGACCTTCATCTCGATGCCCCACGTCGAATCGTTCGCGGTGATGTTGCTGCTGTCCTCGGGGTTTGGATTCGGGGAGGCGGTGGTCTCCTCCTCATCCGCCGCGCTGGTGGCCGACAGTTCGGAGTTTAAACGGCTGGGCGCGGGCATGGGGATGCAGGGAACGGTCATGGATATCGGCCATGCCAGCGGGCCGCTCCTCGCCGGTGTGTTGATTGCGCATGTCAACTATCAAGGCGCGTTTGCAGTGATCGCCGGACTCCAGATTCTGGCGGCCGTCGCATTCTGGGCCACGATGAGAAGTCTCTCACGGTAGTGTATAATCCCGCCGTTTTTAGCGAGGGCAGCTACATTTGTGGAGAAAGCGGGGCAGGATGGATACGGAATTGATCGACACGCTGCAGCGCGGGATCACCATTGTAGGTGGCATCGGCCTGCTAGGGTTTTGTCTTTATCCCCTCAAGACGCACAAGGGAGCGTAAACTATGTTCACCGGCATTGTGGAAGAGATGGGCGCGGTCTCGACCGTGAACAAGGGATTGGCCGGAACCCGGCTCACCATCATGGCCTCGACGATTATGGCCGACCTGACCATCGGCGCCAGCGTGAGTGTCAATGGCGCCTGTCTGACAGCCGTCGCCCGGACCGATCATGATTTCTCAGTTGACGTGTCGCCGGAGACGCTCAGCGTCACGACCCTGGCCGGCCTGACCACCGGTTCACCGGTCAATCTCGAGCGCGCGATGAAATTGAACGAGCGGATCGGCGGTCATATGGTGTCCGGTCATGTCGATGGCATCGGGGCCATTCGCAGCCGGCATCAGGACGGCAATGCGCTGGTTCTGGAGATTGACGCGCCGAAGGAGATTCTCCGGCTCTGCGTTCAGAAGGGCTCGATCACGGTGGACGGCATCAGTTTGACCATCAACGAGGTGACCGAACGTTCATTCCTGGTTGCCATCATTCCCCATACGGCGAAGGTGACCACACTGGGACTGAAACAGGTGGGCGATACCTTGAATTTGGAATCGGACCTGATCGGCAAATTCGTCGAACGCCTGCTGCAGGAACGCGGCCTGCTCCCGCCAAAACCCACGCCGGTCATCGATAAGGATTATCTCCAGCGCCGGGGCTTGATCTGATTCGGCCTCCTTTCGAACGAATTATTCCAATCGCGGCGTGATCGCCACGGGAACCGGGCTGAAGCCGACCCAGCTCAGTCTTCGATCGTCGAAATATCGCCCACGTCTTGCCCCAGTTCCTTGGCCTTGAGCACCCGGCGCATGATTTTGCCGGAGCGCGTTTTGGGCAACGAGGGCACGATATCGATTTCCTGCGGCACCGCGATTTTTCCCAGTTCCTTGAGCACATGGTCTTTGAGCGACTGCACCAGCTCCCTCGAATCCTGATAGCCCTGCTTTAAAATCACAAAGGCTTTGATGGCTTCCCCGGCCGTGCGGTGGGGCTTGCCGATCACCGCGGCTTCGGCCACGGCATCATGACTGACGAGCGCGCTTTCGACCTCCGCCGTTCCGATGCGGTTGCCGGCGACCTTGATCACGTCGTCGGCCCGGCCCATGAACCACAGATAGCCGTCCTGGTCTTTGCGGCACACGTCGCCCGCCGTGTAACAATTGGGAATGGTGTTCCAGTAGACCTTGTATCGGTCAGGGTCCTTATAAATCGTGCGCATCATCGCCGGCCAGGGTTTCTTGATCACGGCGAAGCCGCCGGCGTTGCTCGGCAGGCTGTTGCCCTCTTTATCCACCACGTCGGCCTCGATGCCGAGAAACGGCCTCGTCGCGGAGCCGGGTTTGAGCGGCACGGATGGAAGCGGGGTGACGAGAATTGAGCCGGTCTCCGTTTGCCACCAGGTATCCATGATGGGTTTGTCGCTGCCGGTCACACGATAGAACCATTCCCAGGCTTCCGGGTTGATGGGCTCGCCGACGCTGCCAAGCACGCGCAATGTGGACAAGTCGTATTTCTTGGGCCAGTCTTCGCCATATTTCATCAGCAGCCGGACGGCGGTGGGCGTCGTGTAAAAAATGGAGACGCCGTAGCGTGCAATGAGATCCCACCAGCGGCCGGGGTTGGGGTAATCGGGCTTGCCTTCGGCCATCATGATGGTCGCGCCGTTCAACAGGGGGCCGTAGACGATGTAGCTGTGCCCCGTCACCCAGCCTGGGTCGGCCACACAGAAGTACACATCGTCTTCCTTGAGGTCGAACACATATTTCGTGGTGATGTAGGTCCCGACCATGTAGCCGCCGTGGACGTGCACGACACCTTTGGGTTTGCCGGTGGTGCCGGACGTGTAGAGGATGTAGAGGGGTGTTTCGGCGTCGAGCGGCTCCGCGGCACAGGCAGCGCTCTGTTCGTTCAGCCAATCGGCCCAATCGATTTCTTTCGGCGCGGTGAGCGCGACGCTGAGCGGATCCCGGCGCACCACGACCACTTTTTCCACGGAGGGACAGGACTGCACGGCCGCGTCCACGACAGGTTTGAGCGGGATCGTTTTCCCGCGATCGTAGCCCACATCGGCGGTGATGACGAGACGGGCTTCGGCATCCTGAATGCGGCTGGCAAGAGCCGGTGCGCTGAAGCCGGAATACACGACACTGTGAATGACGCCGATGCGCGCGCAGGCCAACATGGCCACGACCTGCTCGGGAATTTTCGGCAGATAAATCGTGACGCGATCGCCCTTGTTCAGGCCAAGCGCCTTGAGGGCGTTGGCGCACCGGTTGACCTGGCGCAGCAACTCGCCATAGGTGAAGATGCGCTCCTCGCCGTTTTCCCCGACCCAAATGATGGCGACTTTATTGCGGCGCCAGCTGTTTGCATGGCGGTCGAGGCAGTTGTAGGCAATGTTGCAGGTCGCGCCGACGAACCATTTTGCCCAGGGGTAATTCCACTCGAGGACCCGGCTCCATGGCGAGAACCAATCCAGCTCCTTGGCCACGCCGCCCCAAAACGCTTCCGGATCGGCAATGGAGGCCTTATAGGCCTGCTCGTAATCCGGGATATGCGCCGCCGCTTTGGTCCGGGCGGACGGCTGAATGACACGTCCTTCTTTCAACAGCGTATCGATCTTCTCGCTCATGAGCGCCATACCTCCACCACTAAGCGTGGGCCTGTCCGCTGCGCGGTTCACTCTCGCGGCATTATGCGGATGGGGCGGAGGAACTGCAACCCTTGTCGCCGTGCGCCTTTCTTGACAGTCGGGACGAAGCGAGGGTAGGCTGAGTCCGTTGCCCTTCACTGGATCATCCTGCTGATGCGTTCGCCGAGATCCCTCAGTCTCACCCGGATGATCACCTGCCTGGTGGCCTTGTGCGCCGCCGGAATCTCCACTGATCACGCCGTTGCCCAGGTCGGGAAGCCGGAGGGGCTGTACTATAAATCATGGGCCGTCGTCGTCGGGATCGAGAATTACCTTGTCGCGCCAAAGGTGCCGGGCGCGCTCGAAGGCGCCCATGCCGTGGCGGCGGCGTTACGAGGGCTCGGGTTCGATGAGGTAATCGAGCTGCAGGATAAGGATGCGACCTCCAGGCGTCTGCTACAAATCCTGAACGACTATCTCCCGCGCAAGGTGGGGCGGCAGGATCGTGTCGTCCTCTTTTTTGCCGGCCATGCCGGGGTGACACAGGATGCCCAATCAAAGGATCTGGGCTATGTGGTGCCGTGGGACGCGCAGCCCAGCAATCCCGCCAAAGCCATTACCCTGGATCAGCTCAAGGAGTTCAGCCGGCGCTCGGCTTCCAAACATATTCTCATGCTGCTCGATGCCAACCTGCGAGGATGGGATGTGACGGCGCCGCAACCGCTCTCGCTGGAAGGGCGTGTGTCGCCGGAAGACGACACCGAAAAACGATCCGTCCAGGTGCTCATGGCAGCCGAAAAGGAAGAATCGGTGGGCCGCGTTCCCGGAGAAAGCCCGTTCGTCAAAGCGCTGGTCGCGGGCGTGAAGGGAGCGGCGGACCTGAATAAAAACGGTTGGGTCATGGCCAGCGAACTCGCGGCCCAGGTGAAGCAAGATGTGGAACGCGAGACCAAGGGAGCGCAACACCCGCAGTTCCTTCAACTCGAGGGTGACGGCGATGTCATTCTGGTCGAAGGGCGGAAGGAGATGTTTTCTGTCGGGAAGGAGCCGAGCACCGAAGCGGACCGGATGAAAGAGGCTCGCGTGCAATACGAGCAGGCCTTCGCCCTGTTGCAACAGCAGAAGTCGGCCGAGGAAGCGCTGGAGCGCCTCAACCGGGCGATTACGTATGACCCGTCCTTTGGAGACGCCTATGTGCTGAAGAGCTACATCCGCCTCGAGATACTACCCAATCTCGAAGAATCCTTGCAGGCCGCGCAGGCCGCGGTCCGGCATGCGCCGCAGAATCCGGACTCCCATTATTCATTGGCGCTGGCCCTCGAAAAGAAAGGCCGGCCACAGGAGGCGGAGCGGGCGATGCTCGACACTCTGGCCGTCAATCCCGCCTATACCGACGTCTATTTTTCGCTCGGCACCTTGTACGCCGACCATTTGAATGAGCCGCAGAAGTCGATCGACGCGTTCCGCCGCTACCTGGAATTGGGCGGCCAGAGCGAACGCGCCACCCGCGCCGTTCACGGTGATCGTGCGCCTGGTGAGAAACCCGCCCCCTAGCAGGACCCTGACCGCTTTGGTCGGCGGTCAGCCCTCATCGACTCGTTGACCCGGCCAGGTCTTGTGTTCGGCCTGCTGGTCCTTTATTGCAGCTACTCCTTGCCTCCGCCTTTCAGATAACCCAGCCCGATCTTCAAGGCGCGGCGCGTAATTTCCGGCCAACGCACCTGCGGATATTCCGCCAGCACCGCGGCGGCCTTCGGATCTTGAATATCCAGTTGCACGACCCGAATGATGCCGTCTTCAATTTGAACGTCAGCCATGTGTGCCCTCTCCCTCGTGTTATGCGGTGTCTCGTCGTACTGCGCGCGATCCCGTCAACCGAAAGCCTGCTTCCGCGTTGACAGTCTTAGGGGTGCATGTTAGCCTAACTTCGTTTTTTCGCGCAATTATCACTCGTCGCCCAGTGAATCACACAGGTCGATCTTCCATCATCTTGCCGCATAGCACCGAGCCATCGGATCTCATCGGGACCACACCAAGGAGGAATCGTATGAGCAGAGTAGAGGGGGCTTGTTCGAAGTTCACCGGAAGCGCGCTGGCGCTGATACTCCTCATCGGGCTGACGGCTTGCGGTGGTCCCCCGAACTGGGTCAAAAAAGGATCCGGTGCGTACAACGAAAAAAGCGATAAGTCTTTTTATGGCGTCGGCTCGGTCGTGGGCGTGCGCAACGAACCCTTAGCCTGGGACACGGCGGAAAACCGCAGCCGCGCGGAAATCGCCAAGACGTTTGAAACCTATACCGCCTATCTCATGCGCGATTATGCGGCCTCGACCACAGCCGGTGATTTTTCCCGCAACAGTGAAGAACAGAATATCGAGCGGGCGGTCAAGACGTTCTCCGCGGTCACGCTCAACGGCGTGAAGCCCATGGACCGGTACAAGGACGAAAAGTCCGGCACCTATTACGTCCTCACTAAGCTCAGCCTCGAAGACATGAAAAACAACCTGGAGCAGGCCAAGGAGCTCAACAGCCAGGTCCGGGACTTCGTGCGCAAAAATGCCGACCGGTTGTTCGATCGTCTGGAGAAAGAGGAAGACAAGCGGGCCAACCAGTAGATCTCACCGCAGGGGCGAGGCCTGTTGTCCAGGAGGAGAGCGCATGATCGATTGGCGGAAGCGTTCGGTGTGGCGGGCATGTGCGGTGGGGTTGCTGGTGGGAGGGGTGGCTTTGGTCAGCGGGTGCGGCCACGAGACCAAGGTGACGCGCGTCGATACCGGCACGGTGACCGACCTCAGCGGCCGTTGGAACGATACGGATTCCCAGATGGTCGCCGAAGCCATGGTGAAGGAAGCCTTGTCGAATCCTTGGCTCGGCAATTTCACCAAGGGAAAGAATCGCCAGCCCGTCGTCATCGTCGGCACGGTGCTCAACAAGAGCCATGAACATATCAATGTGCAGACGTTCGTGAACGATCTGGAGCGTGAGTTGACCAATTCGCAAAAAGTCACCTTCGTCGCGGCCAAAGGGGAACGCGAGGAGGTGCGGGAAGAACGCCGCGAGCAGGCCGTCCACGCACGGGAGGATACGCAAAAGGCGCCGGGCAAGGAAATCGGCGCGGACTATATGATGCGGGGAAGCATCGCCACGATTCTCGACGAGCAGGATGGGGCCAAGGCGGTCTTCTATCAGGTCGATCTGGAAATGGTCGATCTGGAAAACAACGTGAAGTCCTGGTTCGGGCAGAAGAAGATCAAGAAAGTCATCGAAAAGAAACGCACGATTTTTTAGCTGACGTACTCAGTTGAGACCCCACCTCCCATCGACCACGGCCTCCCCTCAGGGAGGCCGTTTCATTTCCCGGCCCTGGCTGGCGGTGATCTGCTGGAGTCTGCTGTGCCTGCTGTCCGGCTGCGGACTGTCATCCAACCACTATCTCCTCATCGACCAAAGCCTGGCGGCGCAGGACCCCCGGCGGGCGGATGCCATCATGGCGCAGGCTGAATCCGAATATGGCCCCCGCAACCGGCTCCTCTACAGCATGGATCGGGGAATGACCCTGCACCTGGCCGGCGAGTATGTGCAGAGCAACGCGCAGCTGGAAGTCGCGGCGCAGGAAGTCGAACGCTTGTACACGAAGACGATCAGGACGGAAACCTCCGCCTTTCTGACCAACGACAATGTGCTGCCCTATGAGGGCGATCCTTACGAACATGTGATGATCAACGTCATCAAGGCCCTCAATTACGCCGCGATGGGGCAATTGATGGAAGCCGTCGTCGAGGCCAGGCAGATCGATCATCGACTGAACGTGTTGTCCGATACCGCCAAGGAAAAAGACGGGTACCGCGAGGATGCCTTTGCCCGTTATTTGACGGGGGTGCTGTACGAGTCGACCGGAGATCTCAATAACGCCTTCATCGCGTATCGGAAGGCCTATGAAATTTACGACGCGACCAAGAACTGGGCGCGTACGCCCATGCCGCCGATGCTGCGCGCGGATCTCCTGCGGACCACCGATGCCCTCCATATGACGGCTGAGTTTGAAGAATACACACGCCTGTTCCCCAACACGCGGTGGATGCCACGATCCGAGCAACAGCAGCTCGCCCAGGTCGTCGTGATCGGCTATAATGGCCGCGCGCCGCGCAAGGAAGACGCGTTTCTCGATATCCCCATCAGTCTGAGCGCGTTGCAGTTGGTGCTCCTGAATCGGGGCGTCATCCACGCGTCGAACCGCCAGGAGCGCCGCGTTGCGGACAGCGTGTTGTACGGCTTGAACGGGCGGGTCGTCAGGGTGGCCCTGCCCAAACTCATCCCGCAGAAAACGGCGGTGGTCCACGAGACGGTGACCTTGAGCCCTCATGCGGGCGAGCCGATCTCTGCGACCTCCGAGTTGGTTTACAACGGCACCGCGCTGGCTGAGCGATCGCTCTCGGATCGCTTGCCCGGTATCACGACAAAGGCTCTGGCCAGGGCAGCCGTGAAGTTTGCCGCCGCCGAAGCCGCGACACGCGGCTCGCAACATGCCGTCAACAAAGGCGACGCGCCGTGGGTCGGAGTGCTCGTCGGAGTGCTCACCCATGGGTTGGCGGTAGCCTCGGAAGTCTCCGACACCAGAAGCTGGCGCACGTTGCCGGATGAAATTCAGATTGCACGCCTCTGGGTGCCGGCCGGCGAATATCACAGCCGGATTCAAGCCTTGACCAGGGGAGGCGGCACCACACAGCTGGAGTCTCCGCGTCCTCTCGTTCTGCGGGCGGGGCACACGATCTTTCTGATCCAACGCGTGATGTTATGAGAGCACCTAGAGTCACGTTTTCCGATCGAGGCGCGCGGACCGGCCTGCTGATGCTGTTCATGCTGCTGTGCGCAGCATGCGGCTGGATCGGCGGATCGTCTAAGCCATCGTGGATCGACGGCCAGAGCGCGCAATTCCCTTCTACGCAGTATCTCGTGGGTGTCGGTCAGGCCGATTCACGCCCACAAGCCACGGAACAGGCCTATGCGGCCGTGTCGCGCATTTTCAAAGCGGAGATCACAGCGCAGGCCAAGGATTGGGAATCCTACCTGGTCGTCGAAAGTCGCGGGCAGACGAGCACCGAGCGCAAGCTCGTGTTGGATAACGTCACACGCGTCACGACGGAAAAGGTCCTGGAAAATGTACAGGTCCTTGACATCTGGTTTGACCAAAAGACGCGACAGTACTATGCTCTGGCTGGCATGAACCGGGCGCAAGCCGAATCGGCGATGCTGGAGCGTCTGGCCGACCTCGACCGATCGATTCAAACGGACGTGATGGAAGCGCGTCAGGCCCAGGACAAGCTCTCACATGTGCGCCATCTGAAGCGGGCCGCCAAGAATCTGGTGCTGCGCGAAGCCTACAACACCGACCTGCGCACCATTCGCTTGAATGGGCAAGGGCATCCGGCTGCGTACCGGGTGGCCGAATTGACGGCCGAATTAGAACGCTATCTCGCCGCGAATGTAGGCATGGCCGTGGAGGTTGCGGGCGAGCAGGCGGAACCGCTGGAGCGGGCCTTAATCGAAGGGCTGACTCGGGAGGGGTTTTCCGTTGTCGGGCATGGTGCCGAATCCGCGCAGGCGGCGTTGTTGATCAGTGCAACGGTGCGCACGTGGCCGATCGAAGTTCCCGACCCGCATTTTCGGTATGTGCGGTGGTGCGCGGATGCCGTGATCGAAGAGGTCTCGAGCCGCCGTGTCATCGGCGCAATGTCGAAAGGCGGCAAGGAGGGGCATGTGACGGAACGCGAGGCGTCGGCCAAGGCCGTTCGCGTCATGCAGCAAGAGTTTTCGTCGGATCTGGCCCATGCGGTGGCGGCGCATCTCTACGGAGAACGGGAATTATCGGTGACGCCCCCGGCGTCGGGCTGTCCCAGCGAGGCGGCTCAATCGCCGCTCAGTCGGTAACGAGTGCAGTTCAACCATCGGAGAGAGGAGAGGGAATGCGAAAGACAGGGACCCGGAAGGCGGCCGAGTCGGCCGGCGGCGGACGCCGGATGTCGAGCCAGGCGATGAAAAAACATCTGCGTGAACGGCTGACCGCCGATACGCAGCAGGTGCTGAAGAGCGACCTCGTGAGCATCTTCCGCAAACAGGGCTACTACGAAGAATTGCCGCTGGATGAGTTGCAGGATCGCCTCTCCAAACTGCAGTCGCCGCTGGCCGACAGTCTCTTGAAGGGGAGGGGATAGGATGCCCTACTACTATTTTGATTCCACGGCGCTGGTCAAGCGCTACAGCATGGAACGAGGGACGCGCATCGTCAATAAACTCATGGTGAAGCGCGGAAAGGTCGCCATTGTCCCTATGTGGAGCGTCACGGACTTTTATTCCGCCTTGTCTGTTCGCTCGCAGCAGGGAGAAATCACGCGGGACGATTGTTATTCCGTCTTATATAAGTTTGAAATGGAAGCGTCACAAGGGCTCTTCCAGTTTATTTCACCGACGATGGAGACCTATCTGGCGGCGAAGGAGCTGATTTTAGACTACCCGGCATTGCGCTCGCCGCAGCTCCTGCATCTGGCGTTGGCCCTGGAACTGAAGCCGCTCCGGCTGACGGTCGTCAGCGCCGACAAGCAGCTGTTGGCCGCCTGCCGTCCGGCGGGGTTGCATATCATTAATCCCGAAGACGACTAGCGCGAGCAGGATGCGGAAACAAGCCGCCGGCGGCGTGGTCAGAGTTAATCGTATGCGATTTGTGAGCGTGCTCCCGCAGGCCGTTCAAAAAGGCCGTTCAGCGAGGCCGCAGCAATGCGAGGCGGCGAGGCGTACCCTTGCGGTACGTTGAGCCGCTGAGCGATGCGAGAACGAAGCTGGCGGGCTTTTTCAACGGCCTGCTAGTTGGGGCAGCGAAACTCGCTCTGCATCGATGCCAGCACAATCGTCCAGTCATCGGCCGTTTGCCGGACGGCGGGCAGTCGCGGGGCGGCGGCGGCTGGTTCTGTCGAGGTTGGTTGAGTGAGTGTCTCCTGGACATGTTGGAGCTCGAGCTGGGCAAGCTGGAGGCTCCCGCAGACACCGGCCGAGGCAGGAAGTTCCCCACCGGCCCGCCTAAAGAGCGCAAGTCCCCGATAACCATGCTCCTGCGACCGATAGAGGTGTTCGGTCGCCTTGAACACCTGCCGTAAGGCCGGGTCCGTGTGACGTTTGCTGAGTTGAGCCGCCATCAAGGCCGCGCGTCCCATATTCATGGCCGCGCCTTCCGCATCATCGTTCCCCATCGCATCCTCTGCCTTGGCCCGGAGACGGTCGAGCTCTGCCTCATCACCCACCACCTGAGCCTGCGCCATCCCGGCCGCCAGCATCACCAGTGATAACGCCAGCGCCAGGGCCGTGCCGGAACGTTCCGGCCAGATCGTGCGTTGCCTCTCGGTTACTGCACGTGTTCCCAGGTGTCTATTTGTTTGATGCTCCAATTGACGGCTTCCTTTAATTTGACCAGGTTCGGGTCGGCATCGTTTTCATGAACGTGGTACAGCGATTTTTGAAGCGCAAAGAGCGGTTCGTAGGCCCGCATGTCGGGCAGTTTTCCCAACGCCCAGGCGACCTCGGTTTTGACGGCGACATCCTCGGTATTCAGGGTTTCCAGCAACGGATCGACAATGGTGAAGTCGCCGTGCAGGGCTCCCACGATCCCCAACGCCTTCGCCGCGGGCGCGCGCAAATCCGGCGCCCCGTTCTTCATGGTTTTGATTAGGACCGGAATCGTGTCTTTCTGGCCGATATTGCCCAGAGCCAGGGCCGAGGCTTTGGCGATGCTGCGATCGGGACCGTTGAGTCCGTCCAGCAGGCGCGGGATGGCCTGGACGGAGAAGAGATCGCCGAATAGGGCGATCAACTTGACCTTGCGGGCCACCGGGGTTTTGGGATCATCATAGAGACGAAACAGACGAGCCTCCTGTCCCCATTCAGCGGTGATCAAAGCGGGGAAGTCGTACTCTTCGAGGCGCGCGCGTAGCTTGGTCATGGCGAAGGCGGTGGGATCCTCGGCCTTCGCGAGCGTTGCCGCAGCCTGCGGATCATCAAAGTCCGTACGGACCTCCTTGCGCCAGGCCATTTTTTTCCCGTTCAGCAGATACCCGATTTGGCAGGCCGGTCCTTTCCAGATGCGCGAAGGAGAATCCGGCAGATCGGCGTCGCTTCCCATCGTCGTCGTCCCTTCCCAAGTCTTTTTTTGCTCGCATTTGATCTTCAATTCGACATCGTGGGGCTGGGTTGGATCTGCGACTGACGTATAGCCGAATTCCCTCATGCGCGTGGCCGCGACCTCGGCGAGCGGGCCGGCATCGATGGCGCCCTTGTCCGACAGGGCGATGACCGTGATCAGGACGCGGTCGATTCGTTCCAGATGACTCTTTTGCTCGGCGGTCAAAGCCTCCCGGCGGGCCCAGCTCGGATCGCCACACAGCAGCAGGACCCCCAGGATGACAAGCGAGACGATACATCTCATGTCGGCGCCTTTCTGCTCAAAAAGACCGGATGGGTATGATGATGACTCAATGGCTTGCTGTAGATCACTCTATAACAACCCCTCCCGGCGGTTGCAAGTTGCGCCAGATTGAACGGCCTCCGTATAATCGCGCCATGTTGGCGGGCAAGCAGATCGGCTGTGTGGGCGGCGGCAACATGGCCGAGGCCTTGCTCGCGGGTCTTCTGCGAAAAGGCCTGACCCGGCCTGATCGTGTGACCGTCAGCGACCCGCTGGCCTCCAGGCGCCACTTCTTGAGCCGAACATTCAGCGTGATCGCGACGGCCGACAATCAGGCGGCGGTTCGAGGCGCGGACATCGTGCTCCTCTGTGTCGAGCCGCAAGTGCTGGATGAGGTGCTGCAAGAACTCGAACCGTTGCGACAATCACAGCCTCTGGTGATCTCGGTCGCCGCCGGCTACCCCTTATCTCGCATACAGGACAGACTCGCGGGCGTCACAAGACTGGTGCGGGCCATGCCGAATACCCCGTCGGCTATCGGGGATGGCGTCACGGCATTGAGCGTGATACCCGGTTTGTCGTCCGACGATCGTGACACTGCCCGGCAGGTGTTTGAATCGGTGGGAACGGTCGTATTGGTGGAGGAACGGTTGCAGGACGCCGTGACGGGCTTGAGCGGAAGCGGTCCGGCCTACGTCTACGCCATGATCGAAGCGCTAGCCGACGGCGGCGTGTTGGCCGGTTTGCCGCGTGCGACCGCGCAACAGTTGGCGGCGCGAACCGCGGCCGGCGCGGCCCGCATGGTGTTGGAGCAGGGCGAGCATCCGGCCGTCTTAAAGGACCGGGTGACTTCTCCCGGCGGGACCACGATCGCCGGATTGAATCAACTGGAACAGGGGCGCCTGCGAGCCACCATCATCTCGGCGGTTGAAGCCGCCACGCAACGATCACAGGAATTGGGCAAGGAAGAGAGCCATCATCTCTAACAAGGAGCGCGTCTCGTGCAATATTGGGTGAAAGTCGTGTTTGCCGACAATCAGGAACTGCTGGTCAAGGATGCGATCCGCCACACGATCAGCGAGGATATGGAAGTACTCGAAGTGGACTCGGCCAAGGAAGTCATCATCGTGCCGATGAAGCAGATTAAGTACATCGCCTGCGATGCGACGGTGTTCGCGCAGAAGGGGAAGGGGTAGGGGTTTTCGGAAGCGTTGGTCACCGGGGCAATAACCAACTTTTAACGAATCTCACCAGGTTCAAGCGGAAGAATCTATAAACAGTCTAGATAGTGTCGTCACGAGATGTTGAGCCAGAGGACGAGGCATCTGATTTGGATGGCGGCGAGGAAGGACTTGCTGTTTTTGGCGTATCTTGTTGCAATGCCGCGCCATCTTTTGAGCATCAGGAAC